>Ga0247841_10000027_pt1 | contig 386384 bp, 388 predicted proteins | sample LaCruzMarch2015__2_FD_192410 | JGI IMG/M metagenome (GOLD analysis project Ga0247841, IMG submission 192410) | Freshwater microbial communities from meromictic Lake La Cruz, Castile-La Mancha, Spain - LaCruzMarch2015_18m | ecosystem: Environmental > Aquatic > Freshwater > Lake | place: Spain... | reverse complement strand
TTGAAACCACCCAATCTTCTTTGGGGCTGATTTTTTTTAATAGTTGTATTTTGTTTATTAGATCTTGTTCGGTCATTATGCTACTAAAGAAGACGCAAAAGCAGGAGAAGTGTTACGGAATAAAATAAAAAAATATTCAATTATCAATAATCAACCTTCAATCAATAATCAATTAACCAATATTCATTGAAAATTAAGCAAATGAATATTCATTGGATATTGAGTGTTGAAAATTGAAAATTAACTTAGTCTTCCCCTCAGCTCTCCCAACGCTCTGGAAAGCAACGTTCGCACTGCGCCTTCGGACTTATTGAGAATCTCGGCAATCTCTTTGGTTTCAAGTTCATCCAAATAACGCCAAATGATTATTTCCTGATAATCAGGGCTTAATTGTTGCAGAGCCTGTTTGACCGAGTTCATCTCCAGGGTAGCCGAAACCAGATCAAGCGGACTATCAGATTTATCGGCAACTGGTTTATCGGTAATTTCTTCCAGCGAGATTGGCGCCTTGTCTTTTTGCCGATAAAAATCTGCAATTAGATTCCGGGCTACCTGATAAAAAAAGGCTCGCGGATTGCTAACGCTTTTGGAACTTAGATATTGCCAGGACTTCAAAAATACCTCGCTCGTCAAATCCTGCGCCAGATCTTCCGCATTCACGCGAAAATAAATATAGCGGTAAATTTTACCGACATACGTATCGTAAAGTTCGAGAAATTGTTGTTCAGAAATTTGGATAGACATGGAAGACAATATATAACTTTATTCTAGTCATTCTGAAGACCAATGCAGTAGAGCGGAAAATCTATTAGCAGTTAATTTTAAATTATAAATTTTTAAATTTAGTCATTTAATTAAAATTGAAAATTTAAAATTTGTCATTATTAAGCTCCTAGCAGAACTTCTCTTTAATAAACCTTTCCAATTCTTCCCTCAAGTCTTCCCTGTCCATGGCATATTCTAAGTTCGCCTTTAAATAATTCAACGGATCGCCGGTGGTTAGCCATCGGCCGTCTTTGACTTTTTGGGTATAAAAAACTCCGCCTTTTTTGATGTAGGTATTAATTGCGTCATTAGTCCAAAGTTCATGCCCTTTGCCGATTGGCGTTTCCTTGAGAATATCGATATATTCTTGATTTAAAATCATCCGACCAAAATTGACTAAATTAGAAGGAGCCAACTCAACAGAAGGTTTTTCAATAATTTCTTCAAGTTGACTGGTGCCCTTTTTTAGCTTCATAACGCCGTAGCGAGAAACTTGATCACGGGGCACTTCTTGCACGCCAATTGTTGGACAGCCATGTTTTTTGAATTCATCGATTAGCTGCTTGGTAAAAGAAACTTTTGACTTTACTAAATCATCGCCATAGCAAAAAATGAACGGCTCGTCTTTAACTAGATTAGCAGCCGATAGAATTGGTGTGCCATTACCATATGGCCCTTTTTGACGAACGTAAATAAAATTAGCCAGTTCCGATATTTTTTTAATTTCGCTTCGCAATTCTTCTTTGTTGGCTTTTTTAAGTTCATCCATTAGCGCCCAATTGTGATCAAAGTGATCTTCCAGTGGTTTTTTGTCCCACTTGGTCACCAAAATTATATCTTCAATCCCGCCTGCCACCAGTTCTTCCACAACCAACTGAATAATCGGTTTATCCACAATTGGCAACATTTCTTTAGGCATGGCCTTGGTCGCCGGTAAAAGGCGAGTGCCGGAGCCAGCCACCGCCACAATGGCTTTTTTAATTTTTTGCATAGTTTTGATTTGTTTTTAGACCGCGCATACGAAAAATTTTGTCCAAATTCAGGGCGAGCCGAGCGCTTAAAATCGCGTGCTGTGGTCGGGGCGCGAAGCGCCGTGCATAACGATTTTAGCGAGGAGAGCCCGAGAATTTTTCAAAATTTTATCGTCGCGCGGCGGTTTTTTCCGCCGCTTTTTTGCCGCCAAAAAAGCGGAAATAAAATCACAATAACTTCTTCTTGCAAATCCCTTTTAATTCTTCATTAAATTCCGCAATCGCTTTATCAACTAGCGGATGAAAGTTCTTGTAAAGTTTTTTCTGCTTAACAACATTGCCAGCCTCCAGCAACGAATCAACTGTGCCCGCGTCCAACCACGCGCCTTTAATCACGGAAACCCGCAGTTCGCCTTTTTTTAAATAAAACTTATGCAAATCAGTAATTTCAATTTCGCCCCGGTCGGACGGTTTCAAGCTTTTAGCCGCCTTAACTACCCGGCGGTCAAAAAGATAAAGACCGGGAATAATATAGTCGCTGACCCATTCTTTCGGCTTTTCTACAATCAATTCAACGCGTCCTTTGACATCAAACTTAACCACGCCTGAGCGCTCCGGGTCCGGTACTTTTTTGGCAAAAACATGTCCGCCTGACCGGAATTTTTTAATCACCGCCGAAAAGTCATCCTCAAAAATATTATCGCCTAAAATTAAAGATACGCTATCATCGTCGATAAATTTTTCGCCCAAAATAAAAGCCTCAGCCAATCCCCGTGGCACTTTTTGCACCTCAAATACCAGCCGCACACCATAATTCTTGAAAATTGATCCCATCAAATTTAAAAACTGGCCACTATGTTCTGGCGCCACAATAATCAAAATATCGCGAATTCCCGCTTTAATCAGAGTATTCAGCGGATAAAAAATCATCTGCCTGTCATAAACCGGCAAAAGTTGTTTAGAAGTGGTGGCCGTCAACGGAAACAACCTAGTAGCTGTTCCGCCGGCTAAGATTATGCCCTTCATACTTTATGATGTCATCTTGAGCGAAGAGAAGGATCTAAAAAAGATTCTTCGTCATCACGCCACATCGGGATTCCTCAGAATGACAAAATATATTTTTATCAGAATTTATCGGCAATAGCATTAATTTTATCGGAAGCGACCTTGCCGATAAACTACTTGCTCAAGTAAGTCGTTGTTTTATTAAACCCCTCTCTCTTAATCAATTTTTTTTCAAGCAAAAAAATTAGATCGTTGCGCAAGGTGCGTTCAGAAACATTTTTAAACAGGGGAGTCAAATCAGAACTTTTTATAAATTGCCTTTTGCTAATTTCCGTCAAAATCCTTTTTTGGCGCTCAGTAAGTCCCGCAATTTTTGAAGACGGCTCTCTCTTGGCTTTTTCCTCTTTCTTAATATTGTGCGACATTAAGCTTATTCCTTCCGCTTCTTTCCCTTCTTCAACAATCGCCTCCTTCCTTTTCTGGTTTTTGCCGATAAGGTTAATTTCTTGTCTAAGCTTACTGTATTCAAAATTAAGTACTGTCCAGTTTATAACTCGAACCCAGTTTTGCCGGCTGGCAATTTTAAAATATACCCGTAAATAATTAATCTTTTTCTCAATTCCGATTAAGTCGCTAACGGCTATATCGCCCGCTACGTTTAGCGCGTCATCAACCAAGCTTAGCTCAGCTGCCACCTGGTTAGCCAAAAGGCGTAATTGTCGGGTTAAAACCTCTCCAATCGGAAAACTGGCCGTAACACGATAAACGGCCAAACTCAAATTCAGAGCCCTCCGTGAAAATTCCTGGCTCTTCATAATTTTTTCTAAAATCTCAACCGGTCAACTGACAGAGCGAAAACTTTAGCTAAAAAATGTTTATTTGATTGTTTTTATAATAATCTAAAAATGCTTTTGGGTCAATAAAAAAATACGCCTGAAGTAGAAAGTTACAGGCGTATTAAAAATTTTACTAGAAAACCGTCATGTTCTGGGGTGGACAAACATCCGATCTTGCCCCCAAACCCTTGGCTTGGTTACCTCTTTTAACTCGCCAAGTTCTACAAGCCTGTCGACGCAAGCCATTCTAATCCAAGGGTCACCTGTTCCAGTTATTCCTGTGATTAGATCAGACATCTTTGCCACGCCTTCCAACAGTAGCTTGTTTTTCCTTTTGCGAATTGAAAGAAGCATTTTTTGGCCCTCTTTTGTTAAAACCTTCTTTTTCTGTTCTTCATAAATATACATATTCCCTCCTTAATCATTAAGAACTATTATTTTTTATAAAATATACTCTCCGCCCTTTACTGTCAATCACTTTCCTAAAAACTCCTTCAACGCTTCCGGCCACGGCCTTAATGGCGGTAATTTGGTATTCCATAAAATTGAATACTTAGGCCGTTTGGCTGGACGAGTAAATTTGTTGCCTGACACCGGAATTAATTTTACATCTTTTATTCCGGCCATTTCAAACAAAATTTTTACGGCGCCAAACCAAGTGGTCGGATTTCCTTCGTTGGTTATGTGATAAATACCCGAAGGGAAATTATTTTTAATAAGGTACTCTGTCTGCTTGGCTAGGTCTGGCGCATAAGTAAAATTGGACAAATCTTCATCAACAACTTCTATTTCTTTTTTAATTTGCGCCAAAAATAGCATTGTTTCAAAAAAACTCTTTTTGGCCAAAGAGCTTTGCGCCGGGCGACCAAAAAGCTTTTGCAAGCGGATAATATAGAATTTACCGCCACGCTGAGAGTGGCTTTGGCCAAGCTCAGCGTAGCCGCCAATGTGCAAAACCTCTTGTTCCCCCATCAATTTTGAACGGCCGTAATTTGAAAGGGGGGAAGGCTCGTCATTTTCCAAATACCCCTTTTCTTTTTGCCCGTCAAAAACATAGTCGGTGCTGTAATGGACAAAAACTGCGCCAAGGTCCTTGGCAATAGTTGCTAAATACCCTGGCGCCAAACCGTTCAGCTTTTTCGCCAATTCAAATTCCACCAGATCCTCTGCCTTATCCACCGCGTTATAAGCTGCGGCGTTAATAATAATTTCCGGCGCCAGGGTTATAATTTTTTTTCTGGCTTTCGGCTCATCGGTAATATCAATTTCGTTCAAGTCCCAGCCAATAACCTCGTAATCTTTTTCGCCGGAAATAGAGGAGAGTAAAAGCTTGACCAGTTCCTGACCCAACATTCCTTTATTTCCTATGATAAGTACTTTCTTCATATTTTCCCTCCTTTTTTTACTCTTAATTAAATTTAATACATCAATTGTTTTATGTCAAAAAAATCCTCCGACCCACAAGGACCGGAGGAGAAAGAAATTACTTGCTCAATGAAAGAATGGCTGATAAGGGCTAAAAATGAACAGCGAAAACATTATCCGCCCCGGGAATCCGCTCAACAACTAAAGAGCTACTCGGCTTAATTTTGTGCTGCCGCAGAAAAGCCTGGGCATCAGGGCCATCGTCCCCAAATTTTAGGGCAGAAATCTTGGTAAAGAGATCTTTGCCAATCGGCAATCTTCCATCACCCTTAAGAAATGTTTTCTGCTTTCCCTTGTCGCCATTTTTTCCTGTTGCTATTGTTACCATTTTTCCTCCTTAAACACTTAAACAGTTAAACAGTTAAAAACTAGAAGGGTTAAAAGATGAACAAAAAAACCAAGCCAGCGCTAAAGCATTAAATGGAATAGCGTCGAACATAAACAAGTAAGACATAAAAAGAGCTACTTTCCATACTGCTTTTTATAATACTCCAAGTAGGCACCAGATTTCAAGGGCTGCCACCAATCCCTGTTCTCCTGGTACCATTTTATTGTGCGACACAAACCATCCTTAAAAGAAACTTGCGGCTGCCAACCCAATCCCCTTAGCTTTTGTGAATTTATTGCGTAGCGCCAGTCATGGCCAGGCCGATCTTTGACATATTCGATCATTTTTTCATCAAAACCCAGTTCCTGTAAAATAAATCTGGTAATCTCCATATTGGTTTTTTCAGAACCTGTTCCAATGTTATAAACTTCGCCCGGATTGCCCTTCTCCATTATTATCTCAATCGCCGCACAATGATCTTGGGCAAAAATCCATTCGCGCGTCTGCTGGCCTTGTCCATACACCGGCACTTTTTTATTTTCCAGCAAATTAGTGATAAAAAGCGGAATCATTTTTTCTGGATGCGCGTTCAAACCAAAAACATTACAAGAATGCGTGACAATAACTGGTAAATTATACGTTTTAAAATAAGCCCGGCAAAGATGGTCAGCGCCAGCCTTGGAAGCTGAATAAGGACTATTGGGCATAAATGGACTTTTTTCATCAAACGAACCTTCTTTTATGGAACCGAAAACTTCATCAGTTGATATCTGAATATATTGTGCGACGTTATGCTTTTTTACTGCTTCAAGCAAAGTATACGTGCCAAAAATATCGGTTTTAATGAAAGCATCTGGCGCCATGATTGACCGGTCAACATGCGTTTCGGCCGCGTAGTTGATAATTTTATCCACACCCTCGCCAATGGCCGATTCAACATCTTGCGCGCTCGCTATATCCCCTTTCACAAATTTGTAATTTGGATTTTGTGAAACATCTTTTAAATTATCCAGGTTTCCCGCGTACGTTAATTTATCCAAATTCACCACCTGCCAATCCGGGTGTTTTTTAAAAATATATTTTATAAAATTGCTTCCAATAAATCCGGCACCGCCGGTAATAAGTATCCTCATAAATTTGTTTTAGTTAAAAATTGTCTGCTTGAAATTATTTGCTCATTCTCAAAATTTCTTCCCGCGCCATTGGCAACCGGAAAAATCCGTCACCTTCGCACAAATGATTAGCCTTCTTTATTAAAATAAATTTTGCGCCAATCTTTTTTTGCAAAATTTTTCCATGCTCAAGTGGCACAAGAGGGTCGTTGTCAGAATAAATTAAAATTAACTCTCTTGCTGCCTGTTTTATTTTTTTAAAATTAAATTCTTTACTAAAAAAATCTGCTGTTTCCCAAAAACCGATTGATTTTATTGGCCCGGCTACCAAAATTGCCCCGCCAATCTTCTGGCTAGCCGGTAATTTTTCTAAATATTGCAAAATTATAGTGACCCCCAAACTATGACCCACTAAAAAAGTTTGCTCATCCGCCTTACCTATAATCTTTACCAAATGATTCAACCACTCTTTTTGCTTTGGCCTTCTAGTGTTTGGCATTGCCGGCACAGAAACTTCAAAACCCAAAGCCAGAAGTTCTTCCTTGAGCCAAGGAAACCAATTATCCACCGGAGTCGCTTCCCAGCCATGAATTATAAAAACACGCTTTTTTTTTATTTTTCTCAGCCCCATAAAAAGCTTGTCCTGTGTTTAATTAATTTTATACGGTGAGTCTGATTTTTCTTCCCACCGAATTTCGTCCGTCTCTTCTTTTTTTTCTTTCCCTTTATATAATTTATCCGGCAAGTTAATACACCAAGATTCTTTGTCGGAAATATTTTTATAACCGTGCACTATACCCGGCGGAACAATAATCATTGCTGGATTTTTTTCTCCAAAAACTTCCTTAAAATGTTCTTTATTTGTTGCGCTCGCCTTGCGCCTATCCCATAAATATAACTCAAAATTTCCCGGGCCCAAAAAAATAAAGCAGTCTGACTGCTTTAAGTGTTCGTGCGGACCACGGACAATGCCTGGCTTGGTGACACTTACATATCCCATTGCCGAACGAAAATTAATTTCATCATCGCGCCAAATTTCCGCGAGCCATCCTCGCGCGTCTTCGTATTTTTTTAGTTGTTTTATAATTACGCCCTCTATCATCTTGTCTCTATTCTATAAAAAATCCAACAAACAATCAAATAAAAACCGCCTGATTTTGCAAATCAAACGGTCTTGTTGTTCTTTTCTCTTATATTGACGCCAGACTTTTAATAACGTTTTTCCAGCAGCTCTTCCGGCCCGCCACATTTTATCGGCGGCTTTTCAATTTTTGTGCTCTTACACCTCGGGCACTCGTCCGGCGCGATACGGCCTTCCACTAAAACTCCGGCCTCTCCACAGTCTCCGCATTTCCAACAAGGAACATTTTCCACAATTCCTTCTTTATGCATCCCCTCCCCCTCCTTTCTCTGCTTTTTTATTTTCGGTTTTTCAGACTTATTATACCAAATCCATCCTTTTAATCCAATAAACTCTTCGTAAGAAGGCGTCCAAATTTCGTAATTCCACCAAACGCCGCCAAAGGCCGGGTCGCCCATATCGGCCACGGTGAAAATCACGTAATAATCGCCATTGTGCTTATTGTAACAATAGCGCAATCTGGTGATAATCCTAAGGCCGAATAATTCGTTTTCCAATTGCGTGCCCAAGGCAATACAGAAATACTCTTTTTCACGCATTTCTTCAAATTCCTCTTCTGCTATCATTGTTGCCCCTCCTTAAACGAAAAAAACGCGCCACTTTATTTCATCAACTCAATTATCTTATTCTTATCCACCAATTTCACGCTCCCGTCTTTATTCACCAAACAAATTCCCAGCACTTCGCCCTTGATATTGCCAAGAGCGGCGCCGTCGGCCAATGCCGTTTCGTTAAAAGTGAAGGCGGGCTGAGGCGTTAAAGATTTGATAAAAGCCAAATTGGTAAAACGGGTAAAATTATCGCTAACCTTAGAGGCGCCGGCCAAAAAAACCGTTTCTCCCAACTTCAAATTACCGGCTTCACCAAAATTAACCACCGGTAAATTAGTTTCGCTGATTTTAAGCAACGTTAAATTATTTTCCTTATCTTCGCTAAATAATTCCGCCTCATATTCCTTGCCTTCCCGCAAAACCAATATTTTGGCTCCCTTGGACGCTGAAAAATTAGCCGTGGCCACCAAGCCGTCGCTGGTCAAAATAAAGCCCGAGCTTTCAATTGCCTTGCGGCCCACTCGTTCAGCCCGCACCGCCACCACCGCGTTGCCCACTTTATTAATAGCTTCCTGATAAGCAGTATCTTGACTCACATAAACCCGCTCGGTTTTATTAATAATAGTTGTGGCATTTTTATTTTTGCAAAGCCAGCTGATTTTTTCCAACGCCGGCAAACTGCCTAGCCAAGAAAACAGTTGACTGCCCAAAATTCCGGCTAAAAAACCGGTTAAAATAATAACCGACCAGAACGAGATGTTTTTTTTCTGCTTTTTTTCTTTTACCATAATTATTTATTTTGAATTTTAATCTGAATTTTATCATTATCCGCATCGACGCAGACGATATCTCCTTCTTTTACTTTGCCCGCCACAATTTCTTTGGCGGTCTGATCCAAAATTGATTGTTGAATCAAACGCTTGAGCGGTCGCGCGCCATAATTTGGGTCATAACCCTTTTCTGCTAAATACTTTTTTGCTTTAACCGATACTTTTATTTTTATTTTTTTCTCAGCCAGTCGTTTTTGTACAAGCTCCAATTGCAAGTCGACAATGTTTGCCAATTCTTCTTTGGTTAAACTTTCAAAAACAATAATTTCATCCACCCGATTTAAGAATTCCGGTTTAAAATTGGAACGTAAAGCTTCCATTACTTTGCTCTTCATTTCCTGCTGATCGTGTTTTTGTGGCACTTCATCGGCAAAGCCCAAAGTAAAACGCTTGACAATTTCGTTGCCGATATTGGAAGTCATAATAACAATTGTATTTTTAAAGTTAACCGTCCGGCCCTTGGCATCAGTTAGGCGGCCATCATCTAAAATTTGCAACATAATATTAAAAACCTCCGAGTTAGATTTTTCGATTTCGTCGAATAGAACCACGCTGTATGGCCGGCGGCGAATCGCTTCGGTTAATTGCCCGCCCTCCTCAAAACCAACATAGCCAGGCGGAGAACCAATCATCCGGGCCACTGTATGTTTTTCCATATACTCTGACATATCGAGGCGAACAATCGCATTTTCGTCGTTAAACATAAATTCCGCTAAAGCTTTGGCCAACTCTGTTTTGCCAACACCCGTTGGACCCAAAAAAATAAATGAACCAATTGGCCGCTTTTCTTCTGAAATGCCAGCTCGAGAACGTCGCACTGCATTTGAAATCGCTACGATTGCTTCTTCCTGCCCAATTACCCGACTATGCAATTTATTCTCCATAAAAGACAGCTTCTGCATTTCTCCTTCTAGCATTTTTTCAACCGGAATTCCGGTCCAGCGAGCAACCACCTTGGCAATTTCCGGTTCACTAATTTCTTCTTTCAAAAGTGGCTTGTCTTTCTGAACTTCGACCAATCTTTTTTGATTAGCTTTAATAATTTTGTCTTGATCGGGAATTTTACCATATCTTATTTCCGCCACTTTTTGCAAGTCACCGCCGCGCTCGGCAATATCCGCTTCCTGCTTGAGCGAATCAATTTTCTTTTTCGCTTCGCTGATTTTAGAGATTAAATCATGCTCGTTTTTCCAGCGTAATTCGGCTTCTTTAGATTTTTCTTTTAAATCCGCCAACTGTTTTTCCGCCTGACGAAGATGAGAGCGACCATCTTTTGATTTTTCTTTTTTCAATGCCTGCTTTTCAATTTCAAGCTGAATAATTTTTCGTTTTTGCTGGTCAAGTTCCGTCGGCATACTGTCAATTTCAAGGCGAAGAGCGCTAGCTCCTTCGTCAATTAAATCAACTGCCTTGTCCGGCAAAAACCGATCAGAGATATAACGAGCACTCAAATTAGCCGCTGCGATAATTGCCGCGTCAGTAATTCGCACGCCATGATGCACTTCATACTTTTCTTTAAGTCCGCGCAAGATAGCAATCGTATCTTGAATTGAAGGCTCCTTAACATAAACTTGCTGAAAACGCCGTGCCAACGCAGGATCTTTTTCAATATATTTTTGATATTCTTTTATTGTTGTTGCGCCAATGGCATGTAATTCGCCCCGCGCCAACGCTGGTTTTAATAAATTTGAAGCATCGATTGCGCCCTCAGCCGCACCCGCTCCAACTAAGGTGTGCAGTTCGTCAATAAATAAAATATACTTTCCAGCCGAACGATTCACTTCGCGCAACACTGCTTTTATCCGATCTTCAAATTCACCGCGAAATTTTGTTCCCGCCACCAGAGAGCCCAAATCAAGCGCGATTAATTCCCTGTTTTTCAAACTTTCCGGTACATCGCCGCTAACAATCCTTTGCGCCAATCCTTCCACAATTGCCGTTTTGCCAACACCAGCCTCGCCAATTAATACCGGATTATTTTTAGTCCGGCGCGAAAGAACCTGCATCACCCTTCTTACTTCTTCGTCGCGGCCAATAACCGGATCTAGTTTTTCCTTTCGCGCCAAATCCGTTAAGTTGCGCGCATATTTTTCCAGCACCTGATATTTGCTTTCCGGCTCAACATCGGTCACCTTTTGCCCGCCACGCACACTTTCCATGACACCCAAAACACTGCTTTTGTCAACACGAAAAGACCGAAAGATTTCCCGTAATTTTCCACCGGCTTCAAAAAGAGCTAAGAGCAGATGTTCCACCGAAACATATTCATCGTCTAGGTTTTTTGCCTCTTTGCTTGCCTGATTAATTATCCTTCCAAGTTCCGGACTTAAAACCACCTGGCCAAAAGGCACTTCTCCCAAAATCCGCGGAAGCCTGGTGATTTCTTTTTCCAGTTCCGTTTCCAGCGATAACATAATAACTTCCAGTTTTTCCAAAATAGTTTTAACCAGTCCCCCTTCCTGCAAAACCAAAGACAGCGCCAAATGCAATACATCAATTTGGGTTTGCCCGCGCTCACTAGCCAAATTATGCGCGTCGCGCAATGCTTCTTGAGCTTTTATTGTAAATTTATCTATTTGCATGAATTCATTTAAACATCAAAACGTCTGAACATCTTAACAAAATACGAATTTTTCTTATGCTTAAATGTTAAAATGTTAGTATGCAAAATTATTTCTTCCGGTAATTTTCAATTGCCAAGCGAAGCCCCTTAACCGCCAAATCCGCGCAGTGCATTTTTACCGGCGGGAGAGACCCCAAAGACTTTGCGACATCGGAAAATTTTATTTCAAGCGCTTGGTCCAATGTTTTTCCCTTGGCCATTTCCGTCACCATCGAAGAGGTGGAAATTGCCGCCACGCAACCCAGCGTTTCAAACTTTATATCTTCAATTATTTCTTCTCCCTTATCATTTTTGGCAATTTTTAAATAGATATTCATTAGGTCGCCACAAATTGGATTGCCGACTTCGCCCACGCCATCGGGATTATCCATTTTGCCCATATTGCTGGGATGCTGAAAATGTTTTATAACTTCTGCGGAATATTCCATAAATTATAATTTAACATGTAAAAATTTAATATTAACCCTTCTGCTCAAGCCCTAACACCCAAAATCCTTGGGCAACTCACCTCTCTCAACCAGTCTGTCGCCTTTTATGTTTCCGCTAATACCACGCAAGCGCTCAATAATTGGCGGTAAAACTTCCAGCACTCGGTCAATTTCCGCCTCTGTCGTATAACGCCCAAGGCTAAAACGAATAGCGCTGTGGGCATCCAAGTGGCTTAAGCCTAAAGCAAGCAAAACATATGATGGTTCTAGCGATTTAGATGCACAAGCTGAGCCAGTTGAAACACCAATGCCCTCTAAGTCCAATGAAACTAAAATTGCCTCGCCTTCAACGCCTTCAAAGCGAAAATTAACATTATTGGGCAAGCGATTGTCAGTTGAACCATTTAAAAAAGCGTGTGAAATTTTCTGCTGGATACCGTTAATTAATTTGTCCCGCAAAACCTGAAGCTCTTTATTGTGCGCTGAGTTTTTCTTAACTAAACTTATCGCTTCGCCGAGGCCAACAATGCCGGGAGTATTATGCGTTCCGGAGCGCAGACCAAATTCCTGCTGACCGCCATGCATAAATTTATCAAACTTATTGCCAGAGCGAACATATAAAACCCCGATTCCCTTGGGACCATAAAATTTATGGCCGGAAAGTGTTAAAAAATCAACCCCTAATTTTTGCACATCCAAGTCAAGATAATTGATTCCCTGAACCGCATCCGTATGAAAAGCTATCTTATTTTCCCGGTTTTGATTAACCCGTTTTATTAGTTCACCAATTTGGGCAATCGGCTGAATCGTGCCAATCTCATTATTCGCATACATAACAGAAACCAAAACCGTATTTGGCTTAATGCTTTTTTCCAGTTCCGAAACCTCAATCAATCCGCTTTTATTCACCGGCAAAAAAGTTGCTTCGGCTATTTCCTGCTTAATTAAAAATTCCGTTGCCGCCAACACGCATTCATGCTCAATCGCTGAAATAATAATGTGAGGACGACTGCCAATTTTTTTTGTCAAATCACGGCTGGCCCCGATTCCTTTTATTACCGCATTGTTTCCTTCGGTGGCACCGCTGGTAAAAATTATTTCACTAGGCTGGCAATTTAAAAATTCCGCTAATTGATGGCGAGCATTAACAATCGCAAAAGCCGCTTCTTGGCCAAATTGATGAACCGAAGAAGCGTTGCCATACTTTTCGGAAAAATACGGTTTCATTACTTCAAAAACCGCTTTATCAACCGGCGTAGTGGCCGCATAATCAAGATAAATTCTGTTATTTTTTTCGTTCATATTACTCCATCATTTTACCTAACAAAAAAGCCCTGGTCAAGGGACTTTTTTAAACAGTTTTTCCACTTTTTTAAACCTAAAATACTACTTTTTACCAATCAGCTTATAGATTTTAACCGCCATGTCTTTGCCTTTAACTTTTGTTTCGTCCAAAAACTCTGTCACAAAATAATCCTTAACCAGTTCGCAAGTAAATTGACTAATAATAATGCTAGTGCCGTATTACTTGTTTAGCCATTCAAGCCGCGAAGCTAAATTAACGTTATCGCTGATAACAATATAGTTGATCTGAATTTTCTCAAATCTTAATTTTAAATTATTATATTATAAAAATGCTAATTTGCTAAACAGCCAACCAGAAACACAAAAGCGACACCTAAGGAAAACCAGAGAATATTTATCCAGCTTGATTTTTTATGCGTCGCCGGCAAAAGGTCAGAGGCGCTGATATAAATAAAACTGCCCGCAGCAAGCGCCAAAAGAATTCCCAGAAGAGAAGCCGGAGCTTGCCGTAAAAAACCATAGGCCATCAAGGCGCCAATTGGCGTAGCCAAGGCGACCATCCAAGAAAATAATAAAACACGATCTTTTAACTTATTATCGCAAATTAATAAAGAATAAGTACAGCCACCCTCAGCAATTTTATGAAAAATTATCGCTGCGGATGAAACAAGCCCGATGCCAAAACCCGCTTCAAAGGAAACACCAATCGCCAAGCCATCAACCAATGAATGAAAGGTTAGCCCGGCCAAACTCATCAGCCCCATGGCATGATTTTCACAATGTTCTTCGCGACAGGAATGAATCATCACCATCTGCTCCAACAAATAAAAAATAATTATAGCTACCAAGAGGCAATAAGGCCAAAAAGGTGTTAATTTTATGGCTTCGGGCAATAAATGCAAAAAGGCGTTAGCCAGCAACAATCCAGCCGCTAAACTGATTAAATAAATTTCATGCTTTCTTATTTTATAATTAAAAAAACGTGCACCATAAACTCCGACCAGCGCCGCCGCTGTCGCCACCAAAACAGAAATTGAAATATTTAATAAAATGCTCATTTACCCTGTTTACCCTGTTAAATAAGATTTGAAGTGTTTCTTAAGGAATATTCTGCAAAGACAAAATTTTTATATTCATCTTAGCCAGCTCCTTCTGACACTATTCAAATCTTAATTTTAAATTAGTTAATATACCCTATATATAATTTCTTATATTTCTATAATTTAAAATTATTTAACAGGGTGAATTCTTTACTCTTTAACCATTAAAGCTGCGCCCAAAGCTCCGCCAGAACGGCCAAGCTGGCTAAATAAAATTTTAACCTCTTTGGCCGCGGGCGAAGAAACAAATTTGGCCACACCTTCTTTGATGCCGGGCAAAATCAACCCTTGCGCCTCGCAAATGCCGCCATTCATAATAATTGCTTCCGGGTCAAAAATATTAATAATATTAGCTATACCCACCCCTAAATTCCGGCCTAATTGATTAAGAACTTCTCTCGCTTTTATATATCCAACCAAAGCCGATTTGCTCGCTTCTGTTGAGCCGGCGCCCAAAAGGTTAACTATAAATTTATTGGAAGTTAAAGTTTCAAGCTCTATTGATTGGCCAATGTCTATAATAGTATGCGCCACTTCGCCGGCCGCCCCGTGTGCGCCAACAGCTATTTTTCCATCGCTCATCCAGGCGCCACCAACACCCGAACCCAAAGTCAGATAAAAAACGTCCGCTAAATCTTTCGCCAAGCCAACTTTTTTTTCAGCCAGCAAAAAACAATGCGCGTCGTGTTCCATTTTCACCAGATAAGGCTTAAACTTTTCCGCCAAAAGATTTTTGAGCGGCTGATTATTAAGATATTTTATATTCGGACTAACTAACATCCTTTCGCGCTGTTTATCCATCATTCCAGCAAAACCAAAACCAATTCCGCCAATTTCTGCCACACCCTCGCTCAATTCTTTAAATATCACGCCAAATAGCTCAAATAAGCTCTCTAGGTCTGCCGGCGACGGTTGCAGTATAGTTTTTTCTATTTCTTTATTTTTTATCAGCACCGCCTTAATACTAGAAGCGCCGATATCAAAACCGATATAATACATAAATTTTACTCTTTGTTATTTTTTTTGATGACGTGCAGCCGCGGCCGCCCCTTTTTCTCCGCTACCAAAATGATGCGCAATTTCGTGCCAAACAGTATTCTTAACTATTTCTCTGATAGCTTCTGGCGAGGTAGCCGACGCTTCGATTGTTTTTTGAAAAATAGTTATCTTGTCCGGCAGGGTCATACCATAATTTGGTCCGCGCTTACTTTGCGGAACACCTTCGTACAAACCGAGTAGCAATACCCCCTCTCTTATTTTAGCTGATTTTTTCTGAAATTCCGAGGGTTCGTCTTCAATCACAATCACCACGTTTTCCAATTTTTTTAAAAATTCTTCCGGCACTAAATCCACTCCTTCTTCAACTAATTTTTGAAATTCAGCTTTATCCATATATTTTACTTTACACTATTTACCTCAACCAAGCCTTTAGCATAATCCCAGTACTCTGGGTGATTATTCTGTTTTAAATAATACCACCACTTAACACCCCAAAAAGAACAAGGCCACTGCCAGTAATAAAACAATAACTAAAAAAATATAGCGTTTTTTCATTCTTCGCTTTGTCATCCCGAGCGTAACGGAGCACCACGCGAAGGATCTTTTTTAAGACTCTTCATCCGCCAAACGACGAATTCAGAACAACATAGAAAAATTAATTATATTATCACAAAACAATCAAAACCAGCCCCGCGCAAATTAAAATAATGGCTATAGTTTTCTGCAAAATTATGCCCCGGCTAAGTTTTTCATGCAAAATATCAGGGAACCTCTTTGAGAGCAAAACCGTCAGCAAAAATAAAAAAACATATTCCAGCCCTTTCAGCGCATTAACCAAGGAAACATCTCCCTGGAAAACAGCCAGGCTAACCAATAATGATCCCAAGCCAGCCACTACTTTACTGCCAAGCATCAAAGAGCTAACGCCGGCTGTCGCTTTTTGCATCGAACTTTTAATCTCGCGCCTCCAGGGCCCATAAAGCAAAAGAATCAAAGCGCCCAGCACCAAGCCCAGGCGCGACCAGACAAAACCGGTTATAAAATCCTGATAATTGAAAAGATACTTCAGCATTACAAAGTAAATTGCATGGAAAATTATGGTCAAAAATAAAAAATTAAAGCCGCGAATTCTCTCCCGAAAACTATGCCGAACTTTTTCCAGAGAAATCAAAAATCCCCCGGCTACCAAAAAAATAAAAGCTAAAAGTTGAAAATAACCTAAAGTACTGCCCAGAAAAAAATAAGATAAAATTAAAACAGCAATCGGCGTAAGTCCGCCCAAAACTGAAGATGAACGCGAAGCCTCGTTAATGTCTAAAAGTTTATAAAATGCCAGGAGCGACATAAAAAAGACCAGCCCCGTTAAAATATCAAAAGTCAACCAAGACCAACCCGGCCAATACAAGCCAAATGGCGCCAAAACAAAAGTCAAAAGACTGAATAGGCAAACCCAAAAAGTAAAGACTAGGGGTCGGGTAGTAGCGCGCTGACGCAACAAAAATTTATTGCTGACAGTCACCAACGCATATAAAAAATAACCCAGTAAGGCAAAAATAAACCAGCTCATAAAATTAATTTATTTTCTTTACAAATTTTAGCATATTCATAAGCACTAGGCCTGATTTTGCGCTCTTGCGTTTTGTAATCTATTTCTATTAAGCCAAACCGCGGCCAAAAACCTTTATCCAATTCAAAGTTATCCAGCAACGCCCAATAAAAATAACCCCGGACATCCACGCCATCCCTCATGGCTTTGTGTATCCAAAAAATGTGCTCTTTAATAAATTTAGCTCGTTTTTCATCTTTGGCATCGGCTAATCCATTTTCAGTAATATAAATCGGCTTTTTATATCTTTTTAAATTTTTTAAAACATGATAGATTCCCTTCGGATAAAGTTCCGTCCCCATATCAGAAAGATCCTTATTTTCATTTTGGTTATACTTAAACCCCCTTATCTTGCTGTGAAAATAATAATTTAGACCGATAAAATCCATCCGCCAACCAACCAAGTCCAAAAATCGACGATTAATCCACCAGTGCGCCAAAAAACCCATCGAACCCTCAAAATAAACATTATTTTCGGCCAGACCTATTTGAGCCTCCGGATGATAGCTTTTTATAATATTAAAAGCAGTTTTATGGGCATCAATTAAATTTCTAAAAACCTTAAGCCCGGCCAGCCAGCTTTTTTTCTGTGGCGGCCAAAAACCAAGCAAATAACTCTGCGATAAATACATCCAAGGTTCATTTACGGTTAACCAAAAAGTTATCTGATGGCCTAAGGTTTTGGCTAAATGATCCACAAATTTTCCAAATAGAAAAACTGAATCTCGATTTTCCCAGCCACCAAGCCGGTTAAACCACAGAGGTAAACTGAAATGATTAATCGTCACAAAGGGTTCCAGTCCTTTTTTACCCAGCGCATCAATCACCCGGCTGTAGTGGTCAATGGCTTCTTGATTAAATTTTCCCTTTTCCGGTTCAAGGCGAGACCATTCTAAAGAAAAGCGATGAGCGTTGTGTCCCAAAGATTTAGCTAGGTCAAAATCTTCGTTAAAGCGATTGTAGTGGTCACTCGCCTGGCCGGAAATATAATTTTGCGCCTCAAACATTTCGGGAAATTTTTCCCATTGCCAAGGCCGCCATTTTTTTCTAGCCTCTTTGGCCAAACGCTCGGCATTAATTTTTTCCCACTCCGACCAGTCGTTTACATTGCCGCCTTCTATCTGATGAGACGAGGTCGCTGCTCCCCAAAAAAAACCGGCCGGAAAAACATAATCTCCTCTTTCCATAAAAATACTTATCTTTTTACTCCTCCTTGACCTAATTATGCCATAAAAAAGCCGCAAAAAAAAGCCGTGGAGCAAAAATTCTCCACGACCCTGACAGAGCTCTTTAAATTCTAAAATTTGCCCCATTATCCCTAAGCCATTTTTGTTGGTTCTTGTAATCAGGTAAAACCGTTTTTACCTTACTCCAAAATTTCGCCGAGTGATTTCGCTCTATTGTATGCGTCAGCTCATGCACCACCACGTAATCAATCACGCTGAGCGGTGCCATAATCAATCTCCAGGTAAAATTAATTGAACCCTTTCTTCCACATGAGCCCCAACGAGTTTTCGCGCTGGTGATAGAAATTGACTTAAAGCTCCAGCCAGTAAGAGCGCTAAACAACCTGAGTCTTTTAGTAATTTCCTCTTGTGCTTTTTGCTTGTACCATTCAATCATTTTAACTCGCGCTCTGCTCAAATATTTAACCGGGAAAAACAAATAATTTCCTATCTCAATTTTCTTAACCGCTGTAATTTTTAATTTATAACTCTCGCCTAAATATAAAAATTCTTCACCGTCTGTAAATTCTTTAGCTTTAACCGGCGCCCCGTTTTTTAACACTTGCTTCTTTTTTCTCTCAATCCAAAGTCTTTTTCTAGAAATTAGATCTTTAATATACTCCAGAGAGACTCTCATCGGCGCGCGCACAATCAGCGTCGCTTCAGGAGAAACAACCAACGCAATGCTTTTTCTTCGGGAACGGATTATTCTATCTATTTTAATCTCGTCTTGCAAAATTGCTTAATTAATTCTAATTTTTCTTTTCTGGATAATTTTTTTATCCGGCTTTCTTCCCGTGAAGCCAGCGACCGGTTACGGAATTTTTTTGAGTAAACCAACTTTACCGGCCGGCGCGCCAGCGTATATTTAGCTCCGAGCCTGGAATTATTGTGCTCGCCCAGCCGCCGTTTTAAATTAACAGCAATTCCAGTATATAAAGTTTTGTCCTTGCATTTAAGGATATATAAATAATACATGCTTGGCGGCAACACCGATGCTTTTTATTCAGCTTGAACTTATGGTATGATTATACTATAAGTAAGTCTTAATTTAAAAAACTATGGATCAAAATCAAGTGGAAAAAAAGGGTTGCTGTCCGTGCCAGACAATGACGCCGCTATTTATAGTCCTCATCGGACTGGTTTTCTTGGCGCGTGCTTTTGGCTATCTTTCGGTCGGAGCCGTCGATATCATTTGGCCAATCTTAGTTATCCTGATTGGGCTAAAAGAACTTACCAGGGGTATGTGCAAATGTTGCGATTCGAAAAAGTGCTGCTAAGAATTCTCTAGAGAAAACCCCCCGCAAAATGCGGGGGGTTTTTAATTTTCTTTCAGATGTTCTTGAATAATTTTAAAATCGCTCTTTAGGTCGTCTAGTGACCGGCTATTATAAACAGCAACGGCCGGATGATATAAGGGAATAATAATATAGGACTTTTTGGTGACTGCCTCGCAAACCGCAAATTTCTTGCCTCGCAGACGACTAATGCCAAGATGGCTATCTGGCACTCCAAATTTATCCAAAATAAAATGAGTCGCGTAATTGCCCAAAGTGGTGATTATTTCAGGTTCAATAATCGCAATTTGCCTTAAAAGATACTCGGTGCAGGCGCTAATTTCATCCATAGCCGGCTCTCGATTGGCCGGCGGCCGGTCTTTCAAAATATTGGCAATATAGACATCTTCTCTTTTGATGCCAGCCGAAGCTAAAAGTAAATTTAAAATTTCACCGGCGCGACCGCAAAAGGGCACCCCGGTTTTATCTTCGTTCGCTCCCGGCGCCTCGCCAATAAACATGACTTTCGCATTGTGGCTCCCCTGTCCAATCACCGGCAAAATTCGCGTTTTATAAAGCCCGCACTTTTGGCAAGCAATTACCTCTTCCTTGATTGCCAGCATTAAATTATATTTTTGATCTTTATCCATAAGCCTTATTGACTCCCTACCCCTTATATCCTAAAATACTATATTCCGATTGTTTGTTCCAGTTCTTTTCACCAATCATCATAAGGAGGGAACCCCATGAAATGGCCAAATTATTTAATATTAATTAGGCATGATGTTTCTGTGTACAATATCCTAAAAGCCCAAAAAGAAGCTGACCCACTTTACCAGACATTTGTGGAACTTTTTAAGACTGCCCCCAACAGCAAGGAAACCGAAAAATTAGCGCGTCGGCTCTGGCTAAAATACAAATTGAATTGCAGCAATGCCGAAACGCCGCTAATCGACAGCGAGGCCAAACAAGCTCAGAAAACCGGTCAAAGCATTAAAAAGCATCTTCGTCTGCCGGACATCATTTTAGTTTCGCCCTACAAGCGAGCCAAAGACACCCTAAGGGGCCTATCGAGGGGCTGGCCAGAACTGGCTAGAGTTAAAACTCTCGAAGAAGAACGCATCCGCGAACAAGAACATGGACTCGCCACCCTTTATAACGACTGGCGCATTTTTCAAATTCTTCATCCAGAACAGCGGTTGCTTTATAACCAGGAAGGCTCTTATCGCTATCGCTATCCTCAAGGCGAAAGTGTGCCCGACGTTCGCGCGCGCAGCGCTTTAATGGTTGAAACTTTTATTCGAGAGTATTCGGGAAAAACCGCCATGTGCATCTGTCATCACCTGAATATTCTGGCCATGCGGGCTAACCTTGAACGGTTAAACGAAGAACAGTTTCTAAGTTTGGATGAAAGAGACAAACCGATAAACTGTGGCGTCACGGTTTATCGCGGCTATCCAGAATTAGGAAAAAACGGCCAACTTAAATTAGAACTCTACAACGAAAAGTTTTATTAACGCCAAAGGCGCCCCGCAAATGCGGGACGCCTTTTTCATGTACGGTCTGAAACTTATTACAATTATTCCGTTGTTATGCCTTCAAACTCCGGACCATTCGCTTCTGCTTCGGCTTTCGTTGCGCGTACCACGCCATCTTGATGGTGTGGCGGTGCGTAAATTGTATAAAGTTTTAAGGCAGCGCTTGCCGAAGCATTGATGACATTGTGTTGCGCGCCAGCCGGCACGATTACCACGTCACCGTCGCCAACAATATATTCCGTTTCGTTGATAACAACCTTCCCCTCCCCTTTTTCAAAACGAAAAAATTGATCTCCATCTTCGTGCACTTCCGAGCCAATTTCTTCGTTTGGTGCCAGCGACATTAAAACCAGTTGGCAATATTTTGCTGTATAAAGTGCCTGGCGAAAATTATTATTGGCAAGCGTCAGTTGCTCGATATTATCTTTATAGCCTTTTTTCATATTTTTATTATTTAATTATTATTTATTTAAATAGGTAATAGTTAATTGAAGTACCGTGGCAATACTCACCCACAGAAGATATGGAATCTGCAGATAAGCAATCCAGGGCACAAAAGGATAAATGGCAATCATCGCCCAAATAAGCGTTCCTAAAACAAGAATGATATCAGCGGCCGCTAAAATATTATTTTGAAGCCCAAACTGAATTGGTGTAAAAGCAAAGTTGAAAATAAGATTCAGAACAAAGGGCAAAAAAATAATCCACGAAATTTGTTTTTGCCAAGCCATCAAAAATACTTTGCCGAAAGAAATAGCAATTAAAATATAAAGAACCGTCCATACCGGCCCGAAAACCCACGAGGGCGGCGCCCAAGAAGGCTTAGCTAATTGTTGATACCAGCTATATGTTTGCATGTTTTTATCTTAATATTATTATCTCTAGAATAACACAGAACAACCCTAGAAATAAAACATTATTTCCCCATGTCTAAAACATCGTCAATCCTAATCTTTTTCACAAAATTCGGTACATGACTAACTAGAATCATCACCCCTTCATATTTATCCAGTGCCTGGGCGATTATGGGCAAATGCCGGAAATTAATATGATTGGTTGGCTCATCTAAAATTAAGAGTCCCGGCTCTTGCAAAACCAGCTGAGCAAAAGCCACTAATCCCTTCTGGCCCTCTGACAGACTGCCAATCTTTGATTTCATTAATTCATTATTGAGCAAAAATCCCGCCGCTGTTGAGCGCAAATCATGCTCAACTTTGTGCTTCATAACCAATAAGAGAGATTCATGAACCGTATCTTCAAAGTTAAGCGTGGAAAAATCTTGGCGATAATAGCCAATTTTAGTACCCGGCGCAATTTCAATTCCCTTGGCTGTGCCGCGCGCCAACGATTCCAAAAAAGTACTTTTGCCAATGCCATTTGGCCCGACCAGCAATAAATGCTGATTTTTTCTTAACGAAACACTTATTTTCCGAGAAACGGGCTTGTGATTTTTAAAAGTCGTGCACGCTGAAATTTTGATAATTTCACCAGAAAGATCCGGCTGAGAAGGAATAATAAACGGCCGGATAGTTTTATCTTCCCGACGCACATCAATTTTTTCTTCTTCCAGTTCATCGGCCTTATCTCTCATTCGTTTGGCCAGAAGCCTCATTCGGCCTCCTTTATTGGCAAAAAAATTGGCCTTGTCTTTATTTTCTTGAATCTCTTTGGCCAGTTGCGCGTTTTTCATATTTTCTTTTTCAATTCGAACGGCAATTTGTTTAACCACATTAAAATAATCACCAACGTAATGCTCGATTTTACGAGTATAAATATCCAGATACAAAACGCCTTCGGTAAAAGAATTTAAAAAATCAGCGTCATGAGAAATAACAATACAGGTTTTTTTATAATCAATTAAAAACTGCCTCAAGTGCGCAATTCCCTCTTTGTCTAAATTATTGGTTGGTTCATCCAGCAAAAGTAAGTCCGGGTCCTGGATCAAAGCCGAAGCTAAAAGAAGCCGGGCTTGCTGTCCGCCGGAAAAAGCTTTAACGGTTTTATCAAGTGGCGCCTTAAGGTTCACCACTTTTAAAATTTCTTCAATTCGCAAGTCTAGGTCGTATTTTTTGTCAGCAAAACACTTGGCAAAAAATTCCCGCACGGTTAAGTTCATCTGGTCGCGAGGAATAACTTGACGTGCCGTAGCGACAACTGGTTTTTGTTCCATATTAATCTGCCCGGCATCGGGCTTTAGTTCGCCGGTGATTAAATGGAAAATGGTACTTTTTCCCGAACCATTTTGACCCATCAGGGTTATTTTTGCTCCACGCCGCACCGGAAAATCAACCTCTTCCAGAATGGGTTTTTGGTGGCCGTATGAAAACGACACTTTATCAAATCTGAGTAAAACTTCTTGTTTTGCCATGGAACATAAAAAATAAGATAACGATTTACATTACCTTATTTTTTCGAAAATAGCTAATGTTATATTCTATTTGTTCGCCAAAATCAATTTTTTTAGTCGCTCGTCCATTGTTTCGTTAATTTGCAAGTGCTTAGGAAAAATACTGTCATTTACAAGGTCATCACTCTGCGCTGGCAAGATAAAGACATCTTTACTTTCTGGATGAGCTCCCAACGATATTTTTATACCCTCACTTTTAAATCTTTCCAGCAATTCATCTATTGGCGTAACGCATCCGGGGAATTCCTCATCGCTGGCCTTTAATTTTGCGTAAGCCTCCGCCTCAATGCCAGGAAAAGGAAAAGTTTCCTGACTTTCACGCAATTCCGTAGCCAAGGTGAGAAGCTCTTTTACCTTTTGATCCCTTACTTCATTTTTATTTTCGAATTGATTTGATGGAATTTCGGTCATAATATTTCAAATTAAATTTTATACATTCCCGCGTGGCCCGGAATTACCCAATCAGCCGACTCTAAAACCTTTTTTCTGCTTTCTTTTAACTTTTCCTTATCCGTGGCGTATATATCGTCTTCCACTTCCGGAAAGTTCTTTTTCCAAAAAACATCCCCGCAGATAGCGACAATGCCATCGCTTGTCTTAACCAAAAACGTTAAACCATCATAATTATGTCCCGGTGTTTTTATGATTTTTATATCCTCGCTAAATTGCTCGGGCCAATCCTGAACGGTATTTTTATCCCACAACCCAAAATATTCCAAAGTTTTTGCCTCCGAGAACATGCCAATGTTTCTGTAATGGTCAATATGAGAGTGAGTTATAAAAACTATATTTATATCGTCCACCAACAATCCCTCTTCTTTCAGTTTATCAACCAACATTTTTTGGTTTTCCAAAACACCCGGGTCAACAATGATTTTATTATTTCCGTCTTTAATCAAGGTAATCGTCGCACAAGTTTTTTCTCCACCCGAATCCGCTGATGTATAGCCCTCTATTAAAATTTTAACTTCTGCCATAGATTTTTTAAATACCACTGAAATTCAACTTTAATAAATTTTAAATTAATTCCCTATAGCATACAAATAACCGTCCATAGAAGTAAAATAAAACGTGCCGTCGGAGCCAAAGGCCGGTGATGATTCAGTAATTTTGTTGCCGGTCTGGTATGACCATAAAAGTTTTCCATCTTTATCAACCGCGTACATTTTGCCATCAACCGAACCGATATAAACCGTACCGATTTTATCCACTAGTGGAAAACTCGGCAAGCCGTAAAAACCAGGTTGCTTTGGGTCAACGCCGGTCTGATAAGTCCATTTTACTTCGTGAGTTTTAGAATCAACGGCGGATAAAATTCCTTGGGCATTGCCGATATAGATTGTTCCGTCCGCAGCAATAGCCGGCGTGATAATGCCCGCGATATCATTTCTGCCTGGCAAAAAATTGGGAACCTCATTACCTTGAAGTCCGGTTCCGACGCCGCAGGCAGGTAAAGGTGGCGCGCCGCAGGCGGACGATGGTTGAGCCGCGTCTCCAGTTTGAAACGAACCCGTGCCAGCGCAAGGTGGCAAAGGTGGGGCACCGCAGGCGGACGATTGAGAAGATATATTTCCATTTTGAGGCTGAATTCCACCACACGCGGGCAGGGGCGGCGCGCCGCATTCCTCAGCATAGACAGATTGAATAATATCGAAACTCACCTCCGGTCCTTTTTGCCATTTTAAATTTCCGTCAGAATCCAAGACAAACAGACTTGGCGCGGCCGCAATATAAATCAACCCGTCCGGTCCGATAGCCGGCGAACCCACTCGCATGGACTTGGTGTCGTATTTCCATTTTAAACTTCCATCCGGATTAAAAGCGTAAAGATTGCTATCCAGTCCGGCGTGGGCGTCGCCACCGCCAAGATATATTGTTCCATTTTTATCAATACTGGCTGGATAAGAAACTTTCCCCGCTGTTTTATATTTCCACTTCAACGTGCCGTCTTGATTTAACGCGTAAAAATAACCATCCCAACTGCCCTGGTAGATGGCTCCATCCGACCCGATGGTCGGGCCAAAACCGGTATTTCCGTTGGTTTTAAATTTCCATTTTTCCTGGCCGGCTTTATCCAGCGCCACGATTGTATCTTGCGCCAAAAAATAAATAGTTCCGTCTTCCGCCAACGCTGGACCCTGAGTGGCTTGATATTTTTTTGACCAAAGCTTATTCCCATTTTTATCTAAAGCAAAAATTTCCGAAGCGCCGGCGACATAAATAGTCCCGTCGGCAGAAATTGCGATGCTATTTGGATCACCGCCAGTCCTTGCTCCAAGTTGAAATTTCCATTTCAAAGTAGCCTTTTGGGGGCCTTCAACCGCGGCGTAGCCGGTGTGAAAATAACCTCCGTGAAATTGGGACCAAGCATGCTGGCTTGTCGGTTGTTCTTCTTTTACAATTTCCGGCGAGACTAGAGGCTGATTAAGTTTGGTTTTTTGCCAAAAAAAATAACCGATGACAATACCAATAAATATAATTAAAATTCCCGAAATAATTAAAACTTTTTTCATGTTTCTATCTTAATTGTTTAATACGCTGCGCTCGTTGTTAGGGAGGAGGGATTCTCCCTCCTTAGCATACTAATTTTTATCATCCTACGAGCGGAAAAAATTACTTTGTTGGGGAGGAGGGATTCGAACCCCCGGTGATGGATTCAGAGTCCATTGCCTTACCACTTGGCTACTCCCCAGTAATCCAAAAACCTGGATTCCCGCTTTCGCGGGAATAAAAAATCACAATACTTCTTTTTTACTTCCCTGCTAATTTTACACCTTCAGATACCGCCGAATCGCAATTAAGCTGGAAACACCACCAAGCACAATGCCAATAAAAAATAACAGCAAAAAGAATTCCCAGAAATTACTTTGATAAAAATACATTAAATCAACTTCGGGTAAAAAGCCAGTAATTTTAGGTGAAACAAAATACAAGATCGGAAAAACAAAGACAATCGTTATAATCGCCGCGCAAGTTCCATACAAAATACCCTCAACAATAAAAGGACCGCGGATGAACCAATTGCTCGCACCGACAAAACGCATTACCGAAATCTCGTCTCGCCAGTTATACATGGTCAAGCGAATAGTATTAAAAGAAACTAAAATTGCCAGCAAGGCTAAAAACAAAGAAATAGCTATTCCGCCCGTTTGAATATTGCCGGTTAAGCGGGTTAAGCGATCAATAATTTCTTTATTTTGTTTATAATTTATTTTTTCAATTACTCCCTGAAACCTATCTTGAACCAGATAATTAGCCACTGTTTCATACTGCGAGGCATAGTTAGCCTTGATATTTAAACTGGCCTGAAGGGGGTTTTGGTCAAGCTCCTGCAAGCTTTGCAATAAAACCGAATTATCTTTGTGCAGTTCCCGAAAACGCTTTAAGGCTTCGTCTTGCGAAACGTAATCAACGCTTTTGACTTCTTTCAATTCCACCAGCTCCTGGCGAAGACTTAAAATTTTTGCCTCATCCGAGTCTTTATTAAAATAAACACTGACATCAACCTTGCCTTCAAGACTGCTTACCACTGCTTGAGTCACCACATTAAAAAGCAAAAGCCCCATTACAACCAGCAATGCCAAGGTCATGACCGCTACTGTCGCGGTTGATAACCAATAATTACGAATAAAGCTCTGCCAGCCGGATTTTAAAATACGAAATATGGTTGTTTTAAGCATAAAAATTAAATCTCAATGACGAATTTCCAATGACAAACCAACGTCAAAGCTCAAAATCCAAAAAATTCATTTTTAACATTTGGACTTAGGATTTGATTGGTCATTAGTCATTTGACATTTGACATTACAAAATGTATCTCCCATTCTCCTCGTCCCTAATTACTCTCCCTTTATCTAGCGTAATTACCCGCCGGCCAAGATTATTAATAATTTCCCGATCATGCGTTGCCAAAAGAATGGTCGTGCCAAGCTCGTTTATTTTCAGCAAAAGCCGGATAACATCCCAGGAGTTTAATAAATCTAGATTTCCCGTCGGTTCATCCGCCAAAATTACTGAGGGCCGATGGATAAGCGCCCGTGCAATCGCCACCCGCTGTCGTTCACCGCCGGAAAGCTGATATGGAAACTGCGTTGCTTTATCGGTTAAACCGACTAGCTCCAAAAGTTGCGGCACGTCTTGGTTTATTTCCTGAACCGTCGCCCCAACAACCTCCATGGCAAAAGCCACATTTTCATAAGCAGTCCGGTCAGACAATAACCGAAAATCCTGAAAAACCATTCCAATCTTACGACGCAAAATCGGCATCTCGTTTTCTTTTAGCAAATGAACATTCTGCTTGTCTAAAAAAACTTTACCACGACTAGGCTGTAATTCGCCAATCAAAAGCTTAAGCAAAGTAGACTTACCGGCGCCCGATGGCCCAGCCAGAGATATGAACTCTTTCGCTTTAATTGTAATATCAACGTTATTTAGAGCCGTATAGCCGTTGTAGATTTTTGAAACTTTTTGAAAAACAATCATAGAATCATTTTAACATCTTAACGACTAAATAAACAAATATTCTATCTTTTTATATTAAACTGGCATTCTCTGTCATTCCTGCGAAAGCAGGAATCCAGGCGAATTATGGATCCCGCATCAAGTGCGGGATGACAGTAAGGGAAGATGTGCCTTGCAACCGCTACTTAATTTTTATTTCCGCTTCGATAAATTCTTCCAAAGCTCCATCCAGCACTTTGTCCGGATCGGTCGATTCTATTCCTGTACGTAAATCTTTAATTAACTTATATGGATGTAAAACATAATTTCTAATTTGCGAACCCCACTCAGCCGTTCCTTCGCCGCCCTGAATTTCTCCTTTTAAATTATCCACTTCCTGTCTCTGTTTTTTAAGCGCCAATTGATTCAACCGGCTTGCCAGCAGTTTCATCGCCTGTTCGTAATTGGCGCTCTGCGACCGCTCGCTCTGACAGGCCACAACCAAACCCGAAGGAAGATGGGTTAAGCGAACCGCTGTTTCTAATTTATTAACATTTTGTCCACCCGGACCGGATGAGCGATATTTATCAACCCTTAAGTCTTCCGGTTTTATTTCAACACTGCCTACCGTTTCCATCTCCGGCAGAACCTCAACTAAAGCAAACGATGTATGCCGTAAATTGTTAGCGTTAAAAGGTGACAAACGAACCAGGCGATGAACGCCAGATTCGTTTTTAAAATAGCCATAAGCATAAGACCCTTTGATCTCAATCGTAGCGCTCTTAATCCCCGCTTCTTGGCCTTCGTGCTGATGCAATAATTTTATTTTAAAGCCAGCTCTCTCACCATAGCGTTGATACATCCGAAGCAACATTTGCGCCCAATCTTGCGCTTCTGTTCCGCCAGCTCCGCTATAAATTGATAGCCAGGCACTATTTTTTGCATAAGAAAAAGAAAAAAAAGTTTTCTTTTCTTCGCTGGCTATTTCTTTCTCAAGCCAACGCATTTCTTTTTCAAAGCTTCTTTCTCTTTCCAGGCTAACGCTGTCTCCCAAAATCTTCAATTCCTCTTCAACCAGACCAACCCTTAATTCTATCTCGTCCCATTTTTCTTTCTCGCTTTTAAGTTCGCTAAGCTCCTGACTAAGCTGAGATGCCCTAGCATGGTCCTGCCAAAAAGAAACATCCGCCATCTGCGCCTCAATACCTTTTATCTTATGCCTCTTCGCGACCAAGTCAAAGACAGTCCGTCATCTTTTGAAGGCGGTCGATTAATTCTTTTAATTGATGCCCTGTTTTTTCCATTCTATTTAACTATTCAATTCTTTTACTATTTTTTCAATTTCCGAAAAATCTTTAATAATTACATCGGGCTTAAAAAGTTTAGATATTTCTATTTCTCTCTGTTTTTTGGGGCTATCTTGATCGGGTAGATACCAAATTGTTTTAATGCCACAACCCTTGGCCGAGACTAAATCATCAGATAATTCATCGCTAACAAAAACAGTTTCTTCTGGCCTAAGAGCCAAGGAGCTCAGGGCTATAAAATAAATTTCGGCATCCGGTTTTTTTATTCCAACGGCTGAAGAGATAAGAATATAATCAAATAATTTATTTAAACGATACTTTTCCAAGGATTCCCGCAACCATTCTTCAATGTGATTAGAAATTAAAACAATTTTATAACTGCTCTTTAGGCGACTAATTACATCAATGTTTTCCTGGGGAACTAAATAAGAATCAATCAATGTCTTTTTAATTTCTTGCGCCGGAATGTCTTTTTGCATAATTTGTCTAATCTGAGAAAACATTTCTTTGTCATTTTTTATTCTTCCCCGCGCCCGCAAATAATAAAAATTCTTCCAGCAAGGATAAAGGTCTGACCAGCTTAGATTGCAAGGAGCCAAAAGTTGATCCAACTCCTTTTCCACATTTTTATAACCAGGACTGAATGTTTTGCCCCAATCTAAAAGTATTGCTTTAATCATTTTTCTTCTTTAAATTATTCTCCTGTTTAAAGTTTTCTGATTCACCTCCCAGAGTCGAACCCCATAAAAAAATTGCCTCACAAATTTAACGGGGCAAGCTGAGGTCTAACGTTGCAGTTTATCCGCCTTTGGCGGAAAGCGCTTGTCCCAATTTTTTCGAAATCTTTGATTTCGTGAAAAATCGCGGATCCTCAAAAAATTCAAAAAGAATTTTTTGGGACTCTACTTCACCCCGCCAGAGCCACCTCCCAGAGTCGAACTGGGGACCTAACGCTTACGAAGCGCTTGCTCTACCAACTGAGCTAAGGTGGCTCTGGCGGGGCAAGCTGAGCCATAAGAGCCACTCTGACTTACTCCATTTTTCAGCCTTATTTTATCAGTTTTTTACCAAAAAGAAAAGAGCCATCGGCTCCTTTATTTTTTAATTTTTGAGCGGATAGCGGGAATCCGCCTTAGCCCTAAGACTAACGACGGACAAGTCGGCCTCGACTCTCGTTCGCCCGTCGGCGAACTCGGTCTGGCCACCGCCTCGCGATTTTGCCTGCTGGCAAAATATCGCTCCGGCGTTCGATTCCCACACGAGCCAAACTATTGGCTCGTGTCTACTTTCAAATATGAGCGGGTAGCGGGAATCCGCCTTAGCCCTAAGACTAACGACGGACAAGTCGGCCTCGACTCTCGTTCGCCCGTCGGCGAACTCGGTCTGGCCACCGCCTCGCGATTTTGCCTGCTGGCAAAATATCGCTCCGGCGTTCGATTCCCACACGAGCCAAACTATTGGCTCGTGTCTACTTTCAAATATGAGCGGGTAGCGGGAATCGAACCCGCATCTCAACCTTGGGAAGGTCGCGTTCTGCCACTGAACCATACCCGCCTACGTCTCGCTTCGCTTGACTTCGGCGGCTAAGCCCGCCAAGCGAACATTCCCGCTGAATTCCCACGAAAGCAATAAACCGACTATCTTTTAAAAAAGAATTTCCACCATTTAATTAAATTATTTTCCCGCGCTATCTTTTCTTCATTGCTGACAACTGATTCTTGGTTTGAAGAATCTGATAATTCTTTTGCCAGCTCTGTTTCGGAAACCATCAACACGCTTTCCCCTTCTTTTTTCAGGTTCAACTTTTCCCGCGCCTCTTTTTCTAGATAATCCTGACTACCCAAATAATCAATTAGCTTGGTCAACTCTTGTTCTTTTTTGTCCATTTTGGCAATCTCAACCTTAAGCGATTCTATTTCTTGATTCAGCTGATATTTTTTATAAACCGTTTTTGTTAAAACCAATCCCAACCAGATAAAAGCTAATAATGATAAGAAAATAAACCACCGCGAATATAATATTTTTTTGATCTTGTTTTCTGCCATTTATTTTGATAAAATGTAAAAGTGTTTTTCTAATCACTTAATCATTTCTCTCGTGGATTTTACTCGTCACAAAAAAACTGTTCGCATTTTTTGGATCATCGTTGCTTCCGTCGTCATTTTCAGCATGGTGGCTTTTCTCTTTGCGCCCATGTTTTGATAATAGCAAATCGCCCTCTTTTTTCAAACCTCACTCATTTGAGGTGTTTTTTGTTTTTCTTTATTTTCCGCGCATACGAAAAACTTTATTACAAAATCGAGATGAGCGAAGCGTTAAGAAATTGCTGAGGGGAGGAGCAAAGCGACGAGTTTACTGAGGCAATTTTAGTGGAGAGAATCCGATTTTGTTAAAGTTTTATCGTCGCGCGGCGGTTTTTTCCGCCGCTTTTTTGCCGCCAAAAAAGCGGCAAAAGTTATTTCTTCAACACTTTCAAAAATACATCCTGCGGGATTTTTACGCTCCCTCGATCACGCATTTTCTTTTTCCCTTTTTTCTGTTTGTCCAGTAATTTATTTTTACGCGTCACATCTCCGCCGTAAAGCTTGGCCGTCACATCTTTGCGCCTAGCAGAAACATCTTCCCGCGCCACAATTTTTCCGCCCACCGCCGCCTGAAGCGCCACAGCAAACATTTGAGGCGGCAAAATCTCTTTTAGTTTTTCCACAACAACCCGACCCTCTCCCACTGCTTTACGCCGCGGAACAATCCGGGCAAAAGCTTCTACTATATCTTGCGCGACCATAATATCCAATCGTACTAAATCGTCCTGGCGCCAACCAATAAGTTCATATCCCATCGAAGCATAACCGGAAGTGACACTTTTTAATTTATCATAAAAATCCACAATAATTTCCCGCAACGGCGCTTCATAAGAAATCATTATCCTCTGCGTGCCGATATATTGCGTATCAAGATAAGTTCCGCCAATTGTCTGCAACAATTTCATCACTACCCCCAAATATTCACTCGGACTGATAACTTCTAGCTTTACCCATGGTTCGCGGATTTCATCAATAACGCTAGGGTCGGGTAATTGCTGTGGGGAATAAATTGTCAGTTCTTCTCCATTTTTTTTCTTAACCCGATAAACAACGCTCGGTGTTGTCACAATCAATTCTAAATTATATTCTCGGCGCAGCCTCTCGGAAACAATTTCCAAGTGCAACATGCCCAAAAATCCGCATTTAAATCCCCGCCCAAGAGCATCAGAACTTTCCGGCTCAAAAACCAAAGCTGCATCGCTCAATTTTAACTTAGACAAGGCATCGCGCAGCTGATTATAGTCCTGCGCCTCATTGCGGACTTGTCCCGAGCTTGTCGAGGGATAAAAACTGGCAAAAACCATAGGATTTGGCTCTTTGTAGCCAGGCAAGGCCAATAAAGTATTCGCCACTGGCCAATGCACAATCGTATCGCCCACCCGACAAAGCGCCACCTCTTTTAAGCCGGTGGCAATGTAGCCAGTTTCCCCAGACGATAATTTGTCAGTTGATTTGAGGGCCGGCGTAAAAATCCCCGCTTCGATTACCTCAATCCGCGCACCCGAAGCCATAAAAGTTATTTTATCGCCACGCTTAATTTGGCCATCAACCATTCGAACATAAGCCAACACGCCTTTATAAGAATCGTAGTTTGAATCAAACACTAAAGCGCGAAAAGGTTTTTGTGTCTCAATTTTTGGTGGCGCTACTTCTTTGATGACTGCTCGAAGTAATTCTTCAACGCCGGTTCCTTCTTTGCCAGAAATTTTATATATTTCCGCCTCTTGTCCAATTGGTCCTAAAATTTCTCTGATTTCTTGCTCCACTGCTTCGGTTCGCGCACCCGGCAAATCAATTTTATTTATTGCCGGAACTATAGTTAAATTCTGTTGTTGGGCTAAATATAAATTAGCTAAAGTTTGCGCTTGCACGCCCTTGGTTGCGTCCACTAATAAAATCGCCCCCTCAACCGCCGCCAAGGAACGAGAAACTTCATAAGAAAAATCAACGTGTCCGGGCGTATCAATTAAATTCAACATGTAATCATGTCCATCAAAACTATAGCTCATACGCACCGGCTGAAGCTTTATCGTAATTCCCCTCTCTCTTTCCAGCTCCATCGTATCCAAAAATTGCTCTTTCATTTTTCGCTTTTCAATCGTGCCGGTTAATTCCAAAAAACGATCCGCTAAAGTGGACTTACCGTGGTCTATATGAGCAATTATGGCAAAATTTCTAATGTTATTTTCCATTTTTTTAATCCTGAGCCCGTCGAAGGACATACACAAAATCGCCCTGAAAGGACGATTCTATTCTGACATAATTATTGGCTTTTATCAACTGCAAAATTAGCCCTAAATTACGAAATCAACTGCTCAAAATTATTGTAAAACTCCAAAACTGATTCTTTAACTTGCGGCATTTTTTTCATTTGTTCGATAAATTTTTCTATTTGCAGGGCCAGATCATCAGAAAAATTAGTTTTTTCTAAAACTTTTCGACGAGATTCGGGATTTGGCTTAATTAGAAAATAATCTTTTAATGCTTCGTGCCAGTCCATTACATCTTCTTTGCTGCCGACAACGGCTATTTCTTCTTTGAGACTTTTGTCAAAAAAATCACTAGTTTCTACCCAACTTGAAATATAATCATAGAACAATTCATCTTCAAAAAATTTTAGAGAAACGGCAGTAATTTCAATCGGCTCCAGAAAAAAAGGATTTTCTCTAAGTGAAAAGAAGCTATTATGAACCTCATCCACTAAGGAGTGGAACTTAAAGCCAGCCTTAAAGGAGTCTTCATTTTTTATATCAGCCAGTTTCAAGTCAAAAAAATGGGTTTTTTCTCTGTCTAAATTACCAAAATACCTAATATCAGGCAAACTCGTACCAATTAAAAATTCCGCCCGATTTTTTGAGCTAAAATGTTTTTTAAAAACTTTTTCCGTTAAAACTATATGCGTAATTGGCGCGGGCATAAAAAATACTAATTTAAATTGTTATCGAAAAATAGCCGGCCTTTAATTTTTTGCCACAGTAGGATTGTTTCTCCAAGTCTTAGCGCCAAACCAGCTAAAAAATAAACCAAAATACCCGCCAGGCCAGCAACTGAGCCCTGAAGCAAAATAACTTGAGTTGCTGCTGAGGGAAATTTTAAAACTAATACCTGCCATAAAATCCAGACAACTGACCCCGCCAGCAACGAGGCAACGGCCATTTTAAAAAGACTAAATAAAATTTCCCCCTCGTTTAAATTACCAACTTTTTTATGCAACCAAATCCAAAGGAGCATCATATATAAAATTCCACCCAAGGCATAACCCAGCGCCAAACCGGCTACGCCAAAATAAAGAGAGAAAAACCAGGCACCGCCAATTCTGACCACGGAGCTAACAAGCCCCAGCCAAAAAGGAGTCTTGGTATCATCAAAAGCAAAAAAACAGCGCGTTAATAGCAAAATTAAAGATTCCGCTAAAAGACCAACCGATAAAAAGATTAAAGAATTAACTGTCAAACTCACGTCAGCCGCCCCAAATTTTCCCGTTCCTAAAATAACCCGGATGATGGGACTGGCCAGAACAATAAAAAAAACGCTAATTGGCATAACTAAAAAAGAAATTTGCCTTAAATTTGCCGAAAAATTAACCGCAAAACCAGGCCAATCTTTTTTAGCCACGTTCTCTGACAGAGCTGGAAAAACAGCCATCGCCAACGAGCCGGCAAAAACACCCAGCGGAAAAGTCCAAATATTATAGGTCAAATTAAAAATTGCCAGGCTACCAACGGCTAAAGACGAAGCTAAAACCGTAATCGCTAAAAAATTAAGTTGAGAAACCGCTAAGGTTAAAGCGCGAGGAATAATCATTTTTGCTAAGCGCTTGACTCCTTCGTTTCCCCAGTCAATTATCGGCTGATATTTAAAATCCGAAAACCAAATTGGCGCCGATTGAATTAAAAGATGAAAAAACCCGCCCAGCAAAACGCCAAAAGCTAAACCCAAAATACCAAAACGCGGCACCAAAAAAAGAATACTAAAAATTATGCCAAGGTTATAAAAAATCGGCGCCAACGAAAAAGCTAAAAATCTTTTTAAACTTTGCAAGACTCCACCAAAAATTGCGCTTACTCCCAGTAGAATCGGGCTCAGAAACATCAAGCGGGTCATGAGTATAGTCAGCTCTAATTTTTCGCCGTCAAAGCCTGGCGTAATTAATTTCATCAAATACGGCGCTAAAATAAAAAACAAGGTGCCCAGCAACAAAAGCCCGATCAATAAAATATTTAAAACACTGCTGACAAAACGCCAAGCATCCTTGCTTCCCTCTTCCTTTTTATTCCACAAGCTAACAAACACCGGAATAAAACCTGCTGACAGCGCCCCCATAATTAACAAATTATAGATTAAGTCTGGCAAGCGAAAAGCCGCATAATAAATATCCAACGTATCTCCCGCGCCAAAGCTTCCGGCCAGTAACCGATCACGCAAAAGCCCAAGCAAACGACTCAAAACAGAAGCCACCGCTAAAATGGTGGCCGCAAAAATAACACCTCGAGAACGACTACTTGTTTTACTTAAAAAGTTAATCATTAAAAATTATTGCCTAAAAACTAAACCGTAAAACCTATCTCTTGTCAGATCAGAAATAAATTTTACTTCTTGACCGGATAACTGCATGTCTTCTGGATATTGCCAGTTAATCTGCACGCCCAAAGGCAAGTTTAACGAACTTTCAAAATGGCCACCAAAAGCACCTGCTTGTTTTTGTGCCAAAAGACTGTAACTATCTGATTCTTGTTGCAGATTAATTTTAAACGGCAATAAATATTGGTAAACTAACTCCACCGTCTCACCGGGACTTACATAAACCCAATTGCCAAAAACTGTTTTCCCTGACTCCATAAAAAGTTGTGTTCCTGATTGGTCGGTTGTCATTCCTTGCTCTTGCGCCAAAACGTCAGCGTCTGATTTAAAGCTCTGCGCCGTGTAGTCAATTGGCGGGGCATAACCTTCCAGCGTTTGTCCTTGAGCCGATAAAAGCTTTGAACCAAGCGGTACATAGACCCGCAGGTAATTTGCATTAACTTTGTTATACCAGTCATAGCTAGCCTGTCCGCCCTGGTGAATTCGAATAATTTTTACAGTGTCAATAATTGATCCGTCTTCCTTGACCTCGGCTTTGTGATAAATTTTTTGTTCAATAACTTTATCTGTTTTAAATCCATTAATATTAGTATTTACCACGCTTAAATAATCTTTTTCTGTATTTAAAATTTCCCCCGTCCAGCCCTGCTCTTTAAAGGCGACCTCTAACGATGCGTTGCTAAAATAAAATAAAACCTGCTTTTCGGTCAAAGAATCAACAAAAACTTTAAATATTTCTTGATATTTACCGGGCCAAACCTGCCAAAGTTTCTCTAAAAATAAAGGGGCAAAATCCGCTAAAATTTTTTTTGGCTGATTAAGTCGCTTATCGTAATCGACTTCGACTTTATATTGAACGGCCTCCAAAAAATTATTCTGGTCAAGGACAATATTATACTGAGGCAAGCTTATCGGACCAGTTAAGGCTAATAATCTCTCAATAATCGTTGGCGTCAAAGAGATTACGCCGTCCACGGTCTGTCCGCCGGCTTTCTCGTAAAAGCTCATTATTTTTTTAGCCGAAGTTGGAAAATCCGCAAACCAATTGGCATCATGAGTTGACCAAGCGGTTGAAATTTTTTGAATTGGCCTGGGTGGAATTACTTTTTCGTAAAGTTGACCGTCTAAATTAAAAATCCCGTCAATAAAAAGATTCTTTAAGCGCCCCTCATCAAAATCAACTACGCCATAGGTTCCAATAAACCCGCCGGTTGCCCTGGCTTCAGAATTATTCTGAAAAACTAATAAATATTTTTTAGCTTTTTCGTGTCCCAAGACACCCAAAAAAACATCACTCCAACTTTCCAGCTGCCCCGTAGCTTGAACAACCGCCGGAAGACTCTTTTTAAGTTCTTCTGTCTTGGGCGCTAACTCTGCCGGCAAATCACTACTCCTAACTTGAGATAGACTTTGATTAGCCTGAGTTAAATATTTTTGAGCTAACTTAATCTCTTTTTTTGCTTCCACAATTTTTTGCGTCAGCGATGGCTGGCCACCGGAAAAATAATCACTTAATTTTTCCAGTAAAAATAAATTGGCTATCTTAGAAAAACTCTGCCCCGCTTGAGCTAAATTTTCTCCAGCTTTAACTAAGGAGGAACCGGAGGTCACCTGCGAGCCACCAGGCAAGGCTTCTAGTAGAGAAATAATCCCCCACCCCATTTTATTCAACTCCTGATCAGCGGCTAAAAAATTCTGATAGGCCGTATCAAAATTAACCTGGGCAGAAGAAAAATTTAGACTGGAAGCAGAATCCTTAGCCGCCAGCATCGCTTGGTAGGCCTGCAAGGCTGAGCCTAGAATATTATCTTTAGCCAGCAGCCCTTGACCGGCCAAAGACATGCCAAAAATTACCAAAAAAATTAAACAGCCAGCGCTTAAAAAAGCAGCTTCCTGTTTCAAAATTTTTCGATGGCTAAAAAATGACTTTAAATTACTCCATCTTTCCCCAAGAGAGAACTTGTTTAGGGATAATTTGGGCCTATAAAACCGTTCTGAATTTTCTAATTTTTCACTCTTAAGGCGAAAAGATGAGCCTACTTGAGTCTCAGAAACTAAAACTTGATCAATTATATCGGGCTCAGCAACCAAAGCGGCCAAAAAATCTTCTTCTTCCTTTGGTGATTCAACTTCTCTTTCTGTCTCTTGGTTAATCACTAAAAAATCGTCATCTTGCCAAACATTCAGCAAGCCATCCAAAATATCCAACTCCTCCAATGGCTCGATAATGGCCGTCTCCAGCGGATATTCCCGCAAATAATTATTAAGTATTTCTATTTCCTCAAAAGTAGCTAAAATTTCTGCCCGGCTAGGGTGAGAAATTTCCAACGCCTCATTAATCACCGGCTGGCTGAAAGAAGAACGCAACTGCTTAATGGCCATAGCTTGACGTCCCAGCGCTTGGCCAGCCAAAGCTTTTGGCCGGCTCCTTTTAATTTTTTCCTTTTTAAGCTCCTCCTCAAGCGGCGCTAAAACTTTTTTCAATAACCGCAAATTCAACACCCGCCCCTCTTCATACTCTTCCAGGAGCCCTTTCTTTTTATTTCCCAAACTCAAAACCGGCTGGCCGGAACTATTTCCAGGCGCCCCTAAATCGCCACTGCTCTGCTGTTGGCGAATATCAAAAAATGGGCTATTTGTATCTTGTTCAGCCATAACCCTTATTACTTAATCATTATACAACACAAAATTGCAAACCAAAATCCCCAAAATAAAAAAGACCCCCTAAACTTTCAATTTCTGAAAATTCAAAGGGTCAAAGGGTTCAAGGATCAAAGATTCATTGAGAATCAAAGTTTCCAAGGACTCAAGAATTGCGGGAGAACACCCGGTAGCCCTCGGCCCACCTAATCGGATTCCCAACAGAGTACGCGTGCAGGTGCCAGCGATCGTCGTCCCAGTACACGAGCACGGCACGGGGCACACCGTTGGCATCACGGACATAAAAAATGTTCGCGTAACCATTGATAAGGAGCACCCCCTTCTCGCCATTTTTTTGCATCTCCATCAGGCCGAAAATCTCGGCGAGTGTTGTTTCGGCTTTAGCTTCGCCACCGAGTTGCGAGATAATCGGACGGTCAACTTCACTTCTTAGCAACTTGCCATACCGAAGCTGTTTTTCTCCGATCATCTCAACGGTTTTACCGAAGAACCACTCTTCAAAATTACTCCCCATGTAAATCTGCCGGCCACTTTTTTTTATTTCATCAATGCGGTCACGGACGATGAATGTTTCGGTAGTTACGGAAAGCGTTATGGTGCCGAGCCAATTAAGCAAAGGATCCGTCAACGGCTTCAACCCGAGAAGCCGTTGGAATTCATCGCGTTTAACATTTGCGATGTTGCCATCGCGAAGATCGGCCATAAGTCCTGATTTAAGGATTGCCTGAACTTGATCCAGAGGCGTATCCTCAAAAAGTGATAAAATCTTTGCCGACTGCCTTAGGGTTGCGTCTTTCGTCTTCATTGCAAGTCCTCCTTTTTTCTTTGCGGTCGCTTTTGGCGGCGCAAGTTTTTTGCTTACCCATTATTTCGGCCCCGTGCCGAGATCTAAGGTTAGCTGTTATTTAAAGGTACTTTATCGTATTTCTATATTATACATCTAAGCATTACTCTTGTCAATACTAGCATACATTTTTTCTGTTTCTTCCGCCATTTTTTGCCAGGAATATTTTTTAATTTGCTCAAATCCCCGCTCAATCAATTGCTGGCGCAAAACACTGTTTTCCAAAACTTCGCTGATTTTATCGGCCATATTCTGCGGATTGGTGGCGTCAAAATAATGCGCGGCCTCACCCAAAACTTCGGGCAAGCAAGTGGCTCCAGATGAAACCACCGGCAAGCCATGGCTCATCGCTTCCAGCGGCGGCAGGCCAAAACCTTCACAGAGCGACGGAAAAATATAAACCTCGGCTTTGCTATATAAAACCGCCAATTCATCATCCGGCACAAAGCCGGCAAAAACCACTCCGCCGCCAAAACAAACACCCGCCTTATCACAATTTTTCTGTTTCAGCCGCCGGTAAAAATAATCCTCTCCCCCAACCAGCACCAGTTGCAGATCAGGCCGGTTTTTTCCCTGTAATATTTTAAAGGTTTCAATCAGCCGCTCTAAGTTTTTATGAGGATAAGCATTGCCAACATAAAGAAAATAAGGTTTCTTGATTTGATATTTAGCCAAAACACTATTGTCGCTCGCGCCTGACGGCTGACTTGCCGTCCCCGGCCCGCTCTCATAAATAACCGCTATTTTAGCCGGCGCCACGCCAAAAGAATTTATAATGTCTTTTTTTACATATTCGGAAACTGCAATTATTTTTTTGGCTCGCCGGACAATTATCCGAATCGCCGCCTCATAGCCCAAGTTCTTAACCCCATAGCGCAGACGCCCCCAAAACCAGCCCCGGGAAGTGCCAAAACGCCGCAGGATTAAATCATGAATAGTCACAATATACGGCCGCCAATAAAATATGGGCGCGTTAAAATTGGCAAAATGCATCAGATCAATTTTATGCCGGTATAGCGCCAGTGGAAAAAGCAACTGTTCAGCCAACGAATACCATTTATAATCGGCCAATACTTTTTTAAAGCGCGGATTGGGCGGCTGATATTCATTAAAATCTTCGGCGCGCAAAAAAACCAGATAGTCGTTTTGCTTATCTGTTTTAGCCAGCTCCTCCAGTAATTTTTGCGTATAGCGCCCCAGCCCCTTGGCCTTAGGACCAAAAAACCGGGCATCAATACCGATTGTCATTTAATTTTGAAAGCCATTATATTCTTGGCCTTATCGCTTGGATAAGCCCAAGATTTTTCAAATAAATCAAAATCAACTAATCGGTTTGGAAGTGGCGGAAGGCCTGGATCATGCAAGATAAGACCTTGGTCAGAAAAACCTTTTATAACAACGAGATGCCCCGTATAGCCCGTCTCCTCAGATAAACACCGAGAATTTACGCTACAAATTATTATGTGGTCTTGCAGAAGAAGTTCTTTCAGATCTTTTATTTCTGGAACTACTTTTTCTGTTTTTATTTTTTTAATAAACTCTTGAGCAATGTTTTTTTCCTGCTCAATATCACAATGCTTTATCTGCTCTCCGCCTACCTCTTCACCAAAATCTTCAACTAAATATTGCCCGCCAAGTTTGGCAAATTTTTCATAATCAAAAACTTCTATATTTTTTACTTCCAGTCCCTTGTCCTGTAGCCACATTAAACCCGCCATAGACCAGGTCCACATTCCTTCTTTTTTTGCCGTGACTCTATCAAGCTCTTCCCAAGAATATTCCTCTTCGGGATAAAAATATTTTAAAATCATTTTTAAGCAAGCCTGGAAACAATGCGTATCATCAGGCGTGTTAGAAAAAAATGGAATGTTTTTATCTATTTGCATCTTCAATTAGTTTGAAATTAAAAAATCTAAAGTCTCTTTAGCGCTCTTGTCCCAAGAAAAATATTTTGCTCTGGCTAAGCCGTCTTTTACTAGGTCATCTCTCAATTCTTTATCACTCAAAACTTCCTCCATCGCCCAGGCAATTTCGCCAAAATTGTAGGGGTCAATCATCAGGGCGGCGTCGCCCACCACCTCCGGAAAAGACGAGGTATGGGAGCAAATTACCGGCACGCCGCAAGACATCGCCTCCAGCGGTGGAAAACCAAACCCCTCAAAAAAACTAGGATAAACAAACAGCGAAGCCAGATTATAGAGATAAAGTTTATCAATCGGATCAATAAAGCCGGTAAAAATTATATCCCGCGCAAAATCAGATTTTTTAGCCTGGGCAAAAATGTCATCGCAAAGCCAACCGGAATTACCCGCCAGAACCAACGAAGGCTTTGCCTTACCCGCCAGCTGTTGGCGAAAAATTTCGTAGGCTCGAATCAAACCAATTAAATTTTTTCTTGGCTCAATAGTCCCAAAATATAAAATAAAATTCTCTGGCAGATTATATTTTTTTCTGATTAATAATTTTTGCTCGCCCGTCAGCTCGTTTTTTTTCAAGCCACTCTCGATTCCAGAATAGATAACTTGTATTTTTTCAGCCGGCAAGGCGTACAAGCTAATCAAATCCTCCTTTGTCGATTGGGAAACCGCAATAATTTTATCAGTTTCCAACATTCTTTGGCGTGACGACAAAGAAACATGCCAAAACCGCTTGCGCCAGGAAAAAAATTCCGGGAAATACTCAAATGACAAATCATGAAAAGTCGTAATCTTACGGCAATCTTTGCTTACCGGGCTCAATAAAAAATGGGGTGCGAAAAAAATATCGCAACCGCCAAGCAGCTTATCAATTTTAGGTAATTTAAAAAATTTAGCTGCCGGGTCAAAAATAAAGCGATTGGGCAAATGAAATTCAAACAATTCCACGTTGGACAACTTCAACCAGTCATAATCAAGTTGAATCTGATTGAAGGCATTATAAAAAAGTTTAAATTTTATATCTTTGTCCAACAATAAAAGACGGGACAGAAGATTAATCGTATATTCTTCTATCCCGGTTCGCGACCCTTTGGCCAAAAATCTAATATCGATACCAACTATCATTAATGATTTTAACGATTATCTTTTAAGAAGTAAAAAAGTATTCTCGACTAATTTTAAGAAAAAATCCGACGACTAATCCAACTAAAAGCCCTGCTAGTACGCTCCACCAAACAGTCATGTTATTTTTAACAACTACCGGCTCGCTACCCATAACTAAAAAAGAAATCCCCTGCGAAGAAGAAACGTTCAGTAAATTTATCTTCTCAGAGACAGCATTGACCACGGCCTCAGCTAATTTTTTGGCCACTGACTCATCTTTGGCTGAAAAACGAACTTCGACTAAATTTGGCGAAATTTTGGCAGCTTTAAATATTTTTTTCAAACTATCCAGACTCTGAGCACTAGATTGAAAGTTTGCCTTTTTAAAAATAGTTTGCGTCATTTCTGGCGTTTTAAACCAACCAGCCACTGTGTTGCCAAATTCATCAGTTGCCTTGATGGCATAGTAATTGTCGTATTTATAATCCTGAGCCTGTTGAGTACCATAACGGCTAATCGTTAGAGAAAGAGAGGCTTCGTATTTGTCCTGCTTTTGCCAGGAAAAAACTCCGGCCACCAAGGCAACCGCCAGGGCGAAAATTAAAACTTCTTTATATTCTTGAATCATTGTTTTTATTTTTTTGTGCATTTGCCCTATTAAATAATCCCGTTAAATAATTGCTTCGCCATTCCTGCGTAGCAGGATTTAACTGGGTTAATTTTAAATTATTATTTTATAACGACTGCTCAACAAATTCTTTTATCTTGTTTTTGAATATTTCTTTATCAAATTTCAAAGCCTGTTCCCGAATCGCCTGAGGAGAAAATTTTTCTATTTTAAAACTTCTCAGGGCTGCAACCAGGGAGTCTACTGTCTGCTCCTTAAAAAAGATTCCCGTTTCCCCTTCCTTAACAATTTCTAATGCTCCGCCGGCCTCGTAAGCGATAACTGGCCGGCCGGCTGCCATTGCCTCAACCGCCACAATGCCAAAATCTTCTTCTTGGGGAAAAATTAAGGCCCGGCAACGTACATAATAATCTCTTAGTTTTTTTTCTGGAACTAAGCCGACAAATTCTACGTTTGCCTTAGCCATTTTTCTCAGTTGCTTATTTTTTGGCCCATCACCAATAATTTTAAGTGGCCAACCTAGTTTATTAAAAGCTTTGATGGCTAAATCAATTTTTTTATAAGGCAAAAAGCGTGCTACCAATAAGAAATAATCATCAATTTTGCTGGAAATAAAAAAATTGCTAGTTTTAACCGGCGGATAAATAACCATGGCTGTTCGGTTATAGTATTTCTTTATCCGCTGAGCAACAAAATTAGAATTGGCTAAATATAAGTCCGGCCGAGCCGATGCTGCTTCGTCCCAGAGTCGCAAATAACTTAAAAATGGCGGCACTAAATTTTTAATAAAACTAGGGTAGCTGAATTCTCTAATATATTTATGACTGTCATCCCAAACATAGCGAGTGGGCGTGTGGCAATAACAAATATGTCGTGTTTTTGGCCGCACAATTACTCCTTTGGCGAAACTAGCCGAGTCAGAGATTACCAGGTCGTATTTTGATAAATCAAATTTTTCGACTCCGAGTGGCATCAACATCAAAAAAGGACGATGGTGAGACCTAACAAAAGGAACTTTCTGCAGGAAAGAAGTTTTTATTTTCCGCCCCTCAAAAGCCAAACCGGTTCTTTTTTTATCATAAATCAAAGTAAAAATCGGCGCTTCCGGCCAAATTTCACAGAAGGCCTCAAGAACACGTTCTGCCCCTCCGTATTGGTTTAAATAATCATGAACTAGCGCTACTCTCATAATCTGCTATCTCCGCCTCCCAAATAAAACAACCAAGGGAGTTTTAAATAAAATTTTAAAATCAAGCCATAACGACCAATTCTCGATATAATAAATATCTAATTTTGCTTCTTCATCAAAATCAATTTCCGACCGGCCAGAAATCTGAGCTAAACCCGTAATTCCCGGTTGAATATTAAAAACTTTTTTATGCCATTTTTCATATCTGGCAACCTCTTTGGGCATGTGAGGCCGCGGACCAACTAAACTCATGTTTCCTATTAATACGTTAAAAAATTGCGGCAACTCATCCAGACTATATTTTTCTAAAAAATTTCCTAATTTTGTCCGCCGCGGATCATTAATCACCTTAAAAACTGGACCTTGCCGGCCACTTTGTTTTTTGACCAATTCGTCTTCCAGTTGGCTGGCTTTGCCATCTTTATCATACTGAGGGCCAGTGCAATACTCAATTTTCATCGAACGAAATTTATAAGTATTAAAAAGTCCTCTGGGACCGACTCGTTGATTTTTGTAAATAACCGGCCCGGGAGAATCAAGTCTAACCAAAATAAAAACCAAAACCATAAATGGCGAAAAAATTATAATATAAATTAAAGAGAGCAGAACATCAGAGAATCTCTTTATCACCCTGCCCCAGCCGCCCAAAGATGTCCGCCGCAATTCAATCATTGGAATACCGCTTAGCGTGTCAAACTGTACATTAACTGTTAAGGCTTGAAAAAGATTAGGAACAAAACGAAAATTTAAATGCCGTTCCTCGCAAAGATCTATTAAATCCAATACTGCTTCGCGCGAAAAATTAGGATTAGCCAAAATAATATCGTCAACTGATTCTCGGGTAACCATTTCTTTTATTTTTTCTATGTCTAAATCACAAAAATGCTTGATTAGATTATATCCTAGTGCAGGCTGATTTTTTATTTCCTCTATCAAAACGCTGGAAACTCCATCGCCACCAACAACTAAAACATTATGCGCGCCAATTTTATAACGGCTAACTAAAAAATGTTGAATCGCCCGCAAAACAAGACGACCAAAAATAACAAACAAAATTGCAAATATCCAAGTAGCAAAAATTAAAAAGCGAGAATCAAACCACTCCCGTCGCGCAAAACTATAAATAATTATACCGGCTAGTCCCGCTGAAACCGAAATAACAACGTGCATTAAATCTTCAATAATTCCATTCGCCCGCCTGATTCGATAAAGACCAGACAGAGCAAAAATGATTACCATTAAAAGCGCCATTGAAAAAACCAACCATAAATATTTTTCTAGTGGTAAATTTATACCAAAAAGCACCGGCCTGCCAATTGCTACCAAATCGCTCGTTCGTAAAAAATATGCCGCCAGACCAGCTCCCACCATCATCAAATAGTCAATCGGCACTAAGGCTACCGTAAAAATAGTTTCCGCTTTTTTCATATAGATAATCCTATCTTAACCCTAAAAACTACCTAAAATCAATGGCTTGACATATTATAGCTTTAACCTTAATATATAATTGTCTAAGCAAGTTGGGTAATCGCTTTTTATCGCGTAAAAACGGTAAAGAGAGGAAAGTCCGAACTCTCTCTTCCCGCCCCAAGGCGGGATTAAAAAAGGTAGCGGCTAACAGCCGTCCATCGTAAGATGCGAGGTGCGAACAGTGACGCCCGGACAGCCCGAAAGGGGCCGGGCACCCCTTCCATAAAAAAATCGGAGACGGGTGAACTCTAACGGAAACGTCGGAGGTGAAACGGCTAAATCCTTACCGGGTGCAAGATCAAACTATGAGACCGCAAGCTTGGTTCTCATAAGACAAGTAGATCGCCAGAGCCCGCAAGCAATTGCGAGCCCAGACAGATGATTGCCTATTCGCCCTTCAAGGCAAAAGACAAAATTCGGCTTATAGACTTGCTTAGACAATTAAAAAACCCTCGGTGTTCCGAGGGTTTTTTAATTGTCTAATTTTTACAATAAACTTTCCTGCTTCAAGTTCAGTGCGTGATTAACTAACCGGTCTGCCTCACTATTTTGTTCACGCGGGATAGATACAAAATTATAGCCACCGAAATCTATTAACAAGTTCCAAGCTTGTAAAAATAACGGCTGTAATTTTGCATCTTCGATTTTATATTTATGAGTCAGTTGGCTGACAATCAATTCTGAATCCATCCTGATTTCAATCTGCGCAGTTTTCATTTTATCTTTGCTAAAAAGAGCCTTAATTTTTTTAAGCGCAAAAATCAAGGCCTTATATTCAGCCTCGTTGTTGGTTGCTTGCCCGATTGCCTCGCCATGCTTTTTCAAAGCTTCGCCTTGTTCATTACAAATCACAAAGCCAATCCCTGCCGGTCCGGGATTGCCCCGAGATCCGCCATCAGTATAAATTATGTATTTCATTTACCCTGTTAAATAAGATTTGCGCTGAGTCTTAAGAGGTGCCTTGCTTGAAAAACAAACACTTAACAGTCTCTTCTGCTTTCACTCAAATCTTAATTTTAAATTATTAATGTGCCCTGCTCTATAATTTAAAATTATTTAACAGGGTGAATCTATCTTACTCTTTTTTCTTAATATCTTCCACCTTCAGCTGCAAATCTCGCCGGCCATTCCATTCGTCTTTTAAAATTTCAAAAACCAAATCCACCTTATCGCCGATTTTTAAGTTCGCTCCTCCATTTTTTACCAAACCAAAACCGATTGCTTTAAAAATTTTCCCCGGTGATTTATTAATTTTTAGCTCTAATTTCAAATGCTTTGAACCATTACCAACAATTCTTAAAGAAGAAATAATAAAGTCTTTAACTAAAAAAATCGGCGCTTCGTTCCCCTTGCCAAATGGTTCAAATTTAATCAACTCGTCAAAAAGCGGCCAATTAATATCTTCTGCCTGAAGCTCCGAGTCAATTTCCAGTACCGGTGTTAAATCTTTATCGAGTAATTTAGCGCTGGCAATTTTATTTATTTTCTCTTTAAATTTACTAAAATTCTCTTTCTTTAAGCTTAATCCAGCCGCACCCGGATGCCCCCCAAATTCAATCATCATGTCTTGGCATTTAGTAATTGCTTCGACTAAATTAAAACCAGCAACACTTCTGGCTGAACCGCGAAGAACACCATCTTCTTTTTCGCTAAAAATCATCGTCGGACGATGATGACGATCAGCAATTTTTCCAGCCACTAAACCGATAATACCCGGTGACCATTCTTTACTGCTTTCAATGACAAACGGTTTTTGTTTATTAAAAACCTCCTGCTTTATTTTACTTTCGATTTCAGCCACAATTTCATCAGTTATTTTTTGCCGTCGCCGATTATGCTCATTGATTTTTTGCGCCATCTGTTTAGCTTTTTCCCGGTCAGCCGTCAAGAGTAAATCCAAGGCTAAGTCAGCATGCTCAATACGACCGGCCGCGTTGAGCCGCGGCGCCAAGACAAAACCTAGAGAATAAGCATCCAAATTAGTAGATAATTTTTCTATTTCAAAAATCGGACTTAATCGGGCAACTTTCATTAGTTCCTGCAGTCCCGGACGCTTAGTTTGAGCTAAAACTATTAAACCATAACGCACCAACGTCCTGTTTTCTCCAAGAAGAGGCATACAATCAGCCACTGTGGCTAAAGCAACTAAATCTAATAACCATTTTTCCCAGCCAGCGCCAACTTCTTTGCTTTCCAAAACCAGCGCCTGAACTAACTTAAAAGCAACGCCTGCCCCAGCCAATTCCTTGAAAGGATACTTATCCTTTGCTTGCCATGGGTTAACAATAATTTTAGCCGCTGGTAAAATTTTACCAATCTGATGATGATCAGTCACAATCACCTCTGCCCCAAGCTTATTTGCTAAAGCTATTTCTGTAATACTAGAAATACCACAATCTACAGTAATAATTATTTTTGTTCCGCCTGTAATTGTTTTTTTTATTGCTGCCTCGTTCAAACCATAGCCCTCTTTAAGGCGATTAGGAATAAAAACACCCCCGCGCAAATTAGCTCCTAGCTTTTCCAGTATTGTTTTCAAAACTACCGCTCCGCAAACACCATCCGCGTCATAATCACCAAAAATAGCAAGCTGCTCTTGTTTTCTTATTGCCTGCTTTATTCTTTTAACCGCTTCTTTCATTCCCAACATTAAAAAAGGATCATGAAGATCCCCTTCGTAGTCCGGATTAAAAAATTCATCAACCTGCGCCTGCGTTTTAAATCCTCGATGATATAAAAGATTTAAAACTGCCGACGGATACTCAGGAAAACTGCTAACAAATTTTTCCGGTGCCCGATCCTTTAGTTTCCAAATCATGATATTTTACTTATTCTAATACTTTAGCCCTCAGCAATTCTTCGCCTAACAAAAATTCCATCATAACACACGTTCCCGTCACTTTCCGCTAAAAGCGGATCGATCCTTAAAGCCTTATTGTTTTAATACTTCCACCGCGGAGAAACACCCAGTTTTCCCGTCGCCCTTTCTGCGGCGGCGGCGCTTAATATTTTTTTAAAAAATTAATTATCCAATGCCATTATCCCTGGTAATTCTTCCCCACTCAAAAATTCCATCATCGCGCCGCCGCCGGTTGAAACAAAAGAAAATTTATCAATAAAACCAAGTTTTTCCAGAAAAGCTACGGTTTCTCCTCCGCCAACGACAGAATAGGCTCCCGAATTAATTATGGCTCGCGCCACGGCAATTGTTCCGCCATCAAAAGATTCTGCCTCAAAAAGACCCATCGGCCCATTCCAAACTATCATTTTGGCCCGGGCGATAACCAGAGCAAATAGCTTCTGTGAATCAGGGCCGATATCTAAAATTAATTCTTGCTCGCCGGTGCTGCCCACCGCGCCAACACGAAAAGAACCGACTCCTTGTTGGTTCTCACAAAGCACCGCATCCACCGGCAAGTGAATTCTAGTGCTGGTCAATTCTAATTTTTTTAATTCTGGCAAAATTTCTGTTTCAAAAAAAGACCGGCCAATTGCTACTCCCTGAGCGTGCAAAACAGTATTTGCCAGAGCACCACCTAAAATAATATCTTCAGCCTTGTTTAAAAAACTCTGAATTAATTTTATCTTCGTAGAAATTTTTGCGCCGCCAATGACTGCACACAAAGGATGTTGCGGATTATCGCGAACTGCCGCTAAGTTTTTTATTTCTTTTTCCAGCAATAATCCGGCGCAACTTGGCAAAAACTTAGTAATGGCCTGTACTGAAGCATGGGCACGATGAGACACGCCAAAAGCGTCATTAACAAAAATTTCTCCCAAAGACGCCAGTTGCTTGGCAAAAACTTCATCGTTATTTTCCTCCTCTCTATGAAAGCGTAAGTTTTCCAATAGCAAAATATCGCCGTCAGACATTTCTGCCGCTAATTGCTCAACTGACGCGCCCGCACAGTCCGGCGCCAACTTAACCGATTGATTCAACAATTTTTCTAGTTTTATTCTTACTGGTTCGAGGCTAAGCTCTGGCACTACTTTTCCTTTTGGCCGACCCAGATGAGACATCAAAATAATTCTTGCGTTTTGCTGCTTTAGATGACTAATCGTCGGCAAGGTAGCCTGAAGGCGAAAGTCATCTAAAACATTGCCCTGCTTGTCCAATGAAACGTTAAAATCGGCGCGAACCAGCACCTTTTTGCCCCCTACTTCAATGTCCCTCAGAACTTTCATGCTATTCACTTAAATCCTTTATTATTTTTATAAATTTATCTGCTTCCAAGCTTGCTCCTCCAACTAGCACGCCATTCATTCTCGCCTGTTTAATATAACCATCTCCATTGTCAGAATGAACGCTTCCGCCATAAATGACCGGCGTTTTATCGGCCAAAAAACGGCTGTAAAGTTTAGTTAAAGTTTTTTTGATAAATAAGGTAGCACTTAGGGCATTGTCCGGTAAGCAATTATTCCCTGTGCCAATCGCCCAAACCGGTTCATAGGCAATAATAACTTCCTTCATTTGATTAACGTTCAAATCAGCTAAATCTTTTGTTAATTGACCTTCAACCACTAAGCTCATTTCTTCGCCTGTTCTTTCGCCAACACACAAAATCGGCCGGAGTTTGGCGCGTAAAACCGCTTTAATTTTTAAATTTATAATTTCATCACTTTCTCCCATATAATTTCGTCTCTCTGAGTGCCCCACAATCACAAATTCAGCACCGGCATCAGCCAGCATCTGAGGAGATAATTCTCCGGTAAAAGCACCGCTAGCCTCCCAATGACAACCTTGCGCACCTAAACTCAAATTCAAATTTGCTCCAGGCTTTAATTGTTTCAGCCAAAGCGCTGGTGGACAAATAACCACCTTAATATTGCCAGATTTTTTCACAGCTTTTCTTACTGTCTCAAAAAGCCCACTGGCTTCCTTAAAAGTCTTGGGATTCATCTTCCAATTAGCTACTACCAATATTTTAGACATATGATTAATTTTCTGCCGATAATAAAAATTATGCTTGTTTTTTTTGTAAAAAATGACGTCGCACCCACCAAATAACACCTAAAATTATTATGATTCCAATCGCTAAATCAAACTTATGAAAATAAACTCTAAGCCCATCCCAATTCTCCCCCATTACCACTCCAAAATAAGCAAGAAACCAAGCCCAGGGAAGACAACCAATAAAAGTATAAAAACAAAACTTCTTAAAATCCATCCGGGCAATACCAGCCGGCAAAGAAATGAAAGTTCTAATAACCGGCAAGAATCGACTGAAAAAAACTGTTGCCTGACCATATTTTTTAAACCAATTGTCCGCCAATTCCAAATCGTGAGTTGAAATTAAAATATAGTTGCCATATTTTTCGATCGTTTTGCGGCCACCAAAATAACCAACCGCATAAGCAACAATTGAACCGACTAAATTACCAACTACCCCCCATAGAACAACTTGCCAGAAAATAAATCGGCCCTCCCAAACTAGAAAACCGGAAAAAGGCATAGTTACTTCCGATGGAATAGGAATACAAGCGCTTTCAAGGACCATTAAAATAAAGACACCGAAATAACCGGTAGCCGAAATTACTGAAATTATCAAAGAGCTCAACCAAGCAAGAATTGCTGTTATCATTTGTTCAATTTTTAAATTTAAAATTTATTTAATTTCCCTCAAATATTTCGCTGCCTCCTCCGGCTGAATGATCGATATCTCAATGCCTGTTCCCAACTCAAAACCGGCCCAGGTTGAGGTTTTGGGCAAGATTTCAAAATGCCAATGATAATGGTTGTAATCTTTGCCATCCACCGGCGCAGTATGCAAAAAGAAATTATAGGCCGGATCATTCAACCCCTTAAAAATTTTGCTCAGGGCTGTCTGAAGAGCCTGCGCCAACTGTTCCTTTTCTTTCTCTTTTATACGCTCAAAATAAGCATGGTGCTGTTTGGGATAAATTCTTAGCTCAAAAGCTACCCGCGAAGCAAAGGGCGCCAAAACCACAAATTCTTTATTTTCAAAAACAATTCTCCGCTTATCTTCCATGTCCCATTCCATCATTTTGCAATGAACGCATTTTCCTTGGGTTTCAAAAAAGATCCGAGAACCATTAATGCTCTGCTGCAGGTCTGGGTCAATCAAAGGCATCGCAATAATTTGCGAGTGCGGATGGACAATTGAAGCACCGGCTTCGTGCCCATGATTGTGAAAAATCGAAATATAATTGACAAATTTTTCATTCGCCAAATCCAGGTATCTTTCTTGATACGCATCAATTACTTTTTCAACTTCTTTAGCCGACAGATCCGCCAGTGATTTTTTATGGTCGCGTGTCACCACCACTTCATGAAAACCCACGCTATCCATTAAAGAATATGGCCCTTCTGCCCGCTCGCGCAAACTTTCAGAACGGAAAAAAGCGGGAAATTTGTTGGGAATAACCGTCACGTCCCAATCCTCGCTATTTTCTTTTTTATACTCTAACACTGGTTTTTCTTGAATCTCTAAATTGCAAAAAGGGCAATCTTTTTCCGCTATTTCAATTTTTTGGCGTTCCTGCGCCAAAAAAGTTTCTGGCCGTTTGGCGCGGCCGGTCGCAATCACCACCCAATCCTTAGAAACTAAATCAAATCGAAGTTCGGATACCGTTTTTTTTATGTTTTCTTTTTTTTCTGATTCTTCCATTTAAAAAAGTTTAGGATTGATTATTTTTAATTTCATATTTATCCGTTAACAACCACCACCATATTTGAAACAATTCCCCGAAAGTCCGCAAATATCCCCTTAGGCTTACTTTACTGTCTGGATCGTTAACCCAATAAACCGGAATTACGCTAATCTTATATTTTAATTTTCCAGCCAAGGCTAAGGATTCGATATCAAATCCCCATCGGTCAATTTTAGTTTTTGAAAAAATATTCTGAGCTGATACCATTGAGAAGGCCTTAAATCCGCACTGTGTATCCCAAACTCCCCAAACCGCAAAAACTTGAATTAAAATATTACCCACATTCCCCAGCTGTCGCTTTAACCAGGATTGGGGCACGGCTTGCTTGGCTCCTTTGGCATCCTTTGGATCGCGCGTCCCAATTACGATATCAGCTCCCTCGTCAAAATATGGCTTCATTTTATCAAAATGATCCAGCGTTGTCGCATTGTCGGCATCCATAAAAAGTCGAATCTGTCCCTGAGCTTCCAACATCGCTTGTCTAACCACCCAACCCTTGCCATGATTTTCCTTATTGTCTAATAACCTTAAACCGTTCATTCTTTTTTGAAAACTAGAGACTACCTCACCAGTCTTGTCAGTTGATCCGTCAGAAACAACCAAAATTTCATAAGAAAAATTCTGTTTTTGTAGGTATTGCTCAACAGCTAGCAAGGTTTTACTAATCCGCTTCTCTTCATTGTAAGCGGGAATTATCACTGATAAATACGGTTGATTTTCCATAAAAATCTGACTTAAATAATTAAGCCTCCTTGATTAAGCCTATTATATCATAAAATTAGCCAAAATAAAAAATCCCGTTAGGTCTGAAGACGTAACGGGGAGCCTTTGCGGCTCAAGCTATTGGGGATCAAAGAATCACCCTTGTCCTTATAATTTCGTAGCACTCCTTCGGCTTTAGATACTGTAGGCAGCCAATGGAGAACCCCAAAACCATAATAATAGGACAACCAACGGAGAAAAGAGCGACAAAACCGAGCAAAATCGCAGGAATGACATCGATTGCCCAGAATATAATCGCCAGTAGCATTCCAACCACGTCAATCTTTATCCAGAGTCTAATTCCATCCGCGAGCTCTTCGGTGTACGCCATACCTTCTTGCCTGTTGGCAGGAAATGTCGCGCCTGGCCGAAATAATTTTTTTAACATGACTGCCTCCTTAAGGTACAATTACCGCAATATTCTTGCGGTAAGAATTAAAAACACATTAACCGTGTTTGTAAAAACTACTTCCAAAGCTTACATTATTTTTACAATTTTGTCAATACTTCGCACCCCTTCTTGGTCACCACAACCGTATGCTCAAAATGAGATGACAAAGAATTATCGGCTGTTTCGTAGGCATGCTTATCTTTTGATTTCTTTATTTTATAAGTTCCCGCCGAGATCATCGGTTCGATAGCCAATGTCATCCCTTCTTTCAAAACCGAGTCCTTCATCCAGCTGGCCTTAAAATTTGGAATATCCGGTTCTTCGTGCAATTCGTAGCCAACCCCGTGCCCAACTAATTCCCGAATAACGGAAAAACCCTGCTTCTTGGCATAATCTTCAATTGCCGAAGAAACTTCACTTAATTTTCGGCCCGACTTAACTTGTTCAATCGCCGCCTGCAAAGCGCCCTTGGCTGTTTTAATTATTTTTTCCGCCTCTTGGCTAATTTTCCCCACCGACACAGTTATAGCCGCATCTGTAAACATTCCTCGCTGACTTGAGCAACCATTATTCATAGTACAATGAGAGCAATTTTCCGGCGGCCAAATAATACCCAAGTCTAACCCGACAATATCACCTTTAAACAACTTTCTGCCAGAAGGAACTCCGTGAACTATTTGCTCATTAACCGAAACACACAAAGCTGCCGGGTAATTATCATGACCCTTGAAGGCTGGCAAAGCCCCATAACCAAAAATTAATTCTTCCGCCAAATCATTCAAAGATTGTGTGGTTACGCCGGGCTTTATCTTTTTGGCAACCAAGGACAAAACAGACGCCAAGATCTTTCCACCTTGGCGCATTAGCTCTATCTCTTCTTTTGTCTTAATCTTTATCATTGAATTTTCTCTAAAATTTCTTCGAAAACTTTTTCAATTGATTGTTCGCCATTTATTTTTATCAAGTGGCCACTTTTTTCAAAAAAATCAACTACCAGCATAACTTCCTGCTCAAACAAATCTAAGCGTAAATTTATTGCCTCCGGCGTATCATCCAATCGCACTATCAACTCGCCATCACACTTATCACACTTTTCCAAATTTTTGTACTCCCCAACATACGGAATCAACTGACCACAACTTTTGCACTGCCGGCGTCGAGTTAAGCGATTAAATGCCTCTTCCCGAGAAATATCCACCAAAACTGCTTTAAAATTTTTATCCCATTCATACCAAACCATTGCCTCTCGCATCATCTGTGCCTCAATTAAGTTACGCGGGCTACCGTCAAAAATTATTCCTCTAAAATTCTCATTGGCTGACAATTTTATTTTGCTTAAACGATTAATCCATTGTTCAAAAATTAAAAAAGTCGGCGCTAGTTTTCCTTGGTCTATTGTTTCCTCAATTTTTTTACCATTAAAATTATCTTCTTTACCCAGTGCCCGCAAAATCTCCCCGCTACCGATATAAATCAAGCCAAACTTTTCCATTAAAAGTTTGGCTTGTGTCCCCTTGCCGCAACCGGCACGGCCCAATAGTGTAAAAACTTTAATCATAACAAATTTTAGCAAATTTAAAGCAAATTAATCTTGCGCCCCTGTCTTTTATTCGTTTTAGATTGGTTCTAACTTGCGCCAATTCGCAAGCCCTAGAAGCCTTCGTAGTCTCTCATGACCAACTGAGAATCAACCTGCCGGATTGTTTCCAGTACGACCGAAACCACAATCAAGACAGAAGTGCCGCCAACCTGAAAAGCGGTAATTCCAGTCCCCGCCTGCACCAGGCTTGGCGAAATAGCAATTAAGCCTAAAGAAACTGCGCCGAACAATAGCACTCGATTTAAAATAAAGTTTAAAAAATCAGTGGTTGGCCGGCCCGGTCTGATACCAGGAATAAAGCCTCCCATTTTTTGTAAGTTATTAGAAATATTTTTCGGATCGAAAGTGACCGCTGTATAAAAATAAGTAAACAAAACCACCAGCAAAAAGTAAATTACCGAGTAAGTGATTTCGCCTTGCTGGAATAAATCTTTTAAGAATTTAGCGCCAGTGGCCACCCAATGATTTTTGGCATTAACCAAAAAACTGCCGATCATTCCCGGCAATAACATAAAAGATAGGGCAAAGATGATTGGCATTACGCCCGCCGGGTTAACATTTAAAGGTAAATATGTAGAAACACCGCCATAAACTCGGTTTCCCCTAATGCGCTTGGCATAAGATACCGGAATATTACGCCGGCCCTCCGTAAGAATAACCACTCCGATAATTACGATTAAAGCTACTACCACAAAAGCAAAATAGGTAGGAATTTTGGATGGATCCCAATTAGCCATAATTTGCCTTAATGACGTCGGAAATCCAGACACAATTCCTGCAAAAATCAAAAGAGAAACACCATTCCCAATTCCTTTTTCCGAAATTAATTCGCCCAGCCACATTAAGAATAAAGTTCCAGCCGTAATTGTTAAAATAGTTGTACTTAACTGAAAAATACTTAATAGACCAATAATCTGTTGGGCCTGCAAAATCATAATCATTGAATAAGCCTGTAGAATTGCCAACGGCACTGTTAAAATTCGGCCGTATTGATTAAATTTTTGCCTGCCAGCTTCGCCCTCTTCTTTATAAATTGCTTCCAGCTTTGGAAAAATCATCGTTAAAAGTTGCATAATAATCACCGCTGTAATATACGGTCCCATTCCAAGCATCGCGATTGATAAATTGCTCATCGCTCCGCCGGTAAACATATTCATCAAACCAAAAAGTTGGTTGCCTTCAAAAAAAGACCTCAATCGTTCTGCGTCGATTCCCGGCACAGGAATATTAGCCACTAGGCGAAAAATGATAAAAACAGCCAAGACAAATAAAATTTTATTTCTTAGCTCTCTAACTTTAAATATTTGCGTAATTTTTTGCCACCAATTCATTTTTTTTAGATTAACTATTAGCTAATAGTTCCTTTAATTTTTGCGATCGCTTCCTGGGCGCCAACTGAAATCATCAGTCCCTTGAAGCTTAATTTTTTTGATAATTGGCCACCACCCAAAATTTTAATTTCCGGTAAGCGTCCACTGACTTTTTCTACTAATCCTTTCTGCTCTAAACTTTTGGCCGTCACTATTTCACCGTCTTTAAAAGCCTTGGATAAAATAGACAAATTTAAAACAACCGGCTTGGTTTTGTGGCTCTTAAACTTATAACCCCTCCTTTTTGGAATACTCTTTAAAGCATCGCGCCATTCTGGACGCAATTTACGACCCGATCGGGATTTTTGACCCTTAATACCCCTCCCAGAATAAGTTCCCAGTTTTCCGCCTCGGCCAATTCTTTTTTTATTTTTGTTTCCCTGCATAGCAGGAATCTGATGTAATTGCATAAAATTTATAAAGACCGGCTTTTTATCTTAGAAAAAGCCAACATGGTCGCTCGGGCATTATTTAATTTATTGGTTGATTTACTTAAAATTTTAGCGCAAATATTTTCAACTCCAGCCAGTTCGCAAATTACCCGAACGGCACCGCCAGCTACCAAACCATTACCCTTAGAGGCCGGTTTTAAAAATACTTTAGCAGCGCCATATTTAGCCTGCACTTCATGGGGAATTGTGCCATCTTTAATCGGCAAAATCATCATGTTCTTGCGCGCATCCGCCACCGCTTTTTCTACTGATTGAGAGAAATCTAAACCTTTTCCCGTGCCAACCCCAATTTTTCCTTTGCGATTACCAACCGCTACTGTTGCCCGAAAGCTAAAGCGACGACCACCGGCCACAACACGAGTTACTCGAGCCACATCCAAAACTTTCTGATCATATTCAGATTTTTCTTTTTCATTTCTTTGTCTGCCTCCTTGTCGGCCCATTGGTCTTGCCATAAATTTATACTCTAATATATATTATTTAAAATTCCATTCCACCTTCTCTGGCACCATCTGCTAAAGATTTTATAATACCATGGTATCGATAACCGCCTTTGTCAAAAACAACTTTCTTTATTTTAAAATCAACCGCCTTTTTTGCCAACAGTGCACCAACTTCTTTCGCTAACTCTATTTTAGTTTTTTTACCAGATTTTTTTAATTCCAAATCGCTGGCGCTGATTAAGGTGACACTTTTTTCGTCATTAATTAATTGACCATAAACATGCTGATTGCTTCGAAAAACAGATAATCTTGGCCGCTGGATTGTACCTAAAATCTTAGAGCGAGTTCTGTTCGCCCGCCGTTGTTTTTTAATTTTTAAAATTTTCAAACTATTTTTCATGTTTTTTAAAACCCTCCCTTAACTGCTTTTTTGCCAGCTTTGCGCTTTATTACTTCTCCCAAATAATGGATTCCCTTTCCCTTGTACGGTTCGGGTTTACGTAGCTTTCTAATATTAGCCGCTACTTGACCAACAGTTTCTTTGTTTATTCCCGAGACAGTAATGCTATTTTTCTCTACCTTGAAATCTATTCCGTCAACCGCCTTAAATTCAATTGAATGAGAATATCCTAAATTTAAAATTAAACCCCTACCCTGCATAGCAACTTTATAGCCGACGCCTTCTATTTCCAGTTTTTTTTCAAAACCATCTTTGACCCCTTCAACCATATTGACCAACAAAACTCTGGACAAACCCCACAACGCTGCGCTCTTTTTAGTTTTCTTGCCAACGCTAACAATCAGCTGATTATCGCTTTTTTCAATTTTTATTTCCCTCGGAAACTCTCTCTCCAGAAGACCCCTGGGGCCCTTAACCACGACAAAACTGCCATCGATTTTTACTTCGACATCAGCCGGAACTATTACTGGTTGTTTACCGATTTTACTCATATATTTTTACAAAGCCCTTTACCAAACCTGACATAAAATTTCTCCACCAACTTTGTTCTTTTTAGCTTCCTTGTCCGTCATTAGTCCCCGCGAAGTTGAAATTATTGCTAAACCATAACCCTGTTTCACCGAACGAACTTTATCACTCGACACATAGATTCTCTGGCCCAGCTTGCTCACCCGTTTTATTTCACTGATAGCTGGTGCGCCCTGTTCATACTTTAAAGCAATCGCTATTTTTTCTTTATTTTTCAAACCCCTTTTTTCAACTTGACCAACAAAACCTTCCCGTTCAAGAATTTTAGAAATCGCTAATTTTACCTTGGAAAAAGGAATTTCTACGCTTTCAAGACTAGAAGCTTGGGCGTTTTTTATTCTAACTAATAAATCAGCAATTGGATCCATAATAATTTTTAACTTTTTACGTTTTTATTTACCAGCTGCTCTTTCTAATTCCCGGTATTTCTCCCCGGCTGGCCATTTCCCGAAAACAAATTCGACATAAATCAAAATCTCTCATGTAAGCACGCTTGCGACCACAACGAAAACAACGCCTTGTAATGCGTGAGGAAAACTTGGGCTTCTTTTTTGATTTTGCAATTTGAGCAACCGTTGCCATAATTATTTATTTTCTTTTACCGGGAAACCTAATAATTTAAATAATCCGAACCCCTCTTCAGAGGAAGCAGCCGAAGTAGAAACACAAACTTCTAGGCTAAAAATTGTTCTGATATTTTCATGAGAAATCTCCGGAAAAACTATCTGCTCCTTAATGCCGATATTCAGGTTGCCACACGAATCAACTGCCTTTGGTGATAGACCCCGAAAATCTTTTGTCCGAGGCAAAGACAAACTAATCAAGCGATCCAAAAAATCATACATCCGCCGGCCCCGCAACGTCACTTTAACTCCAACTACTTGACCCTCTCTAGTCTTAAAAGACGAAATAGCTCTTTTGGCCTTAGTGTAAACTGCTTTTTGTCCAGCAATTGAGGTAATGTCCCTTTCAATTTCTTCAATCGCCTTTTGGTCCTGACGATATTTTCCAACACCAGTATTTATTGTCGCCTTCAAAATCCTTGGTACTGCCATGTTGTTTTGGTAGCCAAACTTTGCCTTCATCGCCGGTATTACTTCTTTAATATATTTTTCCTTTAATCTGTTCATGCCAATTTTGTCTAATAAATTATGAGCTCAACTTGTTGCAGCGAATAATTTATTAGCTACAAAATTGAGCACCCCGCACCATTTCCACCCAAGTTCTTGCTAATTTGATGATTGCGAGGCGAAGCCGTTTCTCTTGAATCCCTACGGCTAGCCACGCATCTTAGAAAGAAATGGTGCGGGGTAAAGGCTTTCTGGATAAATTTTCTGCTCACGCTTCGCGTAATTAAAAATTTAGAGAAATCACTTTATACTTCTTGGTTGCATTTTTTACAAATTCTATATTTTCCATCGTCGGTCAAGCGATATCCCAATCGAACTGGCTCGCCACACTTTGGACAGATTAACTTAACATTGGAAACATGTAAAGACCTGGGAACTTCCACTACTTGCCCTTTTTCGTTCTGCTTTCGCGCCTTACGATGCTTTTTAACTAAGTTAATATTCTCTACCACGATTCTTGACTTTACAGGAAAAACTTCCAGCACCTTTCCTTTTTTGCCTTTGTCTTTGCCCGAAATTATTAAAACTTGGTCATTTTTCTTAATTTTCATGATTTCATTTAAACATTGAAACATTTTAGCATTTTAACAAAATACAAACTGCGGAACTCTCTTATGCTTAAATGTTAAAACGTTAGTATGTTAATATGATTTACACTACTTCTGGCGCTAAAGAAATAATTGTTATAAATCCTTTGTTTCTGATTTCTCGGGCGACTGGCCCAAAAATACGACCACCTCTTGGTTCAAGCCCCTCAACCAAAACAACCGCATTATCATCAAACCGAACATAAGTACCATCCAACCGCCTAAAGGATTGTCTCTGCCTGATGATGACTGCTTTTACAACATCGCCCTTTTTTACCGCTTTTCTTGGTTCGGCTTGCTGAACTGAACAAACAATAATATCGCCCAATTGCGCCCAACGACGACGCGTTCCACCGAGCACCTTAAAACAACGCACAGTTTTGGCCCCGCTGTTATCAGCAACTTTTAAAATTGATCTTGGCTGAATCATATATTTTTCTTAATTTTTTTTCAAAACAATCCACCGCTTGCTGCCGGAAAGAGGCCTCGCTTCTGCAATAATAACCTTGTCGCCAAGCAAATATTGACCCTTATCATCATGAGCTTTATAGCGACTGGTCACTTTATACTTTTTCTTATACAAAGGATGTTGTTTTAGACGCGTTACCGCAACTACAACAGTCTTTTGCATTTTATTAGAAACGACAACTCCTTTTAAGGTTTTTCTGCTCATAAAAATTATTTTTGTTTTTGACTATTTAAAATCGTCAAAATCTGCGCAATTTGTTTCCTAGCCAAACCAAGCTCATGAACATTTTTCAATTTCTTGCTTGCTAAATCAAAACGTAGAGCACGAATTTTTTCCCGATTTTCTCTTAATATCATCTTCAGTTCGTTTTCGGTTTTTTGTCTTAATTCTTTTGCTTTTGTCTTCATAAAATTAATCAAATTAAAATCCCTTATTTTGAGACAAACTTCGTCTTAACCGGCAATTTGTGTGTCGCTAATCTCAAGGCTTCAATCGCCACATCCCGCGAAATACCGTCCATTTCAAATAAAATTCTACCTGGCTTAATGACACAAACATAATGATCTACGCTACCTTTTCCGCCACCCATTGGAGTTTCTGCTCCCTTTTTAGTCACCGGTTTATCAGGAAAAACTCGAAGCCATATTTTACCACCACGCTTAATGTATCTGGTCATAGCGCGTCTGGCTGCTTCAATTTGACGTGAAGTTAACCAACAAGTTCCCATGGCCTTTAAACCAAAGCTGCCAAAAGCTAATTCCGTGCCTCCTTTAGAGAGGCCCCCGGAATTTCCTTTATGCCATTTTCGATGTTTAACTTTTTTAGGAAACAACATTTACCCTATTAAATAAGATTTAGATTAACTCTTAAGGAACATTCTTGACATATTTTGTCAGTCCCTTCTGATGCTACCTAAATCTCAATTTTAAATTATTCATACCCCGTATATAATTTATCACTTTCTCAAGAATTTAAAATTATTTAACGGGGTAAACTTTTATCTAAATAATTTTTATAATTCTACCCTTCTTTTTTCTCCTCTTTGATAAAAACCTCTTTTTTATAAACCCAAACTTTTATACCAATTGTTCCGTAAGTTGTAAAAGCAGTTGCTGGCGCATAATCAATCGCTGCTCTTAATGTTTGCAGGGGAATCCGCCCCTTACGCAACCATTCTTTTCTGGCAATTTCGTTGCCATCCAGTCGGCCTTTAATCATAACCTTAACACCCTGAACATCTTTTGATTGAGAGACACGCTCAACGCTTTGTTTCAAAACGCGCCGGAAAGGAATTCTTTTTTCAATTTGCTCGACAATTCCCTGAGCAATTATTGCCGCTCTAGTTTCCGCTCCTTTTATCTCTTCAACCGTTAAGCGCAAATCTACCTTTAGGGCAACTTTTAATTTTTTATGCAAAAGGCTTCTGAGGTCTTTTTTCAAATCTTCAATACCCGTACCGCCTCGACCAATAATCAAACCCGGGCGAGCTGCTTGAATAATAATATTGACAGCATTGGCCAGTCGCTCAATTTCAACCCGATCAATGCCAGCCTTGGCTAATTTTTTAACCAAAAAACCCCGGATATAATAATCTTCTTTCAAAAACTGCTGATATTGTTTTTTATTAAACCAGCGTGATCTCCAATTTTGCGTAATGCCTAATCGGAAAGCTATTGGATGAACTTTTTGTCCCATATTTTTTTATATTGATTTTCTTCTAAAAACTTTCTTTAAATTACCAACTGTTTGTCTCGAAAAATTACGTTTCTTAGCCTGGCCCGACGTGCCATATGGCCTGGCTGGTGCAATTTCTTTTCCTTTTTTATCATCCGTCTCATCAGTCTTAGTTTCTATAATTTTACCTGAATCAGCCGTTGGCAAGGCTTCTCCTTCTTTTAAGACTTCTGGCTTGGCATTCTTTTTCTTCTTTTTAGTCGTCTGCTTAATTTCTGCTAACCATAAAGTTACCGAGCAAGTTCTTTTGTGGATAGCTGATGCTCGGCCCATAGCTCGCGGTAACCAGCGCTTTAAAGTCGCACCCGCTTCAACCACTATTTTTTCTATCCTTAAATTATCTTCTTCTAACTGAAAATTATGCTTAGCATTAGCAATAGATGAATTTAATAATTTTAAAATAAAAGGAGCCGGCTTTTTAATCAAAAAAGTTAACTGAGCCTTCGCTTTTGCCACCGGCATTCTGTTTATCAGATTTGCCACTAATCTCACCTTGCGCGGCGACATTCTTATATTATATAAACTTGCTTTTATTTCCATGTTTGCTGCTAATTACAAATAATTTATTTTTTAGCCACCGGAACCGCTGCGACCGGCTGAGCTGACTGCGCTTGAGCCTGAGCTTGCTCTATTTCTCTCTGCATTTTACCGCCGTGTCTGACAAATTTTCGCGTTAAAGAAAACTCTCCAAGCTTGTGCCCAACCATTTCCTCTGTCACAAAAACCGGAATATGTTCTCGGCCATTATGAACGCCAAAGGTAAAACCAACCATCTCCGGTGCAATCGCGCAGGCGCGAGACCAAGTTTTGATAATTGTTTTATCCCCCGGCTTTAAGTTCGTAATCTTTTTCAGAAGACGAGGATCAACATATAAACCTTTTTTTAGTGATCGTGACATGTGCCAATGTTGTTTAAAAATTAATGAGCTCAATTTGTTGCGGCGAGTTAATTTTTAACCACAACACTGAGCATCCCCCACTTGCAGACTCACTTTGTTTAATCTTGCAATTTTTTTATACTAATTTCGATTATTCTTTGGTCAAAATTAGCCTGCAAGTGGGGGATAAAGATTTTGTCAGGAAATTTATTTCGTCCTTACGGACTCGTAAATTTCTACAAAGCCCTTTATTTCTTTCTCCTTTGTAAAATAAATCGACTGCCTGGCTTTTTCTTTCTTCTGGTTCTAACACCTAAGGCCTGTTTTCCCCAAGGGGTTTTTGGCCCACGGCGCAAACCAATAGGCGCCCGACCCTCGCCACCACCATGAGGATGATCACAAGGATTCATGGCCGAACCACGAACATGCGGTCTCTTGCCCATCCATCGAGAACGGCCAGCTTTACTGAAAACTTGCGCGTTAAATTCTGAATTACTTATTTGTCCAATCGTAGCAAAACAATCTTCCTTTATCATCCGCACCTCACCCGACGGCATCTTTAGTTGAGCATGACCGCCTTCGGTTGATAAGACCTGAGCTGCTGAACCAGCGCTTCGCACCAAAAGACCACCACTGCCCGCATAAAGCTCAACTGCATGTATCTGAGTACCAACTGGAACGTTTTTAACCATTAAACGATTGCCTGGCTTAAGTGGCGCACTCTCAGCACAAACAATCTCATCACCCACATTAGCTCCTTCAGCCGCAATTATATAACGCTTTTCGCCATCTTTATAATGCAATAGATTAATGAAACAATTTCGATTTGGATCATATTCAATCGTCGCTATCTTGGCGGGAATATTAATTTTATCACGCTTAAAATCAATTATCCGATAAAGCTTTTTATGTCCGCCACCCTTATGGCGCGTTGTGATTCGGCCGGAAGCCCTGCTTCTTCCCTTGCAACGAAAATTCGAAACCACCAGCGTTTTTTCTGGTTTGCCCTTGCTCAAATTGGCCTTCACCCTAATGAGCTGCCTGATTCCGGGACTGGTTGGTTTATATTTTTGCAACATATCAATGTTTAATTAATTTCTATGGGCAATGTTTTCGAGCCCATAATTTATCTTGATACAGCTTCAATTTTTTCTCCTTCCGGCAAAAAGACTATCGCTTTTTTATAGCCTGACCTAAACCCTTCGCGTCCTCCCACCCTTCTTTTCTTACCAGAAACATTCATAATGTTTACCCTATCAACCCTAACGCCATATAAATCTTGAATTGCTTTCTTAATCTCGTTCTTGGTCGATTCATTGTTTACTTTGAAAACATATTGATTTAAAGCCCCACTCAAACTAAAAGCTTTTTCTGTCACCATCGGCCGCCGCAAAGCTTTGTGGGCATCCGAAAATTCTTTTTTAACAATTTTTCTATTTTCTACCGGAGCCTTTTTGCTTCTTATTTTTTTCTCCTTTAAAACGGGCTTTTTTGTCAGCTCTTTTTTTGCCGGAAGATTGGTTTTAACTGGTTTTTTTTCTTCTATTTTAAATTTATCAAAAATTCCCATGTTTTTAATTTTTTTCTTAGGCCTTACCGTAGGTTTGACAAATAACCTCAACTGATTCCCGAGGCATCAATAAATATCTTTTTTCTAATAAATCAATCACATTCAAGCTGGCCGCGCCTATTACTGAAATCTTTTTCAAGTTTTTTACCGCCCGGAAAATATTTTCATCTTTTTTCGGCAGAACAATCAACGTTCCTTTGTTCAGCTCTTTCTTTAAGGCCTTATTTAATTTTGCAATTATTTGAAAAGCCTCTTTGGTCTTTGGCTGCTGCAATTTCAACTCATCCAAAAAAATTATTTCGTCGTCATTCAGTTTGCCCGACAAAACCATCAATAAAGCCTGCCGCTTCATTTTTTTATTAATTTTTTTAGAAAAGTTTTTTTCGCTTCGCGGACCAAAAGTAACGCCTCCGCCAGTCCAAATAGGCGAACGATTCGATCCGTGCCTGGACCGGCCTGTTCCTTTTTGCCGCCAAGGCTTTTTACCGCCGCCACGCACCTCACTGCGATCCTTAGTGTGAGCTATAGATTGCCGAGAGCTGGCCAGTTGCGTCGTCAGTGCCTGAGAAATTAAATCAAGATTTATTTTTAAATCAAAAATTCCTGCCGGCAAATCAATCCTTGAAACTTCTTTCCCTTCTTGACTATAAACGGCCACATCCAAGCTAGCCGGTTCTTTTTTAACCGCTTTTTCTTTAACCACTGTTTTTTTGGTTGTATTCTTGACAACTGGCATATTGTTTGTTATACTTCTATATTAGCTATTTTAGCTAAAATTTCGTTCTTAGGAGGATCCCTATATCATGATTACGCTAATTCTATCAAACCTTCTTATGGCAATCGCGGTCGGATTGTTGGTTGGGATGGGCACCGCCTCAGATAAACCCCTTACAAAAGCCCTAAGCTTCGGAGGGACTGTAGTATTAATTACTTTCGTTTTGTTCACAAGAATGGAACAAATAGTGATATTACTACGGGAAATACTCAAGGCGGCGCAGTAAAGCGACTACCCCCTGCTACTCAACCCTGCGCTATCAGGTCAAACCTGCTCTGGCGCTTTTTTTATTGTCATCCTGAGCGCAGTGAAGGATCTTTTTATTTAAGATTCCTCGCTCTGCTCAGAATGACAAATTATTTTTTTATTCTTCGCTAATAACTTCTACTAACGCGCCACGGATTCCTGGAATAGCGCCCGTAATCGCTAAAATATTATTTTCCGCATCTATTTTAAAAATCTTTAAACCCTCAACCGTAACCCGCTCATTACCCATCCGGCCGCCCATTCGTCGTCCTTTTGGCACGCGTTCAGGAAAAGTCGCCCCGATGGAACCTGGCGCCCGCAAACTGTGTTTTTGTCCATGACTGGCCGGGCCACCGCCAAAGTGATGCCTTTTTACAACACCGGCAAAACCCTTGCCCTTACTCGTCCCAACAACCTTAACGGGGTCCCCCTCTTTAAAAATATCCGCCTTAATTTCGCTACCAACTTCTAAATCTAAACCGGCCGATGGAAACTCCCGCAAGTGTTTTAAAGCCTTTCCTTTCAAATGTCCTTGTTCTGGTTTTGTTAGTTTTCTAAGCTTTACTTCGCCAAAACCAATCTGCAAAGATTCGTAGCCATCTTTTTCTTTCGTCTTTTTCTGCGTCACAAAACAAGGGCCTGCCTGCACAAAAGTAACAGGCACAGCCTGTCCTTCCCTATTAAACATTTGCGTCATTTCTATTTTTTTTCCTAAAATAAATTTCATACTCTTCAAATAACCTGTAATACGCTGCTATTTTCCTAACAAAACGCCGGGACTAACCCGGCATTTTGAGGGTAAGTTTACATAAAATAAATTATCAATTTCTGATAAAGCCCATATTTTATTCGCTATAAATTTTAAATTCTATCCACGTGAATCCTTAACTCTATTCCTCGCGTACTACATCTTAATTTCTACATCCACTCCGGCTGGTAAATTCAGATTAATAAGAGAATCAATAACCTTCGCTCCGGGATTTAAAATATCAATCAAGCGCTTATGAACCCGCATTTCAAACTGCTCGCGAGAATCCTTATACTTGAAAGTTGCGCTGTTAACCGTATACTTATGAAATTCGGTTGGCAAAGGAACCGGGCCGCAAATTTGCGCTCCGTATCGCTGAGCCGTTTCCACAATCTGCTTGACTGATTGATCAATCAGCTTGTGATCATAAGCCCGGATCTTTATTCTGATCCTTTGTCTAATCTCTTCTTTTTCGCTTTCGTTTTCTTTCTTAACTGAAGACATAATCGCAAAGAACTAAATTAATAAATTATTATTTGATAATTTTCAGTACTACTCCGGCGCCAACTGTGTGGCCGCCTTCGCGAATCGCAAACTTCTGTTTCTCTTCCAAGGCAACCGAATTAATCAATTTGACCTTTAGATTAACCGTGTCGCCCGGCATAATCATCTCTGTTCCTTCCGGCAATTCAATCTCGCCCGTCACATCAGTTGTTCGAATATAAAATTGCGGTTTATAGCCCTTGAAAAACGGAGTGTGCCGGCCACCTTCTTCTTTGGTCAAAATATAAATTTCAGCCTCGAATTCGGTGTGCGGATTAACTGAACCTGGCTTAACAATAACCTGACCGCGTTCCACGTCTTCTTTCTTTAAACCACGCAATAAAATACCTGCGTTATCTCCGGCCATACCCTCATCCAAGGACTTATTAAACATTTCAATACCAGTTACCACGGTTTTTTGGGTCGGCCGCAATCCAACAACTTCCACTTCTTCGTTAACCTTCGCAATACCTCTTTCAATTCTGCCAGTAACAACCGTTCCCCGTCCCTCGATTGAGAAAACGTCTTCAATTGGCATCAAAAATGGTTTAGCGGTATCGCGAATTGGCTCTGGAATAAATTCATCCAAAGCTTTTATTAGTTCCATTATTGGCTTTGCGTCTTCATCGTCTTTTGATTTAGTATTCAAGGCCTTTAAAGCAGAACCACGAATAATTGGCGTTTCATTTCCCGAATAATTGTATTTGGTCAAAAGTTCGCGAATTTCTTGCTCCACTAAATCAATTAATTCCGGGTCATCAACTTGGTCAACCTTATTCAAAAAAACAATGAGCTTTGGTACGCCAACATTATAAGCCAAAAGAATGTGCTCTCTGGTTTGGGGCATCGGACCATCAGTCGCGGCTACCACTAAAATCGCTCCGTCCATTTGTGCAGCTCCAGTAATCATGTTTTTAATATAATCGGCATGTCCGGGACAATCAATATGCGCATAATGCCGCTTCTCGCTTTCATACTCAACATGGCAAGTTGCGATTGTAATTCCACGAGCTTTTTCTTCTGGCGCCGCGTCAATCTGGTCAACGCCTTTTTGGGACGCCTTTAATCCAGCCAATCCCATGACATGAAGCATAGCGGCTGTCAAAGTCGTTTTTCCATGGTCAACATGACCAATAGTGCCTACGTTTACATGGGGCTTAGTACGTTCAAATTTTTCTGCCATCTTTGGTCACAAATTATTTTGCCGCCCAGTCGCTAACATTCTTTTGTAAGAATTATTGGCGATTATTCAGCAAATACCTGCGAATTAATTTTATTTTAAACTAATTTTTACAACTTATATATCTTATATTGTTTTCTCGGAAAAGTCAAACCCCGTTAAAAGTTTATCCCATTCTTTATTCTGCCCACCAAAAATCGCTTATTTACTCGGTTTATCAACTACTGCCACTAAACTTCTAGCTAGAGTCCCACCCGGCTAGAAATTTCTATAATTACTCATTCCCTCTTACGCCACCATAAAACCTTTAAACAAAAGGTAGATTTTCGATTTTCAATTCGTCGCTTTCGGTAATATCAGACAAGTTTATTTCTGGATTATTTTCGGCTTGCTTTACTTTCCAATCAATAATTTCCTGATTAATCTTTTCTGCCATTTCAACCTCTTTTTCCTCTATTATTTTTTTAACTGGCGTTGGCATTGACGCTTCAGTCGCTGATTGCCCATTAAGTATTTTTTCGTATTCTTCAAATTGCGTCACCACATAAACCGGCTTACCATCTTCCACAATAATACAAGTCCCCTTGTTTTTTTTCAAGATATTTTTAATTGTTTCCCACATGGTTCATGAAAACATTGAAACATTGAAACATTTTAACAAGATATGATCTTCTGAATGTTCTTATGCTTAAATGTTAATATGTTAATATGATTTACTTTTTTCTTCCTTCCACAATCTGCTGTGTAATATTATTTGGGACTTCTTCGTAATGATCAAATTCCATCGTAAAATAGGCTCGACCCTGTGTCATAGACCGCAAAGAAGTAGCATAGCCGAACATCTCCGATAAAGGCACAAAAGCGTCAATAATTTTAACGCGACCAATTCCTTCTCCCCGGTCAGCCATATTTTCAATCCGGCCACGCTTAGAATTTATGTCACCGATTGTATCACCCATAAACTGCTCCGGCGTAATTACTTGCAATTTCATCAACGGTTCAAGCAATACTAATTTAGCTCTTTTAGCTGCTTCTTGTACGGCCATCGCTGCTGCTATTTTAAAAGCAATTTCCGATGAATCGACATCATGATAAGAACCATCATATAAAGTAACAGACAAATCAAGTAATGGATAACCAGCTAAAACGCCTTTATCGGTCGCTTCTTTAACTCCCTTCTCAATTGCCGGAATAAATTCCTGAGGAATAACACCGCCCTTAATTTCATTAATAAATTCTACACCTGAACCCTGTTCTTTCGCCTCAACCCGCAAGCGAACGTGACCATATTGACCATGACCGCCGGACTGTCTGATGTATTTGCCTTCCGCTTCGGCCGTTCCCTTAATGGTTTCTTTATACGCTACTTGCGGCCGGCCGATATTTGCATCAACCTTAAATTCCCGCATCATGCGGTCAACAATAATTTCCAAATGTAATTCGCCCATACCCTTAATAATTGTCTGGCCGGTGTCCGGGTCACCCTGAATCCTAAAAGTCGGGTCTTCATCTGCCAAGCGGTGCAAAGCAATGCCCATTTTTTCCTGGTCTGCTTTGGTCTTTGGCTCAATCGCTACAGAAATAACCGGCTCCGGAAAATCCATTTTTTCCAAAACTAAAGGATGCTCCGGATCACAAAGTGTATCGCCAGTTCCAGTATTTTTAAGACCGACTGTTGCCGCAATTTCACCCGAAAACATTTCTTTAACCTCTTCGCGATGCTTGGCATGCATCCGCAAAATCCGGCCAATACGCTCGCTCTGACCCGAAGATGTATTTAAAACATAGGAGCCGGCCTGAAGAGAACCGGAATAAATTCGAAAAAAGGTTAACTGCCCAACAAAGGGATCGGTGGCCACTTTAAAGGCTAGGGCTGAAAATGGCTCGCTATCTTTTGTCTCTCTCGTAACTTTTTTAGTTGCATCATCAACATCAAATCCTTCAATTGGTGGCAAATCAGCCGGGGATGGCAAGAAATCAACAACTCCGTCTAGCATTAACTGCACGCCCTTATTTTTTAAAGCCGTTCCGCAAAGCACCGGAATAACTTTAATGTCGATTGCCGCTTGGCGCAAAACTCTTTTTAAATCTTCCGCTGAAATTTCTTGACCCTCCAAATATTTACTCATTAAAACGTCATCTTGCTCAACTATCTTTTCTACTAGGATTTGCCTATATTTTTTTGCCCACTCCAATTTGTCAGCCGGAATGTCTTCTTCCACAATTTTTTCGCCTTTTTCTCCCTCAAATTTCACGGCTTTCATTTTAAAAAGATCAATCACACCGGCAAAATTTTCTTCCGCGCCAATTGGCAAATTTACCGCTACTGCATTAGGGGTCAAGCGTTCATGAATCGAAGCTAGATCTTTTTCCCAGTTAGCTCCCATTCGGTCCATTTTATTAATAAAACAAAAACGTGGCACGCCATATTTATCGGCTTGATGCCACACTGTTTCCGATTGCGGTTCAACACCCGCCACTCCGTCAAAAACAACCACCGCGCCATCAAGAACACGCAACGAGCGCTGCACTTCGATCGTAAAATCAATGTGCCCCGGCGTATCAATTAAATTCAACTGATAATCATGCCAAAAACAAGTGGTCGCGGCGGAAGTAATGGTAATACCACGCTCTCTTTCCTGTTCCATCCAATCCATTTCCGCTTCACCTTCGTGCACTTCGCCAATCTTATGTTTTTTACCAGTATAAAAAAGGACTCGTTCGGAGACGGTTGTCTTGCCCGCATCAATATGAGCAATAATGCCGATATTGCGGATTTTTTCTATGGGATACGGTCTGGGCATAAAATTAATTCAAAATGCAAAAATCAAAATGAAAAATGAAAAATGACAATGCAAAATTAAAAATTATTTTTTTAACGGATAATTACAAACGACTATGTCTAACGGTTCAATGCCTTTAAAGTAGCCACAAATAGAAACATTCTTAATTGCACATTTATGTTTTTTGGTATTCTCTTTTTTATTCCAAGGACACTCGTCTTGCTTCCAGTGAATTTTTTTCTGGTCAGCCGTCAAATTGATATCCATATTCGCTCCCTTTAATCTCATAAATTTTACATTTTAAACTGTCATCTTGAGATTTAAATTTTACATTTTCAATTTGAGCGAAGCGGCTAGCTGAGCGATTTCTACCAGCTAAAGTGCGCAAAAGCCCGATTAGCTTCTGCCATGCGATGCATATCAAGTTTTTTCTTGCTCGCACTGCCTTCGTTTTTGGACGCAGCCAGCAATTCTTCAGCTAATCGCTCGGCCATTGGCTTGCCTTTTTTAGCTCTGGAAGATTGAACCAACCAGCGAATAGCTAATGTTAATTTTCTTTCACCTCTTACTTCCCGGGGAACCTGATAGTTGGCACCGCCGACTCTTTTGGACTTTACCTCCAACATCGGCGTCACATTTTTCATTGCCTCGTCAAAAACCTGCATCGGATCTTTTTGCTGTTTGGCTATAATATCAAAAGCATCATAAAAAATCCGCTGAGCGGTTGATTTTTTCCCTTCAACCATTAGGCGATTAATAAATTTTGCCACAATCACATTTTGAAATTTAGGATCGGGCGCTATTTCTCTTTTATAATTTCTTTTTCTTCTCATAAAAATTAGGGTATAGGTTCTAGCCACTAGGGTCTAGCGCTATTGGCTATTTAGGCTTTTTTGGGCCGCTTGGCGCCATACTTACTGCGCTCTTTCTTTCGACCCTCAACACCGGCAGTGTCCAAAACACCCCGAACTACATGATATCTCACGCCCGGCAAGTCTTTTACCCGGCCACCGCGCAAAACCACCACTGAGTGCTCCTGCAAATTATGTCCCTCGCCCGGAATATAAGCTGTCACTTCCATCCCGTTAGTTAAGCGAACACGGCAAATTTTCCGCAATGCAGAATTCGGTTTTTTGGGAGTAGTAGTCGTCACCTTCAAGCAAACACCTCTTTTAAAGGGAGAGGCATAGGTCGCTGGCCGATTTTTCAATAAATTAAAACCCCGCCAAAGCGCTGGCGCCTTAGGTTTTACAATTTGTCTTTTTCTGGGTCTTTTTATTAACTGATGAATAGTCGGCATAATTTCATTTATACATTATAAACATCCTAACATTTAAACAAGCTAAAATTCAAATGCTTAAATACTAAAATGTTGATATGTTGCTCTGGTTCGAGACAATAAAAAAAACAGCGGTTTGATAGCCATTTTTACCCCCGTAGCAACCCAGGGAAAAACTAAATTTTACAAGTGTATTTAGATATTATCACACCTAAAATTTTTGTCAACAAGCGGCCAATGAGGCGATCCTTAGACACAAAAGACTACTCTTTTTTCCCCGGCTCTTTCATTCTCTCCATCAACCATTTTTTAATTAGCAATAAAACCTTTCCGTCTCCTGCCTTTTCTAGTCCCATGAGCACCCCTTCTTTATTCCCTAATTTTAATTCCATCTCAGCATATTTTCTCCAAGTGTTGCTTTTGTTCTCTGTATAGCCAGAAACCTCAAAAAGCATGGCTGAGGCTTTATAGGCTTGAGCTGCTTTATTATAGTAACCATCTTTTTCAAAATTTTCTGCTTCTTCTTTCAGTTGATACCCGCTTCTTTCTTTAAATTCCGCCTCAATTTCTTCTGAAGATTTTTTTTGGCCAATATTGTCCATTATCTCTCTCACTTGATTAATCGCGGCTTCTTTTCTCTCTTCGTGTTTCTTAATCACCTCGTCGGCTTTTGTAAAATTAGCCGCCTTTCTATAATAAAGAAATGCAAATTCATAGCTTCCTTCTCTTTCGCACTCTTGTGCGGCTTTTTCATAAAACTCTATCGCTTTTTCCGTTTCACCAGCCCGATCATAATAGGTAGCGGCCCAGTAATAATCCTTCCTTCTTTCTGCCTCATGGGCATCTTTCATTGCTTGATCTTTTGGCATTGACTCAAGATTGTCTAGGGCGGCCTTTATAGTCCTTGCCCCAGCGTCAACAAGTGTTTCTGCTAATGATTCTGTTTCTTTATTTTTTTCTGGAGGCGACTGAAATCTTTCTGGCGATTTTGGCATATTTTTTCTTTCCCAGTATAACTAATATCTAAAATCTTTAGATAAAGGAGTTTGTTCTGGGAATTTGTATTTTACTATTCTCCCTCTGATTTTACCATATTTTTATAACAAAACAGGCAGCCTCATTATCCCACGATCAACCTAAAAATAAAATTACTCACATACGGCAAAAAGGTCATAGCAATAAAAATTGCCACTAAAATTCCAACCGGCGAGCTTAAAACCTCAATGACTTTCGCGTAGCGATTCTCATTAACATTAGCCAGCGCCATTAAGAGCTTGGAGCCGTCCAGCGGCGGAAAGGGCAATAAATTGAAAAGTCCCAACCAAATATTAATCATCACAATTAGCGACAAAAACGGGTTTAGAAAAAAACTCGGCAAAAGACGGATAACCAGGCCCAGCAAAATAGCAATCAAAAAATTGGCAGCCACGCCAGCCGCGCTCACCCAAATAATCCCCCGTCGCTGGTCCTTGAAATTATAAGGGTTAACCGGCACCGGCTTGGCATAGCCAAAAAACATGCCAAAAAAATAAAGCAAAGCCAACGGCATAATCACCGTGCCCCAAAGGTCGATGTGAGCGATCGGGTTTAAGGTTAGCCGTCCTTCATATTTTGCCGTTGGATCACCCTGCGAAAAAGCAGCCCAAGCATGAGCATATTCGTGCACAATCGCCGACAAAATTATAATTACATACAGAAATAAATTACTTTGAATGTCTGTCATACATTTGCATTTTTTCTTTTTCTAATGTATCATAGTTTCAGATAAATTAAAAGCTTATTGAGTTCTCATGTTCTCATCTCCGCGCATACGAAAAGTTTTGCTTAACTATTAGGCGAGGAATTAGTTTTCTGAAACGCTCAGTTTTGTAAGCGGGCATGGTTTTCCGCAAAGCGGAAAGAGCGAGCAAAACTGGCGAGTAAAATTTTCACGCTGGGGAAATTTTATGCTTTCAGAAAGTAATTCCGAGCCACGCTTTATCGTCGCGCGGAAACTCTTTTGCTACTTTTCTGGTTACAGAAAAGTAGAGATCAAATTTATGGCAAAAACTTGTGCAATTTGCGGCAAAGGATCACAAATGTCCACTAAGCTTGTCAAGCTCCGCGGCAAATATAATCCAACCTGCAAAAAAAGAAAGTATCCCAACCTGCAATGGGTTCGCCTCTCGCCAACCCGACGGGTTGAGGCCTGTGTTAAGTGCATCAAAACTTTACATAAAAAATAATCCTGCGAGTCATTGCGAGTCATCCTGAGGAATCCTGCGGGGATGACGAAGGATCTCGTCCGCCTCGCTTTGCGAGGCGGACATTTTATTTTACGGGGTGTAGTATAACGGCATTACACAAGGCTGGGGGTCTTGTTACCGGGGTTCAATTCCCCGCACCCCGACCAATAAATATTTATAAAAGAATAAACTTATGTCAAGAATTCTCGTCGTTTTTTATTCCCGCACCAACGTCACCAAAAAGGTGGCGGAATTTATGGCCAAAGAAATTGGCGCTGACTTAGAAGAAATCACCAGCGTCAAAAATTATTCCGGCGCTATGGGCTATTTAATGGCCGGCCGCGAAGCCACGCTCAAAAAATCAGCTGAAATAGAGCCAATCGCTAAAAATACCGCTGATTATGACTTGGTAATTTTAGGCACACCGATTTGGTCATTCAATGTTTCCAGCCCCGTCCGAACTTATCTTGCGCAAAATAAAAGCAACTTTAAAAATCTGGCCCTCTTTTGCACCATGGGCGGCTCAGGCGATAAACGAGCTTTTGCTGAAATAGAAAAAATTTGCGGCCAAAAACCGATGGCCATGCTTTCGTTATTGACAAAAGAAGTAATAGAAAATAAATCAGAAAATAAGATAAAAGAATTTATCAATAAAATAAAGTAGCCATCACCATAAATAAAGAAAAACCCTGCCTCACTGGACAGGGTTTTTTGTTTAACGCTCAAGTCCTAAGACTTGAGCATCAAAAAAACGGACAGACCAAAGACAGATCAAAGACCTGGCTTTTTCACAAAAGAATAATTTTCTCTTGGCTCTTGAGTCTGATGAGGAGGCTCTATTTCTTCTGTCCCCCAGCCCATCGATACGGTTTTATTTTCTTTACCAGATTCAATCACGCTATCACCACTTGCCGTTTTAGAAAAAAATTCCATCTCCTTGTCTACCATAACCTTCCTCCCTAACCAAGTAAAAAATAATTAAAAAAATTCTGTCCGCGTTTCACTAGAGATATTATCCCTAGTGAAATAAACCTTTTTAAAAGAACTGAAAAACTGACCCTGAAGGCCAGTCTTTTTTTGCAAATTTATTATCCCCCTTTATCTAAATTGCAAAAGACCAACCCTCATTGTCAGTAAAATAAAAACTACACCAAAAATTTAAATTATAATCGGCCTGTTTCATAATTAATTTTTTAGGCACTCTCTGCCAAGAGTTTCTTATGAATTTCGGCATTGTTTGTAAGTGGGTGCCCGCAAAATAATATTCCGAACAAATCAGCAATACTATTCAATATGAGGCTCCCCAAAATTCTAATTTAACCCAAAATCATTTCGAAACCCTTGAACAGGAAGGCCACTCCCATCTTACCATTTTCCTCGCCAAGTCAACAAGGACCCTGCCCCGTTAGAAGTTTGCGCAGAAACTCGCAATATTTAAAGCAAAGCCACCCGCCTTACTCTCGCTTCAGCGAGACGAGCAGGCGTAATCGTTTTCTTTTTTAATCTATCACCTGGTGCTTAACTGAACTTCAATGCTCAGGCTAAGAACTTTTTGGGCCGATATCTTTAAGATTCGGCAACTCTCCCTTAATCAAACGGAAAAGAACATAAAAAGGCAAACCAAGAATAATTAAAACTGTAAACCATTTATTTTCTTGTTCGGCAAAAGGCATTGTATACGGCATAAAATTATCTTATCAAATAAATAATTTGCTTTTAATTAAAGACGGGGGTATTTCCGAATCAATTTTATTCTAAAATTCCATCCAAATTAACGTCGTATAAAATTTGCTCCTGCACCAAACGATAGCCTATCAACTCTTCGGATTTGAACCAAAGATTAATTTCCGCTTCTGCTTCTTTAACAGAACCGGAAGCATGAATCAGATTTCTGACAGCCCGACTGCCAATGTCGCTCATTTGATAAGAATCCAAGACAAAATCTCCCCGAATTGTGCCAATGTCCGAAGTCAAGGGCTCGGTTCCGCCGGTAATTTTTCTGGCTATTTTAACGGCGTGCGCGCCCTGCCAAGCCATAGCCACCACCGGCCCGCTGGTCATAAATTTAATTAAATTAGCCAAAACAACCCTGGTAATTTCTAATGGATCTTCCGAGGGTGGTTTTAATCCTTTCTTTCTGTAACTTTCAATGGTTTTCTCGCCAGTAACAAGTAGCCAATTCGGATCTAAAGTGTAGTGTTTTTCAATATGCTCGGCTGTCGGCACTAACATTTTTAAACCAACCAACTTTAATCCAATTCTTTCGTAGCGTTCAAGAATTTTTCCAATCAACGCCCGCTGCACACCATCGGGCTTAATAATTACCAGAGTTCGTTCATTTTTCATTTTAGTAAAAAAGTTAAAGATAAATTCTCCGAAGAGATATTTTCATCATAACAAAAATCTTGATTTTGGCAAATAAAAAAGGAGTTGCACCCGGCAACTCCTTGCTTTTTCAAAAGATACATCCTATGCCCTACTTCGCCTCAGCTCTGTCCAACACATCTCGTCAGCATAAGGAACGGCGACCGCAAACCTTTGTAGCCGCAGAGTTCTTCTGAATCGATATTCCAAAAAGAGCGAAGAAAAAACGGCGAAATCGCCAAAAATAATTTTTTCATTTCCCGCAGCCGACAAAAAATGAAGACCATCAGCCATATAAAATTCTCTGGGTGGCGCCGGGTCAATAAACCGCAAAAGAAACCGCTCGCCAAATTTCCTGGCCAAGGGAGTTGCTTCGTTTATCAGATAATTTTTAAAATTAATCGTCTGATAAACCGGTCCCGAAACTATTTCTACAACTAATTTCGGATTTTTCGTCAAAACCAGATCAAGCAAATGGCAAAATTGGCGATCAAAGATGTTGGCATCCAGCCTTGGAGAAACAACCAACACCGACTTTTTGGCTATCGAAAACTTTTTAAAAAGCCAAGTGCCATGATTGTAGGCTGTATCAGGTTTTACCTCTCTTCCTTGAAAGCAACTGGTTCGAAAAAATAACCGATTTAAAAACCAGAGCAAGAGAACCAGACCAAGAAGCAACAGCAGGGTTGCCACCGGCTTTTTGTCCAAGAAAAGACTGGAAAAAACAGAAAAACCGCTAGCGAAAATAACTATTGTCCAGGTTGTAAAATAAAAACCTCCAATCAAAACCAGTTTAACTAAGAGCTCTTCTTCGCGCTTATCCATTTTATCCTCCCTTCAAAAAGATATTATCCTCTTTCAAAACATCGTAAACCAGTCCCCGGCAACACTAATTTCTCGTCCAACCGGGGAACATAAAATATTACCGGGTTTTTATATCCCCTTTTTTTCGCTTTTATCATTGCTTCCGTCGCATTGATGTGCGAGGAGATAATCCGGTGTTCGGCAAAGGACGGAAAACAAACATACTGTCCGGCATACATTGTCTGATCTTTTATTGATAACAGCAGACTGCCTTCCCAAGAAAACTCAATGGCTTTGTCCATATCCCACCCCTTTCTTTATTGAACATATTGTTAAATAGCTATTTTCTAACTTACCGCACTTGCCAACATTTATCAAGACTGCAATCAAATTCTATGTTGCCCGATAAATCTGTCCGAAAAACTTCCAAGCTCTTCAATCTTTCCAAAATTTCCGGCGCCGGATGGCCATAGCTATTTTTAGCACCAACCTGAATCACTGCGACACGCGGTATTACCCCGGCCAAGAATTCAAGGCTAGTCGAGTTTTTGCTGCCATGATGCCCGACTTGTAAAATATCAGCTCGCAAATCAGCCCCCTGGTAACTTAAGGACCACTCGGTATTTTTTTCTGCGTCTCCTGTAAAAAGAAAAGAATTATGACCATAAATTAGCTTAGCCACAATCGAAGAATTATTAGTCTTATCAGAAAAATCCTGCCCATTGATTTTGTTCAGCGGATACAAAATTTTAAGCGCCAAATTATCAGCAATCTTAATCTCTTGTCCAGCTCGCGCAAAAACCACCGGAATATTTTTAACCTTAATTAAATCATTCCAGGCTTGATACTCCGCCGAACCGGCAACTATGCCTGTCTCTAAAATCTGACCAACTTCATAGCGCTTTAAAACTTCCACTAGCCCGCTCAAATGGTCACTGTCCGGATGCGTTAAAATTATCAGTTCTATTTTTTTATCAAACAACGGCAAAGCCTGGCCCAGCTTAGCCAACACCATGTCGCTTGGTCCGCCATCAATTAAAACCTGATTATTATTTGGCGCCAAAATTAAAATTGCGCTTCCCTGCCCCACATCCAAAAAATTTATTTTAATTTTATCGTTTGGCGCCAACTCAAAAATCGCCAGCCAAACAAAAACCGCGCCGACTACCAGCGTGGCCAAAATAATCCAACCAATGTTATTTTTTACTCGCTGCCACATGAAAAAGTATTGTCATCCTGAGCGAAGCGAAGGATCTCGCCCGCTTGAATTCCTCACGCACTCCGACTGCGCGAGATATTTACTGCAATGGGCTTTTAATGTTTTTTAAGCTCGGATTAGTCACTTTCGTATATAATTGTGTCGTTCTGATATTGGCATGCCCCAACAGCTCTTGAACATAGCGCACGTCCACACCATTCTCCAAAAGATGAGTAGCAAAACTATGACGCAAAGAATGAAAAGTAGCATCTTTTTTGATACCCGTTGCCCGCAACGCATTTTCAAAAATCTTTTGAGCCGTCCGCTCGGTCAGATTACCTCCTCTTTCGCTGGCGAAAACGAAATCGTTTAAATTCTTATTTGAAATTAATTTTTCGATATTTTGAACCAATTTTTCTGGCAAAATTGTAATACGATCTTTATTGCCTTTTGCGCCTTTAATATGAATTGTAAGTTCCGCAAGATTTATATCTTTGATTTTTAGATTAATAACCTCACTAACACGTAAACCCCCAGAATAGGCTATCGCCACCATTAAATTATGTTTTTCATTTTTGATTGCCTCCAATATCAGCCCAATCTCATTCCTGGACAAAACAATTGGCAATTTGCTTGGCGTTTTGGCGAATTTAATATCAATTTTGCCATAAAATTTTAATACATTCCAACAGAAAAAATTAATAGCCTGTAAGCTTTGATTTACTGTCTGTGAAGACATGCCCCTGTCTATTTTGGACAATAAATATTGCTTAATAAAATCGACATTAACCGAATCGAAGTTATTTTGCTTAACACTCAGATATTCAGCCACACAACCGACATAACTTTTAACAGTTTTAGCGCTATATCTTCGCAAGCGCAGTTCGTTTTCTAGTTTCTTTAAATAGACGTCCATAATTATATTTAGTATAATTAACTCATAATAAATTATATACAATATTCGCCTATCAAACAATATTGTGTATGCTATACGAAAACACTTCGTATATAAACTAGTTAAGTAAAATTAAAAATAGGCAAAAAGATAAAATAAATTCTCTTATATGAGCAATCGTCAAATCAGTATAACCGCGGAATTTGTATCTTTGATTAAATCAAGGACTAATGAAAAATATAATTTTTTCGTTTCAAATAAAACAAGAAGATTATACAAGCTGGTCTTGAATGTTGTTTCAAAAAATACCATAGATAAAATTTTTCAGAATAGACTAGCTCTTTCGGACGAATTTGATGAATTTATAGAAAAAAATAATTTTGAGACTATTGTTGAATTTGGCTCCGGATATTCATTAAGAGGTTTTGAATATTCCTTAAAAAACAAGGGAAAGATTTATGTCGATACAGATTTTTGCGAAGTAACTGATACCAAAAAACAAATTTTAATTAATATTTGCAAGGATTCCAAAATTATTTATCCTGATAATTACATATTGCTTGCTGTGGATGTTTTGAACGATGATATTGCTGAAAAATTGAATCCGTATTTGAAAAATAAAAATTTGTTTTTGGCCGAAGGACTGACCCCGTATTTTAATTTTGAGGAATATTCAAAATTTTTAAGCCAAATTCATCCTTTCTTGAAGCAGTCTCAAAATGTATTTTTTTCACAGGAAAATTTTTTGAAAAAACATTCTACAGTCTACAAAGTTTTGCGAAAATTTGTTAGCATACAAACAAAAAACCGATCTGATCTTAAATTTGAAACGAAAGATGATTTAATAAAATTCCTTAATAATGAAGGATTTGCCAATTGCCAAACATACTACAAGAACGAGAATTTATTTTATAGAATCAATTGAATTTTTTTGCCTATTTTTAACATCACTTAACACGGCATATCCGGCTCAGAAAATTGACGCATTTATGTTTCAGAGGAGTGTCAATTTTCCTCGGCTCAAATTTCGACACTTTTTATAATTTTAATAATGAGGTGTCGAAACTTCGGATGATGCCGATACGTTAAGTAAAATTAAAAATAGGCAAAAAGATAAAATAAATTCTCTTATATGAGCAATCGTCAAATCAGTATAACCGCGGAATTTGTATCTTTGATTAAATCAAGGACTAATGAAAAATATAATTTTTTCGTTTCAAATAAAACAAGAAGATTATACAAGCTGGTCTTGAATGTTGTTTCAAAAAATACCATAGATAAAATTTTTCAGAATAGACTAGCTCTTTCGGACGAATTTGATGAATTTATAGAAAAAAATAATTTTGAGACTATTGTTGAATTTGGCTCCGGATATTCATTAAGAGGTTTTGAATATTCCTTAAAAAACAAGGGAAAGATTTATGTCGATACAGATTTTTGCGAAGTAACTGATACCAAAAAACAAATTTTAATTAATATTTGCAAGGATTCCAAAATTATTTATCCTGATAATTACATATTGCTTGCTGTGGATGTTTTGAACGATGATATTGCTGAAAAATTGAATCCGTATTTGAAAAATAAAAATTTGTTTTTGGCCGAAGGACTGACCCCGTATTTTAATTTTGAGGAATATTCAAAATTTTTAAGCCAAATTCATCCTTTCTTGAAGCAGTCTCAAAATGTATTTTTTTCACAGGAAAATTTTTTGAAAAAACATTCTACAGTCTACAAAGTTTTGCGAAAATTTGTTAGCATACAAACAAAAAACCGATCTGATCTTAAATTTGAAACGAAAGATGATTTAATAAAATTCCTTAATAATGAAGGATTTGCCAATTGCCAAACATACTACAAGAACGAGAATTTATTTTATAGAATCAATTGAATTTTTTTGCCTATTTTTAACATCACTTAACACGGCATATCCGGCTCAGAAAATTGACGCATTTATGTTTCAGAGGAGTGTCAATTTTCCTCGGCTCAAATTTCGACACTTTTTATAATTTTAATAATGAGGTGTCGAAACTTCGGATGATGCCGATACGTTGTGCGAAATATTTGTCAGCTCATAATAAAAAAGAAATATTGGCACTTTTTAATCATTTATAAAAACTATGACTTCAAAAACAAAAGCAATAATCTATGTTCTCATCTGTGTAGGACTTTGGGCACTTATTCCAGTAGTTTCAAAACTTGGGCAAGCAAACCTCGACAATCATCAATTTTTATTTTGGTCGAGTTTAGTTTCATTTATTGCATTTATCATCGCAACAGTTGCTGTAAAACAAAGCAAAACTTTTTTGACTTACAAAGGTAAAGATTGGCTCAATGCAATTTCTCTTGGATTTTTAGGGACATACCTCTATTACATTTTATTATATTTTGGATATGCGAATGCTCAAGGACTTGAAGTTTTAGTGATTCAATATAGTTGGCCAATCTTTATTGTGCTACTTTCGATTTTTATCCTCAAAGAAAAATTAACAATAAAACGTTTATTAGCCGTTTTGTTCGGTTTTATTGGAGTATTTCTTGTTCTTACAAAAGGTAATTTTTCAAACATTCATCTTGAAAATTTTTCTGTTGATGTTTTGGTTATCATCGCAGCACTAAGTTTTGCTTTGTTTTCGGTACTCAGTAAAAAAGTTCATCTTGAGGCATACACGATGATTACTATTTACTTTTTAACAGCAACTATTGCTTCCTTTGTCTCAATGTTATGGCTCTCTGAGTTTGTTTTTCCCACAAAAGATGCTCTTATTCCTATTCTTATAAATGGAATATTTGTGAATGGATACTCATATATTTTTTGGATAAAAGCATTGAAAGAATCAGAGGCATCTTTTGTTGCTCCTTTTGTTTTTTTAACTCCAGTTATAGCATCTTTCTATTTAATAGTTTTTTTCAAAGAGCCATTTTTACCAATTTATGCTTTCGGTTTACTTGCTGTAATAATCGGTGGACTGCTCAATAATAAGGAAAAAAGTGCCAATATTTCTTAAAGAATGCTGACAAATACATCGCACAACACGGCATATCTGGTTCAGAAATTTTGCACTAAAATAAAGCTAAGGAATGCAAAATTCCTTCACCCAAATTTTTACTCGCTACGCTCCGTAAAAACTTCGCTTATCCCGATACGTTAGGCGAAATTTGGCTCAGTATTACCGTTATTAAAAAATGTCTATGGAAAATTGTGAACTTTCAAGCCGAGAAATGTATGATAAGTTAGTACTGGTTTTTCCTGAATTGGATGAGTGGACAAAAAAAGATATTATTGAGTTTAAAAAATTTCTTAAAAATGATTCTGTCGTACTTGAAGTAGGCTGCAGTTGGGGTAGGATTCTTAAATCCTTAGCGCCTCATTGTAAGAAAATTATTGGAATTGATAATAGTGATGTTGAAATCAAAGAAGCAAAATTTTTCCTCGAGGATATTCCAAATTCCGAAGTGTTTTATGAAGATGGAGAGAAAACTCATTTTCCTGATAGTTTTTTTGATGTCATTATTCTTGCTGGAAACACTTTCGGAAATTTAAGCGATAAAAAAGAGAATGTGATAAAGGAGATTACGAGAATTTTAAAGAAGGACGGAAAAATTTTACTCAGTGTCTATGCCGACGGCGCTAAGGATTTAAGAATTAAGGCGTATAGAGATATTGGACTAAAAGCTGATCTAAAGGAAGATGGCACGGTTATTTTTGAAGAAGGACTTCTATCCGAAGAATTCTCGAAACAGCAGTTGGAAATCATTTTTAAGAAGTTCGGCTTAAAAGTTCAGTTTGTAGATATAAACTCCATTGCAATGCTATGTATTGCGAGTAGGTAATGCTGAACCAAACATCGCAGAACACGGCATATCTAGCTCAAAAAATTGACACTTTATATATTCGACACTCTTTTATAAATTTTAATAAGGTGGCACCGAAACTTCAGGTATACCGAAACATTATCGGAAATAATCAAAAATCTCTCTCAATTTATATTTTAATTTTTTAGTAATTTAATTTCGCTTATGAAAAAATGGAAATGTCTGAAATCAGAACTTGCCCTGGATTCTAAGTATTTTAAGGTAAGGAAGGACATAGTAGAACTTCCTGGCGGCGAAAAAAAGGAATGGACTTATTGGGATAGCCCAGATTCAGCCATGGTACTTGGCATGACCGATGATAAAAAGCTCATCATGATCAAACAGTACCGTTATATGGTCAATGACGAGGTTATAGAATTTCCTTCAGGATATAATCAAAGCGCTGAAACTATAGAGGAAGGCGCAAGGCGAGAATTTGAAGAAGAAACCGGATATACATGCGATTCCTTGACAAAACTCGGCGCTTTTTATGAGACATACGGCCAACTTAACCGCAAGATCCATCTTTTTTTCGCCAAAGACATTTCCAAGCTAGATCAAAAAGTTGGCTCGGATGATTATGTGCCCGAAAATGTTGAGGTTGTTTTGGTTGATTATGTCAGCGCGGTTGAGATGGCTTTGAAAAATGAAATTGTTGCTATGGGTTCGGCGTTAGCGATACTTTTGTTAAAAGAAAAGGTAGACAAGGATGAAATTAAATTACCAAAAAATTAATTTTTATAAGGAAAGAGATTTTTGACTACATCCGATAGCACCGAATATACGGCTACGATAAAATTCCTTTTTACATTACATTAATGAGTTGAATTTTATCTTTGCACAAATTTTTGCTCAATTCTTTCGCAAAAACTTCGTATATTCGGATACGTTAAGTGAAATTAAATTTCTGGACTAATACTAAAAATATGGATTTACACATTTACAACGAGGCTGAGCAATTTGTTTTTGACTCTTTCAATAAAGCCGAAAAACCTTCGCAGATAAAACACTTTGTCCAGACAGTGTATTGGTTAAAAGTCTTATCGCCTGAAGCGGATGAGGCATTACTTGTGGCGGCTATTACTCATGATATTGAAAGGGCTTTTCGGCAAAAAGATGTTTTAGAAAAAAAGACTTCGGCAGGATTTACCAGTATTGAGTTTTATCGCCCACATGAAGAGCGCGGCGCCGAAATTATTGCTGATTTTCTAAAACATCAGAACGCGGATGACGGCTTTATTGAAAGAGTCAAAAAGTTGGTTTCTCGACATGAAGAAGGTGGCGACGACGATCAAAATTTACTGAAAGACGCAGATAGTGTAAGCTTCTTTGAAACCAACGTTCCGCTTTTTCTCGATAAAAAATCATTGGAAATTGGTAAAGAAAAAGTTAAAGAGAAATTTGACTGGATGTTTAATAGAATAACGTCCGAAAAAGCGAAACAAATTGCTCAGCCGATGTATGAAAAAGCGATTAGTGATTTAAACACGAGTCCAGAAATTTAACATCAGATAACACGGCATATCCGGTTCAGGAATTTTTCACATTTATAATTCAAGGTAAGAAAAATTCCTTCTCCCAAATTTTTGTTCCGCTATCGCTACACAAAAACTTCGGATGATGCCGAAACGTTGTGCGATGTTTTGTTCAAAAATATTTTTTTATTCTTTTATTGAGCCCTTTTGAAATTTTTTTTGGAAAAGAAAAAAGCCGCAGGTTTAAAACATACGGCTTTGGCAAAAACAGAACGATTGAATTTTTCGTCCTTATCTTCTGAGATTTGAGAGGAATGAAACCCTCTTGCATAATAGGACACCGTGAATGATTGCGATAACCCCTAACACAAGAAACAGCACTGAAAGTGTTTGGGGGCTTGTGGCGATTTCGCCCGTCTGAATCTGTTCCGCAATAATTCTAACTAATTCTGGATGCATTTATTTATCCTCCTTGTTGGTTTTATGTGCAGTTTAACGCCAAAATTAGCGTTCAAAGTAGTGTAGCAAAAAAACACCGTCCTGTCAATCGTGCGTGCAAAAAAAATTTCAAAAGGGCTCTCTTAATAAGGAAAAAAATATTTTTGAACAAAACATCGCTTAACAACTCATATCTGGTTACAGAAATTTGCATCAATTACTAATAATATGGAGTGCAAATTTTTTCCACCCAAATTTTTGTTTCTTCTTTCTTTATGATATATAATAAGGAAAAGAAACAAAAACTTCAGATATGAGTAACGTTAGGCGAAATAGATAATTCCTTAAACCCTGATTTTCTCAATCAGGGTTTTTTGCTTGCTACTAAACCGCCAAATTAGCCAAATTAAAATAACGTAATAAATTCCTCCGCCCAACCACGTCCATTTAAAATTTACCGCGGCTAAGGGAATTTTCGCCAACAACTCAATTATTTTTATTTCATAAGTCAAAAATAACCAGCAAGCCCAACCAAAAACTTGCCCTAGCCAGCTAAAAATTATTCCGCTCGCCGCGCCCAAAAAACCAACCAGCATAGTTAGCGGGATCACTGGCAAAACCAAAATATTAGCCAGGGGCGCGATTAAAGAAAGTTGTCCAAAATTTATTACCAAAAGTGGCAAAACGGCAATTTGAGCGGCTAAAGTTGTCGCTAAAATCAACTTAACCGATTTTAATGATTTAACAAGCGCCCCTTCGTTTATTTGTCCATACGTTAAATCTCTTGCGTCGTCAGATGCAATAAACCATTGTTGTAAAATTGGCAGAATATAAATCAGCCCCAGCGTGGCAGCAAAAGACAACTGGAACCCAATATCCCAAACTAAAACCCTGGGATTTAAATAAACCATTATCGCGCCGGCCAAAACCAGCGCGTTGCGAATTTGATAAAGCCGGCCGACCTGCTGGGCCAGTAAAACCAAAATACCCATCACCGCCGCCCGCACCACCGAGGCCGCCGCACCAGTCATTAAAACAAACAAAGCGATTGTGGCCAAAGCCAGCCAAAACGCCAAGCGCCGGCGCAACATAAAAAAATTAAAAAGTGAAATTAAAGTGACAGCAATAATTGTAATATTATAGCCAGACAGAGCGATTATATGGGTCGTCCCCGTCCGGCTAAAATTAGCCATTAAATCCGGTGGCAAACCGCGTTTTTCGCCAAGCAACAACCCTGCCAAAAAAGAAGATTGTGGCTCCATTAAAATCTTATTAATCGAATCTTCAAATTTATTTTTTACGGTTAAAAGTTTTTCTAAAAACCAACTTCCTTGGCCAGAAGACAGCAATTTTATTTCCGGGAAATAAATAATTGAATAGATGTCATCTTTAGCCAAATATTGCTGATAGTCAAAATCCTCAGGTGATTTTGGCATTTTTAATTTACCCACTATTTCAATTTTATCGCCATAACTATATTCTGGATATTTTTTAGCTACTACCAAAATATTCCCCTCGGCCTTAATAAAATTTATTTTCGGAGAAAGACCATATGGAATTTGGCCAATTTGCACAGTTTTCACTTTATATTTTGTATTATCCGACCGGACGTCTGGCTCTGTCTCAATCACACCAACTAAATTAACTTTTTCTCCATCATTAAATTGTTTAATTAAATTATCGACGTCAGACATCAATATATAACGCCAAGCGCCACTAACCAGCAGAATTAAACAAAACCCCACTATTACAATCTTTTTTTCTCGCCCCCAGAACATCGTCACTATCATTATTCCCAAAATTAAAAACCCCAGCCATAAAAGCTGAGGGAAATTGAATAGCGACTGAATAAAAATACCGACAATAAACGAAAAGCAGAAAAAAAGAAAAATTTGAGATTTAGTCATTTCTAATCTCTAACTTCGCATTGATCAAAAAATATTTTTAAGATGTTACAAAGGCTGGCAATTTTTTCCCATTCAAACGGCTTCTCTTTTTCAAAAGCTGAATCCAATGTTTTATTCGGTTTAAATTGCTGAAGGTAATATCTCTTGCTTCCCTGCAACCACCGGCCAATACTTAAAATGTCTTTACGTGTGTGAAGCGCCGGCAAAACAGTTGTCCGAAATTCATATTCCGGCGCTTGGCGCGTTAAATTAACGCTGCGCTGAATATCTTCCAGATTAATCTCCTCCCCCACCACTTTTTTATATTTTTCCAGCGGTGCCTTAATATCCATAGCCACAAAATCAATCAATTTTTCTTCCAATAAATTAGCCAGCATCTGCGGATTTGAGCCATTCGTATCCAGCTTAACCAAAAAACCCAAATCTTTTATTTGCCTAATAAATATCGGAAGATCATTCTGTAATGTTGGCTCTCCACCAGTAATACAAACTCCCTCAAGCAATCCCTGCCGCGTCGCCAAAAATTTAAAAATTTCCGCCGCCTCAATTCTGGGCTGGTCTTTTATTTTTTTGCTATCAACCAATTCCGAGTTATGGCAATAAGGACATAAAAAATTACAACCCACCGTAAAAACGGTTGCTGCAATTTTTCCAGGATAATCTATTAGCGTAACTTTTTGAAAACCGCCGATTATCATACTTTAGCGCTCGCCCGTTCTTTCACTTTAAAAACTAATCGATCATGAAATTCTTCTTGTTTGCCCGGATGCCATTGCTGGACCGGACGAATATAACCAACAACGCGCGAATAAACTTCGCAAGACTGCTCTATCAGGCACTTGGGGCAAGTAAAATGTTCGCCGGACAGGTAACCATGATTTGGACAAATACTAAAGGTTGGCGAAAAAGTAATATAGGGCATTTGATGTTTACCAAAAACTTTTTTAATTAAGGTCTTTACGGTTTCAGGGTTTGAAATTCGTTCACCCAAAAAAGCATGAAAGACCGTACCGCCAGTATACAGAGTTTGCAAACTATCTTGCATTTCCAGTGCCTCAAACAAATCATCCGTAAAACCAACCGGCAATTGAGTTGAATTAGTATAATATGGTTCCTTGTCACCAGCCGTAATAATATCCGGATATTTTTCCTTATCAATTTTAGCTAAACGATAACTTGTCCCTTCGGCCGGTGTTGCTTCTAGATTATACAAATTACCGGTTTCTTCCTGATACTTAACCATTTTCTTTCTCATAAATTCTAGAATTTCTTCAGCAAAATTTTTCCCGGCTGACGTTGTAATATCTTTCTCAATAAAATTCAATAAAAGCTCATTCATCCCCACAATGCCTATTGTAGCGAAATGATTGCTCCAATAGTTTTGACGCATCTTTTTGATTGATTCAAGATAATACTTAGAATAGGGATAAAGCCCTGTCTCCATAAAATGTTCTAATGTTTTTCTTTTAATTTCCAAGCTGATTTTAGCCAGTTCCATCATTCTCTCAAGCCGTGAAAATAATTCTTTTTTAGTTTTTGATAAATAGCCAAGGCGCGGTAAATTTAAAGTAACAACACCAATTGATCCAGTTAAAGGATATGAACCGAAAAGTCCTCCGCCACGCTTATAAAGTTCGCGGTTATCTAATCTCAATCGGCAACACATGGACCGGGCGTCATCAGGACTCATGTCCGAATTTATGTAATTAGTAAAATAAGGCACGCCATATTTAGCCGTCATCTCCCAAATACCCGCTAATGCTGGGTTATCCCAATCAAAATCTTTAGTAATATTATATGTTGGAATCGGAAAAGTAAAAACACGGCCTCGCGCATCACCCTCGGTCATAACCTCGGCAAACGCTCGATTAAAAATATTCATTTCCTCCTGAAATTCGGCATAAGTTTCTTTTTGAGGCTGTCCACCGATAATTACCGGCTGATGAGATAAACCTTTTGGCGGATTGATATCTAACGTCACATTTAAAAACGGTGTCTGAAATCCCACGCGAGTTGGAATAGCACAGTTAAAAATAAATTCCTGCATCGCCTGCTTCACCTGGTGATAGTTCAGAGAATCGTATCTGATGAAGGGGGCCATAAGTGTATCAAAATTACTAACAGCTTGCGCCCCGGCTGCCTCGCCCTGCAGGGTATAAAAAAAATTAACTAATTGTCCAAGTGCTGTTCGCAAATGCTTTGGCGGTCTTGACTCCACCTTGCCAGAAACACCGCCAAAACCACGCGAGAGTAAATCATATAAATCCCAACCACAACAATACGGACCAATAAAATCTAAATTATGGATATGAAAATCACCCGAGTTGACTGCTTCGCGAATTTCTTTGGTATAAATTTTATTTAACCAATATTTTTTACTAACCGCCGAGGTGACATAATGATGCAAACCCTGCAAAGAATAGGCCATATTGGCATTTTCTTTTATCTGCCAATCAAGCTCTTTAATATATTTATCGACCATCTCCACTGTTTCGTCCAACGTACTTTGTGCTTCACGAATTCGACGACGCTGTTCGCGGTAAATGATATAAGCTTTAGCTGTTTCGACTAAATTTTCCAGAATTAAAACCTCTTCAACAATATCTTGAATCTCCTCCACCTTGGGAATCTCATCTTTTTTAAAACGCCTGCTGATAAGACTAAATGTTTTTTGCGCCACGCGCCTAGCAATCGGACCGTCTCCCTGGCCAGTCGAGGTCAAAGCTTTGTGAACCGCCTTTTCAATTTTAGATTGATCAAAATCGACTAGGCGACCGTCTCTTTTTTGAATCTTATCAAACTTAGCGCGGATGGTTGGTGTCATTTTTGTAAAACTGTTTAATAATTACTGGCCTTCATCAACCTAAAGATTTATTAGAAAAAACAAAACCACACTTCCCCTCCTAGAAATTTTGTGTGATCTACTTTCTATTTTAAACTATCAGCTGAGAGTGTCAAACGGAAAAAATATTTATTTTTTAAAAATTTTGTCCAAGAAAAATGGCTTAAACAAAGAGCCAATCTTACAATATTTTTTTGCGACACGAACTTATCCACAGGAACACTTAAAATCAAAAAATATCACAAAAAATACCCCGCAAGATGCGGGGTATTTTCAAGAATTAGATATTATTTCATCTTCTTCCTAATGAAGACTGCTTGCTCGCTGAAATATTTCTAACGATAACTGATTACTTCATTTTTTTTCGTATGAAGGCGGGGATATCCCATTCTTCGTCAGCAGAATTATCAATCTGACTAACCTGACTGGCAAAAGTTGCTGGTTTTTTAGGCGCTGATAACTGACTTTCCGGTTTGCTAATTTGCTCAGAGCGAGTTTCTGTTTTTTCTTTTTTATCTTCCCGTTTAAAAACATGCTCGCCAAAACCCGCTGCAATTACGGTAATTTTAATTTCACCTTTCTTCAATTGGTTATCGGTAACCGCTCCAAAAATAACTTTTGCCTGCGGATCAATTGAATCCGTGATGACCTTAGCCGCTTCATTAATTTCCATCATTGTCATGTCTGACCCGCCAGCCACGTTGAAGATTACGCCCTTGGCACCATTAATTGAAACTTCAAGCAAAGGAGAATTGATGGCCGCTTTAGCTGCGTTAACTGCCCGATCTTCTCCCGCGGCACGACCAATACCCATCAGAGCAGAACCGGCCCCAGACATAATTGCTTTCAAGTCAGCAAAGTCAACGTTAACCAAACCTGGCGTCACAATAATATCAGAAATACCCTGCACCGCTTGGCGCAACACATCATCGACAACTTTAAAGCCCTCGATCAAAGAAGTGTTTCGGTCAATAGTCTGCAGCAATTTATCGTTTGGGATAGTAATCAAAGTATCCACCTTTTCTTGCAAACGATCTAACCCTTCCCCAGCTAAACGAGAACGCTGTTGTCCCTCAAAAGAAAACGGCCGAGTAACTACGCCAACCGTCAAAGCTCCAACATCCCTGGCTGCTTCCGCCACGATTGGACCAGCTCCTGTTCCAACGCCACCACCAAGTCCGTAAGTAATAAACACCAAATCAGCACCCTTAAGCACCTCGTGAATTTCGTCCCGATTTTCTTCCGCTGCTTGCCGGCCAACATCTGGATTCATGCCCGCCCCCAAGCCTTTAGTTAAATTTTTTCCAATTAAAAGCTTCTGTGGCGCCAAGCAATGATGTAAATCCTGAGAATCTGCGTTGATAGCAATAAATTCAACGCCTTGGATTTTACACTCAACCATACGAGAAACTGTATTTCCTCCACCCCCACCGACACCCACCACTTTAATCTTGGCAAATGTCTCCATGTCCGGTTTTATTTGGGCCATAATAATAAAATTAGATTATTTTTTAGATTAAATAAGGATATGATAACAGCCGATAACTGTCAAGTTTTTCTGCTATAAAGTTCAAAAATCAAAATGTAAAATGCAAAACACTGGCCTTCTCTTCTCCGCAATAAGCAGAGTCTATTTTAACATTTTAAACTATTCTTTTACGCTTTGACTTTTACACTTTGCTTATTTTAGGGAATAAAACCCTTAACCCATTTCTTTATCCTTTCCACGGTCGGCGCAAAATCAGGTAATTTTTCAAAAGGATTGCGATTATTGCTTTTTACCTCGTCATTCAACGCCGAAAAAATTAAACCACAAACTGTTGCAAAACCAGGATCATCAACTTGATCAACAACTCCTTCCATGCCTTGTGGAAAACCAATTTGCACCGGCAATTTTAATTTTTCCTTTACAAGCTCAACTAGTCCCGACAATTTTGCACCTCCCCCAACCAAAACGACTCCGGCCGGCAATAAGCCCGCTCGGTCAATTTTTTTCAATTCCTTATTTACTAAATCCAATAATTCACAAACTCGGGCTTCAATAATTTCGGCTATTTGCAAACGAGAAGCTTGACCCTCCGCTTCGCCTACCCGAGTTAAATCAATCATCTCTTTTTTGCTAACTGTTTCGGGTAAAGCTGAACCGTATTCTAGTTTTAATTTTTCCGCTGTTTCAATTGATGTCCGAAGACCGATGGCGATGTCATTGGTAATATGCATACTGCCTACCGGTAAGATTTGGCAATGCAAAATATCGCCTTCTTCAAAAACCGAAAGACCAGTTGTTCCACCGCCCAAATCCAAAAGCAAAACACCTAACTCTTTTTGGCGCTTGGTTAAAACGGCTCTACTGTCAGCCAAAGGAGAAAGCAATAGACCCGCCTCATCGATGCCGGAATCACGCACGCACTTGATTAAATTTTTTACAAAAGGAGTTGAACCTTCGACAATTAAAGCATCTATTTCCAACCTCACACCGCTCATGCCAACCGGATCTTTAATCGAATCCTGATTATCAACCGTAAAACGCCGAGGCAAAACATGCAAAATTTCACGATTGGATTGTAATGAAATAGCTGAAGCTGCATTAATCGCCCGTTCTTTATCTTCTTGTGAAATTTCGCCATCAGCCCGAGAAACCGCAATTACACCCTTGCTCATTTTACAAGAAATGTGAGAACCACCAACACTCACAAAAACTCGGTCAATTTCATAACCGGAAATCCGCTCGGCTAATCTCAAAGCTTCTTTAATTCCTTTAACCGTTTCTTCGATGTCCACTACCACACCTTTTCGCAAGCCTAGTGATGCTACTTTTCCCACGCCCAAAATCTGTGGCGCCACATTTTCTTTGGCCATCGCTACTGCCGCCCGTATATTACAGGTACCAATATCTAATCCAACAATGATTTTTTCTTTAGGCACAATAAGAGAATTAAAAAATTATATACGAATTCAAGCAAATACAAAGCAAATATTTTTTAGCTTCGAATGCGTTTTAAATTTTATTTAAAAATCAGCGAAGAAACTATGCGATTAAAAATGGCGTCTCTTTGTTTTGTTTTACTAACTTCCATAGATGTGTTAATTAACCAGATGTATCCTTGATTGTTCTTTTTTACTAAAATTATGTGCGAATACCCCATCGGACCCCTTCCTGTTTCATTTGTTGCTAATGTTATACCATCTTCTATATACTCCACAGCATCATAATCACCAATTTTAAGATTATTTAACTTAATGACTTTCACATCATTTGCGTGATGCAATTCTAGCACATCGTCTCCCTTGTTCGCCTTGTATAAAGAAGCGAATGTCTGCGCATCGTTTTTATTGTCGCTCTGAGCGCTAATGAAGATATGCTCTAAAGGGTATTCGGGAGATTCAAATACCGGATTAAGTTCAAAAAGGAGGATTATACGATCTTCAGATTTTTCAACATATAATTTCGGATACTTCACCTCAAACCCATACTTTTCATTTTTATACATCTGCCAATTTACCGTCTCCAAGTTTTTTAAAGAGAAGTCTGTATTCGGATCGATTGTAAATTTAAAAGTGGAAAGGATTTGATAAAGAGTATTCAAACAATTATCATCTTGAAAATCTAGCTCGAAACCGTCGCCCATCGGAAAATTATTAATATCAATAAACCTTAAAATACCTTCCTCGTCTTTTCGCAATTTTTGAGTGTATTTTTTTGAATCTATTGTTATTTCTTCTTCTTCCGTTGTCCAGCCAGAGGAAAGACTTCCTCTGGCACCTGACCCACCCGTTATCCTACACATACTATTCCCGGGATCAATAAAAAACCGCGCAACGCCTCCTTCTGCTCTCCAGCCATTTGGATACTTTACTTCAAACCCAAATCTGTCATTTTCATATGTCTGCCACACGGCAGGCTCATCAATCACAGTTGATGCACTCGGGCTCATACTCGGACATGTTGCAAGCTCACAATTGGAGCCAGTACGGCCAACATAGGAACCATCGGCGCATTGCTTGACTTCCATGGTGCAAGCTGTTTGATTTTTATTTACATCCGATTTTTGCCAGAGATAATAAGAACCAACTGCTACCCCACCAACAACTAAAACTCCTGCTATGGTTAATGCCACAATCTGCCATGTTTTGCTTAATGGCTTTTGGGGTTGAATTTCTGGTTGAAGATTTTGAATTGGTTGTTGATCTATAATATGCATACGCGTCATCCTAAACGCAGTGAAGGATCTTTCCTCCTTAGACTCTTTGCTCTGCTCAGAATGACAAAATAATTATTTATCTGCCAATAATTTCTTTAAATTCGCAACTTCTTCCTCCAGCTTTTTTATCCGACTTTCTATTTCTTCTATTGTAACTTCTTTATTTTTCATTGATTTTATCCAAAATTTTTGCCTCTACGGCAAACATCCGTTCCGCTTCGCTCGCCGATTTTTCGTGTTCATATCCCGACAAATGAACTATACCATGCGTCAAAAGTCGGGTCAATTCAACTTTTAAGCTAGTTTTCAACAGTTTTGCGTGCCCTGCCGAAGCTTTTTGGCGAAGGCGGGCTTGCTTTTTTGCCACCGGCAGAGAGATAAAAATTTCATTTAATTCTTCAAAACTTAAGACATCCGTTGTTTTGTTTTTGTGGCGATATTTTTTATTTACCGCTTTCATTTTTGCATCGCCGACAAAAACCAAACTGATATCATCTTTCGTATCTAAAACGGCAAAAGCCGCTTGCGCGGCCTTTTGCAAAAATTTCGTGTCTATTTTGGTCTTGGTAAGATTAGTTATCTGTATCATATAATCTTAGACATATAAACATCGTGGTGGTCGTGATGCTTTTTTATTTCATCTATTTTAAAACCCAGCTTTTCATAGTATTCAGAGAGACCTTTTTCTTGAGCGCAATCAAGCGTTAGCTTTTTACAATTTTGCTCTTTAGCGGTCTTTTCAACTTCACTAACCAAAGTTGGTCCAATATTTTTATTTCTGAATTCTTTTAAAACCGCTAGATTATAAAGATAGGCCTCGTTAACCGATAAAAATTTGTATCTTACGGATCCAATAATATTATTTTCAGACTCTGCGACAATTATAAAAAATTCTTTCTCTATAAATTTATTCTTCACGTCTTCTGGCTCGTGCGGACTAGTAACCAAAGTATTTTCTTTATAAGGAATTCCATAAGCACGCTTTGTAATATCCAAAACACTCGGCAAGTCGTTCAAAACAGCTTGTCTGAATATTATTTTTTCCATACAACTACTTGCTTAGCTCTTCTTTTACAATCTGATTCACCAAATTTCCATCCGCTTTGCCTTTAACGCGCGGCATCAGAACCTTCATAACTTTACCAATTTCCTGCGCTCCAGTAGCACCAGATTCTTTAACAGCTTCTTGAACAATTTTTCTGATTTCTTCCTCCCCCATTTGCTCTGGCAAATAGACTGATAAAATTTTTAACTCTGCTTCTTCTTGCTTAGCCATCTCTGGCCGATCACCGTCTTGAAATTGTTTGATCGAATCTTTGCGCCGCTTAGCCTCAATACTAATCACCGACAAAACATCCTCGTCGCTTAATTCTTTTTCTTCCGACAAAAGATCGTCGTAGTTTTTCACTCCCTCCTTAACCAATTTCACCCGCTTCTCCATTTCCTTATTTTTAATAGAAGAATTGAGCATGCGCAAAACCGAAACTCTTAACTCTTCCTTAGCCTTAAATGCTTCTTTAAAATCTTGATTGATTTTTTCTTTTAGGGTCATGTTTTTATTAAGCTCAAAGCGAGGAATTTAGTTTCAAAACGCTCAAGCCGACGAAGCAGGCACGGTTTTTCCGCTACTGCGGAAAAGAGCGAGGAGGTCTTGGCGAGTGAAATTTTTCACGCCGGGAAAAATTTCACGATTTTGAAACTAATTTCCGAGCAAAATTTATTTCTTCATCTTCAATCTAATCAATTCCTTCGGAATCAATTGTCCTTCTTCCAGTAATCCAGCCTTCATCATATCAGTCCTCATGCCACGCAACTGTTCCCGTCGCAAGGCCGAAGCCTTACTCTGTCGCTTTGTTTTTGCTTTCACGTAAAAACGACCGCGTCGAGCATTCAACAAAACACCGCTCTGTTGAACTCGGCGGGTAAAACGCCTCAATAATGAACCAACTGGTTCTTTTTCTTTTCGTCTTACTCCTACTGCCATTTTAAACACCTCCTTTTCAAAAATTTTAAATTATAAATTTTAAATCAATGTCTAAATTTATAAATTTAAAATTCAATTAAAATTTGACCTTTGAAATTTAAAATTATTACTTAAATTATCTTAATACTTTCCGCCATTTTTCCGCCACCCAATAAATGCAAATGAATGTGTGGGACTTCTTGTCCACCATCCGGACGAACCCTTAACAACAATTTATATCCGCCTTCGCTGGTTCCTAGTTTTTCGGACACCTTCTTGGCCACCATCACCAGACGCCCAGCCAAAGCTTCATCAGTCTCTTCCATGTCAGCGATAGATTCAATATGTTTTTTTGGAATAATTAATACATGAACCGGTGTAATCGGGTTGATATCATTAATCGCAACAACCAGATCATCATCATAAAGCAATTCACAAGGAATTTTTTTATTCACTATTTTGCAGAAAATACATTCATCCATGGGTTTTTAGTTTATGCCCTTAATCTAAAAGCGAGAATGTATTTTCTGAAACGCTCAGTTTTGTGAGCGGGCATGGTGCCCCGCAGCTGCGGGGCGAGCGAGCAAAACTGGCGAATAAAATTTCCGCGCTGGGGGAATTTTATGTTTTCAGAGAATATATCCGAGCTTTATTTTATTTCTTGGCAAATCTCTTTTTTAAATCATCAACCACCTTTTCCTGCGGAACAGTTTCCTGTACCCCACTTTGCATATCACGAATAATAACGGTCTTATCAAGCGCTTCCTGCTGACCCAGAATTAAAGAAAATTTTACTCCTAACCGATCGGCAATTTTAAGCTGTGCCTTGATTGAATCCCGGCTTAGCGATTCCGCCGTTGAAATTCCGGCCTGATGCAATTTTTCAAATAATTTTAAGCTTTTTTTCTTGCCCATCACGCCAAGTTGCACCAAAAAAACTTTTGGCACAAAACTACTAGTCGCTTTGACTCCCTCTTTTTTCATTAAATTAACAATTCGATCCATTCCAAGAGCCGCCCCCACCGCTGGAGTTGGCCTACCCCCAAGCTCTTTGATTAAATTATCGTAACGACCGCCTCCACCCAGCGCCATCGTTTGAACTCCTTCCTCTTCCCAGAAAATTTCAAAAACTGTCTTAGTATAATAATCCAATCCCCTGACTAAAGTGTTGTTCAAAAAATAAGGGATTTCCAGCTCATCTAAAAATTCCAAAACCTCCTTAAAGTGAGCATTACATTCTTCGCAAAGATGATCAACTGCCGCTGGCGACTGAGCCTTAATCGGTTGGCATTTTTCTTCTTTACAGTCTAGTAATCTCAAGGGATTTTCTTTTAACCGTCGCCGACAATCGGGGCAAAGCTTGTTTTTCCGGTGCCGATAATAATCAAGCAATGCCCGACGAAAAGTCGGTCGACATTGCAAACAACCCAAGCTATTTATCTGAATATTAATTTTTTTAAGGCCCAAAATCTTAAAGACATGGAAACAATATTGAATAATCTGAGCATCCAGCACTGCCCCGGCTTCGCCAATATTCTCAATGCCAAACTGAAATAACTGTCTATAACGACCAGCCTGTGGCTGCTCATAGCGAAACATTGGCCCATAATAAAAAAGTTTGACTGGCTGAGGCAACGAAGCCATCCCATTTTCCAAATAAGCCCGACAAACCCCCGGTGTTCCCTCCGGCCGTAAAGCCAAATTGGTTCCGCCAGCAGTTTTTAAAGAGAACATTTGCTTGGTGACAATATCGGTTGTTTCGCCGGTTCCACGAATAAAAAGTTCCGATTCTTCTAAAATCGGCGTTTCAATTTTTTGAAAACCATAATCATAAGCCAGGTTTTTTAAAACCTTGATTAATTTTTCCCAAAATATCTGATCATCAGGCAACAAATCCCTCATTCCTTTGGGTGCCTGAAAAACTTTTTGTTGTTTCTTTTTTGGACTCATATCAATGAATTTTAATAACTATATGCCGGCGCTTCAAAAATCTGATAAGTCTTAGGAGGCCAAGCCCTCAACCAAGCCCGTCCAATTAAATTTTCAGCCGGCAAAACGCCCCAACGCCGGGAATCATAAGAAGCCTGCCGGTTGTCGCCCATTACAAAATATTCTTCACTGCCCAAAACCATCTTTTGATCGCCGTAAGTTGCAATGGACGGGGGCAAATAACTGGTCTCATCCAAAACAAAACCTAACTTATTTTCATTATTATAAATTTTCACCCGGCCATCAACCACCTCAACTGTCTCACCCGGCAAACCAATTATTCTTTTTATGTAATATTGCGAAGGGTCCACCGGATAATGAAAAACAACCACCTCGCCCCGCATAACTGGTCGCAAACGATAAGAAATTTCATCAATAATTAAATACTGCCCGTCTTCAAAATTAGGCTCCATCGAAGCCCCCTTAACGAAAAACGGTTGCATCAAAAAATACCTAATAGGCAAAATAATCGCCAAGGTCAAGACAGTGATTTTTACCACTTCAAATAAAAACAGAAAAAATGATTTCATTTATCTCTTTATGCTTAAGTGCAATGATATCTTAAACTAAAAAAAGAAATTACGCAAGCTGGGCACTTTTTAACTTTATGCTATACTGGAAAGAAAGCAAATCCGAAAAATGAAGCCTAAAATTACCCTTGTCGTCATTATTGCCTTATTGCTCGCCGGCCTGTTGCTTGCCTGGCAATGGCCCATTCTTAGCCAGCCGAGAGTGCTGGAAATAAAAAAATCTGCTGAAAGCAGTTCTTTCTGGAATTTTGACCCTAAGAGTTTTTTTGGGCCACTGGACTCCAAATCAAAAGAAGAAGGGTCTGAAAACTTTTTATTGCTGGGAGCTCCCGGTCAAGGCAATGATGCCCCGGATCTAACAGACACTATTTTGATTGCTAGTTTTGACATCAATAAAAATAAAATTTTTCTTTTTTCTTTGCCCCGCGATCTTCTGGTCAAAATCCCCAACCAAGAAAACTACACTAAGCTTAACGCCCTCTACGCTTTCAACAAAAAAAATACTAACCAAGAATTTACTTCTCTGATTAAAAAAACTGAGGAAATTACCGGCCTCAAGATTACTCACTATGTTTTCGTTGACTTGGCAACTGTCAAAAATATCGTCGATATTTTAGGAGGTGTTAATGTTTTGATTAAAAAAGACATCCTCGACGAAAAATTTCCCGGCCCCAATAATAGCTTCCAAACTTTTGAAATCAAAGCCGGCTGGCGATATCTAGACGGCACCGAAGCCCTAAAATATATTCGTTCTCGCCACAGCACTGGCGGAGATTTTGATAGAATTACCCGACAACAAGAAGTCCTGCAAGCACTTAAACAAAAGGTTTTGACGCTTAAATTCTGGGACTTTAAAAAAGTTCTCGAGATTTATCAAACCTTATCAGCCAATATAAAAACCGACCTAAGTCTCTGGCAGATTCAAGATTACTGGCAAAAAATAAAAGAGCTTCCTGGAGAAAATATAATCCGCAATGAACTTACCAGTCATGATTTTTTTATCAGCGGGCAAATGTTGCTTGGCAACGAAAGAGCCTCTATAATAAAACCAGCGACTGGAGTTGAGAATTACGAAGAAATAAAAGCTTATATAGCGGAAACCATAAAAAATTAATCCTTTTTTTCGCGCATGGCGAAAAATTTGTAATAAAATCAAGATGAGCCGAGCGTAAAATTTGCGTGATGTGGTGGGGCCCCAATCCGTCAGGTTGGGGCGTTGTGGATAGCAAATTTAGCGAGACGAATCCGATTTTATCAAATTTTTACGCCCGCGCGAGAGTTTTTTGGCCACTTTTTGTCGGCACAAAAAGTGGCAAAGAAAATTTATGAAATTAATAGTTGGATTAGGCAATCCAGGCAGTCAATATTTAAACACTCGCCACAACTTGGGCTTTAACGCTCTAAACTATTTCCAGGATACCTTGGCAGACTTTTTGCCTTGGCAAAGTCTGGAAAAATTTAAAGCGCTAATTAGCGAAGGCCAAATCAATGGCGAAAAAATAATTTTGGCTAAGCCCCAGACTTTTATGAATCTCTCTGGCCAAGCCGTAAAGTTGCTGACTGATTTTTACAAAATAGACCCTTCTGATACTTGGATTCTACACGATGATCTTGATCTGCCGCTGGGCACGCTGCGCCTTAACCAAGAGGGAAGCGCCGCCGGCCATAATGGTTTAGTATCAATAATAGAAAAATTAGGAACCAAAAATTTTGTCCGTTTTCGCCTAGGTATTGCGCCCAATGGCCAAAATATTTTTTCAACGCTCGCCAAAAAATTCCTGCCGACTAAAAATTTTGTTCTACAAAAATTTACGACTGGCGAAAAAGAAGCTGTGCAAGAAATAAATAAAAAAACCAGCGAAGCCCTGTTTCTGGCTCTAGGCAAAAATATCCAAGCTGCCCAAACTAAATTCAATTAAAAAAAATTCCGCGAACAGTAAAGTCACGGAATTTGGCCTGGCAACACGCCAGGTCTTTTATTTCGGTCTTTGAGAGTGGCGGGTCGTACAAGTCGTATGATAGGATTGGGTATATTTCTCCAGATACGGCCACCCAATAACTGACGGCGGATAAAAATATTTCCTTCCCGCCCAAACGACGAATCCCGCACAAACGATCAGCCAAATATAATGGCTAAAGTAGAGTGGCTGATCTGGCTCCAGTTGATAAAAGAAGCCAATTAACATCAACACCCAAACAACAGCCGAGCCGAGCATAACTTTTCCCCAAGCCATACAAACCCCCTTCTGCTAGTTGTTAAAAAACTATACTAAAACTGTCCAATATCCTACCTGCGAGCGTCAAAAGTATATTCCATAAAGGAATCACTCTTGAACTTAAGGCTACTAACTTAAAGTAGGAGGGATTTATAAGTGTTCGCCACTCACAGATAGGATGCTGGACACCTTTGTTTTGCCTCTATTTTGACAGGACTTTTAAGATATTATACTATAATTCAGCTACAAGATTATGTCAAACATCATTTCTGAATCTACAAAATGTTTATAAACTCGGAAATGATGGGGAGGAATTATTCCTCCCGAGGCCATTAGCCAGGCCGTGGCTTAGAGAATGCGCCAGAAATAATTTCTCTGGCTTCTTTGGTCTCGCCAAGAGAAAGACCGAACATAATGAGCCCTATGAAAAACTCAGCGGCCCCCGACAAACTGGAAATCACTTCACCGTAGGGCATCATCTGCACGCCGGCCCTTTTTATTTCTGATGGAGAAGCTCCTATATAATAAGCTCCCGAAATCATCAGAATAATTCCCGCGACTAACCAAAAATATCTTTTCATCTTTCCATTCCTTTCCTATTTTTTTTCAAACACGATAATACCTCAGAATCAGGCCTCCTAGGACAGCAGACAAAAGACAAAGGAAAGTCCCGTACAAAATGACTGACAATGGCACGCCAACGGTCAACTGCCAAAAATGCAGAACAACCATTACTAGGCCCGCCAAAAAGGCTACACTACCCCAAACCAGCATAAAGAGGCCCAAAATCCAAACACAAAAAGATATTGCTTCCTTTATCTTCATCTTATCCTTACCGTTCCTTTCTTTTTCTTTTATTTTGTTGGGTTATTTTTTACCAAAAAGAACTTTTCCCACTTCCGAAATTACAAATCACTTTATAAACCCGGAAATGATGGGGAGCTTGGGGCTCCCCATGAAAAAAACATTTTTAAGTATACCTACACCACGTCAGACTCCCTAAGGCAGAAATGGCTAAGCACAAAGAAATCTTATGCCAGATGACTGATGGTGGCGCGTTGCCAGTCAACTGCCAAAAATCAAAAGCAACCACCAGCAGACACAAAAAAATTGCGCCACCTCCAAGCATCATAGGAAGACCCAAGAACCATCCGCAAAAAGACAGTACCTTTTTCACTTTCATCTTACCCTTACCACCCCTTTCTTTTTTTCCTTTTATTTTATTAGGTTATTTTTAGTCAAAAAGAACATTTCCTGTATACCTATATTATACTCCAAACATATATCTTTGTCAATGGTTGCGAAAATCCTTATTGTTCGAGCTTGCTCGCCTTGCCGAAGCCTTCGGCGAAGCGCAGGTCGAGAACTGAAACTTATCGACTTCGGTCGCCCCAGGCGATCTCCGCTCAAAGAAGAAAAATAAAATACCTTAATTGGCTTGAATTTTCCAGCAAAATAATCTAAGCTGAATCCAGCTGATATGGTTAAAAAGGATGAAACGCCAAATGAAATATTAATCGTCAGCCTCACCCCCTATTTTCTGGAACGGGGCGTTTTGTGGTACGCCGAAAATTTGGCCAAGATAAAAAAAGCCGCCCAAGGCCAGGTTTGGTGGAAGGATAACACGCTGTTTTTAGAGAAAGATTTACAGATAAATCTTTTCGCTCTTCTGCGGCGGCTGGACGAAATGGGCTATCAAAAAACGCAAACTCTGGGCGCGCCGGGGGAACTCGCTCACCGCGGGGGCGTGGTTGATATTTTTCCGGTGAACGAAGAACACGCCTGGCGGCTGGAATTTGCGGGCAATAAAATCGCAACCATTGAACCGCTGGCAGTAAAAATTCTGCGCAGCGAGAAAAAAATTAAAAAAGAGTTGTCTTCGAGGCGCCTGGACAATTTACTGGCCACGTCCAAGTCCGGCGATTATCTGGTGCACCTGGACCACGGCATTGGCCGTTTTATCGGTTTTGCCAAAGAGCCGGGAGGTGAATTATCGTTGAGCGCGCCAAGTGAAGAAAGCAACGAAAAGTTTTTTGTACTGGAATATGCTAAAGCCGACCGGCTTTATGTGCCGCTCACCCTGGAAGAAAAATTATCGCGCTATGTTGGTTTTGAAACGCCGATTGTCCATCGCCTGGGTGGCTCGCTGTGGCTTAAAACTAAAAAACAAGCCAAAGAAGATGCGCTAGCATTAGCCAAGGAATTATTAGGTCTTTATGGCCAAAGAGCCAATGCGCGGGGATTTCAATATCCAACCGAAACTCAATGGCAAAAAGAATTAGCAGCCGATTTTCCATATATTGAAACCGATGATCAAGCCCGCGCGATTGACGATGTCACGCGCGACATGGAATCACCAAAACCGATGGACCGCCTAATCTGCGGCGATGTTGGTTTTGGCAAAACCGAAGTTGCCTTGCGCGCCGCTTTCAAAGCCGCCGAGTCTGGCAAACAAGTAGCTCTGCTTTGCCCAACTACTATTTTGGCTAATCAACATTGGCACAATTTTTCCAGTCGTCTGGCAAAATTTCCGATAAAAATTGCCCTGCTCACGCGCTTGCAATCAAAAAACCAACAGCAAAAAATTATCAAAGAAGTTAATGATGGCAAAATAGAAATTCTAATTGGCACCCACCGCCTCTTGTCAAAAGACATTCAATTCAAAAAGTTAGGACTGGCCATCATTGACGAAGAGCAGCGCTTTGGTGTTAAGCAAAAAGAAATTTTTAACGGATTAAGATGTTCCCGATTATTGCCTGAGCAAAGTGAAACGGAGTCGAGGGCCAAAAACGAAGAACCCTTTGACGCATCCCTCCCCTCGACTACGCTCGGGATAAACTGCTCGGGACTTGCTCAGGGAATAAATCATGCGGTGGACATCTTAAGTTTATCCGCCACACCAATTCCCCGCACTCTACATTTAACGCTAGCGGGTCTGCGCGATGTTTCGCTTATCAACACTCCCCCGCCCGGCCGCCTGCCAATTAAAACTTTCGTTCAAGCAAACAATAAAAAAATTATAAAAGAAGCGATTGCCAAAGAACTGGCGCGCGGCGGCCAAGTTTATTATTTGCACAATCGCGTGCAAACAATTGGACTGGCCACGCGAGAAATTAAAAAATTAGCACCAAGCGCTGACATCGCTTTTATTCACGGCCGAATGCCCGAAAAAGAATTAATAAAAATTATGGATGATTTTGAAACTAAAAAAATCCATGTTTTAGTAGCAACAACGATTATTGAAAACGGCTTGGACTTCCCCAATGTTAACACTTTAATTGTTGCCAACGCGGTGCGATTGGGATTGGCTCAAGCCTATCAACTTCGAGGCCGCATCGGCCGTTCCGACCAACAAGCCTACGCTTACTTTTTATATAACGCTAAACATTTAACCGACGATTCGGCCGAAAGATTAAAAGCACTTCAAGAAAACGAGGCGCTGGGTTCAGGCTATCAAATTTCCTTGCGCGACCTTGAAATCCGTGGCGCCGGCAATGTGCTGGGCAAAGAACAATCCGGCCCAGTTAACTCCGTCGGACTGAACTTATATATGCAGATGCTGAGTGAATCAATTGAAGAAATAAAAAATGACAATTTGGCAGAAGAATAATAAAAATGATATAGTAATAAAAGGCTATCGTAAAATTTGCGTGATGCGGTGGTGCCCCGACCGTCAGGTCGGGGCGTTGTGGATAGCAAATTTAGCGAGACGAATCCAATTTTATCAAATTTTTACGCCCGCGCGAGAGTTTTTCTGGTTCTCTTTTGCCGGCGCAAAAGAGAACAAAAAACATTATGCATCCTCACGCTCAATATTTTCACGCCTTCAATTTATTTAACGAACGCATTGGCCCCGTGCGTTTTAAAAAACTGCTGGGCCATTTTGGTTCGCTGGAAGAGGCTTGGAAAAATGGTAGTCAACAAGATTTTGTTTTAGCGGGACTAGAAGAAGATCTAGCGCAAGAGATTGTTTTGCGCCGGCCACAAATCGATTTAAATAAAGAACTAGAAAAGCTGAAGAAAGAAGGCATCGGAATCATAACAATTCTGGACAAAGATTATCCCAAGCTCTTAAAAGAAATCTATGACGCACCACAGATAATGTATATTAAAGGCGCGTTAAAACCAGAAGATGAGTTTGCTATCGCAGTGGTTGGCACGCGCAAACTTTCAACTTACGGACAGCAAGTTGCTTCTCAAATTTCGCGCGAGCTGGCCCAAGCCGGCTTAACGATTATTTCGGGCTTAGCCCTGGGCGTTGATACGTTGGCGCACATAGCAGCACTGGAGCAAAAAAAGCGCACTATTGCGGTACTTGGATCATCAATTGATCGCTTTAATATTTTTCCACCTCAAAACCGAAGCCTCGCCGAAAAAATTTCCCAAAATGGCGCTGTGATTTCTGAATACCCAATTGGCGCCCCGGCTCTGGCTCATCACTTTCCCAATCGTAACCGGATTGTTAGCGGACTCTCGCTGGGAACGCTCGTGGTTGAAGCGCCAGAAAAATCCGGCGCGATAATTACGGCCAATCATGCTCTGGCGCAAAACCGCGAAGTCTTTGCTGTTCCCGGCTCTATTTTTTCCAATAATTCTATTGGACCAAATAATTTAATAAAAGTCGGTGCCAAGCTGACCGTTTCAGCCCAAGATATTTTAGAAGAATTAAATTTAAAAAATCTGGCCACCAACATTGCTGTCGCGCAAATTATGCCCGATAATCCAGAAGAAGAATTGATTTTAAAAATCCTATCCCACGAACCGGTCGTGGTTGACAAAATAGTCCAAGAGACTAAACTAAACACCGCTACCGTCAATTCCACTTTAGCGCTGATGGAAATAAAAGGAAAAATAAAGAACCTAGGCGGAATGCAATACGTCCTCGCCAGATAATTTTCAATTAATTTAAAATTTTCAAATGAACCTAATCATCGTCGAATCTCCAACCAAAGCCAAGACTATCCAGCATTTTTTGCCAGCTGGTTTTTCGGTTAAATCTTCTTTTGGCCATGTCCGCGACCTGCCCAAAGGAAAGCTCGGCGTGGACGTTGAAAATAATTTTGAGCCCAAATATGTTGTCTCTCTTTTGGCCAGAAAGCGCTTGGCCGAAATCAAAAAACTGCTGCCCAAAGCCAAAAAAGTCATTCTGGCCACCGACGAAGACCGCGAAGGAGAAGCTATCTCCTGGCACTTAACTTACGCTCTTGACCTTAAGGGAAAAGAAATCGAGCGCATTGTTTTTCACGAAATTACTAAAAAAGCAATCGAAGAAGCACTAAAAAATCCTCGCTCAATTGATATGCATATGGTTGATGCCCAGCAAGCCCGCCGAATACTGGATCGGCTAGTTGGCTATGAACTGTCACCATTTTTATGGAAAAAAGTGGCCAAGGGACTCTCAGCTGGACGAGTTCAATCGGTTGCCGTGCGATTAATTGTTGAACGTGAACGGGAAATTAAAAAATTTGTGCCGGAAGAATATTGGAGTGTTGAAGCACTGCTTAAAAAAATTCTAAATCCTAAATCCGAAACTCTAAACAAATCCAAAATTCAAAACTCAAATGATCCAAGCGAATTTTCAGCTTCGTTAACAAAGGTTAATAATGTTGTTATCCCTAAGCTCGGAATCAAAACAAAAGTTGAAGCGGAAAAAATTACCCAGGATTTAGAAAAAGCGGAATATAAAGTTGGCCATGTTGAAAAAAAAGATGTTCAAAAACATCCAACACCGCCTTTTGTTACGAGTACCCTTCAACAAGAAGGGGTTAACAAGCTTTACTTCTCTGCTAAGCAAACCATGCAAATTGCCCAGCAACTATATGAAGGTATCAACTTGGGAAAAGAAGGATCGGGCGGATTAATCACCTATATGCGGACAGATTCAACAAATTTAGCCCAAGAAGCGATTGATTCTATTAGCAAATATATTAAAGAAGAATTCGGTAAAGAATATTTGCCGAATTCTCCCCGGGTTTACAAAACAAAGTCCAAAGGCGCCCAAGAAGCACACGAAGCTATTCGGCCAACTAACATTTCTTACGAACCGGAAAAAATTAAAGAATATCTTACCCCTCAACAATTTAAACTTTATGATTTAATTTGGCGAAGAACTTTGGCTTGCCAAATGGCCAGCGCGGTTTTGACAACTGTCGCCGCTGATGTTGAAGCAAAAAGAAAGGACAAGGATAATGCTTATACTCTCCGCGCCAATGGTTCGCAAATAAAATTTGATGGCTTTTTAAAAATTTATGAAGGGAAAGTTCAAGAAAAGATTTTGCCATTGCTAGAAAAAAATGAACCTCTTAATCTTTTGAAATTACAACCCGATCAACATTTTACTCAACCGCCTGCTCGCTACAACGAAGCGTCTTTAATTAAGGTACTTGAAAGCGAAGGCGTCGGCCGGCCATCAACTTATGCACCAACCATTACTACTATTCAAGACAGAAACTATGTTAATAAAGATGAAAACCGGCGTTTTTTTCCCACCGAAATCGGCTTTACTGTCAGCGATATTTTAGTTGAACATTTTCCTGAAATAGTTGATATTAAGTTTACCGCTCGCATGGAAGAGAATTTAGATAAAATTGCGGAAGGAAAAAAAGCTTGGGCACCAATCATTAAGGAGTTTTATGATCCCTTCAAAAAGAATCTAAGCGAAAAATATGATAATGTGGCCAATCAAAAACCTGTTCCCGAGCAAACCGACAAATTATGCCCCAAGTGCAATGCCCCGCTACTTCTTCGCACCAGTCGTTTTGGCAAATTCTACGCCTGTTCAAAATTCCCAGAATGCCGCTATACCGAAAGCCTAGATAATAGCCTTGGTTTTTTTTGTCCAAAATGTGTCGAAGGGAAACTAGTCACCAAGCGTACCCGTCGCGGTAAAACTTTTTATGCTTGCTCCCGCTATCCCGATTGCGACTTTGCGCTTTGGGATAAACCCACGGGCCAGAAATGTCCTGAATGCAATTCCTTGCTGGTTGAACATAAAACCGGCATAAAATGCAGCAGCAAAGAATGCAAGTACAAAGAAAGTAAGGCTAAAATAGAAGACTAGGTGCCATTTCTACGTATTTCAACTGGCCACAGTCCCGTGAAATTTTCAATTTTCAAATCCCAATTTTCAATGAATGTTTGAAAATTAAATCATTGGTTATTCATTGTAAATTGAAAATTGGTGCTTGAAAATTTTTTACTATTATGCCTGCAGCTAAATTGCAAAAACTTATTGAGCGATGCAAAAGCAACAATCCCGGTTGCGATATTGACCTGATAGAGCGGGCTTATAATTTTGCCGCCAAAGTTCATCAGGGACAAAAAAGGATTTCTGGCGAAGACTATATTTTTCATTGTCTGGCCGCTGCCGAAATCGTGGCTGATTTAAAAGTTGATTCTAAAACTGTCGCCGCCACTCTGCTGCATGACGTACTGGACGATATTGAAGATGATAAATCGGCCATGGAAGAACGCGAGAAAGAATTAGAAAAAGAATTCGGCAAAGAAACCGCCGCACTGGTCTCTAGCGTCACCAAGATAGGCAAAATCAAATACCATGGAATAGAAAGGGCCATGGAAAATCTACGAAAAATGTTTCTAGCGATCGCTGAAGACATCCGGGTTATTTTGATTAAATTTGCCGACCGCCTGCACAATATGCGGACACTCGCCGTTCAAACGCCAGAAAAGCAACAGCGCATTGCCGCTGAAACCCTTAATGTCTACGCTCCCCTGGCTGACCGCCTGGGTATTGGTCAAATCAAGGGAGAATTAGAAGATCTAAGTTTTCGCTATTTAATGCCCGGTGAATATAGCTGGCTAACCGATCAAGTTCGCGAACAATTTACTGAGCGAGAAAGCTATTTGGGCAAAATCACCCCCAGTCTTAAAAAGGAAATCCTGAAAGAAGGCATCAGGTTAAAAGAAATCCATTGGCGGGCTAAACATTACTGGAGCCTCTACCGAAAATTGCAACGCCACGAAATGAATTTAAATCGAATTTATGATTTGGTTGCTTTGCGAATAGTTGTTGAGACAATCGAGGACTGCTATAGCGTTCTCGGTTTAATTCATAAGCTCTGGAAACCTCTGCCGGGCCGAATCAAGGACTATATCGCTCTTCCCAAGCCTAATGGCTATCAATCAATCCATACTACTGTTTTCTGCCAAGGAGGGAAGATTACGGAAATTCAAATCCGCACCCAAAAGATGCACGAAGAAGCCGAGCGCGGTATCGCAGCTCACTGGTATTATTCGGAACAAAAAGGATTCAAGGCTTACGTTAAAAAAATTTTTACTCCAGCGCCAGCCAAAGAACTTCGCTGGATACAACAACTTCAAGAATGGCAAAAAGAAATAAACGCTTCGCCGGAAAATTTCTTTCAATCTCTTAAAATTGATTTTTTTAAAGATAGAATTTTTGTTTTTACGCCCAATGGCGACATTATCGACCTGCCAGAAGGCGCCACCCCTCTTGATTTTGCTTATCATATTCACTCTGATATCGGCCATCATTATCAAGGCGCCAAGGTTAACGAGAAGATGGTGGCGATGGGAACTCCTCTTCAAAATGGCCAAGTTGTCGAAATTATTACCCAAAAACAAAGCCGGCCTTCTCGCGATTGGTTAAAATTTGTAAAAACCCATCAGGCTCAAAATCGTATTCGTCAGTGGCTTTTAAAAAATCAGACTGTCTTAGCCAGCGATAGCGACAAAGAAGAACCGAAAAAAGAAAGTTTAAAAACTCAAAGTTTAACCCCAATTCCTCTTAGACCGACTAATATAAAAGCAATCGTCGAAGTTGACGGCGACCCAAAAATTGCCACTATCCTTGCTAAATGTTGCCACCCAAAACCACCAGATGAAATTACTGGATACATAACACTGAGCCAACGCATCAGCATTCATAAAAAAGACTGCTATAATCTGACAAAAATAAAAGATGCCTCTAGAATAATCAACGTTAACTGGAGGAGAGAATAATTTTTTCCAATATAAAAACCGCTTTACTGTCAACAGCGGTTTTTATATTGTTTTTCTTTTTTTATTCGCTAAAATTCGCTTATAATTATTCCTTAATCTACAATTTTTCGAACTAAAGTTTCCAGCTCACTTTTATTTTCAAAATCAACTGCCAAGCGTCCGCCAACACCGCTTTTTTTAACCTGCACTCGCTTACCTAAATAAAGTTCTAACCTTTGGGCAATTTTTTTAATTTCCGGATCAAAAACAACTTTGCGCTTATGCGCTTGAACATAAACCTCCCGCGCCCGTTGCTCAATCTGCCTAACCGATAAATTATTTTTAATTACTTCGTCAAACAAAGCCATCTGGGCGGCCGGATTTTTTATCCCAGCGATTGTCCGGGCATGGCCTTCAGAAATTCTTCCCTGCTGCAAACTCTGCTGTACTGTCTCAGGCAAATTAATTAATCGCAAAGTATTTGAAACATATTCCCGACTCTTACCAACTTTCTTGGCAATTTCCTCATGCGTTAGATCAAATTCTTCCTGTAATCTTTTGAAGGCTCTGGCTCGCTCAATCGCATTTAAATCCGTGCGCTGAAGGTTTTCCACCAAAGCAAGCTCCAGTTTTTGTTGATTGGTTGAGTCGCGCACAATCGCTGGCACGTGCGGCAATCCCGCTAATTTTGCCGCTGCCAATCGCCTGTGTCCTGCCACCAACTGATATTCAACCCCCTGCCCCCGGTCAGTCTCTTTATAGTTTTTTGTCACAATTATCGGTTGCAAAATGCCATGCTGCTTGATCGAAGAAGCCAAATCCTTTAGCGCTTCGTTTTCCATTTCATAGCGTGGCTGGTAGGGATTATCTTTTATTTTACCAACTTCAATATCAAAAACACTTTCCTTGCAATCGCGCAACGGTTGAGAAATTTTAGGATAATCAACTTCGGCTGATCGTTTTTTTGGCGGAATCAATGACTGCAAACCCTTGCCTAAATTTGTCATAAAAAATTAAATTACAATTTTATTTAAATTATTACCGTCTTCTTTGTCTAGTTTAATTATTTCTTCGGCCAATTGGCGATAAGCCCGGCCACCCGAAGAAGTCGGCTCGTGCTGAAAAATAGTTTTACCAAAACTGGGCGCTTCGGCCAAGCGAATACATCGAGGAATAACTGCGTCAAAAACATAACCAGGAAAGTGCAACCTAACCTCTTTGGCAACTTGTTGCGAAAGTTTATTCCGCTTATCAAACATCGTTAATAAAGCGCCTTTAATCCGTAGATCGCGCCCTAAATTATCCTGAATTAAATTTACCGTTTTGAGTAGCTGTCCCAAGCCTTCCAGCGCGTAATATTCACATTGCACCGGCACTAAAATTTCATCAGCTGCCGCTAGACCATTAATCGTTAAAAGGCCTAAGCTTGGCGGACAATCAATCAAAATATAATCGTAATTTGTGCGTACGCGATGCAACAAATTATAAAGCCGAAATTCCCGTTCAGGCAAATTAACCAATTCAATCGCGGCGCCAGCCAAATCACCCCCGGCCGGAATCAAATCATAGCCAAACAAGTTAGTCCGCCGAATAACGTCTTCCGGATAAGAATTTTCCGTTAAGCTATGATAAAGATTTTTTTCTAAGCTTTCCGGATCAAAGCCAAGACCACTTGTCGCATTCGCCTGCGGATCTAAATCAACCAGTAAAACATACTTTCCCATGGCCGCCAAAAAAGCCGCCAAGTTAGTTGTGGTAGTTGTTTTTCCCGTCCCGCCTTTTTGATTTACAACACTAATTATTTTCGCCATTGTTTTCATTTTACACTAAAAATCAAATTGACAAAAGGGGGTCAGATAGTTAAAATGAAATAGAAAATTGAATAATGCCGCGGTGGCGGAATAGGCAGACGCGCGCGACTCAAAATCGCGTGCCGAAAGGCATGAGAGTTCGATTCTCTCCCGCGGCACATTTAAAAAGCCATCAATGGGCTTTTTTATTTTGATATAAATTAAATAAATAGTAGACTAGCCAGCCAACTAAAATTCCGCTTATTGCACCGGCTAAAATATCGGAAGGATAATGAACGCCAACATAAACACGCGCTAAGCTAATTAAGGCCGCTGCCACTAAAAACCAAGTGCCTACCCATCGACTGCGCTCAGGGTAAACTTTTTTATTATATAAATAAACTACTGTAGCCAGAGCGAAGAAAAAAGAAGCATGGCCCGAAGGGAAAGAAGACCTGGTGCCATCGTAAGGAATCAGCTGACTAACAACATTATCAACAAAAGGCCGCGACCGCATAAAAAAATGATATAAAGAAGTGGCCACAACAAAACGCGCCACTAGCGCTGCTGTCAGCGCCCCAAAAACCATAAATTGATTTCTCAGTTTTTCTTTTTTATCTTTGCCTAAAAATAAATACACCAGCAAAAAACCAACCACCAAATACTGCAAATAACTGGCTAAAAAAATACCCAGCCAGTCTAGCCCCGCCAACTGCCCGGCCAAACCGTTTGTTTGTTGAAAAAAATAATAGTCTAGACTCAATGAATTATGAATAAATTAATTCTTGAATTCTTGCATGGCGCGAAAATAGCCAGCCAATCGAGTTGAGCTGAAGGATAAAAATTGCGTGATGTGGTGGGGCCCCGATCGTCAGGTCGGGGCGTTGTGGATAGCAATTTTTATCGAGAGGCTAAACCGATTGGCTCTATTTTTGACGCCCGCAAAGGAGTTTTTCTGGTTCTCTTTTGTCGACACAAAAGAGAACAAACATATTTTAAATACTTAATATTTCCAACAACTTCTCTTTATTCACCGGCCCGATTCTGACAATTTTTGGCTTTTCGCCAGACAAATCCAAGACGGTTGACGGCTCACAGCATTTTAAATCTCCCGCGTCTAAAATTAAGTCCGGCTTATAAGTATTTTTTTCAAAATACTTTATTACTTCCCCAATTTTAATGGTTGCTTGCTGACCAGAAATATTAGCGGAAGTTGCCACATAAGGCCGACCCATATTTTCCGACAAAAGATGCGTTAATTTATAATCGGGAATTCGCAAGCCGATTGTTTGTTCGCGCGCCGTTAAAATTTCCGGCAATTTATATTTTTTCCACAAAATTACTGTCACCGCACCCGGCCAAATCACCTCTAGCGCTCTTTCGATTTTTCGTTCCACCGTCGCAATTTTTTTAGCCATCAGAGCATCGCGCACAATCACGGCTAGCGGTTTAGCCTCGTTGCGACCCTTAATTTTAAAAACTTTCTTTATCGCTTCTTCGTCAGTTGCATCGCATCCCAAACCATAAACCGTGTCAGTTGGAAAAATCACCGTGCCGCCACTCAGCATAACTTTAGCCGCTTCCACGATTGCGTCTTCCGAATCTCTTAAATTTTCCGGATTGACCTTTAATATCTTCATAATTATTTTACCCTGAGCACAGTCGAAGGATTAACTTTTAATATTCTCTTTTTAATATTCTCTAACTTTTAAATTATCGTCCTGGTGTAAAATATTTAAAATTATTCTGGCCAACTTATCAGAGTCATGACGAATCAATGTTTTGTGACTAATTAAGTTTGCGCCCAAATATTTTAAATTGCCCCTCTTCTTTTCTAAATGAAACTCCACCGGAAATTTTTTTTCTTCAGAATAAGCCTTGAATAATTTTTTTGGGAAAGCTTCTTCATTAAAAATAACGTAATTTAAAATGCCTCTGCCTAAATATTTTTCAATAACCGCCGCAAAATCTTGAACCGAAAAATTATTTGTTTCGCCAAACTTCGTCATTAAATTACAAATATAAATTTTACGGGCTGAGCTGCGTCTAATTGCTGATACTATTCCCTCAACTAAAAAATTGGGAATAATGCTGGTATATAAATCCCCCGGCCCGATTACAATCAAATCCGCTTCCCTCAAGGCTCGCAATGCTCTTTTGGTAGAGTGGGCCTTAGGCCGAAGCCAAACCTTCTCTATTTTTAAATTGCCATTGTGCCGAGGCTTATCAATTTGAGCCTGTCCCTTAATTTCTTGACCATTTTCCAAGCGAGCATAAAGGTGAACATTTTGAGTGGTAGAGGGAATCACCTCTCCTTCAATTGCCAAGACTTTGGCCGCCTGCTCTACTGCCCGCTCAAAATTACCCGTAATTTTTTCCAGCGCCGTCAGAAAAAGATTGCCAAAATTATGACCTTTCAGTCCTCGGCCTTCTTGAAAACGATAATTGAAAAGGTCTCTCAAAAGCTCCGTTTCGGACAGAGCAACCAAGCAAGAACGAATATCCCCCGGCGGCAAAACACCAAGCTCATCTCTTAGCCGGCCGGTTGAACGCCCGTTATCAGACATATTAACAATGGCCGAAATATCCTTGGTATATTTTTTTAAGCCGGAAAGGACAACAAAAGTGCCAGTTCCGCCTCCAATGACGACAATTTTTTTCATATTCTTTACTGGCTTATTTTATTTTAGGCCAGTCTTCCACAATCAAAGCCTTCTTTGTCCGATGAGGAATCTCCTGATAAACCGCTTCTGTCACAAATGGCATAAAGGGATGCAATAATTTTAATGAATCGATCAACACCCTCCACAAAACTAACTGAGCTGTCTCTTTGTCTTTCTTGTTCTTTGGTTCGCGAATACGGCCTTTTACATCTTCAATGCATTTATCGCAAAATTTATGCCAAAAAAAATGATAAGCTTCCTGAGCCGCTTCATGAAATTTGTAATTTTCTAATTTTTTTGTGATTTTATCCGAAGATTTTTGAAGCTCGGCCAAAATCCATTTATCTTGCTTGCTGTAGCTCGGCTTTATTTTCTTAGGATTAAAATTTTTATCAAAATTTAAAAGTGAAAAGCGAGTTGCGTTCCAAATCTTGTTGGCAAATTTTTTATGAGCGACAATTTTATCCTCTCCAAGGCTAATATCGCTACCGGTGCTAGTATTAAAAATCAGAGACATCCGCAGAGCATCAGCGCCGTATTGCTCAACAACGCCCAAGGGATCAATCACATTTCCTTTTGACTTGGACATCTTTTGCTTTTCTTTATCGCGAACCATTCCATGTAAAACAACATCGCGAAAAGGAACTTTTCCGGTTGAATAGATGCCCATCATAATCATTCGCACCACCCAGAAAAATAAAATATCCCAGCCTGTTTCCATAACCGCGGTTGGATAAAATTTTTCAAAATCGCCCTTTTTATTGCCCTGAAGCGTTGCATATGGCCACTGCCCAGAAGAAAACCAGGTATCAAAAGTATCGGTCTCCGGAGTAAATTCCGTCGCGCCGCACTTTGGACATTTATCGGGTTTTTTATCAGAAACCACCCAACATTTTTTTTCTTTATCGCAGTACCAAACCGGAATTCTTATCCCCCAAACAATTTGCCGCGAAATATTCCAATCGCGAATCTCTTTCATCCAGTTATAAAATATTTTTTCGTAGCGCTTGGGATGAAACTTAATCTCCCCGCTCCGCACCGCTTTTACCGCCTTTTCGGCCAAGGATTTAATCTTAACAAACCATTGTTCCGAAATTAATGGCTCAATAATTCTTTTACATTTATAACAGAGCGCCACCGAATGAACATATGCCTCTTCTTTCTCTAAAAGACCCATTTCGTTTAATTTTTCCACTACTTTCTGACGCGCCTGGACCGCTTTTAGTCCAGCAAATTCTGCTCCGGCTAAAACCGTCATTCTCCCATTTTTGTCTATGACCTCAATAATTTCCAGCTTATGGCGCTGACAAATATCAAAATCGACGGCATCGTGAGCCGGCGTCACCTTAACTGCGCCGGTGCCAAATTCCATTTCCACAACCGAGTCGGCTACAATGGGAATTTCTCTGTTTTGAATCGGTAATAAAATCTTTTGGCCAATTAATTTTTTATAACGCTCATCTTTCGGATTGACCGCCACCGCCGTATCACCCAGCATTGTTTCGGGTCTGGTTGTCGCCACAATCAAATAGTCAGAACAGCCAACTAAGGGATATTTTATATAAGTTAATTTATCTTCTCTTTCTTCGTATGCCACCTCCAGGTCCGAAAGTGAAGTTTGATGATGAGTGCACCAATTAGCAATTCGCCTGCCCCGATAAATTAATCCATCTTCGTAAAGCCGTTTAAAATTATCATAAACAATTTTTATAATATCCGAATCCAGAGTAAATTTTTCCCGGCTCCAGTCGCAAGAAGCACCCAATTGCCTCAATTGATCTTCCATGTGGCTTTTATTTTCTTGCGTAAAATCCCACATCATCCGGTAAAGCTCTTCCCGTTCAAATTGAAACCGATTTTTTCCCTCTTTTTCCAGTTTTTTTTCAAAAACTACCTGGGTTTCAAAACCAGCGTGATCCGCTCCCGGCAACCACAAAGCCAATTTCCCACGCATCCGCTGAAAACGCGTCATTGCATCTTCAAGTGTCACAAAAACCGCATGCCCCAAATGCAGAGAACCATTAGAATTCGGTGGGGGCATAATAATACAAAAAGCCTCTTCCCTCTTTTTTCCCCTCTCCAAGGGAGGAAGCTTATCTGGATTAAAAAAACCACTTTTCTCCCAAAGGTCATAAATGCGCCCCTCTACTTTTTTAGGGTCATATTGTGGATCCATAATTTTTTCTTTACTTTACCCCAAAAAACCAAAAAAATCCAGCTTATCAGCCGGATTTTAGACTAATCACCACCAAGCAACTATCCGCTTGCGCTAGTATATTTGCTAACACCCCAAAGCCAAAAACGGCGAGAAACCCACAAAAAAATTCCCGTGATCAAAAACGAACCGGCCACCAACTGCCAATCAAAACCATAAACCAAAATTTTTGCCGGCACCGTCGCCAAAAAGGCTATCGGTAAAACAGAAAAAACAATCATCTGAGTGATCTTGTGGCGAAAAATTGTTGCCGGATATTTTGCGGCATCAAACAAGCTATTTCCCAGTCCCGACAAAGAACTCACATCAATAAACCAAAAAGAGAAAGTTCGTAAAAACAAAAAAATGCTGTAGGCAATTAAAAATCCGTTAAACAACAAAACCAGATAAATAAAAATCTTTCCGGCCAGCAAAAATCCGCCCCCCAAAGACAAGTGGCTAACCGCGTAAAAAAGCAGTGCCGCCCCCGTCACAATCCTAACCGAATCCTCGCTATCACCCCGCCAAAAAGAAATAAAAAATTGGGCATCAATCGGGCTAACCAAAAACTGATCAAAAGAACCATTTTTTATATGATTAGGAATCGAGCTCAAATACGCGCATAACACCCAAAGCAAACCATCAATTATCATAAAAGTTGCAGCCACCGCCAATGCTTGATAGTATCCCCAACCGGAAAAATTATTTACAAAACCGAAAATCACCTGCAAAAAAATAATTGTAAAAGACATGTTAACCAAAACCGAAAAACAAGCAATAAAAAAATTTACCCGATAAGCCATTCTGTTCATTAAACCAACGCGTCGTAAGGTTAAAAAAACTCTTCCGTATTTTTTAATGCTAGCCGCCAAAGCCCTCATATTTTTTTAAACCTGTTTTAAATAATAACCTTGCCAAAACATATAAAAATAAAATCCAAGCCAGCGGAATAACAAAAACCGGCCAGGTAATTTCTAGCCGGCCGGTAAAAACAGAAACCGGCACAAAAACAATATACTTAAAAGGCAAAAAATTATTTAAAGCGTTAAGCCAGCCGGGTAGCAAGTCCAAAGGAATCAACGCTCCTTCTAAGAAATTGGCCATTGTTTGCATGGAATAATTTAACGCCCAAACAAAACCAAACCAAAAAGTAGAGATTCCCACAATATAAAAAATCAACCAATTAAGCAAATAACTTAAAAGTACTAAAAACAAAAAAGAGATAATTCGCGTGATGCTAAGCTGAAAATCAAATTTTTCCGCTAAAAAATACAAGCCCGTGCCAAAAAGCAAAATAGCAGACAATCCTCGAAAAACCAACCCGCCCAAAAAACTGAAAAATCTTCGCCAAAAATAATCCATCGGCGTTAGCAAAAAGGCATTCAACTTGCCCAAACGAATTTCATCGCCAATCTGCCAAGCCACATCCATTCCCTTGACCACTACGCCAATAAAGATAACTCCCAAATAATAAAAGATCATATCCGCCAATTCATAGCTCCCAATTTTTCCGCCCTGATAATAAATTGACGTCCAAATATAGAACAAAACGCCAAAAGATATAAACTGCGCCAAAAGATAAAAAAAAGTGTTAAAGCGATAAACCAAATTAGCCTGAAGGGAATTTCCTAAGACTGCCAAATATTTTTTCATTAATTTTTCTTAGCAAAAATACGACGAACAATTTTTTCGATTTCTTCTTCGCCAATATCAATATCTTCTATCGGCAAATCAGAGGCTAAGATATTAACCGCCGTTTCCTTCAATTTTTCCCGCGGCACCTTAATAACCGCTTTATAGCCATCCATCTGTTCAATCTCGCCAAAAACTTCCAACTCCTGTCGTCCCACTTCTTTTTCAAAATAAACCGTAATAATTTTTTCCAAGGCATATTGCGAGGTTAAGTCTTCGAGCAATCCGTCATAAACGATTTTACCCAAATTTATCACCACTACCCGCGGACAAAGCTGCAGGATATCGCGCATATAATGCGAAGTTAAAATAATCGTTGTCTTTTTTTCTTTGTTATATTTAATTAAAAAATCTCTGATATTTTTTTGCGCCACAACATCAAGCCCAATTGTCGGCTCGTCTAAAAATAAAACCTTGGGATTGTGAAGCAAGGCATTTATCAGCTCGCACTTCATCCGTTCGCCCAACGATAATTGTCGCACCGGTTTTTCCACCACATTCTCAACTTTTAAAAGCTTAACTAATTCTTCCAGATTTTTTTCAAAATAATTTTTTTCTATTTCATAAATTTCCCGATGTAGCACAAAACTTTCAATCGGCGGCAAATCCCACCAAAGCTGATTTTTTTGTCCCATAACCAGCGCAAATTGTTTTTGATATTCGCTTTGCCTCTTCCAGGGCTCAAAACCCAAGACTCGCGCCTGACCGCTGGTTGGCGTTAAAATTCCCGACAACATTTTCAGCGTTGTGGTTTTGCCCGCGCCGTTTGGCCCGATAAAACCGACAAACTCTCCCTCTCCTATCTCAAAATTAATTTCTTTAACCGCCTCGGAGATTTTTTCTTCTTTGCGGAACAAGTGCCTAGCCGATGCAAATAAACCCGCCTTTTTAGACGAGTATTTATAGGTCTTGCTTAAATTTTTAACGGAAATGATTGAATTTGCCATAATGCCTCCATTTTAATCTTTACCAACCAAAAAATCCAGTTTAACGCTGAATTTTCAACGCCACAGATAGAATGGCCTTTATTTTAATAGCTTGATCTTCTTTAACAACCTCTTAATCGGCTCGCCACATTTCTGGCAAATTTCAAAAGTGCCCATTCCTTTCCCCCTCAATAAAACCCAAAACCACTGCTCTTCTTTCTTCGTCTTCTTTTTACAAATATCGCATTTTGTAATTTGCATACACCTATTTTAATTCCTTAAAAGATTTTGTCAAACCCGTTAATTTATTATAGTATAATAATATGCAAGACATCTCAAATTACGAAAAAATCAAAGAAGACGCGCAAAACTTCTACAAACAGATAGGCCGCGTTCGCTGTCCGGCGCTAAATAACGAGTATGTCTTTTTCGCCTCAGAAGGGTTTAATCATTTAATCTACAAAGGAGGGAGAAGCGAGCGGAATAAAGCTGAACAAATAATGAAATTCAAGCTTTTACCTAAAGCGAAGCTAATAATTGAAACCTCTACCACCTTTCAAGAATATGACGAAAGCTTAAAGTCGATAATACGAAAAATGAGAAAAAGGACGATAACGGATACTGCTATAGTAAAATACTGGGGCCTCGTTGCCATCATTAAGGGATTTAGAACCAAGGTTATTATTAGGCAAATCGGAAACGGTCAAAAATATTTTTGGAGCGTCATTCCAGCCTGGGCCATCAATCAATACAGAAATATACGAACGATAAATAAAGCCAAAGGAAATCCAGAAGAAGACTAAAATCCCCCCAATAAACAAAAAGACCACCCAAAGGTGGTGTTTTTGTTGTGCCTGCCTTCGGCTTAAGAATTAGCCGAATAGGGCTACCGCCCCACAAGCACTATCTATAGTATATATAAACTTATCCACAAGTCAAGCCCTGTCAAACCCTCACTTATTCACCCATTCACTCTTTCCACTCCGGCAACTCCACCAAAAACGTGCTCCCCTTGCCTTCTCCTTCAGATTCAGCCCAGACTCTCCCCATGTGAGCCTCAACCAGCTGACGGGCCACGTAGAGGCCAATGCCGGCGCCTTCGGTGTGGTAATGAGAAGCTTCGCTTCCGCGGACGAACTTTTGGAAGAGATTGGTAATCTCTTCCGGTTTCATACCCATTCCGGTATCTTTAACGGAGAATTGAACTTTATTGTCTGATTCTTTTAGGGAAACTTCTGCCTTGCCCTTCTCTGTATATTTGATTGCATTATCGATTAGGTTCATTACCACTTGTCTTAGCTTCTGTTCGTCGGCTTTGACAAAGAGGTCTTGGTCGGGCAGATTAACCGTTAGTTTCAATTTCTTCTTCTGGGCTTGGATGTCCAGTTCTTCGGAGACGCTTTTGACCATTTGGGTCAAATTGATTTTTTGAAAGTTGAATTCCATCTTGCCTCCTTCCATATGGGAGAGGTCCAGGAGATCGTTCACCAACCGGATCAGGCGTTCGGCGCTTTCATAGATTTTTTCTAGTTTATCATGCACCACCTTGGTTGTCCGGCCATAGGAACCTTCTAGTATCATTGAGGTAAACCCTTTGATGGCAGTTAATGGTGTGCGTAGTTGATGGGAAGCAATAGAGATAAAGTCAGATTTGGCTTTATCCAGTTTTGTTAAATCTTCATTGGCTTGTTTTAATTCCTTGGTTTGACGTTCGACTTCTCGCTGGAGGGTGAGGGAGAAGCCTTTGGTTTCGTTATAAAGCTGGGAGTTTTTAATAGCCAAAGCGGACTGCGAAGCAATAGTGGCCAAAGTCTTCAAGTCTTCATCATTATACATATCGCCGGACTCTTTGTGTCCCAAAGCGATAATTCCTAAATTTTCATCCTGAATGTTCAGGGGAACAATAACTGCCACTTTCAAAGCGATCAATAAGTCCAAAATTTCTTTATGCTCTTCATAAGCCGTCGCTTTTATTTCTTCCACCACAATAGGCCGAGATTTTTCAATAAAATCTTTCTGCAAAGCCATATCGCTGGGGAAAACCGTTCGCCCGCCCAAATCAAATCCGTTATTAAATTTAATATAATACTGCGGGCCGGATTTATCATAATTTAAAACTCCCAGCGCCTTAACATGCAAAGAGCTCGTTAATGTTTCAGAAAGCAACGAATACACCTCTGAAACATCCAAGGTTGAACGCAGTCCGTCGCTTAATTTGGCGATAACTTGAGAGCTATCATAAAGCGAGGAAAAAAAGTATTTATTGGCCAAGCGGTAATAATAATTTTTAATCCCCGGAAAAACAGAAACGGCCAAAGCCACAACCGCCAAGCTTACATAAATTATATATTCCCTTAAATATATATCGGCTAAATACAGGATTCCAAATGACGGCCCAACAATTACTAAAACTGATACCACGTAAACAAAAGACCGACGTAAGGCTAAGCGAATATCCATTAAACGATGGCGAATAATGGCATAAGAACACAAAACCGGATACAAAATAACTAAAATCGTACCCAAGGGCAAAAGATTAACGCCATACCACAAAGGGAAATTAGTTGCTCCGCCACCAAAACCAAGAATCGTTCCCAGTAAAACATACTTAATCTGTTCTCTTCTGGCACCAGAAGAAATAGACATTTCTTTCAGCAATAAAATTACCGAGTAAACAACCAAACACGCGTAAACCGAAATCAAATAAATCGTGTAGAGCGGGCCGGCCTTGGGCCAAAAAGCAAAATGGCTGACCGGCTCAACGCTTCTGATAAATAAATCTGAAAAGGAAAACAATAGGAAAAATCCGGTCAAAAAATATGATAGCCATATCAACCGTTTTTTTTCTTTGTTTAACCCCAACAGAGAAATAATCCAATGAAAATAAAATAAGGGAATAAAGGTTGAGCCAACTGATAAAATTCTGACCCAAAACAAGGCCAACTCCCTATCACCATAAACAGTCATCCAGAGCCAATAAGCAAAAGACCAAAGAGCTGTAGCAACGGTCATTAAAAATCCCGTTTGATTGATAATATTTTTTTTATTTCGAGAAATAACAATCAAACCAAAAACCAACGCCACTATAGCGGTCAGCAAAGCATCAATGGATAGAAAAGACTGCAAGGTCATTGCTTTTGATTAAATTATAGCAAGGATTGGGGGTTTTGTTAACTTAGACCGAATAAAAAAGAGGGGAATTAATTTCCCCTCTCGATACTTAAAGGAACGCCTTCATTGCGATTTGAACGATTCTTCGGTTACTAATTTCAAAACCGGCTTTTTTCTTGCGCAAATACGAGATCATCTCTCTCGCGGCTCCGGAAAAGAGGAGTGCTTTTATGCCCCCTTCTTGAAGCATCTCGTCTAAGGGCATCCCGGCCACTCTTCTTATAGAGTGATCTATCCAGTAGATGGCTTCGCTTGACAGCGCCATCTCTTTTGTTTTGGATAAACCCATCCCAAGCAAGACTCGGCACAATGCGGCATCATAATTTGCAGTTATGCTTTCTGCTCTATCCTGGAAAGAGGGGCTATTTGCCGAAGGAATTATCTTTAGATAAGGAACGACAGTGATTTCTTTTATCAGCACCTCTGTCATTTCGGCTAAAGATAAAACCATTGCCATTTGCCTAAGACTACGGTGGCCGACAACGAAAGCGGATATGTGTTTCCCTTCGTCCATTAAGGTTTTGGGCAACAACGCCCAGAGAAAGTCAACATCAATCCGAAAGCTTGATAAAGGCAACGAGAAGGAAGGAGAAGCCTCTCTTATCCGGGAGATAACCCAAGGTCTTCTTTGAAGCTCTGAATATTTTTCAGCGAATTCATCAAAAAATACCCTGGGAAATATCTTGACCCGTGGAATCGTCTTTTCGATCTTCGGCCGGAAAAGGAGTATTTTGTTTTTCCCGACAAAACGAATTTCTTTTCCGCACGAACGACAAATAATTTTGCCCTCTTCGATTTTGAATGTTTTGGCCATTGTCCGCGTGTTTACCAAAGACGAAACAGCTTCTTCTGTCAGCTCAACTATCCCGCAAGGGCAAACAAGTATATTCGCCGTTTCCTCCGTAATAAGACCCTCCTCAAGGAACTTCTCGATGGTGGAGAATGCTTTTTGAATATGCCTTTTATCATCATCGCGGTAAACGGGAAGATCGATTTTCAGGCGGCGGGTTGTTTCAATAAATCCCTTAAAACTTTCTTCGTCTTTTTTGCGGCCAAGCTGATTAACGAGGATAATTCCCCTTTTTCCGGTTAGTTTGCCAAGCGCATCCACCAGTAGCGGTGCTAGATAAAAACCAAGACGCGCATTTTTGTTTGGTGTGATAGGCAAAGTACCAATCCATTCTTCCATGGCTCCCTCCTTTCTTCCAAGAAATATGGCTGTTTATTTTTTTAAAGAAACTTGCAAGCGATTTTTCAAATCGCTATGCAGCCTCCTAGCGATACTAATGCAGTCCTCAAAAAAATTGTCTGTGACTACCCCTGATTTATTCAAAGATTTAGTGCAAATGCTCATAAGAAACTTGCTTAAATTATCAGGAACAACCTTTTTTATTTCTTTTATAACTTTCGGAGACAGTTGCTTAGGCGCAAAATCACTGATCAAATCGCGACAAACCAAATAATCGACTAAAGCAAGATTGGTTTTTTTAATAAAATAATGTCTCTTTGACTCAAGGCAATCTGCATTTGCGTAACAATTTTGCATTGTAAATAAATATTGTTGTATCTTCCCCAGGAGTTGCAATTTTACCCCATCTTTATCAGCAAGCTTTTCTATCTTAAGGAATGGATTCACACCATAAAGAACAACCGCTTTTTTTAAAACTTCGATAAAGAAATTTCCACAGGTATTTATGGAATAAAAATGCGGATCTATCGGAAAGTCAGTTTTTTCATATAGTAGTTGAAACTGAATGTCGTTTCTTGATACGCGCAAATCATGCATCGCTTCTCGCATCATTCTTAAGTCTTGGTCGTCCGGCTCATCTAGGATGATTATCAAATCAATATCGCTGTTTTTTCTCTCGCTTGTTTTATCCGATAATTGCGCTAAGGAACCGTATAATAAAAGAGCTTTCAACCTTCCCCCAAATGATCTTTTAAAAATTTTTAGGAGCAGAACCGGACTTATTTTATAGCGGCTGGCGTTTAAAAAAATAACAATATCTTGAAAAACATCTGATCTTATTTCGGTTAAAGACAAGTGGCCGGCATCTGGTAATATTTTTAACGCGAGTCCGATTTTTTTTGAGAATTTTTTGACCGAAGAAAGCGGGACAATTAAGTCCCTGTCGCCATGGATAATAAGAATATCTTTTTTGCGATAAATATTTTCTGGTATTGAAGATGGATTCAGCAAAAATCCTGAAATAAATTCCTTGATGCCAGGCTCATAAAATCTGTAAGCAAAACCAAGCGCCTTTTTTATAAAAACAATAAGGTCTGCTAAATTCTGATCGCCATTTTTTAAACCAAAACCGCGATAGTCTATAACAGGAGAAAGCGCAATTATTTTATTTATGCCTTGTAGATTAGAGCATCCTAACGCAACCGAACCACCAAAACTAACTCCCAATACGTGGATTTTATTAATGTTTAGTTTAATTGGTTTATTATTGTAAATATCTATCAGATATTTTTTATTTTTTAAAAAATTCAATAATTTTGAGACATCTTGAATGGGCGAGCTTTTTAAAAAATATCCCTCGCTTTCCCATGTTCCCTGATACCGAGGATAGATTACGGCAAAACCAGCCTCTGATAGGGACATCATTAATGATTTTTTGGTGGGAGTAGCCGGTAACCCATCTAGTATGATTATCGCTTCTTTAGCTTTTTCGGGCACGAGAAACTCCCCCCTTAATCCATCTATATTGAACCTTAAAAGGTAAGGATTAGCCATAATTTCTTTTTATTACATCCGACTTATTACCGGTGGCATTGTTTATTTTAGTTTTAAACTCCACTCTTTTCTTATTCAAATTGCGGATAGTAATGGCTATCTCCCCAATTTTAGAGAAATCGGCCTTCTTATTATGAAGATTGTAAATTCTTGTTTCCAGCTTCCAAATTTTTTCATTAATTTTATAAAAATGTTTTATTTGTTCTTTTTTGCCCGAACATTTTATAAAATCTGTGATTTTTGAGAAATTTTCATAAACTTCCCGGTTAAACCCTTTTTTCGTAGCCTGGATTTTAAGTATCGTATAGCGATCCAGGATTTCTCCTGTTCCAAGAAACGCTATTAATTGTTTTACAAACTGTCGTTTCATATAGGTTAATTTCTAACTTCAATTTTCTTAATCCGTGCTTATTTTAAATAATATCACATTATACATAATGTGTCAAATTAAAAATCGACGGGTGCCAGAAGGCAACCCGCCGATACGTTGTTAATGCGTTCAAGATACAAATTACTTCACAGCAACCGCGATGCCATGAATTTGAAAAGGTTCGTAAGTGAGAGTTGTTTTCTCCCTTTCAAACCCTCCTCCGATCAAAAGCTCGCCAAACTCTTTGGGCGAACGATAAACCATAGGCCAGAGAAGAAGCCAGGTCAAAAAATATTTTTCTCGATTATTTCTGATATTGCAGGTTAAAAAAATACCACCTGCGGGCAAAATATTTTTAATTCGCCCGATCAGACTTATCGCCTTCTTTTTTGGCCGATAATCAAGAAATCCTATCATCTCGACAATATGCGGATTAAATTTCCTACATACGCCTTCAATGACCGTAGTTGAACCGAGAACAAAATCAAAATTGTTCGCCAACCCAGCCTTCTCAACTTCTTTTTTGGCTTCTGCAATTGCATCCTTATCAACATCAACTAGAACAACCTTGATGTTTAAATTAGGATTTTTCTGCAGAGCCTGAATGACCGCCTGAGCCGAGCCAGAGGCAATTGATAAAAGCCTAATTTCCGGTTCGTTGACGAATTTACGAAAAGAATCAGAAAGTAAGTTTATCGCTATTTTCAAGCGATTTCTAACCGCCTGTCTATTCTCTAGTCGCCCTATCCAAAAACGAGTCGCCCAGCCGGACAAATTATCCTCCAAGTTGGGTTCAATCTTTTCATGATAGTTGTAGAAGAGATCGAGTGCTCGCCAACTGGCCGCCTCCGTTTTTGCCCTGTGATTATACCTGCTAAGCCAATCTCCGAAGAAACACGAAAAGTGTTTCGGATTTCGACCCATCTCCCAGAGAATTTTTAAAAGCGGTTTTCGGGGAGAAAAAATCTTACGGATAACAGCTTCGATCAAATTTCGAAGCATAGACCAAATTGTTGCCAGCCAGACAACAGACATATAAAAAAATCCGTTGGGCTTATACTCACCTTCAAATTCCTTGGAGGAGAGTTTTGTTATAATAATTCCATCTTCCATCCAAACCTCAGGACGATCAATCGTCCCCTCATACTTACCAGCATCGAATAACATTTCTCCTCACCTCCCTATATTTCTATTTATTTTATTTTTAAGTTTCTTTCCTTTTGCCCAGCAACCATTAGCCATTTGGTTTGATCGCTAGACATGCTAAACAAAAATGGTTTAAAAAATCATCTTTGTTCAATTTGCCTGCCCCGTATCTTTTCTCTCGCTAATCTAGACATTCCAACAAAGAAAGCCGTCAGGCGAGTTCGCCTTATAACAATAAAATTTTTTTATCTCGGATGGAAAAGGTATGGGGCCTAGCCCCTAATTATCTTTGGTCTTTTTTATTTCTGTCAAACTTCCCCAACACCCCAACCATCAGCATGAAAAGAGCCGGAATCGCCGCTATTGCAAGGAGTAAAATTATAAGTCCCTTGCCAGTCATGATTTTACCTTAATTTAAAGCTATTTTTACACCCTTTCCCACGCCTTAACATTACACCTAGATTATACTCCCCTTTCAAAACCTTGTCAAGTATTCCCCGACAGAATTGTGGATAACCCCCATTTTTGAACTCAAAATAGCGTAAACCACCCCCCGACACAATAATATTTCCAGAATAAAAATAGGGAGAGTGCTATCTCCCCCAATCAAAAACACCCCAAAACACTTCTTTATTATCGCTTGGTTTTTTATAATTATCCGAATCTTATGCCTTAAAATTGATTTTAGACAATAAAAAAGGGCATAGATCATAATCAGAATGATATAGCCCTTGTTTGTTATGGTTTTTACTTGAAAAGTTACTGAACTTCCACTATCTCGAATGTCTTTTTTAGAAACTCAACTTCCTCCCCTCTCTCTCTTCCATTAAGCATTTTGGCCAAAGGAGCTTTTGCATATATCAGAGAAACCCTTACATTACCTATGAGGTAAGAATCTCCTCCTCCTTCCCGACCTATAAGCAAGTAGCCAATGACCTCTCTCGTATCGATATTCATTAAGCTCACAAGACTTCCGATTGAAATCACCTCGCTCTTGGATGTGCTATTTTCATACATACGATTTAGTAATTTCAGTATCTCTTCAGCCTCCCTCAATCTCTTTTCAATTCCAAGTGCTAAATTGCTATACTGAAACTTGGAAGTATCTGAGCGAGAAACGTTGCTACCAGGCGCATCAACCGCGCATTTTCTGGTCGATTCAAGAGATTCCCTAATTTCCTCAATCTTCTTTTTGTACATGCTCACAAAAACACGTACTACCTCTCCCTTGTTAAGCATATCTACCTCCTTTTATTCAAGCGTTATTGACCAAAAAATTCATTGAACTTTTGCCTATTTTTTTAAAAAACACCTGAGCGTAGTTTTCCACAAAAGGAGTGGCGTGTCAATTAATTTTCTATTTCCATCAACAAATTTTATTAACTTTTAAAGATACGGCAACTATAGTATACTGAAATTACTAGTTTTTAACCTAAATACATTTATGAAAATATATCTTCTAACTAAAAATCCTGGAAAAATAAAAGCTGCCAAAAGCGTTTTTTCTAAGCATGGAATAGAATTAGAATCAATAGATAAGGAATACCCCGAGATTCAATCTGACTCAAGCTTGGAGATAGCCCGCCACTCGTCTGTACAAGCAGCTCGAGATTTTAATGCATTCGTTGTAAGGGAAGATCATAGCCTATATATAAATTCCCTTGGCATTCCCGGACCTTACACAAATTTTGTTGAAAAAAAAATTTCAACTGACAACCTTTTGAAAATAATTAATTGCCTAGGAGATAATCGAGGATTTTTTGAAATAGCAACCGTATGCGCAAAGCCAAATGGCGAGACCATTGAATATGTCTTTCAGGTTCCGATGACATTTGGTTCAGAAATAAAAACAGCAGGGAATGGCTGGAATGGGTTGATTAGATTGCTTAATGAAAAAAGGGCTATTACCGAATACCCGGAAGAAGAAAGATTACATATTTGGAATCAAGGATATGAAGCGATAGCAAAAAAATTGATAGAAAAAACTTCTTAACTGATTTTTCGCAATATACCCCTCATAACTGCCCTCCTACCGGTGGAAACTTGACTCACATATTCAATGATTGGCTTCTCAAGTATAAGTCCTATTTTTTGTGTCTCTTTTAAAAAATTTTTGCTAGACAGCAAAACCATTAATAACCCTTCCTTCGTCAAGTATAGATTACTTCCAGCTTCTCTTAAGTCTTTTCCGATAGAAGCTGAGCCAAAGATATTAAAGCACAAATAGCCATCTTTTTTTAAAACTCTGGCGCTTTCCCGAAGTGCCTTTATAAATTCACCCTCGGAAACAGCATTGTGATAAACCCCATGACTTAAGATAATATCAAAAAAATTATCCTCATACGGCAATTTTATCATTGAGCATAGCACTACTTTTTTCTTTGAATCTTTGCCGGGAACATATTTTGCGTATTCTTCTCTGGTTATATCGACCATTTTTTTGTGTAAGTCGCAAGCAAAAACATCGTATCCTAAATCTAGGAGCATTTTCAGATTCCTCCCCCCGCCACAACCTAAATCTAAAACTCTTTTATCGCTACTTGTCTCCTTGTGTAATTTAAAAAAATCAATCCAGTACTCCGATACAGGCTGATCAGCAAAAATATCTACAACTTTTTTATCATTCCAAAATTCATCTGTCTTCTTTTTTATTTTATCTGCGTTCACCTTCATTATTCTTTTTTTAAAATTGTATACCCCTCATTCTCAATGTCGACAACAAAGGTTTTTAAATTTTCTCTTTCGAACATTTTTTTACATTCTTTCGATTTCTCTGTAATAGCAAAAAAAGCTGGGCCGACAGATGAGATTGACAAGACTTTTGCTATTTTGCTGTTTTTTAGAATTTTCAATTTTTCAGCAATCTTGGGTAATTTAGAATAAGCGTACGAGCAATTTTCTATACTGCCCATTTTAAATCTATAGTCATATATTAAATCCCCGATTTCGTTCAGTCGTCCCGCTTCTAGCGACGGGAGAACATTATGCAGCAATCTATATGCAATTAATTGGCTAAATTTTTCTCCAGTTTTAATAAATTTTCCGAAGCTCTTAATTTCTTTTTTTAGAAGAACATCGGCGCTTAGTTCCTTAAAATCATTCGGTATGCCAATAACCGCTTTATAATTTTTACTTATATTCCTACTAGATATAACCACGCTTTCTCCAGCGATTATGAGTAGCGCGCCACCATACAAGCCAGCTGCCGCAGAGCCTCCAATGCATTGTACTGGAGATAGAAAATTTTCATTTTCAGTTTCTTCCCCATGATTTTGCGCTAAATATTTAATAAGATCATCCCTTTCAATGGGGTTGCCATATAATTCATTAATAGCACATGCGACCGAAGATATAAGACCACTACTAGATCCAAGCCCTGCATGTTTTATCTCTTTTCTATTGTCAACATCAATAAAAAATCCGTCATTTATTTTTAGTCCTTTTTTCATTAATAATACTGCGTGAGTAATCAAAGATTTCCTTTTTGACCTTTCAGAGATAATCACACTCTTGTTCTCTGGAATAATCTCAATCACTACCTTCTTATATATTTTTACCTTAAAAATTATCTCCCCTGGGGAATAACAAAGATTTTTATTTTTTGCTATCTTACTTGGGTCTAACGCCATTGCATTAAGTCTGCTTGGATACAACAATTCCACCCTTTTAAAGACGGGTTTTACGCATAAGCTTTTTTTACTCAGCGAATTAAAAACTGCTCCAACCTTAAATACCTTAAAATCTTTTTTTGACATTTCGCAAATTTAGAATTTTAATCAATTCACTTTTAACTTTATCGTGTAATTTCTTTGAACTATGAATAGTTATTCTTATATATCCGCTTCTTTTTTCTGGGTTATCCTTAAAATTAAGATCCAAAAAATATATTTTCCTCCCCAATAAATATCTATATCTTTTTGACTTTTTTTTAAATTTTAAAAAAATGCAATTGGTTAAATTTTTTTTGATAATAACGTCTCTGTCCCTACCCAATAAATCCTCGATTTCTCTTTTATGATTATGGATTCTGTTCCTTATTTCATTTATAAAAGCTTCTTTATTCAATAAAAATTTAAGGAAATATTCAGTTAATGAAGAGAACGGAAATGTATTTCCGTTTTTTCTCAATTCACTTATTATTTTCTTGTTTCCCGTTGCAAAACCAGCCCTCAACCCAGCAAGGCCGAACATTTTACTGAATGATTCTAAGACGACAACATTTTTTATTGAACGATTTTGAGCAAGCAAGGTAAATTTTTTCCAATCTACTAATGTAAAAATTCCGGCCTCGTCAACAATGAAAATTGTTCTTGGATATCTTTTAAATAATTTAATGAGATCATCTTTTTTATGTGTTTCGCCATTGAATAAATTAGGATTAGTCATCCAAACGATATCGAATTTTTCGTAGTTATATTTGAAGATTTTTCCTGCTGGAATAAATTTCCTATCATTACCTAGAAAACTTTCTATTATCCGATGAAATATCGGCGTAATAAAGCCAACTTTCCAATTATTTCTTTCGGCAATATAATTTATCTTAACTATCAAATCTTCGCTTCCGCTTCCCAAAATAATGCTACTCAAATTGAATTTTTTACAGATTAACTTTTCTATCCCAAAATTTCTAAACTCAGGATAATTTGCCAATAGAGAAACTTTTCCAAGCCTGCTCATTTTGGGATAAGCCAAAATATATTTTTCATCAAAGTTACTAGTGGAGCAACAGTTTATCTTGTCATTATTTAAAATTTTTATCTTGTCCAAATATTCATTAGTCATATAATATTGAATAATTTTATAATTCCCTACCAATAATATCCCCCGCTCTCTTCCCTATTGTTTTTAATTTTAACATCCCGTCTTTTATTTCATACTTGGTTCCATCAGCAAGCTTAAATCTTCCTGCTCTATAAAGCCTAACCATCCAATCATCACAATATGCTATCTCCTCAGAATAATTTCCATCTTGCGGATAATTATCTAAAAAACCGTTGAGTGACTTATTCTCTATATAAATCCATTCTTCAGCCTTTAATTCAGGATCGATTCCAAGAAGACGAATCAAATTACCGTCATAGCTTCGTTCTTGATAGGCCCTAACTACTTCCGGTAACCACTCTTTTGGCTTTGATCTTCCCGTTATTTTAAAAAACCTTACTCCTAGCTCCTCAAAAATTTCAGTATCTTCCGGTCTTATAATTCCACCCGCTAACAAAAATTCTCGTGGATATATTATTTTTCTTGAATTACATGTTAAGTGGAACTTCTCGTCTGCATTTCCTTTCGCTAAAAATTCATAATGCGCGTCCCTGCTAGGACAATTTCTTAAGCAACTTTCTGTTGATAACATTTCAACCTCCATATTATTCTTTTCCACAAGCTTAATAATCTCCATCAAATCCCTTCTTTGTTTTCCTAGATCATGATGAGGAATAATCCGAGCAGGTTTAATATTTACATATTTTTTAAAATCATGAGCATTTTTAATTCCTGCTATCGTTGAAACATATATAGGAAAATTGGGGTTCAATTTTCGCAAGTATTTCATTAAATCTAAAGATGCTACCGTAAGTGCATCTGGACGCAGATCATTAAAAATCCAATCCATATATTCGTTCAATTTCTCCAATTGTTCTTTTGTATCATTAAACTCGAATGGAGCATTAAGTAAATATGTAAATCGAATTCCGACGCTCTTTAAATATTCACAGAAATTAGCAGCTTCTCTCCGGCTCACAGGAACAACACTTTCCCGAGACCGACCATGACCAACTGGGCCACCGCTAGAAAGTGAGCCATAAACCTCCTTAACTGAAAATTTATCGTTATTACTAATAATTTGATCAATAATCGATATATCCCAGTGACATGGGATTGTTATTCCGGCTATTTTACTTAATCTTTTTTTCACAATCAAATTTTGATTCCAATATTAATTGATTTTTAATTTCAAGATCGTATCCTTCTTCTTTTAAGGTCAGCGAAACTTCTTTAAAAATCTCATCCGCTGGCTTACCACTATCAAGAATAAAGTCAGCAACATCTTTTATTCTTTCTAGCCCCATTTCTTCATCAAAGGCGAGATACTCGTTCTTAAAACTTGTAAAAGTTAGATTCGGAATAATTTTATCTTTTCTTTTGAGCTGTCTTGAGTATAATTCCTCAATTGAAGCATCCAAATAAATAATAATATTCCTGCGATTATCAGAGTCACTTGCTCTTTCCATTAAATATTTTATGCCATCAAGTTGCCTGTTCCCCGTTACGACAATACCATGTAATCTCTTCTCACCATTTATGCTTCTTTCTTTCACGGAATTGATTGCATCCAAAATAAAATTGTCAAAAAAGTAAATATTTTCAGCATTGTTTTTGCGTACCCAATCATGGAAACTAATACCTGGGGCTACTTCGTTGTATTTTTGTCTTACAATATCCCCTGTTTCTATATGAAAAAAACCACAATTAACCATACCCTTTGCTACAGTTGTTTTTCCTGAATTATGTGGCCCCACCATAAATATCATAAGAATATATTTATCAATAAAAAGAAGAAAAAGGTGTCAGGTACCATTTTTTCTTGCTAATCTTTTTTGCTACAATCTCAAACATCCAATGCCAATGCTGTCCGTCTGGCTGATGATCGGCAAATTTTTTAATTTCCTCTAATTTTATAACCTCAAAATCCTTAACTAATTCCCTTACATCGTCTTGGTTAAAATAATGAATTGATTTCTTGGTTCTTGGCGAGATAATTTCATTTGGCGCACTTTGCTTCCCCTCCTTAACATATTTGATGTACTCGTCATCTTTATCGCTAAAAATCCTCAAAAACAACACTCCGTTGTCCGCCAACCAATCTTTAATCTTTGCAATAATACCTTGAATTATCTGCAATGGAAAAAAGTGCAACGAAGAAGATGCTATTATTAAATCGTATTTTTTATTAGCGTTAAATTGCGCTATATCCTGATTTATCTCTGCTATTCCACTAACATTGCTCTCTTTTATTTTTTCTTCCAATCGTTCTAACGCTTTTGGATTTGAATCAACACTATCAACCACAAATCCTTTTTGCGCTAAAAAAATAGAATGTCCGCCATTGCCACAACCTAGATCTAAGGCATTCTTTTTTTCTTTACACAAAGAGACAACTTGCTCTAATAAATTCTCTTCCTTGTTGTCCATATTTTTTACAGGGCTAACCGCTTTATATTTTGCCCTAATAATTATTTTTTAAATATTCCCCTAATGCTTTATAATGTTTCAAATTCTTAGCCCAAAATTCTTTCATCTCATCCCACGGAATATCCGACTCTGTTCTGTCCTCTCCTTCGGGTATAAAAATTTCGTTAATTGAAGTATTTCCCTTACTCCCTTTTTTATTTGCAATTCTACCCCTGGCAAAATCACAAAAAAGAACCGGTTTTTTACCCGGCTCGCAATACGCTAAACAATCTTTAACTTCTACTTTTCTATTTTCTTTCCCCGCCATTAACCTTAAAATGTCATCGGCGTTTAACCATTCGTTGATGTATTTTATAAATGGTCCGGGAAAACCATTAAGCGCTTCGATATAGTATCCCGCGTCGCTGACAATGACCGGCTCTTTTAATAAATCACTCGCCCACTTAACAGAGAAAGAAGCAATTTCCTCAATGCTCGTTGATTGAATTTCTGGTGTTTCTAGCTCTTTTTGAATTAGTTCTGTGCCTGCGTCAGATAGAGCTTCTTGAGCAATTTGAAATTTATAAGCATTACCGGTAATAAAAAATATGGATTTCATGTTATGGTCTCAACCGCTTAACATCCCGCGGGAACAAAACCGCTTCTTTGATACTGCTAAGCCCCAGCATTTGCTGGATTAGGCGCTCCGAACCCATCCCCCAACCACCGTGAGGCGGCAACGCAAATTTGAAAACGTCTAAATAATATTCCATCCCATCCGGTTTCACTCCTTTTTTCTTCATATTGGAGACCAGCTCGTCATATTTATGAATACGCTGACTGCCAGTAGCCAGTTCCACTCCTTTATAGATTAAATCAAAACCCTCTGTTTCTTCTGCGTTATCAGGCGACGGCATTGTGTAGAACGGCTTGTCTTTCCAGAAATAATGCGTGATAAAAATAAAATCGGAATTAAATTCTTCTTTGGCGTAGCGACCGGCTAGCCTCTCGCCCTCCGGATCGATATCTGTTCCCTCGGCAATTTCATGGTTATATTTTTTCTTAATAATTTCTCTGATTTCCGACAACTTAATAACCGGGATTTCTTTGGGAACAGAAATATCATCGATGTTGTATAGTGCCAAAAAATCTGTGCCTTCTTCTTTAACCTTCACAAAAACTTCTACTAAAACTTTATTTAACATCGCCATCACGTCGCCAAAGCCAGCAATGAATCCCATCTCTGCATCCAGGCTGATATATTCGTTAACATGGCGCGTGGTGAAATGCGGCTCAGCTCGAAAAGTAGAACCTATCTCAAACACCCGATCAAAAACACCAACCATAATTTGTTTGTAAAACTGCGGGCTTTGCGCCAAGAAAGCCGACTGGTCAAAATATTTTATTTTAAAAAAGTTCGCTCCGCCCTCGCTCGCCGCGCCCAAAATCTTGGGCGTTTTAATTTCGGTGAAACCATTCTCGCGCAACACTAAACCATAATGCTTAAGCAATAAATCATAAAGTTTAAAAATCGCCTGAATTTTTGGGTGGCGCAAAGACAAGGCTCGCCAGTCAAGCAAGGTTGGCAATTGCAAATTAAGATCTTTCTTTGATAAATCAATCGGCAATTCTTCGATGCTGGTATTTATAACTTTCAAGGATTCGCCCAAAATTTCGCAACCGCCTTTGGCTCGCTCATCGGCCTTTACCTCTCCTGTCACCTCTATTGCATCCCCTACCTTCGCCTCAATTTCTTTTTCCCAAACGGTTTGAATGAAACCGGTATAATCTTGCAATTGCGCAAAAGTCACCGCGCTTAATTTGCGAATATTCATTACCCGACCCATAATTAAAATTTTCTCTCCAGCTTTTTGCTTAGCATCTTTAATTAAAAATCTGTTCATATTTTTGTTTTGCTCTTCTAAATTACATAAGTGTTTTCTCCTTAAATTTTTCTATGTCTTCCGGCAATAAAAGCCTGGATATATTGGCGTATTTTTGCATGCCCAATGATGGCGCATGAGAGAAACCAACATACTCAAATCTTTTTTCTTTATATTTTATATAGCAAACCGCAGGAATCAAATCCGTATCGGAGCTAACAATAATAGCCGTATCATAAATGTTATCCACGGCACCGACTATCAAATCAACGGCAATTTTTACATCCGTGCCTTTTTCTTTATACGTTTTTCCGCAAGGCATAATTCGGCCTCTTTTTATTTTAAAACCGTCTTTTTCGAGGTTAGTAAAAAATTTTTGCTGACCGAGAACTAATTTTTGGCTTTTTTCACTTCCATCAAAATTTCTAAAAACACCTGTGTAGTACCTTTTTGAAACAATTTCTCTATTCCCGATTAAAAAATCGACAAAGGCCTTAAAATCAAACTTAACACCGCCCGGAAAGCTTATTTCCTTGTCTTTTAAATAGCCATAAAAATTACTGCCATCTATATAAACAGCCACTCGCTCTTTTTTATCCATAAGCCGATTATAGCATTATTTATAAAAAAAACCACCCTTGCCGAAGCAGGGGTGGTGTTCATATTGACCATATTATACACCCGCACCAAACCATGTCAAGCTTTATTGATTTTGTTCAAAAAAGCTCAAAAAAGCTATTCTTTTGGCTTTATAATCTCAATCCCGCCCATATATGTTCGCAGAACTTCGGGGATTTTTACGGAACCATCTTTTTGCTGAAAGTTTTCCAGAATCGCAATAAAAGTTCGCGGCGAAGCTAGTGCCGTATTGTTTAATAAATACGCGAATTTGGTCTGGCCGTCTTTGGTTTTATAGCGCACGTTCAGCCGCCGAGATTGCCAATCCAAAAAATTACTGGCCGAACCGGTCTCGCCCCAACGCGCCAATCCCGGCAACCAAGCCTCAATGTCAAATGCCCGGTATTTTCCCGGACTCATATCACCCGTGCAAATTTTAAGCAAGCGATATGGTAAACCCAAATCTTCATGTAGCTCACGACTTATTCCAACCATCTCGTCTTGCAATTTATTTGCCTCGTCAATATCAACTTTAGCAAAAATCACTTGTTCAACTTTCATAAACTCATGAACGCGGTAAATGCCCTTGGTATCTTTTCCATAAGAACCAATTTCACTGCGATAACATTGACTGAAACCGCAAAAACGTATTGGTAAATCTGCTTCTTTTAAAACTTCGCCCGAATAATATGCCAAGAGCGACGGCTCGGCCGTACCCACCAAAAATTTCTTTTCTTTACTTTGTGAACCATCGGCTTCTTTGTCTTTGTTGGCTACTTGATAAATTTCGTCTTTGTCGCCGTCATATTCTTTGCCACTAAAATAGCCGCTGCCAAATAGAGCAAATTCGCGAACCAGCGTTGGCACAATCATCGGCGCATAACCCTTTGCCACCATTTTGTTTAATGCATAAAGCATCATCGCCATCACCAACTGAGCTCCTTCATTTTTTAAATAATACCCGCGGTATCCCCCGACTTTCGCGCCCCGCTCCAAGTCTAAAATATCCAAATCTTTGCCAAGCTGAATATGATTTTTAGGTTCAAAATCAAATTTGGGAATTTCGCCCCAGGTTAAAGCCTCAACATTATCGTCAGCATTTTTTCCAACGGGTGTATCGCTTGATGGCACAGTTGGAACCTTAAGCATCAACTCTTCGTACTGCACATCTATTTCTTTTAGCTCGATGTCTAAAGTTTTCTGCTCTTCTTTCAGTTTTTTTGCTTCGTCAATGTTTTCCCGACCAAGTTTTTTCTGTTGAGCCCTGGCGTTTTCAATTTTAGTAATCAGCTCCCGTCGCGTTTCATCCAATGATAAAAGCCGCTCAACATCAAGATTGATATTTTTATTTTTTATCGCCTCTTTCACCGCTTCTTTATTCTCCCTGATAAATTTTATGTCTAGCATATATTTATGCTTATTTTAACACCTTTTATCATATCAATATTTTAAATTGTTGTCTAATAAAAATTAATCAACATTGACATTTTTTTAGTTAAAAACTAAAATATAATCACCAGATAAACACGGCGACGAAGCGGCCTAACCACCCGCCAAGCCGACGCCAGGCGCCAGCGACCAAAGGCGCGCAAAGTGCCCAGAAATTATGGGAAGCTGAGTGGAACCATCCCGAGCGTAGTCGAGGGATCTCAGCATCAAATAATTTTTGGGCAATTTTATTTAAAATTTATTCTAATTTTAAGTCATCGCAAGAATTAATTCTTGCGATGACAAAATATTAAATAATAAAAACATGGAAAACAAATTAGATGTTCTCCGTCACTCAATCTCTCACGTTTTGGCCGCCGCCGTTATTGAAATGTTTCCCGAGGCTAAATTTGCTATCGGCCCAAGCATTGAAAATGGTTTTTATTATGACTTCGATTTGCCACGCAATCTGACGCCGGAAGACTTGCCGTTACTGGAGGAAAAAATGCGGGCAATCATCAAGGCCAATCATCCATTTGAAAAAACCGAGGTTGATACTCAGGAAGCTAAAAAGCTTTTTAAAAAAGCCGACCAACCGTATAAAGTGGAGCTAATTGATGATTTGGTTAAAGAAGAAAAAGCCAAGAAAGTGATGCTTTATACCACCGGCCCCTTTATAGATCTCTGCGCCGGTCCGCACATTGACTCAACCAAAGAAATTGATCCTGAGGCTTTTAAGCTGACTAAAATTGCTGGCGCTTATTGGCGGGGTGATGAAAAAAATAAAATGCTCCAGCGAATTTACGGCACAGCGTGGGAAAGCAAAATTCAGCTTGATGAATATCTGAAGAAAATTGAAGAAGCGGAAAAACGCGACCATCGAAAAATCGGCAAAGAGTTGGAATTGTTTATCATCGACCAAATTGTCGGTGCAGGGCTCGCCATGTGGCAACCCAAGGGCGCGCTACTTTGGCGAATTATGGAAGACTTTTGGTACCAAGAACATTTAAAAAATGGCTACGAACTTGTCCGCACGCCCCATATTGGTTCACGGCAACTTTGGGAAATTTCAGGCCACTGGGGATTTTACGCCGACAGCATGTATCCAGTCCTGGAAGTCGGACAAAGCCTAGGCGATGTTAAAGCTGGTAAGAAACCTGGAGCCAAAGAAGAGTATCTACTCAAGCCAATGAACTGTCCTTTTCATGTTTTAATTTATAATTCCCATCTTCACAGTTATCGCGAGTTGCCTCTGCGCTGGGCCGAATCAGCTACGGTTTATCGCTATGAAAAATCCGGTGAACTTTCGGGACTCACGCGTGTCCGCGGATTTACCCAAGACGATGCCCACATTATTTGCACTAAATCTCAAGTTAAAGACGAACTAAAAAAAGTTATCGACTTTATTCTGCATATGCTTGGAACTTTTGGTTTCAAAGAATACGCAATCTACCTCTCTCTGCGTGATCAAAAAAACAAAACCAAATATGCCGGCAATGACGAAGGGTGGAACTTTACTGAAAAAGTTTTAGAAGAAGCGGCTAAGGAAAAAAATCTTTCCTATGAAATAGAAGAGGGCGAAGCTGCGTTTTATGGCCCTAAATTAGATTTTAAAATAAAAGACTGTTTGGGCCGTCAGTGGCAATGTTCAACGCTACAGTTCGACTTTAATTTGCCTGAACAATTTAAAATGACCTTTATTAATGAAAAAGGAGAAAAGGAACAGCCTTATATGCTACACCGGGCGCTCTTTGGCTCTTTTGAAAGGTTCATTGGGGTTTTAATAGAACACTACGCCGGCGCCTTTCCGGTGTGGCTTTCCCCCGAACAAGTCTGGGTTTTGCCGATTGCTTCGCGCCATGAAGAATATGCCCAAAAAGTTGCCGAGCAACTAAAAGCTAAAAATATCCGCGTTAAAGTCAAGGCAGACAGCGAAACTATCGGCAAAAAGATTCGCGAAGGCGAACAGCAGAAAATTCCCTATCTTTTAATCGTCGGCGATAAAGAAATTGAAGCCGCCACTGTGGCCGTGCGTCAAAGGAGCAAAGGGGATTTGGGCCCAATGAAAACAGAAAAGTTTATTGAGAAAATATCCCAAGAAATAAAAGAAAAAAAATAAAAGCCTGTCTCTTTCCAGAAAAACAGGCTGGTTTTATTTTTTCTACTATTTACATTTTCTAGTCGTTACTGCTTCTTTCACTAGCAATACCAATTATATCTCGGCACGCTTTCTATCAATTTATCCAAGTCACAAAACAGACAACGCAAATATGTATTTCTTTCCAACAAATGCCTCCAGTGATAAAAAGTTGGTTGTTGCTGACCCTCATAACCCTCAATCTCAACACAAGTACGCTTTAACGCCAGCTTGCCACATTTCGGGCAAAAGTCAAATTTTTTGAAAAAGATAAAAGATACCACAACGGCCACCATAATCCCCACAATAGATAAAATCATTATTAATTCTTTCATATTGTCTCCTCTTTCCTATCTCTCTTGTTTTTAATTTTCTATCCTTTTTTTGCTTAACTAAGGCTGAAGCAATCCGTATATATACTATACTAAAGATATTGGATTTGTCAAGCTATATGACTTTTCTAAAAAAATCATGGCCATTTAAAAAATCCCCCGCATTTTGCGGGGGATTTTAAGTTTCTATAATTTCAGTTTCACTTCTAGCTCTTTCTCCAACCGCTCAAAAATTTTCTTCCTAATTTCCTGTGTTTGCTCGGAAGAAATTTGTTTGGCTGTATCCAAATATTCAATTGCCAACGTTAAAAAGTTTTTATAGATACCCTTAAAGCCAAGCTTCAAAATCCGGCTATCGCTATCCAAAATAATCTTTTCAATTTGCGAATAAGTTGCCTCGCCGCTTAGCGGAATAACAAAAGTTAAGTCTTCCTTAATTGAGTTAAAACTACAAAGTGGTTTATAGGTTTTTACGGCCGTCGCTTTTTTAACTAATTCCTCAAAATCAAGCTCTGCCGTCAAAACATTACCTCCTTGTTCTTGAATCTCAAAATCAACACAATCTTTTATACTAATTTCTTTTTGCAGCGCCTCAATAATGCCTTTAAATTCTAAAAATTCCACCCCCTTAACAGCTAACCCCAACCTCAACGGCTGCGCCGGCAATTCATTTTTCGAAGACTCGCCCGCTAACGCCTGAGCGTAGCGATGGCGAGCGGGCAAATAAACACTCGCCAGCTCAAAAACTTTAATTTTATCACTATAACTCAGATTTTTTTCTATAACTCCCAAGAGTTGTGGCAAAAGAGAAGTTCGAAAATATTTAAATTCCTCGGTCAATGGATTGGCTATTTTTAGCGCCCCCTCGCCCGCCAGATCTTCGCGCGTTGCCGAATTTGTATAACATTCAAAAAATCCCTGATGCTTTAAAAAGTTTTTAGCTTCGTCTTCCAGAAAAAATAATTTCTGGTCAGCGCTTTTTGGCAAATCCCCGGTTAATAATTTATTGGGTAATTTATAATACCCGTAAAACCGGATAACTTCTTCGGCCAAATCTTCGGGCAAATCAATGTCGTCATGGCGCCAAGAAGGCACTTTAACTTTTTGATCCGACAATTCAAAACCCAGTCCCTGTAAAATTTCATCCACTTCTTTTTTATCTATCTCAATTCCCGCCACCAAATTTATTTTTTCATAATCAACCAAAACTTCTTTAGTTTTATATTCAACATTCAAAATATCAATTAATTTTGAAGCTTCTTTGGCATTGGCATATTGCTTCATTAAATCGGCCGCTTCACGCAGCGCCGGAATGACTCCCTCAAAATCAATCCCCTTTTCAAAACGCAACGCGGCTTCGGTCCGATGCCCCAACGCCATTGAAGATTTGCGAATTTTTACGGGATCATAAACCTGGACGAACAATAAAACACGCTTAGTGTTGGCATCCACCTCGCTATTTTGCGCGCCCATAATACCGCATAGGTCAATTAACCGCCCCTCGCCATCTTCAATCACAATCACGCCTTCGGGCAACTGGCGCTCTTCGCCATCCAGCGTCACCAATTTTTCACCCTTTCTAGATTCCCGCACAATCATTTTAGCACCTTTAATTTTATCGTAATCAAAAGCATGCATCGGCTGGCCCTTATCAAACATTAAATAATTTGTAATATCAATAATGTTGTTCAGCGGCCGCTGTCCCACTGCTTCCAGTCTTTGTTTTATAAAATCAGGTGATTCTTTAATTTGCACTTCTTCCAAGATTAAAGCGGAAAAACGCGGCACCAAAGATTTATCGGCTATTTGAACATCCAATTTTAATTTATCATTTTCGTTTATTTTTTTATTTTCTCCCTCTTGCCAATCAGCCTTAAAACCAAGTCTCGGCAAAAGAACCCGAAGCTCGCGCGCAATTCCCAAAACCGAAAGAGCATCCCCGCGATTGGGCGTAATTTCAATTTCGTAAACCGACTCGCCGGAAGTTGTCTCAATAATTTTTTCCACCGAAAAAGCGTGCAGAGATAAAGCATTAGCAATATCCGCCGGCTTTGCGTCGGTTTTAATGTAGTCATTCAACCAATTTTGCGGAACTAAAATGTTCATTATTGAAAAAATTATCAATTACCAATTTACAATATCCAATGAATAATCAATTAACCAATTATCAATTGAAAATTTAAACATTGAAAATTCAATGAAAATTGATTGTTGAAAATTGAAAATTAACTCAGAATTGCTCCAAAAATCTCAAATCATTATTAAATAAATACCGGATATCATCAATTTTTGTGCCACTTTTCATCATGTAGGTTCGCTCAACTCCCCAGCCAAAAGCAAAACCGGTGTAAATTTCCGGGTCAATACCGCCATATTTTAAAACATTAGGATGCACCATCCCGGCTCCGCCCAGCTCCATCCAACCGCTCTTACAAAGCTTGCAACCATTACCCAAACATAAACCGCAATTTATATCCACCTCAAAACTTGGCTCGGTAAAACGAAAATCATGAGGCCGCAGACGAATTTCCCGGCCCGGCCCAAAAAAGTTCTTGGCAAAATAATCCAGCGTGCCCTTTAAATGAGAAATGTTAATTCCTTTGTCCACAGCCAAGCCTTCAAATTGAAAAAAGGTTTGCAAGTGCCTGATATCTTCCTGCCGCCGGCCGCAGCGCGAAATGCCCAGCATCCGAATTGGCAATTCACCCTTTAGCATTTCGTGCACCTGACCATTAGAGGTATGTGGCGTAATTACTAGGCGGCCATATTTTTTATCGGCTGGTTCGTCAACAAAAAAAGTTTCCCATTCATCCCGCGCCGGATGCGTGGCCGGAATATTCAAAGCTTCAAAAGCAAACCACTCCCAGTCAATTTCCGGATGCCTCACGCGAACAAAACCAAGCGGCTTGAAAATTTCCACAATCTCCCGAATCGCCTGCGTGATAATGTGTAGGTGTCCTGTTTCAATTTCTTTCCCCGGCAGTGTCTTTAAAAATTTATCCAATGACGATTCTGCTTTTTTGTCTAAAAACTTTTCTTGGAGACCAGCAATTTCCAATTCCATTTCGCCCTTCAATTCATTTATTTTTTTGCCAAATTCTTTTTTCTCCTCCGCTCCCAATTTAGCAAAGGCCTCAAAAAGCCGGGCAATTTTGCCTTTCTTGCCGGCATATTTTTGGCGCAACTGCTCAAAATCAGCCACCGAAGAAATCTTCTTGGCATCATCCTTAAACTCGCTGATTAAATTTTTTAATTCTTTCAAATCCATCTTTCAATTTAAGACTTGCGATGTCCAAAAATTACAATGCGCCAATATCAGGACATCGCAAGTCAAAAGATTAAATTTTTCCTCCTTAAAATTATATCAACCAAAATGCCCCTTGTCCATTATCGCGCACCTACCGCTTCTTTTGTCATTCTGAGGAGTGTAGTGATTAAACGCTTTTTATTGCTATGAGAGAGGCTATTACTTTCCGAAACGCTCAGCCTTACGAGCAAGCATGGTTCCGCCCCGGACGAAGAGTGAGCAAAACTGGCGAGTAAAATTTCTATGCTGGGAAAATTTTAAATTTTCGGAAGTAATAACCAAACGAACTTTGTAAAATAAAATTTGACAAAGTTTAAAGTCTCCGTCTATAATGAAGCTATTACAAGCTAATCAAAAATATATGATACACCTTGAGCTTCGTAAATTAGGCCTTAAAGAAAAAGAAGTCAGCGTATATTTAGCCGCTCTGGAGTTGGGTTTTAGCTCGGTCCAAAACATTGCCAAAAAGGCCGGGATTTCCCGCCCAACCGCCTACGAAATTATCAAAGAACTAATCGGCAAGGGATTAATGAAAGAGATAAGACGCCAGGGAACAACCCAAGGGAAAAGAACTTTTTTTGCGGCCGAGTCTCCCGACAATTTGCTCGGTCTTTTGCGGGTTCAGAAACGCGAGATAGAAGAAAAAGAGCGGGAGTTTGTCCGCATCATCTCTGCCCTGCGTACCAAGTACAATATCGCCGGCCAAGGCGAAATCCGGGAAGTTGAAGGAAAAAATGAAATAAAGTTTTTACTGGATGAGTTTTCCCAAAGCCAAACTGAAAATATTTATTTTATCGGCGCAGATCAAAACGCTTTAAAGCTCTGGCGAGATAAACTGCCGGAAATAAAAAAGCGCCTTGGCGAAATAAAATTAAAAGTAATTAAAAAAGACATTCCGGGAAGCTTGATAATTTACGATAAAATAATTTACCTTGTCTCCCCCGACAAAGCGCTTCTGATTGAAAATAAATTCATTATCGGATTAATAAAGTCTCTACTCTAAAAAACTAATCAAATAAAAAAACACCGCAAAATAGGTGTTTTTTTATTTTTATATTTTACTCTATGATCCCCATAGCTATTTTTACTTCCGACAGAGTTTGAGCTGCGATTGGTTGAATTTTTTTGGCGCCATCGCGTAAAATTTTTAACACCTCGTCATCCTTCAGCGCATTATATTTTTCCTGAAAAGGCTTTAAAAAATCCACCACCACTTCTGCCAAGTCCTTTTTAAATTCTGCGTAGCCCTTCTCCCGATACCCTTCTTCAATTTCCACCACTGACCTGCTCGTTAACAGAGAATAGATCATTAATAAATTAGAAAGCGCTGGCTTATCCGGGCCATACTCAATTTTTTTACCCGAGTCTGTCACCGCTTTTTTAATTTTTTCTCGTACCTCATCGGGCGAATCAGTTAAAGCAATGTAATTATAATGACTGGCTGCGCTCTTAGACATTTTTTTGTCCGAATCGTCCAGCCCCATAATTCGTGCACCTTCTTTGCGCACCATAGGCTTTGGGATGACAAAAACTTCACCAAAACGGGTATTGAATCGCTGGGCCAAACTTCGTGCCAGCTCAATATGCTGCACTTGATCTTCCCCTACTGGCACTACCGCCGCTTTATATAATAAAATATCAGCCGCCATTAAAACCGGGTAGTCAAACAATCCCATACTAATATCACTTCTGCGTTCTTTGGCTTTGTCCTTAAACTGCGTCATCCGTTCAAGCTCAGGAATGCGCGTTATAGTATTTAACAGCCAACAAAGCTCCGCGTGTTCTTTAACATGCGACTGCACAAAGATAGTAGATTTTTGCGGATCAATTCCCGCGGCCAAATAAATCTTGGCCACTTCAATGGTTTTTTTCAGTAATTCTTTTGGGTCTTGCGGCACAGTGATAGCATGTAAATCAACTACGCAAAAAATACATTGAAAATCATTTTGCAGATCCAACCAGTTTTTTATCGCCCCCAAATAATTGCCAATATGCAACACGCCGCTTGGCTGAACCCCTGAAAATATTGTTTCTTTTTCCATGGTTTAATTTTAGTTTAAATAGCCTATTTGGTCAATTTTAGAATGGCCTCAAAATCATCCTCCGCTGCCGCTTTAACGCGGTGCGCAAAGCCGCATCGCCGGCATTTATAATAAATAATATTTTCTCCACTTTTAACTTCCACGCCCACCGGTTCCATCAGCCCGCCGCACTTAGCCGCCCGGTCGCCCGGATTAACATCCACGTGCTGCGACCACAAACAATTTGGGCAATGGTCGGTGTAGCCACTCCCCACAACTTTTGTCCCGCATTTGGCGCAAATAAAGTTTTCAATTTTCCGCTGGAATTTTTTGGATTGCATATTTTGATATCCGATGTCCCCAATATTGAGCATTTTGAGCTCAGGACATCGGATATCAAAATATTAAATTCAATTCTATGATTTGCGATGTCCAAAAATTCAGGACTCTTCAATATCGGGACATCGCAAGTAAGCTACAAACAAATTGCAAAAATGCCTTCTTTGGGCTATATTTAAATTAATAAAATCCTTATCATAAAATAACATGAAACAATCACTTTTAGCTACCAAGACCTTGCGCGAAGCGCCAAAAGATGAAGAAAGCTGTAATGCGATTTTGCTAACCCGCGCCGGCTTTATTGATAAGCTTGCCGCCGGAATCTATACTTTTTTACCCTTGGGGCTCCGCGCCTTGCGCAAAATTGAAAATATTATCCGCGAAGAAATGAACGCCATCGGCGGACAGGAGATTTTAATGCCGGCTCTGCACCCCAAAGAAAACTGGGTCAAAACTGGCCGATGGGAATCCTTAGATGTCTTGTTTAAATTGAAGGGCATGGGCGAGCGAGACTATGCACTCGGCTCCACGCACGAAGAGGTCGTCGCACCCTTAGCCAAGAAGATGGTTTTATCATACAAAGACTTGCCCTTCGCTTTATTTCAAGTCCAAACTAAGTTCCGAAACGAAGCACGCGCCAAATCCGGACTCCTGCGCGGCCGCGAATTTTCCATGAAAGATCTTTACTCTTTTCACGCCAGCCAAGAAGATTTAGACAATTATTATCAGCAAGCCACCTCAGCTTATTTTAAAATTTTTGAGCGTTGCAGCTTGGGAGAAAAAACTTATCTAACGGCCGCCAGCGGCGGTTCTTTTTCCAAATATTCGCACGAGTTCCAAACAGTTTCCCAGGCCGGAGAAGATACAATTTTTGTCTGCACAAGTTGCAAAAAAATGGCCATCAATAAAGAAATTAAAAACGAAACAGAAGCTTGCCCAGCTTGCAGCGGTCTGGGCTTTGAAGAGGTTAAGGCGATTGAAGTTGGCAACATCTTTAAGCTCGGCACCAAATATTCAGAGCCCTTTGATTTGAAATTCAAAGATCAAAACGGCCAAGAGCAAAATGTTATTATGGGTTGCTACGGCATTGGACCGGGCCGCGTTATGGGCACCATTGTTGAAACGCACCACGACGATAAAGGAATTATCTGGCCGGAAGAAGTAGCGCCTTATAAATATCATCTGCTTGCTCTTGGAGAAAGTGAGGCGGTCAAAAAAGAAGCTAACGCGCTTTATGAAAAATTAACCAAAGAAAATATTGAAGTTTTATTTGACGATCGCGAATTGCCCGCCGGCGAAAAATTCGCCGAAGCGGATTTAATTGGTATTCCCTACCGCTTGGTAGTTTCTGAAAAAACTTTAGCTAAAAAATCTGTTGAATTAAAAAAACGAAACAGCAAAGACACAGAACTGATTGATTTGGACAAAATCGCTAAAGAGCTGAAATAAAAATTGAGCATTCAAAAACCCCGCTCAGGCGGGGTTTTTTATTTATGGACTTGCGCCAGGAATTTGTAAGAATTGAGATGCTCCCCCGCCAACGATTGCAAATAGTTTAGCCGCTGCGCCAAATGAATCTTGCCGCGCCGGTCAGGCTTGGGATGCCCTAAAAATTCTACCAGCTTGTCTTCAAACGCCAGCCGGATTTTAGGCAAATCGTTTCGTTTTTGATTTAAAACTTCAAAAACCCGCGCAGTTAGCCGCCACAGATTATCATCATATTCGGGCGCGACCACCAGTTTATCAATGAGTTCGGAAAAATAATAAGCGTAGGCTAGCGCCGATAAATTTTGGTGTAAAAATGAATAACTATTTATCATTTCCACGTCCGTCACGATATCAATGGTTTTGCTTTTAGCCAGCAAAAACTGCCCACGCGTAAACGGCTCCAGCAACCCCCGCAATTTTGATTCTTTTTTCCGAGCCGAAATTGCCCGCACAGAAATTTTGCCATAACCACGAGTATAAACAAAAAGCAGCCGATCAAGCTCTCCCAGATCTGCTGCTTTAATAATAATTCCTTCAGTTTTGTAAATGGAAACCTTGTTCATATTTCTATTTCTCCGCGGCCTCGGGCAAGCCATGAGCGAAGGGCGGCGTCTCGCCACCAGGCGAGACAGGGATGGAGTGGGTGCCCGAGAGCGAATAGCTTACCCGAGGCCGCCACGAATCTCTATTTCTTCACCTTAATGCCCAATCTTAATTTCCCCTCTTCCAGTTTTATTTCTTTTTCCAGCAAATATTTATCCTTTTTATCGTAAGCTAAAATTTCCTTGGCTAAGCTTTCCATTTTAATATATTCGTCAAAATTAGAAAATAAATCTTTAATAATTTTTTCAGTAGAGACCCAGGCCACAAAAATTGCATCTTTGCGCGAGAGATTCGCCTCTTTTCTCATATCCTGCAAAGAACGCACAATTTCCCGCGCCAAACCCTCAGTTTTTAATTCTTTGTTAATTTTAGTGTCCAGCTTAATTTCCCCACCTTTTAAATTCTCATCAAAAATCACAGCCTTAACATTGACTTCATCCTTGATCAACTCAAGGAACTCTTTGTCCCGCGACAAGGCTTGATTCTTTATTTTTAAAGCGCCCAGTGGCTGCCTAACCTTAATGCCAGCGCTAGCCCGTTGCGCCAAAGCCTGCGCTACCACCTGCCGAAGCCCGGTCATTTTTTCTTCTAAATTTTTATTAATCAATTTTTTATCCAGCTCCGGCCAATCACAAAGATGAACCGACTCAGCCATCCGTATTTTTTTAAGACCCAAATAAATCTCTTCCGCCAAGAACGGAATAAATGGCGCGACCAGCTTAGACAGGGTCAACAACACCAAATATAAAGTTTGTGCTGCTTCATTTTTCTCGCTTGGATTTTCCGGCTTTTGAAACCGCCGGCGGGAACGGCGAACATACCAATTGGAAAGATTGTCCACAAAAATTTCAACAGCTCGAGCAGCCCCAACTACATCATATTTTTCCAAGCAATCAGTCGCGCTTTCAATCAATGAATTAGTTAGCGAAATAATCCACTTATCCAAAATATTTTTGGGAACAAAAGATCGCTGAGGTTTGAAGTTTTTATCAGTATATGTTTTGAAAAAGATAAACGTATTAAATAATGTTCCAAAAAACCGATTATATTTATCCTTAATATCCTTAAGATCAAAACGCTTGGGGTCGCCAGCCTGATTCACAGTGTAAAGATACCAGCGAACAGTATCCGCGCCATACTGATCAATAACATCCATTGGCTTCACTACATTCCCTTTAGACTTGCTCATTTTTTGTCCCTTGGCATCCAAAACATGACCCAGGGAAATTACGTTTTTATACGCCGGCCCTCGATCAAGCAAGGTTGAAACCGCCAGTAACGTATAAAACCAACCGCGAGTCTGGTCAATTGCCTCGGAAATAAATTCGGCCGGGAAAGCCTCCCCATCGTCAATTTTATTTTTATTTTCAAACGGATAATGCCATTGGGCGTATGGCATTGAGCCGGAATCAAACCAACAATCAGCAACCGCCAACACGCGAGACATTTTACCGCCGCATTTTGAACATTCAAAAGTAATCCCATCAATAAAAGGACGATGCAGGTCTTTCAATTTTTTATTCAGATCTTTAACGCTCCCGACCACTTTGATGTCCTGACATTTTTCGCATTCCCAAATTGGCAACGGCGTTCCCCAAAACCGGTCACGAGAAAGATTCCAGTCTTTAACATCTTTCAGCCACTCGCCAAATCGCCCGTGTTTTAAATAATCCGGAACCCAATTTATCTGATTATTATTAGCCAACAACTGATCCCGAAGCTGTGTCATCTTTATAAACCAGGAAGTTTTAGCTATATAAAGCAACGGCGTTTCGCACCGCCAACAGAAAGGATAATCATGCTCATACATCTCTTCTCTAAAAAGTAATTTACGTTTTTTTAAATCAATGATAATTTCCGGATCGGCGTCTTTAACAAATTTATTCTGCCACAGGCCAACTTCTTCGGTAAATTTTCCTTCTTCGGTGACCGTCACTAAAATCGGCAGATCATTTGCCTTGCCTGCCTCCATGTCTTCAATACCAAAACCCGGCGCAATGTGCACAATTCCTGTCCCGTCAGCCACTGACACAAAATCAGCTGAGATAACCCGATAACCCGGTTTTTCTAATTTCATTTCGTAAAGCGGCTCATATTCCCGACCCACCAGCGTACCGCCCAAAAACTCGCTTTCAATTTCCCATTCGCCCTCTTTGTCCAAAGAACTTAGCCGGTCTTTGGCTAGAATATACTTATGATCACCAACCCTAACTTTTACGTACGTGATATTTTCACCAACCGCAATCGCCACATTGGCCGGTAGCGTCCAGGGAGTTGTTGTCCAGACCAGAAAGAAAGAAAGCGGCTCGGCTTTAATTGGCAATTTAAAATAAATCGAATTTTCTTTTATATTCCTATAACCCTGCGCTAATTCATGCGAAGACAGAGCGGTTCCGCAGCGAGTGCAAAAAGGCACAACCTTATAATCTTTATACAAAAGACCCTTGTCCCAAACTTGTTTTAGAATCCACCATAAAGTTTCAATATATTTATTTTCATAAGTGACATAGGGATTTTTCATGTCTACCCAGAAAGCAATCCGCTCGGTCATCTTTTCCCAGTCACTCTTAAACCGCCAAACGCTTTCTCGGCATTTTTTATTAAATTTAGCGATGCCGTATTTTTCAATATCTTTTCTGCTTTTGAGCCCCAACTCCTTTTCTACTTGAATTTCCACCGGCAAGCCATGTGTATCCCAACCGGCCTTGCGATCAACTAAAAAACCCCGCATTGTTTTATAGCGCGGCAAAACATCCTTAAAGGCTCGCGCCTCAACATGATGAATGCCAGGTTGGCCGTTAGCTGTTGGAGGCCCCTCAAAAAAGACAAATCTTTTTTTGCCTTTTCTTAATTTCAAACTTTTTTCAAAAATCCTTTTCTTACTCCAAAACTTAAGGATTTTTAGCTCAATTTGCGGTAAATTCATACTTCTTCATAATAGCTTAAATGAGCCAAAAAGTAAACCCCATTAAAGCCCTGCTTTTTTACGGGGTCAAAAAAAGGTATAATAAAATAAGACTAAAAAGGCTCTAAATAAAGGCCGTTTCCCTCTATGCAAGAATCGTATTTATACGAAAAATTAGGCCAAAACAGGGTCAAATGCCAAACCTGCAATCATAACTGCCTTCTTGCACCCGGCCAGTCCGGACTTTGCGGTGTGCGTCAAAACCAAGCTGGTGTTTTGATGGTTTCCAATTACGGCCAGGCCATTGCCGCCAACGTTGACCCCATCGAGAAAAAACCGCTTTACCATTTTTTACCCGGCACCCAAACTTTTTCCTTTGCCGCCGCCGGCTGTAATTTTAAATGCGCCAATTGCCAAAACTGGCAGATTTCCCAGTCGACTAAAAACACAAACCTGTCCGAAAATAAAATTACTAATTTTGGTTTTGCCCTGCCGTCGGCCAAAATTATTGATCAAGCAAAAACCGCCAATTGCCCCAGCATTTCTTATACCTACACCGAGCCAACTATTTTTTTGGAATACGCGCTGGATACTATGAAGCTAGCCAAAGAAGCTGGTCTAAAAAATATTTGGGTTTCCAACGGCTTTATGAGCCAAGAAGCCTTAAAATTAATTATCCCCTACCTTGATGCTATTAATGTTGACCTAAAATCTTTTGATGAAAATTTTTACCAAAAAATTTGCGGCGCAAAATTAAAACCTGTTCTGGAAAATTTAAAAAGTTTAAAAAAAGCCGGGGTTTGGGTGGAAATTACGACGCTCATTATTCCCACGCTGTCTGATTCGGAAAAAATGCTGGCAAAAATTGCTAAGTTTATTAAAGAAAAAATTGGAACTGAAACACCTTGGCACTTGAGCCAATTTTCCGGCGTAATTTCTTGGCAGCTACAAAATCTGCCACCAACACCAAAAAATATTATTGAACGCGCCTGTTGCCTTGGCCGAGAAGCCGGCCTGTATTATGTTTACGCCGGCAATATCCAGTCAAAATGGAATAATACTTTTTGTCCGCAGTGCCGACTTTTGAATATCGAACGAAGTGGCTTCTCCATAAAACGCAAGGACAAAAAAGGCCGGTGCTACACTTGCAACACCGACCTGGATATTATATAACTTTTCGAATCAAAGATGGCGCATAAATTAGGCAGACGGCAACTGCTTTTTTTTGCTGAAAACAAAGATATATAAAATTTCCAATATGCCCAAAGTGTTAATTACCAAAAGCGCAATAAACCACCACTTGTGATCGCTTTTAGCCGCTTTCCACAAGGCCACTCCCTTCCAGGGCAGAGTCCAGGCAATGGCTAAAAAGATAACCCAGGTATTTTGAAGTATAAATTGTTGCATAATTTATTTTATCGTTTAATTACTTACTCGACCTTTCACAAAAACACAATCCACGACATTCTCACATTCTCAAGAATGTGAGAATGTCGTTTTAAATTCTTGGGTTAGGCGCCGAGGAATTTTAAGGCGTCGTAGATTAAAAACGCCGGCCAGACCAGCGCCTTAAGAAAGCCGACCACCCCCGGCCAAAAGCCAACCGAGGCCGAAATATAGTACACCGCCGCGCCGACGAGCCCCAGGCCATAAACCGCGCCCGAAGCCCCGCACCCGCATTTGTTGTCTTTGCACATCATAGTTTTTTAATTAATTATTAATTTTTTATCTTTTGAAGGCCTTGCCTACCAGATACCGGGCACGAGGCGATAACGCACTTTGGCGCAATATGCGCCGTAGCCCGGCAAATCGCGCCGCAAAAATTTCTCCTCGTCCAGCGTCCGGATAATAATGGCCACAACCACCGGAATCATGAGCAACAACGCCCAAAAAGAGCCCAGAGCCAGAGGCGTGAATAAAAACATCGGGACAAGGCCGGAGTACATGGGATGGCGCACAATGGCGTAGGGCCCGCTGTCAATCACCTTCTGCCCCTCAAATATCTCCACGGTGCGGCCGGCAAAAACATTCTCCCTGAAAGCCAGAAAGACCAAAAAGTAGCTAGCCAGAATCATAACATTGGACGCGATAATCAGCCACCAAGGCGCCCCCGACCAGCCAAAGCGCCAGTCGAGTCCCGGCATTAAAAATCCTATCGAGAAAAACAAGTCTGCGGTCTTAACGATGGCTTTTTGCTTAACTTCTTTTTCCTTGAATTTCATCCGCCGCTCCAGAAATTCCGGCGACCGCTTAAGAAAATACATGACAACAAAAAACGCCGGGGCGATTATCACGGCGCAATACACCCACCCCGGCCAGTATTTAAACGAACCGGCTGTCAGCATCAGGATGGCCGCCAGCACCACAAAGGCCAGCGGAAACAACAGAAAGATCTTTATCTTCAGATTTTTCAAATCTTTTGGACCCATATTTTTTATTTCTTATTTAATTTTTACATTCTGACATTCTGCAGAATGTCAGAATGTCATATTAATCACCTGCGGGTGAAATTTGGGTGGTTTTTTCAGGTGGGGTTATTTTTATCTCCCCCGCCGAGAGAATTCAGTCAGTCAGAGTGCGTGAGCCTTGCCCTTTTAGCCCTGTTTTCTGCAACTATTGACAACCCACCAACCGACATGATAAGCTTTAAATACTAAACGTGGAACGGATATTTCGCATGTCCGTTCTTTTTTTATTTTCTCTCAAACTTTATACGGCTTTCCAAGCGCACAAAATCTCTGAAATTACCGCCGGCGAACTTTTTAATTTCTCCGGCTGTTCTGGCGCCTCTCGCCAAAACAATAATCTCTTTTCCCGTGTTTCTTAGGTATTTTAAAACCGGCAAAAAATCACCGTCGCCCGACAAAATAACAGCCCGCTCAAAATTGTCTTTTTCTTTCATTAAATAAAAAGCCATGTCCACGTCGCAATTGGCCTTTCTTTTTGTCGTGCCGTCATCCTGGTCGTAAAGCTTAACTGGCTTAAGATATAAATTATAACCAAATTCATCTAATTTTATATAAAATCGCACCCTCTGCAAATGACGCCCAATAAGCAATAACTCGGCTTCGTTCAGCCTGCTCCCTATATTCTTAATAACGCTCATTAGATATTTTTCCAGCTCTTTAACGGGCACTGTTTCGTTTTGTAAGTAGTCAAAGTCAAAATCATATATTTCCACACCACCAAAATACAAGACGTGGCTTACGCCATATTTCTCTTTTAAATAATGCAGAAGTTTTTTATAGTCTATTTTCCAACCTAAATTCTTCTCTCCGCCGTAAAAAAGATTGGAAGCATCGACAAAGGCAAAAGTTTTCATATCTTTATTTTAATCTATTCTCAAGAACTTGAGAATATGAGAATAACTGCATTTACCCATTCGTACGAATAAGACAATACACCGCGGATAAAATTTGGGTGGTTTTTTCAGGTGGGGTTATTTTTTATCTCCCCCGCCGAGAGAGTTCAGGCAATCTGGCTGCGTGAGTTTTTATAATTTTCCACTAAAAGCCTTATGAAGAATGGCTTGCTCGAGGGCAACCAGATCCGATTCGGTCTTTTTTTGATACTCCTGAAGCTGGCGGATTTTTTCCGACAACTTATCCAACCGCGCAACAATCTTTTTTTGTTCGGTGAAAGATGGAAGTAAAATTTTAATGCTATAAATTTGATTCCGATTAATTCCAGGTTTTACGCCTGCTGCATACTGTGGAAAATTTAAAAATTTAAAAAGATGGTAAGCAAAACCGATATTATATTTTTTATCTTCAACTACAAAATATGTTACATCTGTTGGCCAGTATTTCCCCGCCGCCCGAGTCACCTCTCCTGCCGAACCCTTACGACCAACAATAATTCCATCTCCTTCGACTAGATATTTATTACTTCTCCCCAACTCACCATTAGCACCATAAACTATATATTTCCCAGCTTCTGAACGTTCTAATCTCGACAGTCCTTTGCCGTAGTTAAAAACAAATACATCGCCTAATTCTTTTTCTTCCCATCCCTTCTTTTTTCCTTCCTCAAAAATTTTATGCAGTTCGGCGGAGAGAAGATTATCGGCGTTTTCTTGCACTTCGGCGCGAAGCTTTTTCGCTTCATTTATTTTCACCAGCACCTTTTCCAGTTTTGCCACAATCTTCCTCTGCTCCCCAATCGGCGGAAGTAGAATTTCCAAATTTTTAAACAGCGTAAAATCGAGATGCGGAATTGCGGCGCCTTTTTTAGCATCATTAAATAGACTAAAATTAAAATCCAAAAAACTCTTTAAATACCCCCGCTCTATTTCCTTTTCAGAAAACCTTATTTTCCCCATCGTTGACGACAATATACCCTCAAAACCAGAAAATAAATCCCCTGATTTTGAACCATCACATATAATTATTAAATCCTTTTCTACCACGGCAACAGAATTTTTGTCATTGACAAAAGCATATTCGGCTTCTTTTGAGCCACGCATAAAACGCGCGCCCAAATAAGGCAACATACCCGCTTCTTTTTCTTTGTAAAGTTTTGGCTTTTTACCTTTTACAATTTCGCAAATTTCACCTAATTTTTTTGTTGGCCAAGACATATTAAAATGGAATAGTTGGAATGATTGGGTTAATTTCGTCGTCTTCTCTAACACTTTCTTGGTGATCACAAACAAAACAGGTATAACGATAATAATCACCCCACGAATCCTCTGTTTTCTCTCTTTTCATTCTTTTATATTCGCCCCCATTCTCATAACATTTAGGGCAGAAAGCTTGTTTTTTATCTTCTTTATAAAAAAGGTTATTTAGTAAAATAGCTTCGTGGGGGGATTCGTTTTTAGCCCGTTCGATTTGATTCTGTTTATAAAAATATATATTTATCATTACAGATGAGCCCACAATAAAAAGACTAATAAGAAGAACCCAAAATGGTATGCTTATTAACATTAATTCGCGGAATTTGTCCCAAAACCAAAGCAACGCAGTTCCGACCAACGGAATTAACAATGGCAATATTACTAACCAGTGATCGTATATAATTTTAAAAACTTTTTTTGTTGTCCAGGTCATTTCAGAAAAATATTTAAGCTTAACAATGTAATTCCCGTGATAAAAATTAGGTAAAATAAGAATATTAAATATGGTTCTATAAAATACAGGAATCTCATAAATTTTCTTTCGTAGAATTCATGTTTTGGCCAATAATTATCTAATATTTGAAATAATTTTTTTTCTTGTCTGGTTTGAGATTTTAGATATTTTTTAATTATCGAAAAATTATCCAAGTATTTACTAAATCCATAACGCTTTTCTATCCTAAAGACCTCAAAAATATCACGTTTTTTGTCATCGCTAGCGCCACTTAAGATTTCCTTAACTTGCCGATGAGTGACGTCCACAAAACCCAAAAGGAAAAGGCGTCTTCGATTATCCAACCAGACCACAAATATTCCAAGCAAAAGAACTACAAAAAATGCCCCATATGTCAAACGCGGATATAAAAGAGATTGACCCGGCCGAAACGAAACCAAGGGAAGAACGACGCCTAGAATACCGACGTCAATAACTATAATTTTTTCCCATAAACCGCGGTGTTCGCCCTCAATCTCTTGCCGTGTTGTCTCGGCCTCCAGGACATTTTTACAATTTTCTGACTGCGTTTCGCTCATATTTATATCCTCTTTTTTGCTGACCAACTAGTTTCCGTATTTTAATTTTTTGACCCATATCCAAAAATAGAAACCACTTTAAATAATGGCTGCAAGTCTTCGTATTTTTTATTAACAAGTTCGAGTCTTGTCCCACCGCTAATTGAAAAAACGCCTGCGTTGCTATCAATAAATGACATGATCAACCAATTGTCCTCACTATATTTATTTTTTATCTTTTTCTTAAGATTACTATCTATGTCGATTTTACATCGCCAAAATACATACAGCGCCCATATTAAAGACACAGAATCACCCGATTTTGTAAAAGACTCCGCGAGATTATGAATAAAAGTTCTTATTGCCCTTTCTATCGCTTCATTAGCGCTGCCTTCGAGACACAGGCATATAAAAATCAAAAACAATGGCCAAGAACTTGGCACCTTTTTGCATAGACAAGACAAATAAGAAAATATTGAAATATACACATCCGCGAGAGCAACTGTATGCGGACACGAAGTAGTAGTATTTTTAGTAATCGATATTGAATTAACGCCCTCTCTAATTAAATTACCTAAGATAGTTTTAATTATATATTCATCATTATATATCTGATAGAGATTCTGAATTTTTTTCATCCAAAGCCTTATCTTTTTTTCAGGAATTTTTAAAAGCCCATCTTCGTTAACCATTTCATACACCTCGTTAATTTCATTTTTTAATATTTCGACTTCAACTTTCCAGGTCTTTTTATCTTCAAAGCTATCGGTATGAATGATTCTTGTTTTATTCTCATTAGCTTCCAAATGATACTCATTAAAGATGTGCTGTATTTCCTTTATAATAAAATCGGCGTCTTCAACCGTATCCGAAAACAAAACATAATCATCTTTAAACCGAAAACCAATAATATTATTTTTTCTATTCAAAATTTTTCTTGATATATCCCTATCTATTGTTCTAAGCAAAATTTCCGATGCCAAATCGGATGTGCAGGGGCCTATTAAAAGACCCTTCGTTCTACTTTTATAAAGTTTCCTAGTTAAAGAATCAAATTTATTTGCCCAATTTTCGAAATTACATCTTTCTTTTTTTTCTTTCGTTTTTGAGTCTAAACACCAAGCCAAAGTATGAGTATAAACACTTGGGTAAAAATTCTTTATATCTAATAAAATGCCGTAGTTAAATAGATTTACGGCCCTAGGAATATCTAGTTCTGAATAAAGCTTGTAGTTATTTATGCCGATATCCGATCTTTTTTTGCCCTTAAAAAATAACGGATAACTATAGGGAATTATTAAATCATTATCTCCAAGACGCAAATGCGTACTAATCTTCTTCCAGTTGTCTGCAATAAAATTGGAAAGGTGCAAATAGTTTTCTATCGGGGGAACCCCAAGAGCTCGAATAGCATATTTACTTTTAGGAAAAAATAAAAAAGATGGCGTTCCTTCGTCAGAATTTTCATGCTTCAATTCCTTTATTTTTTTTAAAACATCCTTCTCGACCAATTTTTTCGTGGTGAAAAAATCATTCGGTAAAAACTGACTCTCAGGAAAGTATCCAGACTTTAATAAAAAGGATCTGACGTCTTCAGCATTAATTTTCTTTAATCTATTATTAATTTCATTGAATCGTCTTCTTTTTAGTTTTTTGAGACTTGAATTCATATCTCTTTCTTGATCCCCTCCAAAATCTTTATGATCCCTCTCTCGACGCTAGCGATATTCTCCAAAATATTCTTCGGATCCCTATGCTCCATTTTTGAATTACCGTTCGGATTTTTAAAATCAAGATTATAATTCCGCTCCTGAATTTTTTTGATTGAAATTTTCCACGCGTTACCATTGGATTTTCGCTTATTCCACCATTTTTTAACCGGTTCAAATTCCGCATCGGTGATGCCGCGGTTTTTGGTATACTGTTTAAGCCCTTCGGGCAAAGGCAACTGATAATACCAAACTTCTTTAGTCGGATTGCCTTTTTTAAAAAACAGCAGATTCGTGTTGACGCCCGCATAGGGATTAAAAACTCCTTGCGGCAGACGAACAATTGTATGAAGATTACATCCCTCAAGCAATTTTCTTTTTATAGCCGTCTTCGCACCTTCCCCAAAAAGCGTCCCGTCGGGCAAAACAATTCCCGCGCGGCCGGTCGGCTTTAACAAATGAATAAAAAGCACCAAAAACAGATCAGCTGTTTCGCGAGTCCTGAATTCATGAGGAAAATTCGCCTCTGTGCCATCCTTAACCGAACCGCCGAACGGCGGATTCGCCACAATTACATCCACTTTATCCTTGGGCCCGTATTCTCGAAGCGGCTTAGAAAGTGCATCGCCCCGAATTATCTGACCATCTGCTTCAACGCCGTGCAAAATAAGATTAGTAACAGCCAACGTAAACGGGAGTTGCTTAAGTTCCATCCCGTAAATATTTTTTTCAAGAATAATTTCATTTTTTTTCGTTTTTACTTCACGATCTTGAATATGCGTTAAAGCATTTACTAGGAATCCCCCAGTCCCGCAAGCCGGATCAAGAATCTTTTCACCCAATTTTGGATCCACCATCTCCACCACAAATTTTGTCAGCGGCCGAGGTGTATAAAACTCACCATAATTCCCCGCGCTTTGAAGTCCTTTCAAAAGCTGTTCGTAAATCTCATTGAAATGATGGCGGTCGTCTTTTTTATTAAAATCAATCTCATTAATTTTATTAATCACTTGCCGAATCAGCGTTCCCGACTTCATATAATTAAAAGAGTCAACAAACACCTCTTTTACAATAAGCCCGAAGCTATCAGATGAATCAACGCTTAAATTTTTTAATTTGCGAAAGAGTTGATTATTTATAAAATCAAGCAACTCATCACCCGTAGGCCCCTCTTCATTCGTCGCCCAATTGCGCCAACGCAAACCTTCTGGGATCGGTGATTTATATTTTGGGTTTTCATTCTCAAATTCTCTCTCCTGATGATCAATAATTTTAAGAAACAGCATCCAGACTAACTGGCTCAAACGCTGAGCGTCGCCATCAACACCCTGGTCCTTCCGCATAATATCCTGAATTGTTTTAACGGCTGACTGAATAGACATAATTTTTATTTATAAAGCTCCTGCTGAATTTTATTAATAACCTCAAGATATTTTTCCCGGCCCCCGAAAATATCATTAACTATTTCGTAGGGCGTCCCGAATTCTGTAAATGGCATCACCCTCAAGTCACCTATATCATCAATCGCCGTGATTCCCTGGTCTGCATATTTTTCAAACAAAGCGTCAATGACCTGACGCGTTTTACCTTCAAATTTGGTGAAATAATCACGTTTTTTAACATTATTTACCCGCTCTCTTCGCGTTAGCGGTTTTTTGCCGTAGGCAATATGACAAATCAAATCAAACGGATCCAAATCTTTATTTACCTCTTCCTTTAAGGCCTCAAAAAACACACCGTGTTCTTCAAGCTCTTTAATAATTGTTTCTTTTTGTTCTGTCTTCGCCCAGATATTTAAAAATTCATCGAGCGAGCGATATTCCTTAAGAATGCTTTTTTTAGTGAAATCTTTAAGCGATTCGGTAATGAGCTTGCCGTCTTCGCCGATATATTGAACCCGCTCGTTTATCACCTGTACGGGAACATTATGGACATAGTACTTACCCTGCGGCTCACGGACTTCACCTTCTCCCGTGCTAACGATAGAAGGGTAGCTGGTAAAAATATCCGGACCCAAACCACTATCTGTATTATCTTCTTCCGGCGGCACAACCGGCTCATTATCTTTTGGTTTATAAATAACAACCGGATCACCATCAAATTTAGAATCGGCAAAAAGTTCGGTGACGCCTCGAAAATCTAAAATTGTGAAAAAAAGTTTGTCATAATCCTCGCGTACCCGCGTACCCCGGCCGATTATCTGCTTAAATTCGGTCATTGATTGAATATTTGAATCAAGCACAATAATCTTACAGGTTTGGGCATCCACGCCGGTGGTAAGCAATTTTGAAGTAGTGACGACAACCGGATACGGACTTTCCGGATCAATAAAGTGATCCAGCTCTTTTGGCGCTTCCGGATTTTCGCCAGTAATGCGCACAACGTAACGCCTGTTTTCGGTAACCTTATCCGCGTTTTCATTCACCAGAGCCTGACGCATCCGTTCTGCATGTTCAATATCGACGCAGAACACTATTGTTTTTTGCATGCGATCAGTCGCTTTCAGATATTCGGTTATCTTCTTTGCAACTAATTTCGTACGATCATCAATAACGATATTCCGGTCAAAATCCTTTAGATTATAGACTCGATCGGGAACTTCATTGCCATACACGTCTGTTTTTCCTTGTTCCGGCCGATAGCCCTCTACATCACGATCTATGGTGACACGAATAACTTTATACGGAGCCAGAAAACCATCATCTATTCCTTGCCGGAGAGAATAAGTATAAATCGGATCGCCAAAATAAGTTTGTGTCGAAATCTCTTTTGTTTCTTTTGGTGTGGCAGTTAGACCGATCTGGGTGGCATCTTTATAATATTCCAAAACATCATGCCAGAGAGCATTGGCGCGGGCGCTACCGCGATGACATTCATCAACAATTATCAGATCGAAAAAATTAGGAGAGAATTGTTTAAAAATATTCTTTTCTTCTTCAATGCCGGTTATGCCCTGATAAAGCGCGAGGTAAATCTCATAAGATTTATCGATAGACCTATTTTTTATCTTTACCATCTTATCTCCGAAATGCTTAAAGTCGTTTATTATTGCCTGATCGGCAAGAATGTTACGATCAACCAGAAAAAGAATCCGTTTCTTTGTTTTGGACTTCCATAAACGCCAGATTATCTGAAAAGCGGTATAGGTTTTGCCGGTCCCAGTCGCCATAACCAGAAGAATCCGTTTCTGACCCTTAGCAATTGCTTCAACTGCCCGATTAACGGCAACCTGCTGAAAATAACGCGGCTCCTTACCCCCAAGTTCCTGAAAATAATCCTGCTGAACAATTTCTTCAATCTCTGATGAAATATTTTTTAATTCCCTGTATCTATTAAAAAGCTCAGCGGGCGGAGGAAAGGCATCCAGGGAAATTTCTTTTTCCTTGGGAGAAATTTTGGATAATCTGTCATGCTCAAGAAACGCATCTCCATTTGAGCTGTAAACAAACGGGATATCAAGCAGCTCTGCATAATTCAGCGCTTGCTGCATCCCTGCGCCCACAGAGTGATTATTGTCTTTGGCTTCAATTAAAGCTATTGGCAAATTTGGTTTATGAAAAAGGATAAAATCAGCTCGCTTTTGTTCTCCGCGACTTATTGTTTTTCCACGAACAATAATACGACCGGCCGTAAATGAAAATTGCTCGCGAATTTGTTTTTGCAAATCCCAACCAGCGCCCGTTACGGCGGGAAGTATAAATTTTGAACAAATGTCTTGTTCGGAAAAATCTTTTTTATTCATAGTACCCTAATAAACCCCTTGTCGATGACCAACACGAATAATAAGCACGATTAACTCGCGCTTTTTAATTTCGTAAATAATGCGATAAGGCCAAACCTCGTATGAACGCTGACTCTTATATTCCCCTTCCAGTTTTTTACCCAAAAACGGATCCTTCCCCAAGCTAATCAACGCGGCCTGGATGCGGCGTTTATAACGACCGTCAATTTTATCGAGATCTTTTTGCGCCTTTTTTGGAATGACGATTTTGTATTCCATATTGTTTACGACCCTTATCGGCTAAGACATACCCTTCTTTTGCTAAAAGCTCGTCCAAGGTAATATAATTGCCTTTTTTATAGTCTCTTTCTGCTTCCCTAATATCTTTCTTTAGATCGGGAAACCCCCTTGCTACTTCAAGGGTTTCCCGCCAAGATTCAAATTCTTCAGCCGACATCAAAACAGCCTTGGGCCGGCCTTTTTCGGTCAAAGTGTAGTAGCTGTCCGGCTTTTGGACTTCTTCGGCAATCTTAAAAATTCTTTTTCTCGCCTCAGAAATAGGAATGGTGTTTTTTATAGTCATGGTTTTTTATTTAACTTATATGTACATAATAACGTACATCTGTCTGCTTTGTCAATAACTCGCTAAAGAAGTCTCTTTTCTTTAAAACTACTAAAATCTTTTTTGGTGATAACCACATGATCCAAAATTTCTATTCCTAGAATTTTCCCCGCCTCAACTAAGCGCTTGGTAATAATTAAATCATCTTCCGACGGCTCGCTCTCCCCCGAGGGATGATTATGGGCCACAATTATCTGCGCGGCTGAATGAGCAATCGCTGACTCAAAAACTTCGCGAGGATGAACTAAATTGGCATTTAGCGTTCCGACCGAAATAATTTCTCTTTTTATCTCTTGGTTTCTGACGTCTAAATAAAAAACCACAAAATGCTCCTTTTTATTATCGCGAATATCTTTCAAGTTTTCCCAAGCGTCTTGAGGCGACAATATCAAAGCCGATTTCTTGCCCTTTAATAACCGCCTGCCCAATTCAAAACATGCCACAATTTCACAAGCCTTAGCCGCGCCCAGGCCAAAAGTATTTTTTAACTCTTTAACGTCGGCTTTGGCTAAATTGTTCCCACCAAATTTAACCAAAATCTTTTTGGCCAGCTCAACCACATTTAAACCTTTACTACCGGTTCGCAAAAGAATTGCCAAAAGCTCAGAGTTAGAAAGCTTAGCCGGCCCGTATTTTTCTAGCTTCTCCCTCGGCCGTTCAATTTTTGGCAAATCTTTTATTTTCATAAATCATTTAAATCCCTCCCAGCCTCCTCGCCTCGCTAAAGCTCCGGCGAAGCGGGCCTTAAAAAAGGGGGGAATAATTTAAAATCTCCCCTAACCCCTCCTAAAGGAGGGGAACAAATTATTTATTTCTGCGTTTTAGCAACCAATAAATCAAGCAAATTATTATGACTAAAACCAAAACAGCCACCAACAACATTAAACCGATATAGTTAAAATAAGCAGTCCAAGGGGATTTGTTGAAAAAATCTTTTTTGAGCGTCGGCAGGGTTTTTAAGGTATTCCAAACCTCTCCCGGCCCAAAGCCTTCTTTCTGCCCCACCACCAGAACATATTTTTCATTTAAATCATGGCTGGAAACCTGGATAAGATATTGCCCGGCCGGCAGAGAGGCCGAATACGCCGGTCCTTGCTTATAATAATCCCCGCCAAAGGGTTCATACATTGTGGTCCAGTCAAATTGCGTGCCGTCCATCACGCCAATCACCTCGCGGCCGCTTTCTTTAAGGGCGATAACCTGGGCCAAAAGAGCGGTTTGCGCCCCGGCTTTATCGGGCACTAAAATATTGGTATAGAGATTAAAAGGCTTTGCTGAATCAATTTTAAAATCCTGATAGGTGTTTTTTAGCTGGCCGTAAAAGGCCTGCGAGACTTCGGGATTTTGCACATTCACAATTCCCCCGCTTTCCACCAGGCGCGGGTTGTGGGCCAGGGCGATGAAGGGAAGGAATAAAGTGATTAGTGATAAAGAGAGGGTGAGTTTTGTTTTATTCATAAAATTATTACGCTTTGATCTTGAATGATCGCTTGTTGGCCTCCTGAAGAATTCTAAGCGTCGCGTGCACCGAAAGATTATCGCTCGGCAAGAGCGTTAACTTATCACCTAATTGATTAAGTAATGGACTTAAAAATTCATCAGCCCATGACGGCGATAATGTTAATATCCCAGAAAAATCTATTTCCAGCTCTTCATCTTTAGAAAGTTCACGCAAGGTTGGTTGCAATGCCTTAAAGGCCTCGCTACCCAATTCCCGAGAGATTAATGTTTTGCCAAACTTTTCTAGTTGTAATTTCATATATTTTTAAAAATGTATTAAAGCTCTATTTTTGCTAAACACCCTCGCACGATACGCTGACCACGCGTAACGCGAAATACTTTATCGGAGCCCTTCAGGCGCAATTCAGCGTCGCCACTTATAAAAAATAAACTAATCGGCTGCTCCATGACCACCTCACGCACAAGCTTAAGCCCATTACCACGCTTTTCCGGTGAGCGCCCAGAAATGAATTCGGTAAACGCAACTTCCACCGCCGCAACATGACTCGGAAGTTCCGGCCGAACCTGGCGTAATGTTTCTAAAATACCCAATCCTCGATCAGCAAGAACAATGATGCCCTTCGCCAGGTCGTAACCGAAAAAAATTCCCGCTGTATCCGGCCACTTTCCTAAATTGTGAGCAAACGAATTATCACCGATTTCTCCCGCGATTAAAACAATTAAAGAATACAATTTTTCAAACCCCGGCTTTTGCATAAGAGCGTATTCCATTTTTGTCAGCCTGGCATTAAAAATCGAGCTTGTCGGACAATAAAATGTGCCCGGAAATTCAACGCCGTCTTGAATCCAATCGGAAGCAAACTTCATTAGGTCGCTAGCAAAAATCTCCAAGTCTTTTTCACGATAATAACGATGCGTTCCCCCGTCTTTTTTAATCGCAACTAATTTACCGCTTTCGTCCCAACGACGAAGCGTATTCAAAGAAACCCCAAGATATTCAGCCGCCTGACCAATTGTAAGCAGTTCTTCTTTCATATAAAAATAGTATCACATTATCCTAATCTACACAAGCATCGTCTTAATCTACCCAAAAATATAACAATCTACCTAATTCCCCCGTTTTCCACCAGGCGCGGATTGTGGGCCAGGGCGATGAGGGGCAGTGATAAGGTGATTAGTGATAAAGAGAGGGCAAGTTTTGTTTTGTTCATATCTTTGCCTGGACCCCGAATCAAGTTCGGGGCGACACGTTCGTGTCGGTTTATTAGTTGGTTAGTTTACCCTTCGACAAGCTCAGGGAATAAATTCTCTAAATCCTCCCTACCCCTCCTTTACAGAAAGGAGGGAATTTTATTTTATTTCTTCAAAAGCAAAAGGACAAGGCCAATCATTCGCTCTTTGTCTTTGGGATTGCTTTCGGCTACCAGCAGGGTTAACGCGGTTAAAGCTTCAGGGGTGAGACGCGCGGTATTGAGCCGGCGGGCTTTTTTGAGAAACCAAATAAAAGCAAAGGCGCCGCTACGCTTATTGCCATCAACAAAGGGATGATTTTTCACTATAAAGTATAAAAGGTGAGCCGCCTTTTCTTCTACGCTTTGATATAAGTCTTTATTGCCAAATGACTGAAAAACATTGCCCAAAATGCCGGCCACGCTTTCTTTCTGCCGCTCAACGCCAAAAATCTCGGTAGCCTCGTTTTTGGCAATAAGCGCTTGCTTGAGTTCCAGTAAAACATTCATTAAATCACCTGCCGTGAGCCTGACTTGCTTTTTGGTTACGCCGTTGCTTGGCAAAACTGATTTGTCATAGGCGTTAAGCGAAAACCAAGTGTCGGCAAAAAGCTTTACCAGCTCAAGGGCGCTTTTGGCATCAACTTCCCCGCCAGCAGGCAAAAGTCCTTTCACTTGCTCCACCGCCTTTAAAAAGGCTTCGTAGTTTTTAGCAAGGCGCGGACGATTGATGGTATAGCCGTCAATGATGTGTGCGCGCAAGGTTTTGGTCGCCCATTTACGAAATTCTGTAGCAGTTTTTGAATTAACTCGATATCCCACAGAAATAATAGCATCGAGATTATAATACTCAATAATACGCTCCACTTTACGCTCGCCCTCCATTTGAACTGTTGCATTTTTTGCAACAGTTGCTTTTTCGTCTAGCTCCCCCTCTTTATAAATATTTTTTAAGTGCCGAGAGACAACGGACTTATCGCGTCCAAAAACTCCTGCAATTTGATCAAGGGTTGCCCATATAGTTTCACGCGTAAAATCGCCCCGAAGCTCAATGGCTCCAGATTTTGCCTGATAGATAATAATTTCTTTTTTTACCAGATTCTTTTTCATGGTTAACTAAATTCTCCCCTAAAGGAGGGGAATAAATTATTTTATTTCTGTTCTTGTTTTTCTTGCGCCAGCTTTTCTTCGTTCTCCTTGATTTTTATCTCCAAAAACCTTCTGGCTCCCGGATTGGCAAGAAGTTCCAGCACCTCCTTGGCTTCGCGAAGATAAAATTCTCTGATATTTCGGATATCGCCCGGCGCCACTTCAACCTCGCAAGGCTTGTCCAGGTGCTGGGCAAAAAACGCCGCTACTTCACTGTCGCTTGCCCCTGGCACTGACGGCTCTCCCTCTGGTTTTTTATATTCTTCCATAATTGTTTTTTAATTATGAATAATTCTCAGCGGTCTTTCCGCAGAGGTAAACCGGGAAGCGGCCTACCTGCCGGCAGGCAGGGAATCCAGAAATCAAGAACCTGGATCCCGGCTCTTCGGCCGGGATGACACTCCGGCGCTCCGTTCATAATTTTATCGCTTACTTTTGCTTCTATTCTACCCCACTGGCCATCGCTCGTCCACCCGCGCTGACACACTGGGCTCGGGCCTTGGTGGGCACCGTTTTTAGACAAAAAACCTAAAAACAGCTACCGACTTGATAATTACCGGCTGATATATTATCATCAAACATAGTCCTTTTTATTCTTAAACTTAAAACTATTAGAAGAAAGAGAGGTGCGGCACGATGAAAAATGAGTCCAATGCTGAAGGCATTCCGGGGGTTAATAATCTTATGCAAATTCTTACCGCTCGGCTTCAAGAAACGGCCGATGAACTTGGTGAAAAAATCCAAAAAATGGTCGCTAAAAAAGCGGAAAGCGTTAAGGTTGACCTTGAAATGTTTTTTCAAACCATTGATCTTATGAAAGAAGCCGATGCCGATCCAAGGCCCCGTGATTTTCAGGAACTTTTTTATTCCAGGTGGCTAAATAGTCTGCCGGAAAAAAAGATGCTCCTGGCGGCCTTGGCGAAAGAAGACTTCTCCGCCCTAGAAATCAAAAACTACGTCTTGGGTATGGGGCAAAAAGCTAAGGCCGCCAGAGACGGTTTTTGCGTCTCTCTGGAAATAGCTCCCATCTGCTCAAGTTGTTACTTCCGCGACATCTGTCAATGTAAAGAAAAAAATTAAAAAACTGCTAAAAAGAAGCCCGGTTAAACAATCGGGCTTCTGTTTTTTTAATAATAATAGGGGCTGTCTTAACGACAAACCCCTATAAAAGCTTTCTTGTACGACTATGCGGTTTTTGCCACAATATAGTCCACCTCCGTTATGGCAGCAAAATAATGCTTCCGGCCCGCGGGAATGTGAATCACATTCAACGCATTTTTTAAATGCCAGATTTTTTCCGTATCATTGCCTATTGTTAAAGAAAAGCTGCCGTCGGCAACAATAATCCACTCATCCACTGGGTGCACATCCGGCCCGATTTCTTCGCCAGGCTTTAAGATGTGCCTGACAAAAACGTAGCCATCTGCAAAAGGAAGTTGCTCGGGCACCATTGTTGTTTTAATTTCGTTAAAAACAACTGGCCCTAAGGACGGGCAACGAATAATATCTAAAATAACCGAGATGGTTTGATTGTCCAGCCTTCCGTAAATTTTATCTATACGCTGCTCTATCCGCCGGGCTTCAACCCTGGGCAGTTCGATTTTGCGCCAGACATGATCGGTAGGAAGACTCTTGATTTTTTCGTCCAGCAAACTCGCCGCCTCTAATGCAGCCAGTTCGTCTAATATCTGGCGCCCGGAATCGCTTTGGGCAACTTCCGGATACCTGATAACCAGTCCCTTCAGCTTTTTTTTGGACAAATTAGCACTGACGCCCGTCGCCTCCAGCGTGTCGCTTGTCGGATAATCTAAAAAGCGCTCTGGGATTGTTGTTTTGCCGTTGTCGCGCCGCCAGTTCCGGTCTGCCACTTGCCTACGAAAAAAATCGCCAATAATCGCTATTATATCCATCTCCGCCGTCCCCCTTTTTTGTGGTTTAGTTGGTAAAGAAACTGTCTATTTGACTGATTTTCAAGACTATCATATTGCTGGCGAAAATTCAAGCCAGTACTGGAAAACAAAAGGTGTCGGGTACCGTTTTTACATCTTCTCTGGCGCTGAAATACCCATTAAAGATAAAGTGTTAGCCAAAACAATTTTAGCGGCCTGGCACAAAAGTAATCGAGCCTGAGTTTTGTCTTTATCTTTTTCATCTATCACCCTGCAGTCCTCGTAGAACTTATGAAAACTGCGCACCAAGTCCAGCACATATTGCGGCAAACGATGCACCTGATAATCGCGAGAGGTATCTTCAATAATTTCGGGCAAACGGATTAATTGCTTGATTAGAGCGAGTTCGGAGGGATGAGTTAATAGTTGCGACCCTTCGACTTCGCTCAGGGAATAATTTTTTGTATCGCTTTTGCGTAAAATGGCGCAAATGCGAGCATACGCGTATTGTGCATAATAAACCGGATTTTTGTCTGATTGTTCTTTGGCCAAGTCCAAATCAAAATCCATGTGGGTGTCGGGCGAGCGCATCAAGAAAAACCATCTCGCCACGTCCAACGGAATTTCGGCTAGTAATTCGTCCAGCGTGATATAGGTTCCCAGGCGCTTTGACATCTTAATTTCCTTACCGCCGGAAAATAATCTCACCATTTGCATAATCACAATCTGCAAATTCTTCTCGTCCCAGATGCCGAGCGCTTTGCCAATCGCTTGCAAGCGCGCAATATAGCCGTGATGGTCCGCGCCCCAAATATCTATTACTTTATTAAACTTGTCTTCAGCAAACTTTTTATAATGGTACGCCGCGTCCGGTAGGATATAAGTCGCCTCCTGCTGGCGGCCATCTTTCTCCGAAGTAATTAAAACTCGATCCTTATCATCGCCAAACTCGGTTGATTTGAACCAAGTAGCGCCGTCCTGCTCATAAGTTAAATTTTTAGATTTTAAAATTTCTAAAACTTTGTCTGTCGCGCCCGATTCACGAATGGCTTTTTCTGAAACCCACTCGTCAAACTTAATTTTCATCCGCTCAGCAATCGTCGGTTTTATAAAATTAGATAAAATTTGGTTGGCAGCCAACATGCCAATTTCTTTTGGCGGTAAATTTAATTTATTTTTAAGTTCTATTTTAAAAGCATCTATATAATCACCCTTGTACTGCGCTTTTTCGTCACCTAAAATAGAATGGCCCAAAACCTCGACTTGGTAACCCGCATCATTAACGAAGTATTCTCGTTTAACGCTAAAACCGGCTTGCACAAGCACGTTGGCCAGCACATCGCCGTAAAACCCGCCCCGGCCATTGCCCAGCGTTAGGGGACCGGTTGGGTTGGCGGAAATAAATTCTACTTGAACCTTCTCATTTTTTCCAATATCTATTGTGCCGTATTTTTCTTTGGCCTCTAAAATTTCTGCTACTTGCGCGCGCAAAAAATCAGCCGACAGCGTGAAATTAATAAAACCAGGCGGCGCTACTTCAATTTTGGCAAATCTCACGACTTCGCAAGTCGTGAGATTGTCTTTTATTTTGGCAACCAATTCATTTGCCATTTCCATCGGATTTTTCCCTTCTTTTTTCGCCAACTTTAAAACCACACCCGTTGAATAATCGCCAAAGCTTTTATTTTCCGGCTGATCAATTACTGCTTCCGGCAGGTCTAAGATTTTTTTAATTAAATCTCGAATCATAAAAAGTGTTCCCGTCATCCTGAGTGGGACGAAGGATCTTGAATAGATTCTTCAGTCTTCGCCAACTGGCGAATCCTTCAGAATGACAATTCTGGATAGCTTTATTATCTTTATTTTAGGCTAAAAAAAGACAAAAAGAAAGAGGCGAACACCTTATTGGCGTCCGCCTCGGATGGAACGAAGCTATTCTCCATTCGTCAGAAGTTCTGATTCTTCCATTTCCTGAAGAAAAGCATGAAGATTCACTCCGTCTTTCTTCTTCAGATCCTCAACCGCCAAAGTCAGCCCCATTGCCTGCTGACGCAATGCGCAGGTCAGTCTCAGAACCTTTTTGGCCGGAAGGAGAAAACTCCGCAAAATCTTCAAGTCCTTTTCCAGCTGTTTGATTTTCTTGGCCGATGTCTTGGCAGACGCAACAGCTGTTTTGGCGGCTTTACTTGCCATCTTAACGGCTACTGTTTTTTCTTCTGCCAGCCTAAGGCGTTCACACAAAGACCGGTGTTCAGCCAACAATAACTCTAGTGGCCGCAGATACTCAGATGGTTTTCCCATGAACTTAACTATTGGCACAAGCTCCTCCAAAACCTTCTTAGCCACCACGCTCGATCCAGCAACTTTCCTGGTCGCCCTTGCTGGCGCCCTGTCTGCCTCGTTGCTCCCAGCAAGAATACACATTCCACCAAACCGCTTGAGGCCATCCCAGACAACAGTCTGGCAACGGCGAAGACCGCCATTTATTTGGGAAAGATCTACTACCAGGTTTTTCGTGTCCTTATAGCCAATAGGTTTCTTCTGTTGATTCCGAATATCAACAAACTCCCGAAGAAACTTTTTCTCTTTTTCCTGAAACCGACTTAACTTCATATTCTTATTGCCCACCTTATCCCCCTTTCATTATTGTACTCGTGATTTGGTAAGAACTGGCTTCTGCTTCGACTGGCCATTCCAGCCTTTTATGTTTTTTATAATAACACTCAACATTGCCATTGTCAAGTTTAAATCTCCGTGCTAAACTATCTTCATGGTCGAATATACTTATAATAGAAAAGCTAGTTTTGAATATGAATTCCTCGATAAATACGAGGCCGGCTTGGTATTGAGCGGACAAGAAGCAAAATCAATTCGGGGCGGACACATTTCTCTCCAGGGCGCTTATGTTGTCATTCAAAGTAATCAAGCTTATCTGTTAAACGCCACTGTTTCACCTTATCAAGTAAATAATACGCCCAAAGATTACGAGCCAACTCGCTCAAGGAAACTCCTGCTTCACAAAGAAGAAATCAAATCTTTAATCGGCGCAACCAAACAAAAAGGATTGACTTTAGTACCAATTCGGGTTTACAATAAGTCAGGTAAAATTAAGTTGGAGTTCGCCCTAGCTCGCGGTAAAAGATCTTTTGATAAAAGAGAGTCAATCGGCAAAAGAGAAAGCGACCGCCGCATAAGACGCGAGATGCGAGGAAAAGACGAAGAATAGGCTTTATGTTTCTGCTTTCGTTTTTCTGACTACGATGGGCTTGCCCACCGTAGTTTTACGAAGTAAAACGTAGGTGGGGACGCCAGGCTTCGACAGCTAATGTTCTTAAAATAGGCAAACCGAGTTTGCTAGAACCTCGAAAAACTTCCAGCAAAAATCAATAAGTGCCAACTTATTGTCAAGCATCAAGGCCGCTTTTAGCGCGCCTGCGTATGCTCCGGTTTTAGCTTAACAGTTAAAGCCCATCCGACCTGCTGACTTCCGATAGGCAGTCATCGGGTGTCATTTTTTCGGAATAAATTATATTCTTTCCGGGGAGTATAATTGGTCAATCACCGGATAGGAGTTTAAAGTATTTTGCCCAGTTTTAAGCTTTAAAATCCCAACCAATAAATTGGGCTAAGTTTGTAGATCTATTTTTGAAATATTTTCTGGACAGGGGTTCAACTCCCCTCGTCTCCACTCGACTCGCTCATAACAAGTTATTCGCTCGCTCGTGGTAAACCACCACCATACTTAACAGAATAAAGATGATGCGAAGAGTCGAGTGCCCCGAGTGAAATCGAGGGGCAGTAGATTCTTATTGCTTTCGACTCGTTTCTCGATAAATCTCGGAACTCGCTCGTGGCAAGCCACCTTGAAAAAAGAGAGGAATGCCTATGCCAAAAAAAGTCGAGTGCCCTGAGCGAAGTCGAAGGGCAGATCTTCTAATGCGACTTGTCCCGAACGAAGTTGAGGGAGGGGCAAAATACAATGCCCTACGTTTATATAATAGAAAACGATAATAACAAATTATATATTGGCGTAAGTGATAATCCGCAACAACGATTAGATTATCATAATAAAAATCGCGGCGCCGACTTCACAAAAAATCAGAAGCCATTTAAGATAGCTCTGCTTGAAAAATACGAAACACTGACCTCTGCTCGTCAGAGAGAAATACAGATAAAAAAATGGCGACGAAATAAAAAAGAAGATTTGATAGAAAGATACAGAAAAGGATTACCAATAATTTTATAAATTTTAACCAAATCCCCCTTGATCAGAAAACCCTTTTTTAATAAACCAAAAAATAGAATAAACGAGGCCATTCGAGTTCCACAAGTCCGAGTTGTTGATGAAAAAGGATTGCAACTTGGCGTAATGGAAATTACCGAGGCCATAAAACTAGCTCGGGAACGTTCTCTCGATTTAGTTGAAATTACTGCTAGTGTTAATCCGCCGGTTTGCAAGATTATCGATTATGGCAAATTCCTGTATCAAAAAGAAAAGAAAGCCAGAGAACAAAGCAAAACCCATAAAGTTGAGGTTAAGAATATCCGCCTTAGCTTTAATATCGCCCAGCATGATTTGGAGATGAAAGCAGCCCAAGCTCAAAGATTTCTGGAAAAGGGCGACCGGGCCAGAGTCGAGATTATCTTGCGGGGCCGAGAAAAAGCCTTTGCCCATGTAGCCAAACAAAAATTAGAAACTTTTAAAACTTTTATAAAAATTCCAACTAATGTTGATCAGCCAATCACCAAGGAGCCTCGGGGTTTCTACTTGCTGCTCAGCAAAGGAAAATAAGCGTTATCATGAAGCATGATAACGCTTGAAATTCCGTTGCTCGCCCCAGATGAAAGCAAGCTTTCGCCTGTAGCTCGCTAGGAATTATAAAATTATGTCAATAAGAACTGTAAAAATGGCCACCAAAAGATTAAAAGTAACCAAAAAAGGTAAAATCCTTTTTCGGCCCAGCCGGCAAAATCATTTTAACGCCAAACAAGACGGCAATCAGACCAGAGGAAAAAGAGGCTTTAAAAATTTACCAAAAAATCAAGTCAAGGTTTTTAAGGGAATATTAGCAAGATAATAACAATCAAATCTAAAATAAAAATATGCCACGAGTTAAACGCGCCGTTGGCGCCAAGAAAAAAAGACGAAAGATACTAAAGATGGCCAAGGGTTATATGTGGGGCCGGAAAAACCGCTATCGCCAAGCTAAGGACGCAGTTAAACACGCCTTAGTTCATGCCTATGTTGACCGGCGCAAAAAAAAACGTAATGCCCGCCGCCTTTGGAGCATTAAAATTAATTCTGCGACGCGAGCACAAGGCCTAACTTACAGCCGATTCATTGCCGGCCTTAAAAAAGCTCACGTTGAACTGGATAGAAAAGTTTTAGCTGACTTGGCCCAGCACAACCCAAAAATTTTCGCTGAAATTGTAGCTTTAGCAAAAAACTAATTTCAAAACTAATTTCTCTGAGTTTCAAAATAAAAACCCATTTCGCCTTCTCGCGAAATGGGTTTTTTGTTAAAATCCACCTTTAAAAAACCACCCCTAACCCCTAAAGTCCGTAAAAACGTCGTACCGCCGGATCCAAGTGATAAATCTTTTCTTTTTTTAACTCTTCGGCGGCCAGCCGAATAATTTCCTGATAATTCTGGCCCGAGACAAACCTGGCCAATAAATCATAAAAGCCAGTGAAAGCCTCTTTGTTTGTGGTCTCGATAGAGAGGCTACGCACAGACCAGATTTGTTCATCTTCGTCGCAAACGTCGATATCAATATCGGCAATATAAAGAGATATCAGCTTACCCATGAAAACAAAAATTAAACGCGGACCGATTTTCATTTTATCGGTAATCCCATACTCGGCCGATTTTTGATACAGGTCATTTAAGAATCCGTACGTTAAAATCTTAATTGCCGGATAGGTTACTTTTTCGGCGATACCTTTAAAATGCGGCAATAAACCGGCCAATACCTCCGAATGAAAAACTACGACATACTTTAATGATAATCCCATGCCCCCCTCCTTAATTCTTCTCCATTTTTTAAGAACATTTATAAACCTCTCTGCCATTTATCCTTAACCAAAACACTAAACCATATCAAGAAACTAGTCAACATCGCCCCCAAACTATCCTGCATTACGTCTTGCCAGCGGCACTGGCGATTGGGCACAAAATATTGGTGCAGTTCGTCCGAGACAGCATAAAGCACAGTTAAAAACAAAGACCATGCCAGCGCTTTTTTCAAACTGACATTTTGGCCATAATACAGCGCTCGCCACAGCAATAAATTCAAAATTCCAAACTCCGCCGCATGAAATATCTTCCGCCAAAAGACATCCCAAAAAACCGACATATTCGAGGCTAAGCCCGAAATGCTAGAAAGATAAAAAATCCCGCTCGCCCACAAAATTGCTGGAAACCAATAAATTAAAAATTTCTTCATAATCTCATTTTATTTACGGCGCTAAATAAGTTTTATTGATTAACTTTTTGCCCACTGACCAAACTTCACAAATTGAGCCGGTGCCACAAATTGACTTTACTCGATGCAAATCATTAAAATTTCTCTTGGATATTTTAAGTAAAGCTGCAATAATCGGATCCCGATGAGAAAGAAAAACAATATTTTGACCTGGATATTTTTTAATCCCTTTGTTAACAACTTTTAAAATCCGCTCGGCCATTTTAGCTAAATTTTCTCCGCTAATCTTAACTTTGGCTGGCTGGCGATAATAATCATGATAGATTTTGGGAGATTTTTCCTTGGCCTGCCTGTGAGTTAATTTTTCCCAAAAATGACCAAGTGCTAGCTCGTGCAGACCATTTGCTATTTGCGCTTTTATTTTTCCCCGAGAAAGAACCTGGCTGATAATTTTAGCAGACTCTTGAGCCCGTTCTTGCGGACTAGAAAAAATCACGGTAATATTTTGTTTTTTTAATAGAGCTCCCGCTCTTTTTATTTCTGCCCGGCCTTTGGCGCTCAATGGCAAGGGCAAATAGCCATAAATTATATGCTTGGGATTTTGCACATTACCGTGTCTAACTAAAAAAACCTTAGCAAATTTATTCTTATTTTTTTTCAGTTTTATCATACGATCTTTTCTCCCTTCAAATATTCCCTGACTGCTTCAAAAATCATTTCGTGTCCCTCGAACCCAGGATGCAAACCATCAGCCAAGGATTTTAGATAGTCTAATTTTTCCAGCTGGCTAAAAACATCAATAAAATAAAGCTTCTTTTCCTTGCAAATCTTTTTAATTATTTCATTATAGACCTTTATGTCTTTATTTTTGTATGATTTATCTTTGTGCCAGGCAACTGGAACGGTCTTTTTTTCGTCAACTGGAGTCAGGCCAATAAAAATAATTTCTTTTGATATTTTTTGTGCTTTTTCTGCAAGTTCTTCTATGTTGCTCTCAAATTCTTCTTTTAAAATTTTGTTTTGACCGTAAAAAATTTGTGAATCGTTAATCCCAATAGCAAAAATAATTGTCACCGGCACCTCTTCATCCAATCGCTGGCTTGTCTCAAAATCGAATCTTTTTAATAAATCCTTCGTATTATTTCCGCCAACAGCCAAATTAAACAACCTAAAATAAGAATCCGAATCATCGGAAATTAAATCCTCCACCCAAGCTCTTAACCTGGCTGCCCATCCCCCCTTGATATCATCAGATCCATAAGCTATGCTGTCGCCAAAAATTAAAAAAGATTTTATCATTTTGTTTTTTATGTTCTTTTAATAATTCTCTACTCGGTCTCGTCGCGTCATTTATTCATTAATTATTTGAGCCGTAAAAGTATAGATATCTGTCTCTTTGTCTTTCCAACAATCCCAGGGCAAACCAGCCTTTTGAGAACACAATTGTCCCAAAAAAGTTTCCAAATCCCAGCCCGTTTCCGTAGCCACCTGCGGCAGAAAAACGCCCGAGTTTGTCCCCTTTTTTATTTCCACGCCATGCTTGCCAAGTTCAATCTTCCGCCAATCATTTATCCGCTGGAGCGGACTTAAAACCGAAATTTCGTATTCCAAATCTTTAAGTTCGCTAGCGTTAACCGGCAAAAAACGCGGATCGCCAAAAGCAGCAGCCTTGGCCATTTGGACTACCGTTTGCCAGAGAGGCAAATTATTTTCACCCGTAAAAACACCGATGCAGCCGCGCAATTGATTATTCTTTTTTAAAGTGACAAAGGCGCCTAATTTTTGATTTAAAGCGAATGACTCCTCCTTTAAAACCGGAGCTTGGCCGCCTATGGCGTAAGCATGCACTGCTTGTCTGGCAACCTCGATTAAGTGCCCCTGTTCCGCCAAGCTTAATTCACTCGCCGGCTTTTTCCCATAAAAAGCAATCGCCCCGTAACCAACAACTTGTGATTTGTCGCCACCAGAAACGTCGCCGGAATTGGCATATTTTAATAATTTTATATCTTGCTCTTCCAAATTTTTCATAACCATCATTAAAACCTTGACTGCATCGGCGCTACACAAAAAAGTTTGCGCATTAACAATTTCTTCTTTTTTCAGTTGCGTAATTGCTGTCTCTAGCGTTTTTACTTCGCCGGTTAAAATTGCCTCCGTTGTTTTTTTATCCGCATAATTGGCTTTTTCGTATGACGGATAATGAGACATATCAGAGCTGGCCACTACTAAAATATTTTTATTACTCATACTCTGACTGATTGCCTGGGTTAAAATTTCGACCGCATTGCCGGGCATATTACCAAAGAGAATCGGAACAATTTTAAAATTTTTCAATGTCCTCTGCAGAAAAGGAATTTCCACTTCCAGTATTTGCTCAACTTCGTGCGGAGCAATGTCTGCTTTAATTTCTTTATTATAATCAATAATTTTTTTAGCCAAATCCGCATCAATTTCAACCTCGCCCAAGGGAGTTTTAAAATATCCTTCGGGATAAACCGCAGCCCCCTCAAAATATTCATGGTGCGAATTGCCAATTAAAATTACAGTTTCTATATTTTCTCCTTCAAGCTGACTGAAAGCAGCGCCAGCCACCTGGCCGGAAAACTCATAACCGGCATGCGGAGCGATTAAGCCCAAAACCCTGCCCCCCGACTTTATTTTTTCCGCCCTAGCCAGAAAACCATCAACCTGCTGGGCTAGCGCCTCTTTTTCAGCCGGATAATATGATCCCGCAACAACGGGACTGCGAATTTTTTTATTTTTGCTGTATTGGCTGTTCATTTTAATTTCTTCCTTATTATGCGCCAAAAACCAAATCCCGCCAATTAAGATGCCGACCAGTAGAATAAAACTGATAACAGCAACTAGGATTCCTTCTTTCATTTTACTAATTCTATAAGCCCCCCTTTATTATGTCAAAAACAAGATCTTCTTTTTTTAAATCTTTAGCCCTAGAAGCAAATTCAACGATTAATTCCTTTGCTTGCATAATATTTTCTTCCAAAATATGACTACCGCGAATTAATGCTTCCGGACCAGAAAAATTTATTGGAATAATAAAAACCTCGTCCTTCCTTGTCTGGTTTTTTAAAAATTCATTCTCTTCTTGGTTCCGGCCTAAAATTATTTGTATGCTACCACCCCCCTCGACAAGCTCGGAGTAAAAGAAATGCCGACCCACCGCCACCAAATCCACGTCTTCGGATGTAAAATCAGGTTTATTGGTCATCAGTTCTTTCAGTCGCGCGGTAAATCCCTCCTGTGTTAAAGCGCAACCGCTGGCGGGCGTCGGAAATTCTTTAATACCATATTGAGCGGCCAGCGCTATTTGCGTTTTCCGACTCCGGCCAGAAATATTAAATAATTTGTCTCTGTCCACCAATCCTTCTTTTTCGGCAACAGTTGGCTCGAGTAATTTAGCCGACAGTGGCCGCAACAAATAACCAACAAGATCTGCGTCTTTTTCCACAATATTCAAAGATGCCTTATGTTGACTCATCGGCCGCTGACCGAGCACCTCGCCCGTGGCGATAAAATCATATCCTTCCGCGCGCATAATTTCGCCAGCCCTTTTTAACATTAAAGTATGACAATCAATACATGGGTTCATGCCTGAACCATAGCCGTGTTTTGGCTTTTTTAAGATTGGTAAAAATTCTTCGCGGATGCTAACTTCCCGCAGTGGCACATTCAACATTTTTGACGCCCGCCGGGCAAGGCTGGGTCCGCAAAAATTAGTGCGAAAATTTATTGCTTGGACTTCAATTCCCTGCTCCAACAATAACTTTACGGCTAAAATTGAATCCAGCCCACCGGACAACAAAACTAAGGCTCTAGCTTTTTTTATCATACCCCTATTATTATTGATTTGTTATTTTAAATCAAATTTTGACAAAAAAAAGTCTACCCTGCGATAGACTCTTGCCTTAAACTGCTTATTTGGAACGTGGCCGAGCTGGGAGAGTCGTTCCCCCAAAATCAATCCAGGCCACATTGTTGGGTTCTTGCCCGGGGAAAAACTTGCCCTTTTGGCCAAGTTTTTTGCTCAGCTCCGAAATTACAGCTTCTATAACTTCACTTTTATAGACGTAGCATAGAAGATGAGTGAAGGGCGCTCCGGGCTTTATCCCTCCTTGTTTCCCTACATTGATCGACTCCTTAATTTCACCCAGCAGAAGCCCCTTCTGTTGTTCAGCAGAAAGCTTCTTGAATGAAAAACCGATTCTTTCTTTTACTTTCATCCAGCAGTCCTCCTAAAATCTTTATTCTAAAAATTACTATCTTCTAGCATAAATCAAAAATTGATATTTGTCAAATACATCCCCTCCCTCCGCCTGCCTAAAATAACGCCGACTGAATGCTAAAATTTTCTCTTTCTTCTTTGGTAAAAATTTCTATTTTTCCATATTCTCCATCATGCCCCGGGCTGATTTTTACTTTCCCCTCCCGTACGCGCACAATAGCTTGGGCCACCTCTGGCTTGGCCGCTCTTAATAACTCTTCTTTGGGCAAATCTAATAAAATTTTAAATTCTTTGCCAAATTTATTTATTAATTCCTGATACTCTCGCTCAACTCGTTTTGCCGTTGTTGCCACTCCAAAACTGGCGGCGATAATTTCTTCCAACGGTATCATTTTTAAAAACGGAATGGTTCTTGCTGGCTGACCGCCAGGTGGCCGGTCGGCTAGTTTTTCCACTCTGCCAGCGGCACCAATTGTTAAGCGCTTCTTGCAAATAGAACAGAGACCTTTATGTTTTTTAGTTTCGGCCGGGCTAAAAACGACTTGGCAGTTGCGATGCCCGTCATAATGATATTTTCCTTCTTCTGGAAAAAATTCCAGAGTTTGCACTAAACGATTTTTAATTGAGGCTGGAGCGCGAACCCCAAGCCTTAAAGCCTCCATTAACGGCCGATAACCATCTATCTTGCCTTCAAAAACATTCGCCTCCCGGCCAATACGCGAAGGACTGTGCGAATCCGAACCAGAAATCAAGGTAATATTATCCAGCTGAGACAGACGCCAATTCATCGCCGGATCAGATGATAATCCCGTCTCAATTGCAAAAATATTACGACTGTACTCATCAAAACATTCCTGTAGTGAATCAAAACCAAAATTAGAACTAAAAATCGAGAAGTGCGACTCCCAAGCGTGGGATGGAACAATAACGGCATCCGGCGAAACATTAAAAACTATTTTAGCTACCTCTTTAGCGTCTAATCCTAAAATCGGCCGTCCGTCCGCCTTTAAGTTTCCCAACCACCCCAAATGCGCGTTCATTTTTTGCGCCGCCTCAAAAGACGGCATAAAAACCAACAAAGGAATTTTACGTATACGATTTTTCTTTTTATAGACGCAACTAATCTCGCTGGTTAGAATATAGTGCAAGTCCGTTTCACCGTTTTGATTGCCGGGCAGATGCCAGCCATTATTTAGTTTTATCTTGTTCTTTTTTTTCAGACGGAAAAGGCCTGTTTCAGCCGGCTCTAGTTTTTCTTTTAACTCTTTGAACCAAGCCGGATGAGTAAAATCGCCCGTACCTAAAATATCCACTCCCTTGATTCGCGCCCACTTATCCAAATTTTCTAAATCCATTTCTTTGGAAGTGGCCCGAGAATATTTTGAGTGGATATGAAAATCAGCTATAAATCTCATAACGATAACAAATTAAAATTTTCCCAGCGCACGAAGACGCGAGGAAAGATTTATTCTTCTTCTATAATCCGCGCATGGCGAAAATTTTGTTCAAATTCAGGCCGAGGCGAGCGTTAAAAAATTGCGTGATGCGGTGGGGCTCCGACCGTCAGGTCGGGGCGTTGTGGATAGCAATTTTAGCGAGCCAAGGATTAGAATTTTTCAAAATTTTACGCCCGCGCGGCGGTTTTTTCCGTCGCTTTTTTGCCGCCAAAAAAGCGACAAATAAATTATTTCCTCACAATTGCAACCAAATTCTTCTCTCCGCTCCGCCGAGTTAAAATACCAAGATTTTCAATTTTAAAACCCACATCTTCTAAATTATTGTGTAATTCTCCAGAAGTAAAATTATGAAAAAATCTTACTCCCTTGTTTCCCCATGGTTTATAAAAATCGCCCCAATCCAGCTTTGATCTGCCAGTCAATTTTAACCAGGCATATTTAAAAAGTAATGGCCAATGCATCTGGCGTTGCCAAAAATACCAAGTAGTTATAACTATTAATCCTCCCGGCTCCAGCACACGATAAGCCTCCCTTAAAAACTCCCGCCGTAATTCATAACCGGGTAAATGATGCAAAACCGCAATACATAAAGCCTTATGAAAAAAGTTTTCGGTAAAGGGTAATTTTAATCCATCATTCAGAATAAACTGCCCCAAAGGATATCGCTCACGGGCTAACCGCAAAAGCTTCTCAGAGCTATCAACTCCAAAATATTTTATCTCTTTGTTTTGCCCCGTAACCAAATCGTAAAAACGGCCATTCCCGCATCCCAGGTCTAAAACTCGCCCGCTATCTTGAAAATATTCGCCAAGTGATTTAAACTCTTCCCAAATGGTTGAACGGGTTTGAGAAAATTCTTCGGCCATTAAATCATAAAATTGCCGGTTGATCTCCATTATTTTCATGGCTTCGCTAAAATCCATAGACTTAGAAAAGATAATTATTGTTTTAAACAAAAAGGGTGATGCCACCCCATCTTTTTTGGCCCGACTCAAAAGGAAGTCCGCCAAAAAGCACCGCCACCAATTTGTCACCAACTCCCAATTAATTGAAGCTTATCATAGGTTAATAAAAAATAAAACCATAAATCAAAGCGTTAAAATCGAAAACTTACTTCGTCGCCGACAAATTCGCACCCTCTCTGGCGTTGCTGTCGTCACCGTCTTAACAAAACCCCACCCATGCCCTGGCCAATGCATCTTCTGCCCAAAAGAACCAGGCATGCCCAAAAGCTATTTAAAAAACGAACCAGCTGCTCATCGCGCATTTTTAACCAAGTTTAACCCCGCTGCTCAAATGACTGTCCGCCTAAAAGCCCTTGCCGACAATGGCCATCCGATTGATAAAATTGAATTAATTGTGCTGGGCGGAACCTGGAGCGCTTATCCAAAAAATTATCAATACTGGTTTGTTAAAGAATGCTTTAGAGCGGTAAATAAATTTGCATTAAAATCTCAAACAAAATCAATAAAAATTGTCTCCCTGAACGAAACAAAAAATCTGTTAAAAAAGGAGCAGAAAAAAAACGAAACAGCCAAACATCGCATCGTCGGACTAACGCTGGAAACCCGGCCGGATTATATTAATTTAAACGAAATAAAAAGAATGAGAGATTTGGGCTGCACGCGAGTTGAACTTGGCGCCCAAACCGTTTATGATGACATCCTCAAAAAAAATCGACGCGGACACAAAGTTATCGATACTATAAACGCCACTCGCCTCTTAAAAAATGCCGGCTTTAAAATAAACTACCATGCCATGCTTAACTTGCCCGGCTCAAACCCCCGGCGCGATCGGCAAACGTTTGTTGAATTATTTTCAAATCCTAACTTTCAACCCGATCTTTTAAAAATTTATCCTTGCACCGTTTTAAAAAGCGCTCCCCTGTATAAAGAATGGCAAAAAGAAAATTATAAGCCCTACGCCGAGAAAAAATTAACCAATCTATTGTTGGCAATTAAAAAAATAATCCCGTCCCATGTGCGCATTCAGCGGATAATCCGCGATATTCCGGCCAACGATATTGTCGCCGGTAGCAAAACCAGTAATTTGCGCCAGCTAATTGATAAAAGTGGCAAAAAAGAATGTCGCTGCATTCGCTGCCGGGAAATCCGCGGCCAATACTCAACCAAAGACAAAATTAAGTTTTTCCGCCAAGACTACCTTGCTTCCGGCGGACAGGAAATATTTTTGTCATTTGCCAGCCCAGACCAGAAAAAACTTTATGCCCTGCTACGTTTACGCCTCAATTCCGCTTCTCTAAATAGCGGCGAGATTTTACCAGTTTTGCAAAATGCCGTTTTAATTCGTGAACTGCATACCTATGGCCAGCTTGTTAATATTGGCCAAAAAAGTAACAAAAAAACCCAACATATGGGGCTGGGAAAACGACTAATGATTGAAGCGGAAAAAATCGTTAAACAGGAAACGGCTCTCAAAAAAATTGTCGTTATTTCGGGCGTCGGCGTGCGCGAGTATTATAAAAAGCTGGGATATAGACTAGAAGACGAATATATGGTAAAAGAATTATAAATAATTGTAAAGGAGGAGCTTATGGAAAAACAAATAATCGTGGCCTCTGGCCCAGTCGTCATTGAACACGGTGAGGTTCTTTTAAACAAGCATGGCGATGATGGTTTTTGGAAATTTTTAGGCGGACGCGTTGAGCATTTTGATTTCCAGGACGAAACTAATTCCCTGGAAGAGGCTTGCCAGCGTGAAGTCAAAGAAGAGATGGGTTTTGATGTAGAGATTATCCGGTCGCTCAAACCCATGATGGTGCAAAAACCCGGCGACCCGAATACCTGGGTAATTTTAATCCATTATTTGGCCAAGCGCCTTGGCGAAATCAAACGCGGCGCAGATATCAAAGACGCCCGGTGGTTTGACATCAATAACCTTCCGGCCGATTGCGCGCCAAACATTAAACCGGTAATTGAAGAATATAAAAAAAGCTTATAAAAAACCCCGCCAAAAAAACCGTGACGATCGTTACGGTTTTTTATATGGTGCGCCCATGAGGAGTCGAACCTCAATCTCAAGCTTCGGAGGCTCACGTTCTATCCATTGAACTATGGGCGCAGAATAATCCCAACATCAACCAAAATAATAATTGTCCTTGCTGCAGATCCCACCAAAAGTGATCCATCAGACCAGCCAACATTATAAAACAAAAAATGTAAAAAAAGCAATTTTCCGTTGCTAGACGCTTGTTTTTTAACGCTCCTCGAAAAATTAGAAATAGAAAAAACGAAAAAAGAGACAAGCCGATAAGCCCTGTCTCGCTGGCAATCAAAAGATAAATATTATGCACCGGCTGAAAGACCCACGGCTCGAGCGATGAATAATGCTGGCTAAAATTATTAACAAAATTTCCCTGGCCAACTCCAAGCAATGGACTTACAGCAATCGAATCAACTGCTATTTGATTATAATAAACCCGCAAGCTAGCCGACTGATTATTAATTAAATTATCAACGTTAAAACGATTAGCATAAAGTGGCCAATAAGAAACACTCAGAAAAGTATAGCCGATCACTAGCAGTAAAAAAATAAAAACAACTTTTTGTCTAACTTCTTTTTTGCGCCACAGGAAAAATAGCCAAAGAATAAAAAGTACACCGCCAATAGTTATGACTGAGCGGGAAAAAGTAAAAAATAAAGCCAGTATAATAATGGCAAATACTGCCGAGAAAAGATAGAAATCTTTTCTCGAATTTTTTTGCAAAAATAACCAGACCAGCCCAAAAAGAGCAATAATCAAAATTGCCGCTAAAATATTGGGGTGCGGCGTCAATCCATAAGCCCGCATAATTTTTTCACCGTCAACCACGATTTTTGCCACCCCATCAATACTGGGCGACAGCGGACTTTCGCCTAACCATTTTAATCCCAAGTTCTGTTGTTTAAAAAATTGTGCAATAGCAATTAGACCCTGCAAAACCGCTCCCGAAACATATACTTGCCAAAATGTTTTTAAATTAAAAATCTTATCCAAATTATTTTTTACATATAAAAATAATCCGGCCAGCCCAACTAATCTCAGCCAGCTGTAAAAGGCTAACCATTTATTATCAGCCAGAATAATTGAAAACAAAGAAACCATCAAAAAACCCGCCAGCCAAACTTCTGGTCTTTGCCAAGAAAAAGCTTGTCTTTCTTGATTAAATAATTTTTTTTCCGAACGATAAAACCAAAGCCACAACAAAACCAAAACCAAAAGATCGGTCGCAAACAAAGATAAGCTCAGCCACTCATTAAAAGCTTGGCCAAAAGAATAAAAAATATGCCTGGCTTGTAACGGCAGGCAAAAAACTAGCGCATAAAAAATAATTTTTTCAAACCGAAGAATCATATCAAATAAACAAATTGATAGATAAATCCTAGACTAAACATTAAAATTAATAGCCAGCCCCAGAAAACGCCGGTTTTTATCTGATACTCCGGCTGGCGGTCGCCGGCTTTTTTAGCTTTAAAATAAATTAAAATTGTTAAAATACCATCGATTCCCGCCGCCAGCGCTCCAACTAAACCGATAATAAAAACAAAACTCTTAAAGCCAAAAAGGAAAGCTAAAAAGGGAACAAAAAGCGCCAAGCAAAAGGCCACTCGTTTTTTTATCCGATAATCATCACTAAAGATTTCTTCCAGCCCCAGGCCGAGCACTAAAAACGAAGTGAAAACGGCCAAAATGCCAAAAATAGCTCCCAGAGAAACTATTCCATTGCCCAAATATGGTATCAATCCATCGATCGCCTCTTCGGTTGTTCCCGGCCCGGTAATGCCAACCACTACCAGAGCAAAAAATAAATAAAGAATTATTGGAACTACTGTGCCAATAACAATTACCTTCTTTATTTTCTTTTCCTGTCCCTTCATTATTCTTCTAACCTCAGGAATAGCCACTGAGCCCGCTAAAGAAAAAAGGATTACACCATAAGGCAGAAAAAATTTATTAAAATTTACTGTCTTTAAATTATCAAAATTAATTTGCGGCATACCGCTAAAAAGCACTGCCGCCAATGACAACAAAAGCAAGCCCGTTAAAAGCAATTCGTTTTTAACAATTGTCCGCAAGCCACAAAAAATCAAAGTGGCGCCAAAAACAAAAAAAATAGTTGCCCAAAGAACTTCATTACCGCCAAAAAACTGGCCCAATAAAATCATCAAAAAATTACCGCCAATAATGATATAGGCCACTAACGAGCCATAATATTCAAATAATACTGTAAGGGTCGCTATCTTTTTTGCCCGCCCGCCTAGATATTTTGCCGTATAACCAATTAGCCGATGTTCCTGATTAGTCCGTAAAATTATTTCGCCATAAAAAAGATGCACCAGCATAACCGCCCCGCCAAGCAATACCAAATAAAAAAGGCCGACGGCAAAGCCGGCTTGAGCGACAACGTACGGGATACCAAAGACTCCCGCCCCAACAATCATTCCAATTAAAACCGCAATCGCATAAAAAAAATTTCCCCTGGCAGATTTTACAATCATTTAATAATTTACAGCTGAAATTATGAATTTTTACCAAACACAGATTTTCCGGACAGACTCTTAAATGCCTAAAAAATTAGCCGAAAAATTTTGTCGAACGAAATAAAATAAAACCGCTCCCCATAAAATAGCAACTGTTGCGACTATTTGGCCCTCTTTTTTCAACTCCGGCTCACTTAGATAAACCGCCCCCAAAATTAAACCGGCAAAAACCGGATTAAGCAGGGCAATAAAAATTCCTAGCCACAACCACTTTTTTCTCGAAGAAATGAAAATTATTTCTTCTTTTTTCTTTATATCCTGTTCTTCCATCTTAAAGTTTTACAGAAAAAATCTACCGCTTGTTTCCGGTAAGTTTTTCTCTTTATTTAAAATTATTTGCCTTATTAAGCCTTAAAAACCTGATCTCCCTCTTTGACTTTTTGAGCTACTTTTAAACCTACTTGGTCGCCCGCTTTAGCCGCTTCAATGTTTTGATGCTCTACCTGCATCGAATCAACTACCTGCTCAAAATCGGCTGTAGAACTTTTAATGCGAATAGTCTCCCCCACCTTCAATCCATCAGACAACTCAATAATGCCCACATTGATATTGCCAAAATAATGGACAATCTTACCAATTAATTTTTCTTCTGCCATACTTTTCACCTCCTCTCAAAAAATGTAAAATGTAAATCTCAAAATGAAAAATGATAATTCAAAATTAAAAGTTTTTTAATCCATCACGCGTAGCGTGATACCAAAATTTTACACTTTGATTTTTAAATTTTTAAATTTCCCCCTATTCTCCTCCTCCCTTCCCTGGCGAAAATTCCACATCAATATCTTTTTCTTTTTTAATTATTTCTATTAATTTTTCTACCAGTTTTTTGGGATTGCTTTCGTAAACGACTTTACCCGGACCACGATTGCCCTTCTTAATAATCTCTTCCAACTGATCAGCCATGCCACCGCTCCCCGTTAAGATGCCAATTGGTTTTTTATCTTCAAAAGCAATCGTAAATTCATTCAAAGTACCGAGTCTCCCGCAAACAATAATTACCGCATCCGAAGCCCGCGTTAAAATCAAATTACGGCCAGAATACTCAAAGCCAGTATAAACGATCATGTCAAAATAATCGATTGGTAAATGATATGTTTTTACGTGGGCTAATTCCGAAGATGCTGGCGAGAAGCCAATAGAAATACCCCCTTCTTCTTTTGCCCCAATCGCCGCCCAATAAGGAGCACCCGTTGTTGCTCCAGTGACAATAATCCCGCCCTGACGCACAATTTCCCGGCCAAGCTCCTTGGTCATCTCCATTGCCCCATCGGCACAACATTCAGTTCGTGCCGCACCAGAAACACAAATTTTATATTTTAGGTAGCTTTTGTTTATATTGTCCATAATGCTTTATTTTAATCTAAAAAGCTTAAAACGTCTACAAAAAAAATTAAAGATCAACTACTTCGCCAAGTTGCGGAATATAGGCCTCAATTCCCAGCTCATCTTTTATTAGTCCAGCCAAGGTCTTACTCGATCCTTCTTCTCCCTGAACAACAAAAACTTTTTTTAATCCCTGCTCTCTTCCCTGGTCAACTTGATGAATTTTTTTAAAACGCTTAACCCATTCCATTAAAAATTGCTGGTCAGCGTGAGCTGAATAACCAGAAAGTTTTTGCACCCTGGCCCTTATTTCCACTTCTCGATCTAAAATTTCAACTCGCTTGGCACCATCAGCGATTCTTCGGCCAAGCGTTCCTTCGGCCTGATAAGTTATCAGAAGCAATGTATTTTGGGGATCACTCAAATAGAGTAATTCGTGATGCATAATTCGACCACCCTGTGACATACCTGAGCCAGCAATAATAACTTTTGGCGGAGGAACATTATTTATTTTTTTGGAATCCCTTGAAGATTCAGTAAATTCTAGCCCAGGAAATTTAAAAACATCATCACCAGAATCAATACTAAAAATTGCTTCCCTATTATAATACTGCGGATATTTTTTATAAACCTCGGTAATTTTAATTGCCAAGGGGCTGTCAATAAAAATCGGCAATTTTGGAATCCGGTGGTTTTCCGCCAAATTATTTAAATGATAAAGTAATTGCTGGGTGCGTTCCATGGCAAAACTAGGAATCATCAGCACTCCTCCCTTAGCCACGGTGTCCTCAATCGCATTTTCCACAACCTCTTGGCAAGTAGCTGCCGGCTCATGATTTCGGTCGCCATAAGTTGACTCCAGTACTATATAATCAGCTTCTTCCAAAAAATCAGGCGCCCGGAGCAACGGCACCGGTGGATTACCCAAGTCTCCTGAAAAAATAATTTTTTTGCTTGCCCCACCGAAGCCGTCGGGCGAAGGAGGGACACTAGCCTCAATCTCTACAACCGCCGACCCTAAAATATGACCCGCTTCGTGGTAAGTAAAACTGATACCTTCAGAAGCGTCGGTTTTTTGATAATAATCTACTGGCACAAAATGTTCCATCACACGATCAACTTCTTGCTGACCAAAAAGAGGAACAACACCAGCATGTTCCGCTTTTTCAGTTAAAATTTTTACGCTATCCTCTAAAATTAATCTCGTAAAATCAATAGTCGGCGGTGTGGCAAAAATTTTTCCCGCAAAACCTCCAGAAATTAATTGCGGCAAACGACCAATGTGGTCTAAGTGAGAATGAGTGATGATTACCGCATCGATAGTTTTTGGATCATAAACAAACTGCTCCGCGTTTTTGGCTTCCAATTCTTTTGATCCCTGAAACAAACCACAATCAACCAGAATTTTTGATTTCTCTGTTTCTAATAAATAATTAGCGCCAGTGACAACTCCCGCCCCGCCACAAAAATGTAATTTTAGGTTATCAGTTTTTATCATAAAAATTTGTTAAGTTTTTATTTGTGTTTTTAGCTTTAATTTTATCAACTTTCTGCCGTTGCCGATGAACCCAAAGACTCGGCGTCCGATATGCTGTTTTACTGCGTCCCATGGTCCCGCTTTGGCGGGATTTTACGGGACCCTTATTCGCCCGCGCTGAAGCGTAGTTTTTCATAACCGCATTATAACATTCCGATAAAAAAACAGCTACTATTGACAAACCAATGAAACCTTGGTAATCTACGAATATGGTTAGTCGGTGTCCAGTTCTTATCCAATCCAATTTTATCAAAAAACCTTCAAGGAGGTGCTGGTATGGAAAGAAAGAGCATGGCCAAGTACTGTCCGCAAGGAATAAGCCGAAATTTCAAAGATACATATAGCGGGGGCGTCACACCAGTGGCCGCAGCCGAAGATGGGACCAACGCCACAGTTAATGCTCGAGGCGTTGAAATTACTTTTTATAAAGACGGCAAAAAAGTCAAAATTTTGAGAAGAGGGAAAAACACTCAAATTAATGACCCGAGTCAACTGGATATCTCCAATGAAACAAAGAGAGCAGCCTATGCAATGGCAGCTGCAATTATGAAAACAAACTTTGAAAAATTTCAGCGGCGGAAGATTATCACCCCCGGTCCCGATTATCGCTAAAAACTAATCGAAGAAAAAAATATCTACAAAAAAATAGCCCCAAGCAAAACTGCTTGGGGGCTTTTATTAAAAAGAAAAAGAGCAGGATCCAGAGTCGAACTGGTACGGACGCGCACAAGAATGTAATTGGAAGAAAAAAAAGGCTTGTCGCCCTCATTATTCTTGCGTAAACAAGCGTCGGGGTTCGGTTATGAGCCGCCCCAGAAAGCCCTCTTCGTCTTTCCCGCTCTCTTTATCGCGCTCATCCATTTCCGTGTTCCGGACATTCGGGGCAAGGCGCAGGATGAAGATTATGCACGGGGCAGTGCTCGCTAACGTGGCGAACGCCATTTTTCCCATCCTCTTTGTCTGATGGTGGGTTCTGACAATCACACTCTTTAAGACAAGTGCAATTTTCTTTTTTTGGATGAACCGATGGCATCTCTCCATAACAACCACAATTACGGCAATCCACCGCCAACCCCAATACCGTCACTCCTTCTCGCGTCGGATGCGGCTGCCATTCAAAGATAACCAGACATTGTCCCTTATCGGCACATAAGGTGCCGCATTGAGGACAATATAAAGTTATATCTTCCGGCAGCTCAACTGATCCGCCTGACCCGCCACGCAAGGGTATCATAAACCCAATTCTCGTCTTGACTCCCATATTCTGCCTCCTATTTCAAAATTATTAAAAAACTAAATTATTTAGGTTCCAAATTCTATCACTATTTTATAATAATCGTCAATCTTTCATTTTTTTTAATTCTTCCCGCGCCACATCGCGGTCGTCCCATTTCATTGCCTTTCTACCCTCAACATAGGTTTGTTCCGTTCCTTTGCCCAAAAATAAAACGATGTCCCCCGTTTGCGCCAACGACAGGCCCCTGGCGATTGCCTGACGCCGGTCTAAAATAATTTCCGGCTGCGTTTTTTTGCATCCAGCAGCAATTTGTTGGCAAATTTCATCGGGCGATTCATCGTATGGATCCTCGTTGCAAATTATAACCATATCCGAATTCTCGCTGGCAATTCGGCCAAGTTCGGGTCGCTTCCATTTATCGCGCCCGCCGCCGGCTGAACCAAAAACGGAAATAATTTTATTGTGCGGCAGATTTTGAAATAATTTAAAAACTTTTTCAAAAGAGTCCGGCGTATGGGCTAAATCTACCACCACCGTAAAATTCTGCTCTTCGTTAATAATTTCCAACCTCCCTGGAATTGATTGAATTTTACCCAACGCCAGCGCCGCCTCCTCCAACGATACACCACACGCCTGCCCAATCGCCGCCGCGCACGCAGCATTATAAACATTAAACTCGCCCAATAAATTTGTCCTAAATTTCACGCCGTTAATTTCAAATTCAGAATTGTCTGCTTCCAGTTTAATATTAGAAATTTGGTTTATGATCATAGCCTTCGACGCGTCGCCTTCGGCGCCTTGCTCAGGCAATATTCCCTGAGCGGAGCGAAGCGAAGTCGAAGGGCTTCTCGTAAAACCAATTTTTTTACCTACCCCATACTTCAAAAACTCCCCCACATTTTCATCGTCCAGATTATAGACCCCAAAGCTCTCTTTATTTTTTGCCACCGCCGCGAATAATTTTTCTTTGGCCGCTCTGTAATTGGCAAACCCGCCGTGCGCTTCCAAGTGCTCCGGCGCTAAATTAGTAAAGGCCACCCCCGCCCAATTAATAAACCGATGACGGTGTTGCTTAACCCCCTCGCTCGTCACCTCAACCAACGCATACTCGCAACCATTTTTCACCATCTGCCTCAAAGTTTTTTGCACAAAAAACCGCCCGGGCATAGTCATATGGAACGGATTCATCACCTCATTTTTCCCATCACTTATCGTCAACGACGATATCCACCCGACGCAAGACTTATACCCTAAGCTTGTCGAAGGGCCCGCCTCTTGTAGGATTTTTCCTGCAAGGCACACCACCGTCGACTTCCCTTTTGTCCCCGTCACGCCAATCACTTTTAGTCGTCGTGCTGGAAATCCATAAACCAACGCGCCCCAAAAAGCCCATTTCCAATGATAAACGCTTAATGCCCAATTAGGAATAAGTTTTTTAAGTAGTTTTTTCATCTTCTAAACTTCTGCACCAGCCGATATAACCAATACCACGACTTGTTTAATGGATAATCCCAATAACCGACATAGTTCACTTCTCGCCCGCCAAAGCCTTTTTTAAAACGGGTAAAACCTTCCCAAGATTTACCGCGTCTGTCTAAAGTATGTTCATTCACAACGCCCCAAAAATCGTATTCCTCGCAACCACGGTTTTTAGCTTCCTTAATTTGTTCCCACTGCAACAGGTGCGGCGCCATTAGATTGCGGAAGTTATTATCCGTGGCGCCGTGAAGATAAGTCGCTGTTTTGCCGAAAAAGACAACTATATTAGCCGCAATAACCTTACTCTCATGCTCGGCAATAAATAACACAAATTTTAATTGCTGATTATTTATTGTTAATTGCTGTTTGTAATATTCTTTCGGATGATGTTTTATTTCCTTGCGCTCCGATGTTCCCTGATCAACTAACCGATAAAATTCCTCAAAATATTGTTCAAAACTCACGACTTCGCAAGTCGTGAGTTTTGAAGGGAGTCGAAGTTTTGGCGGCGGCTGAGGATGGCACAAACGTGACAATCCAAGTCCACGACATAGAAATTGTTTTCTATGATAATAACGGACACCCAAAAGAACTAAGTCGGATAAAACCTGGTGCCAGCTATTATGACCCCGCCCAGCTTCGCGTCTCCGGATCGGCGACAAAAAAGGCTTATGCCATAGCCGCCAAGACAATGGAAGCAAACCAAAGAAAGTTCCGACGACGAATGATTATTGCCCCTGCGCACTAATGCGCGCCAAGAATAAAAAAGGTTTTGTAAGTAAACAAAAGTCTCGGGCAGAAATGCTTGAGGCTTTATTTTTTTGTTGACTTTACCAAGAAAACAAATATAATTAACTATTCTCGTTTTTGTCCCTTAACAATTAACGCGGATGAGCTTGACTTAGATGATTGAAAAATCATCGGACTGCCAGTATCTGGCGGGGATAAAGATTGATTTACCATCGGCTCTCAAGCACGCAATGCCATACCAGCTTAGGAATTTTTCACCCGCTTACACCGCTTCGTAAACTACACGGCGCAAGCAACCGAAAAATTCCTTACCCCGTATCTCTTTACGTTCCACACGGGGGATGGAAGCCCATCCGCGTTTTTTCATTTTATCAAGGAGGAATAAATGAAAACAAAAAAGAAGTATTCTTTGAAAGAATTTGCTGAGATAATCAGGGTCAATCCCCAAAAATTATTGGCAACGTCGCAGAACATTGAAGATAATTACCGCACCTGGTATAAAAGAAAATCCGATGGAAGACAACGCCAAATCGACGAACCCAAAAAATACCTGAAAGAAATCCAACAAATTTTGTTGAAAAAAATCCCGTTTTTTACCTCACCCCAAGCACACGGCGGCGTCAAAGGAAGGTCCGCCAGAACCAACTCTCTTGTTCATAGACACAGTAAGTATCTGTTGACCATCGACATTAAAAACGCTTATCCGACGGTCAACAAAAAAATGATTTATTGGTTTTTTCGGCAAATGAATGCTTCGGCACAATTGGCAAGAGTTCTGTCCAGACTGACCACTTTTCGCAACCAGCTTCCACAAGGCGCGCCAACGTCCCTGGCGATATTCAATGCGCTACTGGGGGCCGACAATCTGCTTGGAATTGATTCTTTATTCTGCAAAGCAAAAGTACGAGGCCGTCCGCTACGCTATTCACGCTACGTGGACGACTTAACTTTCAGCGCCAGCATAAAAATTCCCAAAGAAATTGAAAAACTTGTTGCCAAAAGACTAGAAAAAGCCGGGTTCAATGTTAACCAGAAGAAAACTCGCTATGGATCAATAAAAAGGGGCGCCCTACGAATAACCGGCGTTAATCTGGTTGAGGGGAAACCAAAAGTTCCGCCAAAAGAAATAAAACGCTTTCGTGGAATGATTGGCCGGGCAATTATCGATGGTTCTGTTTCCAGCGACCAAGTGTTTGGCACTATCGCCTATGTGATGGGAATTGAGAAAAAAATTCCCAATCAATTATTAAAACCCTTACTCAAATATCTGGAAAAAACTATTGTTCCTTGCCCCCCGGCTATCAGTCGGCAAATCAAAAAACAATTAATTAAAAAATGACCCCCCGACAAAAATTATTGCCGGGGGATTTTTTTCGCAAAAAAAGCCCCGATTTATGTCGGGACTATTTTAACTCGGGATCATTTTAACGTTAAAGAAGAGAGCGAACCGGGAATTGAACCCGCTGACAAAATTTATGCGGATTTATAAATTTAAAGAAACGGCACCAGCAATACGCCATTAATCATAAATTCGTCGGATGGGTCGATGAGCCCACCGGAGGAACCGTACCCCCTTTTTAATCCGCTCTCTTTAGGTTCTAAGAACTAAATCGATAGTTTAGCCTATCATTATTTATCGGCGCCAGTCAATTTTTTTAATTCCTCTCGCGCCACTTCCCTGTCGTCCCATTTTATTGGATTTTTTCCTTCAACATAAGTCTGCTCCGTGCCTTTGCCTAGAAACAAAACGATGTCTCCGATTTGCGCCATTGCCAAACCCCGAGCCATCGCTTCTCTCCGATTCAAAACAATATCTGTTTTGCTTTCATCGCATCCGGCCAAAATTTCATTGGCGATAGATAGCGGTTCTTCCTCATACGGGTCCTCATTGGTAATAAAAATCTGGTCCGAATATCGCGAAGCAATTTTGCCAAGCTCCGGCCGTTTCCACTTATCGCGTCCCCCACCAGCTGAACCAAAAACAGAAATGATTTTGGCACTCTCCGGCTTTAATTGGCTAAACAATTTAAAAACTTTTTCATACGAATCAGGCGTATGAGCCAAGTCTGCAACAACCGTAAAATCCTGCCCCTCATTAATAATTTCCAAGCGCCCCGGAATAGCCGAAATCTTACCCAGAGCTTGAGAGGCGTCTTCCAGTTTAACACCGCACGCTTCCCCAATCGCTACCGCCGCCGCGCAGTTATAAATATTAAACTCACCAAGCAAATTAGTCTTAAATTGCGTATTGTTTATTTTAAACTCACTGCCTTGGGCGCTCAATTTAATATCTGTCATCACCAGCGTAGCAAAGTGGTCTTTTAAAATCTCTCTCGACAAAGCGCCATAGCCGTATTTTTTGCCCACCGAATACTTCTGGAACCATTTAACATTTTCGTCGTCAATATTATACACGCCAAAGCTTTCTTTATTCTTGGCCGTCGCCGCAAATAGTTTCTCTTTGGCCACTCGATAATTATCAAAACCGCCATGCGCTTCTAGGTGCTCGGGCGCCAAATTAGTAAACACCGCACCAGCCCATTTGATAAACCGATGCCGGTGCTGTTTTATGCCCTCGCTGGTCACTTCCACCAAAGCATATTCGCAACCATTTTTTACCATTTGTGCTAAAGTTTTTTGAATAAAAAACCGGCCAGGCATAGTCATGTGATATGGATTCATCACTTCGTTTTTTCCATCGTTTATTGTCAGCGAAGATACCCACCCCACGCACGGTTTATTCCCTGAGCTTGTCGAAGGGTCTACAGATTGCAAAACCTTCCCCGCCAGCACTACCACCGTTGATTTCCCTTTTGTTCCCGTCACGCCAATAACTTTTAATTTCCGCGACGGAAAACCATAAATCAACGCCCCAATCAGCGCCAATTTCCAATGATAAATGCTTATCATCCAATCAGGAATAAATTTTTTAAGTAATTTTTTCACAATTTAAAAATCCCAGGTGTTTTTCTTCTGTTTAAAAATAATTGATTTCTTGGTTTGATCATAATAAAAACTTATATCGTGAGATTCTGTTTTTTTGATTTTCTCATAATCGTCTATGCCACCACCAAAACTATAAGCACCGAATTCCCTAGGAACATTTTTATACTTGGGCTCAACAATTAAATTAGCCTCAATTTCATAGTAGCCGCTCTTTAATTCATCAATATTAGACAGTTTAATATCTATAAAATCATACCCAAGCACTTCTGCCTTTTCGCCCCATGCAGCAATGGTCATCGCGGACTGAGTCATGTAGTATTGATCTCGAAACGGCCTATTTAAAAGACTCAGCGGACCGCCTTCTTTTTGGGGGAGTTGAATATTATGAAATTGAACCATTATTTCTCCAATTTTTTGCCTTATTTCGTTTTCTGTTTTAGCATAAAGCTCTTTTAGCTTTAACTTTAAGTCTAACTCGTTGTCTAAGAACTGTTTCAGGTCGCCTAAATTATTAACTATTTTAAAAGATTTATTATTAACCTTGATAAACTCCTCGATCAATTCTTTACTATCAAAGTCTATCTCATTACTTGTACATAAAACGTAATTAATATTTTTATTCTTTTTTGCGTCATCCAAAATAGTAAACCAAATTAAAGTATCCTTTAATCCCTTGTCTCCCTTCCCCGAAAACGGTTTCTTTTTTTGTAATGCTCTGCCTATTAATTTTTTCTGGTTATATTTTGGGGTTATTAAAATCCCAATTTTCGAATCTTTCAGAAGTCTTTCAAAACTTTTAACAATTTTACTCCTAAAATTTTTCTTGTAGCTCTTCTCTGAAACCTTAACCCCGAATGGCTCTAGGGCTTTAATCCCATTTTGAATTTTTTTTATTACTTCTTCTACTTGTTCTAAAATTTGCTCAATTCTTTCCTGAAAAACAATTTCTGGAATAGCAAGAAAAACATTTTTATTTATATTATTATCTTTGACAAACTTAACAGAGTCTTTTATTGAATAATTAACAAGACTACTAATTTTATTTTCATTATCTAGCCACAAAATATTAGTATCAAAAATTATTTTATATATTTGTCCCATCATCTTTTTTGTTTTTCATCTCCTAAACTTTTGTATCAAGCGATACAAAAAATACCAATTTTTATTTAACGGATAATCAAAGTAGCCAACGTAATTCATCTCCTGCCCGCCAAAGCCCTTTTTAAAACGCGTAAAGCCTTCCCAGCTTTGGCCACGCTTATCCAAAGTGTGCTCGTTTACAACGCCCCAAAAATCATATTCAGTGTAATTTTGTGCCTTAGCATATTTTATCTGCTCCCACTGCAAAAGATGCGGCGCCATCACATTGCGCAAACTGTTATCTGTGGCGCCATGTAAATAAATTGCCTTCTTGCCAAACAAGACAATGATATTAGCCGCAACAACCCTATTTTCATATTCGGCAACAAATAATATAAATTTTAATTGTTGGCTATTAATTTTTAGTTGTTTTCTATAATATTCCTTAGGATGATGTTTTATTTCCTTGCGCTCCGATGTCCCCTGATCAACCAACCGATAAAATTCTTCAAAATATTTTTCAAATATAGCGTCGTCACAAAACACCATATTTATTTTAACGCCTTTGCGTTCGGCCAGGTGAATATTATAACGCCATTTCTCGTGCATTTGTGCCAGCAGCTCTTCTTCGGTTTTAGTAATATCTAAAATTAAAGTCTGGGAGGGTTCAATGTCATAAGAAAGCTGCTTGAAACCATTAGCCATTATCCATTCACTCTTGGCTAATTCCCATTCCGGCCCAAGCCGAAAAAACACGACCTCGTTGCCAGCTATTTTTTTAACTTGTTTTATAATTTCTTGTATTTCGCTATTGGCTATTGGCAATTGGCTATTGGCTAAAATTGGCCCGCGAGGACAATACCAGTAAAATTTATTTACGCCAGGCAACTTGAAACGAATAAACTGCGTCTGCCAACGATCGCCCGATAAACGCGAAACCTGCCAACCAACGCTTTCTTGAAATTCGCCCCATTCGTAGGATTGTAAAAAAGAGCCTCCGTTTTCGAGGACAAATCGGTTCCAGTTTTCTTTTTGTATATTTTCCATAAAAATTGTCATTCTGAGTCCACAGGCAAAGCTGAGCTTAGCTCTGCCGAAGAATCCATAGATCCTTCACCGCCCACTGGCGGTTCAGGATGACGCTTCGCGTCACTTTTTACCTAATCTCTTCAACGCCTCCCTTATCCGATTTTCCACTCCCTTAATCTCTAGCGGAACTTGTTTTATTGCTTCGCGCGCTTCGCTGATGCGGTAGCCCAAAGTGACCAAGGCATCAATAATCTCAATTTCGTCAATCATCGAGAATCTATCACCCGAAGCTTTGGATAATTTTTTAATTTTCGATTTTAGTTCAATCACGATTTTTTGCGCTACTTTTTTGCCAATGCCCGAAACTCGCGCTAAAATTGTTTCGTCTCCCAAAATAATTGCTTCTTGTAAATCATCTACAGAAGCCCCAGACAAAATTCCAGCCGCGGTTTTTGGTCCAATACCGGAAATAGAAATTAAAAGCTCAAAAAGTTCAATTTCGGCAATCGTCAAAAAACCAAATAAATCCCAAGCCGTTTCTTTCACAGATAAATAGGTAAACAGCTTTACCGACTGGCCAATTTGTGGTATTTTTGAGAGTGTTTTCTCTCCACACCAAACTTTATAGCCAATACCGTTGACCTCTAAAATTATATACTTTTCCGCGCGCAGAGTTATTTTACCTTCTAGAGAAGAAATCATAATAAATGTAAAGTTAAAAAATCAAAGTTAAAAATGACAATTAAAAATTCAAAATTTTACATTTTTCACTGTCATTTTACATTTTGAGATTTACATTTTTAATTATCGTAATACTACCCTTTTTACTTCCTAAATTCAATACTGTGCCTAAATTCAAGCTGACCTCAAATTTTAAACCAACCGGAGACCAACCTACTGCTATTGCCAAGTTGGTCAAAAATCTCAAATCTGGCGCCAAAGATCAGACGCTTCTTGGCGTCACCGGAAGCGGCAAAACCTTTACTATCGCCAATGTTATCAATCAACTGCAAAAACCGGCCCTTGTAATTTCTCATAATAAAACTCTAGCCGCCCAGCTTTATCAAGAATTTAAAGAATTCTTCCCACAAAATTCCGTTAATTATTTTGTTTCATATTACGACTATTATCAGCCCGAGGCCTATATCCCTCAGACTGACACTTATATAGAAAAAGATGCCAAGATTAATCAAGAAATTGACCGCCTGCGTCACGCCGCCGCCCAAAATGTCCTCTCTCGCCCGGACACAATTATTGTCGCTTCGGTTTCTTGTATTTATAATATCGGCTTACCAAGCTCCTACTTAGAATTAAGCATCGTCCTTAATGTTGGCCAAATAATTTCTCGCCAACAATTGCTACGCCAATTAACCGATTTACAATACGAAAGAAAAGACATTAGTTTTGCCCGTGGTTGTTTTCGTGTCCGCGGTGAGAGTGTAGAAATTTGGCCAGCGACCGGTGAAAATATTATTAAAATAGAACTCGCGGGAAATGAAATCACCGCCATTTTAAATCGGCGAACCGAGATGACCCGCGACTTATTTGTCAAAAGAGAAACGTCGGAAATGACCGTTAGAATTTATCCGGCCAAGTTTTGGGTGGCTTCAAAAGACAAAGTGAAACTGGCCGCAAAAAATATTAAAAAAGAATTAGACGGACAATTAATTAAGCTTAAAAAAGCCAACAAGATACTTGAAGCTGAGCGACTGCGCCGGCGAACCAATTACGACCTTGAAATGATGCGCGAAGTTGGCTATTGCCATGGCATCGAAAATTATTCCCGGCACTTGGAATTTCGGCCAGCTGGAACGCCACCCTATTCCCTGCTTGATTATTATCTTTCTCCAATTAAAGGAAACAAAAAGAGAGATTTTTTGCTTTTTGTTGATGAATCGCACATGACAATACCGCAAATTGGCGCCATGTATGAGGGTGACAAAGCCAGAAAACAAACCCTTATTGATTTTGGTTTTCGCCTGCCAAGCGCTCTGGACAACCGGCCGTTAAAATTTACCGAGTTTGAAAAAAAGATTGGCCAGACAATTTATGTCTCCGCTACGCCGGGAAAATATGAACTTGGCAAATCTCCTCTTGTTGCCGAGCAATTAATTCGTCCCACTGGCCTACTTGATCCCAATATTTCAATTCGGCCAACTGCTAACCAAATTCCTGACTTAATAAAGGAAATTAAAAAGCGAGTCGCAAAAAAACAACGAGTATTAATCACCACCCTCACCAAGCGCATGGCAGAAGATTTATCTGATTTTCTAAAAGACGAAAAAATAAAAAATCACTTTTTGCACTCAGAAATTAAAACGCTGGAACGACCGGAAATTTTAAAAAAATTCCGCGAAGGAGTTTACGATGTAATAGTCGGCGTAAATTTATTGAGAGAAGGATTAGACCTGCCCGAAGTTTCGCTGGTCGCAATTTTAGACGCCGATAAAGAAGGCTTCTTGCGCGGCGAAACCGCCCTCATTCAAACCATCGGTCGTGCCTCGCGACACCTGGAAGGCCAAGCTATAATGTATGCTGACAAAATTACCCGCTCAATGAAATTTGCCGTTGACGAAACTAATCGCCGCCGAAAAACCCAAGAAGAATATAATAAAAAACATGGTATTTTGCCACAAGCGATTACCAAGACTATCAGGGCCAGCATTGTTGATATGCCTGAAGATTTTGAGACTAAAAACGGGGTTAAAGATAACAAGGAATATCTTAAAGAATACATGCTTGAACTTAAATTAAAAATGGAAATGGCTAATCGCAATTTGCAATTTGACGAAGCGGCTAATATTAAAGGCGAGATTGAAAAAATAAAGAAAGTTGTCCCATTAAAAGTTCAACCAAAACATCGCTGATATCATTATAAAAAAAGCGAACCCGCCTTCGGCTCTTGTCAAAACACAACATCTTTTATTTTCAACCTTTAACGGGACTTGCTAAAAAATGATTTTCCTGCTATATTCTTTTTAACCTCTCAAGCAAACAACAATTAATAAATTTACCGATTAAAAAAATATGCCAATTAAAGAATCAGCAAAAAAAGAACTGCGCAAGGCCGAAAAGCGCCGAAGATTCAATATCTCACGGCAAAAAACCATGAAAGACTTACTGAAAAAGGCCAAGAAGTTTATTACTGGAAATAAAAAAGATGACGCCAAAAAATTAATTCCCGCTGTCTACCAGGCCATCGACAAAGCAGTTAAGCGCGGTATTATAAAAAAGAATGCCGCCGCGCGTAAAAAGTCTCGGTTAATGAAAGCTTTGAATAAATAAGAACTGCTTCACGCGCCAGGGCCATAAAGAAATCGAGACTAATGAAGGCGCTGAACAAATAGATTTGTAGATCCGGACAAAAAACCGTCCTCGAGTAAAATCGGGACGGTTTTTATATTATCCAGAACTTCTGTATGGGCATATTCCCGCCCGAGGCGGACAAGCATGCGAATTAGCCTATATCAACATTACCCTGTTATCTCTCCCACCACCAAATCCAACGCCACCGACGCGTCAATGCGACCGGTTTTAATTTTAATATCAATCTCCAATAATCGCTCATAAATCCTTTTAAGCGCTGTCAAGCTAAAGTTTTTTGACTGGTCAAAACTCTTGCGCAACACATAGGGATGTAATTTTATTTTTTGAGCCAAACCGAAAAAAGGAATCCCCTTTTCTACTTGCTCTTTGACCAGCAACAAATTCCGAAATTGATAAACTAGCATTGACAGCAAATAAATTTCCGTCTCTCCCTCGGTTAAATGTTGGTGCAATAATTTAAAAGCCAAGGCACTATTTCGCACCGCTAGCGCATCCACAGTTTTAAAAATATCACTTTCAATTTTTGCACCAACCAATTCATCAACATCAACTGCCAAAATTATTTTGCCATTTCGATAGCTAATCAACTTATCTATTTCATTGCTTAGGCGCCACAAATCCGAGCCGACAAATACGGCTATTTTTTTAACCGCCGCGCTGTCTATTTGCCCACCTCTTTCTTCAACCTGTTTTTTTATCCAATTCTCTAGCTTCGCTCTGTTTAAAAAGTTAAACTCTTCCACCTTCGCTAAGGTTCCAGTGGATACGTCCGTTAGAGCCTTAAACAGGTCTTTATTGTCTTTTAGAATATAACCTTGGCTCTTTTTTTCTGTCGACTTTTCCAATCTTTGTCCGATTACTAAAAAACTCTCCGTCGTTTTCAAAATATCACTGGTTTCAAGATATTCCAAAAACTTATCTTTAATATCTTTTCTAACATCAAATAAATCTTTAACCACCGCTAATTTTTTTTCGGCAAACATGGAAAATGAATCAAAAAAGTTTTTCAGTTTTTCCCATTCCCCTTCTTGAGCCAGGTCAAAATAACCAAAATTAAAACCGCTTTTGTGCTTTTGTTGATACCCCGCCACCACCGAACTAATTTTTTGTTTTAGGCGAAAATCATCTTCGCCGTAGAAAAAAAAGAGCATAAAAATTATCTTTCAAAATATTATCAATTAATCTTCGTTACCCCTGTTTAAAGAAATCTTCAAGAACCCTAAATTTTGCTATCCATTTTTCTGCTGTTTCCCTGTCTATTATTATTTTCTGACCAGCTTTAAACTCTGCCCGATGTTCTTGTTCAGTCTTATCTAAAAACAAATTAAATTCATTACAAAAGCCCTGTTTTAACGCTTGATAAACGCTGTTATTTAAAACCCCCGACCCAGCTTTATACTTGCGAGCGCGTTCTTCCACCTCAAACTTCATGTGCCTAATTCCAATATGTCCAGCCCCAAATCGTTCTGGCTCGATTCCCCTCTCTGCTAATCTAGAAAGAAACGTATAATATGATCTATGTTCTATTCCTAACCAATTATCGATCCCTTTATTTTCTTTCGCTTCTTCTGGCGATAGATTTTTGGGCAATCCCAATTCTGGCTCAACTATTTTTTTAAGCGCCTCTATTCTGTCTTTTTTTTCTTTTTCTCTGGCAAGCCTTTTTTCTTCCTCCTTCTTTTTTATTTCTTCTTCTTTCTTTTTTTTCACTTCTTCTTTCTGCTGTCTTTTCTTTTCTTTTTCTTCTTCCAATAATTTTAGCTGATGCTCTTTTTGCGCTTTTTCTCTATATTCTTTTGCAAATTCTAAATAGGCTTTCTGATCTTCGAGAGAAAAATATTTTAGAATATATAAAATTTCGTCATTAACCGCTCTCTCGTGAGCGTCTTCTATATCGTGCTCTTTGTATTCCCACTCTCTAAGCTCATGAAACATCATAACTTCTTGAAATTTTTTAGGAGCTTCTTTGTCCTGAAAAATGCCTCCTTTAAAATGTAGTTTCTGCTTGAGTGCCTGCGCCAATCTAAAACCTTGGCCGGAGAAGTCAGAAGAAGGCATCTCAAAATATGTTTTGTTGTCTTTTATGATTTCTCTTTTTTCTTTGCCATACCTGATAAAATAAGCGTCTTTATTTTCTTTTATTATTTTCAAGCCGGGCACATCAATAAAATTAGCAAGGTTTAGTTCTGCGCTTTTTTCTTTTTGATCTATTCTCTCTATCTTTAGCCCATCTTCTCCTGTTATTTTTTCCGCCCTGTCATAATTATCAACCTCTCCACTTTTAATTTTATCCTGCATTTTAGCGGCTTCATCTTGCGCTTGTTCAAAATTATATGGCTTTGGTTGCTCTGGCATAAAATTTTATTTTTTATTGATTTGTACCTCTCGCTAAATGTGGAATGACAGAAAATCATTAATCTCTTTTTTTGATTTCAAGATAACAATCTTTTCTTTAAATGGCTCCAGCAGCCTACAATAGCACTGCCTGGAACGATCCCACTCTTCATGCTTTAACCCAGCAATTAGTTTCCCTCTGGCATAAAAGTTTTTGGGACCATTCTGACCGTCGGCAATTATTTTTTTAATAAATCTAAACAATTTTACGGCTACTGGCGTATCAAGCCAAATGATTGTATCCGCACTATTTAGCGCAGGAATAATCCATTCTTCCGCATACGCTCCTTCAATAATCCAATTATCTGACAATAAAATTTTATCTAGTTCTTTATCTCTGCTTAACTCCTCTCTTTCTATTCTACCGATTTCTATAAAAACGACCTTGTCTAAATCATAATGCCGTATTCCGGTTTTTTTAGAAATTTGCTCGGCTAAGAAACTTTTACCGCTCCGGCCACCGCCAATTATGTAAATTTTATTAATCATTTTTTTAAAAACTCTCTTCTATTCTCTAGCTAAAAAAATTATTTAACATCCACAACTAAATCCGCTATTTTTTCGGGCTGGTATTTTTCTTTATATCTCTGAAAGGCAATTATTGTCTGCTTAAAATGAGAATCCGGATTCGTTTCAGGATGATATTTATCCCCCCAACGCTCTTTTTCTCTTTTAACTCGCCTTTCATCAATAAGCGCAGTATCACCCTCAAGAAAAATCCTCTTATCCCAAAGATGATTTAATCTTTCTGGATGGAATAGAAAAATTCCCTCAAGAACTAATATCTTTTTTGAAAAATCAAAAGTCTTATCAACGTCAATTTCTCCCGTCTCGCCATTAAATATTTTTATTGCATATGGCTCACCACTTAATTTGAATTCTGTCACCAATGCTTCTATCTTTTTATAATCATTACCGTAAAGCTCAAAATAAATAGATTGATCTTCAAGTTCGGGGAGATGCTTCTCTCTCTCTCTTGTTTGCCCAGCAAAAAATCATCTTTATAAACTGGTAAAATCTCTTGATTTATTTCTGCCAGTTGATTCAATAAAGTTGTTTTACCAACTCCCGTATAACCATCAATCGCCACGACTAACTTTTTTGAGCCAACAGCCCATTTATTAATTGCGTCGTTAGCTTTTTTTACAATTTCTTCTGGATGCATTTTTAATAAAATTATCTTCTATTTTTTTCTTGTTACTCTATTTTTACATCATTTCCAACTCACCGTCTGGTCGGGCTGAACAACTTCCACCCAAATTTGCCCGGGCACAAATTTTATTTCTTCCCCGCTTGAATTGTAAAAATAAAGCTTACTGGTTTGATTTTTGGCATCCTTTTTCCAGGTACCAAAAATTTCTTCGCCATTGCGGTAAACAATTCCTTTGCCCGAACCTTCAACATCTACTGCATTATATTGCCCCTCAATTTGACGAGACTGGGCAAACATAATTGCCACGTTTTTAGCGCTTACTTGCTGGCCATTGTTTTTGTCCATTTCTTTAGTGCCACCGCGCCACCGCCAATAGGAATTATCTGTTGGATTATAAATATACTTTACCTGAAAGCTTCCCGGAAAACCAACGAGTAAAGTTTTAGTTGTAGTTGCCACGCTGGTTAAATCTCCTTCTAAGTGAAGATAACCGCTAAAATTATTTTCCAGCCGATAATCAAATTTTTCTGCTGCGCCGGACAAACGGGTATATGAGGTAAAACCATTATGCGGCGGCGCAATCCCCGACTTCCTAAAAAAAATACTGCCGGAGTCTTTTAGCGCATCAATATTATCCATTATTCCCTTATCCAAAACATCCAGCGCAAAATGCGAACCGCCCCAATGCGCTAAAATTGCGTCCAGCCCTCGCGCCAGCGGAATAAAATCATCGCGAGTTGAACGCACCGAACCAAGCTCTTTTGGCGAATTACAAACATAAATTCCCATCATTCGGGTAATGCTATCGGTTATAACCGGCATATTAAAAATCAAATCCGCCTCCGATAAACCAGACAACGGCCGAGCTATCGCATCCCCTGCTATCATCACCGCAATTGGTCGCCTGGCAGCATTGGCGCAGGGCAATCCGCTAATCGGACTTTTTGAAATTTTTGGAGATTCCAATGGCACGCCCGAGAGAGAAGAGGCCGAACCACTACTGTTAGAAATATTGATTGACTTTCCTTTGCTCTGAATAAAATATCCGCCCAAACCAAGCAAAATAATTATCAAAATAATCGGTAAATATTTTTTCATAAAACCCTCTGTCATTCCCGCGAAAGCGGGAATCCAGAATTCAATAACCTGGATCCCGCATCACCGCGCCCGCAACGCCTGAGCAAGCTCATTCTTGCGATGGCGGGCGGGAGTGCGGGATGACAATTTTGAGATTAGTTTTAAATTATTAAATTCCTAACTTTTTCATTTCTCCCCAATTATCCCCTACCTCAAGGTCAACTTTCAAGGGCACGGCTAATTGATGGATATTTTCCATAATCTTTTTTATTTCTAAGGCCGCTCTTTCAACCTTATCCCCCGCCACTTCAAAAACTAATTCATCGTGCACCTGAAGCAGCATTTTGCTGTTTGTTGCCAGCCATTGGCTTTGTGCGATTTCCACCATCGCCATTTTTAACAAATCAGCTGCTGTCCCCTGAACCGGCATATTAACCGCTGCTCGCTCGGCGGCCTGGCGCAAATTCCAAGCCGAAGAATTAATTTCCGGAATAAATCGTTTACGGCCAAATAAAGTTTCCACAAAACCATTTTGTGCTGCTTCTTGCCGGCTGTTTTTTAAATAACTGGCCACACCGGAAAATTCTTCAAAATATCTTTTAATAAAATCCTTCGCTTTGCCATATTCAATTCCAGCCGCCTCGGCAAAGCCATGGCTCCCCATACCATAGATTACTCCAAAATTTAAAATCTTAGCCATGCGCCGAGCCTGGGAATCAACCTCGCTAGCGTCAATCCCCAAAACCTCCGCCGCCGTAGCTGTGTGAATATCTTTATCCCCGCAAAAAGCCTTAATCATTTCTTTATCTTTAGACAAAGAAGCCACCACCCGCAATTCAATCTGCGAATAATCAGCTGACAGCAACTTGAAGCCATGTTCCGCCACAAAAGCTTTGCGGATTTCCCGACTAAGCTCCGTTTTAATCGGAATATTTTGCAAATTAGGATTTTTTGAAGACAAACGACCCGTAGTTGTTCCAAGCTGGTCAAAGGTGGTATGCAGGCGACCATCGCTAGCGACTAATTCCGGCAGGGCATCCACATAAGTATTTTTTAACTTAGCCAGCTCCCGATATTCTATAACGCAGTCAATTACTTCGTGCTCACCGCGTAATTTATTTAATTCAGAAGCGGCGGTTGAAATCACCTTGCCGGGGGTTTTTTTTAGCCCCTTAATCTGCAAATTTAATTTAGTGAATAAAACTTCCGATAACTGTTGGGGCGAATTAATATTAAACTCCACACCTGATAATTTATAAATTTTTGTTTCCAGTTTTTTTAGTTTTTGGCCCAAATCATCACCCAGCTTTTTTAAATAGTCTCTATCTATTTTAATACCGGCTTGCTGCATTTTTAAAATTATCGGCGCCAACTCTTTTTCGATTTCGTAAATTTTTTCTGATAAGACGCCCTGCTCATGCGCCTGTTCAATTTTTTCCAAAACACTCTGGTCTTCGCCAAGCAAGCTACCCTGATGGGGTCCATTTTTTTCTATGTTTTTATCGCTCAGTATTTTTCCAGTCCCTTTGGGTAGAATATTTTTTTCGTCAGTAGCGTTTAATCTATTAACCAGGCTAAAAAATCCTAGCTCTTTAAAAAGCTCAATTACTTTTTGTTTGTCAAAATCTTTGGCAAGAGCCGCTGATAAATCAAACTTTATTGGCACATCCTGTTTTATGGTGGCTAAATATTTACTGAAAAACGCCTGCTCTTTAAAATCTAATAATTTTTTAAATAAATTATTAGATTTTACCCCGAGCGTAGTCGAGGGGTGAACTTTTTGCTTTTCTATCTTTTTATATAATTTTTCTAAACTGCCAAATTCTTTAAGCAATAAAATCGCCGTTTTTTCTCCGACTCCCGGCACCCCCGGAATATTATCAGATGGGTCGCCTTTTAATCCTTTATAGTCATTCATTTGTTCTGGGCTCAAACCATCAAACCTTTCCTGAACCGCCGCTGCGTCATAAATAATTGTGTCTCTAATTCCTTTTCTTAGGGTAAAAATACTTACTCGCTCATTAACTAATTGTAGAGTATCTAAGTCTCCCGTCACGATTAAAACTTTAACTTTTTTACTTGCTTGCTTAGCTAATGTGCCGATTACATCGTCAGCCTCAAAGCCTTCTTTTTCAAAAATTGGAATATTAAAAGCTATCAAAATATCTTTAACTCGCCTGATCTGAGCGTAGAGCTCATCCGGCGCCTTTACTCGTGTCGCCTTATAATCATCAAATTCTTTATGACGAAATGTCGGCGCCGCCATATCAAAAGTTGCCGCGATGTAATCGGGTTTTAAGTCTTTTAAAACTTTAAGCAAAATGGAAGTAAAACCAAAAACTGCATTCACCAGTTCCCCTTTGCCGGTCGAAAGTGGCGGCAAAGCATGATAGGCGCGATGGACAAGAGCGTGAGAGTCTATTAACACGAGTGTCTTATCTTTTTTATTAGACATATTTTTTTAACCGTGTTTCTAATTTTCAATTTTCAACAACCAATGATCAATGAATTTTCAATAATCAAATTATCAATTGAAAACTGTAAATTGAATATTGATTGAAAATTGATTATTGATAATTGATAATTTGTATTTTCCTTACGTCTTCTCCTCCATGCTCAAATTCCAACCAAACCGCATCAGACGGCAAAGCTTTTTTAATCCGCTCTGCCCACTCAATTACTACCAAGTTTTTTGGTTCGTTTATTATTTCCTTAAAATTTAAAACTTCCAGGTCGCCTGAACTTTCAATTCTATAGCAATCCAAGTGATAAAAATCACTAAAATAATCAGACGATAAAATATTAAAATGTTTCATGATGACAAACGTCGGGCTCAAGATTTTTTCTTTAACGCCCAGAGCCTTACCCAATCCTTGGATAAAAGTTGTTTTACCCGCTCCCAAATCGCCCCTCAGAGCCAACACCAAAGCACCGCGATGCGGCGCCGTTATTAATTGCTCAACTAATCTTTCAGCTAGTTGTTGGGTCTCTTTAAAATTTTTTGTAATAAATTCCATAAAAAAATAAATCATTCCCTGAGCGACTCCGCAAATGCGGAAGAGTCGAAGGGCCTACCATTTACCCCATTCACCTTTAATAAGTTTCTCTTTTTTATTTCTTGTCCAACCCTTTATCTGTTTCTCTCTCCTTCGAGCTTCTTCTAAATTATCATATTCTTCCAAATATGCGACTTTCTTGGGCTTGTGTTTTGAAGTAAATTCCGAACCAATACCCGACAAGTGCTGTATCCAGCGTAAATCCGGTTTCCAAGTCATACCAGTATAATAGAAACCGTCTATGCATTCAACAATATAAACATACCACCTCCAAGATTGTTTCATCTTGTTAGCCTTCGACTTCCCCCGCAGCTGCGGGGTCCGCTCAGGCAATAAGCTTTTATTACATTATAACATTTTTATTCCCAACCAAAGGAAAAAAGCCGAGACAGGTTTGCCTGCTCGGCCTTAAAAATGTTGAAAGAACTCCTACCAGCGCCAATAATTTAGCGGCTGGTAGTAATAATAATCATAAAAATCCCAGTCACCGACCGGAATTTCCCGTCCACCACCAGATGGATAGATATCGATGGGACGTTTTTTTGTCCCAAGATTTTTCCATCCGGAAGCTGTTGCTTCCCGGCCAGCGATGTATATTGTATGCACGCCGACACCGGGAAAATTAAATGCTCGACCTTCTTCTGGGCCAAGCTCGAGGTCTGGCCTCCCTGTTGGATTCCTACCCGCCCAAATCTTCATGTGAATACTGGGCGAGTAGTTTTGAATGATAACTCGAGTAGCGTCCGGCCTCCAGACTTTTGGGTCGGGAGACCGGAGAGCCGTTGAACTGCTGGCCGCTGATGGCGGCTGATAAATTTGAACGGGTTCTAAATAGAAGCAACCCGTCAAACTTACCATCACCAAGGCCACGACAAGAGACAGTGAACTTTTCCTCATTTCATCACCTCCCGTAAGCGGCTTTAATCAACCCACCGGTAATCGCCGCGCCGAGTGGCCGGAAATCGATGTCCACCTTAACGTTCATCGGCTGGACACTGCTTGGCTGTTGATACAACCGAACCAAGGCACCGCAACTAACGTAGCGCTGAAACGGCGTTACGCTAGAATAGGTGACCGCAAATGGGTCTCCTCCGGTCCGGAAAGACCGAAAATACGGCCGGCCCTGGCCCATAATGCCATTGATTCTCGCCGCCAAGACGAAACTCGTGTTTCGCGGCAACATAATCTTGGCATATTCGTACCAATTATTTTCCGAATTGGCACCCCCTATCCGATAACAGGCAAACGCCGGACGTGAATACATCCATCCACCACGCCTGGAATCCGGAATAACAGCCACGGAGGTATTGCCTTCAAAAAGGCAGACTTCCTGCGAAAGCAGATCCGGATTCTCAATGTGCACCGGCACAGCTCCTGCCGGTTTTTTTACAGTAGTAAAATTCTTGGCTCTGGCCGGATCCAAATGCGGCGAATACCGCGCTGTCCCCGCACAGCCAATCAGCATTAACATCGCCACCATCATTCCCATAACAACCATTATTATCTTTCTCATGGCCACTCCTCCTTATATTCTTAGGTGTTTTTATTGTAAAGTTGCTTCCCTTTTTGCCTTATTAAAGCCTTTATCAATCTCACCTATATTATACCAAATCTAAGACTTTTGTCAACCCCTTGACCCTTCTATTCAATTGCGCTAAATTATCATAACGCTTAAAAAATTATTATCAAATTAAATTAGTTATTAGTCATTTTTTACCCATGCTCTCTCCCCCGCAACAAACCATCGACGCTCTCAAAAAAAATAATCGCCTTTTAATCGTGTTGCCCGAAAACTTAAACGGCGACGCTTTGGGATGTGCGCTGGCTCTGGAAGAAGCGCTAAAAAACTCCGGCAAGAAAATTGATATTGTTTGCGCCGAAGAAATACCGGAAAAATTAAAATTTCTGCCCGGGCAAGAAAAAATAAAAAATAAAATAACCGCCTGGCAGGATTTTATTATTTCTATTAATACCTCTATCAATAAAATTTCCCGCCTACGCTACGAAAACGAAAGTGCCACTTTAAAAATTTTTCTCACCACTCCGCAAAAAGTAGAAGAAAAAGATGTCCGCCTTGAGCCGGGCCAATTTTTCTATGATCTAATCATTACCATCGACGCACCAGACCTGGAATCGCTAGGCCGCCCTTTTGAAGAAAATACCGAACTCTTTTTTGGTAAATCAGTTTTAAACATCGACCACAAAGCCAGCAATGAACACTTTGGCGAAATTAATTTAATCCAACCCACCGCCGCCGCCTGCGCCGAAATAATCGCCGAAATAATCGCCGGTCTTGGCCTAACGATTAATGAAAAAACTGCAACGCTGTTACTTAGCGGCCTTATTATCAAAACCCACAGTTTTCAAAATAACCGAACCACTCCCCATTCTCTGAGCCTAGCCTCTAGTTTAATAAATCGGGGGGCTGATCAGGAAAAAATTATCCAACAACTCTACAAAACTAAACCGTTAAATAAGCTTCGGCTCTGGGGACGACTGCTTAGTCGGCTGGATTTTGATGAGCAAAAAAAGATCGCCTGGATTTTAGTTGCCCCCGAAGATTTTACCGCCACCGATACGTCGACCAAAGACATTGCTTTTATTCTCGAAGAAACACTGGAAACCTTTCCCCAGATAAATTTAATTTTAGTTTTCTGGCCGGAAGCTAATGGCTTTTTCTGTGTCTTGGCTCAGGCAAAACAAATAGAGCTCCTCCAAAAAATAAACGCCGAATTAGCCGGCAGCCTTAAGGGCGACCGACTATTCATCAAAACATCAACAGCTGAGCCCGCCAATCTCCGGGAAAAAATTACCGCCTTGCTAAATTCTAATAAATAGCCTAAAATACAGATTATAATATTCTGTATTTTCTTTATTACTTTTTATTTTTAGTATGGCTAAATCTCTCTCAAAAAAATCTACAACTGAAGAGAAGCTAAATGCAAAAGTGGCTGAAGTTTTGCAACGAGAACAAGAAGAGAAGGCCAAGCAACTGGCCGCTAAGATTGGTTTGCCCTACGTTGATATTACAACTATTCCGGTTGACAGCGACGCCTTAATGATTTTATCCGAAGAAGAAACCAGAAGCGGCAAAATGGCAATAATCCAAAAACACGAAGGTAATTTAAAAATTATCGTTCAAGATCCAGAGCTGGGCGCCACTCAAAATCAGCTCAAAAAGCTCCAAGATGGCGGTGCTGCTTGCCAACTTTTCGTCTGTTCGCCACGCAGTCTAAAAAAAGTTCTCGACCGTCGCAAATCAATCGCCGAAGAGAAAGAAAGCGTTAGTGGACAAATTATTATTGACAAAGAAAAGCTTCTCTCTCTTCAAGGAAAATTAAAATCAATTGAGGACATAAAAAAAGCCATAGAAGAGCTTCCTCGTGATGCCGCTACGAATTTTTTAGAAAACATTATTGTCGGCGCATTGCAAACCGACACCTCCGACATCCACCTGGAGAGCCGCGACGAAAATGCTCTTTTCCGATACCGCATCGATGGCATTTTGCATGATGTGGTTTTTTTGTCTTTAAAAGTTTATGCCCTGGTAATTTCCAGATTAAAATTAATGTCCGGCATGGTTTTAAACGTTCACGACCGGGCGCAAGACGGCCGATTCACCATCCGGCTTGATGATTTAGAAATTGAGGTTCGTTCCTCAATTATTCCCGGACCGGTTGGCGAAAATGTCGTGATGCGTATTTTAAATCCCAAAAATATCAATTTAAGTATCAAAGACTTGGGCTTCCGCGAAGATGCTTACCAGTTTATAAAAAAAGAAATTCAAAAGCCAAACGGGATGATCGTCACCACCGGCCCAACTGGTTCGGGAAAAACAACAGCTCTCTATTCCTTCCTGAAAGAAGTCACCGACCCGGAAATAAAAATTATCACCCTAGAAGATCCAGTTGAATATCATTTGCTCGGAGTGACGCAGACTCAAGTTGAGGCCGACCATGGATATACTTTTGCCGCTGGTCTGCGCGCTATTTTACGCCAAGACCCCGACGTTGTGCTGGTGGGTGAAATCCGCGACCAAGAAACCGCCGAAATTGCGATCCAAGCTGCTCTCACCGGCCATATTGTTTTTTCCACGCTCCACACCAATGATGCCGCCGGCGCCATCCCCCGCTTTATTGATATGGGCGCCAATCCTACCACTCTTTCAGCTGCGCTGATTGATATTATGGCCCAAAGACTTTTGCGCCGTATTTGCTCTGCCTGCAAAGAAGAATATAACCCCACCCCCGAAGAGTTGGCCAAAATAAAAAAGGTTTTTGACAGCTTGCCAAAAACCGTGATCGCACCCGATATTTCCAAGCCGTTTAAATTAGCCCGCGGCAAGGGTTGCCTAAAGTGCAATAATACCGGCTATAAGGGACGTGTTGGAGTTTACGAAATAATTCCCGTTGACCCGGAGATTGAAAAATTAATTACCAAGTCTCCTTCTCACGCGGAAATTTTAGAGGTATTGAAACAAAAAGGTTTTGTTTCAATGTATGATGACGGCATTATTAAAGTCGTAGACAAAATAACCACGATTGAAGAAGTCGAAGATATTGTTGGCACCCGTTAAAAACAAAAAATTCCCTTAGAACTGCAGGTAATCTTCTCGTGTCAGGCACGAGAGTAAAGATTTTGCCAAGGAGAAATCCAGCCTGGGCCAAATCATCCTGATATTTAAACAAAACCCCGCCAAGACCCTAATATAAAAAAGAGGCCTTTATCACCTACAGATCTAAAAGAATTTAAAAAGGGCTCCTTGCCCGATTTATTAAGTTATCACGAGTTAGAATCTTTGTCAAGAGCTGCTACATTTAATTGGTCAATTTAGCGAAGACACACGATTACTATAATGCCCACTCTCCGGCTATACATGTGATTAAATCATCCGCCCGTCCGCCACGGCGGACGGGCGGATTTCATTGAAAATTAATAATTGCTTGCCCACCGAAGTTTTAACGAAGGTGGAATAATTGAAAATTTTTATAATATGCTAACCGATCCTATCCCTAAAGAAGAAGATTTGGGCGCTGATCTAACCTTGCGCCCCCAAGGTTTCAAAGACTATCAAGGACAAGACAAAACCAAAGAAAGTTTGGCCGTTTTAATTGAGGCCGCACAAAAAAGGAGCGAGCCGATTGAACATGTTCTACTTTGCGGAGCGGCGGGACTTGGCAAAACTACCTTGGCCAATATCATCGCCAAAGAAATGGGCGCTGGAATGAAAATTACTTCTGGCCCAGCTATTGAACGCGTAGGCGACCTTGGTTCTATTTTAACTAACTTATCTAACGGCGATATTCTTTTTATTGATGAAGTTCACCGCTTAAATAAATTAGTCGAGGAAGTTCTCTACCCAGCTATGGAAGATTTTCGGCTGGATATTGTAATTGGCAAAGGCCCTTCGGCCCGAACATTGCAAATTGATTTACCACGCTTTACTTTAATTTCAGCCACCACCCGCCCCGGACTTTTATCCTCTCCCCTGCGCTCGCGCTTTGGCATAACATTCCGTCTGGATTTTTATAAAACCGAGGATATTGAAAAAATTATCCATCGCTCCGCCAGAATTTTAAATATTAGCATTGACGAAGGCGCGGCTCAAATTATTGCCAAATCGGCTCGCTCTACTCCGCGCGTCGCCAACCGCTTACTCAAGCGCGTCCGCGATTTTGCCCAGGTCAAGGGAGATGGCTATATTACCGCTCAGTTAGCCCATGAGGCGCTGGCAATGCTCGAAGTTGATGACCTGGGACTTGAACCAATCGACCGCCAAATTATAAGGGCAATTATTGAAAAATTTGATGGAGGCCCCGTTGGCCTTCAAGCCCTCGCTGCCACGGTTAATGAAGAGACCGATACCATTGAAGATGTTTATGAGCCGTATTTGATGCAACTTGGATTCATCAACCGCACCCCCCGCGGCCGCACTGCCACACGACTAGCCTTTGAACGCTTTGGATTTAAATATCCAGAGGATTCACAAAATAGGTTGATTTAGTTTGTATAATCTACAAATTTCAGAATTAATCAACAATAAGTTCGTATATAAACCAATCAGCTGAAATATACTTTTTCACGAATAGCAACTGACCTTTTTATCTTTAATTAACCAAATGCTCCCAATAGAATTTTTCAGACAATTTCGTTTTGGCGGATACGCTATTTTTGACTTTGCGGTGGCGTTTTTGGGAATTTATTTACTCTCCCCCCTTTTATCAAAAATCTTCAAAAAATTCAACCTTGATATCCCAAAACAAAATTGGCTATTTCTAACCCTGCCAATTGGTATTTTTATTCATTTACTTGTTGGTAAAATAACTCCCCTGACCCAAAATTTTATTGATACACACGACCACTATATTATAAAAGCAATAATTTTGGGTCTGTTGATTCCTGGAATACGAAACATAAAAATAAAAAAGGGCGCCTAATTTAACGACTTTGTCGGTGTGTTTATTAAAACAAACAGCTAAATTTCAAACCACTCGCCGCTTGGTTATTTTTTTAGCCTTGGTGGCTTTTTTTGTTGCGCCAAAAATTGTTTTTGGCCAAATTATTATTAATGAAATTATGTATGACTTGGCCGGCACAGACGATAAGCATGAATGGGTAGAATTATTTAATAATGGTTCGTTGCCGGTTGATTTAACCGACTATAAAATTAACGATGGTGACACCGCCACCAATCACAGCTTAAATGCACCACCAAAAAATAACAGCCGAGGCTTAATGGTTTTGGGGGCCAGCGAATATTTATTATTAGCCGGCGATGCAAACACCCTGATTGCCGACTTACCAAATTATAACGAGACAATAATTGATACGATTATTAATTTATCAAACACTAACTCCACATTAAAACTCTTAGACAAAGACGGCTTAGAGGTTTCTATAATCTCTTATAATAAAGATCTGGGTGCGGCGGGCAATGGCCGAACCCTAGAGTGGGACGGCACGATATTAAAAGAAAGCACAGTTGATAGAGGAACACCTGGGCAGGCAAACAGCGTTTTAATTTCTACTGGAGAGCCCCTTAGCGCCACGCCAAGCGACTCCCCTGCCACCACAAGCGCTGTCTTGCCGCCCCCAACTCTTACCACGCCAACACCCTATCAATATTCCAAAGATATTTTAATCAATGAATTTTTACCCAACCCGCCAGCCGGAGAAAAAGAATGGGTAGAGTTATTTAATGCCGGAGAGTCAGCGGTTAATTTATTTGGCTGGCAAATTGACGATGACGACAATTCCACCGCGCCGCAAATCATTCCGGAAAACACAACTATAAAGCCGGGTGAATTTTTGGTTATTTCTTTTAATAAATCAACGCTCAACAACGACGGCGATAAAGTCCGCCTGCTCTGGCCGGACGATCAAGTTGTGCATACTGTTTCTTATTCTAAGTCTACCCAAGGTCAATCTGTCGCTAAATTCAGCGGGGGCTGGCTCTGGACCAATCAGTCAACGCCGGGACAGGCCAATAAAAAATCTATTGTCGAAAGAAACTCCTCACTCGCTATTATCGCGGCCGTCTCGGCCGCAGAAAAAATTAGCCCAATTGAAGAGGGCGTCATCGAGTCAACCGATACATCACCAAATAAAAAAACACCAAATCCGCAAACAAACATAAGTCCAACGCCAATTTTCTCTACCGCAAAACAGCCAAACAACAGTCCGGAAAATATAAATTTATCAGCAAGTATTAACGAGCCCGTTAAAGATAATATTAGAATAAGCTCTTTTTTAAGTTTAGTCGGCGTTATTCTACTAGCCGGCTTGTCGGCTGGTGCATTAATTTATTTCCGAAAACAAAGACAGATTGACACAGAGGGAATGGATGATTAAGATAAAAACGTCTCTAAAATTTCTAATTACTCTAATTGGTTAAGTTTTTATAAATTGGGCATTGGGATTTTATTTGTCATTAGTCATTAGAAATTGGTCATTCTCTACGGCCAGATTTTTCGGTCTCCGCCAACCGGCGGATCCCTCAGAATGACAAAAAATAAATTATCTAGATAAAAATATGTCCGGTCATTCCAAGTGGTCTCAAATCAAACACAAAAAAGCGATTACCGACATAAAAAAGGGAAAGGTTTTCAGCAAGTTGGTGCGCCTTATTTCCATAGCAACTCGAATTAAGGGCAAAGACCCAGAAGCCAACCCAACCCTGCGAACACTGATCGACAAAGCACACTCCTTGAATATGCCACTGGAAAATATTGACCGCGCTATCGCCAAGGGATCCGGAGAACTTGAGGGATCACAAATCGAAGAGTTTACGCTTGAAGCTTATGGCCCAGGCGGATCAGCTTTAATTATTGAAGGAACCACCGATAACCATAATCGCTCAATTTCTGAAATTAAATTTTTATTATCCCAACACGACGGAAAATTGGCTAATCCCGGCTCGGTACTTTGGCTATTTGAACGATACGGATTGGTTGTTATTAAAACTTCCTCCTCTAAAAAAGATGAGTTGGGGCTAACAGTGATTGATAGTGGAGCACAAGACATTAAGTGGCCAAACGAAGAAACGCTGGAAGTTTATACGAAGAGCGAAGAACTGGAAAAAATTAAAAAATCATTATCGGAAAAAAATTTAAAGGTTGACGACAGTTCCCTGGTTTGGATACCAAAAAACGAAACTCAAATAGAAGACCAAAAGGCCAAAGAACGCCTAGAAAAATTATTTGAGGCGCTGGACGACAACGAAGATGTAAGTGAGGTTTATACTAATGTAATTCTATAAATATGTTAATCCTCGGTATTGATCCTGGCACGGCTGCCATCGGCCTCGGTCTAATTGAATACAAAAACAAAAAAGCTACCTTAGTGGCCTTTGACTGTTTAACAACCAGCCCAAAAGAAACAACCGCCCAAAGACTAAACGATCTTCACCAAAAATTAACTAAATTTATAAAAAAATATAAACCGGAAATTATTACGGTCGAAGACCTTTTCTTTTTCAAAAATCTAAAAACTGCAATAAAAGTCAGTCAGGCGCGAGGTGTTATTTTACTGGCCGCCAGCCAGCAAAAAATTACGGTTTTTGAATATACTCCACTTCAAATAAAACAAGCACTGACTGGTTATGGCCGAGCTGAAAAAAAACAGGTTCAGCATATGGTTAAAGCAGTTTTGGGTCTCAGGGAAATTCCTAAACCAGATGACGCAGCTGATGCTTTAGCCGCAGCTATTTGTTGCGCCCATTTACTGAGAGATTAAGCCCCGGTCTCGGCTTAATTTAAAACAAAACTGTTGTCCCCAGCTTTGTCTATTGACAGTATTTTTATATTTAAATAGAATGGTTTCAATAAAACTTTTAAAGGTCGAGTTCTATATAATAAAACCTATTTAAAAAATGACCGATTTATTTTTTCAAACGAAAGAGCCAGAAACCGATAATGATGATATGGGAATAGTTGCCCCAACCGATGAAGATCCAGCCGAAGACCCCATTGAAGAAGATGGGGGCATAACTGACGATGGGATAACAGACGACGAAGACGAATTAGAATAACAATTGCTTGTTTTTTTTAAAAACAAAAGCTCCGCCCAAGCGGAGCTTTTTTTCTTGAAAAAAAATAATATTTGGGTCATACTGAAAAGAATCAAAATAATGAATAAATTCTTCCGAAAAAATAAATTGTTCCGGTGGCGGAGAGCAAGGCTTAATCGGCGCTCAATAAATAGTCTTTTGGGGGACCTCCTTTTTTTAGCCCCATTGGCTCTAGTTTTTGGTCTGGGAATTTTTATTTTTCTTGCCAAGGACTTGCCTGACCCACAAAAATTAAATGAGCGCCAAATTATTGAATCAACTAAAATTTTTGACCGCACCGGAAAAATAATTCTTTACGATATTCATGGAGAAGAAAAAAGAACCATTGTTAAGCTTGACCAAATTTCTCCTTATCTTAAAAACGCAACTATCGTCACTGAGGATGCCAATTTTTATAATCACTTCGGACTGGATTTTAGGGGCATCGCCCGGGCAGCACTCGGAATCATCACCGGAAACCGAAGCGCTGGCGGCGGATCAACCATTACCCAACAGTTTATCAAAAAGGCAATACTGACTGACGAGCGAACTTGGTCGCGGAAAATAAAAGAAGCTGTTTTATCACTCGAGCTTGAACGGCGTTATTCAAAAGATGAAATCCTTGGTTTTTATTTAAATCAAATTCCTTATGGTTCTAATGCCTACGGGACGGAAGCAGCCGCCCAAACTTTTTTTGGCAAAACAGCTAAGGAACTAACTCTGAGCGAGGCCGCCTTGCTTGCCGCCCTGCCCCAGGCTCCCAGCCGTCTCTCTCCTTATGGCTCTCACCCCGAAGAGCTAAAAGCACGCCAAGATTATATTTTAGACAGAATGGTTAAATATAATTATGTCTCAGAAGAAGAAGCTGACGCGGCCAAAAAAGAAACTATAAAATTTTCAACTCAAAACCACGGCCTAAAGGCCCCCCATTTTGTTATGTATGTTAAAGAATATTTAGAATCCAAGTATGGCACTGATTATATTGAAAAATCCGGCCTTAAGGTTTATACCACCCTTGATTGGGACCTGCAACAAGTTGCCGAGCAAATTATCAGTGAGGGCGCTCAAAATAATTGGAAAAAATATAAAGCCTATAACGCCGCCCTGGCTGCCGTTGACCCAAAAACCGGACAAATTTTAACTATGGTTGGCTCGCGAGATTATTTTAACATAGAGAATGATGGCAATGTTAATGTGACTATCCGCGACCGTCAACCAGGCTCATCATTTAAGCCCTTCGCTTATGCTACCGCCCTAGAAAAAGGCTACACGCCAAATATGGTCTTATTTGATTTAAAAACCGAATTTAATCCTAATTGCCCAGCCTCAGCCGACCAAGAAAGAGACGCCAATGGAGAGGCCTGCTACAGCCCGGGTAATTATGACGATAAATTTCGCGGACCAGTAACAGCTCGCCTAGCACTAGCCCAATCATTAAATATTCCTTCCGTAGAAGTGCTTTATTTGGCTGGCATTGAAGATACTATAAAAAAAGCCAAAGAAATGGGCATTACTTCTTTAAACAACAATTACTATGGCTTATCATTGGTGTTGGGTGGCGGAGAAGTTAAACTGCTTGACGAGGTTGCCGCTTATGGCGTTTTTGCGACCGAGGGAATTAAAAACGAAAAAAATCCCATTCTAAAAATTGAAGATAAAAACGGAAATATAATTGAAGAATATAAAGAAAATTCCAACAAGGTTTTAAGTGAGCAATCAGCCAGAAATATTTCTGACATACTTTCTGACAATGAAGCGCGCTCGCCGGTTTTCGGTGTTGCCTCTCCACTTTTCATTAAGGACCGCCAAGTAGCCGTCAAAACTGGCACTACCCAGGGCTATCGCGATGCCTGGACGGTTGGCTATACGCCATCGCTCGTAGCGGGTGTCTGGGTTGGGAATAATGACAACAAGCCCATGACGCGCGAAGGAGCGGGTATGGCTGCGGCCGCTCCGCTTTGGAATAGTTTTATCAAAAAAGCCTACGAAATAAAATCAAATTGTCAAGACGAACAAAATAAAACCGAAAATTATTTCTGCCTACCCAGTGAAAAAGAAAATTTTATAAAACCCGAACCTATTTTAACCGAAAAATCAATCCTTAATGGCTCATATATAAATACCATAAAAGTAAAAATCAACAAACTTTCTGGATTGTTGGCCAATGAAAACACCCCCAGCGACCTAATTGAAGAAATAGTGCGCCAAGAAGCTCATTCTATCTTATATTATGTCCAAGTGGATGACCCACAAGGAGCGCCCCCCATTAATCCGGGGGATGACCCGCAATATAAAAACTGGGAGGTGGTGGCCCAAAATTGGCTAAAGGACAAAATAACAACAAATAACAACCTCCTGCCAACCCAAAAGGATGATTCTAATAATGAAAAAAATATTCCTAAAATAAAAATAATTTCTCCTTTTAGCGGGCAAACTATTAACTCAAACAGAATCACTATTTTAGCCGAAATAACTGCTCCGCTGGGAATAAAACAGGTTGATTATTTTCTAAATGATGATTTCGTCGGCTCGGCTCTCTCTGTCCCCTATCAAATATCATTTAATCAACCCGCCAACACGCCAAGCGGAATTAATATTATAAAGGTTGTCGCCTATGATTGGGCTTTTAATCGCCAAGAAGAAAAGATTAATGTTTATATAAAATAAGAACTCCATTTAACTAAAAATACCCCCGCCCAGGCGGGGGTATTTTTAGTTAAAAACAAACTATTTTTTATCAACTTCTGCTTTTTTATTTAATACCCTTGTTAGATAAAAAGAAACAGCCACCACCACCAAAGTAATAAAGATGGCATAAATTATCTTTAACCAAACACCCCCAAGGCTTACTGGAAAAAAATATTCAATAATAGCCTTTACGGTGTCGCTCCAGGCAAGTCCCGCAACCAAGCTTAGGGCGGCTACAATATAGCCAATTGTTTTCCCCCAAACCTCACCCCTTAACACCGAACTTTCTTTTTTTATTTTATCAATATCCATATTATTTTAAAAAATAAATTTTATTTGTTTTATGTTTATTCCGCGGTTTTTAATAACCCCAAGTAAATCCTCTTTTCTTATTTGAAATTCTCCGGCCCAAATAGCATTTTGACACCGAATATACAAAACATCACTTTTTAGGTTAACTGTCTCTGATTTTTTTTTAAATTTGTCGCCCAGCGCCTCAACAACTATTTTATCCCAATCGTTTTTTAAATTAAGAATTTTTAATTCATTATCCAGTCCGAGGCGCTTGGCCTTTTGTGGAATAATTTTTTTTATTTTTATCCACACTGTTTTAATTGTTCTTTATCGGCATTATTAAATAAAGATAACTATCATCGCCATCCGGCTTAATAATAACCGGCGTGGAATCTGAATTAAAACCAAAAAATATTTTTTTAGTTTTAATATTATTTAAGCCATCAATTAAAAATCGATAGTTTAAATTAATACTAATCGGGGGGCCCTTTATTTCGGCTTCAACTTGTGATTTATTTTCTCCCAAATCCGGATCTTGAGATAAAATTTCAAACTTATTAGCCCGAAGCACTATTTTTATAATACTTGATTTATTACTAAACAAACCGGCAATTTTTATATTATTTATTATTTCCTCCCGATCAACAATGGTGGTAATATTAAACTTATTAGGAATAATTTGCTGATAATCTGGATATTGCCCATCAATTAAACGAGAAATTATTTGAGTATTGCCTATATTAAAAAACACCTGATTGCTTTCCGCGGCCACCGATAATTGACCACTTTCTTCGTTTAAAATTCTTACTAGTTCTTGGGCTGTTTTTTGAGGAATAATTAAGGAGTGTGAATTTTCGTCTTTTTTCTCAATATCAAAAACCACCCTTTCACCCAAGCGAAAACTATCAGTTGCCACCATTTTAATATCTTTTTTTTCTATTTTTATAAAAACACCCGTAATCTCTGGCCTTGACTCAAATAAAGAAGAAAGACCAATAACCTGAGACATTGCTCCGCGGAATAAAGAACTGTCTACCCTAAAAATTACATCTTGTTTTGTTTGGGGAATAATCGGAAAATCATTAGCCGACAAACAATTAAGGCTGGCCTTATAATTTTCACACTTAATGTTTAAAGTGTTTTCCCTGGCCTCTAGTTCTATTTTTTTATTAGGTAAACTATTAATGAGGTTTGATAAAATTTTTGCCGGGCAGGTTATCTCCCCTTCTTTTTCAATCTTACCGGGTGTCCATGTATTTATGCCTATCTCTAAATTAGTAGAGGATATCTTAAGTCTTCCTTTTTCGGTTTTTAATAATAGATTATTTAAAATTGGCAGAGTTAAATTTTTACCTATAATATTTTGGGTAATATTTAAACTTTTTTTTAGATTTTCTTGCAGACAGATTATTTTCATAATATATATAATCTATTAAATAAATAAAAATAATTATTATAAGGAATTGATATTTTGTGGAAAAATGATTTTTTTAAATTCAGTTAAGGGTTTTTTAATTAATAATTTGTTGATAGTTTATTGTTTTGGTGTTTATATTTTTTTGATAATTAACTTGTGTTTTTTTATTAACCGATTAATCAGTGTTTATAAACATGTTTATAAACAGTTTATTAACTAACCCTTACTATAAATTCTTTCTTTAATAAGGCTTAATTCTTGTTGGAGTGTTTCGTTTTTCTCTATTTCTTTGTGTAGTTTTTCACAAGCATACATAACGGTGGTGTGGTCGCGGCCGCCAAGTTTTTCTCCAATAAAAGGAAAAGATTTTTTTAACTCCTCGCGCATTAAAAACATGGCAATTTGACGGGGGTAAACAATCTCTTTTCGGCGACAGCGATTTATTAAGTCGCTGGTATTAATATCATAAAACTCGGCCACTGACTGGATAATATTTTTGTAGGTGGTTATTCTTTTGGGGGTATTAATAATATCATTAAGTATCTTGGCTATTTTATTAATATCCGGTGAGGTGGTAGAGAGATTGTTGGCCGCAATAATTCTATTTAGTGCCCCCTCTAGTTCCCTAATGTTTCGTTGAATATTGGTGGCAATATAACCCAAAACATCATCAGTAATAATTATTTTTTTCTCTTCGCATTTTCTTTTTAAGATTGCCATTCTGGTTTCCATGTCTGGTTGGGAAATATCAGCAATCATTCCGCCCTCAAAACGAGAACGAAGTCTTTCCTCGAGGGTGGCAATTGATCGGGGTGGCCGGTCGGAACTTAATATTACTTGTTTATTTTTTTGATAAAGAAAGTTAAATGTATGAAAAAATTCCTCCTGAGTTTTCTCTTTGCCGGCCAAAAACTGGATATCATCAATTATAAGAACATCTATTTGGCGGTAACCTTCTTTAAATCTTTCAATACTATTATTATGGAGAGAGTTAACAAGTTCGGAGGTAAATTTTTCTGAACTAATATATTTTACTTTTTTCTTTTTATTATATTTTTTTACAACTTCATTACCAATGGCCTGTAAAAGGTGGGTTTTCCCCAGCCCCACCCCACCATAAATAAAAAGGGGGTTATAGACCTCACCGGGATTATTGACAATTGCTCGGGCCGCCGCCTGGGCTAATTCATTAAAGGATCCGACTATAAAATTTTCAAAAGTATATTTAGGATTAAGATTTGTTTCCTTATCGGTTTCCAGTTCTTGAAATGATTGGGCGGATAAACTACTTCCCCCTTTTTTTTGCGGTTGTTGTGGTTCGCCAAGGGGGGTGATGGTTTGGTGGGGGGTGTTTTGGTTAATAATAAACTTTAATTCCTTTGTTTCGCTAAAAATATTTCTTAATGAGCGGAGAATGAGTTTATTGTATTTATTTTCGAGCCATTCTTTGCTGAAACCATTGGGAACACCAACGGTAACCGAACCATCTTTGTTTTTTAAAATACAAGTATTACGGAACCAAGTAATAAAATTTGCTCGGGAAATATTTAGTTCTATTTCTCCGAGAGCGGCTTGCCAAAGTTGATCGTTGTTCATGAAATATTTTAATTAGAGAAGCTCCCCCCCCTGCTCGTATAACGATTATAACATAGCATAGAAAGTAAAAAAACGGAAAGAAAAGAGGCAAAAGGTTGTTGTTTTGTGGACAAACTGTGGATTAGCTGTGGAGTGGCTAATTTTAAGAAAAGAGAGCTGGGGGCGGAGTATTTAAAATTGACTTTTGGCGGTTAAGATATTATACTAAAAAAGTAAAAAGTAAGAAAAGAACAATGAGTGTAACCTATCAACCCAAAAAAAGAAAAAGGAAAAGAACACATGGTTTTTTGGTTAGGCAAAGAACAAAATACGGCCAACGGGTTATTCGCAAAAGAAGACAAAAGGGCAGGCAGAAATTGACGGTCTAATCTTTTATGTTGCCGAGCACTTTTAGGTTAAAAAAAAAGAAAGACTTTGAGCGAGTTTTTAATTTAGGCCACGCTTCTGGCGGAGAATTTTTTATTTTAAAACAAGCGCAAAATAACCTATCTTTTACCCGGTTTGGGTTTATTGTCAGCGCCAAGGTTTCCGCCAAGGCAGTAAACAGGAATAAACTAAGACGACAGGTGAATGAAATTGTCAGGTTAAATTTAAAAAGAATAAAAATAGGATTTGACGTCGTTATAATTTTTAAGCGTTTAGCCCAGGGTAAAGAGTCTTTAAAATTAGAAAAGGATTTAGTCTCCCTTTTTATTAAAAATAAGCTATATTTAAGAGATGGGTAAAAGATGAAAAAAATAGCCGTTTTTTTAATAAAGATTTATCAGTTGATTTTTTCTCCCGATTCGGGTTGGCTAAGGGGTTTTTGGCCGACTTGCCGCTTTTTTCCTTCTTGCTCAGAATACGCCAGGCAGGCCATAATAAAATATGGATTCTTTGGGGGAATAAGTCTCGGGGGAAGAAGAATTTTAAAGTGTCATCCTTGGCACGCCGGGGGGAATGATCCCTTAATATAAAATATGAGTTTTTTAATTTCAATCTTTAATACGTTTTTTTATCAGCCGTTGTTTAACGGACTGATTTTTTTATATAACATTCTTCCTGTTCATGATCTAGGAATTGCCATTATTTTATTTACTGTCATTATTAGGTTGATTTTATATCCTTTAAACCAGAAGGCGATTGTCTCTCAGGCGGCCCTCTCAAAGCTCCAGCCGCAAATTAAAGAAATTCAAGAAAAGCAAAAAGGAGACAAAGTTAAACAATCTCAGGCTTTAATGGAACTTTATAAAAAAAATAATATTAATCCAGCTGCTGGTTGTTTGCCATTATTAATTCAACTCCCAGTCTTATTTGCTTTGTATCAAGTTTTTCTGGCTGGCCTGGACCCCAATAAATTAAATGGTCTTTATTCTTTTGTTCAAAAACCAGAAAATATAAATATAATGTTTTTGGGATTAATAGATTTGTCACACGCCAATTATGTTCTAGCTGTTCTAGCCGGCCTGTTTACTTATTTTCAATCAAAAATGATGATCGGTTCTCAAATTAAAACTTCAAAGGGGGGAGATTTTAGCGCTATTTTAAATAAACAAATGCTTTATTTTATGCCTCTGTTCACCGTTTTTATTGCCTGGAAATTGCCCGCCGGCTTGACTCTTTATTGGGTGGTGATTACTTTATTTGGTATTATTCAACAATATTTAATTTTAAAAAAAAATGGCAGAGAACAATTTAATAAAAACTAAAGAAACCATCGAAGAAATTTTACGGATAATTGGTTTTGAGGGAGAGGCCGCAATTGACGATCAACAAGAGAATTTTATTAGAATTAATATAAAAAACGACCAAGCTCGTTATTTAATTGGGCGTAACGGTGAAAATTTAATGGCCCTGCAACATCTTTTGCGGGCAATGGCTAGTCGGCAGTTAGTAGTTGGCAATTTTACAATTGATATTAATGATTATCAAAGAAACAGATTAGAAGAGTTAAAAGAAGTTGCCCTTTCTTTGGCCGATGAGGTGGTTCGTCGCCAAACTCCTCGTTCCCTATCCCCAATGAACGCCTATGAGCGGCGAATTGTTCATGTGGCTCTAGCTAATTTTAATGGCGTTGCAACTGATTCTGAGGGAGAGGGGGAAGAAAGGCGGATAGTTATTAAGCCAGCTAAATAGTGTATTAATCAGCCATGTTGGCTAAAAAGATAGCATTAAATACAATTGTTTCCGCTCTCTTAAGAATTGTTGGTACGTTTATCGCTCTTTTTATTGTTGGGATGATGACTCGTTATTTTGACAAGACACTGTGGGGCGAATACAACATTATTATGACGCTTGGCGGAATATTTACGGTGGTGGCGGAATTTGGTTTTTATCAAATAATGATTCGGGAAATATCTCGTCCGGGCGCAGACGAAAAAAAAATTGCAAGCAATATTTTTACCTTAAGGCTAATTTTTAGCCTTTTTGTTTTTTCAATGGCGCCACTGCTTAGTTTTTTTCTCCCCTACTCTAATCAAGCTCGCTGGGGAATATTTTTGGGGATGTTTAGTTTTTGGTTTTTATCCGGCGGACAGGTTTTAGTTGGTGTTTTTCAAAAATACTTAAGAATGGATAAAATCGCGGTGGCGGAATTGGCTGGCCGAGCCACCCAACTTTTTTTAACAATTCTATTTATTAAAAATGATCTAGGATTTCTGCCGTTAGTTGCGGTCTTGTCTTTTAGCTCGTTAATTAATTTTTCTTTAATTATATTTCTGGTTGGCCGCTATATTAAAGTGGGACTTAGTTTCGATTTTCCTTTTTGGCGGGAAATTTTAAAAAAAAGTTATCCATTGGCTATTTCCAATCTTTTGGTTATGGTTTATTTTTCTTTTGGCTCGCTTCTTTTGTCTATTCTTAAGCCAGCTGCCGACGTTGGTATTTTCCGTTTAGCCTTTAAGGTGTTGGAGGGCTTAATCTTTTTCCCGGCTATGTTTGTTGGACTAGTTATGCCGCTTCTTTCTGCGGCAGTCGATAATATGGAGCGATTTAAACAGATACTTCAGCGGAGCCTGGATGTCTTATTGGTTTTTGTCTGGCCATTGATCCTGGGGTCGTATATATTGGCTGGGCCGATAATCTTATTGCTTGGTGGTCCGGGATACCTTGAAGCCGGTTCGGTTTTGCGGATTTTAATGTTTGCGGTCGGTGCCATTTTTTTGGGCACGCTTTTTTCTTATTCTTTAATTTCTCTTAATCAGCAGAAAAAGATGCTGATAATATCTGGCTTGGGCGCTATTTTTAATTTGGTAATTAATTTTATTTTTATTCCCCGCTATTCTTATTTGGCGGTCGCTTGGGCGTCTTTATTAACAGAGTCCCTGGTGGCGGCTTTAATGATTGGGGCGATTTATCAGCAGATAAAAACCAGACCATCATTAAAAGTGGGGAGTAAAAGTCTTGCGGCGGCGTTGGTTATGAGCGGGTTTTTATGGTTTTTTAGCGGATTAAATTTATTTGTATTAATAATATCGGGAGCCGTTATCTATTTTGCAATTTTATTTTTAATTGGCGGAGCTAACTGGGACGAATTTTTATCATTGATAAAAAGAAAGGATGAAAACTCTTTCATTTAAACAAGGTTTTTATCTTTTGGCTGGGATGCTGGCCTTAATTTTTGGTGTAGCAACATTCTTTTCTCCATTAGTGAGCCTTATGGCCTCGCTTTTTTTTGTTTTTATTTTTTTGATTTGGCAAAAACCGACGACGGCATTTTTTCTTTTAATTGCTTATCTGCCCCTCCAGATAGCCCTTAATCCCTCCCCGGATATTGATCTTGTTTCCGGCCGGGTTTTGGTGCCGGCTTTTTTTTTGATTATGGTTTTAAAACATTTTTTGACTGGTAGAAATTTTAAGATTTTTTTTAAAAACAAAATTGGCCTTTTGCTTCTGCTCTTTTTTAGCTTAACGGCCATTTCTTTTCTAGTGGCGGACGAGCAATCTTGGGCAATTAGGAAAATATTATTTTTATTTTCTTGGTTGCCGCTTTATTTTTTAACGGCTTATTTTGTCGATAACAAAGAAAAAAGTCGAAACTTTATTCGGGTGATAGTCATTGGCGCTTCAACTTCATCATTAATTGGCTTATTTCAGTTTTTGGCCCAGTTTATCTTTAAAAGAGAGCTCTTGGTGTCTTTTTGGCTAACTGCTGTTGCCCCGATTTTTTCTGGCGCTTCTATGGCTAAATTAATTCAAACAGATAATAGTTGGCTGGTTGAGGTTTCTGGCCAGGTTTTTTTCCGGGTCATTGGGCTATTCCCTGATCCGCACACAATGGCTTTCTATTTGGGAATGGCACTGCCTTTTTGTCTGGCTCTTTTTTTCTTTGAGGAAAAGTATAAAAAGTTAACCGTGTTGGCTTGCTTATTAATTGGATGTGCTCTTTTTTTGACTTTCTCTCGGGGTGCTTATTTGGGTGTTTTGGCTAGTGTTGTTTTTTTTCTGGTAGCAGCCAAAAATTTTTTAACCAAGAAAGACAAAAAGTTATTAGCGGCTGCTCTTTTATTGCTAGTGGTAATAGTTATCTTTTTTTCGCCGGTTATTGGAAGATTTTATTCCATATTTTCCCTAGAAGATAGTTCTAATCTTGGTCGTCTTCAGATTTGGCAAGATTCTTTTAATATGGCTAAGGATAATATAATTTTGGGGGTGGGCATGGGGAACTATCCCTTTGGTATGGGTTTTGCTCAAGATTATCGCAATGCAATGACTAGTCATAATTTATACTTGGATTTGTTGGTAGAGCTGGGAATCTTTGGGTTGTTTTCTTGGCTCGGTTTGATTTTTGTTTCCTGGACGATAGCTTGGCACGCTCGCAATCAAGACCTTGTTTTGTCCCTAGGCGTGGCTGGCGCGTTGGTTTATTTTTCGGTTCACTCTTTCTTTGAAACCGCTATTTTTAATCCAACGGTGTTTGCTTTTTTAATGATATGTTTGGGCTTACTATTTAAATTGGAACAAAAAAATGTTTCTAGCAATTGAAGGCATTTGGCAATTATTTTGTTTATTTTTAGTTTTAATTTCTTTTGGTTTTTTGTGTTGGCGCCGGCCAGCACTAGCGGCAGCCGCGATTTTACTTTTAGCGCCAAGTTATTTGTTAAAAATCAAAAATTGGCCGATAACCGTTTTGGAGCTTTTCTTGCTAGTTTTTTTTATCTGCTGGGTGGTCAAGAAAATAAAAGAGAAAGCTATTTTTAAAGAGATTTTTTATCGGGTTTTTAGTTTTTTTGGTGGTGGCTATTTTTTGGCTCTGGGCTTAATTTTGTTTGGAGTATTAATTTCGGTGACCTTGTCGGTTGATTGGCGCGTCGGTGCGGGGATTTTTAAAGCTTGGATTTTGGAGCCAATAATTTTTAGTTTAATTTTGGCGGAAATTATTAAGAATAAAAAAGAACTTAAGGGGGTGCTTTTTGGTCTTGTTTTGGGGATGATTTTGGTGGCCAGCGCAAGTTTAATCTATAAGTTATTTGGCCAGCTAACTTTTGATGGCCGCTTATCGGGCTGGTATCTTTCGCCCAATCACCTAGCTATGTATTTGGCGCCGGGACTTATTTTAGCCTGGGGAGGCTTTTTTACTGGAGAAAACAAAAAGCAAAAAGTATTTTTTGGGTCGGCAATTTTAATTTTAAGCTTAGTTTTGTATTTTACTTTTTCCTATGGTGCTTGGCTGGGATTAGCCGCGGCCGCGGTTTTTATTTTATTTTATTTTTGGAAACATAAAATAGTAGAGAGAAGACAGCTGTTTCTTGTTTCTTGCTTCTTTTTTCTTGTTGTTGCCTTTATCTTTTTTTTACAGTTAAATAACGGCAATAATGAAAAATTAACCAATTTACTTTCTTCTTCTTGCTCATCTTGGCAATCGAGGTTAATGGTTTGGCGGGCAGCAGATAAGATTTTACAGTCGCATTGGCTTTTTGGTGTCGGACCGGGACTATTTCAAAAATACTATCTTGAATATCAATCATATTTTCCGGTTCCCTATCTTGAGTGGGCCGTGCCTCAACCGCATAATTTATTTTTAGCATGGTGGTTGCAGGGCGGACTTTTGGGGTTAATTGGTTTTTTAGTTTTATTAATAAATTATTTTAAAAATATTATTTTAGCAAAACAAAAAACCTCCTTTGTTCCACTTAACAAAACAAAGGAGGGCAAACAAGTGTTAGTTATTATTTTAATGGCGGCGGTAATTTATATTTTAGTTCACGGACTAGCAGATACCACCTATTGGAAAAACGATTTAGCCCTGGTTTTTTGGTCTATTGTATCTTTAGGCTATATAACAAACCGTTGCTACGATTAACAAAGAAAAGATAATCTTCTTTGGGCGAAAGAAAAAGTTCTTGGGCGTCGTAGCTAACTTCATCGGTTGAGCCGATGATTTTTGTTCTCTGGTCGGTTTCCAAATTTATTTTATAAATGTCGTCGCTTAAAATTACCAGACCCCTATAATAATCATCGGGCCAAGTAGCGTTTTGGGAAATTTCTTGGGGCAGGGCGCAGAAGATAGTCTTGTCATCATTGCTCCAAACACACTTGTCGGCCAGGCCAGCCAGGTTTAGGTTTTTAAAATTAGCCCCTTTTTCATCACTTAAATTGAGCGTGGGATTTTTTCCTCGGCTGTTAGTAGAGGAAAAAAGAATTTTATCTCCCTTGGGGGACCAATTAGCATAAAAACCGAAAGTGTCGCTGATAACCTTAAAGAAGTCTCCCGTTTCAGAGTTGATAGCATAAAGAACGCCCTGGGCTAGGCCACTGGGTGGTGTGCGCAAGGAAATTTTTTCTTTAATCGGCCACTCTAAAATAACGTTATCCAGGCGGGTTTTAAAAATATTTTTCCAATTGGTGCCATCGGGGTTAGATAAGCTGATATTGTTTTGTTCACTTGCTGGATCAACATAATGATAAGCAATTTTTTTACTATCTGGCGACCAGGCGACATAATTTATTTTTTCGTTAAGGATGGATGATTGGTTGCTTGTGTAATTATAAAAATATTTTTTAATTTTTTCGTTTTCAGAAAAGAGGCCGATAATTTTTTCTTTATCTGGAGACCAGAGAGCCTTTATTAAGTTGGTTAAATTGACTGATGATATTTTTTTCAGACCGCCTCCATCAAAGTCGGATTCATAAATATTGCCATTGGCTCGAGAAAAATATTTAACGGTTTTGCCGTTTGTACCAATGGTCGGCGCAAGGGCTTTTTCTTGGCTAATTGGTTTAATTTTTAACGCAGCTAGACTTTTTGGGGTTGCTACTGGGCTACCTGCTTGTCCTCCGCTACTGCTATCTCCTCCTGGCAGGCCACTTGGAGTAGCTTCCCCTCCTCTTCCAGCTGGAGTGGTTGGGAGAGCACCATTGGGCCCTGCTTCTCCGCCTGGAGTAGTTGTTTTAAAAAATAAATTATAAATTAACAGCGAGGCGAGCGCTAAAACAAATAAAATTCCGACAATGATAAAGATTTTTTTAGTATCCATAATAAAATAATTATTTTTTAAAGTTTAAAACTAATTACTGGTTTTATTTGTTCCATTATCTGGAGCATCACCCGCCCCCTGTTTTTTATACATAATGGAGCAATTTTTTTTGGTTTCATCAAAAAGAACATCGTAGTATCTTTCTCCAAAGGTTCTGCGACCCACTGTTTCGCATTTTTCTCTAGTGTTGTAGGGGTTAGCTGAGGAGTTATCAAAAGTAAAGTCTGCTATCAGCCAATTGCCAGAGGTTCTGATGCCATAGAGGGCCGGCGTAATTACTTTTAACGCATCAGCCTTCAACGTATTCACCTCAGCTGGAGTTTTTGGAGTCAAATTCAACAAATTCGGATCAATGGTTTGTAAAATCAAAAAGGAACAAAGCAGAAAAACGACTCCAATCACCGCTCCCCAGATTCTCTCTTTGGCCTCGGCCATCTTGCTGGGGATCATATACAATATTCCGCCATAAGTTATCATTGCAACCGCCAGAAAGGCAATTAGGTAAAAACCAAAATTAAAAAGATATTTAATATATTGACCCGGATCAGAGATGGTGGTGGGAGCACCCGGCAGGGCCATTTCTACTTTGTATTCGGCTAGAGAATAATTAGCCCAAAAAAGAAACGATAAAATTAAGGCAGGTAGTATTTTAATAATATTTTTTTGTATGTATTTTAAACAGTTCATATTGGCTAGAAATTACAATGAAAGTGTCCGCCAGTAGTAAAGCTTGAGCCTTTAACTTTGTATTCATTAAGGCAGCTGCTGATGTTGTTTGAAGAACCAAGAGAGGCGCTAGCGATTTGAATATATTTTTCCTTTATTGCCGGAGGGCAAAGCTTAATGCTACCGCCACACTCTGGCGCCGTAATAACAAAGTCGCCACAGGTGCCACTTTTGGCGTTGTTGAGCTTGTGGCAACTGGATGCGTGCTGACCGTCAACCGTTGAAGTTATGCTGGTGTCGCATTTTAGTCCCTGGGCAGCGCAAGCCTCCTTAATACTTGTTTGAACATTTGAATATTTGGCGGCGGCTCCACTAGCCAGCTGATGTCCTTGAACTGTCTGGGCGCCACAACTGCCAATTGAGCAGGAGGCGCTACCTCCTTGGCCGGAAATCTTTCCGTCCTTTAGAGTTTGTTGCATTTGCTCCGGGGTCATTCCTTTAGTATCAAAGTCCATTTCATTAGCCATTATTTGTGGCAGTTCCATAGCCTTCAACGTATTCACCTCAGCTGGAGTTTTTGGAGTCAAATTCAACAAATTCGGATCAATGGTTTGTAAAATCAAAAAGGAACAAAGCAGAAAAACGACTCCAATCACCGCTCCCCAGATTCTCTCTTTGGCCTCGGCCATCTTGCTGGGGATCATATACAATATTCCGCCATAAGTTATCATTGCAACCGCCAGAAAGGCAATTAGGTAAAAACCAAAACTAAAAAGATATTTAATATATTGACCCGGATCAGAGATGGTGGTGGGAGCACCCGGCAGGGCCATTTCGAGGGTATAGGCCAGGGCGACCAATGGCGAGAGTGATAAAATCGGCAGCAATATAGAAAAAATAAAAAATAATCTTTTATTTTTTAACATTATTTTATTTCCAGAATTACTTGAGAAGAGGCTTGCTGGTCGGCGTCTTTTTTGTCAGAAATAGTAAGGCCTAAATTTTTTGTTAAAGCTTCTTCAAGTTGTCCGGCGGGTATGATTAATGAAAATATATTAAAATCTTTATTATCAGAGTTAATTAGCTCTTGTCCATCTATTTTCCATTGAAAATTTAAGTTAGCCAAACTTTTAACGTTAAAGAAAAATGGGACAGCTAAAATTTTTAGTGTTTGGCCGGTTTTAGCGCTAAGTATTTCTGTAAGCGAATAATTATTATTTGGCAGCCTGAAAATGGTTTTGGCGCTGGAAATTTTAATCTCTGTAAATCCGCGCCAGACGACGTTCCCTCCGTCTAAAACTTGGGATTCAATTTTGTGGTAATCCTCGGGCCATTTTGTTGCCTTGAAAGAAAGAACTGATTTTCCTTGTCCGCCTGCCCAGCCGGCTATGTCGCCATCTATTAGCCAGCGATAAGTAAGTTTTTCCGGGTCTACATTTAATTTTTTAGTCGGCAGAACAAAAACTTTAATTTGGCTACCCTGAGTTGGCAGGGCTAATCCTTCGTATCCTGGTGGGACATAAGAATCTGACGACCAAGTTATGGTAAAAGCGCTATCAGCTGCGTTAATGTTTGGTGGGCTTAGGGCAAAGCAAAACCCAGCACTAATTAGAGTAATTAATATTAGAAGATTAACAGAGATAAACTTTTTCATTAGATTAAGCATTTTGATTTTTTAACATCTTATTGGCCACAGCTAAGCCGGCCGGTGTTTGTAGGGCGCTAAAAACTTTATTCTCCGCTTTCTTTTTAATGTAGACATAAACGACAACGCCAATATTGCTGGGCAATATTCCAAGAGAAAAGATATCTATAACCTTGGCAAGAAAGAAAGTAATTAGGGGGTCGGTTTTTGGCGCGTAGCTTTTTTGCCATAAGCCAATAATCAGTCCGGCTAAAAGTTCGGAGAAAAAATTAACAATAGGAATTATGCCGATTAAATCAAAGACAGTCGCCAGAACAATCATTTCCCAGGGAAAAGAAACTGGCTCTGGAGGCGTGGGTGGATTCTCGGTTGTTGCTTTTTTGTCCTCCTCGTTTTCCGGCATGATAATATTAATAACGGATAATTTTTCGCGATGCGATTGTGTTGTCTGGGCGCCTGACTATCTTCTTATGGTCATTTTTTCTCTTGTTGGGCTAATTCTTCTTTGGCTTTTTCGATTTCAATTAGTTGTCTGGGGTCAGAGGTAATAATTTGGTCCTCGGTGTAGGAGGCGATAACTTTTATGGCGGCGTGTTGCATCCCGGCAAAGAAAATGCCCTCACCAACCCCGCTTTCCATCAAGAGGTATCTTTCTTGGTCGGTTAAATTAAATGTTTTTTGTAGAATTTCAATGGTGGCTGGAGACTGGCGGAGCAGCATTTGCATAGAAGAATTGGTGACAATTGGTTTGCCGTAGGGTGAGCTCATAAAATCAGCGACATCTTGGGTGATGGTAGTTAGTCCTAAAAAGTATTTGCGGCAGCGTTTGGCAATGCCAAATAAGAAAGAAGCCGCGTCTTCATACTTCATCATAACCCAAGCTTCGTCCACTATGAGCAGTCGTTTTTTAAGTTCAGAGCGAATGATGTTCCAGATGTAATGAAGAACAATATACATGGCAACTGGCCGTAGCTCTTCTTCCATATCTCTCATAGAAAAACAGACTAAATTATTTTTAAGCTCGATATTTGTTTGGTGGTTAAAGAATTCCGAATAAGAACCGGTGACAAATTTTTCCAGGCGCGTGGCCAGCGAAGCTGCGCCATCCATATTTTTTAAAATATTATGAAGATCAGAAAGTAGGGGCGGACTAATTTTAGAAAAATCAGAATCGGGCGTAATATCGCGAGAAGAATAAGTTTCGCTGATAGCCCTGTCCATAATTGCGTCTTCTTCCGCCGAAAGACCGCCAAGCATTATACGCATTAAGCCGACCAGATTAATAATGGTTGACCGCAAGACATCTCCTGGTTGCTCCCCTTTTGGCGGGACGGGCAAATCGAAAGGATTTAAATGATTGGGCGAATTAAGAGATATTTTAATAAAAGTGCCGCCAATAACTTCTGTTAAATATTTATATTCGTTTTCCGGATCAAGAATAATAACATCAGCTCCCATCATCAAAGATCGTAAAACCTCTAGCTTAACAAGATAACTTTTTCCGGCGCCGGACTTGGCAAAAACACAGGAGTTGGCATTTTCCAACGAAAAACGATCGAAAATGATTAAGGAATTATTATGCCGATTAATGCCATAAAGAATCCCTTTGTTGTCCGAGAGGTTTACCGAAATAAAAGGAAAGGAGCTGGAAACCGGGCCGGTGTTCATTGAGGTGCTGATTTCCAGTCTGTCTCTGGCAATTGGCAGTGTGGAGTTAAACCCTTCTTCTTGTTGAAAGGAGGCGGGTTTTAAGTAAACCATTTTACCCTCCATTAGAGACTTTAGTTCATTTTCTGTTTCATCAAGCTCTTTTTCTGTCTTGCCAAACAAGGTGATATAGACGCCTAGTTTGAAAAACTTTTCATTGCTTTGCAGGAGATCATCTCTTAATTTTTCAATATCATTTAGCGCTGTTTCTAGCATTGGGTCGCGAACTTGTCCCTTGGCTTCGCTATCGGAAATTTGTGACTGAATTTGAGCAACCTTCTTTTTGAGCTGTTTCATTATCCAGGGAGTTTCAACGGGATTGATAAAGAAAGAAACATTCATTTCTTTATCCATGGCTAAAACAGGCGAGAACCAATTAGTCATTAAATACCGGGGATAGGTAAAGATAAAAAGAGTGCGCGCCAAAGAAGAACCAACTTGAACATAGTTAGGAAAAATCTTTAGGGCCGGCGGAGCAATCAAATCCTTGATGGACGGCGTGCTGATGGGCGCCTGAAAAGGAGAAAACTTTTCTTTAGGAGGAGCGCTGCCGGATAAATTTTTTAAAAAATCAAAAGACATAATCTTTAATTATTGTAAAATGTAAATCTCAAAATGGAAAATGACAGTTAAAAATTTAAAATTTTGAATTTTGCATTGTCATTTTGCACTTTGATTTTTTAACTTTAAACTTTATCAGGATTTGTCTAGAATTTAGAGTTTAGAATTTATTGCTTTAGGCTTGGATTATCTTTGGTTCCCATATTATAAAGATGATAAAAAAGTTGGACAATTTCTTCGGTGTTTAAGGGGGTGGATTTAACACCAGCGCCTGCCAGCCCCGAGCTAACATACTCTGCTCTCTGCCAGAGCTGGGTCTTTAATTCGTCCAATGACTTGGTTTCTTGTTGGCTGTTTTTTGTCTCGCCTATTCCCAATCTTTCCAAAAAACCGCTTTGTTTGTTCTCTATTTTTAATAAAGTGATAACAACATAGAAAGACTGATTGATGATATTTCCTACTTGGACCAGGTTTTTAACAAAGTCCTGATATTCGGCAATCTGGATGCGGAGCAGTTCGTTGGCCTGTTCTTTTTTCTTCTGCTCCATAATATTCAGATAGTCGGAAATATCTAGCGTTCGGGAAACCGTGACAATCTGCAGGGGGAAATCAAGCGAATTTAGAAACCCCTGATATTTATAAATAAGAGCATCTTGCTCTTCAGTTGATTTGAGGGAAAAATTGACCGAAGAAGTCATTAGGATAGCCCGAAGAGAGCCGTCTTTTAAAATAACGACGCCTTCTTGAATATCTTCAATCTCTATTTTTTGTTGAATAGCGGGTGCATTCATGATTTTTTGTCTCGAATAATCTATTTACTTCTTTTTCCAAATATAAAATCGAGGATTGATCTGGTAATTTAGCCAGGCTTTTAAAAATCCGGGTAATGGCCGGCCATCTACTTTCCCAAGGACCAGAGCAGCAGCCAGAAGAACAATCGGAGTGCCAATTACAACAACAAACCAAAGCTTAAACATATACCAAAGAAAAAAGAGGACAGTAGCGACCCCCAGCAAAAAAAGGAATTGCTTAAGCGTAATCGGGCCGACGATTTTATCTTCAACGTCGATAAATTGTGGGATAACAAATTGCATAGGGTTAGATTATAAAATAATGTTTTTGTCATTCTGAGCGAAACGCAGCGCAACGGAGTGCAGTGAAGAATCTATTTATTTTGCGCAATATAACAAAATATAGATTCTTCGTCACTCCCTAGTGTCGCTCCTCAGAATGACGGATCGGGGGGGGGTTATTTTTTATTGCAGATCTTTTAAGTTAATAACGCGCCCATCAATTTGGTGGGTGTCTTTTGGGGCAGAGATGATAGTTTCGGGCAAGTCTTTTTTTTCAATTGGTTCGCGATAATTCTGGGGAGGGCTTGTTGTTGGCACGGTAGTTGAAATTGATTTTTCCGGAGTCTTGGAAGGATTTTTTTCTGTATTTTCTAATATGATTATTTTTTTATCTTCATCATAAGTTAGAGCAGAATTTTCGTCGTATGATTTTAAAATCTCGGCGACTAATAATTTTTCCTGAGGCGATAAATTTTTGGTGTTATCGCTTTTGAAAAGATAGTCTCCCCTAATCATCTGGTCGTGCTTCTCGGCCCCCTTTTGTTTAACATAATCAGCCAGCCAATTTTTAATTGTGCCTCGGACCGGCTGGTCAAAATCAGCGATTTTTAACGGCGAAGCGGTTAGGATTTGATTCAAAATTTCTTTATTATCTTGGACTATTTGACGGAGCGATTTTTGAGTAAGCGAGGTTGTTTTTTGCTCAGGTTTTTTTTCAGCTAAAGCGACGCTATTATAAGCAGATGGTTTTGGCGGTAGAACAATTGGTAATTGCCCTCCCCAGCTTAAAATGGCGTTTTCGATCCCCTTTAAGTATTCACGAATCGGTAAAAATTTTAAAACACCCTCGTCAATGGCTATTTTTTTTGCTAAATTATAATCAATTTCTAATTCTCGTTGGATTGCTTCGGGGAGTTTTTCTAAAATAATCTCTTTGAAAAAAACATCTCCCATTAAGCTGGCCAGGAGAGACACTTTTTCTTTGGGAAGGCCGTATTTTTTTATAATGTCAGCGTTAATTTGAGCGGTCTCGTTAGAGCACATCCAGCTTTGAACATAATCTGGCAAGCGAGAAAAGGCAATTTGAAAATCATCTTGCCGGGGTATTGAGATGGCTCTACTTTGGTTATCTTCTTCCATTATTTATTTTTCGTTAGGTTGATTGCTAATTTTTCCAAGTTTTTGATTCTGGCTTTTTAATATTTCAGTCTGCTCTCTCCCAGTGTTTCTTAGTGTTGACTCCACGCGCTCCATAGTTCTCCCCATTTTGCCCAAACTTTTTGCCCAGGCATCGCTTCTAGAAACAAATTCTTTTGCAACTTGATTGTCTGATCGTTGAACCCCCTCTATTATAAGGAGTTTTTGGGTGCCATTTAATTCATTGCGGATTGAAGATAATTGGGTGGCCTTGACGTGTTCTCCGACAAGACGCAGAGATTCTTCGTTATCCGCAACGGGAATTGAACCAATTTGTTTGGCATTTAAGCTTTGGACATACTTTTCAGTAGCAGCGGGGTTGGCAAGTTTAGTTTGTGTGTGCTCAAAGGCTTCCTGGATTTTTCCGGTAGCGCCGGCAAACATTTCTCTGGCGGCGAAGTTCTTTGAGTCATCGAAGTTGTTAGACCAACTAGGATTGGCCTTCATTGCCTTTTCGGCAGGATCTTTAGTCTCCTTGTACCAACTTGTAAAAGCGCGATTAAAATCATCTTGGGATATTCGTTTTTCCATAATCATTTCTTGAACGGTTCCCATAATTTGTTTGCCAGCCTCTCCCGCCAAGACGTTGCCCTTGATTTTATTAAAGCTTCCCGAAACAATACCATCTTTTATTGCTTCCTTGAGCTCTTTTATTACGTTGCTTTGATCTTTTTTGTCATCCAAAAGAATATCCGGCCGAAGCTGTTTAAGGGTATCGATATCTGTTTTGTAAGAGATGGGATCTTTTTTAAATGTTTCCAAGGCACTTTTGGCGGTCGCCGTATCACAAGTAGCCTTGGTCAGAAGACCTCTTTTATTTGCTTCTTCGGCAGCCATCAGTCTCCTTACACCCCTTTCTTTATCAATCTGGCGAAAAACGTCACTTTCTTGCATCGAGCCCAATAATTTACCATAGGCTTTTTCAGAGATGGTATTTTTGGCTCTTTCAAGGTTTTCTTTTCTGTATTGCTGGGCGGTGGCCCGTTGTCTGCCAGTTGCTTTACCAAAAAATTTTGTTTTTGAAAGGCCAGTCGTATCTAGGAATTTTGAAGATAATGTATTTACTCCTCCAGCTGTTCCATATAATGCTCTCTGTGCACGAATCTTTGTCCAATCAAGTGATTTATTCTTGCTCCAATCTCTTGCCTGTTTTCCCCAATCTATGATTGTTTTAGCGCCAACGATGCCTGATTTTTGAGCGTATTTTAATCCGCCGATCAGTAATAAGACTATGGTGATATATTGAAGAATAGCGTAAATGCCATTGCCAAAGAATCCGGTGACGGCATTGTCTATTAAGATATTATTTTGGGCTGCCGCGGCAGCGCTATCGGAAGTGATGGGGGCAGTGGAGGCAATCAGAATGGCCAAATAAACAAAAAACATATAAACTGGTGCAAAAAATGACCATTTCAAAAATTCTCCCCACCATTTATTCCAATAACTGCCGATTTCTGGCGCGTTTGGCACAATCATTGCAACCCAGGCAAGAGGCGCAAGAATCATTAACAGCCACAAGTTAACCATTCGGACAATAAAAAATACAGCTGCGGCTGCCAAGGTGAAGGCGGCAATTAGCAAAATAGCCGTGCCAAAAATAATACCGATGATTATATTCGTGGGGGTGCCCGCTTTTTTTATTTCTCCCCCCCAGCCCGGAGTCTCCTTGTAGACCGACTGAATATTTAACGCGCCAGCGAGCTGTCCCGAAAGTCCGGCTGCATTATTGCCGACGGCTGCTTCGTAGAAAAAATGGGTTATTATCTGGGAAAAATCAATAATTATACCGCAAAAGACTAAGCTGAAATTAATTAGCAGGGCGGCAATAACCAGCCGGGGCAGAATCGTTTTTATTTGATAGTTGCCGGTTTGCAAGATTGAGTCAAAAGACAACACCAAGAGAATTAAAACAAAACCAATATTGCAAATATCGCGCGTAATCTGCCAGCCGGCTTTGACCACGGCCACATCAGTAAATTTTTCAATGCTGAAAGTAAATTCCAACAAGGTGGCGGCTATTTGAACAAACCAAGCAGCAATGGTAAAAATAAGGTTAGCTAACAGGCCGAGTGCCATATAGAACATTTCACTTAGAGTAGGTATGCCAAACAAGCCTTCAGCCCGAGTCGGCGAGGCGGACAAAAGAAAAATCCCCCCGGCGAGTAAAAGGCTAGAACCAAGAGTAATTGCTATTTTTTTTGTCTTAGGCGAGATAGGCATTAAAAGTATTTAGATTTTATCTGGCGGCCTAGAACGTGTTGACTCGAGAAGCTATACAACTATTCAGTGAATCTTGGTAGCTTTTTTCGGTTGCCTGCGAGGAGCAGAGACTTTGGTAAAGTCCGTCTTGGGCAAAGGAGCAATCAGCAACAACTCCTTTTTTTATTTGGGCATCGCCGACTTTTTGAACTATACTCGTAGAGCTTCTCATAGTTTGCTGGAGAAATTCATTAAAATCTGCGGAAGAAGAAATCAATAATGTCTGATTGGATGCAACGGCTTTTTGTTTGGCCGTTTTCATTGCGATTTCGGCGGTGCTGGTTGCCGCGCTTTCATCTCCTCTTTGCCAAGTTTCGTAGATCGTCATATATTTGGCGGCGGCTTGTTGATAAGCAACGGTATCAGTATTGGCGGTTGATGCTTGGGCGACCTTATCTTTGAGTGTCAAAATTTCGGTATTAAGACTAATAATTTCTTTTTCAACTGCAACAGTGCTTGAAATCAACTGGTGGCTAACGGTCGTATTTTGCAAGCCACAAAAACCCGCTTCGCCAGCGCCATAAGTTTGAGTGGTGGTTTTTTCCATAATCCCCTCGCTCGTTGAGGAAGAAGAGACCTTTATTTTTTCCACAGCTTTAGCAGTACAGGGACAAGTTAATCCGGAGCAAGAGCTAATATTTTGAGAGCTAATGGCAACTTGCGAAATGCCTGGTGGCAGAGGACAGCTTTGCTGGAGAGTATCCTTAAGAACAGAGAAGGCATTTATTTGGCTATTTTTGATGTTGTTTAAGATCCCTAAGTTGGCTTGATGCTCGGCGATTAGTTTTTCCAGATTTTCTTTATATAATTTCTGTTGTTCAACCAAGGAGCTGGCCATAGCTTCATTTGTATTAGCGTCATCATAAGAAGAAATATTAACCGAAACTGAAGCCGGAGCATTTATTCCTGGAACTATAGGAGACCCAGATACTCCATAGCCAACGCTAGATCCTTCTTTCGTAGAGGTCAGAGCAGATATCCCTTCCCTAATTGCTCTGTTTATGACCGCGTCAACAATCGCGCCAGCATATTCGGAAAATTCTTTAGCGGAGATTAGCCATGGAATATCAATTCCTAGCGCTTGTTGCATGGCATCGCCGACCTGCCGACCGGGAGTTCTGATTTCCCATTTGGTACAGTTTGCGCCAGATGGAATTTCATCTTCTTTCCAGCCGTCGGTATCAGAATAAGTTATTTGATTTTCTTCCTCAATTTCGCGGCAGATCTTATCGCCTAAAAATCCAGCGGAGGCAGATCCTTCGTTTTTGGCCGCGTCAGCCGCTTCGGCCATAAGAGCATATTTTTTGTCTGCCGCCATCAAATAGGCGCCCATATAATTATTTTGCGATTCAGAGATGGTAATCCAGCCCTTCCATCCGCCTTTAGAAAAATCGGTCATAAAGCTATTGATATTAGTAATGGCCGAGGAAAGAGTACAGGTAGCAGTTTCATCAAAGATTGGTGGACTAGACAGAGCGAGGCGCAGTTGGAAGCTAAAGGTGCTACACAAAAAACCAAGTCCCATTTTGTCAATCAATTGACCCGCCGCTTTATCTGCGGCGGTTCTTAAAAATCCCTGCCAGTCGGTGACAAATCGTGGTTTCCCGCTACCTTGGATCCATGCGACAATATCATTAACTAGCATATTCAAAAGCATTCGTCGCAGTCTGTTCCATGCAAATTTCAGAGCCTCTTGCATAATATATTGAGCTTTGTCCCAAATTGCCTTGCCAACAAGAGCAAGAAGTTGCCCACTTTTAGCGGCTTCTACTACTTTATCCCAAGACCATTTGGTTGTATCTTGTGTGGTTTTTCCAGCTGCTATTGTTGACCGCTGTGCTATGGCGGCGGGATCCACAACTGGAAGTATCGCTTGAACTGTTTTGTAGGGCAAAAGTAACCCTCCAATAATCAAATTAGCAAATAAAATAAAGAGCACCGTTATGGCGAAAATTTGTTGTCTAGGGGTTTTATTTACTAAAATATTTAGCATATTATAATATCAAGTAAAAAAATAATTTTATTGATGTTCTTCCGTAAATTGGCCTAATTTTTGCATCCAGTTACCAAATTGTTGAGAAGTAGTTATATATTTTTGTAGGGCCAGGTTAGTTCTTAGCGGGTCAGAGTCTATATTTTTAACAGCTTCGTAAATTTTGATTAGGCTGGAGAATATTTCTAGTTGTTCTTTATGTAGCAACAGTAAATCGCTGGGGACGGATAACGTTTTTAATGTTTTATAGGTGTTACGTAAATTGTTTAAGTTGAAGTCTAGCTCGGAAAAATCACTTGACTCCATGGCTTTTTGAAACATGGCAGGCTCATCTTCAGAAACCTGTATTTCTGGATTTTTTTCGTAATCTAAAGCATGGGATGCCTCAGAGGCATATTGTACAATAGCGGATCGGCTATTATCTGCGATAATTTTTATTTGATTTTTGTCTATCGGCTCGGGTGCAAAAATCTGATCCTTATGTTGAGTAATCTCCCAAACTGCTTGTTGAATACCAGGAAATTGTTCCAGTTCTGTTGAAGAAAGAAGGTTGCCATTAGCATCAAGCGGGCTTATTTTGTCTTGGCGTAATTGCTCGGAAAGTTTTTGTTGCAGAGCGATAGTTAAGTTGTTTGGCAGTGGACGAGGTGTTTTTGGCATAGTGCCGGGTAATTCGTCGCCGGGCGCTTTTTTAGCGGGGTCGTAGCCCGAAGCCACTTCTTCTCCATCAAAATAGCCATCACCATCAGAATCTTGTTTGCAGGGGTCGGTTTTATAAAGTTGAATTTCTTGCCAATCTTTTAATCCATCATTATCAGAATCCTTGGTTGAGTCATCGACATTGGGCTGGCAAAGAGATTGATCAATTGACTGGCCCCTTAAGATGTCGCTAAGCTCTCCAGCCGAGATTTTACCGCTTTTTAAAACTAGATAACCGCCAATAAAAACACCAACCACCAAAATCAAAATGGCCGCTAAAATATTTATCTTGCGAGATGGTTTTTTCTGGTTCATAATTTACCTAAATTATACTATTATTTTAATCTAGTGGCAAAGAGAAAAATGGCTAATTCTATCCACAGGAGGAGAAGTCCTTTATTTAAAAAATTAGGGGTGGTATTCTAATATAAATATATGGGTAAATATGGAAAAGAAGCACTAATCTTATTGGTTTTTGTTACTGGCTACCTCATCATGTCCCTAGAAATTTTGGGTGGCCGGTTATTGGCGCCTTTTTTTGGCAACTCTATTTATGTCTGGGGAAGCTTGATAGGCATAATTTTAATGGCGCTATCTGGTGGCTACTACTTGGGTGGCTGGCTATCGGAACTTTATCGGAACAAAGAAGACAAAAAAGGAGCAGACTTCTTTTTGGATAAGCTGTTTTTTATAGTTGTTTTTTTATTGCGCTTTTGATTTTAGTTGGATTGTTGTTGGTTGATCGTCGTCAGGCGATAGTTGGTGTTTTCGCCTTTTTAATTTCTTTGGCGGTTTTGTCGGCGCCAACTTTGCCCCAAAATGTTCTTTTGGAAACCGAATCGGCCTATAACCAAATAAGGTTGGTTCAAAAAAATGAGCTAGTTTATATGATTTTAAATTCTCCCAACATAAATTTAGTTCATTCAGTTTATGCTAAAGATAGAACCTTAATGAACCTTTCTTTAGTAGATATTTTTAATATCGGAGCCGAAATTACATCGGCTAAAAATATTTTAATTTTGGGGATGGCCGGCGGTTCTTCAATCAGGCAATTCCAGCAATATTTTCCGGAAGCAAAAATAGACGCAGTAGAGATTGATTCAAAGATCGTTGAGATTGCCAAAGAAAAATTTGGGATAAGCGAAAGTGAAAAATTAAAAATTTATATTAATGATGCCGGGCCATTTTTGGCTAAAGCAGAAAAAAATACGACTTAGTGGAAGTTGATTTGTTTCAGGGTAGCCCCTATATTCCTTTCTATGTTTTAACTAAAGAGTTTTTTGAAAACGTGAGAAGCGTTTTGTCTGATGATGGCGCGATGGTTATGAATATCTATGCGCCGGCTAAAAAAGAGATTATAGAGCCAGTTTTGGCGACGATTGCAAACGCTTTCCCCTCGGTATATAAAATTCCCATAAGCGATAATTTTGTAGTTTTAGCGACGAAGAGAAAAACATCAATAGAAGAGGTGAAGGAAAAAATAAAAAATGCGGTGGTAGCAGAAAAAGCAGACTTAAATCTTGCTAATGAATATTCACTGATGAATATCTCTATCTTTCTTCCCGACAAAAAAGCGCCCATATTCACTGATGATTGGGCGCCCGTAGAGCCAATAACCTATAAAATGATTAAAGGATTAAAGCTCTAAAAGGTTGGTTAGGTTTTTCCACTCTTCAACGGTCAGCGTTTCAGCCCGCTGGCTGTTTTTTATTCCGGCAGATTCCAGTATGGCGCTAATTTTTTCTTTTTCGATTTTGAGGCCCCCGCTTAGATTTCCCAGTAGCTGTTTTCGTGGATGACTAAAACCGGCGCGGACGACTTTAAAAAATTGTTCATTATATATTTTGTCATTCTGAGTCCCGAGTTTGTCGAGGGACGAAGAATCTTTTTTAGATCCTTCACCGCCCACTGGCGGCTCAGGATGACACGCGGGGCGCGGCCCCGTAGAACTCTCCGCCTGCTGGCGTATCGCCACGGGGTGTGGTGTGATTCTAATTATTGCCGAATCGACTTTTGGGGCGGGTCGGAAAGATTTTCTGGAAACCGAAGCGATTATTTTTGGCTCAGCATAAATTTGCACCGAAACGGCGAGTAATGACATTCTTGCTTGTCCACCGAAGCCTTGGCGAAGGCGGAGTGGCTTAGCCTCCCTTCGCCCTTCGGGCTTTGGAGGGCACGCGCAAATTCTTTGAGCCACTTCTTTTTGAATTAGCAAAATAATATCTTGGGGCGAATTGGGCGATTCCAGTAAAAGACGGATGAGATGGGATGTTAGATAATATGGAATGTTAGCGACGACCTTGTATCTAATAGGATTGTCATTCTGAATCCCGAGTTTGTCGAGGGATGAATAATCTTTTTCAGATCCTTCCCCCGCTGTGGCGGGGTCAGGATGAACGCTAAAAATGGTTTGCAGATTTATTTTTAAAATATCATCGGCGATAATTTTAACATTATCAATTTTTTCATCGGCCAGTTGTTTTGTTAAAAGCTCAGCCAGCGTTTTGTCTTTTTCGACGGCTATTACTTGGCCGGCATATTTGGCTAGCTCTCGCGTTAGTGCGCCCAGCCCGGGTCCAACTTCTAGAACGAAATCATTTTTAGTTAAATTAGCTGCCTTGATTATTTTGTCTAAAACATTTTTGTCGCGCAAAAAATGCTGACCAAGGAGTTTGTTTGGTTTAATAATGTTTTTTATTTGGTTTTTATTTTCTTTGCGAAACATAAAGCGTTAATTAAAAAATCCTAAGCACTAAATCCTAAACTCTAAACAAATCCAAAATCATAAACTCAAGTATCTAAAACCAAATACAATCGGTTTTTGTTTTGGATTTAATATTTTGGTCATTGGAATTTGTTTAGTATTTAGGTATTAGAATTTAGAGTTTAATGCTAAAATGGGTTCTCAATCCCATCTTTATCAAAAGTATCTTTATCGTTGCCAAAATTTATATATTCAACCAGGTGGGGTGGAATGTCATCTAAAAATCTGGAGGGCGGATTGACCATAGTTGAGCCAAAAAGTTGGCGGGCATGAGTAGCAATTAGATAGAGTTTTTCTTTGGCACGAGTGACGCCAACATAGCAGAGCCGGCGTTCTTCTTCCATTTGCCAGGCATCAATTAGGCTACGCGAATGCGGAAAAATGCCTTCTTCGCATCCAGCAATAAATACGACCGGAAATTCTAGCCCTTTGGCACAATGAAGCGTCATTAAATTCACTAAATTATGTTCGGTATCAACTTCGTCTTGATTGCTCATCAGCGAAGCTTCTTCCAGAAATGTCTGGATGACATTTCTATGCGCCAGGGCGTTAGCGGACGAGGATGCGCCCTCCTTCGCTAAAGCTTCGGAGGGTAAATCATATTTTTTGGTGACAGAAAAAAGTTCTTTTAAATTATCCCAACGCTCTTCTCCTTCTTCTTTTTTGCCTTTGTCTTTTATGAATTTTTCGTATTCTGTTTTTTCGATAATTAATTTTAATAATTTGCTAAGCGGTAATTTGGCGGCCGATTGACGCAACTTTTGCATTAACTCTGAAAAGTTTTTCCAGGCGCGCGTTCGCTGAGCTGTCGCCTTGGTAATTAAATTTTCTGTTCCGTAGTCAATTAATTCTTGGCAATCTATTTTATTACCAAAGCCACGCGGGGGCACATTAATAATTCTTTCCATAGCTAGCGAATCTCTAGGATTTTGAATAAGGCGGATATAGGCGACCATATCTTTGACTTCTTTTCGGTCATAAAATTTTAAACCGCCAACAACCTTATAGGGCAGGCCGGCTTTCAAAAAGGCTTCTTCAATGGCTCGGGACTGCGCATTGGTTCGGTAGAGAATTGTAAAGTCGGCTAACCTTAAAGATGGTTTATTCTTTTTATGGTGCTTAATTTCATTAATGATGTAGCTCCCCTCTTCGCGTTCATCGCGAGCGCCAAACAAGGTGATTGGCAAACCGTCTTTGTTTTCCGTCCAGAGTTTTTTATCTTTGCGGAATTTATTTTTTATAATAATATTATGGGCAGCGGTTAAAATATTTTGCGTTGAGCGGTAGTTTTGTTCCAGTAAAATCACGTTCGCCTCGGGATAATCTTTTTCAAAATTTAGCAGATTGCGAAAGTCAGCGCCACGCCAGGAATAAATATTTTGCGATTCATCGCCAATAACAAAAAGATTGCGATATTTAGCGGCCAGTAATTTGATTAAAGAATATTGAGCGTGATTGGTGTCTTGGTATTCATCAACTAAAATATATTTAAATTTTTCCTGGTATTTTTCAAGCAATTTTTCGTCTTCTCTAAAAAGTTTTACCGGCAAGAGAAGCAGGTCGTCAAAGTCGACGGCATTATTTTTTTGCAGTCGTTCTTCGTATGGCTGCCAAATTTTGGCTACAATCTCTGGAAAAAAATCCGAGGCGTTGGCGGCAAAAGTTTTGGCATTACCCAGTTCACTTTTTTGTTGGGAAATAAATCCCTGAATAGCCGATGGGTTAAACTGGTCTTCGGACAAAGATAAATCGGCCATGATTTTTTTAATCATATTCAAGCTGTCTTTGTCGTCAAAAATAACGAAGTCTCTCTTCCAGCCAAGAGCCTCTATTTCTTGCCGCAAGATTTTAGCGCAGACCGAATGAAATGTGCCAACGGTCGGCAATCGATAATCTCGCTTAGCCTGCAAAGAAATTAACTTAATAATCCGCTCCTTCATTTCATTGGCGGCTTTATTGGTAAAGGTGACCGCTAAAATATTTTCGGCCGGAATTTTTTGACTAATAAGATGAGCTACGCGATGAGTTAAAACGCGAGTTTTGCCAGAGCCAGGACCGGCCACAATCAAAACAGGGCCGTCAAGGTGAGTGACGGCTTTAGCTTGTTCGCTATTTAGTCCTTTGAGTAAATTTTCCATTTTTTACCAGTTAAGTATAAGGCAAAAAGGGTTAACTCGCTAGGGCACTCTCGCGCTTATCTGGTAAGTCATTCTGAGCTCCGAGCCTGGGGTTTATAAATTTCTAAAGCTTGGACATTAGGCGTTGGTCGTTTATTGGGTCAATTAGGAATTAGAATTATTAGATATTTTAAAATAGATCCTTCTCTCACCACGGCGGGATCAGGATGACAAAAGGGAGTATTTTTGTAAAAATACTTGTTTTATCTTTTTTGGGTGAGTTGTTGACCTCAGTCAGAATTTCGAATATGGATACAACGGGCCAAATAATAGGGCGATTTCGCCTGCGGCTTTGTTTGGAGATTGGGGCGAATCTTACAAAAACTTCTGACAGGGTGAACTGATTTGGGAGACTAGATAGACTGTCTTATTTTTGTAAAAATACTTGTTTTATAAATTTTTAGCAAGTTGTTGACACTAAAACCAGCCGGATGATAACATTATAGGGTCTCAGGGAGGGGTTATTTTTTTAACAAAAATCCTTTATTTGAGACATTAAAGTGAAAATTTACCATAAAAACAAAGACCATAAAATATTAAGCCTTAGGCGATTTTTTAAGGCCTTCAAAAGACCACTTCAATATTTAGGGTACCATCGGCGTCCCTTGATAGTTGTCGTGGTTATTTTGTTTATTTTTGGCGGTTTGCATTATTTTGGCCTGGGATCTGGAGTGAAAAAAGGTCTGATGGAAAGTCAGGGAGTGCTAGATGGAAGCTTAATAGAAGAAGGAGGAATTTCTTTTGAGCAGGGAGGAATTTTAAATAGCATGGTCGGATTTAGTTCTTTGGCCGTTCCTTCGGCTCAAGCGAGCGTTGATTTTTCCTTAGACGATGAACAAGAAAATCAAGATTCATTAACCCTGGATGAAGGCGGATTTGTTTCACCTGGAATGGTTGCAGATGCTTTTATGAATATTCAAAGAGAGGCGATTAGTTATGTCGTGCAGAGTGGCGATTCACCATTCTCAATTGCGGTTAAATTCGGCATTAATACGGATACGGTTTTGTGGGCCAATAACCTTAGTGAAACAAATTACATTAAGCCTGGCCAACAGCTTCTAATTTTGCCGATTAATGGGGTTCGGGTAAAAGTTGCGGCCAAAGACACAATAGCTTCTTTGTCAAAAAAATATAAGGGCAAAGAATCAGAGGTGAGAGCTTTTAATAATATTTATGACGATGCTAAATTAGTGGCGGGCAATTTTATTATTATTCCTGATGGAGAAATAGTTTCACCAGTAGTTAAGCCAAGTCCAAAGGTGACGGCTCCAAAATATGCTAAGAGTGTTCCAGCAACTGGTAATTGGTTGATTCTCCCGACTTCGGGTAAAGACTGGGGCCGGCTTCATGGCGGAAACGGTGTAGATGTGGCGAATGCTTGTGGAACTCCAATTTATGCGGCCGCCGCCGGCACGGTAACCCTATCGGATGGCATCGGATGGAATTATGGTTATGGTAAATATATTATAATTAAACATCCTAATGGAGTTTCTACTCTTTATGGTCATACTTCTCGGCTTTTGGTTGATGCCGGCGAGCGGGTTGAGCAGGGTCAGTTGATCGCTTTAATGGGAACAACTGGTCGTTCAAGTGGCTGTCATTTGCACTTTGAGGTGCGCGGAGCCAAGAATCCGCTGGTTGGAGCGAAAACTATAAGATAAGCGATATGTCTAATTAAAGAAAAAAGCCCTTGTTCCGCATTGTGGAACAAGGGCTTTTGATTTTTCAGCGAGGAAACATTAGACAGGCGGTCTGCCAAGGAACATCATTGGTTCCATCGTCTTGCGGGACAAGACAGGTTCCGAGCCATCCGCCGCCCAGCGTATCTCTGGTAGTGAGCGTGTAGTGAATCGGATATCTGGCGCCGCTTGAGCCCGGCCGATATCTTTTCTTAAAAGTCAGCAAGCCTTCTTTTATTTCTCCGTTGATATCCGCTTCGCCGAATTCGTCCTTTGTTTCGCCCTCAATTTTTCCGTCAGCGCGTATAATTACATCGCCGACGAACGGATAATGTTCATTGTCACGGAAGAATCTATCTTCCCGTCGCCAGAACAGCCCCTTAATCGCATATTCCCCCTCCATAATAGCACCTCCTTTAGGAATTTAATTAATTTTTAACACAGGCGATGGCCAGGAGTCAAGAAAAATCTCTTAGAATCAAAGTTAGTTTATGCTACCCAGGAGAAGATTGTGAGGGATTTAAATCCACCTCTTTGAGCTCATCGAGTTTGAGATTCTCTGGGTCAAATGACCCGAGGCTCTCAGAGCAGAATGGCCTATCCCTCCTTTAAAAAGAAGGGAATTTTAGTATTTTAAAAAGTGTCTTCTCTTGGTCGGTATTGCAGGGCTTCAGCCAGGTGCTGGCTGCTAATATTTTCTGAATTATCCAAATCAGCAATAGTGCGAGATATTTTTAGGATGCGGTGGTAGGAGCGAGCGGATAATTTTAAGTTATTAACAGCGTTTTTTAGAAGATTTTGGCCAATGGAATCAAGCTGGCAATATTTTTTAAGATGCGGAATCTTCATCTCGGCGTTGGTGTGAATTCTATCGCTGGTAAACCGTTCTCGTTGTTTATCTCTGGCCTGGCTTATTCTTGAGCGAACACTGGCCGACTCTTCCCCGCTTTTTTCTCCTGCTAATTTATCATATTTTATTGCCGGAACTTCAATGTGCAGATCAATGCGGTCAGCTAGCGGCCCAGAAATCCGCCTTTTATATTTACTGACTTGAGCTGGCGAGCAGACGCATTGTTTCTGGGGATTATTTGCGTGGCCACAAGGACAGGGGTTCATGGCGGCCACCAGCATAAATTTGGCGGGAAAATCTAAAGAGCCGCTGGCACGAGAAACAGTAATTACGCCGTCTTCTAGCGGTTGGCGTAAAGCTTCTAGAACGTCGCGATGAAATTCGGGAAATTCATCGAGGAATAAGACGCCGCGGTGAGCCAGAGTTATCTCGCCAGGTCGAGGAGTATTCCCGCCGCCAACTAAGGCAACCGATGAAGCAGTATGATGAGGCGTGCGGAATGGCCGGCTAGTGATAATTGGCAGTTCGGCATTTAGGCGGCCAGCAATACTGAATATTTTTGTTACCTCTAGGGCTTCTTCAAATAGCAGAGGCGGAAGAATGGTCGGTAGAGTTTTAGCCAGTAATGTTTTGCCGGCACCGGGCGGTCCAGACATCAAAATGTTGTGATGACCGGCGGCGGCGATCTCTAGGGCGCGTTTAGCGTGTTCTTGCCCCTTGATATAAGCCATGTCTACATCTTGGTCGAACGGACTGGACAAGAGATCTAGGTCGGTTGGTTCTTCCGGTAAGAGGACTTGCTTATGTTCCAGGTGCAGAAAAAGCTCTCCCAAGGTTTTTATACCAAAGATTTCAATTTCTTTAACAAGGGCGGCTTCTCGGGCGTTTTCTTTGGGGACAAAAAGAGCTTTAAATCCCCGCTCACGGGCCATCAGGGCAATTGATAAAACGCCGTTGACTGGTCGAAGTTTGCCTTCTAGTGATAACTCGCCGACGAATAGCTTGCTGTTAATTTCGGTGGCCAAAAGTTGTTCAGAAGCTAAAAGATAAGCAATGGCGATTGGCAGATCATAAGCCGGGCCAGCTTTTTTGATATCTGCTGGGGCTAGATTAACAATGACGCGACGATTGGTGTGATGAGGCGGCGTGGCGCCGGAATTTTTTACGGCCGAAGAAACTCGCTCTTTTGATTCGTTGACGGCTGTGTCTGGCAGGCCGACAATTTGAAAGGTGTGAAGACCAGGCGTCATATCAACTTCGACTTCAATTGGTTGACAGGTTAGGCCGAGTGTGGCGGCGGAGAAGACCTTAGAAGGCATGAGCTAAATTTTCAATTCTCAATTTTCAAATCAGTCCCGCGAAGCGGGACTTTTATTGGGAACTGATCATTAGTTATTGATTATTTATTTATAGTATATCTTTTTCCAATCAAAAAGACCACCGATCAAAGTGGTCTAATTAGCTGAAATTAAGAAATAAATATATTATTTAGGACACTTAACGCAGTTTTTAGCCTCGGGCATGGCCATAAGCCTTTTTGGGTCTATCGGTTGTTCGCATTTTTCGCATTTACCATAACTTCTTTTTTCTATTTTGTTTAATGCTTTATTGACCTCGGCCAAACTTAACTCGAGAGCATATTCAATCGGCAGAGAATTACCATAAGTAGCAACCTTAGTGGCTTCTTCGTCAGAGCTTTGGGTTGTGCCAAAATCGGGGAAACGGGTATCATAGTCCCCTGCCATCTTAGTGTCTTTCTGAGCAAAAGAAGCTAGCTCGCCCCCTAGCCTAATTTTCTTTTCCTTCAGCTTCTCTTCTATTTTTTTGAGTAGAGCCTTATCCATATAATGATTATAGAGTGGACTGGGCTGATAAAGCAAGCCCTGTTAGAAAATTATTGGCCAAAGAAAAAAGGGGCATTTATGAGGCCCAAATATCAAAGATGTTAATGGAGCCAAATGCCCCTTTACCTTTCCGAACTTGTTTCAAAGAAACGGTCTGTTGAGCCTTTATATATAGCGGCCCTTCACGACACAAAAGCGAAGAAAGGAGAAAAGATTCTCCCTGACCAGTTATGCCTAATTGTAGGCTACTTAAAAGAACTGATCGAGAAAAATATAACCAGTTTCAAGGAGCTATTATCAGAATAGCATTTTTGGTATTTTGCGTCAACTGGCCTCATCCACATTTTTTCCACAGGCAGTCCGCGCATAATCTATTTGATGGCTAGGTCGATAGATTCTTTTAGGTGATTAAGGTCGTTGGTGGCAATAAAATAATTATTCACGTTGACGTAATAAAGAGAATTCGATCCCTGGTCTAGATTTTGAATTCTAGTTATTTGGATTTGCCGGTAATTTTCATTAGTGATGTTAAAATTTTGCTTGATGGCACGTTCGTTTTTGTCCTTAGCTTCATTGAACTGATTACTGCTAACTTTAATTGAGGCAAAGATCATCCAATTAAGATTCTGGTTGTTGGCGGGCAATAAAATGAGAGCTGTTTGATCTTGGAAGAGATTTAATATCGTATCCGTTGACCCTATCTTTGTCTTGTCCAGTAAATTTTTGAATTCATTTTCGGTCCAACTAAAAACGGACAAGTTGTATCCTTCGCTTTTGAGTGATTTGAATAAATTGCTTATTTGGGAGTGATTAAAATAAGAGGTGGCAATTATGTCGCTGGGAAAAAATTTAAGGTAGGGAGAGCTGGGCTGCTTAAAATAGATAGCGCCGATAAGCAAGGCTTCGCCAGCCAGCAAGACAAGCAGGAGCCAGATATATTTTTTAAGGGGATTTTTAGGCTGGTTGTTTGGCTGGCTATTTAGGTTCAGGACGTTGGGCGATTCAGAGCTTGTTTCGTTCTCTCCCAGTCTATTAATTTTGATATTAATTGGTAGCATGGCTTAGTTGATTTTCTGCATTTTTAAATTAAACTCCTTCATCAGTTTATCACTTTTTGACTGAGGATGAAACATTAGGCAATTGTTGTTAACAAATACCTGGTCTAGATTGGTTTGTTCTTCCCGCCTTTTTTTATTAATGCGTTTGCTTTGCCACTTGCCGGCGATTTCCTCCAGCCAGTCCCCCATCTTTCCTCCCATGAGCCATTCAAAAATTTGACGGATTGAATTAAAGATTACGAACGGTTGTATTTTTTTAGCATTAATATTATTTGGCCAGGGATAATTTTTTAAAAAACTCTCGAGCCAGGCATTGGCCTGAATAAAATTTTCATAAACCCCTTTTTTGATTTCAAGAATAGGTGTTAACCGGCCGTATTCTTGCGCCGAATGAAAATCGCGCGGTTTGGCCTGGGTAGTAATTTCCAGATTTTCTTCTGTCAGATAACAATTCAAACAAATTCTATCCTGCGTTAGATGTCCATGACGGCGCTTGCACAACGTCCCGACAAGTCCGGTGAGCAGCAGTCGGCCAAGCCATAGGCGATTTTTTTTTAGGATTATTAGCAAGTCAAAATCACTTAATTTTTTGGTATTATAAGCGGTAAGCGATCCAGTCACAACCGCTAGTTTTAAAAATGGTGCTAGCACCAAGAAGCGGCTTAATCTTTTTAATTTTTTCCATTTAAGCTGAGCCGTTTTTAGCCTGAGAGATCGAAGTTCAGTAAGCACCCCCCTGTCTTTTAAAAAATAAAGGCCGTTTTTTTCGGCCAGTTGGTTTTTTAGAGAGGGAGAATTTTTAAGGATTTTTCTGAGTCGGGCAAAAGAAAAAATTGAGAGCTCTTGGTTTTCGTCATTTTTTGATTGATATTTGTATATTTCAAGAGCAGTTAATGGCCGATCAAGTAAATTGTAATAAACCAAAGGCGCAATTATTGATTTTTCTTGAGCGTTCATTGGGGGTTTTTTTCAATAAATTGATCAACAATAGCCAGCATGCTTTCCTTTGAGGTGGAGAAGATTAACTTACCGTTATATATTGCGTAATCAAGGGAGATGTCGGGTGCGGGAAAATTTAGATAGCGGATAACAATATTTTTATAAGAAGTTTGCGAGAAGACTGGAGTCTGAGGAATGACGGAATTTTTTAACAAGAAAGAAGAAAATTCTTTTGGCAAGAAGGCCTCCATATCTTTTAGGCTTTTAGTCAGCTGGTTTTCTATCGACTGGGCCGAGGTTGAGCTGGTTTGTTTTTTTAGGCTGATTATTAAGCCAATTCTTCCTTCAGTTTCTCCGCTGGCAGGAATAAAGGGCGAAAAAGAATCAGTCGAAGAGCTGTTCTGGCTGTATATGAACAAAGAAAAACTGGTTGTGTCTAAAAGATCTTCTATCGCTTTTGATTCAGCGCAATCTTCTGCCGTCTGATCACAGGCTTGAGTTGGCATGCTAAAAATTTCCAGGTTTAATTTTTGTGCGATTTCACTTAAAGAAAGATCTTTATCCTCATTATTTTTAATGGTTAAAGCTGTAAAAATTCCAGCGGGTTCTTCTGTTTTCGCGAGAATCAGCAGAATTTCTTTTAGGCTTTGGTTGTCGTTTTTCAGTTCAATGATTTTTTGTTTATCGGTGGAAAATAACGAGAAAAATGCCGGTTGAGAGGGTGTCGGCGAAGCGCTAACAATTGGAGTCGTTAAGGGGGAAACGATAGCTGGAGATGTGTTTTTGTTAGCAAACCACCAGCCAAAAACAACTAAAATAATTATCAAAGCAAGGGAAGCGCCAAAAAACAAGACCCGCCTATTTTTTAGAATGCTTGAGCCGGATTCTTCTTCTGGTTCTGAAGGAATTTCCGAGATGATTTCAGTAAGAAGCGGAGAAATAACTTTTGAGCCAAGAACGGGATTCTCTTGGGGTAGGGTCTGGGCAACTTCATTTTTTGACAAATCAGGCAAAGTAGGCAGATTTGGCGGCGGAGAAGCAGTTGTTTTTTGAGCATTAATTGGCGGCATAGAAGTCTCGTTAGTTTGATTAATTTGTTTTTTATGAAGACCGCCGGCAGCGTTTTTTATAAGCCGGCCGACTTTAAATTTTAGAAACCAAGAGATGGATTCGTTCTCTAATATTTTTTGTGCCAGCTCGATGACGCTTTCGTAAGCGCCTGCTTCGTAATCAATTTGGGCTTGTTGGAGGTTTTGATTAATTTCTTCCCGAAGTTTTTTGGCGGCTTCCTTTTTTTTTGTTTCCTCGGCTATTTTTATTTCTCTGGCTGTTTTTTGGGCAATTTTTTGTTCTTCTTTAGCCTTCTGTTTTTCCTCTTTTATTTTTAGGGCTTTTTCTTTCTCGGTTGTAGCTTCTTTAATTTCTTCGGTTGATTTTGTTGCTGGAGTAATCATTTTGGCTGTTTCGGTTTTTTCTGGGGAAACTAAATAAGTCGGCGGTAAGGGAACCGGAATACTGGCTGGCACGGAAATAGTAGCTGATTTGTCTGGAGAAATAATCAGCTCGGATTTCTTTTTAACCGCCCCCAAGTCTTCCAGCATAGTTCTGACGGCCATGCGGTAAAGCAGAGAAGAATCATCCCGGCTTTTTTGAGTTTGCGTAGTTGTTTTTGTGTCGGCGGCAGTGGCCGGCCGATTTTGTTTGATGTCCATATTTTCCCCGCTATTTTTATAGTATTTTACGAGAAAGGGATAAATTAGGACCGTTGGTTGTTCTCTTTAACGTCTTTCATTGAAAGATTTATTCTTCCTTGTTCGTCAATATTTTTTACTTTTACAGTTACTCTATCCCCTATTTTTACTATATCATCAACTTGATTAACACGAAAGGGCGCAAGTTCTGAGATATGCACAAGTCCGTCTTGTCCCGGTAAAATTTCTACAAAGGCACCAAAATTTATTATTCGGGTTACTTGACCAGTATATATTTCGCCAATAACAACCTCATGGGTGATCTCTTTTACCCAGGTAAGAGCCTTTTGGGCCGAAGCCTCATCGGCTGAAGTGATAAAAATTAAACCTGAATCATCGATGTCTATTTTCACGCCAGTCTCGGCGGTGATAGCGTTAATAACCTTGCCTCCCGGTCCGATGACCTCTCTGATTTTATCCGGATTAATTTGTAGGGTAAGAATTCTTGGAGCAAAAGGAGACATTTGGCTGCGTGGCGAACTGATGGCAGAATTCAGTGTTTCTAAAATGTGAAGCCTGGCTTGCTTGGCTTGCGCGAAGGTGTCTTTTAGAATCTGGAGAGTGACTCCTTCTACCTTAACATCCATTTGCACGCCACAGATTCCCTGAGCCGTGCCGGCTATCTTGCAATCCATATCGCCGTGATGGTCTTCTGGTCCCTGAATATCGGTTAGAACTTTATATTTTTCTCCATCGGTGTCGATCATTAGTCCCATAGCAATGCCGGCGGCGGCGGTTTTAATTGGCACACCAGCATCCATTAAGGCCAGAGAAGATCCGCAGACCGAAGCCATAGAAGAAGATCCGTTGGAAGAAAGGATTTCAGAGACAACGCGGATAGTATAGGGAAAATCTTTTTCTTCCGGAAGAATCATAGCCAGAGTTCTTTCGGCTAGTGCACCGTGTCCGATTTCTCTTCGGCCAGGACCGCGGAAGCCGCCAGTTTCACCAACGGAAAAAGACGGAAAATTATAATGATGAATAAATCGTTTTTCATATTCTTCTTCTAATCCATCAATGGTTTGTTTCTCGCCCGGCGAGCCAAGAGTGACAGTCGACAGGGCTTGAGTGTTTCCACGATTAAACAGTGCTGAGCCGTGAGTTCTAGCCAGAACCCCGACACGGCAGTTTAGGTCTCTAACCTCATCAAGTTTTCGGCCATCTGACCGACGATTGTTATCCAAAATATTTTTATGAACCATATCGTTTATCATCTCTTCAAAACGATAAAGGGCCAATAGAATTTTATTTTCCTGATCTTCGCTTTCATTTTCTTTAATAAAATTTATCAGATCGTGCTGGAGTTCGCTCAGTCGATTCATTCGTGTGTGTTTTTCTTTTATGTAGATGGCTGCGTCCAGCTTGTCGCTTAAAAAAGCATCAACCTTTTCTTTGAGGGAGGAGTCAATTTCTTTTATGTCTAATTTTCTTTTTTGAGGCTTAAACTCGGCAATAATTTCTTGTTGAAAGGCAATTATTTCTCGATAAGCTTTTTGGCCAAAATCAATTACTTCGGCCATTCTTTCTTCCGGTAGTTCCTGAGCGCCCCCTTCCAACATATTTATTTTTTGTTCCGTGCCGGCAATTATTAAGTCGACATTGCTTTGGCTGCGTTCCTTATAAACCGGGTTGATGATAAAATTATTGTCAATTTGTCCGACGCGGACACCGGCCACTGGGCCATCCCAGGGAATATCAGAAAGAGACAAAGCTAGAGACGCTCCCAATATTCCAAGGACATCCGGATCATTTTCTCGGTCAAAAGACAAAACGGTAATAACAACCTGGATTTCATTTCTGATATTTTGATTAAAGCGCGGTCTGATGACGCGATCGATTAGTCGGCCGCTTAAAATCGCTTCATCTTGCGCTCTCCCCTCGCGCTTTATAAAACGGCTACCTTTTATTTTACCCGCTGCGTAAAGCTTTTCTTCATAATCAACAGTTAGCGGCAAGTAGTCGCATCGTTCTTTGGCCTTGGGGTTAATAACCGCTGTCGCTAAAATAGTTGACTCGCCAAAATGCACCAGGACAGACCCATTGGCCTGTGGCGCTAATTCACCAACCTCAACGCTGAGCGTTCTTCCGCCAAATTGACGGGAAAAAGTTTTTTTCTCCATTTTTTTTGAAGCCAGATCGCCCGAAAGGAGAAGTCTAACGAAAGAGTAAAAAGAGAGAAAGCTACAAACAAAATTAATTTGCGTCTTTTTCTCTTCTTCTCTTTTTAGTTTTATCCTATCGGGGTCGAGTTGCTTCGTTTGATTATCGAATTAAATATTTCTTTTGATTTTGGCCCAGGTCAATAAAGTCGTCAACAACTTCTTTAAGTTGACCAGAGGTACTCCGGCCAAAAGCAATCGCTTCAACCTGACAGCCATAGTTTACTTTTAGGTATTCAACCAGCGGAACAAAGTCACCGTCGCCAGTTACGAGGACAATAGCATCCAATTTAGCGCCAAGCTTAATAGCATCAACTGCCAAACCGACGTCCCAGTCCCCCTTTTTCATGCCGCCGGGAAAAATTTGGAGGTCTTTTAACTTAACTTCAATGCCGGATTTATTTAAAGCTTCAACAAAAGCCTGTTCTTCCCCTCCTTCGGTTTTAATTGAGTAAGCCAGAGCGCGAATTAGATGGCGACCGGCTTGAGCGGTTCTTAAAACCTCCTTAAAGTTCACTTTAGCGTGATAGATATTTTTGGCCGAATGATAAAGATTCGGGACGTCTATAAAGACGCCGACTCGCTGGTCTTTATGTTTTACAACATTCATATGTTTATATTATAGCGTAAAGAAAATCCGCCACCAGGGCGGAGTCTTCTATTTTTTTAGCTCTAGCTTTTTTAGCAACGCTGTGTGGCGCTCCCTATCTTCTTTACTAAGATAGTCTAAAAGTTTTTTTCTTTTGGCCACCATTTTTAACAAACCAAAGCGGGAATGATTATCTTTTTGGTGTTTTTTTAGGTGTCCTGTTAGCTTTTTTATTTGTTCGGTTAATAGTGCGGCCTGAACCTCAGCTGACCCAGTGTCGCTTCCATGGACTTTGAACTCATCAATAATTTTAGTTTTCTTAGTCTTTTTTAGCATGAAAAATGGATATTTTTTGGGGCGAAGTTCCAAAAACTATCGTTAATATTTCGTTGTGCTTAACATAACATAAAACCAAAAAAAATGCAACGCCCCATCAGAAGTTTGTCTTAAGAGTTGAATTATCACAGAACATAATCACAGGCGGAATTGTGCATTTACTTGGCTGATTTTGAAGCAGGGCCGAAGGCAATACGGGTGAATTTTGCCAATAAAAAAGCGGAGCTGGGCTCCGCTTTTAGGATCTATGTAGCCTCCTTTCTTTGCCTGTCTGACGATCTGTGTTTTGTGCATTGTAAGTGGTCAAGATGCCTTGCCCACGAAACCATTAGGTGGATCATTTGGCTTGATATAACCGCTTCTTCTCAATAATTCTACCAAAGCCTTTTCCTCTGGTGACAATTTGTGCCAGTCCCTGCCAGCATAAACCTCTGCCGCCTTTTTGCATATGTCTCTTTCCATCTTGTCCCTCCTCTCTCTGGCTTTTGTTAAAAAACCACCTTTTTATCTGTGAGGCTAATTTAGCAGTTAGCACTAGATTTGTCAAAAATATTTTTATGTCGTACAATTAATATATTAACAACGCAATTAAAATTGCGTCGTAATATATGCTGATATTGTTGCGACGTTTTTCAATTATCGCAAAATATCAGCCCGAAGTATTTTTTATAAATGCAGTAAGGATATAATAAAAAATGACAGTCGATTCTTTAATTAAAGATTATTTGGGTTATCTGGAAGTTGAACGTGGCCGGTCGATTAAAACCATAGAAAACTATGGTCATTATTTACGGCGTTTTTTACTTTGGGCAAAGATTCAAGGCCCCAATCAAATTGACGCGGACTTGGTAAGGCAATATCGGCTTTATCTTAACCGGTTAAACGAAGATGATCGGCCGCTCAAAAAAATTACTCAAAATTATCACATTATTGCCTTGCGCAATTTTTTAAAATATTTAGCCAGACGAGATGTCAAGGCGATGGCGGCGGAAAAAATAGAATTGGCTAAACAATCGCCACGGCAAGTAGAATTTTTAGAAGGAGACGAATTAGCTCGATTGTTGCGCGCGCCTGATGGCGATTCTTTGCGTTCGTTGCGCGATCGAAGTTTATTGGAGCTGCTTTTTAGCACGGGCTTGCGTGTTTCGGAAATTTGCAATTTAAATAGAAATAGCTTTAACTTGGACAAGGGTGAATTTTCTGTCCGCGGAAAAGGAGAAAAAATCCGAGTGGTTTTTATTTCCGAAACGGCCAAAATAGCCCTAAAAAGTTATTTAGCCAAGCGCAAAGACATTGAACCGGCTTTATTTGTGCGGGCGCCCAAGGGTAAGGGATCGCTGGGCAAGGTGGATGCTATTCAGGTTAAAACTGGCAAGGCTCAGAAAGTTCATTTGTCAGAAATGCGCTTGACACCGCGTTCAGTGCAAAGGATAATCAAGCAATATGCAATAAAAGCGGGTATCTCCCGCAAGGTTACTCCGCATACCCTTAGGCATTCGTTCGCGACTGACCTGTTAATTTCTGGTGCGGACATTCGTTCGGTTCAGGCAATGCTGGGACACTCCTCTATCACGACGACCCAGATATATACGCATATCACCGACAAGCAATTACGAGAGATTCATAAAAGTTTTCACGGGAAGAAACGAAATTAATTTTCTACTAGTTTCCGTAGCTCAACTTGCCCCGCCAACTTTTAGCTCCCTATAGCTCAATGGATAGAGCGACAGCCTTCTAAGCTGTACATGTAGGTTCGATTCCTACTAGGGAGACAATATAAAATAAGCGCCCATAGCTTCCTCCTTCGCTCTCATTGCATTCGAGCTTCGGACGGACAAGCAGTTTAGCTGAAGAACGCTTGCCCATCGAAGCTCCGATAAAATTCGGAGCGTAGTTGGGCGCCCATAGCTCAGTTGGTAGAGCAGTTGCCTCTTAAGCAAATGGTCGCAGGTTCGACTCCTGCTGGGCGCACCATGATAAGATATAGACAATTTAAATCCTCGGAAAGAAAAATTGTCACTCAACTTATAAAAGATTTTTATAAAGAGACCCCTAGCATAAGAGGGGTTGATGATAAGAAAATTAAGAAGACGTTTTTAGCGTTGGCCGCTAATCCTGGTAAGGGAAAAATTTTGGTTATTGAAAAAGGGAAAATAATTATTGGATATGCACTATTGGTTAATTTTTGGAGCAACGAATGGGGCGGTAATGTTTTATTTTTAGACGAGATTTATCTTAAGCCAGAAGCTAGAAGACAAGGAATAGGCCGAAATTTTATAAATTATTTAATTGAGAAAAAATATAATCATTCAACCGCCATTCAGCTTGAGGTGGCGCGAGCCAATAAAAGAGCTAGGGCACTATATATAGACATAGGTTTTAAACCCTACGAGAATGAGTATTTGCTGTATAATCTTTAACAAGCAGAGGGTTGATTTGGATTTTAAGGCATCAAGAGTTGACATAACAGCTTGTTAGTGCTATATTTGATTATCAGTAAGTTATAGATTCGCCTCTCAAGCGTCATTCATGTAAGTGGCCTGCAGAAACGGGTCGCTTATTTTTTTACTATGCCTGAACAAAAAAAACAAACTGAATCAACCTTCGCGGGGCTTGGAATTAACGCTTCAATTTTAGATGTGTTAAAAATTTTAAAATTAGACACGCCAACTCCAATTCAAACAAAATCAATTCCGGTCGTTCTGGCCGGGCAGGATTTAATCGGTGTGGCACAAACCGGCACAGGCAAAACTTTCGCTTTTGGTATTCCGATGATTGAACGCCTAATGTTGATTGGTGGCCGAGGGTTAGTTTTGCTTCCTACTCGCGAACTGGCTTTGCAGGTAGATGAAAACTTAAGAAAAGTAGGCAGTCGACTGGGTTTGCGAACCGCTGCTTTAATTGGTGGCGAAGCGATGGGTCGTCAGATTCAAAGCTTGAAAAGAAATCCACATATTTTGACTGCCACGCCGGGGCGTTTAATCGATCATTTAAAAAGAGGTTGGGTAAAATTAAATGATATTAAAATTTTAGTTTTAGATGAGGCAGATCGGATGCTCGATATGGGTTTTGCTCCGCAACTAGAAGAGATTATGAGTCGTTTACCTAAAATACGGCAGACTGTATTATTTTCAGCTACTATGCCACGGGAGATTTTAAGATTGGTTTCAGTTCATATGGCCTCGCCAATTCATATTGAAATTGCTCCATCTGGGACGACCGTTGATCTGGTTGATCAGGAAATACATGTGGTGAAAAAAGAAAACAAGCATAGTCACTTGGAAAAAATTCTTAATCAACATGCGGGATCGGTTTTAGTTTTTACCCGAACCAAGCATGGCGCGAGGTCTCTGGCTAGAAATTTAGGACAATCGGGACACAAAGTAGCCGAAATTCATTCCAATCTTTCTTTTAATCAGCGACGCGAATCAATGGCGGGATTTAAAAGTAAAAAATATCGAATTTTAATTGCGACCGATATTGCTGCACGGGGCATAGATGTTGTTGGCATTGAGCTAGTTGTCAACTATGACTTGCCAGACAACTCAGAAGATTATGTTCATCGTATTGGCCGTACCGCCAGAGCCGGTAATATGGGAAAAGCCATTTCTTTTGCGATGCCCAGCCAGCGGAGTGATATTTATAGTATTGAAAGAGTGATTAATAAAAAATTGAATCTAACAGAATTTGCGCAGTTGGACCGACCTAATTTGCGCCCGACTTTTTCCCGGCGTGGTCGGGTTTCAAGTTTTGGCGTCTCCAGTGCTCCCCGCTTTCGTCCTGGCCGACCCGGCCGAGGCCGCAGGAGATAGTTTGTTGTTCATTTTTATTCTAAATTAAATAAAAAACGGCCAAATATTTATAGGTCGTTTTTTATTTGGCTAAAAAAGATTATTTAAAAATATCGGGATAGTTTGCTTCTTTCGCCTGTTGGATTTTGATTTCTCTATTTTGCAACTGAGTCAGAACTTTTTGATAAAGCTCGATTTTGATTTTGTTCTCACTTTGCTCTACTTGAGGAGCGGGGTCTTTTAGGGCATAGAGACCAAAGAGAATAAATAAATAAGCGGTTAATAGGAAAAGTAATAAAATCAAAAGCCAGACCGGATGATTTTTGAATAATTCCTTCAGGAGGTAGCCAATCTTTTTAATTATTTTGTTATTGGAGAATGTCATCATTATTGGTAAACGGATATTTTTAAAGTAACGGCAATATCGCCCGTTTTAAGACCCATTCCCTCCCCTTCTTTCAGGCCTTGAAGATCTTTGGCAGACAAACTCTTAATTTGGAGCGAATTAATTTCGTTATAATAAGGTGCATTTTCTAGGTAGGCTAAAAATTTTATAAGATTAGAGAAATTGCCATGCACAGTTATTTGAAAATCAAGCGGTGCTGAGTTTTCTTTTTTAGCGCCAGCATTGCTGACAGCCGAAACTTCTTGTCTGTTGTCGGTGCTCTGAGCAATGCTTTCGACCATCATAATAAATTTCAGGGCTTCTCCAGACGGCAAGATTGCCGGGAGAGAATTTAATTCACTTTGAATTTTTAGGTATTCTTTTCTGGAGTCTTCCAAAATCCGCCAGTCTTGATAAAGCAGTTCGACATTTTGTTTTTTTTCTGATAACTCAAAACCGTCATTTTTGATTTGGCTAACCAAGGGGACGGCGATAAGGTAAATAATCAAGCCAAGTAAAGCCAAAAAACCGATGGCAGCCAGACTTATTTTTTGAATAATAGTTAAATTTGCCAATTTCATTGTTGTTTTAGGGTTGCTGATTTAACAGCAAATTTAAAAGAGAAATTAATATCAGTTTGTTTAGTCAAATTAGAAATCGGGTTATCAATTTTTTCAAAAAAGGATGATTTTTCCAGGGCTTCTTTAAGCAGTAACAACTGACTTCTTCTTTGAGCATAACCGGTGAGAGTACAATTACCTTGTTTATCAACCGCAAAAGCATCTATTCGGATTCCGCTGGGAATCAATCCGGCTAAGTGTGCTAATATTGGTGAATAATATTTATGGTCATTCTGGATTTGGTTGATTTTTTCCAGTTGGCGGTTAAAGCTGCTGATTAGTTTTTGCTGATTTTCAATGCTTTGTCCCTGAAAGCTGGTTTTAGTATTTTCTAAATTAACAGTATAAGTTTTTAATTGGATTAGGATAAAAGACCAGATAAGCGCCAAAAAAACTACAAATAATAAAACAATCAAGATGGTGGCGCTGCCATAAAAAATCAGCCAATGGTAAAGCCGTTCTAATTTCAATTCATTTTTTTCTTGAGGAGGAAGAAGATTAAGTTCTATCATTGTTCTTCAGTTATGCCTCTCAAAGCCAGGCCGATAGCGGTGGTGTATGCCAGTGATTCAGCCTGGTCGAAGGCGGGCAAGTTTGGTTTTCCCGAAGGGAAAATATTCAGCCAAGGATTGCCGATGGTTATGTTTATTTGCAGTGTTTGTTGCAGAAATTTATCTAGGCCGGTAAACCTCGCCCCTCCGCCACAGAGCATAATTTGGTTTATTTTAATGTTTTGTTTGCCCAAATTAGCAATAGCATGAGATTGGAAAAAATCAATGTAGCTTTTTATTTTTTCTGTTAATTCATCAAGAGATAGTTTTAGGGTTTGGAAAACTTGATTTTGAGGATCTTCGCAATTCAAGCCTTGTTGGAACTTCATTTGTTTGGCTTGCGCCATATCGATGTGCAATTTTTCACTCAAAGCAGTAATAAAAGAAGAGTTGGAAATAGGAAGGCTGGCGGTTAGATAAACAGCTTGTCTATAAAAAATGACCAGGCTAGTTTTTTTAGCGCCCATATCAATAACCATTGTGGGTTCTTCACATGCCCCGTTTTTTAACAAGGCGCGAGATATTGCCAACGATTCAATTTCAAAAGCTAAAGGTTTCAGGCCGGCTAGTTTCAGTACGTTTAAATAAGGATTAACTATTTTTTTAGGCAAAACGCCGACTAAAACATTAAGGCGTTGCTGTTTAATGGTTTCTATTTCTCCGGTTGGAGGATTAATTATCTGCCAGTCATAATAAATTTCATTAAGACCAAGCGGAATGTTCGTTTCTATTTCCCATTTAATAGCTTCTCCGACTTCAGTTTTTTCCATCATAGGCAGTTGTAAAACCCGGATGAATGATTCAGCTTCTGGTAGGGAAACAATACAGCATTTATTTTTTAATGGGGCACCTTGTGTCTCTCGAGCCGCTTTTTTGATAATCTCAATCAATTCGGCTTCTTTTTTTATTTCCCCCTCTTCAATGATGCCCGGAATAATTTCTTGGCGACCAAAACTAGCGAGAGAAATTTTTCCTGCTTTTTTTTCAAAAGCGATAATTTTTACTGAAAAATCACTTAAGTCTATGCCAAACCCTTGAATCTTTGGTTTAAGAAAATTTAACATGAATTATTTATATTTTATCACAACTATGAACTTTCGCCGAAGGTTTGCCACGATTTGACCCGCCCAGACTCGGCGAGGCTGGCAAAGCGAACGAATCTCCGCCTGTCTGACAGTCAGGGATTCGGGTGGAAAAATTATGGTACTTCTTGCCATGTGGTAATTGACCAGGAACCGCCTGAGCCCGAAGAAAACCTGGCTGAAGCTAGACCTTCTTCATAAATAATATGAGCGTTATTGCTAAGAACTATCTTGTAGCCGGTTACTCCTTTTAATGTGACATTGTTGCTAATATTAATGGTCCCTTGTGAAGCATAAAAAAGAGCGGTATTAGAATTATTGGCAACGTTAATTGCGTCTTCGGTCTTAGTAGTTAAAAAGAGGACATAAGAATTGGCGCTATTACCATAAAAGATAGAATTATTGCTGATGTCAATTTCCCCATCAGCTAGAATTGTACCGTTTTCAGTTCCATAGCCTTCTCCCAGCCTTATTTTGGCGCCATTAAAAAGATTGATGTCGCCCATAACATAAACCGTGCCGGTAATTGTTAATTCGGAATTGTTGGAAACAGTTAAATCACCAGTAATTTTTTTGGGGCCGAGAGATTCTTCGACCCCAGCATTTATAGTATAATCTCCCTCTATAATACCACCAGCTTGGGCTTCAGCTTTCCAGTCAGTAATAGTGGAATCAGAAATTGGTAAGTTTTCAAATCCAGGATTGGGAGAGCCGGGATAACTTGTGCCATGAACTTCTGAGTCATTAATAGTCTCATAATAAGCATCTCCTTCAATGGCGCAACTGTTGATTGAGGCAGCGTGGGCGTTGCCACCAATCGCAACGTCATCAAGCGAGTTTTGAGTAGTACCAAGCCAAGTGCGGAAACCAAAATCGCCATTAGCCGATGACCAGCTAGGAGAAGAAGCATTCCAGTTGGGGCTATATTTCCCTGTTCCGCCAGCGTAGGTGTCGAGAGAGTCTTTGCCTAAAATAAAATAATTGCCGCTATCGAGAGAAGAATCAATTAATATCCAGTATTTGTTGCCGGCCGTGATAGTAGGTGGAGTGTTTAATGTTATATCAATCCAACCGTAGCCACTTTGGCTTACCTGGGAAGCGGTTAGTGTTCCATATGAACCAGTAGCGACCAAATTTTTTGACGGATTATCGCTATTATCAGTTAGCAACCTAACTGGTTTATTAGTTGGCGAGCCAACTTTTTTTAGATAAAGGCTAATTTTAACTAATTGACCGCTGTTGACAGCGGTCAATGCTTGAGCTACATCAATAATGGGGCTGGCTTGGCCAATTGGATAATCGGTATTAGCAATTTGGCTCTGTTGATCAGCACTATTTGCTGCGCTGCTAACCCAGACATTTCCAGTGATGATTGATTGATTATCTCCCTCAATGTTGCCGTTAGCATAGACGCTACCTTCTATCGAGCTATTATTCCCCATTATGAGTCCTCCCTCGCCTATCTGTGCGCCGTAATTAAAAGAAATAATTTTAGAGGTAATATCAAGAAAAACTTGCAAATTTCGAAAGCGGTTGGTTTGTTCGCCATTGACTAGAATATTTTTTTGGCTGCCAGTGTCGGTAATACTAATTGTGGCACTGGCATTATCAATGTCCATGCTGTTTACAGCTTGATAATTCTTATTGTTAAGTATTCGATAAAGGCTGTCTTCAATGCCCGATTCGGCAGCGTAATAAGCTTGAGCCGATTGGTTGATATTTTTAGTAATTTTTTGCTCAAGAATAGTTGTCAGACTAACGCTGCTAATAATAACCAAGACGATAGCCATAATAATCAGAGTAGATAAAACAGCGGCAAAGCCGGCATCTTTTTGAGAAGAATTTTTAGTGATAAAGTCAGACATTTTTATTAGTAAGAGCGTAAATTAGCTGTTGTTGTCAGGTCGAGGCTAGCGTTTCCTTCGGGCCGAGAAGAAGACAAGGAGCTTACACTAAACATTATTTGGATTGATGGCGCGCTGGCGTAATTAAGTAATTGTTTAAAGATTAAATTAGTTACTCTGGTCTGGCTGTTAGTAATAGCAATAGCTGCCACCCCTTCTCTTTTTAAGCAAAGAGCTTGATCGCAAAGGAAAAAATCAATAAAGCTGGAGCTTTCAGTAGAAGTGGCGTTAAGCTGTTCTAGGCTTAGTTGACCGGGGGTGGCGTCAAAAACAGAAGTTGGTGTATAAACACTGTGAGCTTTTTTTATTTCATAGACCATTGTGTCTATGGCTAGGCGGGCGTTATTAATTACTTCGGAATTAACTTTAGTTCTAGTGCCAACTTGAATGGCCCAGGAACCAAAACCAACCACCGCTGAAATGACAATTGAAATAACTGCGACATAAAGCAACAATTCAATTAAGCTAAAGCCCTGATTTGATGTTTTTTCGCCAGAGGCGAATCCGCCTTGGGTGGAATTTTTTTTGTTGATGGTCATCAAGGTTTCCAATTAGTTATGTAAGTGCTTAATGAAACCTGCTGAGATTGTCCTTGGTCGGTCCAGGAAACAGTCGCGGTTGCTTTTTTAGTATTAGAATCAAGGGTAGTAATGTTTTGAGTAATATCATCATTGCTGTCCCGATAGACATTAGCAAAAATGATTTGGCGGGTGAAGTTATTTATTATTTGACTGCCAGCGGTTAGTGACCACTTGGCGGGCGAACTACTCTGAATAGGATAAAATGGAGAGCCAATGCTCAGGCCACTTATAATAGTCCAGTCCTCATCTTTGACTGCTCTGGCGGCTTCGATTGTTTCGGCAGCTAAATAGCTGGCCGCCATATTATTCTTTAGCCGATTTTGAATTTTAAGTGCAAAATTTCCCAAGCCCGCTAAGGCGGAAAGAGATAGTCCGATGATTGTCACGGCAACTAAAATCTCTATTAATCCAAATCCAGATTTTTTTCGGACTTTTAAATAATTTATCATTGTATTTGGGCGGCACCACTCCAGGCGGAGAGGCCACTGGTGACGGTGCCATCAGCGGTGTAATTTACTAAGTTTTGACCATCAAGATTAAGGTTAAATGTTTTGGTGTTGTCTCTCCGGTCGCGATGAACGCAAAATAAAACTGAACTATCAGTCAAATAATGAGTGTGAATTTTTAATTTCTGCTCCTGGCCGCCAACCATCACCAAGTCTTCCCATGAAAAGACCGTTTTGTCGGCGTTCAAATAGGTTTGAAAATTAATATTTTCTACGATGGCATCGGCCGGAAAGCTGAGCGTGAGGGTGCTGGCGGTTTTAACATTTTGGCTAAAAAGAACTTCGACGTGGCGGGAGTCTTTTTGTCGATTAGTATCGCTAGAGGAATTAGTTGCCAGCGAAACAATACCAGATTGATCGATATAAATAATTTTATTTTGAGATGAACTGCTGGTTTGCTCAACGACTAGAGATCCATAATTGGCCGTATTTCCAGTTAGTCTTTCAAAAACAACATAGGCTACTGCTCCGCCGAAGTTGATAGAAGAAATTTTTAGCGAGGAGTCGAGACTATAGACTTCATTGTTGGCCGAAGAGACAGAATAAGTTAATCCTTTAAAAATGACGAATTTATTAGCTTCAAAATAAACGCCAAAATTACTATCTCCTTCGGAAGCTAGAGTTTTATTCTGGGCGAGCCTCAAGGCGTGAATTATTTCTTGGGTGGCGCCATCTAGAGAACTTTGTTTTTTAAAAAAACTAAAACCGGGGGCGATTAGCCCCGCAAGAATTGTTAAAACAGAAACAACAATTAGGATTTCGATTAAAGAAAAACCCCAACCAGCAGCAGAATAATTTTTGGTAAAAATATTTCCCTCCATTTTATTATTAGAGGTTGTTAAAAAAGTCCATATTTGACTAAAAATTCATAATTTGTAGTCAAACTTCTGAATTTTATAGCTCAAAAGAAAATTTTTAGCAACCCCTCAGCAGCATTTTTACATGCCGCTCATTACTGAATACATAGGTTGAATCATAGAGATGGCAAAAAAACCAACAGCAACGCCGATGACAACCATTAAAATCGGCTCAATGATAGCCGACATGCCCTTCGTTATATTGCTGACCTCTTCTTCATAAAAATCAGCCAGTTTTATTAAAATATTGCCCAGCGTTCCGGTTTCTTCGCCGACTTCGATCATCTGGTTGACAGTTGGCGGATAAAGATTGGAATAAGCTTTAATTGTTTTACTTAGGAGATTACCTTTCTGGACATCTTCGGCAGCCGCAGAAAGCGATTGGCGGAAATAATAATTACTCATTGTCCCAGAAACAATTTGCAGTCCCTGAACAATCGGCACGCTGCTTTCAATTAACGAGCCAAGTGTTCGAGCTAGCCTGGCAGCATTTATTTTTTTACTGATGTCGCCAAAGATAGGCAGTTTTAGCAAAATCAAATCAAATATCATTTTGCCTTGTTTGGTTTTAAGCGAAAAACGAAAAGCAAAAAAAGTAAAAATAACAATAAAAATACACAATAACCAGTGTTGGCTTAAGAAATTGCTGAGGCCAATAATGAATTGGGTTGTAATCGGCAAATCGGTATTCATTTCTTGGAAGATTTGGGTAAGCTTAGGGACAACTAGGGTCATCATTAAAATTCCGATGATAAACATCGCCACAACAATAACAGCTGGGTAGATCATAGCACTACGGACTTTTGATTTTAGCTCGTATTCTTTTTCTAGCTGATGGGATAAAATTTTTAAAACTTCTTCCAATCCCCCGCCGGTCTCGCCGACCTTAACCATATTAACAAACAGTTCAGAAAAAACCTTGGGATATTTATTTAGCGATTCGGCTAAGGGTTGGCCTTTTTGTACATCTTGGCCAACCTGAGTAATAATTTTTGAAAAAGATTTATTTTTTGTTTGAGAGGCTAAGGCTTCCAACGCTCGGGTAATTGAGAGTCCGGCGCCTATCATGACCGCTAGATGTCTTGCAAAGATCATTTTTTCTGCCAGAGGTACATAAAAAAATGATGGTAAAAATTCTACTAGGCGGTTCCTAATTTTTAAGGGTTCGCGGAGACTCTGAACAGAGGTTAAAATAAATCCTTGGTCGCGAAGCAGGTGGGCTAGCTCAGTTTCTGATTCGGTTTCCATTGTCCCGGTTTTTATTTCACCGGAGATTGATTTGGCGGAAAAGTTATAGGTTGGCATATTCCTCTTTTTTTTATTATTCTTTAGTTACTCGCAAAACTTCTTCAATCGAAGTCAGACCCCTGGCGGCTTTAATAAATCCATCTTCGCTCATCGTCAGCATCCCCTCTTCTCTGGCTTGTTTTTCTATCGTATCCGAGTCGACACGCTTAATAATGAGTTCTTTAATAGTTTCGGATATTTCCAATACTTCATGAATACCAATGCGGTCGCTGTATCCGTCGGGATAATCTGGGGTGGGTTTAGGATGAAAAAAGGTGATATCTTCAAACTTGTCGTCGGCAGAGATAATTTTTTCTTTACGGAGCTCTTCCAAAACTTTTTTTGTGTCTATTTGGTCTTCCAGTTCTTTTACTTCTTCTCCTGTTAGTTTATATTTTTCAGAGCCTTCTGGGATAAGCTTTCGGACTAGCCTTTGAGCCTCGATGCAATTAATCGTTGAAGAAATTAAAAAAGGTTCAATATCCATGTCTATTAATCTTGGCAGAGAACCGGCGGCTGAATTTGTATGCAACGTTGAAAGGACTAAATGCCCGGTCAGCGAGGCATTAATAGCGAGAGCGGCTGTTTCGCTGTCACGAATTTCTCCAACCATCAGAATATCAGGATCTTGACGCAAAAGAGAGCGTAAACCGTTGGCAAAAGTTAAGCCGATTTTAGTACTAACCTGAGTTTGGTTGATTCGTGGCATGCGATATTCAATCGGATCTTCCACGGTGGAAATATTAACCTCGGGCGTGTTAATAATATCCATAATTGTGTAAAGGGTGGTTGTTTTTCCACAGCCGGTTGGCCCAGTAACCAGAATCAAGCCCGTTGGTTTTTTGATTGCGTGATGAATGATTTCCAGATTTCTTCCCCAAAAACCCAATCCTTCCAAAGTAAATCCCTTAGAATTTTCTGGTAGAAGACGCATAACGATTTTTTCTCCGTCATAAACCGGTAAAATTGAAACACGAAAAGAGATTTTATAATCTTCGGTTTCTATTTTGAAGCGGCCATCTTGAGGCAGGCGGTGTTCGTCTAATTTTAAGCTGGACAAAACTTTAATTCTAGCGATAACACTCGGTGCAATCTGTTTTGGCAAGGTCATTGTTTCATGGAGAATCCCATCAATGCGATAGCGGATGATTAATTCTTTTTCCATCGGTTCAATGTGAATATCGGAAGCTTTTTGTAAAATAGCGTGTTTAATCAGGGTATCAACAATTTTAATAATGGGCAGGTCTTGAGCGGCTTTTTCCAGTTCCTCTTTTTGCGGTTCGCTTTCGGTGGGACGGACTTCGTTTACTGAAGAAGTTAAAGATGGGGTTTCTTGGCTAATCATTTCCCCAAATTCTGCCTGAAGACTTTTTTGGTATTGCCGGATAACATTTTTGATGCTTTCGGCGGAAGTTAGCCGAGGCAGTATCTTTAGATTAGACTTCTTTTTTATAAATTCAACGGTTTGTAAGTCGTCGGGGTCAAGCATAGCGACCTCCAGATTCCGGCCCGACTTACGGAAAGCAATAATATTTTGTTTCCTGGCAATGGGCTCGGGAATAATGTGAAGAATCTCAGGCGGAATTTTTTCTTCTTCCAGATTAACAAAAGGAATGCCCAGGATGTAAGCCTTGAGCTTAGTTAACTCCTCTTCTTTTATTTCGCCTGATTTGACCAAAATATCTTCCAGTTTCTCGCTTTTATCTTCGGCTTCTTTTTCGGCTTTTTCCAGTTGTTTCTTATTGACGAGTCCGCTATCAAGCAAAAAGGCTTTGAGCTGAAGTGGATCAATTCTCATTAAAATTATTTAAGGGTCTCTTTAATTTTTTGGATGATGTCTTTGAGATCGTAATTAGCTTTGACTAAATAAGTTGTTGCTCCCATCACTAGCGCCCGTTCGATTTCTTGGGTACTTTCTAAATTAGTCAGAACGATGATGGGGATGTCTTTAGTTAAGTCGTTGTTTTTTAGTTCTTCCAATGCTTCAAACCCGTCAACTTTTGGCAAGATTAAATCAAGTAGAATCAAATCGGGCTTAAGCTCTTTGGCTAGCTTTAAACCGATTTCTCCGTCAAGCGCATTTTTGACATCATAACCTTCTTGGGTCAGGGCTACACTCATAGTTTTTTGAAGAGTTGGTTCGTCTTCAATGATTAAAATAGTTTTCATGAGTTCATTTTAACATTTAAATATTTTAACATTTAAACAAGAATAAATTCTTGTAATGCTAATATGTTTGAATGTTAGTATGTTAATGTATTTTATTTATAAATAGGCAAGGTAAAAAAGAAAGTTGTCCCCTCCCCTTCTTTTGATTCAAACCAAATTTTCCCTTTACTTCCTTCAACGATTGACCGAGCAATAAACAATCCAAGTCCGGTGCCAACAGTTTGGTTTTTCATAATATTATCGGAGCGGAAGAATTTTTTGAAAATATGTTTTTGTTGCAGAGCAGGAATGCCGACGCCTTTATCTTCGATGGCGATTTTTACAAACTTGTTGTCAGCTTCCAGCGAAACTTTTACCTCGCCTTTTTCCTTGGTGTACTTTATAGCGTTATCGATTAAATTTTGTATTGTGATGGAAATTTTTTCCGGGTCAGTTAGAACATTAGGTAATGTTTCTGACGCCTCCATTTTCAAGGTGACATTGTTAGCTTGGGCAAAAGGGGCGGAAGCTTTGACTATTTTTTCAATCAGAACATAAATATTAGTTTGCTTGGGAGACAAAACCATTCGGCCCATTTCTACCCGAGAAACATCGAGCAGGTCATTAACTAGTCGGATCATTCTTTCGTTGCTTTCTTTAATTATTTCTAAATAGCTGGCTAAGTCTGCTTGATTGACTGCCCCTCCGTCATTTAAAAGGTTTATAGTCCAGCGAATAGCCGAAAGAGGTGTTCTTAGTTGGTGTGAGGCAATACTAACGAATTCAGTTTTCATTTTGTTGGCTTGGGCGAGCTTGTCAAATCCCTGGGTAATTGACTGAGAAAGAATAAAAATAAAAGCAGATATGCCGATAACAATTAAAGCCACTATCTCTGGTTGTTCAGTATAACGATTGGCGATGAAGTAGGTACTAATCATCGCCGTAATATTGAGTATGCCCAAAACCAAAAATATAAAACTGGGACATTCCCATAGACTAAGGCCGTATTCTTGGCAATCTTTAAAGATGTGAAGTTTATATAAAATGTTGCTATTTTTTTCCATCGATAAAAGTATACTTTGTATAATCAACTTGTGTTCAGAAGAAAGTGGTATTTTTATTTTATTTGCTTAGTTTATTATAACATAAAAAATATCGGTCAACAATTTAAGGGTTTACCGGTAACAGTTTGTCAAGCGATAAAACGCTGCTCAGCTTGAAGATTGATTTTTTTTAAGATACAATGGTTCTATCCGTTTGCTAGGCAATCGAATCTGAAACAATACAGCGTGATAGTATTTTGCGGGGTCGCCTTGCGGTCGCGAAACTTGGCGATTTTTTGTCTTATTAAATTTCGGGGTGTAGTATAACGGTAGTACGCCTGCTTTGGGAGCAGGTGGCCGGGGTTCAATTCCCCGCACCCCGACCATGATGAACATTGAGCGGTTTGAGCGCATGGAATGCGCTCGTTTCGCTCGCGCATTAAGGCAAAGTTTTTAAATTCAGCATTAAAATCAGCCAAAATTTTCCACTCCTCCCTCCACTCCCAAACCACCTCTCTATTTAGCAACCGGCGGTTCGTTCCAATTTTTTCCACAAAAGATTTTACAGCTGTAAAATCTTTTGACAAAGCAAGTTTTTTGGCGTAGTTAGCGTCAATTATCCATTTTCTCAATGGTTCGAGCCAATCGTTTCCCTTTCGCCCAAAATCAGATTTCATATTGTTGAGGTCTGTTTCTGTTTGGACGAGTTCGTTCTTTTTAGCTAAATAAATATCTTTTTCAATCGTGCCGTCTAAATACGCATTAACAAGTTTGTCTAATTTCTGTTCCGTGTCTCTAACTTTTTCCTCAAGATTTTGGGCGAAAGATTTATTATCATCTTTTTGTTCGCTTTCCCAAATTTTAACTTTAGCTAACATTTTTTCTTTCCAGTCGTCGCTAAGAGCGACTTTTACTAGCCGTTCAGTCAATTGATTAACCAATTTTTTCTCGCCGATATATTTTTGACCGCATTTGCCTAACTTTTTAGTACAGCGGTAATAGGTATATATCCCGCCGTTGCCTTTAGCTAATTGGGCGGTAATAGCTCCGCCGCATTCGCCGCACTTCAACAAACCTAGAAAAGGGAAGCCGTGTTTTTTCTTTCGGACTCTAACTCTCTTGCCATTGTTAATAACCTCCTGAACGGCTGTAAAAGCCGCCATGGAAACGATTGGCTCGAAATTGCCCTCATAGCACTCGCCGTCTCTTTGGATGATTCCTAAATAGATTTTATTAGTTAGCATCCGTTGGAGTAGCGCCTTGCAAAGTGGCTTTCCAAACTTGCCAACTACGCCCAAAAACTCCAGGCGCCGGCCCAGACTTTCGTAAGTATGATTGCCGGTGGCGAATTCCTCAAAAGCGATTTTCACCAGTTTAGATTTAAAAGGGTCAGGCTCAATATTCCTGGTTTTAGGATTATTAACATAACCGAAAGGCGCCAAGCCAGGATATTGGCCGCGCCGGAGTTTTTGCCTAATTCCGCGCTTAACGTTTTCCGACAAATTGTCCGAGTAGTATTTAGACTGCCCGAAAGCCATTTGCAGCATAAATAACCCTTGCGGAGTTGGCTCAAACCAAAAAGTAGGGAAGCGCAAAGAAGCGATCTTGCCGATGTCTATGCTGTAAATAATCTGTCCGCCGTCAACGCTGTTTCTCGCTAATCTGTCAGGATGCCACGCAATTAAGCCGACTGGTTCTTTGCTTTCGTAAACTTTGCTCATCATTGCGTTAAAAATCTCTCGCCCAGGCTTCTTTGCGCTTTTACTTTCAATAAACTGCTCGGAAATAATAATATTCTCTCGCTTGGTATATTCGGCCAACTCCGCGAGTTGTGCTTCTATACTCATTATTTGTCTTTCCTCGTCCTCGGTCGACTTTCGGGCATAAAGAAAGTATTTCATAAATGTTTAAAATTAGAGCGCGGAATTAAAAATTTGCTTTGTCTCCGCCGCTCCCGCAGCGGACGGAAAAAATTGGATAAGACAAAAACAAAATTTTTATAAATCGTGGCTATACCGCGAAATCAGTATTTAAATCATTATTTAGAAAAATTTTGTTTTTGTCTTTGGGCGCTTCGCGCCCCACGAACCGCCGGTTGCTAAATAGAGAGGTGGTTTGGGAGTGGAGGGAGGAGTGGAAAATTTTGGCTGATTTTAATGCTGAATTTAAAAACTTTGCCTTAATGCGCGAGCGAAACGAGCGCATTCCATGCGCTCAAACCGCTCAATGTTCATCATGGTCGAGTTTATTAAACAAGGGACGAACCTTTTTTATAAAAAAGGTTCAAAATTAAAAAAGCAATTCCCGCCCAAAAAAAATTCAAAGGCACGGCGGGCAAAAAAGGAAAGGGGTCGGGGGAAAGGAAATTTTTGCCCGCCGTGCCTTCCTCCCGCCTTCGGCGGGCTAATCCGCCTCCCGCCTGCGCCGAGGCTTCGGCGGGTAAACTTTTTCAAGCCCAGATTATTTTTCGTATCCCGGTTACGGGATGCGCCGCCATTGGGTTGCGCTTGACCCGCCCACCCGTTCGCGCGCAACTGTAAGGAGCTCCCCCGCGTTTATTATAGACTTATAACTCTATATAGACTTATTATACATTTAAAGCTAAAATAATTGCAAGGGATATTTAGTGTGGATAAAAAAACTATGCAAAAAACAGTTGAAAAATTTGGAAAAAAGGTCAGAGAAATAAGACTTGAAAAGAAATTATCGCAAGGAAAATTAGCGAAAATTCTTAGTGTCCACCCGACGTACATTAGTGGAATTGAAAGAGGATTGAGAAACCCGTCTTTAATTACGTTGGAAAAAATTGCTAAAGCTTTAGACGTTGGCATTGATGATTTAATAAAATAGTTTTTTATGCCGGAACAACTAAAACAATTTGATTTTTCTAAGGAAGAAGACCGAGAAAAATTCGGAAAATTAGATAAAGCTGAACAGAAAAAAATAGCTCAAGAATCCGAGAACGATGCGTATTCAATAAATGACGAGGTTAAGAAGTCCACTAAAGTACAGAATAAAATTAGTAGTGACGAAGAAAAGCACAAAGTAATGACATCAGAAGAAAAAGCCGAAAAAGAAGAACTTATAAATTGGCTAGAACATGGCTATTCTAATTATACGAAGGTTGCCGAATATTTATCTAAAAAGATAATTTTTGACGATGAAGTTCAAAAAGCGGCTACAAAAGAGTTTATTAGGAATTTTACTGCCGGCTACGATGATGCTGCCCTAAAAATTAAAAAATGGTTTTCTTTATCTAAAGAGTTGCCAGAGGCTCCGGTTCGGGAAAGAATAGCTGGTATTTTATCAGTCGGTGGTTACGACAATGTTGATAGAATTTTGAAAATTATAGAGCAGTATAGCTTATCGCGAGAAGCAATTTTAAACCACAAAACTCAAAAAGCCGCAGAGTCATTGACGATTAAACGTTTGCAAAGTATAGAGGGTTTTACTATTGGGGATGACAAAAAATTTGAAGATGCGGTTCAACTAAAAAATATTTTTTCTTTGTCCTTAGAGGGAAATCCAATTGCTGCTAAAGAGATAATTGTTAAACAATTATCAAAAGACATCCAATATGCTATTAAAATTAAAGAGGAGTTCAAACTAAATGATTCTACTATTTCTACTCCGGAAGTGCAACAAATCGCCAAAGAAGCATTTATTAAAAAATGTTCCGATCAAAACTATTACGCATCTGATTATAATCCTATTAATGAAGCCTTCGAAGTTAAGGACAAATTTAATCTTTCTAACGGGATGGTTAAAGAAGTTGCTTTTGAGTTGATTGAGGCGGGAAGGGCAGCTATGATCGTAAAATATTTTGAAAAATTTAGAGATTCAATTTCCGATAAAGAAGCGGTTGTGCGAATAATGGAAACAAACCAAGGAAAGATAATCGCTGACAATTTAAATAAATTTCAAGAATTAGATAAGGAAATAGCTTTAAAACTTATTGAAGATGGGTTTGTTTCAGATGTTGTTATAGAATTAGGTAGATTTAAAAATTTAGACAAAGAAATTGTTGTAAAGATAATTGAATTAGGGCGTTTCGATGAGATGGTCTATGATTATTTGGAAAATTTTCAGGGCTTAGATATTAAAAAAATAAATGAATATTGCCGAGATAATAATCTTTTTATAGATGAGGCTATATTATGTTTATATAAGAATAGTTATAAAGAAGAAGAAAGAGAAAAAGAAACAGATGATAGCGGTTTACTCATTTATAAAAAATTAAAAAATAATCATCCGTCGTGGAAAGATCAAGAAAATATTCTTAAGCCCTTTGAGGCTGGGGCAGAAACGTTCAGTTACGATAAAATGTTTAAATATTTGAACCGGCCAAAATTGACTCGCCATGACGGACTACATAATTTTTTGCAGATTATTAAATCCTACGAAGTCTCGGGATTAAAAGCGCCGGCATATTATAATAATATTTTAGAGCAAGTGGCTCGTGATGATGCGGAGTATTATGAGGGCACGGCGCATCATCATTTGAATAGCTTGGTCTGCAGTATTAATTATGATTTTGACGGCGTGACTGAACAAGCAAAAGAATATGCCGGAATTGAAAAACTCCAAACTTTAATGGCAGAATTGGGCGATACCAAGAAAATATTCGCTTCCTGGAAAAATTTAAAAAAATATCGGGAAGTTTGCGAACTTTTAGGCCGGACAGAAATACTGGAAAATTTGCATAATTTAAAAAAACTAGACGGTAAAGAAAAATTATATAAATATATTGAAACTCTGGCTTTTCACCCGAATATTTCCATGGAAGAAGTTTTTAAATTATGGGAAGATCCGGAAAGCTTTTTGCAAAACATGGATACACATACACCGGAAGAAGTTCATGACCGTAAGAAGCCGTCAAACTATATTGAAATACCAAACTTAGATTTAACCGCGGCTGAATTAAGGGATGCACTTGTTGAAGGCACCTATGACCGTCTGCAAGCCTTTACGCCCATGGAAATAATTTATCAAGTTGGAAAGGGAGGAAAAACAGATATAAAAGAAGATTTAGCTAGACAAATCGGAGTTAGAGATAAAAATTTAAGAGAAAAATTAGGAATTGATGAGGATGAAGAATTAAAAAGTGATTCAAAATTGTTTGCTAAATTAAATCAAATTTTTAAAACACGAGGTTATGATTTTAAAAAATATTTAAATGGCGAGGAAGAGCTTGCTAAAGCGTTTGTCGACGAAATAGAGCAATTTAGAACAAAACAACCAACCGAAGAGTATCGAGTTAAAATTAACAAAAAAAGCGATCCGGACGGCGTGGTGGCCGGCAATGATACGGCTTGCTGCATGCCGTTCGGCAGCGGTAAAAATAATGTGTATACTTTTAATCCGATTTGCGCGCTTTTTACCGTGCAAAAGAAAAATGCTGACGGCACATATCGCACTATTGCGCAAAGCGTCTTGACTTTAGATAAAGACATAAACGAGAATGTGGCGAAATTACTGAATAAACTTAATTCGGTTGAAATCAAGTTGCACGAAGTTATAAATGAAGATGTTTTAATTAATACGCCGAGTGTGATTACTTGTGACAACATTGAATTAGCGGAAAATTATAAAAGCCATCCGCAAGCTGGACAGATACTGGAAGAAATATATCGTGATTTTTTTCAAGAATATTCAAAAAGAAATTCAGCTAAACAAAATTTGGATACGAGTAAGGTAATTATCGGTCAAGGTTATTCCGATTCACTGCGGCATTTGCCTGAAGTTAATAATACATTTGTGCCGGAAGCGCCGGTTGGTTATAGTGATAATTTGCACGAGAATGCATATTTGCTTGAATTAAATCAAAAAATTCAAGCTAAATTAATTGTAGGCAAAAAAATTAGTCCCGCTACTGAAAGCGAACGAAAAGCAGAAACGCCCATGGGCTGGCCCAGGGGAGTCAGTTATTTAACTTATCGCGATAGTCTGCCGGTTGCTTATATTGAGGGTAAGGCCTATCATGATAACGAAAGTTTGATCCAGTATTTACACAACATGGAAAATGCTTTAATCGCTAAAGATGTCAATAATGAAGCTAAGGGCAGAAAAAATATGAGTTTTAAATATCAAGGTTCGGACGGAAAGATTCATGGGTATTTATTGTCTTATGAAGGTAAGCGAAATTATAGCGAGTATGACAATGAAGAAAGCGAAGTAGGAGAAAAAGTTTTATATGTCACGGATTTGGCCTCTGACGGTAATAAACGAGCGGGCGGGTCGCTTATGCTGACTTTTGTTGAAGAATATAAAAATAATTTTTTGAAAAAAAATAATCCTGTCCCTATTTTTATGCAGCTTCGGGAAAGCACTTCATATCCTCTTGTTAAGGAAGAGCTTGATAGATTATCAAAAGATACGGGTTACAAATTTAGGCTAGAAGAATTAGGAACTTATCAGCATGGAGATGACACGATGCATGAAGCGATAATCAGAGCAGAGAAAATTTAAAATAAGGCGGCGCGCCAATAATATTGGCACAAAAAATAATCTGGGCTTGAAAAAGTTTACCCGCCGAAGCCTCGGCGCAGGCGGGAGGCGGATTAGCCCGCCGAAGGCGGGAGGAAGGCACGGCGGGCAAAAATTTCCTTTCCCCCGACCCCTTTCCTTTTTTGCCCGCCGTGCCTTTGAATTTTTTTTGGGCGGGAATTGCTTTTTTAATTTTGAACCTTTTTTATAAAAAAGGTTCGTCCCTTGTTTAATAAACTCGACCAAGTAAAATTAATCAATTTCGTGCTCGCGTGATTTAGCGGATTTGCACACCGAAGTCACGCGAAGCGGAACGTAGGCGGGTATCGTATAGAGGCTATTACCACAGGTTTCCAACCTGTTGACAGGGGTTCGATTCCCCTTACCCGCTCTGAAATAAAAAATAACCCCTTTTGGGGTTATTTTTTATTTCAGACTGATAGACAGAAGGAAATCGAAGGGTATTTTAAAAAAGCAAAGCAGTTTGCTTTTTTAAAATACCGGGCTTTAAGGGAGGAGCGAGACCTGCGTCGAAAGCGCGTGCTGAACGACGGAGCATTTTTTTAGCAAAGGGCGAAATCGTAAGCCGGCAGCCAGACCGAGCCTTGCGACGGCGAGGCGAAAGTCGAGGTCAAGTTCCTTTAATTAATAGCTGGAGGGTAATTTTAAGGCATTATAACCCTAGGGTCTTGATGTAAAAATTAAAGCCCAACCCTTGACATTTGGGATTAAGGTATGCTAATATATATGTATATCCCTGAAGAGGGATTTTTTGTTTGAAAATAGCTCTATTTTAAGGCAAAGATCAAGATTAAAACCCTGGTTAAAGCTAAACATATGATAAGATGGACCCTAAAATTGAATAAACAGGAGAACAGGGTAATCTTCGCTGTCTTTATATTGGTTGCTCTATTTAATCAATTGCTAACAGCAGTTTTGCCTCAAGCAATGGCGCAAGATGGCAATTTAGTTGACTCGGCTAATATTTATGCTGCCTCGGTTGCAAATCCAAATCTCATGATTATTTCTGAAGCAGAAGATGAAAATAGTCTGACTATGCAAAGTAATGTTTTTCTTCAGCCGGCCTGTCTTTCGGTTAATGGTTGCAGCGATGAAGACAAAAAACAAGTTAAGGAAGTTTTAGTACAGAAAAAAATAAATAAGGTTACAGTTACGGCTTATTCGAGTACATTAGATCAGACTGACGGTTCCCCTTTTATCACAGCTAACGGAACGTATGTTTATGATGGAATTGTGGCTTGTAATTTTTTACCTTTTGACACTAAGGTTAAATTTCCGGAGATGTATGGTGATAAAATTTTTATTGTCGAGGATCGGATGGCTAAAAAAAATAGCCATAAAATGGATATTTGGATGCCATCAAGAAGCCTGGCTTTACAGTTTGGCGTAAAAAGTTTAGCCTTTGAAGTCATGGAATAATATAATAAAGAAAAGCCCTCCGTCCCTACTCTGCGGGACAGAGGGCTTTTTGTTTTCTTAAAAAAGATTAACCCAAAATCTTCTTAATTTTTTCAATAATTTCGCCCGGAACGAAATGGGCTTTAATTAGAAAATCGGCGGCGCCAAGCTTAAGGGCTTTGTCGACTTCTTCTTGTTGGCTGAGGTTTGATAAAATTATAACAGGGATTTGACTTGTGGCGAGGTCCTCTTTCATTTTGGCCAGAATGCCAAAGCCATCAATGCCCGGCAAGATTAAGTCTAGCAAGACCAAATCAGGCTTAAGTTCTTTTACTTTTATAGCCGCCGACTCCCCATCAATCGCTTCAATTACCTCATAATTTGCGGATTTAATTTTTTTAGCGATGAGTTCTCGAAGAAATCTATCATCTTCGACGAGAAGAATTTTTTTGAGCATAAAATTATTAATCAATCAAATTTTAATTACCAATTTGCTCGATGACCTTTTTGATAACTTCTTGAGGATTAAATTCAGCCTTGATTAAATAGTCTTTGGCTCCCAGTTCTAAAACCCTGTCAATTTCTACCGGCTGGCCAGAATTAGAAATAATAATAACAGGAATTTTTGTCAGGCTGGTCTCTGGGTCTTTGTTCATCTCTTCCATTACCTCCATCCCGCTTTTTTGAGGCATCATAATATCAAGCAGAATTAAGTCTGGTTTATTCGCTCGTAAACTGTCTAATCCCTCTATTCCATTAAAAGCAAAAGCCACCTCAAAGCCGGCATCTTTTAATTTTTTTCCCAATAAATCAGAAAGAATTTTATCATCCTCAACAATAAGAATTTTTTTAGACATAATAATTTGTAGTTTTGTATTAGTGATTAATCGGTAGAGAAAAAGAAAAAGTGCTTCCTTTGTTTTCTTTCGATTGGCACCAAATTTTTCCACCATGAGACTCGACGATATTTTTGGCAATAAAGAGCCCAAGGCCGGTACCGTCTGTTTCCATCCGCATAACATTGGCGGCGCGAAAAAATTTAGTGAATAATCGATTTTGTTGTTCCTGGCTGACGCCCACGCCAGTATCCTTGACAGAAAGTTCTATTTTATTTGTATCATATTTTAGACTTATTGTCACTTGGCCGCCGAGGGGTGTATATTTAATGGCATTTTCAATTAAGTTTTGAATAGCAATGGTTATTTTTTCGGCATCAATCATAATTTCTGGCAGCTCTCCACTCGGACCCAGATACTCAAGTCTGATATTCCTCTTAGTCGCTATCTCTTTGCAAGAGCTTAAGGCTGCTTGGGCCAAACTTTCTAATTTAGCCGGCACTAATTTATAGACATAACGGCCTTCTTCTATCCGAGCGACATCCAAGAGGTCATTTATCAGGATTATCATTCTTTCGTTAGATTCATAACTTTTACTGATAAAATTTTTTTGTTCAGTGTTCAATTCTCCGACATCTCCTTCCAGCAGTAAGCTCAGGGACCATTTTATGGCTGAAAGAGGGGTTCTTAATTGATGGGCGGCAATTGAAACGAATTCGGTTTTCATTTTTTCAATACCCTTTTCACGCGTAATATCATGAATAATAATTAGGCTGCCGCTTCTGTTTTTAGAAGAACCAATGAAAGCAGAAGAAATTTCAAGAGTAAGTTTTTCAATGGAAATTTCTTGACGGGAAATTTCTTTTATTTCTTTTCCTAATATTTTTAACAACGGCTTAAAGTGATCAGTCAAGGAAGCTAACTCATATAGTGATTTGTTGTATGTCTTGTCATTTTTTATCCGAAGAAGGCTCTCGGCTGCAGGATTAATTAGGGAAAGATTATTTTGGCTATCAAAAACTAGTAAGCCATCGGTCAAGTGAGTAATAATGGCTGATGTCCTGTTTTTTTCTTCTTCAGCTTTTTTTCTTTCTTCCTCGACATCTTCTAGCATGTTCAGCAGAGCGCTTTGAGATTTGAGAAGTTCCTGCTCGTTTTCTTTGATAGAAGAGAGATCAAAAAGACCAATAAAACAACCAATGATTTCTCCTCGTTCGTTTTTGCGCAACAGCGTAGAAGCGCTAACACAAACCTTTTTTTTGTTTTTGGTTGTTAGGGTAATCTTCTGGGAAGAGAGAGATTCTTTTTCGAGAGTTTCTTTAATCAGTCTTTTAGCATCTAATTTGCTAAGGAAGTTTTCTAGCGGGTTGCCAATAATCTCTTCTATCTGGTACCCGGAAATTTTTTCTAGGGCCGGATTTGTTTCCAGCACAATACCAATTGAGCTAACTAGGCAAACGGGCAGGGGCAGAAAGGAAAGCAAATCACGCGCATAGCTTTCCAACGAGGCTAAGTCATCTAATAAAACGGCAATTTTATTTTGTTCTGGGGTTGATGTTTTTATTTCCATTTGATTGTATATTCGTGATACTCGTCGCCACGAAAGGGGCACTTGTTTTCTTCAAAGGTGATAGAGGGACTTTTAATTAACATTTGGAAAAAGCCACATAAATAACTACCCAGGTACAGGCAAAAAATAGGATGAAACTGATAATTTTTTATTTGGATGATTCCATATTTTTTTTCTTCACTAAGTTTAACAGGAACGAGTTCTCCTACAGAATAGTGTTTGTGCCAAATTCTGGGGGCTTCCTCAAAAAATACTTTATTGACGGAAAGGAAATAATTGATAAATAATTTGACCATCAAAGAAGTTCTACTGGCAAAAGTTCCCAGCTCTTTTATTTTAGCATCATTAAAAGAAAAAACTTTCTTAATGGCTAACAAAGAAATAATACGCAGGCCAATAGGATAAAAAGATAAAGCCCCGATTTTTTTATAATCAATTGGACAACCAAGAGCCGTCAACTCTTCTTCCAGTTTTTTTAATCCGGTTTCACTCGTTTCTTTCAAAATGTAATCGCCGTCGGTTTTAAAAACCACTCCCCTGGCCTCTCCGGGCATGGCCATTAATTTGTCGGCTAATTCTTTGTTTAGCTCTTGATCCATAGGATTAATTAGTTTTTTAGGCGGATGAATTTATTTTGGTATCCTTTATTATTTTCATTTCTTTTTTTAGTTTAATCATTTTTAACTCTCGGTTAACAGCCAGGCTTTGAAATCTTTTTAAGTCAGTTATTTTTTCTTGCAACTCTTGAGTCCGTTCTTTAACTTGTTCGTCCAGTGTGTTGGCAATTTCTTCCAGCTCTCGTGTCCGGGCACGAACTCTAATTTCGAGCACGACTTTAGTTTCTTCCAGTTGTAATCTTAGCTTTTCTAAATCAGCGGTTCTTTTTCTTAGGAGATCAGTTAAGACATTAGCTGAAAGGCCCGATAAAACAAAAGCCAAGAGAAGAAAGGAAAGAGTAGTAATGATATAATTAAAATTTAAATAGAGAATTTCGCTAGCCTCAGCGTATGGAAGAAAAGGAATAATTTTAAAATATTGCAAGCAAACTAATCCCCCAAACCAGAGAAAAGCAATTAAGCTGATTAAATACCCTTTTATTTTTGACAGAACAATATTGGAATAAATAATAGTAAAAAGGTAAAAAATAGCTCCAATCCACATAATTCCGCCATTGGTAAAAACGATGATTGTTAAAAGGCCGAGTTCAAATATAGCAGAATAAAGAAAGTATAGATTACTAATCCCAGAAACAGTTTTTCCTTTATTAATTAAAGCCCTAAGGACAAAGGCGCTAACAAGCCAGAGAGCAATAGACACGATGGTCAGCCAGATATAGTTAGAATAAGAAAAAAAATTTAACCACCAAAAAACTGAAACAGCTAATAAAAATGAAGCAAGAGTGATAGCTCTTATTCTTAAAGTGACTTCAATTTTATTAATAATATCTTTTACTTCCGAATTTTGATTTGAGCTCTGACTTGGCATAATAAAATCTATTGACGGATTTCCCCTTGCATTTTTTATTATAACATATAATTTTGACGTAAAAAATAAAAAAACAACGCCGTTGTTTTTTTGGGGTTGTTTTTCATTGGTGCCGCGGGTGGGACTCGAACCCACAAGGTGTTTCCACCGACAGATTTTAAGTCTGTTGCGTAAACCATTCCGCCACCGCGGCATTAATAATTTAAAATATAAAAATTAAAGTTAAAAATTATTGTATCGCTTTGCGATGAATTTAATAAATTCGCCACAGGCGAATACCAAAATTTTATATTTTTATATTTAAAATTTTCATTAATTATGAGGCCTGGGGGAGAATAGGGCTCCCGTATATTGGTTTTGTCCCGATATTTTCAAAAGCTTGAGGCCGGAGTGGGAATTGAACCCACGTATAAGAGTTTTGCAGACTCTCGCCTTACCACTTGGCTACCCGGCCAAGATTTTGAAAATATCGGAGATCCTCGATATTGAAATGAAATTAAAATTTTGGCAATATCGGGACAGACCAACGTTTTACCACTTAGCAACCAGGCCCGGCACTTATTTCTTTTTTAACATAAAAAAATCAAGGATTCAACCATCTTATTCCCTCATTATCTCTTTTATTTTTTTTATGATTTCTTCTTTGGTTAATTCGCTTTTAAAGCCAGCAGCTAACCTATGTCCCCCCCCGCCAAAATACTGGGCAATTTTGGCCACGTTTATTCCGCGATCTTTTTGAGAGCGCAGAGAAGCATCTATTATTCCGGGGGTTTTTTCGATTAAAAAAAGAGCGATTTTAGCTTCAGGAATGTTGCCAAGTAGTCCGGCGATTTTTAATTCTTTAAAACCATTGATTGATTGGGAAAAAAGTTTGTAGCTGATAAAAGAAAAAACTAAACCAACCTCTTTATTAATTTCCATATTAGCAAAAGCCTGGTTTATGGCCAATGCTTTTTCTTGGGGCAGTCCTTGTTTTTGAGACTGGAGTGTTTTCTGCCAACGGGCACCCTTAGTCATCAGCTGGCCGGCTATTTTTAGAGTGGTTGCCGTAGTGTTTGGATGACAAAAGGCACCAGTATCATAAATTATTCCCGCCAAAAGACAAGTGGCCATTTCCCTCTCAATGGGAACTCCTAAAAAATTAATAAAATCATAAATTATTTCTGAAGTTGACGAGCGATTGGTATCAATAATTTTTAATCCTTGGTCGGCGAAATTATTATCTGGCAGATGATGATCAAAGGTTAAAAGTTGACAATCTAAAGACGGGTGATCTTTCTTTATTTCGAGTCTTTTGAGACTGCCATAATCCAGCCCAATAATTAAATCAGCCTCAAGATCTTGGTGAGACAACTGTTGTTTTATCCGTTCTCGTCCTGGTAGAAAGTTTAAGATTTTTGGTAAAGCAAATGAGCTAAAAGAGCAGGCTTGTTTGCCTAATTTTAACAGAGCGCTTTCCATAGCCAGCATTGATCCAATTCCATCTGCATCTGGTTCTTCGTGGGTGGATAAAATTATATAGTGTGCCCCCAGAATCATATCTTGAGCAGCAGGAAATTTGATCTGCATAACTTTGAATCATTCTTGGTTTAATTTTTTCATCATGGCGTCGATTTTTTGTCCTTCAGCTTCTTCGGTGTTTAGCACAAATTTAATTCTAGGTACTGGATGAAAGTTAACTCTTTTGTTTAAAATACTTTGTAGCCAGCCAGCTTGTATTTTTAGTTGAGCATTTATTTTTTCGGATTTTTCATTGGGCCAAACACTAAAGAAAATATTGGCATTTCTAAGATCTTCTGAGGCAGCCACTTTTAAAATAGTGACTAAAACACCAGGTTCTATATCCCCTTCTTTTAGAAGGATGTTGCCCATCTCTTGCCTGATTAGTTCATTTATTTTTTCCAAACGATGAGCCATAAATTTAGCGATTAGAGGTTTCGTTTTTTCTTTTCTTCTTTGTAGAGATCTAAAATATCTCCTTCCTCGACGAGGTTTTCGCTTTCAAAAAGCAATCCGCATTCAAAGTCTTTGGCTACTTCGTTGGCGCTTTTTTTGTTTTGTTGCAATTGAATAATTCGGCCGTAGCCGACAATTTCTTTCTCTTTGTTCCTCAGAATGTCAGCCAAGCTCCCCTTTTCCGCTTTACCACCAACTACTCGGCCGCCAATTATTTGTTGGTTTCCTTTATTTTTAAAGACGGCTAAAATTTTTATTTGGCCAACGTTTTGGCGGTTTATTTCTGGGGCCAGCAATGAGGAGGCATCATGTCGAATAGTTTGAATTAATTCATAAATTATATTAGAAAAAACTACTTTAATTTGCCGGCGCTGGGCTAGTTCAGCTAGTTGAGAAGAAGTTTTAATCCTGAATCCATAAATTTTTGCCTTGCCTGATTCAGCCAGAGTAATATCATTTTCGGATATTTCGCCAATCTCTGATTTAATAATTCTTAACACTACTTCTTCTTGTGGCACAGCCTTTATCATTTCTCGAATTGCCTCCAAAGAGCCCGAAACATCCGCTTTTAATATTAAGTTAAAAACTTTTTGGTTCTCGCCGATTTCTAAGAATTCAGCCGGTTCTCGGCGATTTTTTTCTTGTTGGATTTTTGCCTCAACTTTTTGTCTGGCTTCTTCCATCGAGGGCATTACTTCCCACGGCTCCCCTACTGGTGGCAGTTGGTTGAATCCGGTGACTAGAATTGGAGTTGCTGGCGGTGCTTCTTTTAACATTTCTCCCAAGAAATTTTCCATAGTCTTTATTTGTCCATAAGCTGATTCAGCAGCAATAATGTCTTTGCTTGAAAGGATGCCGTTGCGAACTAGCAAGGTGGAAGCGATGCCTCTTTTGGAATCAGTTTTTGATTCAATGACCAAGCCGCTGGCTGGAGCCGAAAAATCAGCTTGGACATTTTCCATTTCCGCAATGAGTAAAATCATATCAAGTAAGTCATTAATACCAAGGCCGGTTTTGGCGGAAGTAAAAACGGAAGGAATTTGACCGCCAAGCGATTCTACCAAAACATCATTGTTGGCTAATTCTTTTTTAACCTTATCGGGTAGAGCGGTCGGTTTGTCCATTTTATTAATGGCCACAATCATTGGTAAGTCTAAGCGTAGAATATAGCCGATTGCTTCTTTTGTCTGAGGCTTAAGTCCTTCTTCGGCTGCGACAACTAAAATAGCAATATCGGCAACTTTGGCACCACGGGAGCGCATCGCTGAAAAAGCTTCGTGCCCCGGCGTGTCAATAAAGGTGATTTTTTTTGAGGCTTGTCCTGGGGTGCTCGAGGGATGCTCTATTTGATAGGCGCCAATATGTTGAGTAATACCGCCGGATTCCTTCTCGGCTACCTTGCTTTTTCTAATATAATCTAAAATGCTAGTTTTGCCATGGTCAACATGGCCGAGGATAACGACTATCGGAGGGCGAGGTTGTTCATTCTGTTTTTTAATTTTATCAGCCATAGCAATAATTTATTAGAGAATAATGAATATTTGTAATTCATTATTTAGATAATTACTTCCTCTTCTTCGCCAGTATCTTCGTTTTAGCTTGCTTAATTTTGGCAATCATCGTGCCTCTTTCTTGCGCTAATTCAATCGCTTCTTTTTCTTCGTTGGTTAAGGGATAAGTTGACTCGCTATTTTCGATGGGCTTACTGTAAATTCTTGTCCCCTCTCGGGTGAATAAGCTGGTTAATGTGAATCCATTGTTGTTAGCATCCAAGCAGGCAATTGCAAAACTTTGGTCACCACCAGTATCATTAAAAGGATTAAATCGAACGACGCTTATTTTCTGCAAACCTTTCAGCGACATCTTCTCTAAGTATTGGCAAAAATTATTTAATTCTTCCAGGCTCTTTTCTGTTTGGCGCAATCGTTTTATTTGCTCAAAAATAACGCCCTCTAGATCTGCCACTTTAGTTCCCTTAAAAAGTAGTTTTATTCTTTTGTTGGTCTGATGAACTTGCCAGTGCAGAGTCAGATTCCAGGCCAGAAAAACAAAGGCCGCCAGAATTATTAAGCCAAGTAAAGGACTAAGGGTAATTGTGGTAAATATTGAGGCGAACATAATTAAGATTGTTTTTATTGCGTTTGTAACAAAATTCTATCGTCACTCAGATGATATCTCTCACTTTGTGCGACGCATCATCCTCGCTAGACAAAATAAATTCTACGCTAAAAATTCTTAAATGTCCAATTAGGAACTCTATTATTCTTGCTGGAAAGTTAATTTGACAGATAGAATAAATAGTGTATACTTAAAAACAGTAAGTATTTCTCAATAAGTTTTCTCTTTCCTTATACTAAAAGTATGAGTAAAGCGCCCCGTAAAGTTCCGCAGAGCGGAACCACGGGACATGAAAGTAGAAGTCTAAAGAGAAGAGGTCGTCTTACAATAATTAATAAATTATTTTAAGTATAAAGAAAGAGAAACAAATGGCTAAGAAACTATACGTAGGCGGTTTGCCATACAGCACTACTGACGAAGCGTTGAAAGACGCTTTTGCACAAGTGGGCACCGTTGAGTCAGCAACTATTATTGTTGACAAAATGTCTGGTCGTTCCAAGGGTTTTGGTTTCGTTGAAATGTCTTCTGATGAAGAAGCTTTAGCGGGAATTGAAATGTGGAATGGCAAAGAATTCGAAGGCCGAACCATTACTGTAAACGAAGCTCGTCCAATGGAAGCTCGTCCTCCACGAAGCGGCGGTTTTAACCGCGGCGGAGCTGGTGGTCCGAGACGAAGTGGTGGCTTTGGTGGCGGTAATTCAGGTGGAGGCTATGGTGGCGGACAACGCCGCAACAATTGGTAATTTTTATCAATTAAAAAACAGTCCCGCATTTTGCGGGGCTGTTTTTGTTTTGGCGATAGATCATTGTAAGAAAGAGCTATATTATTAGCGTATCTCTCTGCCAGCAAAAAGGAATTTTTTCTACTTATTTTAGAGAGACTCAATTAATTTTTCGAGGTCGTTTGTATCTCCTTTTTTTTCGCCTTTGGATGTAAGTAGAATATTTAGGGCAAAGAACTTATACTTTTCTTCGCTCTCAAGTGCCCCTTGTGCTTGGGTTGCAAACGAATGAACAGTATCAAGTATTTGTTGTTTTGTTTTTTGATCAATGTTTTCGAGGGTATCAATAAGGCGATTCGGCAAATCAACGAGAAGTTGGGCTCTTTCTTCTAGTTTTTCTATACATTTCGCCCTGTTTTCCTTTGCTGAAGAATAATCAGCTTCGCTTGCGTAGGCCTGTTTAGACGCTTCAACTGAAAAAATCTTAGCCTCATTTTCGAGAGCATTGAACTGTTCCGCCACCTTTCTTAAAACTTGGATGGCCGGTTGCAACCCTTCTTTACCTTCTAATGTACTAGTCATTTTGTCCTCCTGTTTGTGTATTTGGTCTGGTGATTTCATGTGTGTAAATTTATTTAGTAATTTACTAAGTAAAATATAGAAAAATTTTTATTAAAAGTCAAGAGGACGTAGAGGCTTTTTTGCGAAGATAAGTACATTCAACGCCGCAACAATTGGTAATTTTTTGTCTTGCCGATGAGTCCCCACGCCTAAGTGTAAATCTTAAGTTAATTGAATTTATCGGCAATGCAGGTGTGGAAGTAGTTGCCGATAAAATTTATTGAATTACACCCGGTTTGGTCGGAATTTGATTACCAGGAGCATAAAGTATTGAGTCAATCGTTCGCGTGAAACATGTTCGGCCAGTTTTGTGTTGCCAAGAAGAATTTTCTAGCCCCATTGGCCCTATCGACGAAGTTTGTCGTAATTGACTTGCTTGATCTGTCGGACTAATAGCCGAAAAAGTTGCACAAAGTTCAAAAGTTAAATTGCCCAAAACCCGATATTCATAAAGAAGACTGGTTTCAGGGTCTTTTGGTGCACTGTAGCCAGAAATAGAATCAGTAAGTTCGTTTAAGGATATGGGTATTGTCCCCTTTTTCTGCCAGTAATAAACAATCTGGGATTGAATATTTTGCAGGTCGCTGACGCGTTGAGTATCCAGCTTTTCTAGCCGCGCCCTAAATGGCGAACCGCTAATAAAGAAAGCGCCAACAATAATGATTAGAGCAACACTTATTGCCATCCAGCGTGCCACTCTGGCGCTTTTTGGTAATTTGGGGGATTCTCTTTTTAGGTCTTTTAAGTAATACCAAAAGACTCCACCAGCTACCAGCGCTACCGCTAAGACTTTGAGCAAAAATCTAACAGAAAGCTCGCCATTGAGAAAAAAGTAAACCAATGTAGCCAGGTCAACAACACAAGCAATAGCCGCTATGAAAAGCGTTAGGTAGATCAACAATTTACGAAATTTATGTTCGCGTTTTTGTGGCTCGGCTAAATATTCTTTTTCTCTCAGGCGCAGGGCAAAAATATGTGTAGGTAAAATTGCTACTAAGGTTGCCACTGTCCATCGAACAGTTGCCTGGGAAAAAGAATAAGGATTAGCTACGTCAACAAAAAAATAATTAACATATTGAAAAAGCAAAGTAATAATAAAGGTAGCGCTTAAATAAAGCGAACCCATAACCCAGAGTTCTAGAAAAATGTCCTTAGGTCCCGTTGACTTGGCTGACATTGATGTATTTTTCATATGATTAAATTAATTTATTATATAATGATTATAACACATTTTAATTGCGGTGGGAGAGGGATTTGAACCCCCGATACTCTTGCGAGTATACCGCATTTCGAGTGCGGCCCGTTCAGCCACTCTGGCATCCCACCTTTTGTTGTTTCACGTGGTACATTTCCCCCTTCTTTCTCTTAATGTTTCACGTGAAAGATTTGTAAGTTTATTTTAACAAGAAAGTAGATTTTTTTCAAATTAAAAATCCGCTATTAAGCAGATTTTTAATTTAGTTTACCCTGAGCGTAGTCGAAGGGTGGACCCGGGGGGAATCGAACCCCCTAATCTTCCATGCCATGGAAGCGTGTTACCGGTATACCACGGGCCCAGTAAAGATATGTTAACTACTGTATTCTATAAAATTTTTTCTAATTGGTCAAATCAAAAAGTTTCACGGGAAACTTTTTGATAAGCATTTTTTTTGTTTCACGTGAAAGTTTAAAAAAGTGCCACGTGAAACTATCGCAGATTTTTTAAAAAAATCCCGTCAGAGGATCAAAAGACCATGACGGGAAAGATGAGTTATTCTAAGTTAATTAGTGGCTTCTTGGCCGAAAATAGATCAAGAGCGTGATAGCTCCACTACCCACGAACATATAAATTGGATAGGCAGCAATTGAGAATATCCAATGTTCGACCGCGAAAAGATTAAGTAGATTTCCTAAAAAGAACAATGTCCAGGCGAGGCGATCTTCACTTTCCGGAAGGTAATAGGATTTTCGAACTGTCGGAAGAGCGCCAAGCGCGTCGATAAAGAGGTTAATCGATAGAGCAATAAGTGGTGACTGGAAAATCAACCAAAAAATAAGGCTGAAAACTGTCCCAACTAAGCACCCCTTATCGAATCTTGTCCAGCCTTTTTCTCCATACTTGAGAGAGAAAAGGAAAGTGACAAAAGGGCCGATAATATAACTTATCGGAACCCATATTGTATGCTGAGCACCAGAAGAATAATAGCTGGTGCCGAGCATTAATCCGACTATTGTCCAGATGAACCAAGTGGCTTGGTTGGGCACGGTCTCTTTCTTGAGAATTGCCAGAATATAGGGAATAAAAGCGACCAGGGACAACGCTCCAGCCATCATTCCGGCTACAGTCATTATTTCGAACATAGGAGGCCTCCGTTTATTTTATTGGGAAACAACTATCTTTTGATAAAAATATTATAATAAAACTGCCGATAAAAGTCAATAGTAAATAAATCAATTTTGATAAACAAAAAAATCCCATAAAAAATGGAATTTTTAATGTGCCCCCAGTAGGAATCGAACCTACATCTTATCCTTAGGACGGATCTGCTCTATCCGTTGAGCTACGGGGGCCGATAAAATTTTTAATATCCAATTTTCAATTTTCAACAAAATCCTGCAGGGCAGGATTTTTGATTTGATGGGGGTGGCCAGAGAGAATCGAACTCTCGTTAGTAGGACCACAACCTACTGTCCTAGCCGCTGAACGATGGCCACCAAAAAAATAACTATTTAATTATTGGATGATGATGTTTTAAGAAATGGCAGTTTAAACAAAGCCATTCCAAATTCTCTATTCCGTTATTGTTTCTTTTTCTGTCTTTGTGATGCACAATCAATACTCGTTTGTCTGATAAGCCACAAGAGGTACACTGTATAGGTAATCCTGATCGGATTAAAAATTTTTTATATTCCTGACACGATCCGCCTTTCCAAAGTGCATGCTTGGGGCCAACAAAAGTTTGATTTCGCCAGATAGCTTGGCAAGATTTGCTACAAAAAAATTTTCCGCTTTTTGAGCCGCTTAAGTCGTGAGGGGTCTTCCATGTTTCTTGGCCACATATAGCGCAGGGCTTAGATTTCCCCTTTAACTGAGCTTTGTATTGGCATTCTCTCGAACAATATTTTCCCCAGCCTCTCTTCAGCCAATTTGGTTTTGCGTAAAATTATTGATTACAGATTTTGCATTTTACCTGTGGCATTGAGCTAATTTTACAAGTGCGATATTCTTTTTTCAACCAGTAGGATTGTGGATTAAGGCCACAGTCTATTGTTCTGCCATTAGCCCAAAATCATTATGACCTTTTCTATTCTAACACTTTTTTTAGAAAAATCAAATTTGAATCCTTACAGGTTAGTGGTGACTTTAAGTTCCAGATGACCAGTTTCCGTATCATAAACCGCGAAAGTTGATTGATAGATTTCTCCGGCTAAATTGCCAGGATTTATCAATCGGCAAAGGCCGATTTTCTCTTCGAATGGTTGGTGGGTGTGGCCAAAAAAGACGAGATTAAACCGGCCGGTTAGGGCTAATTTTCGGGCATCATCTGGTTTGTGGGTGAAGCCAATTTTTTTATTAGCAATTTCTATATCCCCAGTTTTTCCACAGAAATTGACGTTTGGCGATTGGTTCGTGGCGAGCATTTTTCCGATTGATTCTTCGTCGTTATCCATGTTGCCGATAACCAAGTTGAAATGAATATCAGGTAAAAGCTCGGTCATTTCTTTGGCAAAAGAAGCAAAGCCAATGTCGCCGCAGTGGATAATCTCTTTAATTTTATTCTGTCTAGCCCAGGCGGCAAACTTAAAAAAAGTAGCGCTGTTGCCATGGGTGTCGGAGATGATAGCGATAAGCATATATTTTTTCTGTATTTTATTTAGTTATTCTAACATTTTTTTATTAAAAATTAAATTGAGCTTAAAAGTAAAACTTTAATTGACAAGAAAATTTAGTAAGTTATGATAGAATATTGCGAACTGGAGCAGTTCTTAAAAATAAATTAAAAAGATTTTATAGAAAGAGGTGAAAAAATGGGTGTCAGCGGGAAAAAGAAAACTCTTAGCAATGGCGGAGTCAATTATCGGCTGAAACCTGCTTTCTTGCCGATTGATAAAATCAACATTTTAACCCAGGTTCGACGAACGTGGTCAAGGGAGCACGTAGTGGCTTTGGCAGATAACATTTGTTTGCATCGGGGGTTGCTGGAGCCGATTATCGTGGTTAACTATAGCGCCGAGCTTTGCCAGAAATATTTGGATTTAACCAATCGGCATTATAAGGTTGATCATCAATTGGCAGAGTTAATTCAGATAGAAGATGGCCGTTATTTAATCGTTCTTTCCGGTGAGATGCGGTTGCGAGCGCATAGGTTAATTTGGGAAGAAGGCTGTTCGGCTTGCCAGGAACAGTTTGGCCAAGAGATCCCCGGTAAGTGCTTCGCCAGGCATCTGATAAATAGAAAGATTATCGAAGCTCGGTTGCACCGCGACATTCCGGCGAGCATGGCCATGAGGATCCAATTGACCGGTAACTGTTATAACGCGCCGCCGGAAAGTGAAACTATTCAGGGAAACGGCGTTCACTACCGGTTCGAAAAAGAAATGGACTTGAGGTTGACCATCGCCAAGTTTGCGCGGTCGGTGGGCCGAAGTCCGGCCACTATGAGCAAATATCTGAAGATCTACGACTTGCCGCGGGAAATTTTTGAATTATTGGAGCCGCCAAAGACAGCAGCTTCTTCGGGAGAAAAGCCGAAGCCATTAATTTCTTCGGGCATCGCTTTTGAGCTGGCTTTTTTGAAAGAGCAGGGGGAAAAAGATCTGATGTGGTGGGCTCAACGAGCAATCGCCGGCCGGATGAAGGTGGAATATTTTCACCGGAAAATTAGGGAATATCTGGCCGTGAAGAATCAATGCGTGCTGGACTTGTTTGAGTCATCGGCTGAAGCGGCGGCTAAGAGGGCGCACATCAAGGCGACCGTGAACCAAGAAATGGTGAATGGCGTTTACGGCAATCTCGCTTACTGGAGAAAGGTTTTATTGCTGTTTGAGAGAGGTCAATTGGGAAAAGACGATTCGCCGTTTTCCGCGGATAGTCCGACTCGTCTTTACCGCCAACAGGTAGAGCTGATGAAAGAGGCGGTATTGCCTCATTTGTCCGACTTTTTGTCCGCGGACAAAGTTCAGGAAATCCACCAGGTGCTGGGCCAGGTTGATAGAGCGTTGCCCAGCTCAGCGACTCTGTGAGCTCTTTGTTTTAAATAAAATAAAAAGGGGCAATTGCTCAGGATTGAGTAGATTGCCCTTTTATTTTGGAGTTTTTCTCCGTTTGGTTTTGAATCTGATTTTGATTAAATCCCTCGGTTCTATTCCCGGAAGAATGGCCTGCGGATAGCCAGGTGTATAGGGATAAGGAACTCTTTTGGCCCGGGTTAAAATGCCCCAGCGGTAATGCGGTCCCCAGGAAACCGAGCCCGTGCAAAGCTTTTCCAGTGGACAGATAAAGCACGGGTTCTGATAGCGGGCCGGCCAAAGCGTCGGGTCAGTTTTTAGCCTGGCTGAGTCGACCAGTCGCATATTATCCGATTTTCTTTCGCTGGCGGAATTTTGAAAACTATTGCCGCATAAGTCCCGGCCCAGCACCCAAATCGCGGGGTTAATATGCAGGTGCGAGATATTGTTTTCCTTCAGGATTTTTTCCGACCACCAGGCGACTTCATTGACGAAGGACTCTTTTATCCGGAAAGACGGCAAGCCCTTCATCTCTTTAGGATAGACACTTTTCCAGGTTGGCAAATAGGGGTCAATAATGGTAATAGATTCGGTTTGCCAGAGCACACGATCGGCTTGGAAATCGACTGGAATGGGACAAGGAAATTGAGGAATGAAATTCTTCTCTTGATACCAAATAGTCAGGAGAGAGAAGATTTTACGCCGTATGCCAACCAGGCCGATTTTGCCGTTGTGCTTGTTTTTGGTGTCAATACGGGCAAAGACTTCTTCAAAGCTGGTCGCCCCTTCATAGATTTTGAGCGGGTCGCCCTGGAAATAGTCAATCAATAAATGAGAGTTGGCTTTCCAGGCTTGGCTCCAGTCGTCTATTTTGAAAGTTTTCTTTTTCTTGCCGTTTTTCTTTTTGGCGTTCAGCTCGGGGAAAAGAAGCAAAGTTTCGGTTCGGCTGGCTTTATCCAGGAGCATTCGCCGGGCTGATTTTTCCAGTTCCCGTTGAATTCTTTTTTGGCTCCACTTGCGGCAAATTTCATAAGGATCAAGAATTCCGGGGTGTCTTTGCTGGACGTCATTTAACAGGCGGAAAGGAACTTCGCTGATAATGCCGCCGCGCATAGACGGGGCCGCGTAAAAAAGAAAGTAAATGAGTTTTTGGGGGTCTTGAGGCACTACGCCGGGCAAGTCCTGGGGTAGAATTACGCCTTTGAACAGCCCTCCTTTTTCCTGGTTGACCCATAGGTCATTAAGAATACGGAAAACCCGGAGCGCTTGCTCGTCGTTGAATTTTATCTCCAATTTTTTGTCACCACCTTTGCTATGAATTTTTGTTAATGTGCCGAGGTTTTAGAATAACATAATTTGTTTAAAAGGCAAGGCCGGGCTTCTTTGAAAATCTGAAAAAACATGGTATTGTTTAAGAGAAAAATTAATCTGCGCCCGTAGCTCAATGGATAGAGTACTTGGCTTCGAACCAAGGGGTTGCAAGTTCGACTCTTGCCGGGCGCACCGCGTAAAATTATGAGCGAAGCAATATAATTTGAGCGCCCCGTGATTCCGCGTAGCGGAATTTTACGGGGACATTTTTTACTTTGCCACTCATAATCACGCGGCACAGCCCGTAATTTCAATGAATATGTTTACTATACCCAGCGAAATAAAAAATATTCTCGTCAAGCTTCAGTCGGCGGGTTTTGAAGCGTACTCGGTTGGTGGTTGTGTACGAGATCTTTTGCTTGTCCGCCAGCCCAAGGACTGGGACGTTTGTACTGATGCTCTGCCAGAGCAGATCCAGGAAGTCTTTCCTGATAATTTTTACGAAAATAAATTTGGAACAGTTAGCATTAAAACAGGTTCAGAAAAAGAAAATTTAAAAATTGTGGAAGTGACAACCTATCGGATTGATGCCCCCTATTCAGACAGGCGTCACCCCGACAAGGTAAGTTTCACGCGGAACTTGGAAGAAGATTTGGCCCGGCGCGATTTTACTATTAATGCCATGGCGTTGGGGATGATCGAAAATGGGCAAGGGCAATCCTCTCGTCTTCGGGCACCCACTCCATCCCCGTCTCGCCTGGTGGCGAGACGCCGCCCTTCGCTCGAGGCTGTGCCCTTGCCCGAAGGCATATGCATCATTGATCCCTTTGGCGGGCAAGAAGATCTAAAAAAGAATTTAATTCGAGCTGTTGGTGAGCCAGATAAGCGGTTTGACGAAGATGCTTTGCGGATGTTGCGAGCGGTTAGGTTTGCCGTCGAGCTTAGCTCGACTAACGGTCGCGCTGAGCTCGACGTGGAACAAGTTTCACAGAAAGACGTGAAACAAAGTTTCACTATTGAGCCAAAAACTAAAAAAGCAATTAAGAATAATGCGGCTTGGCTTCAAGCTATCGCCAAAGAAAGAGTGCGGGATGAATTTGTAAAAATAATGATGAGCGAGACACCTCATGAAGGGGTTTTGCTATTGCATGATTTAGGACTATTGCAATATATTATTCCGGAATTTGAAAAAGGTTTTGAGGTGGCGCAAAATAAACATCATATTTATTCAATTTTTGAGCACGGAATTTTTTCTTTAAAATTTTCGGCAGAGAAAAAAAATAATTTGACAATTCGTCTAGCAGCCCTGCTACACGATGTAGCCAAACCTCAGGCCAAGAGGGGAGAGGGGCCAGATGCAACTTTTTATAACCACGATATTATGGGCGCGCGAGCAGCCGCGCGAATTTTGGAACGCTTGCGCTTTGACAATGAAACTATTGAGCGCGTGGCGAATTTAATTCGGCATCATATGTTTGTTTATGATATTGGCACTGTTTCAGAAGCTGGCATTCGTCGCTTGCTAGTTCGGGTGGGAAGGGAAAATATGAAAGATCTTTTGGCTTTGCGTGTAGCGGATCGGCTAGGCTCTGGCGTTCCCAAGGCTCAACCGTATCGCCTGCGGCATTTTCAATATATGGTGGACAAAGTTCAGCACGATGCTATTTCTGTTAAGATGTTAAAAATTAATGGCAATGATTTAATGGAAGCTTTAAAAATTAAACCCGGACCAAAAATCGGTGCGATTTTAGATGTTTTGTTAGCCGAGGTTATCGAAGAGCCAATTAAAAACAATAAAGAAGCGCTAGCTAAACGCGCCAAGCAATTGGAGGAAGTTGATTTAACGCAATTGCGCCAAATGGCGAAGGAGCGGATAGAAGAAGAAAAAGAGGAGGAGGATAGAGTGATAAAGGAACGGCATTGGGTGAAATAAAGCTCGGAAATTAGTTTTAAAATTGTGAGATTTTACCCAGCGTGGAAAATCTCACTCGCCAAAATTGCTTGCTCGTCCCGCCAAGGCGGGACACCGTGCCCGCTCGCAATTTTGAGCGTTTTAAAACTAATCCACTCGCTTTTAAATTGGGGAGAGAGACGCATAGCAGAAAAATATAAAAAAAGATATAATATAAAGATGGAACTCGACGATCTAAAAAAACAGCTTTATAAAAAAGATGTTGAGCCAGAAGATCGGCCAAGACCGCCGGCAGAGTTTGATTTGGGTCGCGCCTCTCTGCAGCAAGCATCAGCTGAGGATAAGCCAAGATGGGAAGAAGAAACAAAAAAAACATTTTTTTTAACGTTTAAACAAAAAAGGTGGGCAATTTTGGGGGCAATAGTTTTCGTGGTGGTTCTTGGGTTGGCTAGCGGTGGAATATATTGGCGATGGTTAAGCTCTTTTGACAAAAGCGGAGTGGCGTTGGATATTTTTGGATCAGAAAGAGTAGTCAGCGGAGAAGAAGTAAATTACGTTGTTAGAATAAAAAACAATACCAGGTCTGCTCTGCAAAATGCTCAACTGGAGTTTTTTTTGCCGGCTGGTTCAATATTGCCCGATGGTCGGGAAATTTCAAAGCAGGGGGAGCTTAATTTTATAGCTAAAAATATCGGCAGCCTTGCCGCTGGCCAGGAACTACAGGAAACTTTTAAAATTAGAGTTCTGGGAGATAAAGATACTCAGCAAAAGTTTTTAGCCAAACTGAATTATAAGCCCGCTAATTCAAGTATGGAGTTTTTAAACGAAAAAGACTTTTCCAGCACGATTATTTCTGTTCCTTTGGTTTTGAGTTTCACTTTGCCAGAAAAAATAGTTTCTGATCAGGTTCTCAATTTTTCTTTAAAATATGTTAACACTTCGGACGCGACATTTAGTAATTCCAAAGTAAAAATTGAATATCCGGCTGGTTTTGTTTTTGATAGTGCCCTGCCTTCGCCCAGCGAAAAAAATAATATTTGGGATTTATCGGAGATTGGTAGCGGCCAAGAGGGGAGAATAATTATAAAAGGAACGCTTAGTGGCAACGAAGGAGAGAACGAGGTTTTTAAAGCTCAAATTGGGATGATGCAGGATGAGGAATTTGTGGCTTTTGCACAAACCCTAAGCTCTCCGCAGATTTCTATTTCTCCCCTAGCGATTGAACAAGAAATAATTGATTCGGCTGACGGTTTGATTACCATGGGTCAGACTGTGGTCTATAAATTAAAATATCGGAACACAACTGATGTTGCAATCGGTCCGGTCGTTATTACTTTAAAAATTAATAGTCGGGCAGTGGATATTGGCAGCCTTAATGTTGTTAATGGTTTTTTTAGCAGTTCTGAGAATACTATCACATGGAACTCTTCTTCTTTGCCAAAATTAGAAAGCTTGCTGGCCGGGACTGAGGGAGAATTGACTTTTTCTTTGAAAATAAAAGAAAAATTGCCAGTTGCTAATTTGACTGATAAAAATTTTACTGTCATCACCTTGGCGCAAATTGATTCGCCTGATGTGCCTTTGGCTTTAACTGGAACAAGTTTAATGGGGAAAAGTCAGTTGACTTCTAAAATTAGCTCGCGTTTAGTTCTAAACATGAAGGGTTATTATGGCGACCGTTTATTGCCAAATAGCGGGCCGTTGCCGCCTCGGGTAGGTCAAGAGACAACGTATACTGTCTACTGGCAATTGCTAAATATTTCTAACGATTTAACGGATGTTATAGCAGAAGCTTCTCTGCTTCCTTATATGAGCTGGAAGGGAAATGTTTATCCAAAAAATGAAGATATAAAATATGATGAGGCAACTGGCAAGGTGACTTGGAAAATTAGTCGCTTGACGGCGGGAACGGGTCTCCTGTTGCCGGTTAAACAAGTAGCTTTTCAAGTTGGTTTTATGCCTTCTTTGGGACAGGTCGGCGATCTAGCTATTATCGTTAAAGAGGTTGGGGTTAGCGGTAAAGATAGTTTTACGGAAAAAAATATTTATGTCTCAGTGCCAGAACTAAAATCGGATATGCCCAACGATTCAACGGTTGGTTTTGAAAAAGGCCGTGTGCAAAATTAACTGAATTATCAATTGAAAAACTCCGCTTTTGCTGTTAGTCTTTAAATACTAATTAGAGGGCGGAGTTTTTAAATTATGTTTGAGCGAACACGCAATTTGCAATTGTCGATTATTAAACAAATAGAAATTCGGGCGTCAAAATACCCTGATGTTATTTCGCTGGCGCAGGGAATTCCAAGTTTTGATACGCCGCCTGGCATCAAGCGGCGGGTGGAAAATGCCCTAAAGCGGGGCGTGGTAGCTAAGTACTCTTTGCCATCCGGACTGCCGGAGCTTCGGGAGTTAATTGAGATTTCATTGGCAAGCGAGAACATGTTTTATGATTGGGAAAAAGAAATTATTGCGACCGCCGGCTCAATTGAGGGAATAACAGCCGCAATTTTAGCAATTACCAGTCCCGGAGACGAGGTAATTTTACTCGATCCAACTTATGCCAGTTATCGGGAATTAGTATTGCTGGCCGGCTGCAAACCGGTTTTTGTTTCTTTGGAGGAATCAAAAAATTGGGGTCTTAGCGTGGAAAAGTTGGAGAGAGCCATTACTCCAAAGACGCGGGCTATTTTATTCTGTAATCCAAATAACCCGACCGGCACAATATTAAATAAACAACAGTTATTGGCGATTGGCGGGCTGGCCAAGCAATACAAATTTTTTATTTTAACGGACGAAGTTTACAAAGATTTTTTGTATAGCGATGAATCACTTTTTTCTTTAGCAAAAGAGCCGGACTTGCGCCAGCGGGTAATTCGATTTTTTTCTTTTTCTAAATCTTATGCGATGACCGGCTGGCGAGTTGGTTATTTGCACAGCGACGAAAAAGTGACAGCTGAAATTTTAAAAGTCCATGATTCTCTGGTAACTTGCGCGCCGGTTATTTCGCAGTATGCGGCTATGGGGGCGTTGGAAATGGGGGACTGGGACTTGGCAAATTTTAAGCAAGAATTTTTAGCCCGTCGTAATTTGATTTGCCGGCGGTTGGATAATTTGAAAGAAATTTTCAGTTATGCAAAACCCAATAGCGCCTATTTTGTCTTTCCTAAAACTTTAAACAGCCGGCAAAATTCTTGGAATTTTGCGTTGGAGTTGTTGGATAAAGCGCAGGTGGCAGTGGTGCCGGGCGCAGCCTTCGGGCGCAGCGGTGAGGGGCATGTGCGGATGAGCTTCGGACGAAGTGCCGAAGATATTAACGAAGCATTCGATAGAATGGATAAATTTTTTGGAAAATAATTTCGACGACTTAATTTTATGAAATCAATCTGCAAATTTATTCTCCAATATTACCTTAAATATTTAACCAAGCTCGTTTTAGTTATTCATCGTCCCTTAGTGGTGGCTATCGCCGGCAGCGCCAACAAGGCTTTTTTCAAGAAAAAAATAAAGGAGACATTGCGGTTGGAAGGCTTGGCGGTGCGTTCCAACCCCAAAAACTTTAACACGTTAATTGGCTTGCCTTTGGCTATTTTGGATTTGCCGAGCGGTTATCATTCATATAAAGATTGGTTGCCGATAATTTTGCAATCTCCGCTGGCGCTGTGGCAGAGAAATTTTCCCAAGGTGTTGGTGTTGGAACTTGGAGTTTCTGACCCGGGCGAGATGAAAAAATTGCTGGCGATTGTTAAACCAAAAATTGCCGTCATCACCGGCATTACCCAGCGGTACCTGGAAGCGTTTGATGACGTGGATGAGTTGGCAGGGGAGTATGAGTATTTAGTAAAAAAGGTTGGCAAAAAGGGCTTGGTTGTTTTAAACTACGACAACGTCAGATTAAAAGAAATTGCCAAACGGGCCGTGGCGCGGGTAAAATTTTTCAGTTTATATAATGATTGCCCGGAAAGCATTAAGCCCAAAAACTTTTGGCGCGGCAAGGATCTTGGTAAGGGAGAATTGGGAGAGGTGGTCAGAATTCTTCACGACGGAGGTGACGAGCAACAGGAATTAAACCGTTTTGGTCAGCACCATATTTATGCCTTGCTGGCGAGTTTGATTGTTAAGGAAGAAATATCTAAAAACAAAAATTAGTCATGGGCTTGGTTTACGGAAAGTAAATTTGAAATAAAAAAAGCCACCGATTGCTCGGTGGCGGGGTGTTTATATTCAGCAGAACGTTTCTTGTTTAGGCCGGCTTCTTTTTTTTGACGGGCCTGAACAGGTTGGTTGGGTCGTTGATCATTTTGAACTTGAGTTTAAAGTCTGGACCAGGGGCTGGTTCTCCGAGGCCATCATTGGGGACTAAAGTCCCATCTTCTTCAAGAATGAAATCGTCGATGCAGTTAAAGTTGAAATCGTGATTTGGCCATTTTCCTCCCAGCATGGCCTTGACGAGTTTGGCCGGGATCCGTTTCTCTTCTATCATGTTCATCACGGCGTCGTCGAGCGAATAAAAAATGTCTTTTTGTTCGTGAAGAAACGAATCCATATGAGCCTCTACCTCTTTTAAGACCTGTTCAAGTCTCTTGGCGATTTTATCCTGAAGGTTATTTACAAGAGCATTGTAGGTTTTGAGGATCTCTTTTGAGCCACCAGTGTCGGTCTTTATAGCAATTTTTTCTTTTCCTATCATAATGATTAGGGCGATGGCGTTTGTTTTTTCGTTTTTGTCGATTTCGAGAAGATGGATGAGATTGGTAAGTGACAATAATGGTGTGTTTAAATCCAGGGGTTTGGCTTTTTTTTCTTTCACAGTAACACCTCCTATTTTATTGTTATTTTTCTCTTGTATTATTTTATATAAAAAGAGCTTGTTGCCGAATAGTTAATTTAATAAAAAATAAGGCGATTTGTCAAGCCTTGGATAGCATTCTGAAAAATATTGTTTTATGTTGAAGATTATAAAAAAAGATAAAAAAACCAGTCGGCGTGTGGCCGAGATTCAAACGAGAAACGGAGTTGTCAGAATTCCTGTTTTTATGCCGATTGCCACCAAAGGCGCGGTTAAGAGTTTGACACCAGAAGAGCTGAAGGGGCTTGGTGCGGATTTGGTGTTGGGCAATACGTATCACTTATGGCTTCGGCCGGGAACGAAAATTATAAAGAAGGCTGGTGATTTGCACAAATTTATGAATTGGCCCGGGCCGATTTTAACGGATTCAGGGGGTTATCAGGTTTTTTCGCTGGGGGAGAAAATTCGCTTGGCCGGCAACTCTCAAAATCGTAAAATTTTTCCCGGCGAGGAAAATTTTACTCGCCAGACCTCCTCGCTCTTCGCCGAAGGCGAAACCGTGCCCGCTCGTCGGTCTGAGCGTTTTGAAGAGTCGCCAGCCTCGCTTGGGGCAGTGAATTCTTTCGTAAAAATATCCGACGAAGGCGTGGAGTTTAGAGATCCGATAGATGGCAAAAAATATTTTCTGACGCCCGAAAAATCAATTGAGATACAGCTCGCGCTGGGGAGCGATATTATTATGGTGCTGGACGAGTGTCCACCGTACCCAGCGAGCCGGGCGCAAGTGGAACGAGCGGTGAAGCGGACGACCGAATGGGCGGCGAGGTGCAAAAAGTATTTTGAGAAACAGATTGGTCATCCTGAGCGCAGCGAAGGATCTAAAAGATTCTTCGGCCTTCGGCCTCAGAATGACAAAAAAAGCATAAACCGCCCTTTGCTTTTTGGTATTGTTCAGGGAGGAGTGTATAAAGATTTGCGCCAACGCAGCGCGAAAGAATTATTAGAAATTGGTTTTGACGGTTATGCTATAGGCGGTGTAGCAGTGGGGGAGCCGAGGAAATTTTTAAAAACTGTTTTGGATGCGGTTTTGTCGTTGTTACCGGAAGATAAACCAAGATATTTGATGGGTCTTGGCCGGCCCGAAGAAATTGTGGCGGCGGTTAACGCCGGCATTGATATGTTTGACTGTGTGATTCCAACCAGAGAGGCGAGGCACGGGAGATTGTATGTTTATTCTTCGACCAAGCGAGCCCCTGGGCGAGCGCGTGGAGAAGTTAGTTCTCGACTCGCTACACTCGCTCGAACAATAAAGCCAGATTTTTATAAAACCTTGCAAATTACCAATAGCCGTTTTGCTAAGGATTTTTCAGCGATAGATAAAAATTGTGCCTGCTATACTTGTCAAAATTATACCCGCGCGTATTTGCATCATCTTTTTAAAGTCGGCGAGCCTCTCTCTTTGCGCCTGGCCTCAACCCATAACTTGAAGTTTTATTTGGGGTTGATGGAATTATTGCGTAAATAAACTCACTTAGCCGCTTTTTTGGCGGCAAAAAAGCGGCGGAAAAAACCGCCGCGCGGGCATAAAATTTCAAGAAAATATAAGTCTCGGCTTACTAAATTTGCTATCCACAACGCCCCGACCTGACGGTCGGGGCCCCACCACAGCACGCAAATTTTTAACGTTCGCCTCAACTTTATTTTCTGATGAAATTTTTGCCATGCGCGGAGGGGAAAATAATGAAAACTCAAAAACGACAACTTGGTGATGTTGGGGAGGAAAGGGCAGCGGAGTTTTTGAAAAACAAGGGCTATAAGATTTTGGCGCGGAATTGGAGCAAGCACAATTGCGGGGAAATTGATATTGTGGCGGCTAAAACCGCCGGCCTGTTGGGTAAAATAAAAGAAGTTGTTTTTGTGGAAGTAAAAACCATCGAAGGCGGCGGTGAATTGGCAACAGCTTTGGCCGCGCAGAACGTCCATTATCAAAAACAACAGCGCCTGATAAAAACCGCGCAAAAATATTTGCTTTATAAAAAAATGCCAAGGGATATTCCCTGGCAAATAGACGTAGTTATTGTCGTCTTGGGTTTTAATAACAAACTGGTCAAAATTGAGCATTTATCCAACGCGGTTTGGGGATAAAGAAAAAAGACACGGGCGCTGGAGAACGTTGCGGCAAAAGGAGGTTTGCCCTGAGCCTTATCGCTCTTGGGCCATTAACTCCAGTCGGGAACCCAGCGGCTATTTAGCAACCGTTGAAAGTCTCTCGCGGGAGAGCTGCCCGTGTCCTAGTAAAATAGCATAGAAATGAATATCCAGTGTCAATAAAAAGGTAAAGAAAAAAGGCCCCGAGCTCCTAGTACGAGTAACCGTAAGCTTGGGTGGAGCTAATGGTCCTTCGTGAAGGAATCATTGACCGGTTATGGGTCGGAGCGGGGGCCTTTGTTGAGAGGCGGACTCTTTCCTTTCGGAGAGGCTGATAGATGAGCCTTTATTAAAAGGAGGAGAGCCCGCTTTTTTGTTCGGCGCTTTTGGGGCGGCAGCACAACCATATTAAATGGTTTTTATACGAGCTAGTGGCCCACGAGCCATAGTCCGTTTTTTCGTTTTATCCGTGCTGGATAAGGCCTTCTGCCTATTGCGCCGATTTATTAAAGGTACAATCCTGCTTTATGCAGGCGTTGATTTTGGGGGCGATTCGTGCATACTTTTTTGCTGCAAGATGCATGCTCACGTTTACGCGAACCACCCTTTGTAGGTTGTCAATGAAACATAGGGATTATATCAGGGTTGAAAATCTTGTCAAGAAAGGGGAAATAAGATAAGCTGAAAACATAAAATATTAATAGTCTCCTCCTTTTTAAAGGGGGATTGAGGGGGATTTAAACTAAACTACAAAATCCTCCCTATCCCTCCTTTATAAAAAGGAGGGTAAATTTTTATGTCAGAAAATTCAATGGAAAAAATTGTGTCTTTATGCAAGCGGCGGGGTTTTGTTTTCCCGGGCTCGGAAATTTACGGCGGGATGGCTAATTCCTGGGATTACGGGCCTTATGGGGCCGAACTTAAAAAGAATATCGCTGATTTGTGGTGGAAAACCTTTGTGCAGGAGCGGGATGATATTGTGGGCTTGGATTCGGCCATAATTACCAATCCCAAAGTTTGGGTGGCTTCCGGGCATGTTTCAAATTTTAACGACCCGTTGGTTGATTGCAAAAAATGTAAGATTAGACACCGGGGCGATAAGCTTCTGGAAGAAAAAATCGGGGTGGACGAAACCACCAAGATTCCTTTTGAGCAAATTGGCGGTAAGCTTAAGGAGCTAAAAATAGCTTGTCCGGACTGTGGCGCGATTGACTGGACCGACGCGCGAAAATTCAATCTGCTATTTGAAACCCAGATTGGCGTGGTGGCCGAATCCAAAAACATCGCTTATTTGAGAGGCGAGACGGCGCAGGGAATTTTCATTAATTTTAAAAACGTTTTAACTACCATGCGCAAGAAGTTGCCTTTTGGTATCGCGCAAATTGGCAAGGCGTTCCGCAATGAAATCACGCCGGGTAATTTTATTTTTCGCACACGCGAGTTTGAACAGATGGAGATTGAATATTTTATCCGTCCGCCCAAAAAAGAGGAGGATTGGCGGGTGCCTTTTGAAGCGTGGCAGAACGAAATCAAGAGATTTTTTAAAGAGTGCCTGGGTTTATCGGATAAAAATATGCGTTGGCGGCGGCACGAAGATAACGAGCGGTCTTTTTATTCCAAAGACACTTATGATGTTGAATATAATTTTCCGTCGCTCGGTTGGGGCGAGTTGCACGGCTTTGCCTACCGCACGGATTACGATTTAAAACAGCACATTGAACACTCGGGCGCGGACTTGCAATATATGGATGAGGACGGCAATAAATTCATTCCGCATTGCATCGAGCCGTCTTTTGGTCTGACGCGGACATTATTGGCCGTGTTAGCCGAGGCATATCAAGAAGAAAAACTTGAGGGCGATGATTCAAGAATTGTGCTTAAATTTAAACCGCAACTGGCGCCGGTTAAGGTGGCGGTGTTTCCGTTGCTCAGAAACAAGCCGGAGCTGGTGGCTAAGGCCCAGCAAATTTATCAGGACTTAAAGCCGTTTTATATGTGCGAGTTTGACGATAATGGGAACGTCGGTAAGCGTTATCGCCGGCAGGATGAAATTGGCACGCCTTGTTGCATTACCGTGGATTTTGACAGCTTAGAAAAGGGAGACGTGACGGTGCGGGACAGGGATACAATGAAGCAAGAGAGGGTGAAAATTAGCGAGTTGAAAAATTATTTGGATGAGAAGCTGAAATAAATTTATGAAACAAAAAGACATTCTAGATTTGGCGATAAAGATGGGGGTCAAAGCTGACTTGAGAGGGGAGGGGGCGGTGCAGAAATACTTGGCGAGGCAAAAAAAGAAATACGACGCCCTGTCGCCAAAAAAGAAAGAGGAATTTGATAAGGAGCGTTTAACGAATCCGTATATGGATTCTGGTATTTGGGTTGATAATGGTAAGCCGGTGAAGAAAGTTATGGCGGGGATTGATATAACTGCCGGCGAGGTGATGCTGGCAAAGAGCTTGGGCGTGGACACTATTATTAATCATCATCCGTTGGGTAAGGGATTGGCGATGTTGGACGAGGTGATGCATTTACAAGCCGAGGTGCTGGCGATGTACGGTGTGCCGATAAATATCGCGGAAGCTTTAATGAAGGTGCGAATCTCGGAAGTCGGCCGCGGAGTGCATGCCAGTAATTCCTATAAAACCATCGACGCGGCTAAACTGGCCGGCGTTAATTTAATGAATGTTCATACGCCCTGCGATAATTTGGTGGCGGGTTATTTAAAGAAGGTGATTGAGAAAAAGCAACCAGAATATGTCGGGGAGCTGGTGGAATTGATTGCCGGCATAGAAGAATATAAAGAATCGGCCAGGCGTGGCTCACCCGTCAAGATTTTTTCTGGTTCGGAAGACCGCCGTGCCGGGAAAATTGTTTTAACTGAAATTACCGGCGGCACGGAAGGCGCCAAAACCATTTATCGCGAAATGGCTAACGCGGGCATTGGTACGGTGGTGGCGATGCACTTATCCGAAGAGCACCGCAAGAACGCTGAAGAGGCGCATTTAAATGTCGTTGTGGCTTCGCATATTGCCTCGGACTCTGTTGGCGTGAATTTATTTTTAGATGAACTTGAAAAGAAGGGAATTGAAATTATTCCATATGGGGGATTGATTAGGGTGAAGAGACTTAAGAAATAGCAAGAATCTAAAAAACACGAATCAAAAACAGCCCGTCAAACCTTGACCCTCCACACCTAACTAATATTTGTAGAAAAACCGCTGAGCCAATAGCGGTTTTTTATATTTATTAAAAAATAGCAGAAGAATCAAAAATAGGTGTGGGGGTTGACAGGTTGTTTTAGTTATGGTATGATGTAATATCGTGAGAAAAGGGTAGTTCCTTGTATCTATTAGTGCCTCGGCTGTAGGGGATCTAGGTTATCTTAGGTCTTCTGCAGGCGAGGCATTAAAAGGAATCAAAAAAATGATAAGGGGGCTGACATGAAGAAAAAAGATCTTAGGAATAGAGACATTAATGTGATGTTGTATCGGTATAAAGATAAAGAGACTGGACGGAAAATGTCAAAAGCGTTTCCTGCGGTTGATAATACCGGCAAGAAACTTATTTGGGGGCTTTCTGAAGATGGAGAGAACCTAAAGCACCTGGAGGACCGTCTTCTGGGTACCACTTATAGGATAGAAATCTGGCTTATTGGCGGTTTGGCCGACTACTGCAAAGTTTTGCCTTGCGGGTGCAAAGTTTACCGCGATCAAGTAGTACCTCGTGCCCGGAAGATTAAGAAGCCCGAACAAAGAAGAATCGGGAAGCTATACAAGATACACTCACCGGCGCTGATAAAAAGTATGGTCCGGTGAAAAATAATGCTGAGGGGGAGTCCGATGGGCTCCCTTTTTTTATTTGGTGGATTGTAAAAAAGCAAAGGGCTGTGATAGTATGAGGAGGAAAATTAAATATGGCGACTTGCGATGTCCCGAATATTAATACATTTTAATTTTTTGGACATCGCAAGTCAAAGATTAAATTTTATGCATAAAAAAATTGTTTTACCAAATGGCTTGCGATTAATCTTGGTGCCGATGAAGGGGAGTCCGTCAACCGCGGTATTAGTACTATTTGGCGTGGGGTCAAAATACGAAACCAAAAACATCAGTGGCATCTCGCATTTTCTGGAGCACATGTTTTTTAAGGGCACAAAAAAACGGCCAAATACCCTGGCCATTAGCGAGTTTTTGGACCGAGTGGGCGGGGAATATAATGCTTTCACTTCCAAGGAACTGACCGGCTATTGGGCCAAAGTGGCCAGCGAATATACGGACTTGGCGTTTGATTGGGTTTCGGATATTCTGCTTAATTCCAAATTTGACGAAGGCGAGATAAACAGAGAAAGGGGAGTGATAACCGAAGAAATCAATATGACTTTTGATAATCCGATGCGGTATGTGGTTACTCTTTGGGAAGAGTTGCTTTATGGCGACCAGCCGGCTGGCTGGGAGGTGCTGGGCACCAAGGAAAGCGTGGCCAAGATATCTCGCCAGCAGTTTGTGGATTATTTTAATGCTAATTATCAAACCAAAAACGCGGTGGTTTGTGTGGCGGGGAAAATTGACAGGGGTATTGAGAAAAAAGTTTTAAAATATTTTGGCAAGATGAGTAAGGGTGAGGGTGGTGAGAAATTGTCGGTGCGCGAAGAGCAGAAAAAGCCCGAAGTTTTATTATTCAACAAAAAGACCGACCAGACGCATTTGCGTTTGGGCGTGCGGGGCTATGATTTATTTCATAAAGACCGCTTTGCCCTGATGCTTTTAAGTTCGATTTTGGGCGGAATGATGAGTTCGCGGCTTTGGATTTCGGTGCGCGAGAAAAAAGGTTTGGCTTATTATGTGCGTACGGCCGTGGAAAATTATACGGATTCTGGTTATTTGGTGACGGGCGCGGGCGTGGCTAATAACAAAGTTGAAGAGGCGATTGAGGCGATATTGGTTGAGTATCGTAAAATCCGTGACAACAAAATTCCCGCCGCGGAAGTTACCAAGGCGAAAGATAATTTAAGGGGCTCCTTGTTGCTGGGCTTGGAAACATCGGATGAATTAGCCGGTTGGGTGGGCATGCAGGAGCTTTTACGTAAAGAGATTTTGACACCCCAGCAGATATTTAGTAAAATAAAGGCGGTTAGCGCCACCGATTTGCAGCGGGTAGCGCGCGATGTTTTCCAGCCGGAGAAACTTAATTTGGCGCTCATCGGGCCGTTTAAAGGAAAGGAGAAATTTTTCAAAATATTGAAAATATAATGAAGCAGACAATCAACATTTCCACTTCCACGATTTTTCGTTTTATCCTGATAATTTTAGGGTGCGTTTTTTTATATTTGATTCGTGATATTTTGTTGAATATCTTTATCGCCTTGATTATTGCGGCGGCGATTGATGGGCCAGTAGACTGGATGGCCAAGCATAAAATCCATCGGCCGATAGGAACGGCTATTATCTATCTTCTAATTTTTAGTTTTTTTGCTTTATTCCTCTATGTCGTTGTTCCGCCTTTGTCTGGACAACTTGGAGCTTTAGCGTCTAATTTACCCGAATATTTAAATAAACTGGGAACAAGCTTTGAGGCTTTGCAGCAAAAAATTGGTCCGGGAAGCTTGCAAAAGGTATTAAATCAAATTAATAATCAGCTTTCTTGGGCTGGTTCTAATGTTTTTGGGGCAGTAGTCAATATTTTTGGCGGTCTTGTTTCTGCGGGTATGATTTTGGTTATTTCTGTTTATTTGGTTATTCAAGATAAAGGAATAAAGGAGTTTGTCTCTTCTATTACGCCACAGAGTTCTCAGGCTTACGTTCTGGACCTAACCGAAAGGGTTCAGTTAAAGCTAGGCAGTTGGTTGAGAGGGCAGTTGATTTTAATGTTTATTATGGGGGTTTTGGCTTTTATCGGCCTGTCTTTGCTTGGAATAAAATATGCTTTGATTTTGGCATTGTTAGCTGGTCTTTTTGAAATTATTCCTTATATCGGTCCGATTTTGGGATCAATGCCGGCAGTAGCTTTAGCTTTTTTGCAGTCGCCGATTTTAGCTCTGTTTGTTATTATTTTATTTATTGTTGCCCATCAATTTGAAAACTATTTGATTGCTCCATTGGTTTTGAGACGGGCTGTCGGATTAAATCCACTTGTCATTATTATCTCGATGATTATTGGTTTCAATTTGGGGGGGATTATGGGCGTGGTAGTAGCTGTACCGATTGTGGCGACAGCTTCGGTTTTTTTGAGTGATATTTTTTCTAAGGAAGAAAATAAGCAAGTTATTAAGTGATTGAGAAAAAACAAAACCCCCGCCGAAAGCGGGGGTTTTGTTTTGAGATAAAACTATTTATGTCGTTTTACCGTTTGTCTCGTTTGCCAAAGGACAAAGAAAGAGGCAGTAGCGATAATAACTTCTGCGATGATTCGCCAGAACAATAAATTAAGACCATCGGTGTAGTGGGCTATATTATGAAAGGCGATGGGGCCGGCAAGAAAAGTAAGTTGCCAGCCAAAAAATACCTGAGCTAAGGCATAAGTGAAAACAAGGCCATCGGGCAACAAGGCGAAAAATGCGCCCCAAATCACCAAGCGTGCAAGGGGCGAAGATTTAAAAAGCCAGCCGATGATGCTGATGCCGATTAGAATATCAATCAAAGCTTTTACGGTTACGGCGATAAACGCATCACCTGAGGCATTGGCGGCCAATCCTGCATATTCCCAATGGGGAATTGCATCGAGGATAAAATGAGAAATTATCGCCAAAATAAAAATAGCCCAATAATTTTTAACTTTTGAGCCAATAGCGGCGCCAACCAGCATATGGACGGAGAGGATCATTTACCCTGTTAAATAAGATTTGAGCCGATTCTTAAGGAACATTTTACCAAGATAAGTTTTCAAATACTTTTCTCGGTGAGTGGCGTCTTTTTGACTAAGACACGCTTCATAATAGATCAACTTCAGCGGTCTTCAGTTCTTGGTAGACTCCACCAGTCCCTTCTGATGCTGCTCAAATCTTAATTTTAAATTATTGGTATACCCCGTATAAAATTTCTTATCCTTATTTGATTTTAAAACATAAATGTAATAAAACATCTAAAGAATTTAAAATTATTTAACAGGGTGAATTTACACTTTTAACTTTACACTTTACACTTTAAACTTTAAACTGAAGCTATGGGCATATTATACATTATCGCGACTCCGATTGGCAATTTGGGAGATATCACTTTGCGGGCGCTGGAGGTTTTAAAAAGCGTTGATTTGGTGGTTTGCGAGGATACGCGCCAGACGGTTAAATTATTAAATCACTATCAGATAAAAAAACCGCTGGTCAGTTATTTTCAGCACAGTAAATTGTCAAAAATTGAATATATTGCCGAGAAGTTGCGAGAAGGCAAAAACGTGGCGTTGGTCACGGATGCTGGCACGCCGGGGATTTCGGACCCGGGCGGAATTTTAGTGAGTAAGTTAACCAGTGAATATGTAAATAAGGAGGAAATAAAAGTAGTGCCGATTCCCGGGCCTTGCGCGGCTATCGCGGCTTTGAGCGTTTCGGGTTTTCCAACCGACAAATTCGTTTTTATGGGTTTCCCGCCGCATAAAAAGGGGCGCGAAAAGTATTTTAAGGAGGTGGCGTCGGCTGAACACACAGTTGTATTTTATGAATCAACGCACCGAATATTAAAAGCGTTGGAGCAAATAAAGTCCTTAATTCCCGAGCGGCAAATTATGGTGGCGCGTGAAATTACTAAAATGTTTGAAAGTATTTACCGCGGAACAGCCGGGGAAGTTTTAGAAATATTAAATAGCGATAAGGATAATTTTAAGGGAGAATTTGTCGTTGTTATTAATAAAATATGAGTAAAAAATATATTACCACTACCTTGCCCTATGTTAACGCCGACCCGCATATTGGCTATGCCTGGGAAGTGGTTCGGGCGGATGTTTGGGCCAGGCACCAGCGCTTGCAAGGAGGCGAGGTATTTTTTAATCTGGGAACCGACGAGCACGGTTCAAAAATCTATCAGCGGGCGCAAGAGCTGGGTTTGGAGCCGCAGGCGTATTGCGACCAACAGGCGGTTAGGTGGCAAGAGCTGAGCCGGACGATGAACTTAAGCGAACATAATTTTATTCGTACAACCGACGAGCATCACGTTAAAGCGGCGCAAGAGTTTTGGCGGCAGACGGATAAAAATGGTTATATCTATAAGAAAAAATATAAGACCAAGTATTGCGTGGGTTGCGAGTTGGAAAAAACCGATTCGGAGCTGGTGGACGGAAAATGTCCTTTGCACCTTAACCGGGAAATTGAAATTGTGGAAGAAGATAATTATTTTTTCAAATTCTCTGATTTTCAGCAAAAATTGCTGGACTTGTATGAGTCGCGGCCGGATTTTGTGGTGCCAGCCAAGCGTTTTAACGAAATTAAAAAGTTTGTTCAGATGGGATTGCAGGATTTCAGCGTATCCCGTCTTAAGGAAAAAATGCCCTGGGGCGTGCCGGTGCCGGGCGACGAGGAACAAGTGATGTATGTTTGGTTTGAAGCGTTGGTAAACTATATTTCGGCCATTGGTTATCCAGGCGATATGAAAAAATTTAATGATTGGTGGCCGGCTGTGCAGGTCGCCGGTAAGGATAATTTGCGCCAACAGTCAGCCATGTGGCAGGCGATGCTGATGGCGGTTAATTTGCCGCCTTCGGGACAGATTTTTATTAATAGTTTTATAACCAGCGGCGGGCAGAAGATGAGCAAGTCCTTGGGCAACGTTATCTCGCCAGGGGAGATGACGGCTAAATTCGGCACCGACGGCGCGCGTTATCTTTTGGCCAGCTGGCCGAGCTTTGGCGAAGACATTGATATCACCTGGGAAAATATGACGGACAAATATAACGCCGACCTGGCCAATGGCCTCGGCAATTTGGTGAGCCGGGTTTTTAAATTGGCCAGCGATTATTCTTCGACCGAGCTTCGGCAGCAAGCCGAAGCGAGTGGAGAAGTTCTCGACCTTGCTCGAACAATAAAGGATTCTATGGAGGGGCTAAGATTATCGGAAGCGCTGGAAAAAATAAAAGCCAAAATTGACTGGGCCAATAAATATATTGATGACAAAAAACTTTGGGATTTGGTAAAAACCGACAAGGCTCAAAGCGCTAAAGTTCTTGGCGAATTGTTGGGTGTTATTGTCGCGGTGGGGGAGGGCTTGCAAAGTTTTATGCCCGAGACTGCTAAGGAAATCCTTGACAGGGCTCGGATGGATAAGATACAAAAGGGGGAGGGGCTATTTTTGCGAATTAAATAGAAGTTCTTAAAACAAAGAAGAGAGAAGGAGGGTTGTGATGAATGCTAAATTAAGCGCTAATTTGAGCGCGAGGAAGGCTAAAGAAGAGATTTTAAGACGAGTAGCAGCCAGCGTGGACGAAAAATTGTGCAGAGCGGAAAAGCATGCATCCAGCATGAAAGCCGTGAGTTTTCACGATATCATGGATATTGTCTTGTATTTTCTTTCGTTGCAGCCGGATATTGGCAGAGTTGGCGCGGGTATAAAGTTTGACGAACTTTTTAAGGGGGGCCGCTTCTTTTCTAGTGCAGGAGTAATTTATCGCTGTTGGGAAGAAAAAGCAGATAAAAATTTTCGCTTCTACAAAGACGCGCATCCCTGGGCCAATGGTCCGGGCCCAATGGATGGGACAATGGGGCCAGCAGAACATTATCGGGTTATTTATCCAGGCCTTCGTGGCACGATTAAGGAATATTTTCTTTGGCCGGAAGCTCTAGCCAGGGAAAGTGTGAATAATTGGCCAAGGTATAAGCGGACAATCGAGTGCCACACTTTTCCAAAATTTCGGCGCAAGTATAACGCCAGAAAGTTGGCCGCAATATTGGGCTTTGCGGAAGATGTTTGGCAGAAATTGCAGACAGTTGGCAAAAGCTGACAAAAAGCAGAAGAGGGAATTAAATAATTTTTGAGCGTTTCAGCGATGAGGCGCTTTTCTTTTTAAAAATTAAAAGTGGTATAATGATAGTAATAGTAAAAAGTTTTTATGTTAATTGATACTCACGCGCATATAAATTTTAATGCTTATAAAGACGACGGCGATGAAGTGGTACGACGTTCTTTGGTGGAAGGAACTTGGATAATAAATGTCGGTTCGGAAAAAGACACTTCGCATCGTGCTGTTGAATACTCTGCTCGTCACAAAGCGGGGGTTTTTGCGGCGGTTGGCTTGCATCCGCTTCAGCTTAGCGCGCAAGAAATCGAGGAAAAGGAGAATGGCGAAATAATAAAATTTTCAGCTCCGGCGGAAGAGTTTAACGAAGAATATTATGCTGATTTGGCAGGGCAAGATAAAGTGGTGGCCATTGGCGAGATTGGACTAGATTATTATCGCAACGGTGCAGCCAGGGAATTGCAAAGGGACGTTTTGTTAAAACAACTGGGCTTAGCAATTAAGTTAAAAAAACCAATCTTAGTGCATTGTCGAGAAGCGCATGAAGATTTGCAAAAAATATTTAAAGAATGGACTAGCGCTGGAAAATCTTTGCCCAGTGGCGTGTTGCACAGTTTTTCTGGAACAATGGTGCAAGCACAAGAATATTTAGCAATGGGATTTTATCTGGGTTTTAACGGCATTATCACTTTTGCGCGTGATTATGACCGGGTGGTTAAAGAAATGCCCTTGGAAAAATTGTTGCTGGAAACCGATTGTCCTTACTTGACTCCTATCCCGTTTCGCGGTAAAAGGAATGAACCAAGTTATGTTAAATATGTGGCGCAGAAAGTGGCGGAGCTTCGTGGTATAAGCGTGGAAGAAGTGGCGGAGGCGACGACGAGGAATGCTAGGGAGTTATTTGGAATATGATTTTATAAATAAAAAACCCGCCTCGGTATCTTTTGTAGATACGTCATTGGCGGGTGGGTGTCGACGCTCTTAGGACTAGGCCGGCCGAGCAATTAAAATCGGCGAGTTTTGTTTACGGGACAGTATCTAAGGCTGTCTTTATGCATTTTTATGTCGTCCTCCCGCTATCCTTACGGACTAACCTTTTTAAATGGTCGCGTCGACTTCAACCCAAGGTTAGTGAACAAAACAATTAGGCTTGACCTATAGAAAGCATAAATTTAATAAATAATGTTGTCAATTAATCCATGATTTTAGATATTAAAACCTATCCTAATAAAATTTTAACTAAAAAAACCAAACCAGTTGGTGAGATTGATGCTGTCGTGAAAAAATTAATTGATGATATGGTGGAAACGCTTTATGCCAGCAAGGGCGCGGGACTGGCGGCCAATCAGGTGGGCGAGACCAAACAAATTGTGGTAGTGGACGAGGGTAGTGGGTTATTAGTTTTAATAAACCCAAAAATTACCAAAAAGAAGGGCGCGGTTATTTCGGCGGAGGGTTGTTTGAGTTTTCCGGGACTGGAAGTTGAAGCCAAGAGGCCGGTTAAAATCGAGGTTGAATATAAAGATAGGCACGGCCAGCATAAAAAAATGAAAGCCGAGCAACTGCTGGCTCGGATAATTTGCCATGAAACCGACCACTTGCGCGGTAAGACGATATTGGATAAGTTGCCGTTGTTTGAGCGGCTGAAAATTAAACGTCAATTGAAAAAAGGAAAAAAAGTAGCCACCGCTTAGCGCCGGTGGCTTTTTTGTTTGGTACGGAAGGCGTTAAGCCTCAGCGTGTGTTCCGGCGCGGTATTTACTTTTTTTGTCAGCCGTTTCTTTAAGCACAAAAGTTGTATCGTCGCCGTAAAAAGCAACTAAGATTTCATCTTCCTTAAGAGCCTTTAGTTCTGATTTTAATTCTGCCTCGGGGACATAATTAATCATCTTTATAATTAGCTCTTCGCTAAGACATGGATCTTGTGTGACAGCAAAGAGAGCCAATATTGCTTGTCTTGCTTGATTGTTCATAAAGCCTCCTTAGCCTTATCTTATAATATAAAGAACTTTTTAGTTCTAGTCTATATCCAGCCACCTAAAATAACTATTCCCAATATAACCAATATTACTCCGGCAATCAAGTGCAACAGCCGGAGTTTTTGTTTGCGCCAGGCTTCGGCTTTTTCGGGCGAGAGGCCAGAGTACATTAGTAAGACAATGGCCAGCATCGGCGCCACAAAAATTATATTATAAGCCACTAAATAAAGCAGTGATTTAACAATCGTTGTTTTGGAGGCCAGCATACCCAGGATAACAACGTAGGGGCCCGAAGTGCAGGGAAGGAGAAACAAACTGATAACCAGGCCTACTAAAAATCCACCAAGGGGACTTGTCACGCCCATGATGAGCTGTTTCATTTTCGGCCGCCAGCTTTGTGGCACCTCCATTAAAAATCCGCCCCCGCCGTACCAGAAGTAATCCTTAATGTTGAGTAGGCCCAAAAGAATGGCCAGTCCGCCGACTGTGTAGTAAAAATATTGGGAGTAGGCCAGGGTGTAGGTGCGCAAAAATTCCAAGAGGCCCAGACCCATTAAAAAATAGGCGATAAAAACAGCTAAGATGAAACTTAAGCCCGTCCAAAGCGCTTTCTTGCGATTGGTATCACCGATAAGCATGGAAGCCATTAGCAAAATTAAAATTGCAAACTCGCAGGGATTAATTGCGTCCAAGGCCGCGCCGCAAACCACCGCCACGGGCGTTAAATTAAGCGATTGTAAACCAGTTTCGCAGGCGGTATTGGAGGCCAGCGCCGAGGGGGCCGTTAAAATAAAAACGGCGATAAAAATCAGAGGAAAATATTTTTTCATAAGTAATTTTATAATAGCATTATTCTTAGTTGAAAAAAAGCGATTATCTAATAAAACCGGTCACCGTTGACAGGAAAGAGAATAAGTTATATAATTATAATATACGTAAACAGTAAGTTCTTTTTGGTTATAGTCGTCGCGGCCTTGGTCGTGAAAAAATAAAGAATAGAAAGGTGGAGGTGAATATATGGCTAAAGATCATGTGGTCATGAAGGCTGAAGACGCAAAAGAAGCAGAGAGTTTTTTCCAGGTGCCTGATTTTATGATTAAGCCTATCGGTGAAAGACTGAGGCATAATACCGTTGGCTTTGACGTCCTTGAAGAGATTCTGAAAAGCGAGGAAATAATATATATGGGCAGTGAAAATTCACGGCCAAAAGACGACTTTATTTTGGCCGTGTCTAAGGGTCGGGTTATTGGTTGCATAAGTGCCGTTATTGTGTTTGCGACAATGGAACTTGACTTGGATGAGCTTTCCGGGATTTTTAAAAAGAGCTCCGCGGTGGCTTGTTATGAAGAGCTGGGGCCCTGCTCGGTTAAGCTTCCTTCAGGGTGGAAGAAACTTGCCGAGCTGATGGGTAAGAGAATTCGTGTTGTACGGCACGACTTGGAGCCCCCCAGTCGGGAAGTTGGAGTTTTTCCTTCGTCCCCGCCGCCTCCGAAAATAAAGCCCCTTTCAGCGCTGCGGAAGGAATTGCGCACATAGCGTAGCGTAGCTCGCAGAAACTTTGAAGCCCTGTCGGTAAAACGACTAGGGCTTTTTCTTTTTGGTTGAAAAAAAGGCAAAAAGCGGTAAGTCGGATTAAATTAATTATTTTTTGTTCATTAGAACAAGGCTTATTTCTTTGGCTAATTTCTGGGCTAGGTTTTTTGGGCTGACGAAACTTTTTGGCAAAAGCAAAGCCGAAACAACGGCTGTGTAAGGCGGAGCTTTTTTATCTTTGTACCATAAGAGCGGTAAATTAAATAAATCTCGGGTGAGTTGGTTGCAATCAACGCCGAGCGCTTCGGGAGCAAACCTTAATTTATCGGGGTGATGGCAGGGCTGGCCAAGTTTTTTACGGCAAGGCCGGCAAAGCCGGCAGGCGCCCGAGCTCAAACATCGGCCACCCAAAGCTTGTTCTAGCGCTTGCATAAGCTTGTCAATTTTTGATTTTAAAACAGCATTGGCTATTCTTAAGCGATGATAGGAGGTGTAGCTGGCATTGGCCAGTTGTTCAAGGTCGATTTTAAGCAAAAGAACCAGCAGTTGCTTGTTTTGGGGAAAATAGTTTTTAAAATCAGGCGAAACGGGCGGGCAGGAATATTTTTTATTGAAATTAGCCGGGCAGCCTTTTTTGCACAGGTCGGAAAAAAGCCTTTTATTCGTTTTAATTTTATCCCTTTTAATTAAGCCGGCTCGGCACTCAAGGTGGAGTTGGTGGCGGGGAGTGGCAATGGCGTAGGTTTTTTGAAAAATAAGGCTCATGCTGGCGGGATTTTTAGATTTTATAGTCGAGGCAATCGTTATAGTATCATAAGTTGAAAAAAAGGTAAAAAAGCGGTAGAGTTAATAATATGAAATATGACCATCATAAAGTAGAAAAAAAGTGGTCCCGCTGTGCGGGATTTCGCTTCGCTCAACAATAGACTAATTTGTATGAAATATAATCATAAAAAAGTAGAGGCCAAGTGGCAACGATATTGGCAGGCACACCCCGAGTTAACGGCGGCGGATGATAAAAGCCAGGCCGAGAAGAAATATATTTTGGATATGTTTCCGTATCCTTCGGGTGATGGTTTGCATACGGGGCACGTGGAAAGCTATACGGCCACTGATATAATTTCGCGCTACTGGCGCATGAAAGGTAAAAACGTGCTCCACCCGCAAGGTTGGGACGCTTTTGGTTTGCCTGCGGAAAATTTTGCCATTAAAACCAAAATTCATCCGGCCGAGACCACAAAAAAATCTATTGCCACTTTCAAGGCGCAAATGAACATGATGGGATTGTCTTATGATTGGTCGCGGGAGCTAAGCTCGGCTGATCCGGGCTATTATAAATGGACGCAGTGGTTTTTTCTTTTACTTTATAAAAAAGGTTTAGCTTACAAGGGTAAGGGTAAAGTTAATTGGTGCGATTCCTGCCAAACGGTTTTGGCGAATGAGCAAGCTGAAGGGGGAGTGTGCGATCGGTGTGGCAAGGAAGTTATGCAAAAAGATTTGGAGCAGTGGTATTTTAAAATAACAGATTTCGTTGATGATAACGGTAAAACTCCCGGTTTGCTTTCTGGGTTAGATAAAATTGATTGGCCTGAGTCAACAAAAGCCGGCCAGCGAAATTGGATTGGCAAGAGCGAGGGGGCGCAGTTTCGTATGAATGTCATTCCGAGTCCGAAGGGCGAGGAATCTCCCGCGAATGCGGGTGGGGGTCTCGGACAAGCCGAGAGATCCTTCGCTGGCGCTCAGGATGACAATCTTTTTCTGGAGGTTTTTACCACGCGCCTGGATACGGTTTTTGGCATGACTTTTGCACTAATTGCGCCTGAGCATCAATTAGTGCAAAAACTGAAGGGACAAATTACTAATTGGAGTGAAGTTGAAAAATATATTGCCGAGACTAAAAAGAAAACAGATTTGCAGCGCCAGGCTGATGTTAAAGAAAAAACGGGTGTTGAAATTGAAGGCATAAAAATCATAAATCCGTTTACTAAAAAAGCCATTTCGCTTTTTGCTTCAGATTTTGTTTTGGCGCACTATGGCACGGGAGCGGTGATGGCGGTGCCGGGACATGATGAGCGCGATTTTGAGTTTGCTAAGAAATTTAAATTGCAAATTGATGAAGTTATAAAAAGTATAGACGGCAAGTCTTCGATTGAAAAAGAAGCCTATACTGAAGACGGCGTTTTGATAAATTCCGGCGAATATGATGGTTTGGCTTCGGCTGAGGCGCGGAAAAAGTTAACACAGTGGCTGGAAAAAAATGAAATTGGCAAAAAGACAATAAATTATAAGCTGCGCGATTGGTTGGTTTCCCGCCAGCGTTATTGGGGTGCGCCAATTCCGATTATTTATTGCGATAAGTGCGGTGAGGTGCCAGTGCCAGAAAAAGATTTGCCGGTTTTGCTCCCTGACGATGTTGATTTTATGCCAACGGGTGAATCACCGCTAGCTAAGTCAAAAAAATTCCAAAACGTAAAATGCCCTAAATGCGGCGGTGTGGCCAGAAGGGAATCGGATACAATGGACACTTTTGTTTGTTCTTCCTGGTACTATTTCCGCTATGCAGACGTAAAAAACAGCAAAGAATTTACCGGCAAGGAGATGTTAAAGAAGTGGTTGCCCGTGGATTTATATGTTGGCGGAGCGGAGCACGTGGTGCTGCATTTGCTTTACTCGCGGTTTTTCACCAAAGTTTTGCATAATCTTGGCTACATTGAATTTGACGAGCCGTTTTTGAAGCTGCGTCATCAAGGAATAATTTTGTCCGAAGACGGGAGAAAAATGTCAAAATCGCTGGGCAACGTGATTACGCCAGACAGCGTGGTGGCCGAATACGGCGCCGACGCCCTGCGGATGTTTGAAATGTTTATGGGCCCGCTGGAAGATATGAAACCGTGGAATACTAAGGGGATAATTGGGATAAGCAGGTTTTTGGAGAGGGCTTGGAAGCTTGGATTAGCGGTTCAGAAAAAATATTCCCTGAGCGAAGCGCCGAAAGGCGCGAAGTCGAAGGGTAAGCCTGATGAGCCTTCGACAAGCTCAGGCAATAATTTTAATACCTTACTTCATAAAACCATTAAAAAAGTTTCTGAAGATATTGAAAACTTAAAATTCAACACAGCTATTTCCGCGTTGATGATTTTGGTGAACGAATCAAACGGGGGAGAGACGATGACCAAAGAGCAATACGAAACATTTTTAAAACTGCTGTCTCCGTTTGCTCCACATATCAGCGAAGAACTTTGGAGCGCATTAGGTCATAAAAACTCAATTTTTACCGAAAAATGGCCCGAGTATGACAAAAATTTAATCAAAGAAGATACGATTGAATTGGTTGTGCAAATCAACGGTCGCGTCCGCGGCAAGTTTTCCGTGCCGGCTGATATCTCGGAAAAGGAAGCTACAAATATCGTGATGTCCGACATCACGATATTAAAATGGCTTGACGGCAAAGAGCCAAAGAAGGTAATTTTTGTGAAGGGGAGGTTGGTTAATATTGTGGTGTAAAAAATATGGGAAAAATTATTGAACCGCAGGTTGTTGCAGCAGTTTTAATAAAAAAAGACGGGAAATATTTATTAGTTCAAGAAAAAAAGGCAGAAGCTTATGGTTTTTGGAATTTGCCAGCTGGCAGAATGGAGGTTGGTGATATACAAGAAGAAACAGCGATAAGAGAAGCAAAGGAAGAAACAGGATACGATGTAAAATTAGTAAATAAAATCGGAGTATTTTGGACAAAAGGCAGTTCAACGCCCAAGCACGTATTTGAAGCAGAAATTATTGGTGGGCAATTAAAATATCCCGAAAATGAAATTTTAGACGTACAATGGTTTACTTTTGAAGAGATATTGGCCATGCGTGATAAGTTGCGGCGGCCTTGGGTTTTTGAAGCTGTAAGCCAGTTTGAAAATAGGTGATTTTTGTGAAAGGGAGGCTGGTTAACATTGCGGTATAAAAAAATTAATGAAAATTATTTCCTGGAATGTTAATGGATTAAGGGCAGTTTATAAAAGAGATTTTTTGAGTTGGTTGAAAAAAAGTAGGGCGGAGGTGGTTTGTTTACAGGAGATAAAGGCGCAGATAGATAAAATCCCGGCGGAATTAATAAATCCGGCGGGTTATTTTTCTTTTTATAATCCAGCGAAAAGACCAGGATATTCGGGAACAGCGGTTTTTACTAAACAGAAGCCATTAAAGGTTATAATCAAAATTGGCTTTGAACAATTTGATAACGAAGGGCGGATGTTGCGCTTGGATTTTTCTGATTTTATCTTAATTAATTTTTATTTGCCTCACGGCGGGCGGAGCAAAGAAAATTTAGAATATAAATTAACGGTTTATAAATATTTATTTGAATATCTCGAGAAAATAAAAAACAAGCCGGTGGTATTGGCGGGGGACTTTAATGTGGCGTACGAAGAAATTGATTTGGCGCGGCCAAAGCAAAATCAAAAAAATATAATGTTTACGCCCGAGGAAAGAACGCAGATAGATAAATTGGCGGGGCTGGGATTTGCGGACAGTTTTAGGCAGTTGCATCCCAACGAGAAAAAATATACCTGGTGGCCGTATTTTGCCAATGCCCGGGCGCGTAATATTGGCTGGCGCATAGACTATGCTTTTGTTTCCAAGAAACTGGCGCCTAAGCTAAAGCGAGCGGAAATTTTAACGGCGGTCGTGGGTTCGGATCATTGTCCGATTGAAGTGGGTATTTAGAAAAATAACGTTTTGTGGTAACGTTATTTTTTGTTGACAAAGATTGGGAAACAGATTAGGGTTTTATATTGGTTCTTAGTCAAAATAATAAGAAGGAGGAAAAATAGCATGCTGACCATCGAGATTCATGGAATGGATGATGAAGAAAGAGCAAAGCGTATTCGGGCCAAAATCATGGTTGTCCTGGAAGGCCTATCTTACACTGAGAACTATAGGATAGGCATTTGTCACGATGATGTGACTGGTGACTGGGTTGCCCGTCGAGGGTTTCATAGTTGGGTTCCTTTTTTCAGGGTCTTCTTTGACCCCGAGGACGATAAGGATTTAATCCTGCGGGCACTGTGGCCGTTTTTGATCGATATCCATTGGCTCGTTCTTGAGGAAGCAGTCCTTAATGACCGGATAGCCAATCCCGACAACTATCGGGAAGTAGCCGCGGCGCCAAAATATGAAGATACATAGCGCCACCATCTTTGCCTGAGCCCCGCGTAGAAATACGCGGGTTTTTATTTATTTGATTTTTTAGCGGAAAGATGATGAAATAAGATAAGGAAATTAAATCCATCCTCACTCGTTATTGCAAGCTTAGGCGTTGCGGGCTGGCCAGTACCTTTTTTTTACAAAGAAGAGAATTTTCTTTAATTTTTTTCTTGACCAAAATCATTTTTAGCTTTATCTTTTAACTAACTGTTGAAAAAATAAGCTTAAAGGGGGGTTCTTTTTATGGGGAAAATACCGATAGGAGAGCATAAGGGAGAAATTGTTGTAGAACTTCTTCCTAAAACCGAGACACACCTTATAGGAGGATGTGGCGAGGGCGTACTTATTGTGGGTGCTGATGATAATGGGAACAATAATAAAGAGATGACCATTTTAGATGGAAGTGTGATGTTCCAAAAAAACGGCGAGATTAAATTTTTTACCGGCACCAAACCGCTTAATGTAAAGAAGGATGACATTTTTGCCATAGCTCTCGTTAGTCCCGTTGAGGTGGAAGATTCTTGTTTGGGAGAAGACCTTTTTACCGAGCCCAATAAACGGCGAGATGTTATTTACTACGGGCAATCATTCCCTGAAATCGAATGAAAGTAATTCCATATAATAGTTAAAACTATTTTTATCGGAGTTGCCAGCAGCTAAGGGGTTTACCAGTATAAGGTGGCCCCTATTTTTATTTGATTTTTTGGCTATTTCGGGGGATTGCGTCTATTAAACATTAACCGTTGACAGATATTATTTTTTGTGTTAGGCTTATCTATTAAGCTTAGGGTTGGTTTTTTAACATTTATTAAGCAATATTGGACAATTGAATGGGAGGGGGTGAGAAAAGTGAAGGTTCTGATAACAGGAACTGGCATTACCGGTAAAAGCACGTTTCGCCGGCAGTTAGTTAAAGAATTTCGAACGTTAGGGTGGGCGGTAGATCACTTTGATGCTGATTGCTTCAAAGAGCTTCGCCATCCGGCTGACGCCGATTGTATGGCACAGTTGCCCAAGGTCTTTTTGGACGGCATCATTTATGTAATCGAAGATATTCATGGCCCGATTCCTGAAAAAGCGATTCTGCCGATCGTAGAATATGATTTCATATTTTACCTTAAGCCTTCATTCTGTCACCATTTGATTTTTTGGTTAGACAGGCTGCCGAAATGGTTTCGGTCCGGTAATTTCAGCTGGGAGCGGGGTAGGGGATGGAAAGGAACGGGAAAACAAAAAGATTGGCGGAATGTTTGGCCAATTGCTAAAACATTTTTCCGTGATGTCGTCAGTTGGAAAAAGTGGACAGCGGAAGACCTGAATGTTCTTCGTCCTTTGAAGTTTAAAATCGTGGAGTCGTTTTGGACCAAAGAAGGTTCGTCGTTCAAGGTTCTTTTTTAAAAAGACCATCAGTCGCTTGCGGCTAGATGGTCTTTCTTTTTGGCGTCAAATCTAATTGTTTGAAGACGCTTTCTAACGCGAATTGTTCGTCTTCTGGGTCGTGCGTGACGTTAATAAAGCGTAGACAAAAGGATAGGGCCAGTTCCAAAATGCCAAATTTTATGGCGTCGGGCAGAAGCTGTTTTTCTAAATCAGTCAGTTTGCGTTTTTTCTGGTAGCCTTCAATTAAGGCAGTAAAATTTTCAGTACTCCATTCTTGCCAGTCGTTAATAAAGCACCAGCCGCGGCAAGCTTCTCCCAAGTCCAAAATAAGCTGGCCAAAATAACAGCGGTCAAAATCAATAAGCGCCCAAATCTCGTCTTCTTGCCAAATAGCGTGCCGCTTGCCTAAGTCTTCATGAATCATGCCCCAAGGGAGTTTGTCGGGAAAAGTTAACCGATTAAGCTCAGCCTCAAAGCTATTAATAAATTTTTCTTTGTCTTTAAAATCACTGGCCAATATTTTTTCTTTGTTTTCTTCAAAATACGCTTTGGTTTCAGCCAGATTAAAAATATGTTCTCGTTTATTTTTGGTCTGATAATTTTCTGTTAGAGAATGAAGCCAGCCGACGATTTCGCCGAACTTGGCCACCTCTTCGGCGGTCGGATTTAATTTTTCTTGTGCTTCAATAAATTCCCGCAGATAGCCATTATGTTTACCCCGGGAAATTATTTCTTTGCCGTCTTTATCTTTTACAGCGCCGATAACCGGAAAGTTAGCGGCTTGCAAATAATTTATCAGCTCCAGTTCCGCCGCGATTTCTTCTGGGCTTCGCCAGCGGGAACCCAGCGGGCAGAGGCGCAAAAAATAAGACCGTTCAAGGGTTTTTATAATATAAGCAATATTGCCGCTGGTGGCCAAGGGTTCAATTTTTTCTATTTTACCCAGGTCGAACCGGCCAATAATTTTATGAAGTTCTTCGGTTGATAGTTGTCGTTTTGTGAGCATAGAATCTTAATTTAAGGATACGATAAAGCGGCAGATTTAACAATAAAATTGATTTTTTGGCTAAAATATGATGAAATAGGAGAAGGAAACCCTTCGACCTGCGCTTCGCCAAAGGCTTCGGCAAGGCGGGCAAGCTCAGGGAATAAGTTTTTATCGGGCCGTAGTGTAATGGTAGCACGAGTCCTTCGGGAGGATTTACTCGGGGTTCGAATCCCCGCGGCCCGACTAGGAAGCCTAATAGGGATGAGAGAGGAATGTAGTCCGCCCGTGGCGGATCAATCCCCAGCCCGCTTCGACTCGATGTCGAATCGAGGCGAGTGCCCCGACCAAATTATGGATATAATTCTTATCATTTTTTTAATCTTGTTGCTTTTTCTGACGGTGGTTATTATGGTTTTACTTTTTTGGAGCAGTTTAATTACTCGAGCGCCCTTTGTACCCGCGCCCCGAGAAATTTTACCGGCCATTGTTCAAGCGCTAGGGCTTAAAGAAGAAAGCGTAGTTTATGATTTGGGTTGCGGCGACGGGCGGGTGCTGGAAGCTTGCTGGAACCAGCAACCGCAAGCCAGATACGCGGGGCTGGAAAAAGATTGGTTACCTTTCTGGCTGGCCAAGTGGCGTTTGCGTCATAATAAAGATATAAAAATCATTCAGCAGAATTTTTTTAAGCACGATTTATCTGGCGCCACTCATATTTTTTTATATCTGTTTCCGGAAGTGATGGACCAATTGTTGCCTAAATTTGAAAAAGAATTACAAAGTGGCGCCAGAGTGGTTTCTTGCAGTTTTCGTTTTAGCCACAGGGATCCAACGGAGCGGATTGACCTGCATCGGCCCGAAGGGTTGCTGGGGAGAGAGCTGTATATTTATGACTTTTAAAATATACCATGAACAAAGACGATTTAATTTTTATAAAAAACGCGACTTGGCAGGAAGTTTTTGAAGATTGGAGAAAGCGGGAAGGAAATGACCCCGGCTGGATTAATTGCGCAGTGAATATTAAAGGTTGGCCAGACTGGGAAAACTGGCGCCAATATACGGCTTCGCAATTTGGAGCTGAAGGGCGGGAATGGAAAATTTATCAAATAGAAGACGCAAATAAAATCGTGCCGGAAATGCTGGTCGGGCCGTATACCGGCTGGCAAAATCGGTTGCCCGTAAAAAATACTTTATCGTTTGCAGAAATGTCGGAAATTCCTAAAAACTACGAAGAGTTTAGTAAAAACGAGAAAGTGCTTGGCATAATAAAAAATTGGCCGGCTAGCACGCAGTTTATTGGGGTTATCCGGGCGGATAATAATAAAATTGTTTGTGTGGAAGGCCATCACCGAGCCATGGCAATCGCGCTGGCTGTAAAAAATGGCCAGCCGTTAAAATTGGACAACGATGTTACTATCGCTTTGTGCGAACTGGCTCCGAGTGAAGAGAAATTATTGGACAAAATTTTGGTTAAAGGATCACAATGTCCAAATCAATAAAAAGCATGAACAAAGATAATTTAATTTATTTATTTCATCATATCCATCACCAAGACGGCGAACATAAGGTTCATCATTGCGGCGGAAAGCATGAGGGTATTGATTATGAAATTTGGCATTGCAATTGCGGGCTGCACCGGATAAACAAAAAAATAGCAATTGGGCATGGGACAAATCAGGAAGAAATAAAAGTAGAATTTGCAGAGCAGTGTCCAGAAGGCGGTTGGCACATTGAGAGCGGGGAGACAGTAAAATAACTTTAGAATAAAAGATAAGGTAAACCCTTCGACTTCCCCTCAACTGCGCTCGGGGTCACTCAGGGTATAAAAAATAAAAAACATTTTTTATATGAAATTAATTTTAGACAAAATAAAAGATTCGGTGGTGAATGTTCTTCGGCACTTGGGTTATAGTTTCCAGCGGCGAGATGATGAGACAGGGGAGATGTCTTTTGTAAAACTAATGGGCGGCGGTGATTATCCGCGATTTCATATTTATGTTAAACAGCCAAGCTTCGGCAAGGCGGAAATTAATTTGCATATTGACCAGAAAAAGGCTTCATATGAAGGAACCAGTGCACATAGCGGGGAGTATGAAATAGGGGATAACGAGTGGCTGCAAAAAGAAGCGGAGTTGATTAAAAAAGAGTTTGAAAAATAATTTACGGGCCTGTAGTATAGTGGTAATATGCGGCATTCGCATTGCTGAGACGGGAGTTCGATTCTCCCCAGGTCCACCAAACAGGAAATTGCAAGCAAGGGGCAGTCGCCTCGCTTCGCTCGGCGACCAAATCGTAAGGAATTTTGGGCGAAAAAATCAGTTGGCGATTCTGCAAAATGCAGTCCGAGCCGATATTTTTAAGAAATGTTGTCATTTCAGATTTGTTTTCCGATTCAAGCAGTTTCGCGGCTTGATTTAACGATAAAACGAACTCACGAGCGGGTTCGAGCCACAACAAACCTTTCTGTTCAAAATCTTGAATTTGTTCCTGCAAATTGACTTTTTGCTTAATCAATTTTTCTTTGCGAGAGGCGTATTCCTCGGCAGTGATGGTTTCGTCTAAATATACATCAAGAAGCTTTTCAAGTTTTTTCTCTATTACCGAGAGTTCAATTTTGAGATTTTGAACAGTATTTTTAGCTTGTTCTTTTGCTTGTGATTCCTCTTTGCCCAACTCAGCTAAAACCATTTCTGTATCGTGGCTCGACAAAGAAACTTTTTGAAGAAAAGATTTAATTTGTACATATAGTTCCCCGTCCCGCAAAAAGTGTTTTTCTTGGCATGGCCCTTTCTTTTTTGTACAGCGATAGTAAATATATTCTTTACCGTTTGGCTTGATTTTCTTTTCAGCGGTTATTGCCGCCGAACAGGGACATTTCATTAAGCCAAGAAAAACAAAATTGTGTTTCTTCACTTTTTGCGGTTTTCCTTTTTCTCGCATAATCCCCTGAACTTTATCAAAAAGTTTCTTTGAGATTAACGGCTCATGAGTCGCTTCGTGAATTTCTCCTTTGTATTTCATAAGACCAACGTAGAAAATATTTTGTAAAAGCTCATGGACTTTTCCGATTGAAATATCGTTGTCCAAATTGCTTTTGAGATTTACTCGTTTGCACCACTCGGCTAATTCTCGCAGATTATAGCTTCCGGTGGCGTACAACTCAAAAATCTTTTTAATCTTCCGAGCTTTTTCAGAATCAATATCAATTCCTCTAGTCTTTGGATTATTGAGATAGCCGAGCGGTGCTTTACTTGGCCAAACACCATTTCTGACTTTTTGCCTCATTCCACGGGTAACATTTTCTCTTAAACTATCTACATAATATTTTGATTGGCCAAAAGCAATTTGGAGCATGAAAAGTCCTTGTGGCGTGGGTTCAAACCAGAATGTCGGAAACTTCAAAGATTTAATCAAGCCGCGATCAATCATATGGATTATTTTCCCGCCGTCCATAGAGTTTCTGGCAAGACGGTCGGGGTTCCATGAAAGTATGCCGTCTGCCTTTCCTTTCTCAAATAATGACAACATTTCTGCGAATTTAATTCGCCCAGGTTCTTTGGCAGTTTTTGCCTCGCAAAGCGAGGCGACAATTTCAAGTTTTTCTTTGGCGGCAAATTCTTTCAACTCAAAAATCTGGGCCTCAATGCTCAAAATCTGTCTGTCATCGTCCTCGGTGCTCTTGCGAGCGTAAAGTATGTATTTCATATGGTTTTGATTAAAAATTTTCTTTTCCCAAAATGCAGAATCGCCAACTGATTTTTTCGCCCAAAATTCCTTACGATTTGGTCGCCGAGCGAAGCGAGGCGACTGCCCCTTGCTTGCAATTTCCTGTTTGGTGGTCTATTCTTAAAATAGTTCGGACGCATTTCGCCGCCTGCGGCGGCGAGGGTCTGGCCAAAAATTCCGAACCGAAATCCTGAACTTAAAAACTGCCAAAGAACCTGATAAAAATATCGACTCGAACTGCATTTTAATTTTGGGAAAAGAAAATTTTTCCATTTTTGTATTTAATGGAATCCTTGCGGATTTCTTTTTTTGTCTAAGCTAAATTTTGCACAATTTGACAAATACTTGATATCTATGTTGTGATATGCTATACTCTTTGCAGAACAGAAATGATGATTTTTGGCTGTAATGGTGCGATTTTGCACATTAAAAACAAAATAATAACTGAAGGAGGTGAGAAAATTGGAAGAGGATATTAAGGCAGTGGTACAAAAAATCATTCCAGAAGGCGATCATGGACCTTTTGTGGTGGCTACTTCTGAAAGCATTGACGGTTCAATAACATTTTCGTTAGAGCCAACGGTGTGGAAAGAAGATGAATGGCCGGAGCAAGGAATGATTGTAGTTCTCGGCAAGCTTCGCAAAAAGCGGTCCGGCTGGAGAGCTAAGGAAGGACGGTTTCTAAAACCGTCAGACGAGCAAATAGAAAATCCAGAAAGGAGAAAAGAGATGGAAAGAGAGAAAAAGACAGAGGTAGAGGTAGCGGTGGAAGAACACGAAATGAGCGCGGTAGAAAGTCTTCCAATGGATATCTTTTTAGTGCTCATAATGTTTATAGATATGAGCGAGAAGACTCCTAATGTTTTCAATGCTTTGGTAGCGTGCGTCAGAGATCGAAGCTACCGTCTTAATCCTGAGTTCGTGAGTGTTGTTTCCAAACGCGGGATCGATGTTAAAGATGGAATTGTTGTTGATGATTCAGTTATATCTGCCATTGATAATCATCCGAATCTCGATAGAGTGCTACTTGTGATGAAACATCATGGCAAGGAGTGTTTGGAGGGGCGTAGAGGATAATTATAACAGAGTTCCCTGCGGTTTTGCCGCAGGAACATTTTCAACAAGGCAACAATCAAATTATGTTTGTTGCCTTTTTCTTTTCCGAAAAAATTTGCCGCCAAAGCAGTAAATTTTTCAAGCTCATTTTTCTTGAAAAATTTACTGTAATGAGTTATGATTAACTCATAGAAAAACTTGAAATTGTCAAAGTTCAGGATTTCGGTTCGGAATTTTTGGCCAGACCCTCGCCGCCGCAGGCGGCGAAATGCGTCCGAACTATTTTAAGAATAGACCACATTGAAGTCATTTGGAGGTGGGGGAGTTTTTTCTTTTACCCTTACTAACAATCGCAAAGTCTGGTATTATATATTTAGTCAATAATTAGGCTAAAATCAGCAAAAATAGGCATGCAAGCAGTAATTTTGGCAGCCGGCAGGGGGACAAGAATGGGCGGTTTGACTCACGAAACCCCTAAGCCCTTATTGAAAATAAGAGGCCGAGCGATTTTAGAGTATACGCTGGCTAATTTACCGAAAGAAATTTCCGAGGTAATTTTTATAATTGGCTATAATGGCCATAAAATCAGAGAGCACTTTGGCGATGAGTTTCAGGGAAAAAAACTATATTATGTTTGGCAATTGCGGATGGACGGAACAGCGGGTGCGGTTTATCTGGCCAGAAATTTAGTGCGCGGTAAATTTATAGTTTTGAATGGCGACGATCTTTATCATCACGATGATCTTAAAAAAATTATTAAACACGAAATGGCTGTTATGGTTAAAGAAGTTGATGATCCCGGGCGCTTTGGCGTGATGGAAATTGATAGTGACGGTCATTTAATTCAAATTGTCGAAAAGCCCAGTCAGCCCTTGAATAATTTAGTTAATACTGGCGTTTACATTTTGGATAAAAGAATTTTTTTCTTTCCAATGGTCAAAATCTCAGAAAAAGAGTATGGTTTGCCGCAAACTTTAGCGAAAATGGCCCAGGATAATAATTACAAGGTTAAGGTTGAACGAGCAAGTTTTTGGCATTCTAACACCCGGGCGAACGACTTGGAAAAAGCGGAAGAAATTATTGAAAATTTTTATAACAAAAAGTTTGTCTAGTGGTGAAATCTTAACCTGAGGTGTCTCGGGATTAAAGTTTTTGAATTTTCAGACATCGCAATTTGCTAGATTAAATTCAATTCTTTAACATCCGATGTCCTAGGTTCAGAATACCTAATATTTGAGACATCGGATGTCGGAAGGATGTTAAATTATGAAAAAATTAAAAAGCAAAAAAATAGTGGTTGCAGTTAGCGGGGGATTTGACCCAATTCACGTTGGGCATGTGAGGCTATTTTATGAGGCCAAGGCGTTGGGGGACGAATTGGTGGTAATTTTAAATAATGACAATTGGTTTAGCATAAAAGGAAGACATCTTTTTATGCCGGAAGAAGAACGGAAAGAAATAATCGAAGCGTTAAAACCGGTAGACCGAGTTGTTTTGAGCCGTCATAAGTCTTCAAAAAAAGTTTTTGACCGCACCAGCCGAGAGTATGGTATTTGCCGAGAACTGGAAGAACTAAAGCCGGATATTTTTGCCAACGGCGGAGACCGCTTTAAGAATGATGTTCCGGAGGTTGCCACTTGCAAAAAAATCGGATGCAAAATGGTTTTTAACGTGGGCCATGGCGGTAAGGCGCAGTCCAGTTCTTGGTTGTTGGAGAAATATTTGAGGAAAGCGATGAAGGGCAAGTTGTATTGACAAATACGGGATTATAATATATGATATAAATATGTTTGTTAAGTTAGTTCCTTTTATGGCTTTATTTAAGCCAATTTATAATCTTTTGGTTTTTATAGGTAGGAGGGGAAAGCAATGGAAGAAAAGAGAAAGTGTTTTAATCATTGTCCGATTTGCGGTAAGCGAGTCTGGCGAGAGGCATTTGTCGAGGTGTTTGGCAGGCAGAGTATAGCCTGCGAGTGTTGTGGGGCAATTTTAAGCATTCCGGGCGATCTAAAAAAAGAGATAACATTTGAAACAGTCCAGGTTGCCGACGGACCGCTGAGGCCGATGGGAATAAAAGAAGCGTTTCTTTGCCCCAAGTGCGGGGCATTAGTTATACGTAAGAAGCGCAAGCGGTTAGGTTTTTGCGAAAGCGGAACCTGCAATACCTTGTTGGTGGTTTCTTCAAAAACCCGTTTGTATGAAAAAATTATCATTGTTCCAAATCGGAACGAGGACGGCGTTACTGTGGGAGAAATGACGAGAACAGGCTTTCGCGATATTTGCTCAGCCGTAGCCTCTGCCATCGAGCATCATTGTTGAGATATTTATAACCAAAAATTAATCGTTTATAACCGGTCTTGAGATTGCAGTCGAGATCGGTTTTTCTTTTAATATTGACAGTTGGCAACAGGGGATGATAGTCTTAATATAGATTGTGGAGAAGGAGATTTTGGGTCCGTGTGAACGGGCCAATTTTTATAAATAAGCATCAACATTATGGATCAATCATCATTTGCTTCGGCTATCGACCAAATCTGTGAAGAGAAAGGCATTTCTAAAGAGAAGGTTATTGAGACGATTGAAGTCGCGATTGCTGCGGCTTACAAAAAAGACTTTGGGCACAAGGGTCAAAATATCCGGGCTGTTTTTGACTTGGTTTCCGGTGGAGTAAGAATTTTCCAAATCAAGCAAGTCTTGGATGAAACGATGGTTAAAACAGAGGAAGAAATAGAAGCAGAAAAAAACGAGCCAAGAGATGAACGAGATACTCGGACAGAAGAGGAAGAGGGTGATAAAAAAGTCAGATTTAATCCAGAAAAACACATTTTAATTGAGGATGCTAAAAAAGAGAAAAAGGACATTAATATCGGCGAGGAATTTTTAATTGAATTAGAATCAAAGACTGATTTTGGTCGGATTGCAGCACAAACAGCAAAACAAGTAATTATTCAGCGTATTCGCGAGGCGGAGCGGGAAACGGTTTTTGAAGAATATAAAGATAAAGAAGGCGAAGTTTTGTCGGGCATTGTGCAGCGACTTGATCGGGGAGCCGTTTTTGTTGATATTGGTAAAACGGCTGGCGTTCTATTCCCAGAAGAACAGATTCAGGATGAGCGTTATCGCCTGGGCCAGCGAATTAGAGTTTTGTTGCTGGAAGTTCAAAAAGAAGTGCGCGGACCAAGCATTATTTTATCAAGAGCTCATCCGAAAATGTTGGCCAAACTTTTTGAATTAGAGGTGCCGGAAATTTCTGCTGGTTCAGTTCAAATAAAATCAATTGCCCGGGAAGCTGGTTCTCGTTCTAAAATTGCGGTGGCTTCATCGGAAGAGGGGGTTGATCCGATTGGCAGTTGTGTTGGACAAAAAGGAACGAGGGTTCAGGCGGTCATTAATGAGCTTGGCGGTGAAAAAATTGATATTATCGAATGGGCAGAGGATCCACAAAAATTTATTGCTAATGCCTTGGCGCCAGCCAAAGTTTTAAAAGTAGACATTAATAAAGAACAAAGAATTGCTAAGGTTACGGTGCCGGAAGATCAATTATCTTTGGCAATTGGCAAGCGTGGGCAAAATGTTCGTTTAGCAGCCAAATTAACCGAATGGAAGATTGATGTGGCAGGTGCAGAGATTGTCAAAGAGCCTAAAGAAAAAACCGAAGAAGAACAAGGGGTGCCCGCAGAAGAGGTTAAAAAAGAAAATGGCATTAGCGACACAGAAGAAGTTAAACCAAAGAGTACCAGAGGAAGAAAGAAGAAAGAGGTGGCGCTGTAAGAATATAAATGATAATTATAAAAGATATACTTAATAATTAAATTCTATATATTATGACAATACAATTATTTTCAATATTTGCTAGTTTGGCCTCTATTGCATTTGCACTATATTTGGGTTGGAAAATAATGAAATATCCAGCCGGCGAAGGAAAAATGGTGGAGATTTCTCAAGCAATCAGCGAGGGAGCTAAGGCTTATTTAGCGCGGCAATATAAGGCAGTTGCGGTTGTGGCCTTAGTAATTTCGGTTGCTTTGTTTTTTGGTTTTAATTATAACTGGAAAATGGTAATAGGCTTTTTAATTGGAGCAGTTGCTTCAGCTCTGGCTGGCTATATTGGTATGAACGTGGCGGTACGTGCCAATGTTCGGACAACCCAAGCAGCCAAGACTGGTTTAAAGAAAGCTTTAGCCGTTGCTTTTGAGGGAGGCATGGTGACCGGCTTGTTGGTGGTTGGATTGGGTTTATTATCGGTTTCTTCATTTTATTGGTTAGCTTCTGATCTAAAGGCTTTGGTTGCTTTGGGATTTGGCGGCAGTTTGATTTCGGTTTTTGCCAGATTGGGTGGCGGAATTTTTACCAAAGGAGCGGATGTCGGCGCGGATTTGGTCGGTAAGTTAGAGGCGGGCATTCCAGAAGATGACCCGCGTAATCCCGCGGTTATTGCCGATAACGTTGGCGATAACGTTGGCGATTGTGCCGGTATGGCAGCTGATTTATTTGAAACCTATGCGGTGACGGCGATTGCGGTTATGATTTTGGGCAATCTGCTTTTTCCGGGATTTTCTAATGCGATTTTATTGCCCTTAGCTCTTGGCTCTGTTTCGATTGTCGCTTCGATTTTAGGTTTCTTTTTTGTGAGGCTCGGTAAAAAAGAAAATATTATGGGTGCGCTTTATAAGGGGTTAGCCGCTTCAGCGGTTTTAGCCGCAATTGGTTTTTATCCGGTTATTCAAGCCTTGACCAAAAACGTGGTGGATGCTTCTTTCAGTTTTTGGCCATTTTATCTTTCGGCCATTGTTGGTTTGGTTGTGACTGCTGGAATGGTAATAATTACGGAATATTATACTTCAAAGAGTTTTGCTCCGGTTAAATCAATCGCTCAAGCTTCAACCACGGGACATGGGACGAATATTATTACGGGTTTGGCAGTTTCAATGCAATCAACTGTTTTGCCGGTAATTTTAATTTGCGCAGGCATCTATGCTTCTTATTGGTTATCGGGAATTTACGGCGTAGCCTTGGCGGCCATGAGTATGCTTTCGATGGCAGGCATAATTGTGGCAATTGATTCTTTTGGTCCAATTACTGATAACGCCGGCGGTATTGCCGAGATGTCTAATCTGGCACCAGAGGTTCGCAAGATAACCGATGCCCTGGACGCGGTAGGGAACACGACTAAAGCGGTAACTAAGGGTTATGCAATTGCCTCGGCGGGACTTGCGGCCTTGGTTCTCTTTGCCTCTTACTCTCAGGAATTGATTGACCTTGGCGGCAAGCCGATTGCTTTTGACCTGAGTGATTCTAATGTAATTATTGGTTTATTTTTGGGCGGTCTTTTGCCTTATTGGTTTGGTTCACTGGCAATGCAAGCGGTCGGAAAAGCAGGGGCGGCGGTGGTTAATGAGGTTCGCCGGCAGTTCAAAGAAATCAAAGGTATTATGGAAGGCACAGCTAAACCGCAATATGGTGTTTGTGTTGATATCGTCACCAAGTCCGCGATTCGTCAGATGGTTTTGCCAGCCCTAATTCCAGTAATTGCTCCGATTGTGGTTGGTTTCTTGCTTGGGCCAAAGGCGCTTGGTGGTTTGCTGGTTGGAACAATTGTGACCGGTCTTTTTGTGGCAATTTCTATGACCAGCGGCGGCGGTGCGTGGGATAACGCGAAAAAATATATTGAAGAGGGAAATTTTGGCGGCAAAGGTTCGCTGGCGCATCAAGCTGCAGTGACAGGCGATACGGTGGGGGATCCTTATAAAGATACGGCGGGGCCGGCAATCAATCCCATGATCAAAATAATAAATATAGTTGCACTGTTGCTAGTTAGCTTTCTCGTTTAATCTGACTTGCCCCGTGAATCGCATAGTGATTTTTACGGGGTGATTAAAATTATTAATATAGTGGCTTTGTTGCTGGTTAGTTTTCTAGTTTAGCTACGAAAAAACTAAATCCCTCCCAATCTCCCCTTAGGGAAAGGGAGGAATAAATTCGTCCCCCTCCTTTTGTAAAGGAGGGGTGGGGTGGATTTAAATCTTTATGATTATTAAAGAAATAATACAAATTGGGAATCCCATATTAAGCCAAAAATCTAAACCTGTTGTTAAAATTGATTCGGAAAAAACACAAAGGGTTATCAAGAATTTGATCGATTCAATTCGTTACCACAATTTAATAGGAATAGCCGCTTCTCAAATTGGCGAAAAACTTCGGGTTTTTGTGACAGAAGTGCGGAAAACAAAATACCGTAGTTTGGAAAAAGATAAGCTTAGGGTCTATATAAACCCCAAAATTGTTTGGTCATCAAAAAAAGAAGTAGTTATTTATGAGGGTTGCGGCAGCGTGGCTTACGCTAAGCTTTTTGCTCCCGTTAGGCGACCAGAAAAAATAATTATCGAAGCTTTTGACGAGCGTGGTAATAAGTTCAAACTTGAAGCAGACGGAATGCTAGGTCGTGTAATCCAGCACGAATATGATCATCTTGATGGTATTGAATTTACTGAAAAAATATTGGATATCAGAAAGATTATGAGTAGCGAGGAATACAAAAAGAGAATAGCCTTGAAAAGGTAAAGTTAGCAGTTTATTATGAAAGTTGATATCAAAAAACTCCCCAAATCAGAAATAGAAATGTTGATTGAATTTGACCCAACAGAGTGGGGCAAGTTTGTTGATCAAGCCGTTCAGCAATTATCTAAAGAAGTAAAAATTGATGGTTTTCGGCCAGGCGCTGCGCCAAGGCAGCTCTTGGAACAAAAAATTGGTCAGGGAAAGATTTTGGAACAAGCGGCGGATTTAGCGGTTCGCCAGGGATATACAAAGGCAATTAAAGAAAATAACGTAGACGTGATTGGTCAGCCGGAGATACAGGTCTTAAAAGTGGCTCAAGAAAATCCGTTTGAGTTTAAGGCCAAAGTGGCTGTTTTGCCGGAAATTGATTTAGCTGATTATAAAGAAATTGCTAAAGCTGATAAGCCGAAAAAGAAAGACGAAATAAAAATTACAGAAAAGGAAGCCGAAGAATCGTTAACTTGGCTGCAAAAATCGCGGACTAAATATGTGACCGTTAACCGGCCGATCCAAAAAGGGGATCGAGCGGAAATTGATTTTTTGGCCAAAAAGGAGGACCAAATAATTGAAGGCGGGGAAAGCAAAAATCATCCGGTGTTGGTTGGCGAAGGTAAGTTTGTGCCAGGGTTTGAAGATCAATTAATTGGCCTCAAAGAAAATGAGGAGAAAAAATTTAGTTTAGTTTTTCCCGAAGACTTTAAGCCAGCCGAGCTATCTGGGCAATTAGTTAACTTTGAAGTTAAGATTAAATTAGTGCAGGAGCCGCAGGCGCCGGAGCTTAACGATGAATTTGCTAAAAACGTGGGGAATTTTGAGAGCTTGGCTAAGCTGAAAGAAACTTTGTCTGATAATTTGGCCTCGGAAAAAGAGCATAAAGAAAAAGATGCTTGGCGAGCCAAGGTTTTAGAAAAGATTACTAAAAAATCAACCATGGAATTGCCTGATATTTTGATTAAAAGCGAACTCGATCGGATGATAGAAGAATTTAAAAACAACGTGGCGCAGATGGGTTTAAATTTCGATGATTATCTGAAAAAAATCAAAAAAACAGAAGAGGAGCTTAAAAAAGAGTGGGGGATAAAGGCAGAGGAACGATCCCGCGCCGGCTTGGTTTTGAGCGAAATTGCCAAGCGGGAAGAAGTTGCGGTGGCTGATGAAGAAATAGACGCCGAGATTACCAATATGGTCAAGCATTATCCGGAGTGGGAAGCTGTTAAGGCGCAAATTGACATAAAGCAACTCAAAGAATATACTAAGGGAAGACTTAAAAATGAAAAAGTATTTGAATTGCTAGAGAAAATATAGCTTATATTTTTTATCTTTTTCTGTGTTTATAATTAATTATGAACGCGGAAAATAGCACAGAATATAAATTATTTAACTTAAGAGGTTTGGGTTTGATCATTTATGAATTTGATTCCGACAGTCATCGAAAAATCACCCCAAGGAGAGCGCGCTTATGATATTTATTCGCGGCTTTTGAAAGAGCGGATAATATTTTTAGGTGGTGAAATTGACGACGAAGTCGCCAACGCCGTTATCGCGCAACTTCTATTTTTGGATTCGCAAGACCCCAAAAAAGATATTCAGCTTTACATAAATAGCCCGGGCGGTTCGGTTACCGCCGGCATGGCGATTTATGATACGATGCAATATGTAAAATCAGACGTTTCTACTATTTGCATTGGGATTGCAGCTTCAATGGGGGCGGTTTTATTATCTGCCGGAAGTAAAGGGAAGCGCTATATTTTGCCAAACTCCGAGGTCATGCTTCATCAGGTGATGGGTGGAGCCAGGGGACAAGCGGTAGACATCGCAATCGCCGCTAAGCAGATTATTAAGACCAAGGATCGCTTGAATCAAATTTTGGCCAAGCATACCGGTCAAGAAATGAAGCAGGTAGAAAAGGATGCTGACCGGGATTTTTTCATGTCGGCGGAAGAGGCCAAAAGTTACGGTGTTGTTGATAAGATTCTCAAAAAGGCAATTTAGGCGATAAAAACTAGATTCAAATTCTTAGGTGGTTGAGACTCGCCTGTCACAACCATATGGAAACAAGTACTCTAATTTTAATAACCGGGGTCATTGCTTTAGTGGCTGGCTCCTTTTTAGGTTATGTAACTCGTCAGGGAATAGCGAAAAAACAAGCTGGTAGTTTGGAGGCCCGGCTGGGAAAAATGTCCGAAGAGGCTAAGCGCGGAGCCAAGGATTTAATTATTGAAGCTAAAGACAAGGCGATAAAAATTCTAGAAGAAGCCAAGCGCGAACAAAAAGAAAGAGAACAACAAATTATGCGCTTGGAAGACCGACTAGAAAGAAAAGAACAGATACTGGATAATAAAACGCAAGATTTGGAAAAAAAACAGACTGAAATTTTAGAAAAAGCGGAAAAAATTAAAGAAATAAAAGAACAGATATCTCACGTTCAGGAGCAAAAATTAGCAGAACTGGAGAAAATAGCTAAGTTGAGTCAGGGTGAAGCCAAAGAAGAACTGCTCAGGCAAGTAGAAAAAGAATTTGGTAAGGATTTAATAGAAAGAATTGATAAGCTGGAAAAAGAAGGCAAAGAGGAGCTAGAAAAGAAGGCTCGCAATATTTTAACTTATGCGATGCAGCGCTATTCAGCTTCGCAGTCAGCTGAAGTGACGACAAGCTCTATCTCTTTGCCATCAGATGAATTAAAAGGGAGAATTATCGGCAAGGAAGGCCGAAACATTAAAACCCTAGAAAAATTAACCGGGGTAGAAGTTATCGTTGATGATACTCCCGGGGCTATTATTATTTCGGCTTTTGACCCAATCAGGCGGCAAATTGCTAAGATGGCGCTGGAAAAACTAATGTCGGATGGTCGGATTCAGCCGGCGAGAATTGAAGAGGCGGTAGAAAAGGCAAAAGAAGAGCTTAATGAAAAAGTTTTTGAAGCGGGTAAGGCAGCAGCTTTTGATACGGGTGTAGCCGGGCTTGATCCTAAGTTAGTCCGGATTCTAGGCCGGCTAAGCTTTAGAACTAGTTATGGTCAGAATGTTTTATTGCATTCACTGGAGGTAGCTCATTTGGCGGCCTCTATCGCGGCTGAAGTTGGCGCAGATGTTAATTTAGTGAAAAAAGCGGGCTTGCTACACGATATTGGCAAAGCCGTAACTCATGAAGTGCAAGGCTCTCACGTGGAAATTGGTAAAATGATTTTGCAAAAATTTAATATCAGCGAAGATATAATTAAGGCGATTCAGTCGCATCACGAAGAATATCCTTACGAATCAATTGAAGCGGTAATTGTTCAGGTAGCGGATCAAATTTCGGGGGCGCGGCCGGGTGCAAGAAAAGATACCCTGGAAGCTTACCTGAAGCGCTTGGAAGAGCTGGAGAAAGTGGCTAATTCTTTTGAGGGCGTGGAAAAATCTTATGCCATTCAAGCGGGTCGGGAAATCAGAGTTTTTGTTCAACCGGAAAAAATGGATGATATGCAAGCCAAGCGCATGGCCAAACAAATAGCAGAAAAAGTTCATCAGGAATTGCAATATCCGGGTGAAATTAAAGTAACGGTTATCCGGGAAATGCGGGCGATTGAGTATGCGAGGTAGAAAGCCACTCGGATTTACTTCCTGAAATCATAAAATTTCCCCAGCGTGGAAATTTTATTCGCCAGTTTTATTCGCTCGCCCCGCAGCTACGGGGCACCGTGCCCGCTCATAAAACTGAGCGTTTCAGAAAAGTAATTCCTCGTTTTAGATTTAATTCTATGAAAATATTATTCTTTGGTGATATTGTGGGTCGGCCAGCCAGGCAATCCCTGAAGAAAATCATGCCGGAACTCAAAAAAGAACTGGGGCCGGATTTGATTTTGGCTAATGTGGAAAATGTGGCTCACGGCCAGGGCTTGTCTCAAAAAGCGCTGGAAGAATTATCATCTGTTGGTTTTGATTGCTTGACAACTGGCGACCACGCTTATGTTTTGAAAGAAAGCGAGCAGATTCTATCAGATAAAAAACAGAAAATTTTACGGCCGCTGAATTGGCCGGGGAGTGTGGCGGGTCGGGGTTTTGAACTCTTGACTGTCGGGACGCGGCGATTATTGCTCGTTAATTTAATCGGTCGGGTTTTTATGAAGCATGATTTTGACGATCCTTTTAAAAAAATTGAAGAATTATTAGATGATTACTCTTTGAAAGGCAAAGAGCAGGGGAGTGAGGCGGTGGATGCAATCTTGATCGATTTTCATGCTGAGGCGACTTCGGAAAAAGCGGGGCTAGCCTGGTTCTTAGATGGCCGAGTTTCGGCGGTTTTGGGAACGCATACCCATGTGCCAACAGCCGACGAAAAAATCTTGCCTCAGGGGACTGGTTTTATTTCTGATATTGGTATGGTTGGAACGCAGGATTCTATTTTAGGTGCCAATAAAGATGTTGTGATTAAAAGATTTTTAACTCAGAGGAGCTTCAAAATGGAAACAGCGCAAGGCGCGCTTATTGAAGTTAATGGTATTTGGTTGGAAACAGATGATAAAACTGGGTTGACAAAAAAAATAGAAAGAATTAGACGACTGGTTGATTCGGAATAATAATTATATATTTTTGCTTAAATAAAGGGTTTGATAGTTGCCAAGATTTTGGCAAAGAGTTAAAATGAAACAAAAGGAGGGGGATAAAAGGTCGACCTAGAACATAAAACATTTTAACATCCTAACATTTTAACAGGCAGAATATATTGGCAAAATTGGTTTTTAAATGCTGATATGTTTAAGTGTTAATATGTTATTTTGAAATATGAATAAAGATCAATTGATTGAGGCTGTTGCCGCTAAGTGCGGTTTGTCAAAAAAACAGACCGATGAATGTCTGGACGCGATTTTAGAAAACATCACCAAAGCCCTGCAGAAAGATGACAAGGTTGTTTTTACCGGGTTTGGCGCTTTTGTGGCGGCTAAAAGAAAAGCTCGCCAAGGAGTTAATCCTAAGACTGGCGCTAAAATTCAGATTCCAGCGATGACCGTTCCAAAGTTTCGAGCCGGCAAGGCCTTAAAAGAAGCGGTTAGATAAATTTTCAAAAAGACACATAACAAAAAACCCCTTCCTCGGGGTTTTTTATTATGTCTGGCGTGCCGCGTGATGGCGAACAACGAGAGACATTTTACGCGGAGCGGGCGAGCAGAATCGAACTGCCGTCTCAGCCTTGGCAAGGCCGCATAATAGCCGCTATACGACGCCCGCCTACGCCCCGCAATTGCGGGGCTCCGGCGGGCAAGCCCGCCAGGATTGTAGACTTTTATTACGTTAAAGCTTCGGCGGGCAAGCCCGCTTAACTTTATATAAGCTTAATTTTTTTTAGCGCTTCCCCTTAAAAGGGTTGCGCCACGTGATTCCGCAAAGCGGGATTTTACGTGGTGCCGGGGGTCGGAATCGAACCGACATTAAAGGTTTTTCAGACCTCCGCCGTGACCAACTTGGCTACCCCGGCAAGTTGGCTTAATAATAACTGATTTTTCTTCTTGAATCAAGCCGTAATGTGGGCGATGTAGGGATCGAACCTACAGCCTACTCGGTGTAAACGAGTCGCTCTACCATTGAGCTAATCGCCCAGGCTGCGCCACGTGATTATGAACGTAGCTTCAACAATAACCCTGTAAAATGGTTCATTTCATTCGCCATCACGGGGCACGTTAAATTATTCACTTCGTTCATAATTTTACGTGGTGCGCGGGAGAGGTCTCCTTCGCTAAAGCTACGGAAGACCTTCCGACACAAGCTTCATAAAAATTCTTCTTGCCTCGCCATTCGAAGCCTTGGCGAAGGATGGGTGCGCGGGAGAGGATTTGAACCTCCACGCCTTTCGGCACACGCACCTCAAGCGTGCCTGGCTACCAAGTTACAGCACCCGCGCAAGATTATTTTGACAGTCTTTTTTTAGGGCTTCTTTAATTTTCCGATGCTTACGAGTTAAACAAGTTGCTTTATTATAATACATTTTATCTATTAATTTCAAGGCCTCTTTTTTAGCGTATTTTAATTGGAAAACTCCTCTTTTTATTTTTATTAGATAGCCGTTTATTTTAAGTAATTTCAAAATTGTTTCTCTCAGCCAGCGAATGTGATCTTCGGAGGCAGAAATAAAAGTTAAATAAAACATAAAACTTGAACGCCAGCGGGGATCCCAATAAGAATAAAAGGTACCGTCTCCGTCATAATGGCCTCTTAAAAAGTCAAAGAAAAACTCATCAGGTATTTTTAATGTTCCCATAGTTTTCGTTTTAGCTGGGGATAGGCCTATTTCTAGGAGGAATCTATATAGATTAACGTCTCCGAATTGAATGTGAGTTACTTTTTTACCCGTATAGCCCGATGTCTTCAATCCAATTTTTACTTTAATTTGAAGGCACCTCATGAAGTTTAGAAGTTGCTGTTTGTCTTTTGACGTAAAATCAAAATGCCGGCCGTCGGAGGATAGGTTCCCGTCGGTAGTCAGCAGGCCAATTGCATAGGCGAAATTAGCTGACCACTTGAGACTTACTTTGTTTAGAGGCCTCATTTTATTAAATCTTTCTCAGTATAATAGCGTATGCCAATTATATTAAATAAAATGGCAAAGAGAAAATCTTTGCCATTTTATATGATTTAAGTTAAACCACTTGGTCTTCTGCTTCTTCGGGCTTTTCAGAAGCGGTAGCTGGAACAACGTAGTCTTTCTTTTTCATCCGGGCTTTTTTGCCGGAGCGCTTGCGCATGTAATAAAGTTTAGCTTTTCTAATTTTAGACTCTTTTAGAATCTCAACTTTTTCGATAGTCGGACTATGCAGCGGATAGACCCTTTCGACGCCGACACCTTCGGCAATTTTTCGGACAGTAAAAGTTCCATCAAGTCCGCGACCGTGTTTGGTGGCCAGCACTAAGCCTTCGAATGGCTGGATTCTTTCTTTGGCGCCTTCTTTAATACGCTGATAAACTTTGACAGTTTGTCCCGGTCTGATATCCGGCATTATTTTGAGTTGTTCTTGGATGATTTTCATGACTTTTTGTATGCCTCCATTAAGACTTTACGACAAATAGATATTAGCATTAATGAGATATTTTTTCAAGAGCAGCGATAACGGTCATAAGGTCCGGCGGCAGAGGAGACGAAAAGATGCGTTTTTGGCTATCAGGCAGTGTAATTTCCAGCTCCGTTGCGTGCAAGAATTGGCGCCTTAGGTCCGGCAAGACAGGCAGGCGTTTATCGCCGTATTTGGCGTCGCCAGCAACCGAATGTCCTAGGTGCGCCAAATGGACGCGGATCTGGTGCAGCCGGCCGGTTTTGGGGCTAGCCTCAAGCAGAGAGTAATTTTTGAATTCTTTGATGACTCTATAGAGCGTTAGCGATTCCTTGCCTTCACCGATTGAGACCTTTTGTCTGGTCGGATCAGAGCTGGCTCTTTGTAACAAGGTTTTTATTTTGCCTTGTTTTTCTTTCAATTGGCCGTGAACCAAAGCAAGGTATTTTTTAGTGGCTTGCCGGTCTTTGAATTGTTTTTTTAACCAATCAAAACTATTTTGATTTTTGGCGACAATCATAACACCGGAAGTATCCTTGTCCAGACGATGAACAATGCCGGGACGAATAGCAAGAATGTCGCCAACGCTTGCCAGCGGGGGATAATAGGATAATAGTCCACTGATCAGCGTGCTATTTATTTCCGAAAGCAGGGGCAATCCATTTTTGTCTTGCCGTGGATGAACGGACAATCCGGCTGGTTTATCAATAACAACGACATCTTCATTTTCAAAAATGATATTTAATTTAATATCTGGGTTGGGTAAAATAGCGGCTTTTTCGGGCAGGGCGAATCCCGGCGCAAAAACGACTTGGTCACCTTCGCTTAGCATGTAAGATGGCTTAACCTTTTTTCCATTCACCCTATTAAATTGCTTCGCACCGGCTTCGCCGGATTTAACAGGGTAAACTAAAAAATTGCCAAGCTTAACCTGGTCTTTAATGTAGGCGCGAGAGAGATTGGGATATTTTGTTATGAGATATTTGTCCAGTCGCATTTTTTAAAAAACCTCCCCGGTTGGCCGGGGAGGGGTATGTTTTTTGTCAGTGGTCTGTCCCGTGAGCGAAATCCAGTTCTTCGAATGATTGGTGCCGAGGGGAGTGCAAACGAAGAATCGTTAATTCAAATTCTTGTTTGCACATCGGGCAGGTTTCCACTCGTTCAAGCAGGCCGGCTGCTTTCAGCTTCTCGTTCTCTTCGTCGGCCTCCTCCTTAAGCCGCGGGTTAAAGAGAATGTCATGCTTGGCACAATAAATGTAACTGTTTCTGTTCGGTGTTTCCATGGCTTACCTCCTTGTTTCTTGGGTTTTTGTTAAGAACTTTAATTTTTGTCCGGGTGGGCAATATAGGGATTGAACCTATGACCTTTCCCATGTCAAGGGAACGCTCTACCACTGAGCTAATTGCCCGTAAATTTAACGGGGTTCTTCCTGTTAAATTGCCTTGCACTGACTTCGTCGGATTTAACGGGGTGAATCAAGGGAGCGCTCTAGCCAAATGAGCTACAGACCTAAGCTATTTCTATTTTAAAATGGCTAATCCAAATAAGATGCTCATGGCAATAATTGCTAGCCAGCCAACGGTGTAAGACAGCATTTTTATTGCTTCAATTTTTTTGTTTTCAAGATAAAGAAGAATCGGCTTGCCCAGAACCAGCATCCCGGTAATAGTAGCGGAAATAACGAGCAAAATCAACATGACGGCTGGAGCCAAAAAGCTATCCGCTTTGCCTGCTTGGTTAAATATTTTTTCGCCATTGAAGAGAAACCAAGAAATCGCTAAGACGTAAACCAGAACGCCAAGCGCGTGAAATAGGGAATATAATAATAATCTAGATGTTTTCATAAATAATTTATTTAATAATTTTTAACGTTAGTGGGCGTGGAAGGGATCGAACCTTCGGCCACGGTCTTATAAGGGCCGCGCTCTACCACTGAGCTACACGCCCGAGAATCCGACATCATGAGCTGTCGGATATAAGAAAAGTTTTTAGCTCTTCATTAGTTCTTCGAACTCTTCTTTCTCGATAGTTTCTTTTTCAATTAAGCGGTTAGTTATTCTGTCGAGTAGAGCTCGTTTATCGGTTAAGATTTTAGTCGCCATCGAAGCGGCGTCGTCGATAAATTTATGAACTTCGGCGTCAATTTCGGTAGCGACTTTTTCGGAGTAATTTTTCTCAGTTGAAATTTCTCGGCCCAAGAAAATTAAATCTTCGGTTTCACCAAAGGTTCGCGGTCCTAGATTTTCTGACATGCCATATCTCATCACGAGCCGGCGAGCCAAGTCGGTGGCTTTTTCTAAGTCATTACCAGCGCCGGTTGTCACTTCGTTAAACACTAATTTTTCGGCAAAGTACCCAGCGAGTAAAACCGATAATTCTTCTTTAAATTCAGTTTTAGTATGCAGGTGTTTATCAAATTCCGGCAATTTTAAAGTGTAGCCGGCAGCTTGTCCTCGGGCGATGATAGAAACTTTGCGGACCGGGTCAGTGTGGGGGAGAGAGGCGGAGACAAGCGCATGACCGGCTTCGTGGTAAGCGGCAATTTTTTTCTCATCTGTTGAAAGAATATGGCTTTTTCTTTCTGGGCCCAGCAGCACTTTTTCAATAGAAGAAATTAAATCATTCATGGAAACTTCTGTTTTGTTTTGTCTAGCCGCAAAAATAGCTGCTTCATTAACTAGGTTGGCTAAGTCAGCGCCGGAAAATCCTGGTGTCCGCTCGGCAATTTGCCGTAAATTAACATCAGGAGTGATTGGCTTATTTTTAGCGTGAATTTTTAAAACTTCTTCTCGGTCTCCAATATCTGGTAAGTCCAGCATAACGCGTCGGTCAAAACGGCCAGGGCGCAACAGCGCCGAATCTAAAATGTCTGGACGATTGGTTGCTGCCAAAACGACAACGCCATTATTTGGTTCAAAGCCGTCCATTTCAACAAGAATTTGGTTTAAGGTCTGTTCTCGTTCGTCGTGACCGCCACCAAGACCTGCACCGCGTTGTCGGCCAATCGCATCTAATTCATCAATAAAAATAATACAAGGACTGGTTTTTTTAGCGGTTTGGAAGAGATCGCGAACTCGGGCGCTGCCGACGCCAACAAAAAGCTCAACAAATTCCGAGCCGGAGATATGATAAAAAGGAACGTTGGCTTCGCCAGAAACAGCTCGGGCTAGTAATGTTTTGCCGCAGCCTGGGGGCCCGATTAAAAGCACGCCCTTGGGAATTTTAGCGCCAATATCAATAAACTTTTTTGGTTGTTTTAGAAAATCAACAACTTCGTTTAATTCTTCTTTGGCTTCTTTTAGTCCAGCAACGCTAGCAAAAGTAGTTTGCTGTTTTTTGTCTTCCGGCATAATAATTTTGGCTAAGGATTTAGTAAAGCTAAAAGCTTGGCCGGCGCCACGTTGAGTTTGACGCATCATAAACCATAGAAAGAAACCCAGCAAAACCAGCGGTAAAAGAAAAGGCAGAATAACACTACTCAGCCAAAATTTTAAACCGCTTTCCTGTTTTACTTCAATCTGAACTTTTTGTAGCATTACTCCGTCAACGCCGTAATTTTTTAGAGATTCACTCAGGCTGCTTTCTGTTTCTTTTTGGGCGATGGCAGTGGAATTGTCTTTGAGTTCTATTTTTAGCTCTTGATTATTAATGGAAACTTTAGTGACTTTTTCCTGATTGATTTGCTGGGCAAGCTCTGTCAGAGTTATCGTTTTTGGCGCTTCCTGCTGATCGGCGAGCATCGAAAAAACACCCGAGACTACCAAAAAGACTATGAGAATGATAAGAAAGTTTTTTAAGAGAGGCTTCATAAGCATTAAAACATTCTAGCATTTAAACATTTTAACAGGTATTGACCCCTTATGTTTATATGTTTATATGTTTTTATGTTAATATGCTAAATTATTCAGCTTTTGTTGTTTCGTTTTCCGCAACCACTTCTATTTTTTTAGCAGATTCTGGTCGCACTAATGATAGTGCCATCTTATGAACCTGCGGCTCGATAGAAACTATTTTGAATTGATATTTTTTATTAGCAGTTATTTCTGAGTTCATTTTATCCAGTGAGCCAAAGTCAGAAATATGAACCAGCCCATGGATATCCTTGTCTAGTTGAATAAAAGCACCAAAAGGATTTATTTTGGTCACTTCGCCTTCGATGATTTGGTCTTTTTGGTATTTTCCGTCAATGCTTTGCCATGGATCAGGTTTCAATGCCTTAAGAGAAAGAGATAATCGGTCTTTCTCTATGCCGATTATTTTAGCGGTGACGCTTTGGCCAACTTGCAGGACTTGGCGTGGATCTTCGATTAATTGCCAGTCAATTTCGGAAATATGGATTAATCCTTCGATCATTTCCGCTTTATCTTGCCCTTCTTTTTCTTTAAGCGGAAAACGGACAAAGGCGCCAAAATCAACGACGCCGGAAATTAGTCCGGAAACTAAATCGCCGAGCTTATATTGCGAAAGCGCTTCCTTGATTTTTTCTTCGCCGACAGCTTTTTCCGAAGCAATTAATTTTTGCTGGCTGGGATCAATATCTAAAACGCGGACTTCCAAGTCCCGATTAACAAACTTATTTAATTCTTGCAGAATCTTGTTTTTGTCGCCGTCTTCTACCCGAGGATAATGCTCATAATTTAATTGAGAAACCGGTAAAAAACCAGCAATGCCGTTTAGTTCAATCATTAAACCGCCACGGTTGGCAGCGGTGACACGAGCCTTTATTGTTTCTTGGGTTTCTAGTAGACGTTTTAGGCTATCCCAGGATTGTTCTTGATGGGCTGCCTGGAGTGACAGCTCGACAAAGCCGTCATCGTTCTCTTGTTCCAGCACCATGGCGGAAATTTCATCCCCGACATGAAGGCTTTTTATTAGGTTTCGGTTAGCTTTTATCTCCCGGCCAAGTAGAACGCCAGTGCCGGCAACGCCCAGGTCAACAAAGATAGTGTTTCGGCCGATTTCTAGAATTTTACCGCTGGCGATTTCTCCCGCTTTGGGAACCCTAGGCGACTGGTTTAATAAGTTATTCATTAGAGGCTTTTGAGCCTCGGTTGTTTTTGAAGTCATATAAAACTATTTGCGCCGTTTTTTAATAATTATTGTTTACCCTGTTAAATAATTTGCTTTGCAAATTAAAATCTGCCGATTTTATTTAACTGGGTGAATTTTTTCGGCGTCTAAATACTGTGTTAGTATAAGGCAAAAGATGAAATTTAGCAAGAGACGCAGGCTTCTAGAAATTTCTGTAGCTATTGACAAAAATAGAATTTGTATGGTAGAATATAAAAATAGGAAATAGCAATTTTCGGCTGGAGTGAGGTGTTCTTTGCTCCTTAACAACAAACCTAGGATAGCGGGCGTGACGCCTGTTATCCCAAATTGGCGTGACGCCAAAGAAAGAGAGGTTCAACATGTTGACGCAGAAAGAGCTTAGCGAAAGGCAAGGTGGCTACATTTATGCTGTCCCCGATCCAATGCCTCCGACCAAGATTCAGGGTTTTATGAGGCAGTTCCCATGGATCAAGAAGTACGTGGCTGGTCCGATTGTTCGGGTGTATGTTTCAGGAATAGAGGCATCTTTCCTTAACTACTCTCCTAAATATATTTCTGAAGATTGGTTGTTTTTTTTCTTCTTCGGAACATCCGACTTTCCTGAGGAAAAGATTTTCCTCCTTGACGAAGGAAAAGAGTTGATAACTGTCGAGATAGAGAAAAAACGGAAAATGTTTCTCTGTTTTGGGCCGACCATCACGAAGATGGAAAAGGTTATCGGCGTTGTCCGACACGGCTCCTCCGTCAACTCTATTGTCGAGCAACTTGGAGAACAGGCGGATTCGATTCATTTCATTCTTTCCTACTACAGATACACTAGGACAGTGATTATCTATAAGCTGCCAAAAGGTTTTTCTTTGAGGAAGTGGATTGGAAACGAAACCGAGTCGGAAAGAGCAAGGTTTCAAAAAGAAATTGACGCCATAACGTAAAAGTCCAATGGGTGGCGTGTGCAGAAAAAATCTGCGCACGCCTTTTTTAATAAATGCCGTCAAAGCGGACGGCTTTTAATGAGGTATAATAAACTTTTAATGGGGTATACAAGGTATTTTTTTTATGATAAAATTAAATCGATAATATAAAAATAATATCGATTAAGTAAGCAATTATTCTAATAAATTTATGGTAATTACTTGGTACGGACAATCTTGTTTTAAAATTCAAAGCGGAGAAACTGTTTTATTTACTGATCCTTTTTGCAAAGAAATCGGACTAACGCCGCCTCGTGGTCAGGCTAATATTGTGACGATTTCTCACCAGCATCGCGATCATAATAATTATGATGCTTTAACTGGCGAGCCATTAGTTATTAAGGGACCGGGTGAATATGAAATTAAGGGGATAAATATTAAGGGCATTTTTTCTTTTCACGACAACAAGGAAGGAAGGGAACGGGGGACTAATACGGTTTATGTTATAGACGTGGAAGGAATAAAAATTTGCCATTTGGGCGATTTGGGCGAAGAAAAATTGAATAATGTTCAAGTTGAAGAAATTAATGGTGTTGATATTTTGATGATACCGGTTGGAGGTGCACTTACAATAAACGGAGAAGATGCAGTAGAGATTATTAATCAAATTGAACCAAAATTAGTAATTCCGATGCACTATAAAATTCCGGGGTTGAGTGTTAAGCTTGACGGAGTTGACGTTTTTTTAAAAGAAATGGGAATTGGAAAAAAAGAGACAGTGGATAAGCTAACGATAAAAAAGAAAGACTTGCCACAGGAAGAAACAGAAATCGTGATAATGAAGATATAACCAATAGCTCGGGATTAATTTTCAAAATCGTAAAATTTTTCCCAGCGTGAAAAATTTTACTCACCAAGACCTACTCGCTCTCTCCCCGCTAAAGCGGGGAGAACCGTGCCCGCTTCGCCGCGCCTGCCAAAGCCGATAATGATTAGCTGGAATATAGATAACGCAAACTTAAAGCATAATATCAATAAAATTCCCAGTAATCAGCTTTGGTTATCGGCGGGCAGGTCGGCTTGAGCGTTTTGATAAATTTAATCCCTCACTTATTAATATGTTAGAAAAACTTGCTGATTTTATTGGAAAACTACAACAGAAACCTCGCTATGTCCGTCTTCAGATTATGTGGGGCGGGGTGGTTTTTTGTATGCTTTTTGTCCTGTCTTTTTGGTTTTGGTCGTTGAACGATTTACTGATGGCAAAAAATATGCAAGGAGGCGATGATAAAAAAATTATGCAAGGGTTGGATCAGGTAAAAAAGGATATTCCGACTCTCTGGGCAAGCTTGGGGGCAGGAGTTGGGAGTATTGTCAATTCAATTAATTCTCCGGTAAGCGAAAGCAATAGCCCTCCTTCTCCTTCTGGCGAAGGGACGATTGTTGGCGATAAGTTGCCGATAGAATAGAATAGAATAAAATAATTAAAAATTTAAATATCAAAATGCAAAATTATGGTGTCCCGCTTTGGCGGGACATATAAATTGCGATTGCCGAAGGCAATCGCAATACCTAAGTTTTAAACTTTGACTTTTGCATTTTGAGCTTTGTTATATGGATATAGGAAACGTAAAGCCTCAAGAAATTGTTAAGGAAATGCAAGACTCGTATTTGGATTATGCGATGTCGGTTATTGTCGGCCGCGCCCTGCCGGATGTTCGGGACGGTTTAAAGCCTGTGCACCGGCGAATTCTTTATGCGATGTGGGATATGGGATTGCGGGCGAATGTTAAATTTAGAAAATCAGCGACTGTCGTTGGAGAAGTGTTGGGAAAATATCATCCGCATGGCGACGCGGCGGTTTATGATACGATGGTTCGCTTGGCGCAAGATTTCTCTTTGCGTTATCCATTAATCCACGGCCAGGGAAACTTTGGTTCGTTGGATGGCGATGGAGCGGCGGCGATGCGTTACACAGAATGCCGATTAACCGCCATAGCCGAAGAGATGATGCAGGATATTGATAAGGATACGGTTGGTTGGACGGATAATTATGATGGTACTCGGCAAGAGCCGATGGTTTTGCCGTCTAAATTGCCGCAGCTTTTGCTTAATGGCCAAATGGGTATTGCGGTCGGCATGGCGACAAGTATTCCGCCGCATAACCTCGGCGAGCTGGTTGACGGGATCAGTTATTTGATTGAAAACCCGAAAGCGAGCAATGAGGATTTATTAAAAATTATCAAGGGGCCGGATTTCCCAACCGGCGGGGCAATCTATGACCGGCAGGCGATTGTGCAAGCTTACTCAACGGGCAAGGGGGCAATCGTTAACCGGGGAATTGCCGAGATTGTTGAAGATAAAAAAAACCTGCGCCAAATTATTATTTCGGAGATTCCTTATCAGGTTAACAAAGCGTCATTGCTGGAAACAATCGCGGATTTGGTTAAGGATAAAAAAGTTGAAGGCATCAAGGATATTCGCGATGAATCCGATAAAGACGGCGTACGGATTGTGATTGATTTGAAAAGCGAGGCTTATCCGCAAAAAGTTCTAAATCGGCTGTATAAACTGACCGATTTGCAAAAAACTTTTCATTTGAACATGTTGGCGCTGGTTGACGGCCTGCAACCGCAGGTGTTGCCGTTAAAAAACTTTTTAGAACAATACGTCGAGCATCGCTATAAAGTTATAACGCGCCGGACGCAATTTGATTTGGCTCGGGCGAAAGAGCGGGCGCATATTTTAGAGGGACTCAAAAAAGCGCTAGACCAGATTGACGCAGTAATATCAACGATTAGAAAGTCGCCGACCAAAGAAGAGGCGCATGGAGCGCTTTGTAAAAAATTTAAACTGACCGAAGTTCAGGCTTCGGCGATTTTGGAAATGAAACTGCAGACATTGGCTGGTCTGGAGCGGAAAAAAATTGAAGATGAGCTGAAAGAAAAAAAGAGCCTGATTGCCGGTCTGGAAGATCTGTTAAAATCGCCTAAGAAAATTTTGGGGATAATAAAAGAAGAGCTAGCGTATTTAAAACAAAAATATGATGATGGCCGTAGGACAAAGGTTTTTGTTTCGCCAGTCGGAGAGTTTAAAGAAGAGGATTTAATTCCCGAGGAAGAATGCATTATTACTTTAACACAAGGAGGTTATATTAAACGGATGAATCCGAAAAATTACCGAGCCCAGCACCGAGGAGGTAAGGGGATTTCCGGCATTACCACGCGCGAGGAAGACATGGTTAAATATTTGGCCTGCGTTAATACGCATGATAATTTGCTTTTCTTTACTACCAATGGCCGAGTTTTTCAGACAAAAGCTTATGAAATTCCCGAAGCGAGCCGGGTGGCGAGGGGACAAGCTATCGTTAACTTTTTAGAGTTGGCGCCCAAGGAAACGGTATCGGCTTTGGTAGCCTTGAAAGAAAATTTAAAGAACAAGAAAAAAGGCGAAGGAGCAAAATCAATCAATGATGAGGAAAACTTTCTGGTGATGATGACAAAAAGTGGTATAATAAAAAAGACGATGATGGAGGATTTTTCTAATGTGCGCCGTTCTGGATTAATCGCAATGAAGCTGGACAAAGATGATCAGTTACGCTGGGTTAAGACTTCGTCGGGACAGGATGAAATAATCTTAGTGACTGCTAAGGGTCAGAGTATTCGTTTTAAAGAAAAGGATGCTCGCTCAATGGGACGCTCAGCCAGCGGTGTTTGGGGAATCCGTTTGAAAAAAGGGGACGAAGTGGTCGGAATGGATGTTATTAAGATTTCGAAAATAAAAACACAAAAACCGGAGTTGCTGGTGGTCACTGAAAATGGTTATGGCAAAAAAACCGATCTTAAGCAATTTAAAGTTCAAAAACGAGGCGGTTCAGGAATCAAGGCGGCTCAAGTAACCCCAAAAACGGGTGCGATTGTAATGACAGAAATTTTAGTCGGCGACGAAGAAGATATTATTGCTATTTCTCAACAGGGACAAGTAATCAGAACATCGCTAGGTTCGATTTCTTCTTTGGGCCGGGCGACGCAGGGGGTTCGGATTATGAAGTTAGATGCGGGAGATAAAATTGCCTCAGTGACATCTCTCTAATTTTCAAGCACCAATTTACGATTATCAATTAATTTTCAATGACTTAATTTTCAAGCTTAACCCGCGTGGTTGTTTATTGAAAATTGTTTATTGAAAATTGAAAATTTTGATTCAGGGTACCGGCGGTTTTATTAATCCAGAAAAAATATTGCTGCAGATCGGCCTTAAAGAGGGGATTACGGTGGCCGATTTTGGTTGTGGTCATGGCTATTTTACAATCCCGGCCGGCAAAATTATCGGAAAAGAAGGGAAAATCTATGCTGTTGATGTTTTAGCCGAATGTCTAGAAGCGGTGCATTCCAGTGCTCGCCTGGAAAACGTAGTCAATATCTTGACGATGCGAGGAAATTTGGAATCTTTTGGCGGTTCAGGCATTAAGGATGGAATTGTTGACCTTGTTCTTCTACATAATGTTTTATTTCAGTCTCAAAAGAAAACTGATATACTGAAAGAGTCTAAGCGAGTTTTAAGATCGGGGGGGAGTTTAGTGGTAATTGATTGGTTGCCTGCTCTTGACACAATAGGCGGGAGTTCTTCTTTCGGCCCGCAGGGTGGCTGGCGTATTTCAGCCCAAGAGGCTAAAAAAATCACGCAGGAAGAAGGATTAGTTTTTAATCAAAATCTGGATGCGGGAGAATACCACTATGGTTTAATTTTTATTAAATCATAAGGTTTCAAAGAATTTTGCTATTAAAATTTTATGAATAACACTAAACTAATTTTCATAATCGTTGCCGTGGTATTAGTGATTATAATCGGCGTAGTTATTATAATTAATCCCTTTAAAGAAGCAGCGCCAGCTCCAGTGACATTAGAATTCTGGAGTGTGTTTGATGATTCTGATGTTTTCGACCCACTTATCGCCAAATACAAAGAAGTTGCGCCAAACATAACTATAAATTATAGCAAAAAAAACATTGTTTCTTATGAGCAAGACTTGGTTAATGCGTTGGCGACTGGCCGCGGTCCGGATATTTTTTCTATTCATAATACTTGGTTGCCAAAGCACAGTAATAAATTAGCACCGGCAAGTGAAACAATGATTTCAGCTAAGCGTTTTGGCGAACTTTTTGTCGATGTGGCAACGCAAGATTTTGTTGATGGAGGAAAGGTTTATGCTTTACCTCTGACAGTTGATACCCTGGCGCTTTTTTATAATAAGGATTTATTTAATTCGGCTGGCATAGCGACAGCGCCTCAAACTTGGGCAGAATTTAATAGCGCGGTCGAAAAACTAACGCGCCGGGATAATAAAAATAATATTTTGCAAAGCGGAGCTGCTCTTGGCACTGCCAAAAATATTAATCGATCAACTGATATTTTGATGGCGCTGATGTTGCAAAGCGGTGCGAAAATGATTAATGACAATAGGGACATGGCGGTTTTTGATCAGACAGTTTCGGCTCAGGGAGGGGCTTTTAATCCGGGTCAGCAAGCGTTAATTTTTTATACTAATTTTGCCAGCCCAGGCCTTAAAGTTTATACATGGAATCAATATCAAAATTATTCAATTGATGCTTTTGTCGAGGGAAAGGCGGCAATGATGCTGAGCTATAATTATCAATTACCACTTATAAAGGCGCGCTCGGCGCATCTGGAGATGGCCGTGGCGCCTCTGCCGCAAATTTCGAAAACTAGCAAGAAGGTGACGTTTGCTAATTATTGGGCGCAAGCGGTTGGCCGAGGATCAAAAAATCAAGTTGAAGCTTGGAAATTTTTAGCTTGGTTAGCCTCGCCAGAAACAAGCAGACAGTATTTAGAATTAACAAAAAAGCCGGCAGCTCGACGCGATTTAATTGAAGAACAGAAAAATGATGCTGATTTAGGTATTTTTGCCGATCAGGCGCTAACAGCTAAATCTTGGTGGGAGAAGGATAATTTGGCGATTGAAGGAATTTTTGCTGATATGATCGAGGGGGTTAATGCGGGGGAAGTGACCGCGGAAAGCGCTTTGCGCCAGGCGGTGGCGCAAGTAAATTTACTTTTGCGAGGACAATAAGCTTGCAAGATAATCAAGATTTCACGCATGGAGTCATTCTGAAGCCGAGTGTAGTCGAGGCTGAAGAATCTGTTAGCAAATTATTAACTCTCAATATTCAACACTCAATCAATATTCAATTTTCAAATATTCAATTGAATGTTTAATTATTGATTATTCATTGATCATTGGTTATTGATAATTGAATATTTTAATATGAAGATTTTTCTAAAAAGTATTATCTGTTTATTGCTCTTAACTTCTTTTTTCTTAGTGATTCCGGCATCTCAGGCAGCGGGACTGGTGCCGTGCGAAGGGACTGATTGCAAGGTTTGCCACCTTTTTAAATTGGTAACAAATATAATCGAATTTTTATTTAAACAAATCGCTCTTCCGTTGGCTGGACTCATGTTTTTGATTGGTGGTATAATGATGATATCGTCAGGCGGAACGGAAACTCGTTATAAAAAAGGCAAAGAAATACTTGTTAATACTTTGATCGGCTTAGTTATTGTTTTGTCGGCTTTTGCAATTGTTAACACCTTGATTATGTTTTTTGCTTCCGGTGAATTTGCTAATGGGTGGCGGTGGGTGTGTCAATAATTCCCGCCCGAGGCGGGTCCGCCCTTGGTGTAAAGTGATTAAGTGATTAAGTGATTAAGTGATTAAGTGATTAAGTGATTAAGTGATTAAGTGATTTTAATGCCTACAAAATTTTATAAAATATTTTTTATTACACTTTTGGTAGTAGGTGGGTTTTTGCTTTTGACGGGAATAAATCAGGCAAGCGCTACCTGTATTTGTAATGATTCAGATTGGGATTATTCAGGGTCAGATACTCAAGCGACTTGTGGTTTGATGTGCGAAAGCCACGGTGGGGTAAAAACGTGGGCGGCGCCAACTTGTAATTTTTGTTGTTGCAATAGTGGTGGCTCAGTAAAGTCTGGTACTCCGACTGATTGTGCAACTTTTTGTAAGGGATCTGATGGAGTGCAATTTGAAAATGCAGCAATGACTTGCGATTCAACACCAACTTGTAATGCGACGAGTCTTCCTCTTGATGAGTTTGCGCCGCCATGCGAGATAGACCCAGACGAAGGAACGTGTGTGGGTAGCGCAAATACTGACAATACAACTCCTTCCGGGGGTAAGGCGGGAACTAGAGACACTAAGCCTAAGACTGCTGGTCCGCCCGCCAGTATGCCAAATTTTTCTGGCATAAGAAGCGTTCAGGATCTTTTCGCAAAAATTGTCGCTTTTATAATGCCGTTGGCTCTCCTGTTTGCGGGCGTAATGATTATTTGGTCTGGCTTTTTGTTTGTGACGGCTCAGGGCAACGAAACGGCTATCTCTACGGCCAAGAAGAATTTTATTTGGACAATTACCGGCGTGGCAATTGTGTTGGCCAGCGGAGCCATTGTTGATTATATTTCTGGTCTACTCGGTGGCGGTTCGACGGGAACCGGCGAGGCTTTAAAAACTAAAATAGAGACGATATTAAGAGACCAGATTATTCCTCTGATGTTTCTTTTGGTGACGATTTATTTTTTCTGGGGCGTTATTACATATGTGCGGGCGGCCGGCGAGGAGAAAGCGATTGAGACAGGTAAAACGCATATGATTTGGGGAATTATTGGTATGGCAGTCATGGCGAGTGCTTGGGGAATTGTGGAGATGATACGGGTATCTGTTCAGTAAGCTGAGGAGCTAATGAAAATTATTGCTTCAATAGGATTCAAAATTTATTTAAAAAAATAAATAGCCGCCTACTTGCGGCCTTGAAAGGAGGTGAGAGGAATGAAAAAAAATAATTTGAAAGGAATTGTTTTGGGTTCAATCGCGACTTTGGCTTTTCCAGTGGTAACTATGGCGGCGGGAAATTTTGACAGCCTTTTGATTCAGGTAAGGGGATGGCTAAACGGTGTCATCGCTATTTTATTTGTTGTAGTGACCCTTTATTTCATCTGGGGCGTCATAGAATATGTGAAAGCAGGTGGCGAGGATGCGGCAGTTAAAAAAGGTAAAACGCATATGATTTATGGAATTATCGGTATGGCGGTAATGGCGGCAGCTTGGGGAATCGTAGGCGTTTTGGTTCAATCATTCGGTGTTGGCGGTGGAACAATTCCAACCACGGGTCTTTAATCAAATAAAAAAAGCCCTTCACTTTTTGTGTCGGGCTTTTTGTTTTGGTTGGTCATCATGTTTGATGGCCAGCGGTTAGCTTAAGGGGCAGGGTGTCCTTTCTCCTGCCGGAGTGGCGTGAACCGAATTGGCAGAAGAGAGTTTTTGGAAATGATAATTTCCTTTTGCTCCCTCGTAGAAAACCTCGATTGGCCTTTGAGCCAATGAACCGGTGTGGGAGAAAGTTAAGCTCTTTTTCCCCCAGAAGCTCGCGTCTAATTCTCTTTGCTCTCCGTCAGGAAACTTGATAACCAGCACAACAGGTGGAGCAGAGGCATCTTTAGTTGCAAGAAGTCTTTCTCCCTGCTCAAGTGTTATGCCGGTGGCCACAAGTGATGATATCTTGGCCGTCGCCGGGCTTTTGTGTTCTGTGATTTTTGTTGCTTTCTTCGGCTGGTTCGGATTAAAGTTGGGCTGAATTTCCGGAAAAACCAGTAAAATTATACTGGCGATAATAGCCAGGCCAGCGCCAAGTTGCAGCGCCTTTTGTGGCATTTTCGGAATGAAACTAATGCCCAAGAAAAGAAGGCCAAGTAAAAGCAATCTTTCGATCCAACTTTTAAACCAAGTCCGCTGAATGAAAGCTGCGCCGTTCTCTGTCGTCCAGCCTGTAAGTCCGGCGATCACAATCGCTGCCAGAATGGCACCGGCGATAGAGGCAAAAATCCGGAAGAACAGGTCCCAGTTTGTTTTCCGCTCGGCCATGTTTGCACAAGCGAAGATGGCGACCAGTAGAACTGGCAGGAGAATTGTTCCCGCCCAGAATTTCCAAACTGGAATGAGGAAAAAGAAAATTACCGTTGTGCTGCCCAAGATGAAAAATATATTGAACGCACGGGTAAACTCTTTTCCGACTTCCGTATCCAGTAGCTTGGCAAGAAACAAGGAGTCAACGATGACTCCGCCCAAATGCCAGATGGTGGCGACGGAGAGCAGAATCCAGGCAAAACCAATAATGGAAATTGCCGGATGCATTACTTCTTTGACGCAAGCGGCTGTGGCCATCATGACGATGATTAACAGCAACAGGTCCCAGACTAGGACCGTAAGGCTAAGCTTTGCTTCTTTCCGAGTTTGATCAAGCGAATCGTAGATGGTTTTGATAAGCGTCCACATGGTATTCCTCCTTTATTTGAATAAGAAATGGGCTAATCCGCCAAATATTGTTTTTCTGCGCTCCTCGGTCTTTTGCTCAATCTTTTGGCGAAATTCATCAAGCAACTCGAGCCCGTAGCCGATTTCTGGCATTATTTTCTCCAGAATGGCTCCTAGGTGCTCCAACTCGTGCTCAAGATATTGAGAAATCGTTGAATGGCCCAATGCTTCAAACACTTGCTCAAGCACGAATGGATCCGTTTTAGCAATTTGAGTCACTGCTGACTTCGTCGCCTCCCGATCTACTGTCCCATCTTCTTTTCTTTGCAGAGCAAGGGAGAAAGCCAGAGCCAGTTCTTTCATTCTGCCTTCTTCGATGGCTTTTTTTAGATGGTATCGCAGGGCCTCTTTGTCTTCGGGTTCCAACAGTAAGAAGGCTTGCATGAAGTCTAGTTTGGGATTACGCCCAACAAGGTCTTTAACCTTTCCTCCAACAAAGTCAGTTCCTTGCTTAAAGAAGCTCCGAATAATAACAGGGACAACCCGGTCGGCGGCGCCGCCGAGAAAAAAATCTGTCATGCTCATGATCTTTTCTCCTTTCCTTCTTTCTCTTGTTTCCTTTCCTGTCTGCCTTTCTTAATAGCCGTGCGCATTCTTTCCCCGAAGCTTTTTGTGGCCAGGGGGATTGATGTTTGACCATTTTTCGGGCTTGTTTTGGCCGCAACATCCACTCGGATTTTCTCATCCGGTTTCTCGGGCAGAAAAAACAAAACCCTTCTTTTGACGTCTTTTTTTGGCAGAGGAAGAGGGGCAATGCCGTCTTGATTTGTCTGAATGATCTCGATGGTTGGCTTCTCATCAATGTAGAGAATTTTCCCAGAGGAACCCTTGCCGTCTTTGTCTAGCCTGACCAGAGTGACGTGAACAACCCCTTCGTCATCGCGAGTGGCCAGAATTTCTAGGCGGATTTCTGTCTTGGGCTTTTCGGCCTTGGGCAGAGTAATGATTTTTCTTGCCCGGGCTGATTGGCCAATTGCTTGGGCCTCAACAGAAAGACGATTGTCATCCATGGGGATATCAGTAATGTCTATCTGGGCGCGGCCGTTAGCATCCGTTTGAACAGGCTGATCGTACGGAATGCCGCTCAAAAAAAACTGCACATTTCGTCCTTCCAGTGTTCGATTGCCCTGGGTGACGATAGCGGTTGCCAGAACTGACCAGCTTTCGCCAATCTTTTTTGGTTCCTCTGTTTCGAGGGCCATTTTTATCGGCTGTGGTTGCCGTTGTTGTGTGTTATTCTGTTGCATAACTCCTCCTTTCTCAATTTTAGTTTAACCAGTTTATTTTATATTTGTGAGCGCTAAAAAGCGCATTATCAATGTGATATATGTTGAGAAAGGGAAGCTGCGTCCCTCTTCATTATTTAAAATTTTTAAGGTTCTGTCCAAAAACTCAAGATTGAGCTTACCGTGATTTTAGCTTAAAATAAGCCAATCTCATGATATTATATTATACGTTAACTAGATATTAGTGTCAAGCCCTGTGGGTAATGTCCACACACTTCTGGCGGTTTCTGTTCCCAGTTAATAAGCTCAGCCCTGCGAACAATAAAATGTCACATATCACATAATTCTAGCTATAGCTAGAATTATGTGATGAAACGTATTTGTATAAACAGAGACTGTAGCAAAAAAAAGACGAAAAATCGTCTTTTTAGTTGGTGCCGAGGGGGAGACTTGGCCTCGTCTCTCGTCGTGCCATCGCACTCCTCGGGCTGGCCACCGCCTCACTAAATTTTCTGGTGAAAATTTAGCTCCGGCGTTCAAGTCTTAAAAAGAGCCAAGTAATTGGCTCTTTTTAATTTATGTGCCGAGGGGGAGACTTGAACTCCCATGGGTTGCCCCACTAGCTCCTAAGGCTAGCGTGTCTGCCAATTTCACCACCTCGGCTTAACCGCCTAATAATATATTAATAATTTAAAAAATCAATTAGTTGGCGTTGCCTTGGGTGAGGGGGAAGCGGTGACAATGGGATAAAGAGAGGGTGATTTATAGCTTGAGCGGAAATCATTTTTTTCGGTCAACTGGCCGTCGCGCCAGATTTCTTGAGTTAAAATAGTTTTCATTGAGCCATCGGGATTTTTAAAAAGAATAGTCGGTCCTTTAATTTTAACTTTGCGGCCATCGTCTTGGCCATAAAACTCAAAGGTTAACTTGGTGCCGACGATTTTATTTTGCAATAAAATATGCCCGGGGGTGTTATTTAAAAATTTAAAATCGGGGCGGGGCGGATAGATGGTAGCATCAAATCCCGGGGGATTGTAGTAGCTTACTGGATAAGCGTGCGCCTGGCGTTCGGTAATTTTTAATCCTGAATTTACAGCAGCGCGAAACAGCGTGGTCGAAACTTGGCATATGCCGCCGCCGAATTCGGGAATAGTTTGGTTATTTTTTATAACCAAGCCTTCGACCCAGCCATTGGCACCATCAATTTCGCCAATGGCGCTGACAAAAGAAAATTCCTCGCCAGGCTTAATCAGCCAGCCGTTAAGTTTGGTCGCGCCGACTTGTATGTTGTATTGGCGGTTTTTGGGTGAGCCAGCAAAATTTGATTCTCCTTTACCAAGCAAAGAGGTTAGCCCGAGTTCTTTAATGTTTTGATCGCTGATTCCAGGTTCCGTTTTATCAATGACAAGTTGAATATTTTTTTGGTCGGCCATGATGTCGTCAATTATTTTTTGAATACTTTTCTCTAGGTTAAGTTTTTGTCCCGGTTGGGCCAAAAAAACAAATTTTATTTCATTGTTTTCCCAGGTCAGCTTGGCATTAGTTGCTTGGCGATCTATGTTTTTGGTGAGAGAGATTAAATAGATTCTGACCTTTTCTTGGTTTAGATAAATTTTTGGGGGAGACTGATTGTCGGTTTTTGGAGCCACTTCTAGCCACTTTCCCAATGTATCTTTTTCAATTTTCCAGCTTTGAGAATCGCCGGCTTGGAGAACATAGGGGGCGTTATCGACTAAAAGCTGTGCGGCATTTTTAGCTTCCGTGAGTTCCTCTTCTCTGATTTGTGGTTCTTGTTCAACCAGCGCTAAATAAATAGTTTGATTTGGTTGATTAAAGTTTTGGGCAACGCTATTGGCCAGCTCAATTCGATTTATAATTTGTCCAGTTTCGGCTGGCGTAAGCTTAAAACTTTTTTCTTGGGGGTCATATTTTAGCGTGGCATTAACCGGTGGTTTTTCTATTAAAGAGAGAGAAGAGGACGCTAAGGTTTGTTTTAGTTGATTGCTGTCTATGGAATAGGCGGGTGGCAAGTCCTGCTTAAAAAACAGAGCAATGGCTTGTTCGGCGGTGGCGGCTAGTAAATTTGAGCCATGACCGAAATTAGCAATTGTGGCCAACGTTTTTTCGCCATCAATAATAATGCCAAGTTCCTCTGGTGAAAGAGTCCAGTTTTTATCACCAAAAACTAAGTTTAATTTTTGAGAATCAAATTTAATTATTTGCTGATTTAAAACTTCCTTGGCTTGATTGAAGCTTGTGCCGCCAATTTCTAAATTATTAATAGTGACGCCGTAGGGGAGGCGGTTAAGACTTAAAAGATTAAGGGTCAAAAAAAAGCCGATTAGCAAAAAAAACAGCGTTAGGCTGATTATGCAGGTAGGTCTTTTAATTTGTTGCCAAAAACTAGCATTCATTCTTTCTATTTTAAGCTTGGATAAATAAAAAAGCAACTGATTTTGAGCTTGTTTTAATGGGCTAAATATTAAGTTTCACTTAGTATTACCCGAATGATCATAGGGCGTTTTTGTGGTACCAAGCTCGCCAGTTGCCTTTTTAAAATAAATTTATTTAGCTAGTCATTACGCGAATCTTTCTGGTTTTGACTTTTTCTACCTTAGGCAAGCGGAGGGTCAAAATGCCGTTTTTCATTCCGGCCTCAGCTTTTTCAGCCTCAACATCAACCGGCAGAATTACCGAGCGAGAGAAAGCGCCCCAATAACATTCTTGGTAATAATAATCGCCTTCGGAAATAACTTCGTCTTTTTCTCTTTTGCCCTTGACCGTCACCATATCATTGGTGATGGTAATATCTAGGTCTTCCGGATTAACGCCGGCAATAGTTGATTTTATAACAATTTCTGTCGGTGTTTGATAAACATCAATGGTCAGCTGGCCCTCAGAATCGGGCAGCCAATCATCATTTGGGCGGTTAGCCTCTTCTGAGGAAGGAGACATTTTTTTAACTTTTTTAGCTTTAATTTTTTCATTTTCTTCTGCTATCTTTCCTTGCTCTTTTTCTTTTTCTTCGTCGTCGCTCTCTTCCTCTTCATCCCCGGTTGCTTTATTATTGATTGAGACCCTTTTTTCTTTTTCTTCCTCTTCTAAAACTCCGGTGAGTCTCTCAAGGAATGAAGGTTTTTTATTCATAGTTTTTAATCAACATTGAGAACATCCTTCTCCTCGCCACTCATCTTAGCAAGAAGTGATGAAGAGGGGAAATTCACAAAGAGATTGCTTAAGGGGGCTTTTAATTCTTTTTATTAACTAAATTATTAAATAAAAAAACCAGCGCTTCATAGTAATCCAATAATAAAGCCAGTTATTATTGGAAAAAGTGAGTGGCGCACCCGGATTTCTAGAGAAAGTTTTAGTACCCCTATTTTAACCGATAAAAAGGAGGTAAGCAAGAGGCGGGCGACGAGTCACTTGGCTGGGGATAATTCTAGCGAATATTGCAAATGGCCATTTGTTTTTTAAGCTGGCGGAATTGCCAGCCAACGATAGCGGCCATAAGGATTAAAAGCAGGGCCAGCGCTAGAACAAAAAGTTGATTAAATTGAATTAACCAGACAAGGTAATTGTAGAAACTATGAAAGAGTGTGGCCATAGTAAAGCCACTCCAAAAAAGTAATTTCCTTTTTTTAAAATTAAGCAGCGAGAGTGCTAGGAAATAGCCGAGCATGCCCGAGGCCAAAGCATGAAGCAGGGTGGCACTTAAAAATCGAGTGATTGACTGAGAAAAAGCCAGCTGAGTGGTGACGTTGGGCATCAAAAAAATATTGAGCATATTTTCGACAGCTGCAAAACCAAGGGCGCTGACAATAAGATAAATCATGGCGTCAACCGGTTCGTCAAAAGCGGGATTTTTTAACACTTGCCATTTTACCGTTAAATATTTTAATAACTCTTCGCTTAGGGGGGCAAAAATAATTATATTAATCAGGAGAAGAAAAACTGCTTGCGGGAGAACATTGTTGAGGTCAACTATGAAAAAAAGCGGTTCAAAAAGTTTAACGGCTAAAAATTGAATTAAAACGGCGACTGGACCGATGACTCCGCCAAGTAAGAAAACCAAAAAAAGCATATTTTTTGGTTCGGGGTGGGTATCTTTACGCAAATAAAAAAACAGCCAGGCAATACTAGGTAGCATTCCAAAAATAGCAAAAAGGATGTATCTCAAAAATTTTCAATTTTCAATTTTCAATTTTCAATGAATTTAAAATTCATAAAAGATTGAGCAATTGAAAAATAAGAGAGTCTTTCTGCTGGTCAGTATACCAAAAAATAGGATATTTTAAAAATGATCCTAGCTGATTCTAAGATTCGGCTCTGCTTTGAGATCTTGCCACGATATTTCTTTGGCGCGATTTTGTCTGAGTTGGTAAAAAGCGGCTAAAGCAATCATTGTTGCATTGTCGGCGCAATAAACGCTCGGTGGCGTCATAAAATTGAAATTATTCTCTTGAGCTTTTTGCTTTAGGCTCTGGCGCAAGGCTTGATTAGCTGCAACGCCACCCGAAAGCCAGATACTTTTGGTTTCATATTTTTTGGCCGAGTTAATTGTTTTTTGAACCAAAACATCAACGACTGCTTGTTGAAACGCAGCGGCAATAGCTGGCGTGGCTTTTTTGATTTGAGCTTTAGCCATTTTTTGAAGAGTATATAAAACCGCAGTTTTGAGTCCGGAGAAAGAAAAATCAAAGTCGCCGGAATTCATCATCGGACGGGGGAAAGAGAAGGGATTTAGTGATTTAGTGATTAAGTGATTAAGTGATTGGGTGTCTGGGTGATTATTTTGAATTTTTGATTTTGTATTTGTTTGGAAATTGGAAATTGAGATTTGGGATTTCCATTTATCAGTCAGTTGAGAAATAATCGGTCCTCCCGGATATCCCAAGCCGAGCATTTTGGCCACCTTGTCGAAAGCCTCGCCGGCGGCGTCATCGCGTGTTTCGCCAATAATTTCATATTCGCCAAGTTTTTTTATTAAAATAAGTTGAGTGTGCCCACCAGAAACCACCAAACACATAGCCGGAAAAAAGAGTTTTTGGTCCCTAGTCTTTAGTTTTTTGTTTTCATTGAAAATTGTTCCGATGACAAAGTCATCGCAAATCCTCGATTCGCTTTTGCGAATCGGGAAAAATTGAAAATTGAAAATTTTGCTAATTTTTTCCGAAGGAATAAGATTAGCAATTATATGCCCCTCAATATGATTAATCGGTAAAATTGGTAAATTCCAAATAAAAGACAAAGCCCTGGCTAGATTAACTCCGACCCAGAGCGCCGGTTCCAATCCCGGCCCATGCGTGATAGCAATATAATCAATGTTTGGTTTTTGATGTTTTTGCAGGAAGGGTAAAAGTTTTTTTAGAAGTTCTGGTTCGCGTTCAAGAATTTTTTGTAGAGTTTGGATTTTAGAGTTTGGGATTTCATTGGGAATTGGGATTTGGTTGTTGGGATTTTTTTGAAGGGCTTTCTTTAGCAGCGGTACTAAATTTTTCTGATGTTCTCTTTTGGCCAGCATAGGCACTACTCCACCCCATTTGGCGTGAATTTTTATTTGCGAAGAAATTAAATCAGCCAGAATTTTAGGCTGGCCGTCTTTGTCGTTGTTTTCAAGAATTGTTATTCCAGAGTCATCGCAGGAGCTTTCAATGGCTAATATTTTCATATCAAGTAGCTTAATTTAAGCTAATGCTATATCATTTCCTTGCTTTTTTCAAATTTTTTGTTAAAGTTAGCCCGTTGCCAATTTTGCTTTTTTCTGCTAAGATTTACTGGAAATTTGTTGTTAGTCGCTTGTTTCGATTTTTAATTCGACCCCGCGCTGAGCGCGGGTTAAGCCAAGCTAAGCTTGGCCCTATCGTCTAGTGGTTAGGACTCCAGGTTTTCATCCTGGCAACGCGGGTTCGATTCCCGCTAGGGCTACAGCATTTACGGTCAATAGATTTATTCTGCAAAAATATTTTATATATAAACTAGTTAAGTGCCATAGTAAAAAGCCAAAAAATTTGTAATTTTGATATTTTTGGTAATTCACTTTTGAGCAAGGTCGTCATAACTAGCAAATTTTATTTATTAAAAAATAAAATATATGTCGGAAAAATTTAAATCTTATATAGAAGAAGGAGAAGCAAGGGAACATGAGCCAGTTCCTCTCGAACAACGTGAAAAAGCGATAAGCTTGATTTTGAAAAACAATCCAAGAATGGAAGAGCACACAAAATTACACATGATGAATCAGATGATGCGTAATGGCCGTTGGGGTACTTGCGTTGACTGTCCTGATGCCGAAGGGAAACCCGGAGGGGACGTTTATATACTCTATCCAGAAAATTGTCCTAATACTGACAGAAGTGATCATTGGCTCGGAGTGGGGCCAGAAGGAGAGAAGTAAATTACCGAAAATATACGGTCGCTTTTCGGGGCGGTAATTACTTTTCACTTAAAAAGGTTAATTTAAGTAGCAAGGGGCAACGGGGTAAACAGCAAAGATTCATATAGTCGTCTAATTAAGGTTTTCCAGTTGTCTCGATAAGCTCTACATTGTTTTACTGTCTAATTTGATCATAATAAACGCACACAAGGCCTTGTTTCGCCAACGCTTCAGAGGGGACGCATTGCTTATTCTCAAGAACAGCCCCTTGGCCGTATTAAATTCTGATAAAATAAGCTTGCCGGAGGAGCGGTCAAGGGAAGTATTCAGAAAACACCTCAATCTGTCGGCTATTTTTTTAATTCATAATGTTTTATGAATTTATTTAACGATAACAATTATTGTGCGGTTTTTAAAAAAGCAAGTCAAAAATTTTCTTTATCCAAAAAAACAAAACAAGAAATAATTAAAGATCGGAAAGAGATTGAAGAAATATTAACGGGTAAAGACAATAGGATGATTTTTATCGTTGGTCCTTGTTCAGCTTGGCCTTCTTCCGCGGTTATTAATTACGCCAAGAAATTAAAAAAAGTAAGTGAAGATGTCAAGCCTTTTCTTAAAATAATCTTAAGAGTTTATACGCAAAAACCCAGAACTATCAATGGTTGGAACGGCATGATGGCTGAGCCGGATCCCTTCATGCCTCCAGACTTAGAAAGGGGAGTGAAATTCTCAATTGATTTGATAAATAAAATTTTAAAAATCGGCTTGCCCATAGCCGACGAAGCGCTTTTTTTGTTTCCCTCTCTGGTGCTGTCTAATTATCTCTCCTGGATTTCTGTTGGAGCCAGAAGCAGCGAAAACCAGGAGCACAGGGGCTTTGCGTCAGGAATGAATATGCCGGTAGGAATAAAAAATCCCACAAGCGGTTCCATAATAGATGGAATCAACGGCGTTTTGGCAGCTCAATCCAGTCAAGTTAGTTTATTTCATAGCGTCAAAAAAAGAACGGCGGGAAACCCTTTTTCCCATTTGGTGTTGCGCGGAGGACAAACAGGGTCCAATTGCGGAAAAACAAAACTAAAGTCAGCAATACGCTTATTAAAAGAAAACAACGTCAAAAACCCTTCTATTATTATTGACGCCAGCCATGGAAATTGCATCAAACAAAAAATAAAAGACCATACCTTGCAGGATGATAATGTTATTGGGGTTTTAAAATTAATCCGGAGCAATCCTGATTTGTTTAAGCACATTAAGGGGTTTATGGTTGAGAGTTTTTTGAAGGACGGGGCGCAAGATATTAAAAAAAATAATTCAACAAGCATTGATAGAAACGGTTTATCCGTTACTGATCCGTGTTTGTCTTGGGACAAAACCAGGAATTTGATTTTTGAAACAGCTCGACGGGTAAGTGAGTTGACTATAAAAAAACAAAAAGCGGGAATTCATGCACGGGGAATGTTTCTTAATTAAGAAATAAAAATGAAGAAAGAACAAATAAAAATTCTTAGTCCGGTTGATAGAATCGAAGAGGTTTTGCCGCTAATTAAAGCCGGTGCTGATGAATTTTTTTGCGGGTTTCTGATAAGGGGTGAAATTTTTAGTTCAATCAGAGAAAGTGTCAAAAGAATCTCGGATAACAAATACGACTATTCTAAGTTTAATGCATCGAGCTTGGATGAATTTATCGCTTTAGCTAGACTTATCAAGAGCAAAGGAAAAAAAATATTCCTAGCCTTAAACTCTCCTTTTCTTGACGAAAGCAAAATAAAAATTGCCGAAGACATAATTAACAGAATAAAGAATTTAAATATTGACGGGGTTATCATAAGCGATTTGAGATTGGTTAATATCTTAAAAAATGCCGGAATGAACATGGTGGCAAGTTCTTATTTGGAGGTTAAAAATGAAGAAGCTGTAAAATATTTAATAGTTGCCGGCTTTAAGCGAATAATTTTCGACCGGCAGGTCACGTTAGCGGATATAAAAATAATAAAGAAATATCCGCAAATGGAATTTGAAACATTTGTATTGCATTCGGGTTGTCGCAGCTTGGGGGGATACTGCTGCAGGGGATATATTTTAGCTGACAAAAAACAATTAAAAAACATCAAAATGTCTTCCCATCCCTGTTGCGGTATCTACAAAATAGCAAACAGGCAAAAGATAAAAAAACCAGACTTGTCGATCAATAAAAATATTATTGCCGGAAGACTAACCATGCCGGCTAATATCTGCGGCGCTTGCGCGATTTACCAGTTTAAAAAGTACGGAATCACTTCAATAAAAATTGTCGGCCGAGGTTATCCGACTGACAAAAAAATTACCTCAGTCAAGTTCATAAAAAAATGCCTGAGTTTATCCGAGCAATTTAAAAATAAAAAAGATTATTACAAAGAAACAAGAAGATTATTTGAGCATACATTTAATGCGCTTAATGAGGGGTGTCTTGAAAAAGAGTGTTATTATCCTCATTTTTTTAACTAAAAAATGGAAAAAGCGATTATTGTAAACAATTTTAGAAATATAAAAATATCAAAATTAAAAAGATTTGACAGAATTTACTATGGCAATGAATTTTGTCCAAACTTGCTGCCCAAAATCAGCGAAATTAAAAAAAACTTAAGATTTTTTAAAAGAATAAATAAACCGGTTTCATTTTTAACTTCTTATGTGAGCAATGACGCTTTGGCTGGCTATAAATCAACTATTGCCTATCTGTCCAAACAAAAAATAATTGACGAAATAATTGTTAACGACTTGGGCATCTTAAATTTTTGCCAAAAGAAACATCCAAGCTTAAAATTAGTCGCTGGCCGGGCCTTGACGCAGATTCACCATCAGGGCGCTTATGAAAGCCTAAAAGTGAAAAGAATTGAAACTGATAGAGACTTTTTTTATGGTCCAGACATATTGAATCGGGAGAATAAAAATATAAATAACAAGATTTCTTTTTATTATCCCTATACAATCATTCAGGGCACCAGATATTGTTCTTTGGTGGAAAGCGACAACGGTAAAATCAATCCGGGAATCGCAAAGTGTCACAAAGAATGTTTAAGAATAGGTACTCTGAAACTAACCCATTCTAATTTGAAAAAAACCGTAATTTTAATCGGCAATGTCCAGTTATTGAAAATGATATCTAAAAATGAGATTAAGAAATTTAAAAACATAGACCGAATAGTTTATCAGGATTACGGTTTTTAAAAAAGAAGAGATTTTACCGGTTAAAACCAAACGCTCAGTTGCGCTCTTGCTTGGCAAAATATCAGGACAAAATTCTTGCCAAAGCTCTAATTCTTGGATAAGATGACCTCAATCAGCATCTTTAAAGTGTTGTGCGGTTTTTGCCCAGAGCCAGCAATGGCGCAGGGTGCATGATATGGAAAAAAGCGATTATATAAAAATTGGCAATGCGCAGGATTTAAAAGGAAAAGAGGGATATTTCTTGTTTCGATTCTTTGAAATTTTGCCCGGGCTGTTGTCTTGGGGGACGCTGATTAGCGTCGTTTTTTTGTCTTGGGCCGCGCCGGTGTTTATTGCTTTTTTTATCATTGCTTTTGATATTTATTGGCTGTTGAAAACAGTTTTTTTATCAATGCATCTGCGTTCAAGCTTTGCTATTATCAAGCGGATAAGAAAAAAAGACTGGTTGAAGGAAATTCAGGAAAAAAACAAGGAGCAGGATTTAAATTGGCAAGAAATTTATCATTTAGTAATTTTTCCGATGTATAAGGAGTCTTATGAGGTGGTGGCGGAAACTTTTGATTCTCTCTTGGCCGCCAATTATCCAAAAGATAAAATGATTGTCGTTCTGGCGACGGAAGAGCGGGGAGGGGAAACGGCCTCAGAAGTATCGGAAAAAATTATTTCGCAGTATAGCCGGAATTTTTTTAAGTTTTTAAAAACAACTCATCCAGCTGGCATTGTCGGTGAACTGGCTGGCAAGGGTTCAAACGAAACTTGGGCGGCCAAAGAAGTAAAACAGAAGATTATTGATAAAATTAATGTTCCCTACGAGAATATTCTGGTTTCGGTTTTTGATATAGATACGGTGGTTTATGCGGAATATTTTTCCCGCTTGACCTATGTTTTTTTGGAAAACAAAGATCGGATTTGGTGCAGTTTCCAGCCGGTGCCTATTTTTAATAATAATATTTGGGATGCTCCGTCTTTTTCCCGGGTGGCGGCGCAAAGCGGGACTTTTTGGCATATGATGCAGCAGGAACGTCCGGAGCGGCTGGCAACCTTTTCTTCACATACGATGAATTTTAAAACACTAGTGGAAATGAACTGGTGGTCGGTTAAAAATGTTTCCGAGGATTCCAGGATTTTTTGGCAAGCGTTGCTTTTTTACGATGCCAAATATCGGGTTGTACCGCTTTATTATCCGGTTTCAATGGACGCGAATTTAGCGGAAAGTTGGCTTAAAACAGCGATTAATGTTTACAAGCAGCAGCGGCGTTGGGGTTGGGGAGTGGAAAATATTCCTTATGTTTTGTTTGGTTTTTGGCACAATAAAAAAATCGCCCTTAAAACGAAACTTTTTTGGGCTTTCAATCATATCGAAGGCTTTTGGTCTTGGGGAACCAATGCGTTGATTATTTTTTTATTAGGATGGATGCCGTTATATTTAGGCGGGCAGGCGTTTAATGTGACCCAACTTTCTTATAATTTACCGCAAATTACCAGAATTATTATGACACTAGCCATGATCGGCTTAGTTTCTTCGGCTATTTACGGGGCAATGATTTTACCGCCCCGGCCAAAAAATCACCAGCCTTATAAATATTCTTTGATGATTTTGCAGTGGGCTCTGATGCCATTTACGATCATTATTTTTGGTTCAGTCCCGGGCCTTGAAGCGCAAACTCGTTTAATGTTTGGCAAGTATATGGGGTTTTGGGTAACGCCGAAAGTGCGTCAATTAAAATCTTGAGAGTTGGCGGGAATATTAAAACAGAGGGGTTTTAAGAGTTTTGCTTGGCGAAAAGACGATTTTGTGGCGACGCTCAAAGTGCGCGCGCGGGGTTAAGATAAGAGGCATTTTTTAAAAAGAAAAAGGATCGATTGATTCGATCCTTTTGTGTTTCTTTTTTTTCAGTGAGTCAGTGAAGGCGGGCTTTGGCTCTCTTTTCTTCTTCGTTTTTTTTCGTTTTGCAAGGAGTGCATTTATCTGCCCAGGGAACGGCAACTAGGCGGTTGGCTCTGATGTTTTGGTCGCATTCCTCGCAGATGCCGTAGCGTCCGCCAGCCAGGCGAAAAAGAGCCTTGCGAATTTTATGTAATATTTTTTCGCAATTTTCAATTTCCCGCTGCAAAACATTAAGATTATTAAAGGCAGAAAAATCAAAGTCTGCCATGTGGCTCCTGCCAATTTCCCTGGCAGAACCAATGAGAACTTCTCCTTTTCTAGCTTTCAACAAGGCCAGTTTAGTTGAAATTTTTTTTCTTTCTTCTCCTAGTCGTGTGGCAAGAGCTCCTTTAACTGAAACGGAATACAGTATTTTTCTTTCTCTCTCTGTCTGTGTGTTTGTAATCACAACGCACCCCCTTTATTTTTTAAAAGAATGAAATAAAAACCCAGCCTTAAAGAACAAATATATTATAACAGATAAATTTTTAAAAAGCAAATTGCTTATTCGAAATGAATTTTTTCTTTAAATTGCCGCAGTTTTTCTTTTATCAGGGGATAGCTTTTTAGCGTTGAGTCTTTCTGCAAAAGACTAGAAGCTTCAAGGCGGACTTGCTTAATCAACTCTATGTCTGTCAGCGAGGCCATTGAAAGGTCGGGGAGTCCCCATTGCTTGGCGCCGTAAAATTGCCCTGGTCCGCGCAAACGCAAATCATATTCGGCTAATTCAAAACCGTTTTTGGCGGTTAAAATTGCCTTGAGCCGTTGGTTGGTTTCTTGACCGGGGGAGGTAGTTAATAAAAAACAAAACGATTGATGTTCTCTTCTGCCAACTCGGCCGCGGAATTGATGAATTTGAGCCAGGCCAAAACGCTCGGCGCCCTCAATCATCATAACGGTGGCATTGGGAATATCGACGCCGACCTCAACAACCGAAGTTGAAACCAAGACATTAATTTTCCCGGCTTTAAAATCCGCCATCGTTTTATTTTTTTCAACGGGTTTTAATTTACTATGCAAAGCGGCAATTTTAAATTCTGGAAAAATTTCTTTAGTTAATTTTTCAACTTCTTGTTTGACAGCTTTTATTTCGTCCAGCAACGAGAAAGCGAAATTATTTTGAAAATGCTCGGGCTGGCGGGCCGGCGTATTTTTAATTTCTTTTTTTTTGGTATTTTCTATTCGCGGACAAATAACAAAAACTTGCCGGCCCTGATTAACTTGCTGACGGATAAAATCATAAGCTTTTTGCCGGTCTTTGGCGCCGACAATTTTTGTAATAATTTGCTGGCGCCCGCGAGGCAACCCTTTGAGCAACGATAAATCAAGGTCACCGTAAAGCGTTAAGGCAAGTGTTCGGGGGATTGGTGTGGCGGTCATTGAAAGAAGATGAGGAACGGAGCTGGGCAATCCATCACAAAGATTAATAGTGCTTTTTTGCAAGGCAGCTCGCTGCTGGACGCCAAAACGATGTTGTTCATCAACGATAACCAGGGCTAAATTTTTAAAACAGACTGACTTTTGAATTAAGGAGTGGGTGCCAATAATAATTTTTAGCCGGCCATTTTTGATTTGCGCCAGCAGTTGTTTTTTATTTTGTTCCTGGCTCTCTGATTGACAGGTGACTTGGCTTGCGGAGTTAGTTAGAAGGCCGATTGTCAGATCATATTTGGTAAAAAGAGCAGAAAGGCTTTTGAAGTGCTGCGTTGCTAAGATTTCAGTCGGAGCCATAAAGGCCACCTGAAAGCCTCCTGAGGCTGTCTGGAGCGCGGCTAAGGCCGCCACAATGGTTTTCCCCGATCCAACGTCACCCTCGAGCAAACGGTTCATGGGTCGGCCTTGATTAATATCTTGAAAAATTTCCCAGGCAGACTGGCGTTGGCTGTCGGTTAGAGCAAAAGGCAGTTCTGTGACAAACTTTTTTATTAGTTCTTCATCAAAGGGTATTTTTATAGCTTTTTCCTTTTGCCATTTTATCTTTTGCTGAAGAGCATAAAGCTGAATTAGAAATAGTTCATCAAAGGCTAATCGTTGTTTAGCCTGATTAATCGTCTTTTTTGAAATAGGAAAGTGGATCTGGTTAAGGGCTTGATTAAGGTCAATCAAACGCTGAGAGGTCTTAATTTCTTTGGGAAGCCAATCAGGTATTTGTTTTAAGGCGGAAGAAAAAAGCTGTATTAAGTAACGTAAATAACGAGATGACAGACCAGTGGTCTCTGGGTAGACTGGAACGAGACAGCCGGTATGCCGCAACAATGTTGGATTATTTTTATCAATCTTTTCATAAGAAGGATTTGATAAATATAAACCTTTATTAAGGATTGTCTTACCAGATAAGCTAACCCAGCTTCCTTCTGGAAGAGAGCTGGCAATGTATGGCTGGTTAAACCAAACAGCTTTAATCGCGCCGGTTTCATCTTGAACATAGATTTCCGTAATGTTCATTCTTTTCTTCCAGATATGAATATTTTTTACCTTGGTGACTTTACCTTGGATAGTAGCAACTTCGTTTTCTTCAAGTTCGCCAATTGGTTTTATTTGAGAAAAATCATCATAGCGATGTGGAAAATGATAAAATAAATCCCGGAGAGTTTTTACTCCGAGTTTCATTAACCGCTTTTGATAGGCAAGGGAAATGCGGGGAATATTGGAAATAGGAGTACCTAAGTCTAAGTTCAAAATGTAAAAATCAAAATGAAAAATGACAATGCAAAATCAAAAATTTATAAATCCATCCCATAGTTGCAGGATACCTAAATTTTGCATTTTGCATTTTAAACTTTGAGTTATTTTATGTGCGCCCGCGAGGAATCGAACCTCGATCCTAAGCTCCGCAAGCTCATGTTCTATCCGTTGAACTACGGGCGCCCGACTACGCTTTCTAAGCTACGATGGGCAAGCGAATATTTAAAAATTTATTTTTTTAGCAATAATGTCAATTAGCGATTCTTCTTGTTTTTTTTCGGGGATAAATTTAGTCAAAATTTGACGTATTTTATCTGGCGTCTGATGGCCCAGAGGAAGATAAATTTTTGGTCGAGAAAGTTTATTTGTTTCAAGGCAGAGTGTATTAAAACCAGCTTCTTCAAATATCCAGAAGGAGCTTATCTCTTTAAAAACAACCTTGAGGATATCATCGACAGCTATATGATCTTCAAAGATTTCTGTTTTTATTTTTTGTGGATGACGAAGAGCCTGAATAAAAATAAGGAAAAAAGAGAGGGCTATTATAATAGAAAAAATATAATTTTTTATCAGTATTCCAATAACAAAAAGCGATAAAGCAATGATGCTCAAAACAATAAACCAAGCTCTTCCTTTTTCTTTCTTAATAAACTCTTGAGCGGTCCAGGATATTAAAATTTTATCGCTTTCTTTGTCCATATTATGTCTGCGGTGTTTGTTAGACAAAGTTCGAAACTATTTCGAGCAAAATCCAAATGATTAAAAATACTAATACGGACGAGGCAGGGCAAAACAATTTGTCTGAGGGGAATGGATTGCCCTGCCTCGGCTGATCTCCCGCCCGCAGAATGGACCCAAGAAGGAATGCGGGCGGGTTTTGGATTCCCTAAATTTTTTTGTCGCCAATCATGAATATTTTTTTATTATATTTCTCGCTGCCTTTTTTCCCGTGTAAATAGCTGCGTCCATGCTTGGAAAAACAAGATAATCTCCCGCTAACCATATGTTATTTTCTCCCTGAATCTTTCTAAACCATTCGATTGCTTCAACACTCACTTTTGGCATAGTAAGTTTCCACCTATGAATATAGCATATTTTAACAACGCTATTGCTAATAAAGGCTTCTTCTATCATTTTCTTTGACATTGTTTCTACTGATTCAATACTGCTAGGATTTTCTCCATCCGGCCACATTAGCAACCCCCCAATATATTCGTTAGAAAGACTGGTGAAGGAAGACATTTGTGCAAATGTGGTAAAGTGTGCTTTATTAAAGTTTTCCTTATTTGGTGATTGATAACCAACAAACCACTCTTTTTCGTAACCAAGTCGTGCTGGCGAAGAAAGTTTTGCTACAATAAAATCGTAACGAGTACAAGAATTAGATGTATTTTCTTTAGCCTTTTCGTATTTTACTAGCCCATTTGGAAGTTGCGATGTAACAATTAGATCATCAAAATCAATCAGCGAATTATCGTCTAAGATGATACTGCCTTTTTTTATTTCTTTAACAGGAGAAGAAACAATAATTTCCCCGCCCTTATTTTTTATTGCTTCTGCTAGAGACTTCACCAACAAATCAGTACCGCCACTTATAAATTTACACCGTTTAAACATTCCATGTAAAAGAAGTTTTAGCCCGACAGGGATGAAAAGGGATGCTGGCATTTCTTTAAGGGACGGGTAGGTATAAGCTCTTATGAGAGTTTCATAGATTTCAATAGAATCTTCTTTAACTCCGGAAGATATAAGTAAATCGTAAGTAGAAAATCCGGAAAATAAATTTAAATTTGGCTCGTAATAACTAATCTTGCCAGTTAAAATTATTTTTAAAATTTTGAAGAGGAGTTTTACTGGGACTATTTTCAATATCGATATAGATTTATCACTAATCCAATTTCCTTCCGAAAAACGATAGAATTCTTTATCATTTATTGGCCTAAGGTTTTTTTCAAGACCAAATTCCTTGAGTAAAGACCTGAGCTCTCGAAAAAAAGGAAATATCATAAAACCCCCAACATCTACTGGTGTGCCCTCTATGATGGGGGTAAAAACTCTTCCACCGACACGATCAAGCGCTTCTATAATAGTTACGTTAATATTACTGTTCTCCTTTTTTAGGAGTTCGTGAGCAGCACTTAAACCAGCTAAGCCGCCTCCAATTATTACCACGTTTTTATTAAAATTTTTCATATTACTCCAATAATTTAGCAACAAAAACATCAAGCGCGTGAACTGACTTCTCTGCAACTGCAATAGTTACATTTTTCTTGCCCCACTTTCTATTGCACTCATATAGCTTCTATCCATATTGATTGCTAGGCAAATATCGCCTTGCGACTTTTTACGGCGAAGCCGTATCCGCTTGATATGCTGGCGGTGTTTGTTGGACAAAGTTCGAAACTATTTCGAGCAAAATCCAAATGATTAAAGCGGACTCGGCAGGGCGAAACAATTTGTCTGGGGTTTTGGATTCGCCCTGCCTCGACTAATTTCCCGCCCGCAGGAGGGGTCTGGGGAGGAATGCGGGCGGGTTTCGGACTGGGGGTTTTTGGAAATTCGGCGGCTAATTTTAAATAAACACTTATATTCTAGCCGAAAATTTTTCCAGAACAAATCTTTCAAAATTTTCGGTTTCCTTATCTGGGCGATTTGAATATTCTTGGTAGATTTCAAAAATCAAATCTCTTAATTGGTTTCTCTCGAATCGTTCAAAATATTCTTGAGATTTATTTTTGAAATCTGCAACTGTTGCAATCCCTAATTCGTCGCATCTTGCCTTCAACTTCTTGTTTTGCAATAACTCTTTTTTTAATAAATCTTCGCTAATACCAACGATTTTTTGGGCAAACCCTTCATAAGATTGCGGTTTTTCTCCTTTTTTAAAAACATCATTGTAGGTTCTTATAAATTCTTCGCACAGTAAGCTAAAATATTCCTCGCCATAATCCTGTTTTAATTTTTTATTGGCGAGTTGGGATATTTTTTCTTTTTGTTCATCTGTTAATTGTTGAGATAATTTTTCAACAATAGGATTTATCATACTGTGGGAAAATTCGTGTTCTAAATTATCAGGATTATCTATATGAGTTTTCAAAACTAATTCTTCACCGAAAACAAAAGCGGCACCAGAATCTTTTCTGTAAAGCGGGTCCGTGGGCATCAATGAAATTTTTTTAATTTCAGTTGTTCTTGAATCTGGTTTGAAAAAAACAATCAGTTTTTCAATTCTTGCTTTTGTTTCATCTAAAATTTCACCACGAGCTTTTTTATCTCTTTCAATCTCAATGCTTAAATTTTCTGCTAATGGCGACGAAGAAAATGATTGACCAAATACTTCAAATATATGAAAAAGTTTTTGTTGTAGTTCTTGCGGATTTTTAATATAGGATTTGTGTCTCGTTATAACTTCAAAAGCCCCCTCATTCCTTTCTGGGTGTCCGTAAGTAAATGCGAATGTATATAGAACTTCTTCATCAACGCCCCCTTCTTGTAAGGCACGAATTTCGTCTAAAAATCCCGAGACTTCAGAACTTAATGGGTTTTCAGCAAAAAACTTTTTTGTTTCAACAGCTAAAGGATTATCAATATCTCCCCATTCGGGATTTTTAGCTTTTAGAATAAAAGAAAGTAATTGTGCATTCGGTTCTTCACTAACGGAAATTTCTGGAGTTTTCAAAACTTCAAAAGCAGTTTCTTTTTCTGGTGTACTTTGTTTTTCCATGTTTGGATTAAATTTTGGTTCAAAATTTTCCATAAATTTATTTTAATAAATCCTCCATAGGAACGCCTAACGACTTGGCGATTTTTTGGATTGTTTGAACGCTTGGTTTTGTGACAACCCCACCCTCAATTTTTGTAAGGGTAGAGTATTTGATATCCGCTTTCTTCGCCAAGTCGTCTTGCGTCAATCCTTGTTTTGTTCTTATTCGTTTTATATTTGCTGATATAGTTGCCATAGTATCCAAACTTTGATAGTATTATCTTATGAGAAGATTATTCCTTTGCTCACAAAACAATGATAGCAAAAATAATGGATTTATTCAATATATATTTTTTGCGGAAATTTGAATTCCGATTTGTTGCGGTGAGGGTGGGATTCGAACCCACGCGCCCCTTGCAGGGCAAACGGTTTTCAAGACCGTCCCGTTATGACCGCTTCGGTACCTCACCAGGTATTGATTACTAGTTCAGTTTTTTCAATTTCGCTGAACGTAAAACTTGGCGGAGAGGGAGGGATTCGCCCGCGACTAAAAATTTTTCCGTCGAAAAATTTTTGTCTAGGCACCGGCTCATTAAAATTTTCTACTGAAAATTTTAACTCCGCCGTTCGAATCCACGCCCTATACTAAATTTTGGTATACTACGCATACCAAAATTTACCATGCGGAGAGGGAGGGATTCGAACCCTCGAGACGGTTTTACCCATCTAACAGATTAGCAATCTGCCGCTTTCGGCCACTCAGCCACCTCTCCAAATCGATTTTAATTTACATTAAAACTTTATCTTTTTTTAGCGATTTAGTCAATTTGATTTTTATCCGCGAGCAATAACGAGCCCCCAAATTTCTTTAGGGGAGAGGGGTCTTAGGATCTTGGCGCACTCTTGAATGGTAGCGCCGGTAGTGGCAACGTCATCAACTAAAATAACGATTTTATTTTTTAATAAATCTTTGTTTTTTTGAGTTAGATTTTTTGCCAAAGAGAAAGCCTCTTTAAGATTTAATTTTCTTTCCACTTGATTGTGAATTTCAGCTTGGGGGAGGGTGTAGCGATTGCGGATTAAAATTTTTTCAGCGATGGGAATATCTAAAATTTCTCCAATGGTTTTTGTTAAAAGTTCCGCCTGATTAAAGTCTCGCCAAGCGAGTCTTCTTGGGTGAAGAGGTACGGAAACAAAAATTATTTCTTGGCTCTGCAATCTATCTAAAAAATAGGCTCTCAAATACTCGCTGGCAATAATTGAGAGAGAAGTGGAGAGCTCTTTTAGGAAGTTGTATTTATACGCATAGATTAGTTGTTTGAGCAGGGGATTATTCCAGTCGCTGGCAACCAGCAAACCGCTTAATTTTAGGTAGCTCTTTTTTCGGCAAGCCTTACAGGCATAGCCTTGAGTCGAACGACGACCGCACGCAAAGCAGGTGATTCCTTTTGATATAGGTAGACTAGCGAAGCACCTATCGCATAGGTGAGAGCCTTCTTTATTGCAACCCAGGCAATGTTTTGGGAAAAGACAATCAAGAGCTAGGTTACCTATATTTGATAGATTTTTTGAAAGAGAGGACATTACAAGAATAAATTATATATTAATGTTTAGTAATGTTATTAAAATGATTTAGTAAGGTTTTAGTAGATGTAATTTATTTAGAAAGCGAATTACAGCTATGTCTTTTTTGGTTTCATTGTAGCGGGAGGAAAAATCCATTATTTTAAATTTCTAATCAGATCCCGATTTATAAATTTAAAATAATTGGAAATTTGCTATCAGGATGAGACTCACGGCAATCTATTAGTGGCGGGTAACGACGGGGAGGATAGTATTCTTGGAGGAGAATTTAGTGAGTTAAAATTGCAGTTTGTAAATTTTTTTTAAATTTAATTTTACATTTTTTTGCAGGGAGCCATCGAATGAGAATATCATTTTCTTGCAAAAATATTTTTTCCGTAATTTTTATTATGTGGATAATCCGATACGTGCCAGGCTTCTTTTTTTTTACTTTTTGCCTTTATAAAGAGCTTTTTCTCGGATTCTTATTAGATATCGGATACGTGCTCTTGACATAATTTTAAAACAAACTAAAATTAGGTCAAGGACAATAGGTCCGGATTTCTAGCAGAAAGACCGCAACCAGAAATGGTGTGCGGTTTTCTGTTTGCAGATAATGCTCGGATTTACTTCATGAAGTCTTAAAATATAAAGTAATGACCCTGCGCTTCCGTGCGCGGGGAAGATTTAATTCTACTTGAATATTATAAAAAAAACCACCTCGCAAGATGCGAAGCGGTTTCGTTTTTTAACGCGATGAGGGGCTGTTTAAAATAGATCTAGTTTCTGGCCGGCTCTTTTAGCCCTACTGCCCTCAAGTTGTCTTAAAAAGGCTTCTATTTGATCTAGGCGGTAGATTCTATACTTATTAGCGGGGTGGCGATAAGCCTTGAGTTTTCCATTCTTATCCCAGTTGCGAAGAGTAAGGGGGGTAACGTGAAGAAGCTTAGCAGCATTTTTTATGGTGAGATATTTTTGCATGTGAGAGAATAAACCGTCTCCGCGCATAGAGCTATTCTGAGAGATCCGCCAGTTGGCGGAGACCGAGGAATCTAAAAAGACAGATTCTTCACTACGTCCCGCCAAGATGGGACTTTGTTCAGAATAACAAACAAGGAGGTGGTGGGGATTCGGTTAACTTATCAATGTTTATTATAGTTTAATAATATGATTTAGCAGGAAAAGAGTCAAGTCGTGCTATCAACAATTAGATTTAATTAGCAGGTGGATTCTTAGGAAAAAGTTGCCTGAATAGGAGGTAAAATAAAATTTCTAATTCCTAATTAATCTAATTGCTCTAATCAAGTCCCAATCCCATTTTAAGCCTTTGGGCTTTTCTCTCTTATCGAAGTCTTGGTGAAGCGGGAACTGTTGTTGGTCATTGGGGTTTTATTTGTCATTGCTTAAAGCAATGTGGTTGCCACGCAACTTTACGTTGGAAATTAGTCATTTGTCATTTTCCTGTTTTCTTTTTAAAAAATAACAAAAAATAGCTCGGTTTTATAGCTGGCATAAACGAACAATTTTTTGCTTGTTGATAACTATTCATTTACTTTGATTTTGAAGGGTGGTATGTGGATAAGTTATTTTTGTCGAAAAAATAAAAAAATAAATTTTTTGAAGTTATTTTAAGCCGATACTATTTTATCTTTTATCTAAGCCATTTTTTGAAGATAGCTCGGATTAGTAGCAGGTTTTTTAAGAGTGTATCGGATTATATCGGGAAGGCGATATTGGCGTATTGACAGTTTTTTGTAAAAAAAATATACTTTACATAGACGATAAATAGCCGGTAATCTCGAGAAAAAACCGAAGGGGACCAGGTCCCACCGGTTTTTTTATTTTTTATAAGAAATTCTTTTTAAAAATTTTATCCAATATCGGATTTTGTGAGAAAATGAATCATAATAATTACTCAAACGAAAATAAATATATTTCTTTAGCTGAGGCCAGTCAGCTTTGCTCTTATTCTCAGGAGTATTTGGGGTTGCGGGCCAGACAAGGTAAGTTGGGAGCAGTTAAAGTAGGCCGAGACTGGATGACCACCGAGCTATGGTTGAGTGATTATATTAGCGAAATAGGGACAAAAACTGATACTAAAAGGGATAATGATCAAAATACTCAAAATGCTCAAAAAATGGCTAGTCAGCACATTTCTTTAAGGGAGGCGGCCATTGATTCTCCATATTCTCAGGATTATTTAAGTTTACGGGTGCGGCAGGGTAAACTAAGAGCGGTTAAACACGGCCGGAACTGGGTCACCAAGAAAGAATGGGTGGATGAATATGTTAAAAGTGTTGGCGGGACTATTGCCGCAGAAAAGATTATTGATAATATTCCGGTCTGCCTAGACTCGGTGAGGCTGGAAAAACCTGAGCTAGGGGCAGAAAACAAGATTTTTACTGATTCAACCTTTCTTTCCCATCAGGCAGAGACCAAAGAACGTATTTTGCTGGTTGAGAAAAAATTTACCGAGGCTTCAATTCGGTGGTTGGATCTGAGTGTCAAAAAAGGAATAAGTTCTATTGATAAAATTAAAAAATTAGCGGTTCGATTAAATTTGAAGTATAAGGCGCTGGATGAAAACCTAAGAATTTTACAGGTAGCGCCAGGCTTGGCTGATAATTCTGTTAAATATTTGCGGGCCGGTGTTTTAACAGCTTTATTGATTAGCGGCGCTTGTTTTTTATCACAGAGCCAAACTGGAACAAAGCTTTCACGGGGAGCCTTTGATGCTCTGGCCAAAACTGGACAGGTGGTTGTCGGTGTGCCAGAAAATTTACTTTCATTCCAAAACAAGATTTCAGCAGTGCCGATGAAAATAGTTGGAGCAGGAGATGTTCTGTCGTCTGATGTTAAAGAAAGCGGGCGGATAATTTCTCAAGCAAGCAGGGAAAGCGCCAGCCAAACAAGTGAGATAGTAAAACTTTTTATTTGGCAGGGGCAGAAGGCGATCGTTTCTTTAGCGGTTGGCAGTGCGAAACTTGTTAGCGTTGCGCCAAGCACGATAAAAAATTGGCAAGAGCTAAGCTCAGCTTTGAATGAAAAAATAATTTCGCAGATTCTTATTCTACCCGACCAAGCAGCCGGGGTTTTTTCCAGGACGCAAGAAAGATTAGCAGCTATTGGCCAATTCGAAAATAATCTACTGGCAAGCGGGCAGAATTTTTTTGTTGGCTGGCCGGAAAAAATTAAAAACTTTTATATTGGCTTAGATAATAATAATGAAAAAATTAAAAATCAAATAACGCAAGCAACTAGCCGGGGGAGTAATAATGTTAATTTAGCGATTGATAGTTTTGTCAAAAAATTATCGGTTTCTAATGCTTTTTCTTTTACTTATGATAAATATTTAACTTGGAGTAAGAAAACCGGTCACGCTATAAATGATGGTGTGCAAGTTGCTTATCAATCCTTAGGCAAAGTTGTAAATGTTCCCGAAAAAATAGCGGTATGGACGGGCAATAAATTGGGTACACTTGGCGGGATAGCGAAGCAGAAAATCTCCGTTGTTAATCGCAATCTGGCTTTTATTGCTAGGCGAGTTGGATTAACGCTATCTCGCGCCACTAATTTTTTAGCGGTTAATTTTACACAGTACGGCCGTTTAGAAAATAATATTGGTAGTCTTTTTGGAAAAAATATTGCGCAGGCGCCAACTTTTTCTCCTTGGCAGACGGGCAATATTCCTTTTGAAGAAATTAATCAATTGCAAAATGAAGTCAATCAGATGAAGATTGCAATGGAAGAAATAAAATTTAATTTAGCGATTGGACAGGAAGCAAAATTAATATCCGAAGTTGCGCAGCCACAACCGCAATATATTATCAGCCAGGGCGGGCAACTAACACAAAATATTACACAAGTTCAAAATATTACGCAAAATTTACCGGCAAGCGATTATGCCAAAGCGGGCGACTTAGTTGCGACCGAAACGAGGCTTTTTAATATGATTAGTACCTTGCAATCTGGAGCGGTATCGCAAAGCAATAATTATACAACCAATAATTTCTATTCCTGGGCGTCCAGCCAGCGGATTGACAATTTGGGCAGTGTCACAATCGCCGGTGTCTCTTTAACCGGTAGTTTATTGCAAACCGGCAACGGGCGAATTTCTTTTTCGGGCAA